>ERZ1066123.32-NODE-32-length-137361-cov-15.552649_pt1 | contig 137361 bp, 125 predicted proteins | sample MGYA00382770_ERZ1066123 | MGnify/ENA primary metagenome ERZ1066123 (study PRJEB33369, sample SAMEA5778353) | biofilm metagenome | biome: Industrial cooling water; feature: Water cooling tower basin; material: Biofilm | place: United Arab Emirates | collected...
AGCAGGCCAAGAAGTGGGTCGAGAAGGAGCGCAAGGAAGTCTGGGACATCCTGGATGAAGTGATCCGCGAACACCCGGTGCTGCTCAACCGTGCCCCGACGCTCCACCGCCTCGGCATCCAGGCGTTCGAGCCGGTGCTGATCGAGGGCAAGGCGATCCAGCTGCACCCGCTGGTCTGCGCCGCGTTCAACGCCGACTTCGACGGTGACCAGATGGCGGTCCACGTGCCGCTGAGCCTCGAGGCGCAGCTGGAAGCGCGCGTGCTGATGATGTCCACCAACAACATCCTCAGCCCCGCCAACGGCAAGCCGATCATCGTGCCTTCGCAGGACATGGTGCTGGGCCTCTACTACCTGTCGATGGAACGCCAGGAGAAGACGCCCGAGTTCATCGAGGGCGAGAACGGCGAGAAGATCGAGAAGCTGCCGCGCTTTGCCGACATGGCCGAAGTGCACCATGCGCTCGAAACCAGGGCGGTCACGCTGCACACCCGCGTCATCACCCGCGTGCCGCAGGCGAACGAGGCGGGCGAGATCGTGATGCAGCGCTTCGTCACCACGCCGGGCCGGATGCTGATCGGCGAATGCCTGCCCAAGAGCCACAAGGTCCCGTTCGACATCGTCAACCGCCTCCTGACCAAGAAGGAGATCGGCGACGTCATCGACCAGGTCTATCGCCACACCGGACAGAAGGACACGGTGCTGTTCGCCGACGCCATCATGGCGCTGGGTTTCCGCCACGCGTTCAAGGCCGGGATCAGCTTCGGCAAGGATGACATGATCATCCCGGGCGAGAAGATCGAACTGGTCGAGCAGGCCAAGGCGCTGGTGGCCGACTACGAGCAGCAGTACCAGGACGGCTTCATCACCCAGCAGGAGAAGTACAACAAGGTGATCGACGCCTGGAGCCGGTGCGGCGACCAGGTGGCCGATGCCATGATGGACAAGATCAAGGCCCGCCCGGTCGACGAGGACGGCCGCGAGGCGCAGATCAACTCGATCTACATGATGGCGCATTCCGGTGCGCGTGGCTCCCCGGCGCAGATGAAGCAGCTGGCGGGGATGCGCGGGCTGATGGCCAAGCCTTCGGGCGAGATCATCGAGCAGCCGATCATCTCCAACTTCAAGGAAGGCCTGACCGTCCTTGAATACTTCAACTCCACCCACGGCGCGCGCAAGGGCCTGGCCGACACCGCGCTCAAGACGGCGAACTCGGGCTATCTCACCCGCCGCCTGGTCGACGTGTCGCAGGACTGCGTGATCGTCGAGGAAGACTGCAAGACCGACAACGCGCTGGAAATGCGCTCGATCGTGCAGGGCGGCAGCGTGATCGCCTCGCTGGGCGAACGCATCCTCGGCCGCACGCTTGCCGAAGACCTGACCAACGCCAAGACCGGCGAGGTCATCGCCCGCGCCGGCACGCTGCTCGACGAGCCGATGATCAAGGCGATCGAGGAAGCCGAGGTGCAGGTCGCGCGCATCCGCTCGCCGCTGGTGTGCGAGGCCGAACAGGGCGTCTGCGCCAGCTGCTACGGCCGCGACCTCGCGCGCGGGACGCCGGTCAACATCGGCGAGGCGGTCGGCGTTATCGCGGCGCAGTCGATCGGCGAGCCGGGCACGCAGCTGACCATGCGGACCTTCCACATCGGCGGCGCGGCGCAGCTCAACGAGACCAGCCATCTCGAGGCGGTGTCGGATGGCCGGGTCGTCTACCGCGACATGCCGACCATCACCGACAAGAACGGCCGCATCCTCAGCCTCGCCCGCAACGGCGAGCTGGCGGTGATCGACGCCGAAGGGCGCGAGCGCGAGATGCACAAGGTGCCCTACGGCACCGTGCTCAAGTTCGCCGACGGGGCCGAGGTCAAGGAAGGCGACCGGCTGGCGGAATGGGATCCGTTCACCCTGCCGATCATCACCGAGACTTCGGGCGTGGTGAAGTACCAGGACCTGATCGACGGCACGACCATGGAAGAGCGGGTGGACGACGCCACCGGCATCGCCCAGCGCGTGGTGACGGAGATCCGTGCCGGTGGCCGCAAGAAGAAGGAAGACCTGCGCCCGCGCCTGACCCTGCTGGGCGAGGCGAGCGGCGACGAAACCGAGGCGGCGCGCTACCTGCTCGCCCCGGGCACCAGCCTGTCGGTCGAGGACGGGCAGGAAGTGCAGGCGGGTGACATCCTCGCCCGTGCCTCGCGCGAGGCGGCCAAGAACCGCGACATCACCGGCGGTCTGCCGCGGGTGGCGGAACTGTTCGAGGCGCGTATGCCGAAGGATCTGGCGATCATCGCCAAGATCTCGGGCCGGATCGAGTTCGTCCGCGAATACAAGGCCAAGCGCAAGATCGCGATCGTGCCGGAGGAAGGCGAAGCGGTCGAGTACCTGATCCCCAAGACCAAGCCGCTCGACGTGCAGGAAGGCGACTTCGTCAAGAAGGGCGACACGCTGATCGCAGGGCTCCCCAACCCGCACGACATCCTCGAGGTGCTGGGGGTCGAGGCGCTGGCCGAATACCTCGTCAACGAAATCCAGGAAGTCTATCGCTTGCAGGGCGTGAAGATCAACGACAAGCACATCGAGGTGATCGTTCGCCAGATGCTGCAGAAGGTCGAGATCACCGACGGGGGCGATACCACCCTGCTGCCGGGCGAACAGGTCGACCGCGCGGAGATGGACGAGATCAACGCCAAGCTGGCCAAGGGCAAGGATCCTGCCCAGGGCAAGCCGGTGCTGCTCGGGATCACCAAGGCCTCGCTCCAGACCCGCAGCTTCATCTCGGCGGCTTCGTTCCAGGAAACCACCCGCGTGCTGACGCAGGCGGCGGTCGAAGGGAAGAAGGACACCCTGATCGGGCTGAAGGAGAACGTGATCGTGGGCCGTCTCATCCCCGCCGGAACCGGCGCGGGCATGAACCGGATGCGCGTCACCGCCAACAGCCGCGACGCCGCGCTGCGCGCTGCGTGGAAGAAGCAGCAGGAGGCGCTGATCGCCCCGGCAAGCGCGGAGGAGGAGCACGCCGCCGAGCTCGCCCAGGGGCCGGAAGCGGCGATCGGCGACGATCCGCTGGCCAGGGTCGAAGGCGAGACCCACGGCACCGACGCCGATGCGGGCGAATACCTGAACCCGGAAGCGGCGGACGGCGACTCGTAAGCGCCGCTGCGCCCGGCTCCGTCCGGACCGGATCTGCAAGACCCCGCCCTCGCCACCCGGCAAGGGCGGGGTTTCTTGCATCCCGCCCCGGGCTCGCTATTCTTGCGCCAGCCACCGGAGGAACTGCCATGCCTCGCCGCACTGCCCTGCCTGTAATCCTCGCCGGTCTGGGTCTCGGCCTCGCCAGCGCCGGCTGCCAGCCGGTGGAGCCGGTGGAGAACGGGGCGGGAGCATCGATGACGCAGCCCGGCGAACCGCTTGCCCGCCCGGGCGGACATGACCGGCAGATCGGCTCGCTGGTGGGCGAATACCGCGTGGCCGGGATCGACGGGACCGAAGTCGGCGGGGGCATCGGCATCGCGCTGAGCGTGACCGACAAGCTGATCTGGTTCGAGCCGCGCTGCGCCGGGTTCAACTGGAGCTATTCCTACGCGGGCGGCGTGCTGGCGACCGATCGCCCGCAGAAGCCGCGCGCGGCCGGGGCACCGCTGGTGGCGGGGCCGATGGCGGCGACCTGCCGGATCGCGGTCCATCCCGAACAGCAGCGGCTGGCCACCGCGCTCGACGCAGTCACCCAGGTGCGGCGCACACCGTCCAACGGGATCGAGCTGACCGGCGGCGGGCACAGCGTCACGCTCTACTCGCAATAGCCGCCCCGCTCCGCTAACGGGCGGGGCATGACCGTGACCACCCGTTTCGCGCCGTCCCCCACCGGCCGGCTGCACGTCGGCAATATCCGCACCGCGCTGCACAACTGGATGCTGGCGCGAAGGAGCGGCGGGCGCTTCCTGCTGCGGATCGATGACACCGATGCCGAGCGCAGCCGGGAGGAATACGTCGAGGCGATCCGCGCCGACCTGGCCTGGCTGGGGCTGGAACCGGATGGAGAGGCGCGCCAGTCCGCCCGCCTGGAGATCTATGCCCGCGCGTTCGAGGCACTGCGCGCGGCCGGGCGGGTCTATCCCTGCTACGAAACCGCGCAGGAACTCGATCTCAAGCGCAAGATCGCGCTCGGGCGGGGGCTGCCGCCGGTCTACGACCGCGCCGCGCTCGCCTTGACCGAGGCGGAGCGCGCGGCGAAAGAGGCCGGAGGCTTCGCCCCGCACTGGCGCTTCCTGCTCGATCACGAGCAGCCGATCGCCTGGGACGACGGCATTCGCGGGCCGCAAAGGTTCGATCCCGCGCAGCTGTCCGACCCGGTGATCCGCCGCGCCGACGGCTCTTGGCTCTATATGCTGCCGAGCGCGGTCGACGACATCGACATGGGCGTCACCCACGTGCTGCGGGGGGAGGACCACGTGTCGAACACGGCCGTTCAGATTCAGATGTTTACCGCGCTTCATGCTGCGGGCTTCGGTGCAGCATCGCAGGGGCCGGAGGGCCCGCCGCACTTCGCCCACGAGGCGCTGCTGGTGGGCAGCGAAGGCAAGCTGTCGAAGCGCCTCGGGGCGCTCGGGTGCGATGCTCTTCGCGAGAAGGGAATCGAGCCGCAGGCACTGGTCGCGCTGCTGGCGCGGCTCGGCACCTCGCTGCCGGTCGAGCCGGTCGCGGACCGGCAGGTGCTGGTCGACAGCTTCGATCTTGCCACCTTCGGCCGCGCACCGGCCCGGTTCGACGACGCCGAGCTGGACCGGCTCAACACCGCGCTGGTCCACCAGCTCGACCATGCCGCGGTGGCCGACCGCCTGCCTGCGGGCATGGACGAGGCCGGCTGGCACGCGGTGCGCCCGAACCTCGCCACGGTCGCCGATGCGGCGCAATGGTGGCGGCTGGTCACCGGCCCCATTCTCCCCCCGCCGTTCTCCGACGAGGACCGCGCCTATCTTGCCGCCGCCGCGCAGGCGCTGCCCTGGGGCGAAGACCCCTGGCACGCGCTCACCGCGGCGCTGAAGGACAGCACGGGCCGCAAGGGCAGGGCGCTGTTCCTGCCCCTGCGCCAGGCGCTCACCGGGCTGGACCACGGGCCCGACATGGCCGAGCTCCTGCCGCTGATCGGGGAGGCGGAGGCGCGGGCACGGCTGACGCGCGCCGCCCGGGGCTGAGCACGCGCCTGAGGCCGGGGCGGTCAGATGCCGAAGCTGCCCTTCAGCCCGTCGATCACGTATTGCGCCGCAAGCGCCGCGAGGAGCACGCCGAGCAGGCGGGTGATGACCGCCTCCACCCGCGCGCCGAACAGCCGCATCAGCGGGCCGGCGGCGATCAGCGCGGCCATGGTGATGGCGAGCACGGCACCGAGCGCGCCGAGCACGACCAGCGTCTGCTCGCTGCCTTCGGCCTCGTTCTGCAGCAGCATGATCGCGGCGATCGCGCCCGGCCCCGCGAGCATCGGCATGGCCATGGGGAAGACCGACACGTCCTCGATCTCGGGGGTGGCGGCGACCTTCTCGGCCCGCTCCTCGCGCCGCTGGGTGCGTTTCTCAAACACCATGTCGAACGCGATCAGGAACAGCATCAGCCCGCCGGCGATGCGGAAGCTGTCGAGCTCGATGTGGAGCGCGCCGAGCAGCTGCTCCCCGAACAGCGCGAAGCCGACCAGGATCAGGCCGGCGATCACGGTGGCGCGGATCGCCATCACCCGCGCCTGGCGCACGCTCGCGCCCTTGGTCAGCCCGGCGTAGATCGGCGCGCACCCGGGCGGATCGATCACCACGAACAGGGTGATGAAGGCGGACAGGAACAGCTCCAGCATCAGGTGCCGCTCCTATCGACCCGCCGGGCGGCGCCAGTCGAGCGCCTCGCGCCAGACCCCGTCCTCGAGGTAGAGCGCGTGCAGCCGGCGGGTGCCGTCGGCCTGGTGCTCCCAGCGCCAGCGCAGCGTCCCGTCGGGCGAGGCACCGCCGCCGCTGCGCGCGCCGGCCGGCGTGTCGGCGGCGGGCGGGGGCGGGGCGGCCGCGCCGGTGCGGCAGTCGGCCACGCGCCCCCGGATCAGGGTATCGGCCACCACCAGGATGTCGCCTTCCGCGGCTGCCGCCTCGGGTTCGGGCTGCGGATCGTCGGGTGCCCCGGTATCGTAGATCCAGCGGTACTCGCCGCCGCCCGGCTGGCGTTGCCACACCGTGACGAACGTGCCGAACAGCCCCTCGGCATCGCGCGAGCGCCCGGTGCTGACCGCGAGCGTGCCGTCGCAGCTCATCCACACCGCGCGCGGGGCCCAGGCGACCGCGACCGGCGGATCGGCCTGGCGCTGGAGCCAGTCGAGCGCGGGGAACGGTCCGCTCGCGCCGTGGAGCAGGCCGCCTTCGGCGATGTACTCGCGGAACGCGGTCCACTGCCCCTGTTCGCGCGCGGCGCGGGCGAAGGCGAGCTCGGTGGCGACGATTCGCGAGGGCTGGGCGAGGCCGGTGGTCCCCGCGCTGGCGAGCGCGCGGTCGATCACCTTGACCGGGGTGCGCGGCGGGCCGGAGGCGCAGGCGGCGGCGAGCGCAGCGAGGATAACGGCGGGAACAGCTCTGAGCATCACCGGTCCCTAGCGGTTCGCGCCGGGCTTGTCGAAGGCCCGATTGGCGACGGGCCGGCGATCACAGATCGGCCGGAGCCTCCAGCCCCGCGTTGCGGAAGGCCGCGACCAGCGCGTTGCGCAGCAGCACCGCAATGGTCATCGGCCCGACCCCGCCGGGGACGGGGGTGATCGATCCGGCGACGGCCTGCGCCCCGGCAAAATCGACATCGCCCACCAGCCGCGTCTTGCCTTCCCCGGCGGCGGGAACGCGGTTGATGCCGACATCGATCACGCAGGCGCCCGGCTTGATCCAGTCGCCCCGGACCATCTCCGGCCGGCCGACGGCGGCGACGACGATGTCCGCGCGGCGGACCACGGCGGGCAGGTCGCGGGTGCGGCTGTGGGCGAGAGTGACGGTGGCGTTGGCGTCGGTCAGCAGCTGCGCCATCGGCTTGCCGACGATGTTGGAGCGGCCGATTACCACCGCCTCCAGGCCCGACAGGTCGCCCAGCCGGTCCTTCAGCAGCATGAGGCAGCCCAGCGGGGTGCAGGGCACGAACCCCGGCTGCCCGACTGCCAGTCGCCCGGCGTTGATCACGTGGAACCCGTCGACGTCCTTGTCCGGGCTGATCGCGGCGATCACCGCCTGTTCGTCGAGGTGCGCGGGCAAGGGCAGCTGGACGAGAATGCCGTCGACCGCCGGATCGCGGTTGAGCCGGTCGACCAGCGCCAGCAGCGTGGCGGCGTCGGTGCCGGCGGGCAAGCGGTGCTCGAAGCTCGCCATTCCGGCTTCCACCGTGGCCTTGTGCTTGGAGCGGACATAGACCTCGCTCGCCGGGTCCTCGCCCACCAGCACCACCGCGAGCCCCGCTGGCCGGCCCGCCGCTTGCGCGAAGCGCGCCGCGTGGTCGCCCACCTTCGCACGCAGGGTGGCGGCGAAGGCCTTCCCGTCGATCCGTTCGGCAGCCATCAGCCCGAAATCACCCCGCCCAGGACGATCAGCATGATCTGCAGGACGATGATCAGCACCAGCGGCGAGAAGTCGAGCGCGCCGGTTGCCGGCAGCACGCGCCGGATCGGGGCCAGCACCGGCTCCATCAGCGCGTTGATCGAGCGGTAGATCTGGTGGAGGAACTCGTTGCTCTGGTTGATCACGTTGAAGGCGAACAGCAGCCCGATCACGAACTGCACGATCACCAGCATGACCACCACGTTGGTGATCAGCGAGATGATCTGGTAGAGGGTAATCAGGCCTTGCATCGGTCTGTCCGTAGTTGCTGCGGGGGGTGAGTGGCGACTTACCTGACTAAGACGCCTCTTGCCAGTGCCTATCCGGCCTGGATCAGCGTGCCGGCGCCGCGGGCGGTGAACAGTTCGAGCAGCATGGCGTGCGGCACCCGCCCGTCGAGCACGACGGCCGCCTCGCACCCGGCCTCGACCGCGTGGATGCAGGTCTCCAGCTTGGGGATCATCCCGCCGCTGATCGTGCCCTCGGCCTGGAGCCGGGCGATGTCGGCCGGGGTCAGCTCGGGCAGGAGGTTGCGGTCCCGGTCGAGCACGCCGGCGACGTCGGTCAGCAGGAACAGCCGCGCCGCGCCCAGCGCCGCCGCGATGGCCCCGGCCATGGTGTCGGCGTTGATGTTGTAGGTGTGGCCGTCGTCGCCTGCGCCGATCGGGGCGATCACCGGGATCATCCCGGCGGCGATAACGGTGTCGATCACCGCGGTGTCGACCGCTGCCGGCTCGCCGACGAAGCCGAGGTCGATCGCCTGTTCGATACTGCTGTCGGGGTCCTTGACGGTGCGCTGCACCTTGGTCGCCGTCACCAGCTTGCCGTCCTTGCCGGATATGCCGATCGCCCGGCCCCCGGCGGCGGCGATCCAGCCGACCAGCTCCTTGTTGATCGCGCCCGAGAGGACCATTTCGGCGATCTCGGCGGTGGCCTTGTCGGTCACCCGCAGCCCGTCGACGAAAGTGCTTTCCACCCCCAGCTTCTTCAGCATGGCCCCGATCTGCGGCCCGCCGCCGTGGACCACCACCGGGTTGATCCCGACCGCCTTCAGCAGCACGATGTCCTCGGCAAACTCGCGCGCGGCCTTGGGGTCGCCCATCGCGTGGCCCCCGTACTTCACCACGAATGTGCGCCCGGCATAGCGCTGGAAGTAGGGCAGGGCCTCGATCAGCACCTGCGCCTTCTCGCCGGGTTCGGGCAGGCCGGAAGCGGGCATCGTCAGGGGTTTCCTTGCAGGTCTCTGGCCGGCGCCCCCTAGCGGCTGGGGAAGGTGGAGGAAAGCACCTTTGCCCGCGCCAGGGCGATCGGGCATGGAAGGGCATGGTCCGCGCGCCCCGCTTCGACGCCCGCTGGAACGACCGCCGTCGCCGCGCGCGGCGCTGGCGCGGGCTGCGCCGGTGGCTGGTCGCGGCGGCCGTGCTCGCCGGCGCGGTGCTGCTGTCGCGCTGGCCGGAGGCGGGCGGCGAGTGGCAGGCGCAGGAAGGCGGCCGTTTCGCCCTGTGCGGAGAGCGCCGGGCACCGCTGTGCGTGGTCGACGGCGACACCGTGATGCTGGGCGAGCGGCGGGTGCGCCTGACCGGGTACGACGCACCCGAGCTGGACGGGGCGTGCGAGGCCGAGCGGCTGCTCGCGCGCCGGGCGCAGGCGGCCTTGCGCGACTGGCTCAACCGCGGGCCGTTCGCGCTCGATGGCGGGGCCGATCCGCCGCGCGATGCCTGGGGGCGCGAGCTGCGCGCCGCCCGGCGCAGCGATGCCGCCGGGCAGGAGTGGCTGGCCGAGACCATGGTTGCGGCCGGCCTCGCCCGCGCCACCGGCTGGGGCGAGGGCGGGCCGGGGTGGTGCGGTCAACCAGGCTTGTCATGACGCCGGCTGGCGCTGTAGAGCCGGGCGCGTGCCCTGAAGGGGTCGGGCACATCATGGGGGTTCGATCCGGATATGAGAAAAACCGTAGTTCGCGGCCTGCTCGCCTGTGCCGCCGTTTCACTCGCGCTGCCCCTCGCGGCGCAGGATCCAGGGCCGCAGGGAGAACCGGCCGAGGCGGCGGTCGCGCCTGCGGCCGAAGCTGACCCGATCCCCGCTGCCACTGCGGAAACGGACAAGCCATGCGAACTGCACGTGTGGCCGACCGAAAACTACCTCGGGATCAAGATGGGTCTGCTGAGCGGGTTCGGCGTCGTCGGGGCCGTGGTCGACCAGGCCAAGAACCAGAAGGCCGTGACCGACGTCAAGAGCCTGATGCGCGACTATCTCGGCCCCGAGGTGCAGCTGGCCGAGCTCGAGCGGCTCGACTACATGGGCAAGCTCGCCCTGCCGCAGGACCGGTACCGGATCGTGCTGCACCCGCCCACGCCGTGGAACGAGGACCTGAAGAAGAACCCGGAGCTGAAAGCCCGGGTCAAGGAACTGAACCGCAGGATCAAGGCGGGGGAGCGGGTCGCCGACAGCACCAACCCCTGCTACGCCGAGCTCATCACCACCCACATCTTCTACCACAAGGCGATGATGTACGGATCGAACCTGTTCACCGGGTGGGTCTACCGGCGCTTCGACGGCGACAGCATGGTCGCGCAGAACTCCGGCCAGGTGAAGAACCCGCTGGAGCACTTCCCGCCCAAGGACGAGAGCATGGTGGAGCAGGCCAAGGCGGAACTGCGCGACGCCTACGCGAAGGACTTCGTCGAGTGGGTGGAGAAGAAGTCGGGGGTCTGACAAGGGAGCCGCGCCGGGCCGCGCAGGCGCGGTTCGTCGCGGGCCTTGCCCTCCGCCCGCACGGGGCTAGACTGGCGGGGTGAAGCCAGGGGGAATGCCATGACCGATACCGTGACCGACCGTCCGCCACCGCCGCCTCCGGCCCCCGCAGGCGGCTTCGACCTGAACCAGCCGACCATCGTCAGCCTGCTCTACCTCGCCTCGTTCGTCACCGGAGTGACCGGGCTGGTCGGGCTGGTGCTGGCCTATGTCTGGCGCAACGATACCACGCAGCTGTGGGAGGAGAGCCATTACCGCTACCTCATCCGCACGTTCTGGTTCGGGCTGCTTGGCATGGTGATCGGCGTGATCCTGTCGATCGTGCTGATCGGCATTCCGATCATCATCGCGGTCTCGGTCTGGGTGATCGTGCGCAGCGTGATCGCGCTGCTGAAGGCGCAGAAGCACGAGCCGATGCCCGATCCGGAGACGCTGTGGGTATGACCGAGCGGGGCGCAGCCCGTCCCGGTCCGGTGGAGCCGTGCCGATGAAGCCGTTGCTGCTCGCCGCTGCGGCGCTGGTGCTCGCCGCGGCACCGGCTGCGGCGCGCACCCCCGAACAGGTCGCCGCCGCCGCGCTGGAGGCGGCCCCAGTGTTCGACGGGCACAACGACGTGCCGATCCAGTTGCGCGGCCGGTTCGGCAACGTGATCGGCGGGTTCGACTTCACCGACACCACCGCGACCGGGCCGGAGCATTCGGCCGGGCGCCCGATGCACACCGACCTCAACCGGTTGCGGCAGGGCAAGGTGGGGGCGCAGTTCTGGTCGGTCTATGTCAGCGCCGACCTGCCGGAACCGGAAGCGGTGCAGGCAACGCTGGAGCAGATCGACGTGACCCGGCGGCTGGTCGCGCGCTATCCGCGCGACCTGCAGTTCGCCTTGACCGCGAAGGACGTGGAGGACGCGATCAGGCAGGGGCGGATCGCCTCGCTGATGGGGATCGAAGGCGGGCACTCGATCGGCTCCAGCCTTGCCGTGCTGCGCCAGATGCACGCGCTCGGCGTGCGCTACATGACCCTGACCCATTCGAAGACGCTCGCCTGGGTCGACAGCGCGACCGACACGCCCCGGCACGGGGGGCTGACCGAGTTCGGGCGCAAGGTGGTCCGCGAGATGAACCGGCTCGGGATGCTGGTCGACCTCAGCCACGTGAGCGAGGAGACCATGCACGACGTGCTGGACGTGGCCGTCGCGCCGGTGATCTTCAGCCATTCGGGCGCGCGGGCGATCAACGGCCATGCCCGCAACGTGCCCGACAGCGTGCTCGCCCGGCTGCCGCAGAACGGCGGGATCGTGATGGTGGTCGGCCTGCCCGGCTTCCTGAGCGAGCCGGCGCGGCAGTGGTTCGGCAACCGCCAGGCGGAGAAGGCCCGGCTGGAGGCGCTGTGGGCCGGCCAGCCGCGCGAGGTCGAGACCCGGCTCAAGGCGTGGGACGAGGCCAATCCGCTGCCGCTGGCGAGCGTGGCCGACATGGCCGACCATGTCGACCATGTCCGCAAGGTCGCGGGCATCGACCATATCGGCATCGGCGGCGACTACGACGGGATGCCCACCGGGCCGGTCGGGATGGAGGATGTCGCCGGCTATCCGGCGCTGTTCGCCGAACTCGCCCGCCGGGGCTATTCGCAGGCGGAGCTGGAGAAGATCAGCCTGCACAACGCGCTGCGGGTGATGCGGGCGGCAGAGGCCCACGCCCGTTCCTTCAGCGACATGGCTCCGATCGAGCATCCCGTCGGCGAGAGGCCCTGAGGGCGACGAGCGCCAGCGGGGTTTCACGCGCGCCCGGCAGCGCCTGCACGATCAGCCGTCGTCGGCGCGGTCGGGCAGGTCGGTGCGGTCGCTCGACGCCATCTCGGCCAGTTCGTCTTCGCTCATGCTGTCGTACATGTGCCGCGATGCGCCCTTGAGGTCGGACTTGTCGGTCTCGTTCCGCTTGGCCGACAGCGCCGCTCCTGCCGCCTTTTGCTGTGCTTTCGATTTCGCCTCCGGCATGGCTCAGCGCTGTTGCTCGAGTTCGGACCCCAGTTTCAGCACTTCGTCGCCGTCTTCCTGCCGGATCAGGTAGGCCGGGTTTTCCTCGCTGCCGTGGCGCGTGACCTGTGTGCCCTGGAGTGTGCGCGTGACATCGCGTTCGAACCGGTCTGCGATCTTGCCGGTCGCGATCCCGTTCCCCCAGTGCCACTGGACCTGCTGGCCGGTACCGAAGCGGTTGGCGCTGCTCATCGGGACGGCTCGGCCGCGTCGTCGACCTCTGGAACCAGTTCGGCATCGGCCGGGTCGAGCTGCCTGTCCTCCCCGCCTTCATAGACCTCGACGCCCACAACCCCGTCGATGTCGCGCCTGTCGGTTTCCATCGGCGAGATGCGGCCGCTGACGGTGGCCTCCTCTTCGATGTCGCCTTCGGTCACTGCGCCGATGATCAGGATGACCCCCAGCGCGGCAACCGCCAGGCCGGTGCTGATCAGCAGCACCCAGCGCGCGATGCCGGGGGTGGAGCCGGCCCGGGATTCGTTCTTGTCGAGGTGGACCTCGCGGCCCTCCGGTCCTTCACGGTGCATTCGCCATTCGCCTTGTTCTGCTGCATCGGTCAGCAGGACAACGGTGGCACGGTGCCCGGGTTCCGGTAGCCGCGATCAGTCGCGCAGCAGGTCGTTGATCCCGGTCTTGGAGCGGGTCTGCGCGTCGACCGTCTTGACGATCACCGCGCAGTAGAGGCTCGGCCCGCCGGCGGGGTCGGGCAAGGCACCCGGCACGACCACGGCATAGGGCGGCACCTTGCCGCGGTGCACCTCGCCGGTGGCGCGATCGACGATCCTGGTCGAAGCGCCGAGATAGACGCCCATCGACAGCACCGCACCCTCGCCCACGACGACCCCCTCGGCCACTTCGCTGCGGGCGCCGATGAAGGCACCGTCGCCGATGATGACCGGCCCGGCCTGGAGCGGCTCGAGCACCCCGCCGATCCCCGCGCCGCCCGAGATATGCACGTTCGCGCCGATCTGCGCGCAGGAGCCGACGGTGGCCCAGGTGTCGACCATCGTTCCCTCGCCGACATAGGCCCCGATGTTGACGAAGCTCGGCATCAGCACCGCACCCTTGCCGATGAACGCGCCGCGCCGGGCCACCGCGCCCGGCACCACGCGGAAGTCGGCCTCGCGGAAGCGGTGCTCGTCCCAACCGGCGAACTTGCTTGGCACCTTGTCGTAGGCCGGCGCGCCCGCCGCGCCGCCATCGACCAGCGCGTTGTCGTTCAGGCGGAAGCTCAGCAGCACCGCCTGCTTGAGCCACTGGTTGACGCGCCAGCCGCCGTTCCCGTCCGGCTCGGCGACGCGGGCCTTGCCGGCATCGAGCAGTTCCAGCGCGGCCTCGACCGGCTCGCGCACCTCCGCGCTCGCCGGCGTGACGTCCGCGCGTCGCTCCCACGCGGCTTCGATGGCGGATTGCAGATCGGCTGTCATGGCGTGCTCCCGGCTGGCTGTTCGCCCGCGCGCCTAGCCGCCCGGTCCCGAGCCCGCAAGCGCGACTGCCCGCCCGCAGGCACGCACACGAAAGTCAGGCGTCCATCCCCGCCGCCCGCGCGAACTCGTACGCACGGTCCACCAGCGGAGCGACCCGGTCGGACATGGCGCGGGCATGGGCCGACGAGGCCGTGCCGTCGATCACCCGCTTCTTGATCCCCTGGAGGATGCCGGCGAGGCGGAACAGGTTGTAGGCGAAATACCAGTCCATCGGCGGGACGGGAAAGCCGGTGCGCGCGACGTAGCGGTCGACCGCTTCGGCGACCGTCGGGATGCCGAGCGCCTCCAGATCGAGCCCGAGCAGCCCCGCGCGTCCGTCGGCCGGCTGGAACCAGTTGAGCATGAGATAGCTGAAGTCGGCGATCGGATCGCCCAGCGTCGACAGTTCCCAGTCGAGCACCGCCAGCACCCGGTTCGCGTCCTTCTCGAAGATCATGTTGTCGAGCCGGTAGTCGCCGTGGACCACGCTGGAGCCGTGCTGCGGCGGCACGGTCTGCGGCAGCCATTCGATCAGCCGCTCCATCCGGGGCATGTGCTCGGTTTCGCTCAGCTTGTACTGCTTGGTCCAGCGGCTGATCTGGCGCGCGCAGTAGTCGCTCGGCTTGCCGAACCCGCCAAGGCCGATCGCCACGGGGTCTTTCAGGTGGAGGTCGGCCATGGTGTCGATCATGGCATGGTAGATTTCGCGCCGCTCGGCCGGGCTGGACTGCGGCAGCGCCCCGTTCCACAAGGATCGCCCGTCGGCGAGGCCCATGACGAAGAACTTGGCCCCGATCACCTCCGCATCCTCGCACAGGCCCCAGGTCTTCGGCACCGGGAAGCCGGTCGGCCCCAGCGCGTGCATCGCGGCGTATTCGCGGTCGACGGCATGGGCGCTCGGCAGCAGCTTGCCGAACGGCTGGCGGCGCAGGACGTAGGACCGGCCGGGCGTGTCGATGCGATAGGTCGGGTTGGACTGGCCGCCCTTGAACTTGGAATAGCTGATCGGTCCGGCAAAGCCCTCCACATGGGCCTCGAACCAGGCGGTCAGCGCGGCCAGGTCCAGCGCGTCCTTCTCCGGCACATCGATGGTGCCGACCATCTCCTTGTCGAAATCGATCGCGCCATTGCTCATCAGTCGAACACCACCACGCTGCGGGCCGAATGGCCACCCTTCATTTTCTCGAACCCGTCGTTGATCTTCTCGAGCGGGATGCGCTCGGCGATGATCGTGTCGAGATCGAGCAGCCCGCGCAGGTAGAAGTCGACCAGGCGGGGCAGGTCCACCGGGAAGTGGTTCATGCCCATGATCGCGCCCTGGAGCTTCTTGCCCGAAAGCAGGTCCATCGCGCCCAGCCCGACCTTGCAGTCGAGCGGCATCATGCCGAGGATAGTCGCCGTGCCGCCGCGCCTGAGGCAGGCGACCGAAAGATCGGCCGAAGCCTGCCGCCCGACCGCCTCGATCGCGTGGTGCACCCCGCCGTGCGAAATCGCGATGATCTGGTTCGAGGCGTCAGCGGCCATGGCATCGACCGCGTGGGTCGCCCCCAGCACCATGGCAAGCTCGCGCTTCTCCTTCACCGGGTCGACCGCGATGACCTGGCCTGCGCCGGCGATCCTGGCTGCGTTGATCGCGGCCAGACCCACCCCTCCGCAGCCGATCACCGCCACGCTTTCTCCCGGCACGACCTGGCAGGCGTTGAAGATCGTGCCGGCCCCGGTGGTCACCGCGCAGCCGAGGATCGCCGCCCGGTCGAGCGGCATATCCCGGTCGATGCTGACGCAGGCGTGTTCGTGGATCAGCATCTGCTCGCAGAAGGCGGACAGGTTGAGCATCTGGTTGACCGGCGAACCGTCGCTGCGGCGGATGCGCGGGCTCGCCTCCAGGCCGCGGCGGGTGTCGCCGCCCAGGCACAGCGCCATGCGCCCGGTGACGCAGAACTCGCAGTGGCCGCAGAAGGCGGAAAGGCACGATACGACATGGTCGCCCGGCTTGACCGTCCTCACCTCGCTGCCGACCGCGCGCACCACCCCGGCCGCCTCGTGCCCCGGAATGGCCGGGAGCGGGTGGGGGTAGCTGCCTTCGATGAAGTGCAGGTCCGAATGGCACAGGCCGCAGGCCCTGGTGTCGATCAGGACCTCGTGCGGGCCGGGTTCGGCCAGTTCGACCTCGCCGATGGTGAGGCCCCTGCCGGGCTGTTCGAGTATTGCTGCCTTTGCCATTCGCTCTCTCTTCTGAAGTGCTTCGAGCCGTGGTTCGGACTTCGCTCTCTCCTCTCCTCAGCACGAACGGTGACGCTGCACTCCGTTCGCCCTGAGGAGCGAGGGCCTATGCCCGAGCGTCTCGAACGATCAACGCGCCACGCCCATGTCGCCCGAGCTGAACGAACGCTGCTGCGCCGTCACCGGCCCCTTGCCGTCGCGCAGGGCGTTGGCGGTAGGGCCGGGCACGGGCGCGTGCTTGGCGAACTCCATGTGCGCGATCGAGCGGGCGTGGACCTCGTCCGGCCCGTCCGCCAGCCGCAGGGTGCGCTGGTGGGCATAGGCCTGGGCGAGGCCATAGTCCTCGCTCACCCCGCCGCCGCCGTGCGCCTGGATCGCGTCGTCGATGATCCTGAGCGCCATCTGCGGCGCCTGGACCTTGATCATGGCGATTTCCTGCTTGGCCGACTTGTTGCCGACCTTGTCCATCATGTCGGCCGCCTTGAGGCACAGCAGGCGGGTCATGTCGATGTCGATCCGGGCGCGCGCCACGCGCTCCTCCCACACCGAATGCTTGTAGACCGGCTTGCCGAACGCCTCGCGCTCCTGCAGCCGGCGGCACATCTTCTCCAGCGCCTCTTCCGCGACCCCGATGGTGCGCATGCAGTGGTGGATGCGCCCGGGCCCGAGGCGGCCCTGCGCGATCTCGAACCCGCGCCCCTCGCCCAGCAGCATGTTGGTGACGGGGATGCGGACATCCTTCAGCTCCACCTCCATATGGCCGTGCGGCGCGTCGTCATATCCGAACACCGGCAGGTGGCGCAGAATGTTCACGCCGGGCGTGTCGATCGGCATCAGCACCATCGACTGCTGCGCGTGCCGCTGGGCGGCGAAGTCGGTCTTGCCCATCACGATCGCGACCTTGCAGCGCGGGTCGCCCAGGCCCGAAGACCACCACTTGCGCCCGTTGATGACGTATTCGTCCCCGTCGCGCTCGATCCGGGTCTCGATATTGGTCGCATCGGACGAGGCGGTGAAAGGCTCGGTCATCAGGAAGGCGGAGCGGATCTCGCCGTTCATCAGCGGCTTGAGCCACTGCTCCTTCTGCTCAGCCGTGCCGTAGCGGTGGAACACCTCCATGTTGCCGGTGTCGGGGGCGGAGCAGTTGAACACCTCGCTGGCGAAGCCGATCCGGCCCATCTCCTCGGCGCAGAGCGCGTATTCGAGGTTGGTGAGGCCCGGCCCCTCGAATGCGAAGCTGTCGTCGACATGGTGATGGCTGTCGTTGCGCGGGGGCATGAACAGGTTCCAGATGCCCTGCGCCCTGGCCTTGGCCTTCAGCTCCTCGACGACCGGGATCACCTTCCACCGGTCGCCCTCGGCGTCCTGGCGCTTGTAGGTGGGAACGGCCGGGCGGACGTGGCTCTCGATGAAGTCGCGCACCCGGTTGCGCCAGTACACCTGCCGTTCGGTGGGTTCGAAATCCATGGTCGTTCTCTCCAGTCAGTCTTGATCGGGCCAGTATCGCTCTGTGTCAGGTCGGGGCCGTTCGCGCCACCGCTTCATCTCTCGCCCGCCGGCGCGGGACTGCCCAGGCGGGCGAGCCGCTCGGCATGGTCCGCCTCGCCCAGCGGAAAGCGCAGGAACACCGCAACCGCCGCCGCGACGAACAGCGCGGTGAGAACGGTGAAGGCCAGCATCAGCCGTTCGATCACCGCCGCATCGACCATGCCCGGAACCGCGTTCTGCGGAAACCCCACCGCGCTGATGAGGCTGCCGGCGGCGAAGGTGCCGATGCCGGTGACGCATTTCTGCATGAACAGGTTGCCGGCGTAGAACAGCCCTTCCTCGCGGTGGCCGGTCCTGAGTTCCGAATCCTCCACCACATCGGCCAGCATAGAGCCGGTCAGCATCATCGGGCAGATGCCGAAACCCGTCGCCAGCGTGACCAGCAGCAGGAACAGCGGCAGGGTGACAGGATCGCCGTTTTCCGGGAACAGCCCGAGCAGCCGCAGGACATAGGGCAGCAGCCCCAGGACCACCGCGATCGCGGCAGTGATCGCCGCGGCGTGCTTCTTGCCGAAGCGCCGCGAGATCGCCGGGGTAAGCACGAACGCCAGCGCCACCCCGATCAGCAGCGTGACCGGCCAGACGGTGAAGGCCCAGCCGGTGAACTCCCACACGTAAGTCTGCATATAGGTGCTGGTGGCGAAGTTCAGCCCCTGGTTGGCATAGGCGAACACGCCCGCGCCCATCAGCGTCAGGAATGCCGGGTTGCGCAGCGTGCGCAGCATCGCTTTCATCTCTGCCCGCAGCGGCTGGCGCGGGGGGAGCCGGGCGGGGGGATGGGCCATGCGCCGGTGCGTGCCCAGCGCCACCACCAGGATGGCCAGCATCATCATGATCACCCCGGTCCAGGCATAGGCATCGTACCCCTCGCGCCGCAGCAGCCCGGCGGGCTGCTCGGGCGTGGGGGCGAGGAACACCGCATAGGCCAGCCACAGCAGGAACAGCCCGCCCGCCCAGCCGAACAGGAAGCGGTAGCGGATCACGTCGGTGCGCTCGTGATAGTCGCGGGTGATTTCCGGCAGCATGGCGAGCGAGGGCACTTCGTTGAGCGCAATCGCGGTGCGGACCAGGATGGCCGACAGAGTCAGGTAGACCAGCATCCCGGTCTGCCCCCAGTCGGGCGGGTGCCACAGCAGGAACCACGACAGCCCGACCGGCAGGATCGAGGCGTAGAGCCACGGATGGCGGCGGCCCCAGCGGGTATCGGTGCGGTCGGTCAGGTGCCCGATCACCGGGTCGATGAAGGCATCGACGATCAGCGCGATCATCACCGCCAGGCCGACCAGGTCGGCCGGCAGGCCCATGACCTGGTTGTAGAAGATCAGCAGGAACACGGCGAAGCCGTTGTCCTTCACGCCATAGGCCACCGCCCCGGCTCCGTAGGCGAGCTTGATCCGGTAGGGCACCTTGGCGGAGGAGGCGTCGCTCATTCGCCACGGGCCTTGCGCGCCTGCTCCTCCAGCGCCTCGAGCGCGCCGAAGATCGCCGGCTCCTCGGGGTCCCAGCTGTAGCGCGGGCCAAGCGTTATGCCGCCGTCGACCAGCAGGCTCGCCCCGGTCACGAATCCGGCCGCATCGCTGGCCAGCCAGGCGCAGGCCTCCGCGATGTCGCGCGGCTGGCCGCCTCGCCTGACCGGCTGGGCATTGCTGCTCATCTGCGCGATCACGCCCTTGGCCATGGCCTTCTGCTCCTCGGCAATGTCGAGCGAGGCGGTGAAGATGTCGGTGTTGATGAAACCCGGCTGGATTGCGTTCACCCGGATGCCGAACCGGGCGAGGTCGGCCGCGGCCATCTTGGTCAGGTGCAGCACACCTGCCTTCGCCACCGCATAGGCGGTCGGCGAATAGCCCGGTCCGACAGCCGCGACGCTGGAGACGTTGACGATCGAGGCCCCGCGCCGCCCCTCGATGTGGGGCACGGCGTAGCGGATGCCGAAGGCGACCGAGCGCAGCAGCAGGTCCATCGTCCGGTCCCAGTCGGCCGGCTCGATCTCGTCGATTCTCGCCCGCGCGCCGCCCGCGCCGGCATTGTTGAACAGGACATCGATCCCGCCGGTCTCGCTGCCGGCGCGGTCCATCAGCGCGCGGATCGCATCGGTGTCGGTCACGTCGCAATGCTGGAAGCGGATCGCCCCGTCCGAGCCCGCCGCGAGCGATTCGCCCGCTTCTGCCGCGATGTCGCCGGCATAGACCCTTGCGCCCTCGGCCGCGAACAGCTCCGCCGCCGCGCGCCCGATCCCGGCTGCGGCCCCGGTGATCACCACTGTCCTGCCAGAGAATCGCATCGCCGGCCTCTCCCGTTTTGCTGCACCCAGCTTAGGCGCGCGCCAGCTTACGTCAACGTAAGTTCGGCTGACGTTACGGCATCGCCGCGCTTGTCGAACGGGCTTGCAGCCGGGGGGTGAATCGCCTTACGTTCGCGTCAAGCGCGCACGGCTCGTCCGTGCTGCGACCGGAGCAGCGAGAGGAGAGCCGCGACCATGTTCGATCTGGAAACCTTCCGCGCGGAGACCCGCGCCTGGCTGGAGGCGAACTGCCCGCCCGAAATGCGCGAGCCGGCGCGCATCGAGGACGATGTCTACTGGGGCGGCCGCAACGCCCGCTTCCAGAGCGAGGCGCAGAAAGCCTGGTTCGAGGCCTGCGTCGCCAAGGGCTACACCGTGCCGGCCTGGCCCAAGGAGTACGGCGGAGCCGGGCTCGGTCCGGCCGAGGCCAAGGTGCTGCGCGAGGAGATGAACCGCATCGGCGCGCGCCCCCCGCTGTCGAGCTTCGGCATCTGGATGCTCGGCCCGGCGCTGCTCCAGTTCGGGACCGAGGGGCAGAAGAAGCGCTTCCTGGGCGAGATCGCGCGCGGCGAGATCCGCTGGTGCCAGGGCTATTCGGAGCCGGGCAGCGGGTCCGACCTGGTCTCGATGCAGACCTTCGGCGAGGACCGGGGTGATCACTGGGTGGTCAACGGCCAGAAGATTTGGACCAGCTATGCGGACAAGGCCGACTGGATCTTCTGCCTCGTGCGCACCGACAAGGCGAACAAGTACCAGGGCATCACCTTCATGCTGTTCGACATGGCGGCACCCGGCGTCAGCACCAAGCCGATCAGGCTGATCAGCGGCAACAGCCCGTTCTGCGAGACCTTCTTCGACAATGTCGCGGTGCCCAAGTCCTACGGTGAGGACGTGCCGGGCTACGTCGGCGAGATCAACCGCGGCTGGGACGTCGCCAAGTACCTGCTCGGCCACGAACGCGAGATGATTTCCGGCGCGGGCGGCGGCGACCGCACCGCCGCCATCGGCGCGGCGATGAAGCGCCACGCGGGCGAGCTCGACCCGCTGCTGCGCGCGGAACTGGCGCTGTTCGATGTCGATGCGCTGGCCTATGCCGCGATGGGGGAGAAGTTCCTCGACGAGATCAAGGTCGGCAAGGCGCACCCCGCCCAGCCGAACATGATGAAGTACGTCGGCACCGAGCTCAACAAGCGCCGCCACGAACTGATGATGAGCGCGGGCGGCTCGCGCAGTCTGGAATGGGACAGCGAGGACACGCGCGGCGGCAAGCCGGCGCGCGACTGGCTGCGGACCAAGGCCAACTCGATCGAGGGCGGCACCAGCGAGGTCATGCTCAACGTGATTTCCAAGCGCATCCTCGACCTGCCGGGGGCTTAGACAGGAGAGAACTACCGTTCGCCCTGAGGAGAGGTGAGGACGCAGTCCTAACCTCGTCTCGAAGGGCCGGTGGAACGACAGAAGCGTCCTTCGAGATGGACCCTCGGCCTTCGGCCTCGGCTCCTCCTCAGGACGAACGGGAAGGTTGAGTAGATGCCACTGTACCACACCGAAGATCAGGCGATGCTCGCCGAAACCGCTGCCCAGTTCATGGCGGAGGAAGGGGCGATCGCGAAACAGCTGCGCCACTGGCGCGACCGGGAATGCCAGGACGGCTTCGGCCACGCGCTGTGGAAGCAGATGGCCGAAATGGGCATGACCGGCATTCTCGTGAGCGAGGAAGACGGCGGCATGGGCATGGGCCATGTCGAGGCCGGGATCGTGCTCGAGGAGATCGGCCGCAACCTCACCCCGTCGCCGTTCCTGACCAGCGCGGTTCTCGCGGCGACCGCGCTCAGGCATGGCTCGGCCGACCTCAGGGGGCGCTACCTGCCCGGCCTGGTCGCGGGCGACAGCGTGTTCGCGGTCGCCATCGACGAGGGGGCGAAGCACCGGCCCGAACGCATCCGCACCCGCGCGGAAAGGTCGGGCAACGGCTTCCGGCTCTCGGGGCAGAAGGATTTCGTCATCCACGGCGCCAGCGCCGATATGCTGGTGGTCGCGGCGCGCACCTCGGGCAGCGATGACGACGCGGACGGGATCACGCTGTTCGCGGTGCCGAAGGACGCTGCGGGGGTGAGCCACGACGCGGTGCGCCTGGTCGACAGCTCGATGGCGACGCACACCAGGTTCGACAATGTCGAGCTCGACGGTGATGCGGTGATCGGCGAAGTCGATGGCGGGCGAGAGGTGCTGAACGCGGTTCTCATGGCCGGTCGCATCGGGGCCGCCGCAGAGGGCGTCGGCGTGGCGCGGGGCGCGATGGACATGACGGTCGACTACCTCAAGCAGCGCAAGCAGTTCGGCCGGCTGATCGGCGAGTTCCAGGCGTTGCAGCATCGTGCCGCGCACCTCTATTCCGAGGTCGAAATCGCCCGCGCGGCCACGATCAAGGCTGCCCAGCTGATGGACGGCGGCAGCCAACGGGCGGACCTGATGGCCTCGGTCGCCAAGGCCAAGGTGGCCAAGGCTGCGGGGCTCGCGGTCAGGGAAGGGGTGCAGATGCACGGCGGCATCGGCATGACCGACGAATACGACGTCGGCCTCTACATGAAGCGCGACCGGGCCTTGCAGGAGTTCCTCGGCGATCTCTACTACCACGCCGACCGGGTGGCCCGGCTTTCCGGCTACTGAGCAACGAATGCCCCTCTTCTCGGGCAGGGGGACTGGAGAAAGCACGATGGACCTCACTTCCCTGTTCAGCCTCGAAGGGCGCGTCGCCCTCGTCACCGGCGGCTCGCGCGGCATCGGCCGGATGTTCGTGGAGGGGCTGCTCGCGGCCGGCTGCGCGCGGGTCTACATCTCTGCCCGCAAGGTTGAGCAGATGCAGGCCGCGATCGACGAGCTGGGCGCCGACCGGGTGATCGGCATTCCCGCCGATCTCAGCCAGATGGACGGGATGCAGCACCTCGCCGATGAACTGGCGAAGCGCGAAAGCAAGCTCGACATCCTGATCAACAATGCCGGGGCCGCCTGGGGCCAGCCCTACCTCGAGTTCAGCGAGGCCGGCTGGCACCGGACGATGGACCTCAACGTCAAGACCCCGTTCTTCCTTACTCAGAAGCTGCACGGCCTGCTCGTCGCCGCCGCCAGCCCCGAGCGTCCGGCCAAGGTGATCCACGTCTCCTCGATCGACGGGCAGCGGATCAACCCGTGGGAAACCTATGCCTACCAGGCGAGCAAGGCCGGCCTGATCCAGCTCACCCGGCGCATGGCCGCCCGGCTGATCGAGGACAACATCGTGGTGACGTCGATCGCGCCGGGTGCGTTCCCGAGCGAGATGAACAAGGCCGCCAAGAACGCCCCCGAAGCGAGCGCGGCCGGCATCCCGTCGAAGCGGATCGGCACGGCGGAGGACATGGCGGCCGCCGCGATCTACCTCGCCAGCCGGGCGGGGGACTATGTCGTCGGCGAGACGCTGACGGTCGATGGCGGGGTGGTCAACGCCCACCTGCCGCGCCACTTCGCCGACCCTGGCGGCCAGGGCTGAGGCCGCGCGCGCCTCCGCGCGACGGAACATTCGCGGCGCTCGCCTATTGGTCTGGGGCAGATCGACCCCGACCAGGAGAGCCCGCATGAAACTGAAGCCGCTTGCCGAGCAGACCGTCGTCATCACCGGAGGATCGTCCGGCATCGGCCTTGCGACCGCGCTGATGGCGGCGCGACGGGGGGCGAACGTCGTCATCATCGCTCGCAACCGGGAGGGTCTGGACAAGGCCGCGCAGGAGGTGCGCGCGGCGGGCGGGCGCTGCGACACGATCGAGGCCGACGTGGGCGACCGCGACCAGGTGCGCGCCGCCGTGGAGCAGGTGATCGCGCGTCACGGCGGGTTCGACACCTGGGTCAGCAACGCGGGCACGGGCCTCTACGCCAGGCTCGAGGAGCTCGACGATGCCGATCACCGGCGGCTGTTCGACACCAATTACTGGGGCGTGGTGCACTGTGCCACCGAGGCGCTGCCGCACCTGCGCCAGCACGGCGGGGCGCTGATCACCACCGGCTCGATCTCCTCGCAGATGCCGGCGCCGATCCTCTCCTCCTACACCGCCAGCAAGTACGCGGTGAAGGGCTACATCGATTCGCTGCGGCTGGAACTGATGCACGACCGCGCGCCGGTCTCGGTCACGCTGATCCAGCCGAGCGGGATCAACACTCCGTTCAGCAAGCACGCGCCCAACCAGATGGACGGCCGCGCGCGGGTGCCGCCGCCGGTCTACGACCCGGAACTGGTCGCCGAGGCGATCTGCCACGCAGCCGAGCACCCCACCCGCGACCTGATCGTCGGCGGGGCCGGACGGGCGATGACGCTGCTCGCCACGCTGGCCCCCAGGGTGGCGGACCGGGTGTTCGCCTCCGCCTTCTTCATCACCGCGCGCGACGCGCACAAGCCCAAGCGCGCCTCGAACGGCGGGTTCCACGAAGGTGGCGGCGCGGGCGAGGTCTACGGCGACCAGGGCAAGTGGATGCGTCGGTCCAGCCTCTACACCGCCGCCAAGATTCATCCGGTCACGGCGGTGGTCGGCCTGCTGGCCGCGGCGGGCGCGACCAGGCTGCTGCTCGGACGGCGCTGACGCCCGCCCGGGGCTGATGCGCGGAGCTTGCGCGCCGCGCGCCGGCCGGCCACAGGGCGGCGATGCGGCTGGTCCTGTTCGAACCCGAGATTGCCGGCAACGTCGGCGCGGTCCTGCGGCTGGGCGCCTGCATGGGTGTGCCCGTCGACCTGATCGAACCACTCGGCTTCGTCTGGGACGATCGCCGGGTCCGGCGCGCGGCGATGGACTACATCGGCCACGTCGAGGTCGTGCGCCATGCCGGTTTCGCCGCGTTTCGGCAGGCCTGCGGCAGCGGCCGGCTGGTCCTGCTGACCAGCGGCGGCGCAACCGCGCTCGACCGCTTCGTGTTCCGCCGCGACGATCTGCTGCTGTTCGGCAAGGAGAGCGCCGGGGTGCCCGAACCGGTCGCCCGGGCCTGCGCCGCGCGGGTCCGCATCCCGATGCAGCCGCAGCTGCGCTCGATGAACCTTGCGACCTCGGCCGGCGTGGCGCTGTGGGAGGGGCTGCGCCAGACCGGGCAGCTGCCCGGTCCGGTCTAGGGTCAGGACTTTAGCGTTCGCGCACCCGGGCGAGGAAGCTGTCGACCTGGTCGCGCAGGTTGACCGACTGGCGTTCCAGCTCGGTCGCGGAGGACAGCACCTGCGCCGCCGCGCTGCCGGTGGACAGCGCGGTTTCGCGCATCCCCTCGACATGGCCGAGCACCTGGTCGCTGCTGCGCGCGGCAAGGTCGATGCTGCGGGCGAGATCCTGTCCCGCGACCGACTGCTGGTCGACCGCGGCGGCGATGGAGATGGCGGTCGCCTCGAGCTGCTCGATCTGCTCGCCCACGGTGCCGAGCGCGGCCACGCTGGCGCGGGTCGAGACCTGCATCGCGCGGATCTGCGCCGCGACCTGTTCGGTCGCCCGGCTGGTCTGGGCGGCGAGTTCCTTCACTTCCGAAGCGACCACGGCGAAGCCCCGGCCCGCCTCGCCGCCGCGCGCCGCCTCGATCGAGGCGTTGAGCGCGAGAAGATTGGTGCGCCGGGCGATCGCCTGGATCAGTTCGACCACCTGGCTGACTTCCTCTGCGGCCGTGGTCAGGCGCGAGATGGTCGCATCGGCCTCGCCGGCGGATTGCGAGGCACGGCGGGCGAGATCGGCCGAAGTCGCCGCCTGGCGGCTGATCTCGCCGATCGACATCGCGAACTCGTCGCTCGCCGCGGCTGCTGCGGTCGCTCCGCCCGACGCCTCGTGCATGGCGGCGGCGACCTGTTCCGATTGGTGCGAGGCGGTCTGCGCTCCGTCGGCCATCGCGGTCGCGGTGGTCCTGAGCTGGCTCGAGGCGGAGGCGACGCTGGCGACCACTTCGGCCACGGTGTGGCTGAACTGTTCCGACAGCCGGGCCAGCATCTGCCGGCGCTCTGCACGCGCGCGTTCGCGCTCGGCGAACAGTTCGTCGAGCTTGTAGCCGGACTTGTGGAACACGCTGAGCGCGCGGGCCAGCTCGCCGATCTCGTCCTGGCGTTCGAGCCCGCTGATTACCAGCCCGCGCTCGCCCTGGGCGAGGCGGGTCATGTCGCTCGCCAGCCGCCCGAGCGCGCCCGAGGTATGGTCGCGCAGCCGGGCGTACCAGCCGAACCCGGCGAGCGCGACGAACGCCACCAGCCCGGCAGCGGCCAGGCCGGTGCGCCACAGGATCGCGCGCGCCTGCGCCATGTCGGCGGCCTCTGCCGCCTGCCACATCCCGATGCAGCCGATCGCCAGCACGGCAAGAGCCGTCCCGCCGCTGATCGCCACCGTGATCCGGAACTTGGCGGCAAACGGCTGGTCGTTGAACCAGGCGGTCAGCCGGCCGACCGCGCCCGCCGGTGCCTCGGCCGATTCGACGGCGGCGATCTCGGCCTTCATGTCTTCGGTCAGAACGGTGCTGTGCGCGTTCATGCTGTGCTCCGGTGCTCGTCGCGGGCAGGTTGCCCTGCTGCGGGGATGGTTAGCGCCTCGGCGCTAAGGAAGCGTTAAGCCGGTATTTACCTTGACAACCCGGGGCCCGAGCGGGTGCTTCCGGCAGCTCGCCGGTGCCGCGGCGGCGGCACAGGCCCTGGTGCCCCTCGACCGGTTCGAAATCGCCCGTCCCGCCGACCACCGTCTCCCCCGCCCCGAGCAGGAGCCAGCCGTCGCCGGCCATGGCCTCGTCGAGCCGGGCGAAGGCGCGCTGGCGGGTCGCCCGGTCGAAATAGAGCAGCACGTTGCGGCACAGCACCAGATCGAACGCCCGGCGCTGCCCCGCCTCGAGCAGGTTGCCGTGCTCGAAGCGGACCATGCCGCGGATCGCCTCCACCGGGGTCCAGCTGCGCTGGTCCTCGCGGAACCAGGTCAGCATCTGGTTGACCGAGAGGCCGCGCTGGATCTCGAACTGGCTGTAGCGCGCCCGGCGCGCCGCGGCCACGGCCCGGTGCGACACGTCCGAGCCGACGATCTCGATCTGCCAGCCGCGCCAGCGCTCCGGGTCTGCGGCGATCAGCATGGCGAGGCTGAACGCCTCCTGCCCGGTCGAGCATCCCGCCGACCAGATCCGCAGCCGGCGGCTGTCCGCCCGGCGGCGGGCGAGGTCGGGCAGAACCCGGCTGGCGAGCAGGTCGAACATCGGCCGGTCGCGGAAGAAATAGGTCTCGTTGTTGAGCAGCGCCTCGACCACCTCGCTCGCGAGCGGCTCCGCGCCGGCCTCGGCCAGCAGGCAGGCGAGCTGGTCCAGATTGCTGATGCCGCGCGCGCGGAACAGGCCGGCCAGCGCCGAATCGATCCGCCAGCGCCGTCCTTCGCCCAGCTGCTGCCCGGTGCGGGCCAGCAGCAGGTCGGCGACGATGCGGTGGGCGGCTCCGAAACTGGTCACGCGCCCGCCCCGCAATAGAGCGCGATGCGGGCGGCGAGCTGGTCGGGCGGCAGCACCGCGTCGGCGAGTCCGGCATCGGCAATGGCGCGCGGCATCCCCCACACGGCGGAGCTGGCCTGGTCCTGCACCAGGATGCGCCCGCCGCGCGCGGCGAGCTCGGCCGCACCGAGCGCTCCGTCGCGTCCCATGCCGGAGAGCACGACCGCCAGCGCCCGTCCGCCGAAGGTCCGCGCGAGCGAGCTGAGCAGCGGGTCGACCGAAGGGGTGCAGCCGCTCGGTGCCCGGCCGTGCTCGCTGGCGAGCGTGACCGTCTGCCCGCTGCGACGCACCACCAGGTGCGCCTCGCCTCCGGCAACGTAGATGTGCCCCGGCGTCAGGGTCATCCCTTCGCTGGCGACCATGGTGGGGCGGCCCGAATTGAGCTGGAGCTGGCGCGCGAACACCGCCGCGAACGAGGCGGGCAGATGCTGCACCACCAGGATCGGTTGCCGCGCCAGCGGCGAGAGGTGGCGCAGCAGCACCGCGAGCGCATGGATGCCCCCGGTCGAGGCACCGATGGCGACCACCTCGGGCTGCACCCCGGCGCGCAGCGCGAGCGCCGGCAGACGCCGGGCCGGCCGGGGCACGGGCGCGACCGGCCCGGCTCTCCGGGCACTGGCGAGGGCGCGGATCCGGTCGAGCAGGCTCTGGCGATAGGCGCGGTCGAACTGGCCGGAGCGCGGCTTGAGCATGGTGTCGGCCGCCCCCATGGCGAGCGCGGCGAGCGTGTGCTCGGCCCCCTCCTCGGTGAGGGTGGAGACGACCAGCACCGCCGGCCGCTCGGGCAGGGCGAGGATCCGGGGCAGGGCCTCGAGCCCGCCCATGCCCGGCATCTCCAGGTCGAGCAGCACCACGTCGGCCGGGTGGCGCGCCAGCTCCGCCAGCGCCAGTTCGCCGCTGGCCACCCGGGCGACGACCTCCATGTCCGCTTCCGGCTCGATCACCCGCGAAAGCACGGTCCGCACGACGAGCGAATCGTCGACCACCAGGATGCGGATGGGGGCGGGCTCGCCCCGTGCCGCCGATCCGCTGCCCGTGGCGAGCGATGCCCCTGCGACCATGGCCGGCACCCTCAGACCATGCCGAGCAGCTGGAGCTTGATCTGCAGCGTCTCGTGGTCGAACGGCTTCATCACGTATTCGTCCGCCCCGGCGCCGATCGCCTCGCGGATATGCGCCACATCGTTCTCCGTGGTGCAGAACACCACGCGCGGACGGTCGCCGCCCGGGCGCTGGCGCAGGTGCCGGATGAACTCGATCCCGCTCATCACCGGCATATTCCAGTCGAGCAGCACCAGATCGGGCATGGCCGCCTCGCAGCGTTCCAGCCCGGTCCGGCCGTTGTCGGCTTCATCGACGGTGAAACCGAGCGTTTCCATGATGCCGCGGGCGACCTTCCGGATCACCCGCGAATCATCGACGATCAGGCAGGTCTTCATCGCTCAGTCCCCGGTTGGCTTGGCTGTCCGGCCTATGGTGGAAGGGTTAACCTCGCCTTGCAATCCGCTCCGGGATTGCCCGGTCTCGCCTTCGATCAGGGCGGCCGCGTCGAGCAGCACGGCCGGGCCCTGCGCGGTCTCGATGCAGCCGCGCGCAACCCGGTCCCACGCCGGACCCAGCGTCGTGTCGAGGACGAGCGGATCGGATTCGGCCGGAGCGACATCCTCCACCCGGTCGACCAGCAGGGCGTAGTCGTGCGCGCCCAGCCGGACCACCGCAGCACGGCCATCGCCGCCCCGCTCGTCCGCGTCGCCGGCAGGAGCAAGGCCCAGCGCCGCGCGGGTGTCGATCACGGTCAGCGCCCGGCTGCGCAGCGAGGCCAGCCCGGCGACGTGCGGCGGAGCCAGCGGCACCGGCACGATCCGGTCGATCTCGACCACCGCCTGCACCGCCGCGCCGGGAAGGGCCGCGCGGCACCCGCCGATCGTTACCAGAAGATGGAGCTCGCCTCCGCTCATGCCGCGCCTCCCTGTCCCGCGCGCAGCGCTGCCAGCAGCGCTGTGCGGTCGTAGCGGTAGATCGATCCGTCACCCGGATGCGCGGCCAGGGGCGCGGCGCGCACGTGGAGCACCCGTGCGGCGGCGCGGCCGGCGCGGTCCGCGCCCTCGCTCACCACCGCCAGGTCGACCGGGCCGGTCCATTCGGGGCCGACCACGGCGTAGCCTGCCGATTCCAGCAGCGGCCGCAGGAAAGTTGCGGCCCATTCGTCATCATCCGCCAGGCGGCAGGTCCGCAGCCCGGCTCCGGCCAGCCCGGGCGCGCCGGCCGCGTGGCGGGCGAACAGCGCATGGCAATCGACCAGTGCGGTCAGCTCGCCGCCAACCATCGCCGTGCCTTCGAGCAGGTCCTCCCCCGGCAGCGGCGCGACCGGGCCTTCGATGGTGGCGCTGTCCTCCACCGCCCGCGCCGCCAGCAGCAGCTCGGCCGTTCCGTCGCGGAGGCGCAGCACGGTCAGTGCCCCGTCTTCGGCCGCGTCTTCGGCCCCGTCAGCGCCGAGTCCCGCGAGCGGCAGGATCGCTCCGTCGAGCGCGGCGTGCCAGTGTCCGCCTTCGCGCTGGAGCGCGCCGCGCTCGAGCGTCTCGATCCGGGCGACCGCGGCCATCCGGATGGCGCGCCGGCGGCCGGCCGCATCGGTGAACAGGATCGCCCGGTCATCCCCTCGCGCGTGCCTCGGCGCAGGCTCCTGCGCCTGCTGGCGCACCGTGGTGAGCGATCCGATCAGGCCGTGGCGCGCGGCGATCCGGGGGATATCGAGGATCAGCAGCGGAAGCCCGTCATCGAGCAGGGTGGAGCCGGCATAGATGCCGGTGTTCATGATCGCCGGCGCGAGCGGCTTGACCACCAGGTCCTCGCTGTCGAGCACGGAGTCGACGATCAGCGCGAAGCGGTCGCCTTTCGCCAGGCGCACGATCACGAACACGCGCGTGCCGGCCTCGCGCGTGCTCTTCCCGGCCAGCACCTCGTCGAGCCCGATGGCGGGGATGCGCCGGTCGCGGAAGCGTACGAAGCGGGCCTGGCCCAGCTCCTCGAGCGCGATCGCGGCCGAGCTGCCGCGCGCGATCTCCTCGATGTAGGAACGGGGGATGGCGTAGCGGTCCTCTCCGCAGGTCACGGTGAGCGCAGCAACCATGCTGAGCGTCAGCGGCAGTTCCAGCACGAACACGGTTCCCTCGCCCGCCTCGCTCTCCACCCGGATCGTGCCGCCCACCTTCTCAAGGTTGGCGCGGACCACGTCCATCCCGACCCCCCGCCCGGACACCTCGCTGATCCGCTCGGCGGTCGACAGGCCGGGCTCGAAGATCAGCCCCAGCTGCTCCGCCGGCGCCATGGCGGCGAGGCCCTCGGGCGTGACGAGGCCGCCGGCGACCGCCTTGGCGGCGATCCGTTCGACATCGAGGCCGCGCCCGTCGTCGCGCACCACCAGCAGGATCCGGTTGCCCGCCTGCCGCGCGCTCAGCGAAAGCAGACCGGCCTCCGGCTTGCCCCTGCGGGCGCGCTCGTCCGGGGGCTCTATGCCGTGGTCGACCGCGTTGCGGATCAGATGCGTCAGGGGATCGCGGAGAACCTCGATCATCTCGCGGTCGAGCTCGACATCGCCGTCCTGAAGATCGAGCACGACCTGCTTGCCGAGCTCGCCGGCCAGGTCGCGCACCACGCGCGGAAGGGCGTGGTAGAGGTTCTCGATCCGCTGCATCCGCATCCGGCTCACGCCTTCGCGCACGTCGTCGAGAATGGCCGAGAGGCGGGCGAAGGCTCCGTCGACCGCCGGCTGGTTGCCGGCATCGCGCAGCCGGCGGGCAAGGTCGTTGCGGGCCAGAACCATGTCGGACACGCCGCTCATCAGCCGGTCGAGCAGGTCGACCGGCAGGCGGATCGAACGCGGCGCGGCGGCCATCGGCGCGGCCCGGCGCTGGAGCGCGGACGCGCTTTCCGGCGCGAAGCCGCCGGCCGGGCCATCGCCCTCCGCCGCGAGCGCCGCGATCAGCGGCCGGTCATCCTCCTGCGGCAGCGGCTCGCCGGCGGCCACGGTCTCGATCAGGTCGGCGATGCGGTCGATCACCGCCAGCACCGTGTCGACCAGCGGCTTGTCGGCCTCGCGCGTGCCCGCACGGACGGCCGCGAGCGCGCTCTCGGCGGCGTGGCTCAGCGCCTCCAGCCGGGGGAAGTCGAAGAACCCGCAATTGCCCTTGATGGTGTGGACGAAGCGGAAGATCGCGTCGAGCCGCGTGCGGTCGCCGGGATCGGCTTCCCACGCGACCAGTTCGCTTTCGACGGCGGCGAGCATTTCGCGCGCTTCGGCCACGAACTCGGCCAGCAGGTCGTCCATCGTCTCGCCCCCGGGTTGGTCGGAAACGGTTTATGGACGGACCTGGTTAACGAACTGTCACCGCGCCCGTGCGCCGGCTGGCGAGCGCGCGCCAGGCGACCAGGACCGCCAGCGCCCCGCCGCCGAGGTTGGCGACCAGTTCGGCGGCGTAGATCGCGTCCGCTCCCCAGGCCGGGCGCAGGAACCAGCCGAACGGCAGCATCAGGGCGAACACCCGGGCAAAGCTCTGCAACAGGGCCAGGGCGGAGCGGTCGATCGCGTTGAGCGCGCCATTGGCGACGATCAGCAGCCCGAATCCGGCATAGCCCCAGACCGAGATCGCGAGATAGGCGGAAAAGGCCCGCAGCACCGCCGGATCGTCGCTGAACAGGCCGGCGAACCAGTCGCCGAAGGCGAACAGCAGCGCGGCCGTGCCCAGACCGTAGGCGAGGCAGAACAGCCAGGCCTCGCGCAGGGCCAGGCGGGCGCGGTCGGGCTGCCCGGCCCCCCAGTTCTGGCCGACGATGGCGCCGATCGAACCCGACAGCGCGAGCAGAGGCACCACCGCGAAGCTCTGCAACCGCCCGGCCGCACCGAACCCGGCGACGGCGGCCTGGCCCTCGGCGGCGAGCAGCGCGGTAAGCACCGCCAGTCCGATCGGGTTGATCGCGTTCGACAGCGCCGCCGGCCCCGCGACGCGCATGATCGCGCGGGCGGATTCGCCCATCCGGCACTGGCGGATCAGCGCCGGGTTGATCGGCAGGTCGGTGCGGGCGATGAACCACAGCGCCAGCGCGCTCGCCACGCCATAGCCGGCGACCATTGCCCAGGCCGCGCCGGCAAGGCCGAACCCGCCGATGCCGAGTGCGCCGGTGATGAGGAAGGGGTTGAGCAGCCAGTTGACCAAGGCATAGGCAATCCCCGTCAGCGAGGTCATCCTCGCCTCGCCTTGGCCGCGCAGCACGCCGTTGAGCGCCATCTGCAGGAGCAGCAGCGGCAGGCCCAGCGCATAGGGTGCCATGAACTGGCGGATCAACGGGCGCAGCTCTGCCGATGCCTGCATCAGCCGGAACAGCGGCTCGATCAGCGCGAACAGCGCCAGCCCCAGCACCGTGCCGGTGGCGAGCGCGAAGACCACGCCGAAGTTCGCCCGCCGTGCCGCCTGCGCCAGGTCGCCCGCGCCGAGCGAGCGGGCGATGACCGAATTGATCCCCACCATGACGCCGACGCCGAGGCTGGAGATGGCGATCACCACCGGAAAGATGAAGGCAACCGCCGCCAGTTCCGCGCTCCCGAGCCGGCCGATGTAGTAGGCGTTGAGCAGCGCCACCGACATCAGCGCCGCCACCCCCAGCACGTTGGGCAGGGTCTGGGTGACAAGATGGCCGCGAACGCTGCCCCGGGTGAGTTTCGCGGTCCCGCTCATCGCCTCGCGCCTAGCCTCGAAGCGCGGCCGTGGCAAACGCCCCGAGGCTGCGCCGGCCGGCGGCGCTTGTGCGCCCGGCCCGGGCTGTGCGATAGCGCGGCTGGTTGCAGGACGAGGTGCCCCGATGCCGCGCATGACGGTCAACGACCGCCCGCTCGAGTTTGCCATGGACGGGGCGACGCCCCTGCTGTGGGCGCTGCGCGACGCAGCCAACCTGACCGGCACCAAATACGGCTGCGGCAACGGCGATTGCGGGGCCTGCATGGTGCTGATCGACGGCGAGGCGCTGCGGGCCTGCCTGATCACGCTCGACGAGGCGGAGGGGCGCTACGTCACCACCATCGAGGGGCTGAGCCGCGACCGTTCGCACCCGCTGCAGCAGGCGCTGGTGGCGGAAGGGGCGATCCAGTGCGGGTTCTGCACCCCCGGCATCGCGATCGCCGGGGCGGCACTGCTGCGCCGGACGATCGCCCCGACGGAGGACGAGATCCGCGCCGCGATCCCCAACCTGTGCCGGTGCGGCGTCTATCCCCGGCTGGTGCGCGCGGTCCGGCGGGCGGGCCAGGTCATGGCCCGGCGCGAGACGATCAGCGCCGCCCCCGCGCCCGGCATCGATCCTGCCGATGCCGCGCGCGAGGTGCCGGCGCTGTCGGCGCCGGAGCGCGACTAGAGTTCGAGCTTGACTCCGAAGCGGGCGACGAACGGCCGGGCCGGCTGGATGTTGTTGTCGCCATGCGCGCTGGGATAATAGGTCTCGTCGAACAGGTTCTCGATGTTGACCTGGAACCCGATCCGGTCGTTCAGCTGGTAATAGGCTGCCGCGTCGACCCGGAGGTAGTCGGGCAGGGTAACGGCGTTGCTGAAGCTGGCGAACTGCTCGTCCTGCCAGATCAGGCCGAGGCCGAGGCTGAAGCGGTCGCTCAGCTCGACGTGGTTCCAGGCGGTTACCTGATGTTCGGGAAGCTGCTCCAGCCGCCGCCCGGCCGGGCCGAAGGCAGAAGTGCTGCGCACCTCGCCATCGAGCAAGGTGTAGCCGATGTTCGCCTGCCACCCGGGCACGATCTCGCCCACCAGGTTGAGCTCCAGCCCCTCGGTCCGGCTTTCCCCGACCAGTGCGACCAGCGCCGGATCGGTCGGGCTGGGGCCCTTGGTGTTGGTCCGGTCGAGGCGGAACAGCGCGGCGGTGAGGAACAGCTCGGGGCTGACGAGCCATTTCGCGCCGATCTCGTAGTTGGTGAACTTCTCCGGCTCGAACCCCTGGTCGCCCGGCGCGATCAGGAAGAACTGGTCGCCCGCCTGCGGCAGGAAGCTGGTGGCGTAGCTGGCGTAGAACGACAAGGCGTCGTTCGGCTTGATGACCAGACCCAGGCGCGGGCTGACCTTCTCGTCGACCCGGGCGGTGCGGGTGCCCGCCAGGCTGGTGGTGTCGAGATCGAACCGGTCCCACCTGAGGCCGGCGATCAGCTCGACGTGCTCGCCGATCGCGATCTGGTCCTGCAGGTAGGCGGAAAGGACCGCCAGATTGCTGTCGTTGCCGCGCACCGGGGCGGTGAGCGAGAAGGCGGGAATGGCGAGGGTGCGCGCCAGCGGCACGTTGACCGTGCGGGTGAACCCGCCGCTGCCATCGGGAAACTGCACCAGCCGGCGCCCGTTGAACGAATCCTGCCAGCTCGCCTCGACCCCGAGGAGCAGCGTGTGCGACAGCGCGCCGGTGGCGAACTCGCCCACCAGGTTGGCCTGCGCAATCCAGTTCTCGCGCTCCTGCCAGTCCTCGTAGCCGGAAATGCGCGCGGTGGTGCCGTTGGTGTTGTCGGGCACCAGGTTGGCGTAGATCTTGTCGTAGTTGGCATATTGCAGCGCGGCGTTGGCCGACCAGCCATTGCCGAAGCCGTGTTCCAGCCGGACCCGGCCGATATGCGCCTCGTTGCTGGCGCGGTTGAAGTCCGGATCGCCGAAGAACGTCCGGTCGTAGCCGCGCAGGGGCCCGCCGCCGAGGGACGGGAGGCCCCGGTCCACCACCCGCTGGTCGTCGTCATAGGTGTAGCTGGCGAGCAGCCGGGTCTCAGGCCCGAGCTGCGCGGTGAGCGTGGGCGTGATGCCGATGAACCGGCCCTCGTAGAAGTCGCGGTGGCTGTCGAACTCCTCGTAGGCGGTGTTGAACCGCACGGCCACGCCCTCGCCGAGCGGCTGGTTGACATCGGCGGCGAGGTCGAAGGCGCTGAAGGTGTCGACCGCACCACGCAGCATCACGGCGCTCTCGTTCAGGCGCGCGGTCTTGCTCACGCGGTTGACCACGCCGCCGCCGCCGCCCCGGCCGAAGATCAGCGCGTTGGCGCCCTTCAGCACCTCGATCCGCTCCACATTGTAGAGCGAGCGATAGTACTGGGCGTCGTCGCGCAGCCCGTCGAGATAGAAGTCGGCGGTGGTTTCCTGGCCGCGGATGAAGATCTCGTCGCGGTGGCCCTCGCCGGTCTCCAGGCTGACGCCGGGAATGTAGCGCAGCGCCTCGCCCAGCTGGGTGATCGCCTGGTCCTGCAACTGGTCGTCGGTGATCACGGCGACGGTCTGCGGCACCCGGATCAGCGGGGTGGCGGTCTTGGTTCCGCTCGAGCCGTCGCTGGTGCCGTAGGCATCGGTCTCGCCGGTGACGACGATCTCTGCGGCAAGGTAGTCGCGTTCCGGCGCGGCATCCGCGTTCGCCAGCGCGGGGGCCAGCGGCAGCGCGGCCGATCCGGCCAGCAGGAGCGCGCGTGTCACCAAGGTCGTCATTTCCCGTTCCTCATTGCGATTCGTTCTCAATTTCGGGTCCGCTATTGCGACCAACTCGCAATCACAAGGGTAAACTGCATTGCCGGCCACTTTCTCCCCGGCTAGTGCGGCGAGGCAACAGGAGGCAGCGCGATGCAGGCGACCATCTGGCACAACCCGAACTGCGGCACCTCGCGCGCGACGCTGGAACTGCTGCGCGCGCAGCCGGGGGTGGAGGTCACGGTGGTCGAGTACCTCAAGCACCCGCCCGGCGCGGCGGAGCTGGCGCGGCTCTACCGCGCGGCCGGCATGACCGCGCAGCAGGGCCTGCGCCTGCGCGGAACCGACGCCGCTGAGCGCGGCCTGCCGCAGGCCGACGAGGCCACGGTCCTGGCGGCGATGGCGGCCGAGCCTGCGCTGATCGAGCGGCCGCTGGTGGAAACGGCGCGGGGCGTGCGCCTGTGCCGGCCCAGCGAGAGGGTGCTGGAAATCCTCTAGCGCCGCTCGCGGGTCAGCTCGCTGTCGGGCTGGAGCGCGGTCCAGCCATAGACCAGCACCGCCAGGCACAGCGCGGCGATCAGGCCGAAGCTGAGCCAGTCCGACCGGTTGTAGAGCCACACGCCCAGCGCCGGGGCGAAGACATAGCTGGCCCCCGCCACCGATGCGGTCACGCCCGAGGCCTGGCCCTGTTCCGCGCGCGTGACCGCGAGCGATGTGCCCGAAGTCGATCCGGGCCGGAACAGGCCGAAGCCGAGCGAGGCGATCGCGAAGCTGAGCGCGATGAGGTGGAGATCACCGGCAATCCCCAGCATCACCGTCCCGGCGGCCGCGACCGCGATACCCGACAGCGTCGCCGCGCGCGGCCCCAGGTCGAATCGCGGGATCAGCCCCCACTGCGCGAGCAGGGTGGCGATCGCCCCCGCCATCAGCACCAGACCGACCGCGCCGGTGCCTTCGTCGGGGCTGGCGCGCAGCCCCATCCGGTCGAGCACCAGGAAGCCGGCGATGCCCAGCAGCATGGCCTGGGCATGGCCGCCGAGCAGGCCGACCACCACCCACGGCCGCAGGCGCGGCTCGAACCAGCGCAGCCTGGCGGCAGGCAGTGCTGCCGGTGCAGCCTCGTCATCGCCATGCTCGGTCGCCGGGCCGCCGGCATAGGGTGCGTCGTAGGCGGCGCCGCGCGCGGCATAGCGCGGCTCGTCGTCGGGAAGCCGCAGGCGCAGCGCGAGCAGGGTCGCGACCCCGATCAGCGCGAACACGATGAACGGCCCGGTCAGCCCCAGGCCGGGCAGGACCATCAGCGGAGCCAGCGCCGGGCCGATCACCGTGCCCAGCCCGAAGCTGGAGGCGATCAGCGAAAGCGCCTGGGTCCGCTCGGCGCGCGGTGTCCGGCTGGCGACATAGGCCTGCACCGCCGGCGGCGCGGCCGAGCCGAAACCGCCGTAGAGGCTGCGTGCGGCGGCGAAGGCGAGCAGGGTCCAGAACGCCGGCAGCAGACCGGTGAGCCCCAGCCACAGCGCCAGGCCGCACAGGCCCATCGAGACGATGAAGCCGATCATGCCCAGCGCCATCATCGCCTTGCGTCCGCGCCGGTCGGAGCGGTCGGCCCAGAACGGGGCGCAGACCACCCACAGCAGCGCCGACCAGGTGTAGGCGAGGCTGATCCACACGTCCGCTACCCCGAGCGCGGTCCCGATCGAGGGCATGACCGATTGCATCGCGGTGTTGCCCGCCGCCGTGGTCAGCATGACCGCGAACAGCAGCGCCATGCGCCCGCGCGAAATCGCCGACGGCCCGTGTTCGCGCGCGGCCGGCGAGGCCTGCGGCGGGGCGGCGATCGGCTCTGGCTCGTCCATCCCCCAGCGCTAGGGCGGGCAGCGCGCGCTTGCAATGGGGCAGCGAATTTGCGATCTGGCAGCGACTGAACGGCACGCCAGCTGCGGTCGCAACCTGACGAGGCGCTTTCCTTGAACTATCGAGCCAATCCGGCGCTTGCCCGCCCGCAGGGTGCGCGCCAGCGCCTGTCCCGCCTGCTGGGCCAGTGGGGGGTGTTCGTGCGCGGGTTCCTCCAGCACCCCAGGATGGTCGGCTCGATCATCCCCTCGTCCGGCTTTACCATCGACAAGATGCTCGCCCCGGTCGACTGGCAGCAGTGCCGCCTGTTCGTCGAATACGGGCCGGGGGTGGGCACGTTCTGCTACCCGGTGCTGGAGCGGCTGCGGCGCGACGGGGCGCTGGTGGTGATCGACACCAATCCGCTCTACATCGATTACCTGCGCCGCACGATCACCGACAGCCGCTTCCACGCCGTCCACGGCTCGGCCGCCGATGTCGAGGAGATCGTCCGCGCGCTCGGGTTCGAGGAGGCGGACTACGTCCTGTCCGGCCTGCCGTTCTCGACCCTGCCCGACGGCGTGGGGCCGGCGATCGCGGCGGCGACGCACCGCGTCCTGCGCCCGGGGGGCGCGTTCCTGGTCTACCAGTTCTCGGCCCGCGCGCGCGATTTCATGGCGGTCCATTTCGACCGCATCGACCAGGGTTTCGAACTGCTCAACGTGCTGCCGTGCAAGCTGTTCTGGGGCTGGAAGGCCTGACCCTAGATGATCGCCGTGGCCCGCCCGGCGCGCTCGAACATCCCGAGAATGGTCTGGACCTGCTCGGCGCTGTGCTCGGCGCACAGCGAGCAGCGCAGCAGGGTCATGTTCGCAGGGGTCGCCGGCGGGCGGGCGAGATTGACGTAGAGCCCTTCCTTCAGCAGCGCCTCCCACATCATCGCGCCCCGTTCCAGGTCGGGCATGACCACGGCGATGATCGCGCTTTCCGGCTCTGCGGTGCCGAGCTGGAAGCCGAGGGCGCGCAGCCCGCGGTGGAGCGTGCGCGAGTTTTCCCACAGATGCGCGCGCTTGTTGCTGCCGTGCATCAGCTTGCGGATCGAAGCCGCGCTCGAGGCCATGACCGCCGGCGGCAGCGCGGCGGTGAAGACATAGGGGCGGCACACCAGCCGCAGCACTTCGAACTTGGGATGGTTGGAGACGCAGAAACCGCCGACCGTGCCGACGCTCTTGGAAAAGGTGCCGATGATGAAATCGACCTGGTCGATCACTCCGGCCGCCTCGCACACGCCGCGGCCGTGCTCGCCGATGAAGCCCATCGAGTGCGCCTCGTCGACCAGCACCATCGCCCCGTGCCTCTTGGCGACGGCAACCATCTCGGCCAGCGGGGCGACGTCGCCGAGCATCGAGTAGACGCCTTCCAGCACCACCAGCTTGCCCGCGCCTGCGGGGATGCGGCCGAGCCGCTTGTCCATCGCCTCGATGTCGTTGTGCTTGAACGGCACGACCTCGGCCTTGCCCATCGCGCAGCCGTCCCAGATCGAGGCGTGGCTGTCGATGTCGAGCACGATGTAGTCGCCCTTGCCGGCGATGGTGGAGATGATGCCGAGGTTGGCCTGATAGCCGGTCGAGAACACCATGGCATGATCCATGGCGTAGAACTCGCGCAGCGCCGCCTCGACGTCGCGGTGGTGGTGGAACGTCCCGTTGAGCACCCGGCTGCCGGTGGTGCCGGCGCCGAACTCGTCGTAGGCCTGCTTGCCCGCGGCGATCACGTCGTCGTCGAAGGTCATGCCCATGTAGTTGTAGGTGCCGAGCAGGATCGTGTCGCGCCCGTTGCAGATCGCCCGCGTGGGGGAGAGCACTTTCTCCATCACCAGGCTGTAGGGATCCTCCACGCCGGTCGCGAGAATGCTCTCGCGCAGCGCGATCATCTCGTCGAACTTGGAGAAAAGGTCGGTCGCGCTCATCGCCGGGTCAGCCCGCCTGGAGCTTGTGCACGGCGTCGACCAGCTGGCCGAAGGTCTCGATCTCGGCCTGCTGGTTCATGCTGATGATGATGTCGAACTCGTCCTCGATGGCGGCGACGAAGTCCATCACCGTCAGGCTGTCGAACTCCAGGTCGGCCGCGAAGGTGGTCCCCTCGGCGATCTCGACGCCCTTCTTGTTGAACGGCTCGATCAGCGAGCGGATGCGGGTGTCGACGTCGGCGCGGTCCATGCAGGCGGTTCCTGTCCCTCGGTGGCGCGGGCGGGGTACCCGCCGGCAGATCGGCTTGCGACAAGCGGTCTTGATGGCCGCTTGTCAAGCCCGATGGCTAGAGCAGCCGCTTCACCGCCGCCAGGAACGGGCCGATCGAGACCGGCTTCGACAGGTAGTCGGCCGCACCCGCCGCCCGGATCCGCTCCTCGTCGCCCTTGCCGGCATAGGCGGTCACCGCCAGCACCGGCACGCCCGCGAGCGAAGCGTCGCGCTTGATCGCGGCGATCAGATCCACGCCGGAGACGTTGGGCAGCTGAATGTCCATCAGCACCAGGTCGGGCGCGAAGGCGCGCGCGGCGTTGAGCACCAGTTCGCCGTCGGCAACCGGCTCGACCTCGAATCCGCCCGCCTTGAGCACGTCGCAGAACAGTTTGCGGTTGAGGTCGTTGTCCTCCACCACCAGAACCCGCTTGGTCACGCTCCGTCTTGCCCCCTCGCACGGTTCACAATTGCGCCACCCGCTCTATGTAGGGGCGAACATGATGACAACCACCCATGACGCGCCGCCTTCCGGGCACGGGCCCGACGACCCGGAAACGCTCGCGCTGAGCGCGCTCGGCTGGGTGCTGACCGACGCCGACCGGGCCGACCGGCTGATGGCGCTGACCGGGCTCGATCCCGACGTCCTGCGGGTCAGCCTGACCGAGCGCGAGACGCTCGCCGCCGTGCTCGAGTTCCTCGTCAACCACGAACCCGACCTGGTTCTCGCCGCCGACGCCCTCTCGCGCGCGCCGGACGAACTGGTCGCCGCCTACCGGAGCCTTTCCCGATGAGCCGACCGCTGGTGATTTCCGACTGCGACGAGGTGCTGCTGCACATGGTCGCGCCGTTCCGCGACTGGCTGGCCGAGAGCCACGGCGTGACCTTCCGCATGGAGGGGGCCGATTTCGCCACCGCCCTGCGCCGCAGCGGGAGCGGCGAACCGCTCGGCAAGGAGGAGATCTGGGATCTGCTCGGCGGGTTCTTCGACACCCAGATGCACAGCCAGATGCCGATCGACGGCGCGGTGAAGGGAATCAACGCGCTCGCCGAACACGCCGACGTGGTCATCCTGACCAACCTGCCCGACGCGCGCCAGGCGCATCGCGCGGCGCAGCTGGCCGAACACGGCATCCACGCCCGGGTGTTCACCAACCAGGGCCCCAAGGGGCCGGCGCTGGCGGCGATCCTGGCCGAATATGCCCCCAGCCGGGCGCTGTTTATCGACGACCTGCCGCAGCACCATCACTCGGTCGCCACGCTGGCACCGCACGTGCGCCGGCTGCACCTGTGCGGCGAGCCGCTGCTCGCCCCGCACATCGACTGCGCCCACGCGCAGGGCCACGCCCATGCCCGGATCGACTGCTGGCACCAGGCGCTGCCCTGGCTGCTCGACCAGCTCCACAACGAAGAGGAACCCGCATGACCGCCCAAGCCCCCGTCGCCGCCCGTCTGGCCGAACTCGGGATCGACCTGCCGCAGGCCGCCGCACCGGTCGCCAGCTATGTCCCGGTGGTCGTGCACGGCGGCCTGGCCCACGTCTCGGGCCAGTTGCCCTTCGTCACCGGCCAGCTCGTCACCGGCCGGCTGGGCGACACCATCTCGGTCGAGCAGGGGGCGGTCGCCGCGCGCGCCTGCGGCCTGATGATCCTCGCGCAGCTCCAGGCGGCGGGCCTGCTCGAACGGGTCGAGCGGGTGGTCAAGCTCGGTGCCTTCATCTGTTCCACCGCCGAGTTCACCGACCAGCCCAAGGTTGCCAACGGGGCCTCCGACCTGATGTCGGAGGTGTTCGGCGAGGCCGGCCGCCACGCCCGCAGCGCGGTGGGCGTGCCGGTGCTGCCGCTCGGCGCGGCGGTGGAAGTGGACGCCATCCTTGCCATCCGGCCCGAGTGAGGCCCGGCGCGGGAGCGCGCTGCCGGCCGGCCGGGCAGAATGGCTCGGCACATGGCGCTACGCCCATCGCGGCCTCCACGGCCCCGGCGTGGCGGAAAACTCGCCTGGAGCCTTCGCGCTCGCGATCGAGGCCGGCCTCGGCATCGAGTGCGACATCCAGCGCAGCGCCGACAACCGCGCCATGGTGTTCCACGACTGGACGCTGGAGCGGCTGACCGGTGCCGAGGGGCCGACCGAGGCCCGGTCCGCTGCCGAGCTGGCCGGGCTGACGCTGCTCGACACCGGCGAGTGCATCCCCCCGCTGGCGCAGGTGCTGGCGCAGGTCGCCGGCCGGGTGCCGCTGCTGATCGAGATCAAGTCGCGCCGGGAGCGCCAGCCCGCGCCGGTCTGCCTGGCGGTGCGGCGCGAGCTCGACGGCTATACCGGGCTCCACGCGGTGATGAGCTTCGACCCCAGGGTGGGGCGATGGTTCGCGCGCCATTCGCCGCGCACGGTGCGCGGGCTGGTGGTGAGCGAGGAAGGCAAGCGCGGCTGGCGCGGCGCGTGGGAACGGCATTCGGCGCTGTGGCACGCCCGGCCCGATTTCCTCGCCTATGACGTGCGCGATCTGCCCAGCCGCTTCGCTGCTGCGCGGCGCCGGCGCGGGCTGCCGGTGCTGACCTGGACAGTGCGGACGGCTGAGGCCGCGCAGGTCGCCGCCGCCCACGCCGACGCCCCGATCGCCGAGGATGCGGGCTTCCTGTGAGCGAGGCGGTGCTCAGCGCGCGGGTGCGCGGGTCAGTGGGCGAGATCGCCGCCGCGCAGTGGGATGCGCTCGCCGGCGGCGGCAACCCCTTCCTGAGCCATGCCTTCCTCACCGCGCTGGAGGAGTCGGGCAGCGTCGACCGTCTGGGCGAGGGCAGGGCCGGGGCGACCGGCTGGCAGGCGGCCCCGATCGTGCTGGAGGACGACGCCGGCCGCCTCGTCGGTGCCCTGCCGAGCTACATCAAGGGCCACAGCCAGGGCGAATACGTGTTCGACCACGCCTGGGCCGATGCCTGGCACCGCGCCGGCGGGCACTACTATCCCAAGCTGCAAATCGCGGTGCCCTTCACCCCGGCCACCGGCCCGCGCCTGCTGCTGGCGCAGGATCGCTTCGCCGCCCCGCTGCTGCGCGCGGCCGAGCAGGTCTGCGCGCAGAGCGGCCTGTCCTCCGCCCATGCGACCTTCATCGAACCGGCGCAGCTGCCGCTGTTCGAGCGGGCCGGCTGGGGCCTGCGCAGCGACATCCAGTTCCACTGGCACAACCGCGGCTTTGCCACCTTCGAGGATTTCCTCGCCTCGCTCTCCGCGCGCAAGCGCAAGGCGATCCGCAAGGAGCGCGAAGGCGCGCAGGCCGCCGTCACCATCCGCCGGCTCACCGGACCGGAGATCCGGCCCGAGCACTGGGATGCCTTCTGGCTGTTCTACCAGGATACCGGCGCGCGCAAGTGGGGCACACCCTACCTGACCCGGGCCGCGTTCGACCTTCTGGGGCAGCGCATGGCCGAGCGGATCCTGCTGGTGCTGGCGTTCGACGGCGACCGGGCGATCGCCGGGGCGCTCAACTTCATCGGCGCCGACGCGCTCTACGGGCGCTACTGGGGGGCGGTGCGCGAAGTGCGCTTCCTCCATTTCGAGCTGTGCTACTATCAGGCGATCGAGGCGGCGATCGAGCGCGGCCTGGCCCGGGTCGAGGCGGGGGCGCAGGGCGGGCACAAGCTTGCCCGGGGCTACGAGCCGGTCACCACCTGGTCGGCGCACTGGATCGCCGATCCCGGCTTTCGCGCGGCGGTGGCGGAGTTCCTCGAACGCGAGCGCGCCGGGGTGGCGCAGGACCAGGCCTGGCTGGGCGAACGCACGCCGTTCCGGAAAGGGTAATCAGGCGGCGCGGCGGGCGCTCTGCGCGATCCACTCGCGCGCCCGGCGCTGGGCCTCGGCGATCTCGCGCGCGGTCATTTCCTCGGACACGTCGGCGCGGCACCAGGCGGCTTCCTCGTGCCCGCCGAGCGCGGCGAGGTTGAACCACTTGTGCGCCTCCACCAGGTCGCACGGCGCGCCATGGCTGCCGGTGGAGAAGGCGACCCCGAGATCGTAGTAGGCGTCGGGATCGCCCTGCGCGGCAGCGGCAAGGCAGGTGGCGACGATCAGATCGGCAGCCTGGGTCGTGTCGGGTTGGGCAAGCCCTCCCTGGAGCGGTGTCAGGTCCATGTTGCAGGTCCCCCTCGTTGCGGACGGCCCCCATGCCGTCATGGGACAATTCACCCGATCATGGTCAACAAACGGTTAACGCCCGATCGGAAACAGGGATGATGTGCGCCAGCGCCGGCACCGGTCGCCGCGAAAGCGCCTTGTGCGCCTCCGGGCCTGCGCCTATAGGCGCGGCCAACGGGCGACCGGGCGCCACCGGAAACATCCGGGGCGGCAGGGCTGGCGAGCCTGTGCCAGTATCTTGGACTGAGAGGACCGCTATGCCGAGTGCCGCCGCTGGTGACTTGGATGTTCTGGAAAGAGCGAAGAAGGCCCTCGATCCGCACTATGTGCCGGATGATGGCGAGGAGTACATGAATCCGCGCCAGCTGGTCTATTTCCGGGCCCTGCTGCTGGAATGGAAGAAGTCGATCCGCGAGGCGGCCGACATGACGCTCCAGTCGCTCCAGGAAGGGCCGATCCGCGAGCCCGATCTCAACGACCGCGCCTCCAGCGAGACCGACTGGGGCATCGAGCTGCGGACCCGCGACCGCCAGCGCAAGCTGATCGCCAAGATCGACGCCGCCCTGCGCCGCATCGACGCGGGCGAATACGGGTTCTGCGAAGTCACCGGCGATCCGATCGGCCTCAGGCGGCTGATCGCGCGCCCGGTCGCTACCATGACGGTCGAGGCGCAGGAGGCGCACGAGCGGCGCGAGAAGGTCTCGCGCGACGACTGAGCGCGGCGCAAGCGCCGCCGGGGCGCGCGGCTTGCTTAAACCTTCGTTAGGCTTCGGCGTGATAGAGCCGTCGGCGGTCGAACCACCGCTCAACCGAAAGGATTGCGCCCCTCCATGTCTGCGGTCGATACCCGTCACCTCGCGCGCGACAGCCTGTTTCTGCTCGCCACACTGCGGGTGGACGGGCGCGACGGCGAACACAAGGTCAAGGTCCGCAATCTTTCCGCCGGGGGGATGATGCTCGACAGCCCGCTGCGGCTTGCCCGCGGCAGCCGGGTCGCGGTGGAGCTGCGGAACATCGGCCGGGTGCGCGGCACCGTGGTATGGGTGCAGGACAACCGCTCCGGGATCGCCTTCGACGAGGAGATCGACCCGCGCCTCGCCCGTGCCGGCCAGAACAGCCCGCCGGCCGGTGCCGAACTGCACACCCCGCGCTTCCTGCGCCCGTCGACGATCCTGCCTCCGGGCCATGTCGATCCGGGCAAGCTGCGCAAGATCTGACCGGAACGCCGCTTCCCCGCTGACCGCGCGGCGCAGGCCTGCTAGGGTCGCGTCCGATGGAGCTTTCCCGAATCCCGCGCGCGCTCTGGGCTGCGGCTGCGTCCGCGGCGATGCTGGCGCCGGCCGGCTGCGACAGCGCCGACGACGCGGCGGTCTCGGTGGCGATGATCGGCGATGCCGACCCGCTCACCGGCGCAGGCACGCGGCTCTCGCCCGCCGGGCAGCTGGTCCGCTCGGCCACGCGCGAGGGGCTGGTGGCGCTCGATCCGGAGGGCGAGGTGGTCCCCGCCATCGCCGAGCGCTGGATCGTCACCGACGACGGCCTCAGCTACATCTTCCGCCTGCGGAATTCGGACTGGCCCGACGGGACCCCGATCACCGCCGCCAGCGTGCGCGAGCACCTGCGCGAGGCGATCGCGCGGCTGGATGGCACCACCATGGGGCTCGACCTTGCCCCGGTGACGCAGATCCGGGCGATGACCGGGCGGGTGATCGAGATCCGCCTGTCGAGCCCGATGCCGGGGCTGCTCCAGCTGCTCGCCCAGCCCGAGCTGGGGCTCGAGCACGAGGGGGGAGGGGCCGGCCCGATGCGGATCGAACGCGCCGGTGAGGGCGCGGTGCTGGCCGCGGTGCCGCCCTCGAGCCGCGGCCTGCCCGAGCCGGAGGACTGGCGCGCCGGCTACCGCGCGGTCAACCTGCGGGTCGCCCCGGCGACCGAGGCGGTCGAGGCGTTCGACGAGGGCGAGATCAACCTGGTGCTCGGCGGCACCGTGGTCGACCTGCCGCTGGCCGACACCGGCGCGCTCTCGCGCGGGGCGATCCGGCTCGACGCCGCGCTCGGCCTGCTCGGGCTGGAGGTCCGCAGCAAGGAGGGCTTCCTCGCCAGCGCCGCCAACCGCGAGGCGGTGGCCATGGCGATCGACCGCGACCGGCTGGTCCAGCCGTTCAACCTGGGCGGGTGGATCGCCAGCACCCGGATCGTCCCGCCCGGCCTGCCCGACGGCGGCCCGGCCGCCGCCGAGCGCTGGCAGGACCTCACCATCGAAGAGCGCCAGGCCCGCGCCGGCGCGCGCGTGGCGGCGTGGGAAAGCGCCAGCGGCGAACCGCTGGTGCTCGACCTCTACCTGCCGCAGGGTCCGGGCTCGGACCTGCTGTTCACCCGCATCGGGCGCGACCTGGCCGAGGCGGGGATCGCGCTGCGCCGGGCCGAGAGCGAGGCGGCGGCCGATCTGGCGCTCAAGGACCGGCTGGCCCGCTACGCCGGGGCGCGCTGGTTCCTCAACCAGTTCCACTGCCGCGTGGCCCCCGGCCCCTGCGCGCCCGAGGCCGACGCGCTGGTGCGCGAATCGCTTGCCGAACGCAGCCCGGCGCAGCAGGCCGCGCTGCGCGCCGAGGCGGAGCGGCTGATGCTGGCGCAGAACATCTACATCCCGCTCGGCGCGCCGATCCGCTGGTCGCTGGTGCGCGGCGGGCTGGAGGGCTTCGAGGACAACCGCTGGAGCGTGCATCCCTTGTTCCCGCTCGCCCAGCGGCCCATGTAGGGCGGGTGGATCAGGGGCCCCGCTGCGGGCCGGGAGGTGGCACGATGGCAGAACCGCAACGCCCGCAGGTGATGGGCTTCGAACTACCCACCGGCAGCGACCCGGCCTCGGTCCGCCGCCGGCTGGAGGCGCTGGAGGTGCTGCTCGAACGCAGCTTCACCGTGCCGGGGACGAGCTACCGCTTCGGGCTCGACGGGCTGGTCGGGCTGGTGCCGGTGCTGGGCGACGTGGTGACGACGGCGATGGGGGCCTACCTGGTGTGGGAGGCGCGTAACCTGGGGATGCCGAAGTGGAAGCTGTGGCGCATGGCCGGCAACGTCGGGTTCGACGCGCTGCTCGGCACGGTGCCGCTGGTGGGCGACGCGGCGGACTTCCTGTTCCGTTCCAACACCCGCAACCTGCGCCTGGTCAAGCGCCACCTCGACCGCCACCACCCCGCCGCGCGCACGATAGAGGGGTAGGGGGGCGAGGGGCAGGGGGCGAGAGGCAGGGCGCTAGCCCTTGTTCGCGCCGAAGCGGGGGATCTGGTAATCGGGGCGCAGCCAGCGCACCCGGCCCGCAGCCTCCTCCGCCGCGCGTTCGGCGTTGAGCGCGACCAGCCGCCGGACGATTTCCGCCGGCGGCAGCGGCGCGCGGCGCCATTCCTCCCCCCAGCCATAGGCGTCCGCCACCGCCTGATCGAGATCGTCGTGCAGCTTGGCGACGATGAACGCGCGCGCGCGGGTGGCGGCGGCTTCGTGTTCGGGCGGCAGCGTGCCCTCGCGGATCGGAGCGACGAAGTTGTAGAGCCCGGTCATGGTGAGCTTGTCGTTCTCGGCCAGAGCGGCTTTGCGGGTTGAGTGCAACTCCTCGACCAAATCTCGACCAAGCTTCTTTTGACCTTCAGATGCCTCTGGGAAAGCGAACGGGAAAAAGGTCAGGGTATGAAAATATCTTGGATCGTTTCCGACGCCCATCCAGCCCCCAGCCGCAAGCGAGAACTGCTCATGTATGCTGGAATGCAGGACTCCCAAAACCCATGCATCGTCGGACGCAATGATAACGTTCGTGCTTTCTGCAATGCTGTGAGCAGGCACAAACACAAAAAGGCGATGCTTGCCTTGTCGGGGGGTCACGATGAAGCGGCTCAGGCCGTCTAGGGCGTCGCGCAGCTCGGTGCTCGGCTGGCCGAACAACCACCAATTGTCGCGCCTGTAGGGAATCGGGTTCGAGGCACGTTCAGGCCGAACATTTTTCAGAAGATGTTGGTAGACGTCCGGACTATTGGAACGGAGTGACTTCTCGTCAGATGGGAAGGCATCAATCACCCAAAACTCTCGATCGCGTGTATTGATGTCACTTCCGATAAAGTACCGATGAGCAATGGTCCCTTTCACACCGAATTGATCTGCCAAGGCCTCAGAAACGACGAAACCGTCCCCGTTCAGCTGAAAACCTTTATGACCCATGCCGCGATTGGCTTTTAGCCGAGGCAGTGACGTCACGTCGGTCCCGACCGACAGATCCGCGTTGATCCGCCCGCGCTGCTCGCGCTCCTCCAGTTCGGGGCTGTCGGTATCGAGGCCGCTCTCCTGCACGATCTCGATCAGCCTGCCGCCACCGTCCTTGGCACCCGCCCCCGCCTCGGCCACGGTCATGGCGATGCGCACGGCGGCGGCGTCTTTCGTGGCCCGGGTCCACGGATGATCGGGAATGGCGAGGGTGAGGTGGAGCTTATCAAGCCCCTCCCCTTCAGGGGAGGGGTTGGGGTGGGGGCTGTCGGGTGAAGGAAGCGCACTACCGGTTACATGCCCCACCCCTAGCCCCTCCCCTGAAGGGGAGGGGGACGGGGCCAGCCACCCTTCGATCACGCGCCTCGAGAACACCTGGGTGATCGAATTGGTCGTCACGAACCCGAACCGCCGCAGCCGGGTTCCCGGGCGGGTGAGGATTTCGGCCGCGCGGTCCCACCATTGCATCACGAAATCGGCGCTTTTGGGCACGCGCGGGTTCGCCGCCCACAGCGCCTCGGCATAGGCGCTGCCCAGCCGGTCGCGCAGGTCCTTGCCGCCGATGAAGGGCGGGTTGCCGACGATGAAATCCGCCTCCGGCCAGTCGGGCCGGCGCGGGTTGGCGGTGTCGGGCTCGTTGGTGGCGGTCCGCACCAGCACCGCATCATAGCCGCCGTGCGTGCCCTGGTTGATGTTGCTGAGCGGCGGAAGCACCGGCTCGCCGATCGCCTCGGGCGTGTTGGCGAGGCGGAAGCGCAGCCAGCCGATCCACAGCACCAGTTCGGCAATCACCGCCGCGCGCGGATTGAGCTCCAGCCCCAGGAACTGGTTGGGGTGGACCGCCGGTTCCAGCGTGCCTCCAAGCCCGATGACGAACTGGCGCACTTCGGATTCCAGCCGCAGCAGGTTTTCCATCGCCACATAGAGGAAATTGCCGGTGCCGCAGGCCGGATCGAGCACCCGCAGGGCAGTGAGGCGGTCGTGGAAATCGCAGGCGAGAGCGATGGCTTGCTCGAGCCCCTCCGCTTCAGGGGAGGGGTTGGGGTGGGGGCTGTCGCCTGACGCGGTCGCGGATGACATGCCCCACCCCTCCGCCGCTTCGCGGCTCCTCCCCTCCCCTGAAGGGGAGGGGCTTCTGGCATCCAGCGCCGCCCGGGCTGCTTCCAGGCTCCTCCCCTCCTGTAAAGGGGAGGGGCTTCTGGCATCCAGCGCCGCCCGCGCCGCTTCCAGCACGTCGGCCCATTCGGCTTCCAGCACGTCCATCATGGTCGCCTGCACCAGCCGCTGGACATAAGGGCGCGGGGTGTAGTGCGCGCCCAGTTTGGCCCGCTCGGAAGAGGTCAGCACCTGTTCCAGCAGGGTTCCGAAAATCGCCGGTTCGACGGCGCGCCAGTCCTGATCGGCGGCCACGCGCAGTTCGCGCTTCGATTCCGGATCGAGGTCGAACACCTGCGCCCCGGCAAACAGGTTGCCGTTGAAGTATTTGACCACGGTGTCGCCGTGCGACCAGTAGCGGTTGACCTTCTGCGGATCGTTCATCCGGCTCCACAGGTCTTTCAGACCGGAACGCCAGAAATTGTCCGAGCGACCTTCGGCATCCTTGAGGAAGGTCTTGAAGCTGTCCCTATCCAGCAGTTCGACGTCTTCGGCGAACATGCAGAACAGCGTCCGCATCAGGAACAGGCTGGTGGCCTCGATTCCCAGCGCCACCTCGGCATCGCCCGGTCGCAGATCGCGCTGGTCCTTTTCCAGCCGGGCCGCGACCCGGCTCAGCCGCTCGGCGATATCGCGCGTGACCCGCGCCGCGCGGGTGCGCGGGTCGATGCTGGCCGGATCGGTCCAGATCGCGCGCAGCGTATCGGCGGCGGTCTTCTCGACCCCGGCGATTTCGGCATCGCTGGCGAGGTCGGCCAGCGCGATCCGGTAGCCGCGCTCGTCCGGGAAGGGGCGATAGCCGCGCCCGTTGCCGGCGTAATCGAAATAGATTTCGAACGCGCGGCCGATGTCGGCCACGATCAGGAACGGCGGGGTCGCGTGATCCTCCGGCAGGGCGAGCGCGTAGCGCTGCGCCTGGAGCCGGGCATCCTCCATCAGCCGGTCATAGCGGCGGCGGCGGGTGCCTGTCTTCCGGACGGTGCGCACCGGTTTGCCGAACAGGTCGAACTCGGTTTCGGTCAACGGCTCTTCGGCCGGGTCGTCGGGCAGGGCCTCGCCTTCGCCGAGCTGGCTCTGCTTGGCTTCGAGGATGAAGTGATCGCGCTTGTAGAGGTCGATCCGCTTGGTGCCCTTGCTGCTGTAGACAGCTTCCGACCGGACCGGGGCCTCGAACTCGTATTCGCCCAGCCCCATGCCCTTGGCGTGGGGGGTGGGCAGGCCGAGCGCGATGGACAGCTCGGTCAGGAACATCTGGTAATTGGCGCGCTCGGCCCCGCCTTCGGTGCCCAGCCACTTGTTCAGCAATTCGTCGATGGTCACGCGGCACCCCTTGTCGCCCGCCGTTCTAGCGCCGGCGAGTCCGCTGGCAAGCGTCCGCGTTTTGCTACTGGGCCGGGCGCTGCTATGCCCGCCCGATCATGCCGCGCCGCCTTGCCTTCCCGCGCCCGTCCGCACCCGGTTTCCGGCCGGTGCGCGGCGGGCGGAGTTTTTTGGTCCAGGACAGTGTAACAAGCGGTCCATGTCTCCGCCCGGTGCAGGGCTCGCGCCGGGCCGGTCCTACACGGGTTCCGGGGCCGGGGCGGGGCGGGGCGGGGCCGGCGCGGGCGCGGGCGCGGGGGTCAGTTCAGCGTCAGCCCGCCGTCGACCACCAGCGTCTGCCCGATCACATAGGCGCCCAGCGGCGAGGCGAGGAACAGCGCCGCGCCGGCCATCTCGCCGGGGGTGCCCAGCCGGCCCAGCGGGATGCGGGCGAGCGCGCCGGCCAGCCGGTCGGGGTGGTCGGTCGTGACCCGGGTCATCCGGGTGGCGACGAAGCCGGGGGCGATGCCGTTCACCCGGATGCCCTCGCCCGCCCAGGCCGCCGCCAGCGTGCGGACCAGCGCCACCGCTCCGGCCTTGGACGCGGCATAGGCCGGGTTGCCGATCGCGGCGTGGAAGGCGGCGGTGGAACTGACCACGATCAGCGCGCCGCGCGCTGCGGCCAGCGCGGGGCGGAAGGCGCGGGCGCAGTCCATCACCGAATGGAGGTTGACGCCGATCACCCGGTGCCAGCCCTCGCGCTCGAACTCGGCCCGGCGGTACTCGACCGCGCCCTGGCACAGCACCAGCACGTCGAGCCGGTCCGACCCCGGAGTGGCGGCGGCGGCGGCCTCGAGCGCGGCCGGATCGGACACGTCGACCCGGGTGTAGGCAAGGCCGGCAAGGTCGCTGCCCGGCTCGTCGGCGTAGTCGGCCGCCGCGGGGCGGGTGCCCCAGACCTCCACGGCCGCCCCGCGCGCGGCGAAGGCCCGGGCGATGCCGTTGCCGATGCCGCCCGAGCCGCCGACCACCAGCACCCGCCGGCCGGCGAAGTCGAGCGGATCGCCGCTCACGCGGCGGAGGGCCCGGCCGGGGCGGACGGGCGCATCAGGCGCACTCGGCGCGGGCGCGGGCGGCGTACTCGTCGCGCAGCTCGCGCTTGTAGAGCTTGCCGTTGGCCTCGCGCGGCAGCTCGGGGCGGAAGTCGAACAGGCGGGGCATCTTGATGCGGCTGAGGCGGGGGGCGAGGAAGTCGCGCAGCTCCTGCTCCAGCGCGGGGCCGGCGCCATCCTCCACCAGGGCCATGTCGACCGGCTGGACCACCGCCACGACCTGCTCGCCGAGATCCGCATCGGGCGCGCCGATCACCGCCGCGTCCATCACCGCCGGGTGGGTGACGAGGAGGTTCTCGATCTCCTGCGGGTAGATGTTGACCCCGCCGGAGATGATCATGTGGCTCTTGCGGTCGGTCAGGTAGAGGAAACCCTCCGCGTCGACATGGCCGATGTCGCCGAGCGTCATCCAGCCCTGCGGGTGCATGGCGTCGGCGGTCTTGTCGGGGTCGTTGTGGTAGGTCGGCAGCACGTCGTTCTCGAAGTAGACCAGCCCGTCGGTGCCGGGAGGCACTTCCTCCCCATCGGGCCCGACGATGTGCAGCTTGCCGTGGATCGCCCGCCCCACCGTGCCGGGGTGGGTCAGCCAGTCGGCGCTGCGGACCATGGTCATGCCGATGCTCTCGGATCCGGCGTAGTACTCGTTCACGATCGGCCCCCACCAGTCGATCATTGCCTGCTTGACCGGCACCGGGCAGGGCGCGGCGGCATGGAGCGCGCGGGCGTGGCTGGAAAGGTCGTAGCGGGTCCGCACCTCCTCCGGCAGCTTGAGCATCCGCACGAAGTGGGTCGGCACCCACTGGCTGTCGGTGACGCGGTAGCGCTCGATCGCGGCGAGCGCGGCTTCAGGGTCGAACTTCTCCATCACCACCACTGTCCCGCCGAGGCGCTGGACCGTGCTGCACCACCCGATCGGCGCGGCGTGGTAGAGCGGGGCGGGCGAGAGGTAGATCATGCTCCCGTCCGAGGGCATCCCCGCCCCCATCGTCGCCAGCATGACCAGCGGGTTGAGCGCGAGCACGTCCTGGTCCTCGGGCGGAGCGGGGCGGATGCCCTTGGGCCTGCCGGTGGTGCCCGAGGAGTAGAGCATGACCATGCCCGGGGCCTGGTCCGCGATCGGTTCGGCCGGCTGCGCCGCCAGCGCCGCCTCGAAATCGTCTCCGCCGCCCGAGCCGACCACCAGCGTCGGCACCTCCACCCCCGCACCCGGCAGCGCGGCGAGGGTTTCGGCGAAACGGGTCGAACTGATCAGCAGCCGCGCTTCGCTGTCCTTGAGGATATAGGCGATCTCGGGCCCGGTCAGGCGGGTGGAGACGGGCACCAGCATGGTCCCCGCGCGCTGCGATCCCCACACCAGCTGGAGATACCAGGGGCTGTTTTCCAGCAGCACCGCGAAGGCATCGTTCGGGCCGAGCCCGTGCGCGCGCAGCAGGTGGGCGAAGCGGTTGGCCGCCGCGTCCATCTCGCCGTAGGTAACGACCTCGCCGCTCGCGGCCATGACGATGGCGGGATGATCGGGCCGGGAACGGGCGTGTGTGATCGGGTGCATCGGTGCGGGCTCTCTCCAGTCGCGGCGCTTGCTGCGCCATCTGTTGCGAACTGAAACCTACCGCGCGCGGCCGCCCGGGCAAGCAAAAAGGGCCGCCGATTGCCCGGCAGCCCTGTTTGCGAAAACACCCGTCGTGGGCGGAGGGCCCTACTCGTCGCCGCCGCCCATGCCGCCGCGCCCGGTCGCCAGAGCGAACGCCTGCTGGGCTTCGGATTCGACCATGTAGGGAACCGGGTTGACCGCGGCGCCGGCGATGCGGACTTCGTAGTGGAGGTGCGGGCCGGTCGAGCGGCCGGTGGAGCCGACGTAGCCGATGATCTCGCCCTTGCGCACGCGCTGGCCCGATTCGACCGCGAGGCGCGAAAGGTGGGCGTAGCGAGTCTGCAACTCGCCGCCGTGCTCGATCGAGATGTAGAGGCCGTAGCTGCTGAACCAGTCGGCGCGGCTGACGATGCCGTCGGCAGTGGCATAGACGGGGGTGCCGGTCGGGGCGGCGAGGTCGATCCCGGCGTGGTTGCGACGGCCACCCAGAACCGGGTGGGTCCGCATCCCGAAGTTGCTCGACATCCGCGCGTCGTCGAGCGGCATCCGCGAGGGGATCGAAATGCCGGCCAGCGGAGCCGGCGGCTGCGTTTCCGCCTCGTCCTTGCCGTCGAGCGCGCGCCACTGGCTGAACAGCTGGCGGAACTGCGCGTCACCGGTGATCGAGCCGGTGCGGTTCTCCTGCACCGGGGCGGTCACATCTGCCGCAGCGGCGCTGGCGTTGGCGAGAACCGGCTGGGCAGCGAGGAGAATGGGAGCAACGCCAAGCACCGCGAGCAGGCGGGAGAGACGCGAAATTAGGGTGTTTGCGACCAAGGTTCGATCCGTCCTTTACAGGCAGCGCGTGGCTGCCGACCCCGTTTTTTTGTCTGCCCCGCTGAAGCCGGGCATGGCGATTTTCTGTCTTTCACGACCGCCCGGAACAAGCCGGAAGCTCGTGCGTTGGGGGTCTTGTGCCGGAACAGGATCAATCCGCAAGGTCTGCGTAGAAGCCGCGCGACAGACCGGCTGCACAACGCGCCGAATCGTTGAATGGCGGTTTCAAGCTTCCCCGGAAATGGCGCGCGACCAGCGTTTTCCAGTGCTTTTCCGCCGATTCACCGCGCTCCTTGCAGACCCGGTTAAAGTGCTTGGTGCCCACCGCCACGTGGCGCACTTCGTCGTCAAGGATTCGTTCGAGGATGCGCACGCCGTTCTCGTCGCCCTGGGCCGCGATGCGTTGGATGGTGGCCGGCGTGACGTCGAGCCCGCGCGCTTCCAGCACCATCGGCACGACGGCCAGACGGGCTGCGACATCGCCGGCGGTCTCGCGCGCCGCCTCCCACAGGCCGCCGTGTGCCGGCAGCGCGCCATAATGGCTGCCCAGCGCGGCAAGCTTGCGCTCGAGCAGGGCGAAATGCATCGCCTCGTCCGCCGCCACGGAGAGAAAGTCCGACACGAACTGCGGCCCCATCGCCCCGCCGAACCGCCCGGCCATGTCGAGCGCGAGATCGATCGCGACGAACTCGATGTGCGCGAGCGCGTGCCACAGCGCGGCGCGGCCGCGCGCCGATCCGGCCTTGCCGCGTTTCGGCATCCGGCCCGGGGGCAGGAGCTCGGGCAGCGGCGGCCGCGCCGGCTCGTCGGGCATGGCGACATCGAACGCGAACGCAAGCCGCCCCAGGCGCCAGTTGCGCGCGACCTCGCGCGCGGCCATGGCCTTGGCGCGCGGCCCGGCCGTCAGCAGTGCGGCCCGGATCGCCGCCGCCACGCTCGCCGGCGCGTCGCTCAAAGCGCGCGGGCCGCCGCCAGCACTTCGGCCGCGTGGCCCTTGACCTTGACCTTCGGCCAGATGCGCACGATCCGCCCCTCGCCGTCGGCGAGCAGCGTCGTGCGAACCATGCCCATGTAGGTCCTGCCGTACATCGACTTCTCCGCCCAGATGCCCAGCGCATCGGACAGCCCGCCGCTCTCGGCATCGGTGGCGAGCGGCACGGTCAGCCCGTGCTTGTCGATGAACTTGCGGTGCCTGGCCGGCGGGTCCTTGCTGATCCCGAGCACGGCCACTCCGGCGGCGTCGAACGCTTCCTTGAGGGCGGAGAAGTCCTGCGCCTCGCTGGTGCAGCCGGGGGTGTCGTCCTTGGGATAGAAGAACAGCACCAGCGGCCGGCCGCGCAAGTCCGACGGGCGCACGGCGGCTCCGTCCGGCGTTTCCAGCGCAATATCCGGCAGGGTGTCGCCGACGGTGGGCACAGCGGTCATGTCCTGGTCTCCAGTTCGATTCCGAAGTGGCGTCGCCACTCGCGCGCCACCCCATGCCGCGCCTGGCCGCAGGCTTGCAAGAGGCCGTCGAGGCTTTCGTGACCGCAGGCCTGCGCCAGCACCTGTGCACCGGCGGGGGAGGGGCGGTCGAGCTCCGGTGCCAGCAGGCGGGTGGCGACCAGCATCCGGGTCATCAGGTCATGCGCCTCGGCAAGGGCGGCATCGAGCAGCCCGGCCTCGACCAGCTGGGCCACCGCCACCCCCAGGTCGGGTGAAAAGGCGACCCGCTCCCGCAGCTGGAGGTAGTGGACCAGGAACTCGAGATCGACCAGCCCGCCGCGCATGAGCTTGGCGTCCAGGCTGCCGCGCGGAGGTTTGTTCGCGGCCATGTCAGCGCGCATCTTGAGCACGTCCGCGCGCAGGCGATCGGGCTCGCGCGGGCGCGCCAGCACCTCTGCGATGACGCGCCCGACCAGGGCGGCCGCCTCGGCCGGGCCGGCCAGCACCCGCGCCCGCGTCAACGCCATGTGTTCCCACGTCCAGGCGTCTTCCCGCTGATAGCGCGCGAAGCTCTCCACGCTGACCGCCAGCGGCCCCTGGGTGCCCTGCGGGCGCAGCCGGGTGTCGACCTCGTACAGCGCGCCCTGCGCGGTGGGTACGCTCAGCGCCGCGCTGACCCGCTGCGCCAGCCGGTTGAAGTAGAGCGTGGCCCCGAGCGGCCGCCGCCCGTCCGATTCGCCCTGGTGGGTGCCGGAGAACAGGTAGATCATGTCGAGATCGGAGGCGTGGGTGAGGATGCCGCCGCCAAGGCGGCCAAGACCGAGCACGACCAGGTCGCTGCCGGCGATCCGTCCGTGCTCGCGCGCGAACTCCGCTGCGGCCGCCTCGCACGCGAGCTGCAACGCCGCTTCGGCGCAGCGCGACAGCGCGCGGGCAATGTCGAGCGGATCGTGCGCCGCCTCGAGCAGCTGGACCCCGAGGGCGAAGCGGGTCTCGCCAGTGACCAGGCGGATCCGGTCGAGCAGCTGCTCGTAGCCCTCGTCGTGCTCGGTGCGGCCCATGCGCTGCCGCAGGTCCTCGACCGAGCCGGGCAGGTCAAGCGCGCTGCGGTCGATCAGCGTGTCGAGCAGGTCCGGACGACGGGCCAGTTCCTCGGCCAGCGGCGGCGCCAGGATCAGCACCCGGACGAGCTGTTCGAGCAGGCCCGGACGCGCCTCGAGCAGGCGGAACAGGTTGATCGCGCTCGAGGCGCGCTCGAGCAGGTGCTCCCAGCGGGCGAGCGCCCGCTCCGGCTCGGGGGCCTGGGCGAAGGCTTCGAGCAGGCGGGGCAGGAGCTCGTCGAAGGCGGCCTGGGCGGAAGGGCTGCGGAGCGCGCGGATGTGCCCGTCGTTCCAGCTCTCGATCCGCTGCGCCAGCACTTCGGCCCCGGAATAGCCGAGCGCAGCGAGCCGGGCGGGAAGGGCGCTGGCGGGCACGGCCGTGCTGGTCCGCTCTGCCGCACCGATCAGCCGGTCGAACCGTTCCGCCACCGGGCCGGCGACCGCGGCCAGATCGTCCAGCAGCTCCTGCGCCCCGCCGAGGCCGTCGAGCCGCGCCACCCGCTCGAGCGCCTCGCCCGAGGGCAGGGTATGGGTCTGCTGGTCCTCGACCATCTGCAACCGGTGCTCGACTGTCCGCAGCCGGTCGTAGCACTGGCCGAGGATGGCGGCATCGTCGGCCGCGATCAGGCCGCCCGCCGCGAGCGCATCGAGCGTGGCGCGCACCCCGCGCTGGCGCAGCGCGCGCTCGCGCCCGCCGTGGATCAGCTGGTGGGTCTGGGCGAAGAACTCGACTTCGCGGATGCCGCCGCGCCCCTGCTTGAGGTTGTACCCGGGCTGCGGCGCAAGCGGCCCGGTGTAGGTTTCGCGGATCCGCGCGGTCAGCCGGCCGATCTCCTCGATCGCGCCGAAATCGAGGCTGCGTCGCCACACGAACGGACGGATCGCGGCGAGGAAGGCCTCGCCCGCTGCGATGTCGCCGGCGCAGGCGCGGGCGCGGATGAAGGCGGCCCTCTCCCAGGCCAGGGCGGAACTCTCGTAATGCGACAGCGCGGCGTTGCACGACACTGCCAGCGGGCTGACTTCCGAGGCCGGGCGCAGCCGCAGGTCGACCCGGAAGACGTAGCCCTCGGCCGTGCTCTCGGCGAGCGTGCGGACGATCTCGCGGGCATAGCGCTGCGCCGCCTCGCCCGGCTCGTCGCGCTCGCGGCGCGGCAGGGTTTCCGGGTCGTAGAGCAGGATCGGATCGATATCCGAGCTGAAGTTCAGCTCTCCGGCGCCGTGCTTGCCCAGCGCGAGCGCGATGAAGCCGCGCGGTTCCTCGCCGGTGCGCCGGTGGACGGCGTCGCGGATCGCGGCATCGAGCGCGCGGTCGGCCAGCGCCGACAGCTCCGCCGTGACCCGGGCAAGGGGGAAGGCACCGGCGAGGTCGCCGATGGCCAGCACCAGCGCCACGCCCAGCCGCTCGCGCCGCAGCGCGGTGCCCACGTCCCCGATGCCCTCGCCCGAGGCGCGCGCCGCGGCCAGGGCCTGCTCTCCCTCGCCGGCCAGCATGAGTTCGGCGAGCTCCGGCCGGCGCTCTGCCGCCATCGCCAGGAATGGGGCATTCGCGCGGGCGCGGGCCAAGGCGGCGGGCCAGTCGGCGGTCATGCGCCGGGGCTTGCCGTGCGAGCGGGCGCGAGGCAAGCCCCCGCTTCCGGGCCCGCTCCCGAGCCGCAGCCGCGGCCGCACTGGCCTTGCGGTGGCTGGCGGGCTCTGCAATGGTCGCGCACCGTCCGCCAGCTGCCGGAAACAAGAGGATCCGCTCCATGCACCGTCACCCCCTGTCCGCCCTCGCGCTCGCGCTCGCCCTGGCCGGCTGCACCACCGCCGTGGGAGACAGCGCCAGCGCCAGCGCCGTCGGCGGCGGTGCGGTGCGCGAAGCGGCGCTCGATCTGCCGGCGGTGGCTCCCGGCACGCTGTCGCAGGAGACGATGGTCGAACTGACCCGCACCCTCTCGTCCGATGCGTTCGGGGGGCGGATGCCCGGCTCGCCCGGCGAGGACAAGACCGTCGCCCTGCTGAGCGAGCGCTTCGCCGCTGCCGGGCTGGAGCCGGGCAATGAGGGCAGCTGGGTGCAGAAAGTCCCGCTGGTGGAGATCACCGGGCGCGACTACGCCCCGCTCAGGATCACGGGCACCGGCGTCGACCTGTCGCTCGACTACCGCGAGGACTGGGTCGGCGTGACCTACCGCGAGGACGCGCGCACCGCGCTGGAGAACAGCGAGCTGGTGTTCGTCGGCTACGGCGTGGTCGCGCCCGAGAAGGGGTGGAACGACTACGCCGGGATCGACATGACCGGGAAGACGGCGGTCATCCTGGTCAACGATCCCGACTTCGCCACCGAGGGGCTCGAAGGGCCGTTCGGCGGCAAGGCGATGACCTACTATGGCCGGTGGACCTACAAGTACGAGGAAGCCGCGCGCCAGGGCGCGGCGGGCGCGATCATCATCCACGACACCGCGCCCGCATCCTACGGGTGGAACGTGGTCGAATCGAGCTGGTCCGGCCCGCAGGCCTATGCCGGGCGGGGCGCGAACCCGCCGCGCTTCACGCAGGTGAACGGCTGGGTGCAGAAGGAAGCGGCGCAGCAGATCTTCCGCGCGGCGGGCCGGGACCTGGCGGCGCTCTCCGCTGCGGCGACGCGGCAGGGCTTCAGGCCGGTCCCGCTCGGGCTGACCGCATCGACCAGCTTTGCCAACGACGTCCGCAGGTTCGAATCGCAGAACGTGATCGGGGTTCTGCCCGGCAAGTCCCGGCCGGACGAGTATGTCCTCCACACCGCGCACTGGGATCACCTCGGGCGCTGCTCGCCCGCGCCCGATGGCGACGATATCTGCAACGGCGCGGTCGACAACGCCACCGGCACCGCCGCGCTGGTCGCTCTGGCGCAGGCCCATGCCCGCGCCGGCGCGCCCGACCGCAGCCTGGTGTTTCTCGCGGTAACGGCGGAGGAATCGGGGCTGCTCGGCGCGCACTACTATGCCGACAACCCGGTGTTCCCGCTCAGCCGGACGGTCGGCGGCATCAACATGGACGCCTTCCTCGTCGGCGGGAAGTCGCGCGACGTGACCGCGATCGGGCTCGGCAAGTCGCAGCTCGACGCCTTCCTCGAGGCCGCGCTGACCGCCGACGGGCGCACGATTACCCCCGACCCCAGCCCGGAAGCCGGATACTACTACCGTTCGGACCACTTCGCCTTTGCCCGGCGCGGGGTGCCGTTCCTCTATGTCGACGGCGGGGAGGATCTGGTCGAGGGCGGGCCTGAGGCGGGCGCGGCGCTGGCGGCGGAGTATCGCGCCAACCGCTATCATGGCCCGAAGGACGAGTTCGACGAGAACTGGGACTGGTCGGGCGTGATGGCCGACCTGCAACTCTACTACCGCATCGGGCGGATGCTGGCGATGAGCGGGAGCTGGCCCAACTGGAACGAAGGCGACGAGTTCCGCGCCATCCGGGACGAGAGTTGCAAGAGTGGCACAGGCTGCGGCGGATAGTCACCCAGGATCAAACGCGAGGCCGAGTCGCTCGGCCTGAACCAGCAGCTTCTTGTCCCGCGTCCACAGCTTGACATCCTGCGCGTGATGAAGGCTGACGAGGAGGCTGGCATCGACATAGCCGATGCCACTGGAAACCAGACCATGCTGGTCGGCGAAGGCTATCACACGTGATGGCGGATGGGCGGGGAGGCGGTGGAAACTGGCGATGTCGGCAAGAAACTCGGTGCGGTCGGGGATGGAGCCAAGCGCCAGTTCGGCGATAATCAGTTCGTGCGTCCAGAGGTCATCCCCGACGATCGCCTGCTCCAGCACCGGGTCGCTAGTCCGATGATGTGCGATCCAGACGGAGGTATCGGCGAGCAGGCCAGTCATCCGAATCGCCGACGGTCAGGTGCCCAGGCATCGGGAGCCGTTCCGCCGCGCGCGATCAGGCGCCGACCGGCTTCACGCCTGATGAAACTCTCGACCACTTCCCTTTCCAGAGCGGCACTATCCCTTATACCGCTAAGGGACCGAGCCTTCTGCCACAATTCGTGGATTGCGCTCGTCACTTCCGTGGCACCTGCTCCGGCAGAGCGGACCAGAACCACCTTCTCGTTCGCTCGATCGATCGATTCGATGTACCAGCCTGCATCGAGCCATGCCCGGGACTGCGAATGGTTGCCTTTGCGCGAATTGCTCCACCACGCGTCGTGCTTGCGGGCACTGGGGGGCAGATTGAACTTCAGCACTCGCTCGATTTCGTCGAAAGTGGCGACCCAACGGTCCCGCGGCAGAGCGGTGAGATGTTCGGCAAGCGGCTCGTATTTGCCCATTGCAACCTCCTCGAACTAAATTAGGTCATTAGAGAAATGATTTCAAGAATGATCATGCCGCCCGAATGGGCGCCGCAGCGCTGGCTGTGGATCGGATTTCCCCACGATGCTGAAGAGTGGCCGGGCTATCTTCCACGCGCGCAGGAGCAGATGGCGGCGTTTGCCAATGCGGTCGCCGAGAGCGGGCAGGAAGTCCGCCTGCTGGTGCGCGACGAGGCGAATGAGGCGCGCGCGCGTTCGCTGTGCTCGGGCGCGGTCAGGCTCGAGCGGCGCAGCTATGGCGATGTCTGGCTGCGCGACACCGGCCCGCTGGTCCGCAGCGACGGTGCGGCGCTGCGTGCGCGCTTCAACGGCTGGGGCGGCAAGTATATGATGGCGGGCGACCAGACGATCGGGGCGGAGCTGGCCAGCGATGCCGGACTGCCGGTGACCGAAGCGGACTGGGTGCTGGAAGGCGGCGCGGTGGACGGCGACGGCACGGGTCTTGTCGCCACCACCGAGCAGTGCCTGCTCAACCCCAACCGCAATCCGCACCTGTCGCGCGAGCAGATCGAGGCGCGGCTGGCGCGCGATCTCGGCTTCACCCGGGTGCTGTGGCTGGGCGAGGGGCTGGTCAACGACCACACCGACGGCCATGTCGACAATCTTGCGCGGTTCGTCGCTCCCGGCGTGCTGGCGCTGCCGCGCGCGACCGGTGCAGACGACCCCAACGGGGCCATCTATGCCGATGCGCGGGCGCGGGCCGAGGCGATGGGCGTTGTGGTGGCGGAGATTCCCTCCCCCGGCCTGATCGAGCGGGACGGGCGGATCGAGCCGGCCAGCTATGCCAATTTTGCCGTGACCACACAGCTGGTCGTGGTGCCGACTTTCGGCAGCCCGCACGATGCCGACGGCGTGGCCGCGATCGCGGCGCTGTTCCCGGACCGGGCAACCGTGGGCCTGCCGGCCGATGCGGTGCTGGCGGGCGGGGGCGGCTTCCACTGCGCCAGCCAGCAGATGCCGGTGCTTTAACCGTTTGGTAACCGGTGCGGCGGCATGGCCAGGCCATGACCAGCGCGTTCGCCCTTGCCCAGGCCACCATCCGCTCCGCACCGACCGAAGGAATGCGTCTGCTGCTGGTGGCGGGCTGCGGGCTTGCGCTGATATTCGCGCGGCAGCCTTTCCCGTTCTGATCAGAACAGGCGGACCACCGCCGCCACTGCCGCTCCGCCCAGCACCAGCCCGACCACGCTGCGCCACACCGGGTCGCTGATCCGGCCTGAGGTCTTCGCCCCCAGCCAGTTCCCGATCAGGACGGCCGGGAACAGGCCGAGCGCCAGAATGGCGTGGCGCAACTCGAGCACGCCGATCGCGCCGGCCGAGAGCAGCCCGGCGAGCCCCGCCACGGTGAACACCAGCATCATCGACGCCTTGGCCACCTCGCGCGGCAGCTCGCGCCCGACGTAGTAGGGCACGACCGGGGGGCCGGGCATTCCTGCGTAGCCGGTCATCAACCCGCTCACCACGCCAACCCCGCCCGTCACCACCGGACTGTGCTCCATCGCCCGGCGGCGCGGCAGCAGGATCGCGGCGAAGGCCGACAGCGCGATCAGCGCGATCACCAGCCGGGCGATGTCGGGGGTGGTGACTGCCAGGGCATAGAGCCCCGCCGGGGTCGTCAGCAGGACCAGGGCGCACAGCGCCCAGGCGCTGCGCTCCGCCCCGCGCACCAGCCGGCGGATCTCGCTGAGGCCGATGAACAGCGACAGGAAGTTGGCCGTCACCACCGCCTCGACGGGCGGCAGGGCGAGGGCAAGGACCGGCACCAGCAGGATCGCCATGCCGAACCCGGCGAGGCCGCGGACGAAGGCCGAGCCCAGCGTTGCCGTAAGTGCAATCGCGATCTGCACTCCGCCGAGGGCAAGCGCGTCAGCCGGGTCAGTGATGGGCGTGCTCGCCATCCGGAGCGGCGGCAGGGGCCACCAGGGCGTCGCGTTTGCGCAGCCAGGCCTCCATTTCGGCGATTTCGCCTTCCTGCGCCGCGATGATGCGGTTGGCGAGATCGCGGACCTGTTCGTCCTTGCCGTATTTCAGCGCCACCCGGCTCATCTCGACCGCGCCCTTGTGGTGGGCGAGCATCCCCTGCATGAACGCGACGTCTGCATCGGCATCGATCGTGGCCATGCCTTCATGCATCCGCTGGTTCACTCCGTCGTAGGCAAGCTGCGCCTCGTTCATCTCCGGTGCCGGGGCGGCGGTCTGCTCCGGGGCAGGTTCGGCGGAACAGGCGGCCAGGGTGAGGGCCAGGGCCAGTGCCAGGGCAGGTGTGGCAAACATCCGCATCGTCAGTCTCCTTGTCGCAAATCGGGGGGCGTCGCCTCGGCGCGAAGCATCGCCAGCGCCTCGTCGAGCGGCATGACCTTCTGGTGTTCCGCGCCCAGGGTGCGGACGGCGACCTTGCCTTCCTCGGCCTCGCGCTTGCCCACCACCAGCAGGTGCGGGACCTTGGCCAGGCTGTGCTCGCGCACCTTGTAGTTGATCTTCTCGTTCCGGAGGTCGGTCTCGACCCGGATCCCGGCCGCCTCGAGCGCGGTGGCGACTTCGCGGGCGTAGCCGTCGGCATCGGACACGATCGTCGCGACGACCGCCTGGACCGGCGCGAGCCAGACCGGAAGGCGGCCGGCGTAGTGCTCGATCAGAATGCCGATGAACCGTTCGTAGGAACCGAAAATCGCGCGGTGGAGCATGACCGGGCGATGCTTCTCGCCGTCCTCGCCGATGTAGCCGGCATCGAGCCGTTCCGGCAGGACCCGGTCGGACTGGATCGTGCCGACCTGCCAGGTGCGCCCGATCGCATCGGTCAGGTGCCATTCGAGTTTGGGGGCATAGAACGCCCCTTCGCCGGGCAGTTCCTCCCAGCCGTATTCGGGCGTGGCGAGGCCGGCATCGATAACCGCCTGGCGCAGCTCGGCCTCGGCCTTGTCCCAGTCTGCATCGGAGCCGTAGCGGTGCTCCGGCCTGAGCGCGAGCTTGACCGCGTAGGTGAAGCCGAAGTCCCGGTAGATGCGGTCGGCCAGTTCGCAGAAGGCGCGCACTTCGGCCACGATCTGGTCTTCGCGGCAGAAGATATGCGCGTCGTCCTGCGTGAACTGGCGCACCCGCATCAGCCCGTGGAGCGCACCGTGCGGTTCGTTCCGGTGGCAGCAGCCGTTCTCGTACAGCCGCAGCGGCAGGTCGCGGTAGCTCTTGATTCCCTGGCGGAAGATCAGCACGTGCGCCGGGCAGTTCATCGGCTTCAGCGCCATCCACTCGGCCTCGTCGGAGACGATCGGCCCCTCATCCCCGGTGTTGGGCACCTCGTCGGGGATGACGAACATGTTCTCGCGGTACTTGCCCCAGTGGCCCGACTGTTCCCACTGGCGCGCATCCATCACCTGCGGGGTCTTGACCTCGCGGTAGCCGGCGGCGTCGATCGCCCGGCGCATATAGGCTTCCAGCTCGCGCCAGATGCGATAGCCGTGCGGATGCCAGAACACGCTACCGTGCGCCTCTTCCTGCAGGTGGAACAGGTCCATCTCGCGCCCCAGCTTGCGGTGGTCGCGCTTGGCGGCCTCCTCCAGCCGGTGGAGGTGCGCGTCGAGCTGCTTCTTGTTGAGCCAGCCGGTGCCGTAGATGCGGGTCAGCTGCGCGTTGTTCTGGTCGCCGCGCCAGTAGGCCCCGGCGACGCGCATCAGCTTGAAGGCGGCCGGATCGAGCCTGCCGGTGCTGGGCAGGTGCGGCCCGCGGCACATATCGAGCCAGGATCCCTCGCCGTTCGGTGCGCCCGACCAGTAGACCGTCAGTTCCTCGTCCTCCGGCAGCTCCCTCGCCCATTCGGCCTTGAACACCTCGCCTTCGGCCTGCCACCGCTCGATCAGCTGCTGGCGCGACCAGACCTCGCGCACCAGCGGCTTGTCGGCGCGGATGATCTCGCGCATCTTCTCCTCGATCGCCGGCAGGTCGTCCATCCCGAACGGCTCGCGCCCTTCAGGTGCCTTTACGTCGTAATAGAACCCGTCGTCGGTCGCCGGGCCGAAGGTGATCTGGGTGCCCGGCCACAGCGCCTGCACCGCTTCGGCGAGCACGTGGGCATAGTCGTGCCGGGCCAGTTCGAGCGCGTCGGCCTCGTCGCGGGCGGTGACGAGGGCCAGCGCCGCATCGCCCTCGAACGGGCGGGCGAGGTCGCGCAGTTCCCCGTCGACCCGCGCGGCCAGCGCCGCCTTGGCAAGGCCGGGACCGATCGCCGCCGCCACGTCGAGCGGGGTCGAGCCGCGCGGCATCTCGCGCACCGAGCCATCGGGCAGGCTGATCTTGAGCAGTTCCGTCATCGTGTCCGTCCCGTTCGTTCGGGCGCGCCCATGGCACAACATGGCGCGCGCCGGAAGTGCGGCGTTCGGCAGAACCTGCGGTTTCGGGGAGGGAACGCCAGCCACCCGAAACCGGGTGGCGGCGGCTCGCGGCTAGCGCGCGGCCATCCGCCCCCGGCAAGCGGGGGTGGTGGTAGTCGTCGTACGGTTTGCAAGCCGCTCCATTCCCTTGCCTCTAGCCGGGCGGGGCCGACGTTTCAACCCGCCCGCAAGGCTAGGCCTCGAGCCGGTTGCTGCCTGCCGCGCTGGTCATCCGGTGGGTTGCGGCAAGCCGGGTCGACCGCTCACGCACGCCCGACAGGAAGCGCCATTCGCAGGTGGCGCTGGCCGGCGTCAGTTCCACCGCCATGTAGCCGCGCCGGCTGGTCTCGGCCCATCTGAGCTGGTTGTTGCGCGCGACCATGGCCCGGGCAAGGTCGTCCGGCGCAATCCCGCCGAGGTGGGACTCAAACCCGGGCGAAGTGACGCTGTGCCCGGCGAACTCGACCCCCGCCGCTTCGCCTGCGTGGTCGAGCTGGAACGCCCAGGCATTGTGCGTGTCGCCGGTAAGGGTGACGAGGTTCGCGTCCGCCTCGCGCGCGGCGGCGAGCAGGCGCTCGCGCGCGGCGGGGTAGCCGTCCCATGCGTCCATGTTGGAGGGCAGGCCGGCGCGGCTGGCGGCAGCGGCGGCGAGCAGGCGCGGGCGCAGCCAGTCCGGTGACCGGCCCGCCAACCGGTCGACCAGCTCCGCTGGCGAGGCGGAGGTGCCCATCACCACCTGCTGCGCGAGCACCTGCCAGGTCGTGCCCGACCGGCGCGACTGCTTCAGCCCTTCTGCCAGCCATTGCTCCTGCGCCTCGCCCAGCATGGTTCGCGCCGGATCGGCATAGGCCCCGTCGCGGAACGCGGCGAGCCGCGCGGACATGTCTTCGGGCGAGGCGGCGCCCTTCAGCAGTTCGGCGAAGCTGGGCGGCCGCGAGCGGGCGGTAAGCCGCGTTTCCAGCCGGAACAGCGTCGCCAGTTCGCCGATCTCGTAGCGCGCCCAGGGCTCGTCCGACACCGGCAGCCATTCGCGATAGGCGCGCATGGCGGCGTTCTTGCGGACCTGCCAGTCGCCCTCGGTCTCCGGCTGGTGGTTCTCCGCGCCGTCCGCGTGGCTGTCGTTGGTGCTCTCGTGATCGTCCCAGCCCATGACCATCGGGTAGAGCTGATGCAGGCGGCGCAGGTCCGGATCGGCGCGGTAGTTCGCATGGCGCAGGCGGTAGTCAGCCAGCGTCACCGTCTCCCGGTCGGGCCACAGGCTGCGCCCGTCCATCAGCTTGTCGGGATAGGTTCCGGGCGGATATTCGTAGAAATAGTCGCCGGTGTGGACAGTCATGTCGAAATCGCCGGCCTCGGCGGCATGGGCATAGGCGTTGAACCAGCCGAACCCGATGTTGGAGCAGCTGAACACCGCCATCCGCCAGCGCGCGACCGGACCCTGCGGCAGGGTGCGGGTGCGGCCCACGTCCGACATCGAGCCGTCCGGCGCGACAAACCGGTAGTAGTACCACCGCCCCGGGGCGAGACCCTCTGCCACGGCTTTGGCGCACCAGTCCCGCTCCGGGCTGGCGAGGGTGAACCCTTCGGCGACCACGGCGGCAAATCCGGCATCTTCGGCCACCTGCCATTCCAGCGCGATCTCCGCCTCACCCACGCAGCGGGTCCACAGCAGCACACGCGACTGCCCCGGCTCCCCGCTGGCGACCCCGTGGGTGAACCCGCCGCCGAGCGCCTGGGCTGACAGCGGCGCGGCCAACCCGGCGAGGCCGAGCGAGCCGAGCTTGAAGAAGGTCCGGCGGCTGGTGGGCACAGCGGGGCGAGCGGGCGGCGCTGAGTCGATCATCCGCAATCGCATAGTTCGTCACGGTGACAGGTCCAAGTCTGTGTCCTTGCCAGGCTCAGCGGCCATAGGCATGGCCGGCCCATGACCGAGCCCCGTTACCACACACTGCCCGACGACGGGCACCGGATCGCCCACCGCATCACCTCCGGTACCGGCCCCACTCTGGTGTTCCTGCCCGGCTACATGAGCGACATGAGCGGAGGTAAGGCGTGTGCGGTATTCGACCGGGCGAAGGCAAGCGGCCGCGCCTGCCTGCTGCTCGACTATTCCGGTTGCGGGCAAAGCGAAGGAGACTTCGCGGATGGCACGCTGACCCGCTGGGCGGACGAAGTGATCGCCCTGATCGAGGCACTGGCCGAGGGTCCGGTCACGCTGGTCGGCTCCAGCATGGGCGGTTGGCTGATGCTGCTGGTGGCAGAGGCGCTGGGGGAGCGCATATCAGCCATGGTCGGCATCGCGGCCGCGCCCGACTTCTCGGAATGGGGCTACGACGCGGCCCGGAAGGCGCGCCTTGCCGCCGGCGAGACGGTGTACGAGGACAACCCTTACGGCCCCGAGCCAACCCCGACCCATGCGGCATTCTGGCGCGATGCCCAGAACCGGCTGATGCTGGACCGGTCGATCCGCGTTACCTGCCCGGTCCGGCTGATCCACGGCCAGCGCGATGCAGACGTGCCATGGGAAATCAGCCTGAAACTCGCTGATGCGCTGCTTTCAGACGACATACAGGTCATCCTGGTCAAGGACGGCGATCACCGCCTCTCCCGCGAGCAGGACATCGCCCTGCTTCTGCGCACGATCGAAAGCCTGTAGGCCCGCTGCCATGCTGATCTCACTCGTTCTTCCCCTGCTGCTGCAGGTCGGCCCTAATCCCGCCATGACCCCCGCGCCCGCCGTGCCCGAGGAACTGGTCGAGCAGCGCCGCCTTGAGCGGGAGCGGCGGCGGCCTGCGCTGGCGGTGGTCGAGGCCGACCCGGTGCAGGCCTGCACTGCGCGTGCCGGCAGCGACCCGGAAGCCGTCAGAGCGGAGGCGCAGGCGAAGTTCGACGCTGCCAGCGGACTCGACCGCGCGCTTGCCGGGCATTGCCTCGCCATCGCCCATGCCGAACTGGGCCAATGGCCCCAAGCCGCGACGGCCTTCGCTCAGGCGAAGGACGCGCTGCCTCCCGGCCAGCAGGCCTATGGCGCGCGGCTCGCCCTGGCCCGCGCTTCGGCGGAGCTGGCGGCGGGGGCGAGCGAGACCGCGCTGGACGTGCTGAGCGCGGTCGATCCCGGCGAGGATCGCCGGCTGGCGGGCGCGCTGTCGGTCGACAAGGCGCGCGCGCTGGTGGCCCTCGGGCGCGACGCAGAGGCCGGTGCCGCGCTCGCCCAGGCCCGCAGCGCCGATCCCGACAACGACGAGGCCTGGCTGCTCTCGGCCACGCTGTCGCGCCGCCTGGGCCGGCTGGACGAGGCGCAGGAGCAGATCCAGCGGGCCGCCATCCTGCGCCCCACCGGCCCGGAGATAGGGCTTGAAGCGGGCGTCATCGCCGCGCTGGCCGGCCGCGAGGACGCGGCGCTGCGCAGCTGGCGGTCGGTCCTGGCTTCCGCTCCGGGCACCCCGGCGGCCTTGACCGCGGCGGACTACATCGCCCAGTTGCAGGGGTCATGATTCCGCTTTCGGTCCTCGATCTGGTTCCGGTCCGCGAAGGGGGCACGCTGGAGCAGGCCTTCGCCGCCACCACCGCCCTGGCACAGGCTGCCGAGCGGTTGGGCTATCGCCGGTTCTGGGTGGCGGAGCATCACGCGATGGACGGGATCGCGGGCGGCGCGACTTCGGTCGTGCTCGCTCATCTCGGCAATGCCACCCGCACGATCCGGATCGGGTCGGGCGGGATCATGCTGCCCAACCACACCCCGTTCCAGATCGCGGAGCAGTTCGGCACGCTCGCCGCGCTGTTTCCGGGCCGCGTGGACCTCGGCCTCGGCCGCGCGCCGGGGGCGGGGCCCGAACTGCAGCGGGCGCTGCGCAAGGACCTGCACCGCGCCGCCGAGATGTTTCCGCAGGACGTGGCGGAGCTGCGCGCGCTGCTGACGGGCGAGCCGGCGCTGGCGATCCGCGCCACGCCCGGTCACGGGGCCGAAGTCGAGATGTGGATGCTCGGCTCCAGCCTGTTCGGTGCGCGGCTCGCTGCCGTCATGGGGCTGCCCTATGCCTTCGCCTCGCACTTCGCGCCCGATCATCTCGATGCCGCGCTCGCGCTCTACCGCCGCGAGTTCGAGCCATCGGCCACGCTCGACCGGCCGCACGTGATGGTCGCGATGTCGGTCACCTGCGCGCCGAGCGACGAGGAGGCGGAGCTGCTCGCCAGTTCGCAGGCGCAGAGCTTCGTCCGGCTCCGCAGCGGCAATCCAGGCAAGCTGCCCCCGCCGATTGCGAGCTATCGCGAGAGCCTGCCCGCCCCGGCGCAGGCCATGCTTGCCCATCTCGGGCAGGCCGCTGCGGTCGGTTCCCCGGCGACGGTCCGCGATGCCGTGCTGCGGTTCCGGGAGCGGACCGGGGCGGACGAGATCATCGTCGCCGGAGCCACCTACGATCCCGAAGCGCGGATCCGCTCGCTCGACCTGACAATGCAGGCGCTTGCGGAGTAATACGCAGGTGCCAGAACGCTACGCCGGCAAGGGTTTGTCTGCTACAGCCGCCCCGCCTGCGCCGCTTGCCCTTGGGGAAGGGAAGGCTTACTGACGCAGGATTGTTGCACAGTGCGGCAATAATGATGTTGAGGGCGAACACGCCCCACGGAGCAGGACGAATGGCTTCCATCAAGGGAAAGAGTTCCGACCGGGTTTCTGCCCCCTCGCGCAAGCTGGTGGAGGCAATCGCCGCTGAGATGCAGGCAGCGGTCCTGCCGGGCGACGCGCCGCTGGCTGGCGAGGAACTGGCCCAGGCGGCCGCATTCGTGGGCGAGGCTGCCGCACTGCGCGAGCCGGGGGACACGGCGGTGCGGCTGGCTTCGGCCACCGAAGGCCGCCGGATGCTGCGGATCGCCCTTGTCAACGAGGACATGCCCTTCCTGGTCGATTCGGTGGCGGCCGCGATCGCTGCCCACGGGATCGCGATCGACCGCCTGGTCCACCCGGTTGTGGGCGTGCGCCGCGATTCCGCCGGCACTCTCGAAGCCATCGGCGAGGGCGACGGGTTCGACTGGGAATCGATGATCTACATCGAGACCGACCGGGTCGATGCCCGCCAGAGGCGCGAGCTGGAGCGGGCGCTGCGGCAGGTGCTAGCCGATGTCCATGTCGCCGTGCGCGACTGGCCGCGCCTGCGCGAGGCCATGCGCAGCGATGCCGCCCGGATGGTGGACCGCGAGGCTGCTTCGCTGCTCGAGTGGCTCGAGGCAGGGATGCTGACCCAGCTCGGCCACCTGGTGCGCCACCGTGACGCAAGCCAGTCCGGCGCGCTCGGGGTGTGCCGCAAGAGCGGGCGGGAACTGCTCGCCGACGCCAGCTACGAGCGCGCCTTCGCCTGGTTCGAGGAAGGCGGCAAGGGTGCGCCGCGCGAGCTGCTGGTGATCAAGGCCAACCACATCGCGCAGGTCCATCGCCGGGTGCCGCTCGACCTGTTCATCGTGCCGCGGCGCGAGGGCGGGAAAGTCGCCGCGCTGTCCGTTCATGCCGGCGTCTGGACCAGCGCGGCGCTGGGTGCCTCGCCCACAGAAGTGCCGGTGCTGCGCGCCCATGTCGCCGCGCTGATGGCGAAGTTCGATTTCGATCCCGGCGGTCATGCCGGCAAGGCGCTGGTCCATGCCCTGACCGCGCTGCCGCACGACCTGCTGGTCGGTTTCTCCGCCCGCGACATCGAGCGCGCGGCGATGGCGATGATGAGCCTGGTCGACCGCCCGCGCCCGCGCCTGTGCCTGGTCGAGGCACCGCTTGCGCGGCACCTGTTCGCGTTCGTCTGGCTTCCGCGCGACACGCTCTCGACCCAGGTGCGGCTGCAGATCCAGCACTTGCTCGAACAGGGCACGGGTGCCGACCTGCTCGACTGGAGCCTGCAGGTCGAAGGCGGCACGCTCGCCACCTTGCGCTTCGTGTTCGACCTGCGCACGGTGGGCTCGGTCCACGATGAAGCCGCGCTCGATGCCCAGGTGCAGACTCTGCTGCGCGGCTGGGGCGAGGCGGTCGAGGCGGAACTGGCGCAGACGATGGAGCAAGGCCGCGCCGCCGCGCTCTCCGCCCGTCTGGCCGAGGCTTTCCCGACCGCCTATCGCGTCGCCTACGGCGCGCGCGAGGCGGCGCTCGACATCGCCCGGCTACGTCACGCCCAGAGCGCGGAAGGCGAGACGGCCCAGTCGGGCGCGCAGCGCGAGGCGCGGCTGTTCCGCCTGGAGGGCGACGGCGAGACCCAGCTGCGGCTCAAGCTCTACGAACACCATGGCGTGCTGCCGCTGTCCGACGCGGTGCCGGCGCTGGAGAACTTCGGGTTCCGGGTTCTGTCGGAGAACCCGACACCGCTCGCCGGCGGCCAGCTGGGCACGATCCACGATTTCACCCTCGGCGTGCCGGCAGGCCAGCCGCTCGAGCGCCTGCTCGGGCGCGCCCCTGCAATCGAGGCAGCGATTGCCTCGGTGCTGAACCAGCAGGCCGAGAACGACCCCTTCAACCGCCTCGTCACCGGCACGGCTCTCTCGGCCGAGGAAGCAGACTGGCTGCGCGCGTTCTACCGCTACCTGCGCCAGACGGGGATGGGCTACACGATCTATACCGTGGTCGACGCGCTGGACCGGGCCCCGGCGGTGACGCGCGGCCTCGTCAGCCTGTTCCGCGTGCGGCACGATCCGCACTTCGCGGGCGACCGCCGGGCGGCTGCCGACGAGGCGCGCAGCGCCATCCGCGCCGGGCTCGGCAAGGTGGCGGCGATCAACGACGACCGGCTGCTGCGGCTCTACCTCGCTCTGATCGAGGCAATCCTGCGGACCAACGCCTTCGCCCCGGCCGCGCGCGAGGCGCTTGCCTTCAAGATCGACAGCGCGCTGGTGCCGGGCCTGCCGAGGCCAGTGCCCTGGCGCGAGATCTGGGTCTATTCGCGCCGGGTGGAGGGCATCCACCTGCGCGCCGGCCCGGTGGCGCGCGGCGGCCTGCGCTGGTCTGACCGGCGGGACGACTTCCGCACCGAGATCCTCGGGCTGATGAAGGCCCAGCGGGTCAAGAACGCGGTGATCGTGCCGACCGGGGCCAAGGGCGGGTTCTATCCCAAGCAGCTGCCCGACCCGGTGCAGGACCGCGACGGCTGGGCTGCCGAGGGCCAGGCCAGCTACGAGGTGTTCATCCGCTCGCTGCTGTCGGTCACCGACAACATCGTCGATGACACCATCGTGCACCCCGACAGCGTGGTCATCAACGACGGCGACGATCCCTATTTCGTCGTTGCCGCCGACAAGGGCACGGCCAGGTTCTCCGACGTCGCCAACGCCATTGCCGAAGCGCAGGACTTCTGGCTGGTTGACGCGTTCGCGAGCGGTGGGTCGAACGGCTATGACCACAAGGCCATGGGCATCACCGCGCGCGGCGCGTGGCTGTCGGTCCAGCGGCATTTCCTCGAACTCGGCGTCGATGTGCAGCGCGATCCGGTGCGGGTCGCCGGGTGCGGCGATATGTCGGGCGACGTGTTCGGCAACGGTATGCTGCTGTCGAAGGCGATCAAGCTGGTCGCCGCGTTCGACCACCGCCACATCTTCGTCGATCCCGAGCCCGATCCGGCGAGCAGCTGGGCCGAACGCAACCGGATGTTCGGCCTGCCCCGCTCCAGCTGGGACGACTACGACAGGGCCCTGATCTCCAAGGGCGGCGGGGTCTGGCCGCGCAGTGCCAAGACGATCAAGCTGCCCCGTCAGGCCGCGCGGGCGCTGGGGCTGGAGCCCGGCAGCTACGAGCCGGAGGCGCTGATCTCGGCCATCCTGAGGGCCCCTGTCGACCTGCTTTGGTTCGGCGGGATCGGCACCTACATCAAGGCCGCGCACGAGAACAACGTGGCGGTGGGCGATCCGGCCAACGATGCGCTGCGGGTCGATGCCGGCGAAGTCCGTGCCCGGGTGATTGGCGAAGGCGCCAACCTCGGCGTGACCCAGGCGGGACGGATCGAGTTCGCCCTCGCCGGCGGACGGATCAACACCGACTTCATCGACAACTCGGCCGGCGTCGACTGCTCCGACAACGAGGTCAACATCAAGATCGCCCTCGCCGCCGCCAGGCGAGCGGGCAAGCTGTCGGAAAAGGCGCGCATCAAGCTGCTCGCGGAAATGACCGACGAAGTCGCCGCTCTGGTGCTGGAGGACAATCGGCTCCAGGCGCTGGCGCTGTCGATCGCGGAAGCGGGGGGCGCGCGCGCCATGGCGGCGCAGATCCACCTGATCGAGAGGCTCGAGGCCGGTGGCAATCTTGACCGGCGCACCGAGGGGCTGGCCGACAACCAGACGCTGCAACGCCGCGCCGCCGACGGGCAGGGGCTGACCCGGCCGGAGCTGGCAGTGCTGCTGTCGTCGGCCAAGCTGGTGCTGCAGGACGCGATCGAGAAGTGTCCGCTGACCGATGACCCGGCCGTCGAGGGCACGCTGTTTGCCGCCTTCCCTGCCCCGATGCGGACGAAGTTCCGCGCGCAGATCGCCAACCATCGCCTGCGGCGCGAGATCATCGCCACCAAGCTTGCCAACCGGATCGTCAACCGGCTCGGCCTGATCCATCCGTTCGAACTGGCGGAGGAGGAAGGCGCGGACCTGGGGCAGGTGGCGGCGGCGTTCGTCACGGTCGAGGCCCTGTTCGGGCTGGGCGAGCTGTGGGACGCGCTGGAAACGGCCGCCATGCCCGAATCGGCGCGGGTCATGCTGTTCGACCGCCTCGCGGCCGCCGTCGGCAACCTCATGTCCGACGTGCTGCGGACGAGCCCGGGCGTGCTCGCCCCGTCGCAGATCGTCGCGCGTCTCGGCAAGAGTGTCCGGCTCCTGTCGGAAGGTACCGACGAGCTGCTCTCGACCGAGTCGCGGCAGCAGTCGGAACGGCTGCGCCACGGCCTCGCCGTCGCGGGCGCGCCTGACCGGCTGGCGGCGCAGGTGGCGCACCTGTTCGACATGGACGGGTCGGTCGGCCTCGCCGCGCTCGCCAGCGACACCGCGATCGATCCTGTCGCGCTGACGCGGGGCTTCACCGGGATCGGCTCGGCGCTGGGGCTGGACTGGGCCCAGTCCACCGCCGCGCTGATGAACCCCTCCGATGTGTGGGAGCGGCTGCTGGTCGATGGCCTGGCGCGCGATTTCCAGCAGATGCGGCTGGATCTGTTGCGGAGACTGGCGCGGCGCAAGGGCGCGCAGAAGGACATGGCCGGCGCGGTTCAGCAATGGACCCACGATCATGCACCGGCGGTGCGGCAGTTCCGCACCATGGTCGCCCGCGCGCAGGCGCAGACGCCCGTGGCCGCGACCGTGCTCGCCCAGGTGGCCAGCATGGCCCGCAACCTGCTCGCCCGCTGAACGCTTGACGGCGCGGCGATTTGCCGCAAACCGCTGTGCCCATGGACAGGGCAGACGTGATCATCGTGGGGACCGGCCATGGCGGCGCACAGGCCGCCATCGCGCTGAGACAGGCAGGGTTCGAAGGCTCGATCCTGATGGTCGGGCGCGATTGCGAGCCGCCGTACGAGCGGCCGCCGCTGTCGAAGGAATACTTTGCGGGCGACAAGCCGTTCGAGCGGATCTGCATCCGCCCGGTCCAGTTCTGGGCCGACAAGGCGATCACGCTGCGGCTCGGGACCGAGGTCGTGGCGATCGATCCAGAAGCCCGCACGCTGTCGCTGGCGGGCGGAGGGACGCTGGGATACGGCAAGCTGATCTGGGCCGCCGGCGGCGATCCCCGGCGGCTTGCCTGCCCCGGCGCGGATCTCGCCGGGGTCCACTCGGTCCGCACCCGCGCCGACGTCGACGCGATGAGCGCGGAGCTGTCGGGCGGCGCGCGCCGGGTGGTCGTGATCGGCGGCGGCTACATCGGGCTGGAGGCGGCCGCGGTGCTGCGAAAGTTCGGCTGCGACGTGACGCTGGTCGAAATGCTCCCGCGCGTGCTGGCGCGGGTCGCCGGCCCCGAACTGAGCGCCTTCTACGAGGCCGAGCATCGCGCGCACGGGGTTGACCTGCGGCTCGGGACCGGGGTCGAGGCCCTGACCGGCGAGGGGGGCAGGGTGACGGGCGTGACCCTCTCGACCGGAGAGACCGTCCCCGCCGACATGGCCGTGGTCGGGATCGGCATCGTGCCCAGCGTCGGCCCGCTGCTGGCCGCCGGCGCGAGCGGTGCGAACGGCGTGGATGTCGACGACTACTGCCGCACCACGCTCGACCATATCTACGCGATCGGCGACTGCGCTGCCCATGCCAACGCCTTTGCCGACGGTGCGGTTATCCGCCTCGAGTCGGTCCAGAACGCCAACGACATGGCGAGCGTCGCGGCGCGGCACATCTGCGGCGAGGAGGTGCCCTACCGCGCCTTCCCGTGGTTCTGGTCGAACCAGTACGATCTCAGGCTCCAGACCGCCGGGCTGTCGCTCGGCTACGACGCGACCGTGGTGCGCGGCGATCCGGAAACGCGTGCCTTTTCGGTGATCTACCTCAAGGCCGGACGGGTGATCGCGCTCGACTGCGTCAACGCCACGAAGGATTACGTCCAGGGCCGCAAGCTGGTCGAGGCCGGGCTCTCGCCCGATCCGGCCCTGCTGGCGGACCCCGGGTTGCCGCTCAAGGAACTCCTGCCAGCCGGGTGAGCGCCCAGCGGGCGGCATCGGCGACGGCCGGATCGGGATCGTCGACCAGCGCCCTGACCGCCCCGGCAAGCGCCGCATCCCCGCTGTTTCCGGCCGCATAGAGGCAGTTGCGGACGAACCTGTCGCGCCCGATCCGCTTGATCGGCGACCCGGAGAACAGCGCGCGGAAGCCCGCGTCGTCCAGCCCCAGGAAATCGGCGAGGCGAGGGGCGACCAGTTCCGCACGCGGCAGGAAGGCCCGGTGCCGCGCCGCGGTTTCGGCGAACTTGTTCCACGGGCACACCGCCAGGCAATCGTCGCAGCCGTAGATGCGGTTGCCGAGCGCGGCGCGGAACTCCTCCGCCACGGGCCCCTTGTGCTCGATGGTGAGATAGGAAATGCACCGCCGCGCGTCGAGCTGGTAGGGCTGCGGGAAGGCCTGCGTCGGGCAGGCGGCCTGGCAGGCGGTGCACGATCCGCACCGGTCGGAATGCGCGCCGTCAACGGGCAGGTCGAGCGTGGTGTAGATCGCGCCAAGGAACAGCCAGCTGCCGTGGTCGCGGCTGACGAGGTTGGTGTGCTTGCCCTGCCACCCCAGCCCGGCAGCCTGGCCGAGCGGCTTCTCCATCACCGGCGCGGTGTCGACGAACACCTTGAGCTGAACCTGCGGAGCCTGCTCCACCAGCCACCGGGCCAGCGCCTTCAGCGCCTTCTTGACCGTGTCGTGATAGTCGCGCCCCTGGGCATAGACCGAAATCCGTGCCCGGTCCGGGTGCGTCTCCAGCGCCAGCGGATCGTGCGCGGGGGCATAGCTCATGCCCAGCGCGATCACGCTGCGGGCCTCGGGCCACAGCGACTGCGGCCCGCGGCGCACCTCGGCCCGGTCCTCCATCCAGCCCATCTGTCCGTGGTGCCCCAGCCGGAGCCATTCGGCCAGGCGCGCGGCGCGCACCGGGTCATCCTCGGCCGGCGCGATGCCGCACGCGGCAAAGCCCAGCCGCGCCGCCTCCGCCTTCAGCCGGCTAGCGAGGGCAGAACCTTCGGCTGCGTTAACCATGTTTGGCATTGCCCTCGTTCATCGCTCAAGGTTAACCGCGCGGCATGGATATGGCGACAGGCGTTCTCGCTCCGGCAGCAATCGACACCCGGCCGCTGGCCATCGAGGCGCGCGGCCTGGTCAAGCGGTTCGACGGCGTGGCAGCGGTCAACGGAGTCGACATCAGCGTTCCCGAAGGCGCGATCTACGGCATCCTCGGCCCGAACGGCGCCGGCAAGACCACGACGCTGCGGATGCTGCTGGGGATCATCGACCCGGACGAGGGCACCCGCCGGATGCTGGGTCACGACAACCCGCAGCACATCGCCCGGGCGGTCGGCTACCTGCCCGAGGAACGCGGGCTCTACCCCGCGATGAAGGCCTACGAGGCGATTGCCTTCATGGGCGCGCTGCGCGGGGTGCCGCTGAAGGAAGGGCGCGAGCGCGGGCGCGAGCTGCTCGAGGGGCATGGCATGGGCCATGCCGCGGACAAGCAGATCCGCCAGCTCAGCAAGGGCATGGCGCAGACGGTCCAGCTGCTCGGCACGCTGGTTCACCGGCCCCGGCTGGTGGTGTTCGACGAGCCGTTCAGCGGGCTCGACGCGATTAACCAGGGCAAGCTCGAACGGCTGATCCGCAGCCAGGCAGAGCAGGGAACCACGGTGATCTTCTCCACCCACGTCATCGCCCATGCGGAGCGTCTGTGCGAAGGGGTGGCGATCATTGCCGGGGGCAAGGTTCCGTTCGCGGGCAAGGTCGACGAGGCGCGCGATCGCATTCCCGCGCAGGTGCGGCTGGAAACGCGCCTGCGCGAGGGTCGCTGGCTCGAGGCGCTGCCGGCGGACGTGCGCCGCGAAGGCGACTTCTGGCACTTCTCGCTGCCTGAAAGCGGCATCGAACCGCTGCTGCGCGCGCTGATTGAAGGCGAGGCCGGCATCCTGTCGCTGTCGATCGAGCGTGCGGGCCTGCACGATGCCTTCGTCCACATCGCGGGCGAGGCGGTGGCGCGCGAGATGGGCCGCAGCGATGAAGGAGAGCCGGCATGACCGCCGCCCGGCCCCGTTCGCGCCTGTCGATCTGGCAGGCCGCCTTCGTCGTCGCCCGGCGCGACTTCTTCGCCATCCTGCTCAGCCGCGCGTTCATCTTCTTCCTGCTCGGCCCGCTGTTTCCGGTGGTCGTCGGCGCGCTCGCCGGCGGGATCGGCAGCGAGGTGCAGCAACAGGCCACGAGCAGCGCCGTGGGCGTGGCCATGGCCGAGGCGGACAGCGCCGCCATGCTCGCCGCGCACCAACGGCTGGCAGACCAGCTCGGGCCGGTCATGCCGGCGATGGTGCCCGTGCCCCAGGCGCTGGCCGCGCTCGATGCCCGCACCCTGCTGGAAGAGCGCAAGGGCGATTATGCCGCCATCGTCACAGGGACGCCCCGCGCACCGCAACTGACCGGCACCGAGGCGCAGGTGGAGCGGCTGGCGGGCCGGGTGGCGCTGGTTGCCGCCGGTGCCGCCGGTGCCGTGCCGCGGGCCTTGCCGCCGGTGGAGCGGCAGGTCGTCGCCACCAGCGGGGCGAGCGAGCGCGTCGACCGGGTGCGGACCGCGCAGGCGGGCCAGCTGCTGCTGTTCCTCCTCATCATGCTGCTGGCGGGCATGGTGCTGTCCAATCTGGTCGAGGAGAAGGGCAACAAGATCATAGAGATACTTGCTGCCGCGATCCCGATGGACGCGGTGTTCCTGGGCAAGCTGTTCGCGATGCTGGCGGTCTCGTTCGTCGGGATCCTGGTATGGGGCGGGGCCGGGGCGATTGCCTTTGCCAGCGGGCTCGTCGGCGGCGGCGCGCTGACCGAACCGGCGGTCGGCTGGCCGCTGTTCCTTGCGCTGGGAGTGATCTATTTCGCGATGGGATACCTGCTGCTCGGCTCGCTGTTCCTCACCATCGGCGCAATGGCGGCGACAGTGCGCGAGGTGCAGACGCTGTCGATGCCTGTCACCATGTTGCAGCTGCTGGTGTTCTTCTTCGCCAGCTATGCGCTTGCCCGGCCCGGTTCGTGGCAGGAACTTGCCGCCGTCGTGTTCCCGCTCAGTTCGCCTTTCGCCATGCTGGCCCGTGCGGCGACCGACGAGGCGCTGTGGCCGCACCTCGTCGCGATCGCATGGCAGGTGCTGTTTGTCGGCCTGCTGGTCAAGGGCGGGGCGCGCCTGTTCCGCCGCCGCGTCATGCAGTCCGGCCCGCAGGGCGCGCGCAGGCGCAGCCTGTTCCGGCGCAAGGCACCGGCATAGGTTCCGATTCGCAACGGGTATTGACATCGAGGTAAGTAAGCGGTGCAATCCCGCCTGCAACGACTCTCCGTCAAAGGAGGGCAAGGCAGGAGAGAATGCATGGCCACGATCGCCCCGGGCAAGCCGCAATGGCGCAGCGAACCCACCGCCTATCAGGCGCTCAAGGACTTCGTCGCGCGCAACCCGCAGGCGATGCCGCCGCACGAGCATCCCTGCGACGTCAGCCGCAGCGACATCTACGTCGAGGACCGGTGGCAGCCGATCTTCGCCGGAATGCGCGCGAAAGGCCCGCTGCACCACGTGCCGAAGAGCCCCTACGGGGCGTACTGGAATGTCGTCACCCACCAGGCAATCCAGCATATCGAAGCCCTGCCTGAGCTCTATTCGTCGAGCTGGGAGCACGGCGGGATCACCATCCTCGAACGCGAGGAAGGGGTGGAGGGGCGCGAGCTGCCGATGTTCATCGCCATGGACCGGCCCAAGCACACCGGCCAGCGCCGCACGGTCGCGCCCAAGTTCACTCCGGGCGAGATCACCAAGATGGAGGCCGAGGTGCGCCAGCGCACCGCCGAACTGCTCGACAGCCTGCCGCGCGGCAAGGTGTTCGACTGGGTCGACACCGTCTCGATCGAGCTGACCACGGGGATGCTGGCGATCCTGTTCGGCTTCCCTTGGGAAGATCGCCGGCTGCTGACCTTCTGGAGCGACTGGGCCGGCGACACCGAGCTGGCGCTGGTGCCCGACCTGTCGGAGGACCGCGAGATCGTGCTGCAGGAAATGGCGCTCTATTTCCAGCAGCTGTGGATGAAGCGCAGCCAGGAGGAACCGGGGCCGGACCTCATCTCGATGATGATCCATTCGCCGGCGATGAACCAGATGAGCCCGCGCGAGTTCATGGGCAACCTGGTGCTGCTGATCGTGGGCGGCAACGACACCACCCGCAACACCATGAGCGGGATCGTCCACGCGTTCGACACCTTCCCCGACCAGTGCAAGCTGTTCGAGCAGAACCCCGGCCTGATCCCCAACGCGGTGCAGGAATGCATCCGCTTCCAGACCCCGCTGGCGCATATGCGGCGCACCGTGACCGAGGATCACGAGCTGTTCGGCGAGCAGCTGAAGGCGGGCGACAAGCTGATCCTGTGGTACCTGTCCGCGAACCGGGATGAGCAGGTCTTTGCCGATGCGGACAAGCTCGACATCACCCGCGAGAACGCGCGACGGCATCTCTCGTTCGGCTATGGCATCCACCGCTGCGTCGGGGCGCGGCTGGCCGAACTGCAATTGCGGGTTCTGCTGGAGGAGATGCACGCACGGCGGATGCGGGTCCACGTCGCCGGCGATGTCGAGCGGGTCCGGGCGAACTTCGTCCACGGGTTCCGCAAGCTCGAAGTGGAAATCACGAGCTTCTGACGGGGCCTGCTCAGCGCGGCTGCGGGCGAACCCGGTAGAGCCGGAACGTGCCCGTCGAGAGGCCTGAAACGGGCTCGAGCCACTCTGGCGGTCGACCGGCGGCGAGCCTCCCGGCAAGGCCGCCCGGGTGGCGGCCGGCGTAGAGACGCGCTTCGGCAAGGTCGGTGCACAGCGCGAGATAATCCGCTTGGTGCCGGCTGATCACCCCGCGCGCGGCCCCCGGCGGGGCGGTGAAGGCGCGGATGACGTCGGCCATGGCGCTCTCGGCGCGGTGGTGGCTGGTGGCGACCACGGCGTGGCCGCTTTCGAGCAGGATGGCCGGACCAAGGTCGAGCGGGGCGAACACCAGGCCGGGCGGCAGGCTCTTCAGCGAGGCGGCGCGGGCGCGCACGTCGCACGGCGCGTCGGCCAGTTTCGGGGCAGCGGCCGGCCTCGCCGCCGGCCAGAACTTCTGCGCCAGGATGAACGGAGCGGACGGGACCAGCAGGCCGACCAGCGCGGCCGCTGCCAGGCCCTTGTGCGCGGCTGCGCCCGCTGTCCGCAGCCGGTCCAGCAACTGCGCCAGCAGCCATCCCAGGGGCACCGCCGCGATTACCGCGGCAAAGGCGAGCGAGCGCGCCACCAGCAGGCCTGCAAGCAGCGCGGCGAGGAGCAGCAAGGCGTGCCCGGTCCACCAGGCCCGCAGATGCCGGGGAGACCGAGCCCTGATTGCGACGGCGCTCGCAAGGCCGGCGAGCAGCGGCACGAGAGCGGGAACCGCGCGATCCCACGGCTGGCGCCACAGCGGCTGACCCTCCGCGATATGGATGTACCAGTAGTCGTGGACCAGCGGATCGAGCGCGGCGAACGGCGGGGCCAGGCACTGCGGGGCCATCCTGCCGAGCAGGAGGAGACCCAGAACGGCGCTGCCACCGATGAGGGCCAGGGCGCGGGCCGGGCGCAGACGCAGCCGTTCCGCCACCGTGGCGCCGATCGCGACAACGGTGAACAAGGCGAGGTGCGGCAGGCTGATCGCGTCGCACCAGGCGGTCGTCGCACCGGCTCCCCGGGTCAGCAGGAACAGGACCACCAGACCCGCCGCCAGAGCTTGGAGATAAGCCGGGAGCCCCGCAGCCAACCGACCGTCGCGCCACCAGCGCCAGGCGAGCAGCGCGGCGAAGACCGCCGAGAGCGGCAGCAGCTCGACCGAGATCGTCAGCCCTGCCGCCAGCGCCACGCCGGCGAGCGCCCCGGCCGTGCGCGGGCGCTCTGAGGCGAGCGCGAGCAGGGCCAGCGCCACGCAGGCGGCCTGCCAGCCATGATGATCGATCCGGAGCGGCTGGACCTGCATGACCAGTGCCGGCATGAACCCGCAGGCGAGGCAGGCGTAGAGCACCGCCTCGCGCCCGGCCACGCGCGCCGCCAGCTGCCCCGTTGCCCAGACGATGATCCCGAGCGTCAGCAGAGGCACCAGCACCAGCATGGCCTGCTCGCCGACCGTGGTGGCCGCCAGCAGCAGGAGCAGGTCCACCAGGCGCGACCAGTGCATGGGCGTGCCGGCCGGCGGATCGATGCGGTGCTGCACCGGATCGAACCAGTCCTGGCCCGCAAGGAGATCGCGCACCTGGACCAGCCGCAGCGCGTCGTCGGGATCGGGCAACTGCCCGGCCCCGATCCGCGCCCAGCCGGTCGCCAGCAGGATGATGCAGAGCAGCAGCCAGGCGGCGGCGATCCTCGCAGGTGGTGCGGGTCCGAACGTCGTGGGAGGGGGAGGTGCCATGAGTGCCCGGCCGCGCTTCAGGCAGCGGCCCGGAACACGATCCGGCTGCGAAGGAGCCAGGTGGCGGCAAAGCTGGCGGCGATCGCCACCAGCTTGGCGAGGCGGGGATCGCCCCCGGCCAGCTCGCCTGCGCCGACGATCGCGGTGGTCAGAGCCAGCCCGACCAGCGCCGAGCCGACGAACAGGGCCTTCTGCCGCGACCGGCCGGCCCCGCGCGCGGCGACCCTGCCGGTGAACACGGCCCGGCTGGAGATCAGCCAGTGCGCGGCAATGCCGATGCCATAGCCCAGCGCGGAGGCAGGCGCGGCCGCGATCCCGGCACCGAGCAGCACCAGGAACACGCCCACGTCGACCGCCAGCGCGGCCATGCTGGCGAGGCCATAGCGGATCAGGCGCACGTCCTTGAGGCGGAATACGAGCTGCTGCACCATCGAACCCCCTGCCGTCGCTGCTGCGGCGGTTGCCCGTTTCTTGCCGTTTCCGGTTAACAAATGATCAATCGCGCGATAGGGCGCGGCAAGTCAGGGGGATCATGACAGCGCAAACCCGCAGCCGCCTCTACTGGGGGCTTCTCGCCCTGGGCACCCTTGCCATGCTGGCGGTGCTGGCAGCGGCCGGTCGCTGGCCGCTGACGGACGGCGGCCAGGTGGTCATCACCGACTTCGCGACTGTCTGGGCGGCGGCGGTGCGGACGCTTGCCGGTGCGCCGCAGCTGGCTTACGACCATGCCTTGCACGAGGCGTTCTATGCCCGGCTGATCGAACGGCCGGCGGCTGACGGGTTGACCTTCGGCTATCCGCCGACCGCCTTCCTGCTGTTTGCACCGTTCGGTCTGCTGCCCTACGGACCGGCGCTGCTGGTCTATCTCGCGCTCGGAGCGGCCGTGTGGTTTCTCGCCTTGCGCGCCGTAACCGGAGACACGCCGCTGGCGCTGGCGATGACCTTTGCCTGGGGCGGGGCGAGCCAGACCCTGCTGCTCGGCCAGAACGGTTTTCTGACCGCCGCGGCGATGGTCGGCGGGCTCACGCTCCTGCCGCGCCGGCCCGTGCTGGCCGGGGTCCTGTGCGGGCTGCTGGCGGTCAAGCCCCACCTGGGTCTGGCGCTGGCGCTGTTCCTGCTGCTGCGCCAAGAGTGGCGCGCGGTTGCCTCCGCCTGCGCCACCCTGGCGATCATGGTCGCGGCGACGCTCGCACTGTGGGGCGGGGGGGTGTGGAGCCGCTATCTTGCCGCCAGCGAGGAGATCGCCGCCATCGTCGCCGGGCGGACGGACACGATCATCGGCGGCAAGATGCAGTCGGCGCTGGCGCTGGCGATCGATCACCTGGCGCTCGGTCCGGCTCTGGCGATCCACGCTGCCTTTGCGGCCATGGTGCTGGGGCTGATGACGTGGGTGGTGCTGCGCCGGCCCGCGTTCGAAGTGCAGGCGGCGGCCGTGGTCGCGGCGAGCGTGTTGGTGACGCCCTATTCGTTCCTCTACGACTGCACCATGCTGACAGGGGCTGCGGCTTTCCTGCTCGGCGGGCCGTTGCTGCGCGGCGAGCGGCTGGCGCTGCTGGCCGCGATGGCGCTGCCGGCGATGTGGTTCTTCACCGCAACGCCGCTGGTGCCCTTCGTCGGAGTGCTGATTCTCGCGCTGTGCCTGCGGCGGGCGGGCGGCACTAGGCCGCTTCGCGCCCGGCCTGTTCCGGCCTGATCCGTTCGGGAACCTCGCGGACCGAGGCGAGCGCGGCGGCCTGATCGGGGGTGATCGCCTCGCGCGCGGGGAGCGCGGCTTCGGCACCCTCATCGCCCGCCTCGTGGTACTCCGCATCCTCGTTGACGCACCAGGTATCGTAGACCCGCCGCCCGGCGAGAATGTTCTCGACCGTCAGCATGGCGGTCATCATCGCGTGGTCCTGGTTGTTGTAGCGGTGCATTCCGTTGCGACCGACCAGGTGCAGGGTGCGATGCTTCTCCTCCAGCTCGTGCCGCATGGCAGCGACATTGGCAGCATAGTCCTCGTCGTAGACGGGGTAGGCCTTTTCCTGCCGCACCACCGCGCCGCCGCGGACCCGCGCCGGATCGACCAGGCCGAGAATCGCCATCTCGCGCTTAGCCAGCTCGACCAGCGCGTCATCGTCCATCGACCACAGGCCGTCGCCTTCGAAGCAGAAGTATTCGAGGCCGACGCAGGCCATCGCCTCGTCCGGCACCATTTCGGGCGACCACGAACGGAAGTTCTGCACCCGGCCGACCTTCACCTTGCTGTCGTGGATGTAGATCCAGTTGTCGGGGAACAGGTCCTCGCCCTCGACCATCAGCGCCACGGTGAGGAAGTCGCGGTATCTCAGCTGCGAGGCGTTCCAGGCGGTGTCCGGCAGGGGATGGAGCCGGGCGGCCAGTTCGCGCATCGGGGCCGAGCTTATCGCATGGGCGGCCCTGATCACCACTTTGCCGCCGGCACCATTGGCGGTCATGCGCCAGCCCCCTTCGCCGTCGGCCGCCAGCTGTTCCAGAGCGTGGCCCATCAGCACGGTGCCATGGCCGCTTGCGGCGATCCGGTCGCGCGCCGCATCCCACATCATGCCGGGGCCGAGCCGCGGATAGCGGAATGTCTCCAGCAGCGTCTTGACCGCCTGCCCGTCGTTCGGGCGCTTGTTGAGCCCGAGGCTGCGCTTGAGCCCGTCGACGACCGCGCCCCACAGGCTCAGCCCCTTGATCCGCTGGGCTGCCCAGTCGGCGCTCATCTCGTTGCAGGGCATTCCCCACACCTTCTCGGTGTAGGTCTTGAAGAAGATCGAGTAGAGCTTTTCGCCGAACTGGTTGGTGGTCCAGTCCTCGAAGCTTTTCACGGCGCGTATCGGCAGCGCCTTGTAGCGCAGGTAGCTGGCCATGCAGGCGGCCGAGCGCCAGAACCCCAGGTTCCACAGCGCCTCGAACGCGCGCAGCGGATAGCTGTAGAACTTGCCCTCGTAGTAAATCCGGCTCATCCGCGGCCGCTGGATGAAGTCGTCGGGCAGGATCTCGTTCCACAAGTCGACGACGGCCTGCGACTTGGAAAAGAACCGGTGCCCGCCGATATCGAAGCGGTAGCCCTCGTGCTCGACCGTGCGGCTGATTCCGCCGACGTAGGTTGCATCCTTCTCGATGATCGCGACCGACTTGCCCGCTTTGGTGAGGAGATAGCCAGCGGTAAGCCCTGCCGGGCCTGCGCCGATGATCGCCACGTCCACTGCCAGCTCGCCCGTTTTCGCCATTGTCCGATGCCCCTGATCCGACCGGTGTTGCAACCGGTCATCGGCAAGTGAACGATATTGGTAAGCGGACGGTTAACGGGCGAGCAGGGCCGGGCTTTGCAGCAGGGCTGCGGTGGTGGCGAAATCGGCCAGGGTGAACGTGTCCTCGAACACCAGCCCATGGCTGCTGTCGCGCCGCCAGCGGACCTGGGCGCGTATTTCGGGCAGGTACTCGGACCGCAGCCGCACCATCTGCGCAGTGGCCAGCCGCGCGTCGGTTTCCACCCGGGCACCCTGCTGCGACAGGTTGCGGATCGTGGCGGCGTGTCTCTGGCCCTGGCTTTCGAGCATCACCGGCAGTTCGATCGCCAGCCGCAGCCGGCGTTTGCGATAGCGGCCGGACTCGTTGATGAACGCCGCCAGATCGATCGGCGCATCGAAGCGGAAGCCCGCTTCCCTGTTGCGCGACCAGACCTGCGTCATCGGCACCTGCTGCCCCGCTTCGGTCTCCAGCACGGCCTCGGCCGCCTCGGGAGGGGCATGGAACAGGCGCACGCTTACTCCCGTCGCAGAAACGTCGCGGATCACGCACAGGAACTCGCCATCGCCAGCGATCAGTTTGGCCGGGCGGATCAGGAGTGTCGTGCGCGGAGCGGCGCGCTGGTCCTCCGCGCCCCCAGCCGAAGGCGTAGACCCACTGTCTGCAAGCACACTTGCCATAGCCCCGCCATCGGTGTCGCGCCGGTGGCCGGCGGCACCCGTTCCTGTTGATCCGCCGGGCATCATGCCCAACAGCAGGTAAACATCGCGCTAAACGCGCCTAGGGTGTCTTTCGCAGCCGGTCGCGGGCGACCGGCGTTTCACCTGCCGGCAATCCGCAGCTCGCGCCCCAGCCTGTCGCGCAGGCGCTGGACCGCCGAGGGTTCGCGCTCGAAGCCGTCGCGCCAAGCGGCGTCGATTCGCGCGACCCTGGCGTGGAGCGCCTCGGTTGCCGCGATCAGTTCGCGCGTGGGCTCCTCGAGGACGGCGAGGTGGGCCGGATCGGACGGCCGGTCGGGCGGCAGGCGCCCGTGGCGGCGCAGCTGGAACTCGCTCATGTCGCCGGCGAACCAGGCCCGGTAGTTGAGCAGGCAGGCGAGCACGTGCATGATCCGGGTGGTCGTTCGCAGGCCTTCGACCGACATCGCCAGGCGCAGCCGGTCGCCGTCGTGGTCGGGTTCGGGAACATGGCGCAGGTCGAACACCGCCCGCACGTCGTCTGCCAGCACCAGCGCCTCGCTGTAGAGCGAGTCGGTGATCCGCGCGGTGATGTCGGTCGAACTTCCCATCGTGCCCATCGCGCTGCCGTGCTACGCCTCGCCCTAGCCCGGAACCAGAGCGCGCCCGCTCTTGTTCCCCCGCTTTTCCGCTCTGTCCCGCTATGGGACGTATCAGGCGATGATGTCCGGGATCAGCTGGTCCTCGATCACCGCGATCTGGTCTTTCAGCATCAGCTTGCGCTTCTTCAGGCGGGCGAGCTGCAGCTGATCGGCGGCACCGGCATCGGTCAGGGCGTTGATCGCCGCGTCGAGATCGCGATGCTCGACGCGGAGCATGGCCAGCCGCTTGCGCAGTTCCTCTTCGGTCACTCGCCACTCCGTCCCGTCGCACCTCTGCGCGCTTCTGCCGTTTACGGCCCCTTTGGGGGTTCGCAAGGGTCAATCTGTATGGTCTGATGCACTCCAGCGGCTCGACCGCGCTGGCGAGTCGCTCCACGGACAGACATCCGAAGGAGAGCCCGATGGAATCGATCCAAGCCCCCACGCACACCACTGCCCTGCAGTACAAGCACGCCGGTCTCGAGGCGCGTCTGCGCGAGGAGATGAGCCGGCCCGCCCCCGACACGGCCAAGATCCAGGTGCTCAAGAAGCAGAAGCTGCGGATCAAGGAGGAACTTTCCGCCATCTGAAGCGGCCCGGCATGAGGGCGAGACGCCGGTTTCGCCCGCGCCGGGCTATGCTATAGCGGCTTCCCATGGGAGCCGCAGCAGCCGCACGCACGATCCTCACCCGGATGCACGAGGTCATGGCCTCGCGCCTGCCGGCGCAGGCCAAGCTCGACCGGGTGGTGGAGATCATCGGCGAAAGCCTCGATAGCGAGGTCTGCTCGATCTACCTCCTGCGGGAAGGTATGCTGGAGCTGTTTGCCACCCGCGGCCTCAACCAGAGCGCGGTCCACGTCACCCGCATGGCGATCGGCGAGGGGCTGACCGGCACGATCGCCGCCAACGTCGAGACGCTCAACCTGGCCGAGGCCAAGGCCCATCCCGATTTCCAGTACCGGCCGGAAACGGGCGAGGACAAGTTCCACTCCTTCGCCGGGGTGCCGATCGTCTATCGCGAGCGGGCGGTCGGCACGCTGTGCGTCCAGCACGTCGATCCGCGGCGCTACGAGGATGTCGAGATCGAGGCGCTCCAGACCACCGCCATGGTGCTGTCGGAACTGATCGCCAATGCCGAGCTGATCGACGGCGAGGATGCGCTCGGCCTCTCATCGCAGAGCACCGAGCCGCAGACGGTCAACGGGCTGCCGCTGGTCAAGGGGCTGGCGATCGGCAAGGCGGTGTACCATCAGCCGCGCGTGACCATCGAGCAGGTCATGGCCGAGGACACAGAGGCCGAGCGGCAGCGCCTGCTGCGCGCGTTCGACCGGATGCGCGAGCAGATCGACACCATGGCCAGCCAGGCCGAGTTCGGCGGAACGGGCGAGACCGAGGAAGTGCTCGAGACCTACCGAATGTTCGCCTACGACGAGGGCTGGACCCGGCGGATCAACGAGGCGATCGACGCCGGTCTGACCGCCGAAGCGGCGATCGAGCGGGTCCAGCAGCGCACCCGGATGCGGATGCGCGAAATCGACGATCCGCTGCTGGCCGACCGGATGCACGACCTGGAGGACCTGTCGAACCGCCTGCTGCGGATCGTCAGCGGCCAGATGGGCACCGCCGCAAGCCAGGGTCTGCGCCGCGACACGATCCTGATCGCCAAGAACTTGGGACCGGCCGAACTGCTCGAATACGACCGGCGGCGGCTCAAGGGCGTGATCATGGAGGAAGGCTCGCTGACGGCACACGTCGTGATCGTCGCTCGGGCGATGGGCGTTCCCGTGCTGGGCCGGATCCGCGGCCTGCGCGGGGCGGTGCGCGAGGGCGACGCCGTGCTGCTCGACGCCGAGAAGGGCATTGCGACGATCCGCCCCAGCGCGCCGATGATCGAGGCGTTCGACGGCCGCTTCGCCCGATCGCGCGAGCGGCAGGCGATCTACGCCCGGATGCGCGATGTCGAACCGTTCACCCGGTGCGGCACGCGCATCCAGGTGATGATCAACGCCGGGCTGCGCGACGACATGAGCGCGCTCCAGCTTTCGGGGGCGGACGGGGTCGGCCTGTTCCGGACCGAGTTCCAGTTCCTCGTCTCGGCCACCCTGCCCCAGCGCGACCGGCAGACCCGGCTCTACCGCGACGTGCTCGATGCGGCTGGCGAGCGGCCGGTGATCTTCCGCACGGTCGATATCGGCGGCGACAAGGCGGTGCCCTACCTGCGGCAGGAATCGGCTCTGGGGGACGAAAACCCGGCGATGGGCTGGCGCGCGCTGCGCCTGGCGCTGGAGCGCGAGGGCCTGCTCAAGGTGCAGGCCCGGGCGCTGCTCGAGGCGGCGGCCGGAAGGTCGCTCTATGTCATGTTCCCGATGGTGTCGGAACCCTGGGAGTTCGAGGCAGCGAAAACGGTGTTCGAGGCGCAGTTGCGCCTCCAGCGCCAGCATCGCCGGGCGCTGCCCGAAGCAGTCCATTACGGGGCCATGCTGGAAGTGCCGGCGCTGGCCGAAGTGCTCGACCTGATCCTGCCGAAGCTGGCGTTCCTGTCGGTCGGCACCAACGATCTGACCCAGTTCCTGTTCGCCGCCGACCGGGCCAACCCCAAGCTGGCCGAGCGGTATGACTGGCTCAGCCCCTCGATCCTGCGGTTCCTGCGCCGGATCGCCCAGGCGGTGGTGGGGCAGGGCGTGCAGCTGGGCATCTGCGGCGAAATGGGCGGGCGAAGGCTGGAGGCGCTCGCGCTGCTCGGGCTGGGCTACCGCCGCTTCTCGATCACCCCGGTGGCGGTCGGCCCGATCAAGGAACTGATCCGCAAGGTCGATCTTGAGGAAATCGGGGCCGCGATGAACGCCTGGCTCGCCGCGCCTCCGCCCGATATGCGGGCGGCGCTCTCCGCATGGGCAAGCGAGCGCGGGATCGACCACGACTGAACCTGCGACCCGGCGGGTCGCCGCAACCGGCTGTCGGCTCGCGGTTGACACCGCATCACCATGGGGGTCTTGTCAGGTCAAACAGGACAGACGGAGTTTCGGGGTCGCGATGAACGAGGACAGAGAAGGGCCGGAGCAGCAGCTGCCGCTCGACGGCACGGGACAGCGATTGCGCCGAGCGCGCGAGGCGGCCGGGCTGACGGTGCAGCAGCTCGCCGCCGAAACGCGCATTCCCCAGCGTCACATCGAGACCATCGAACGCGGCGCGTTCGCCAGTCTGCCCTCGCGCACCTATGCCACGGGTTTTTCCCGCACATACGCCAAGGCGGTCGGCCTCGACGCGGACGAGGTGGTGAGGCAGCTGCGCGAGGAACTCGCCCGCAGCGCGCCGGCGCGGGTCGCAACGCCCCGCTACGAGCCCGGCGATCCGGCGCGGGTGCCCTCGCGCGGGCTGGTGTGGGCGAGCGTGCTGGCGATCATCGTGCTCGCGGCCGGGGCGATCGCGTTCTACCGCAGTTACTGGGCACCCGGGATCGGACCCGCTCCGATCAGCGCGCCTCCCGTTCCGCCGCCGGAGACGGGTGCGGCAGTGGTCCCCGGGCCGGTGGCGCAGGAAGCCGCGGGTCCGGTGGTCTTCACCGCGCTGGAAGACGGCGTGTGGGTCAAGTTCTACGAGGCCGGTGGCCGTCAGCTGATGCAGAAGCAGATGGCCCGGGGCGAACGCTATGTCGTTCCCGACGAGGCGCGGGAGCCACGGGTCTGGACCGGACGACCCGACGCGCTGCAGATCACCGTCGGCGGCCGGCCCGTGCCGCCGCTCGCGCAGGAGCAGCGGATCGTGCGCGACGTGCCGGTCACGCCCGAGGCCTTGCTGCAGCGGCCGCAGGGTCCGGGCTGACCCCTATCCCCCGATTTGGCGGCTTGCCTGCTCGACAGGAATGTCTCTATTCGGCACACCGAACCGGTTCGTTAAGCCTGCGTTGCTGTCGGGCCGGCACTGTCGCGGTTGGGGCACTGGTACCGGGTGAGCGCAGTCGCAGGCCAGGCAAGGACGAGGGAGCGAGACGGACAATGATGATGTGCACGAGCCGCAATCTGGCCGGTCTGCTGGCGATCGTGGCGGTGGGCCTCGTGCCGGTGCCGTCGCTGGCCCAGGATTCGTCCGGAGAGGCGCGCCTGCGGAAGCTTGAGGCGGAAGTGCGCGCGCTGCAGCGCCAGGTCTTCCCCGGCGGTGACGGGCGGTTCTTCGAACCGCAGATCGGCACCGCCAGCACCGCGCGCCCGGGACCGACCACGCCCAGCACCACGGCAGTCACCGACATACTCGTGCGTCTCGACGCGCTCGAGGCGCAGATGCAGGCGCTTACGGCCCAGACAGAGCAGAACGCCAACGGCCTGCTCCAGATCCAGAACCGCCTTGCCGCGCTGGAGAGCGGTGCCGCCACCGGCCCGGCCGGCCCTGCAGTGGCCGCTTCCGGCCCGACGACGCCCGCCCCTGCGACCACTGCGCCCGCGCGACCGGCGGCGCAGCCGGGCGCCAGCGCGCCGAGCGGCGCACCGGCAGCAAGCCCGGCGGCCAGCGGGCCCTCGGCCCAGCGGCTCGCCGCGGTCCAGGCCATCGCCAAGCCGCAGACCGACGACGCCGGCGACGATGAATACTCCTACGGCTTCCGCCTGTGGGATGCGAAGTTCTACCCCGAGGCACAGCAGCAGCTTGCTCTGTTCGTGGAGAAGTATCCCCGTCATTCGCGGATCTCGTTCGGGCGCAACCTGCTTGGCCGCGCCTTCCTCGACGACGGCAAGCCGCGCGAGGCGGCGACATGGTTCCTGCGCAACTATCAGTCCGACAAGAACGGCGCTCGTGCGGGAGACAGCCTGCTGTTCCTCGCGGAAGCGATGATCGCGATGAACGACACCAACCGCGCCTGCATCGCGCTGGCCGAGTTCGCCGAGACCTATCCGGCGCTGGCGACCGGCCGCCTGTCGAGCCAGTACGAGGCGAACCGGCAGAAAGTCACCTGCAATTGACGGGCGGCACGATCGCGAACCGCTGACGCGCTTCGCCGCCGCGCTCGGCCGGCTGGTGCCCGAGGGGCGCGTCGGGCTGGCGGTGTCGGGCGGGGCGGATTCGCTCGCCCTCCTGGTGCTCGCGCAGCGGGCCATCCCGGGCAGGATCGAGGTGGCCACGGTCGATCACGGCCTGCGCGCGGGAGCAGCGGCGGAATGCGCCATGGTGCAGGCGCTCTGCACCCGGTGCGCCGTCACCTGCCGGACCCTGACCGTCATGCCCGCGCCGGGCAATGTGCAGGACCAGGCGCGGCAGGCGCGCTACGCGGCGCTGGGTGCCTGGGCGGCCGAGCGCGGACTGGCGGCGATCGCCACCGCGCACCACGCCGACGACCAGGCCGAAACCCTGCTCATGCGGCTTGCCCGGGGCAGCGGACCGCGCGGGCTGGCGGGAATCCGCGCCACGAGCCGCGTCGCGGGCTGCGCGGTGCCGGTGGTCCGGCCGCTGCTCGGGTTCCGCAGGGCCGAACTGGCGGAGCTGGTGGCTGCCGCCGGCCTCACCCCGGCGAGCGACCCTTCCAACCAGGATGACCGCTTCGAACGGGTGCGGGTGCGCCGCTGGCTCCAGGGGCAGGACTGGCTTGACCCGGCGGCGCTCGCCCGCTCCGCACACCTGATGGGCGAGGCTGAGGATGCGCTGCGCGCAATCGCCGATGCAGCCTGGCTCGACACGGCGCAGCCCCACGAAGACGGAGTGATCGTCGCGGCCTCGCCCTTGCGCGAGATCAACCTGCGGCTGCTCGAGCGCGGGCTTGGCGAACTCGGCTCGGCTGCCGTCCGGAGCGATCTGGCCGTGCTGCTCGACCGGCTGGAGGAGCCGCCGGGCAGGGCCAATCTCGCCGGGGTTCTGGTCAGCCTGGCAGGCGGACGGTTCATCTTCCGGAGGGAGCCGCCCCGTCGCGGCACCTGATCAGGAGACGATCGGGTCGCCCACCCCGATCCGCTTGCCGCGAGTGATGATCACCTTGTCGCCCGGCTGGGCGATGGCGAACAGCCGGCTGGCGATCTCGTCGGGAACGGCGATGCAGCCGTGGCTGGCGTAACCGTTCTCCACTTCGCTGCCGCCGTGGATCGCGACCCCGCTGCTGGTCAGGAACATCGACCAGGGCATCGGGGCGTTGCCGTATTTTTCCGACACGTTGTGGCGCTGCTTGCGCAGGATGGGGAAGGTGCCGAGCGGCGTGGGGTGGTCGTCCGTCCCCAGCATCGCGACCGCCGCACCGATCTCGTAGCCGCCGCGGAATACCGACATGACCCGCGCTTCGAGGTCGACGGTGATGACCAGCGGCCCCTCGGGCACGCCCTCGGTGTCCCAGTGCCACTCGCCGTACTTCATCGGTCCTTCGATCGGCAGGATGCGCTTGATCACGAGTGCATCAGCGGCGGCCGACGCGGCGGCGGCCGGCGCGGCGGGAGCGGCGGCGGTCCGGGACGCGGGAGCCGGCGGGGCCGCCGCTCCGAGCCTGGCCGGATCGACAGGAATGGCATCGGCCAGATCGCCTGCGGGTGCCGGTTCCGCGCTGTCGGTTTCGGCAAGGAAGCTGCCGCCGGCCACCGTCGCGGTGCCCAGCGCCAGCACGATCGCGGCGGTTGCCCCGCCAATCCATTTCAGCATCGGGTCCATGCGCGGCACTATGCGCCATCGGCAGCGCTCATGCCACTCTCGCCTCGGCCGCATCCCAACGCGGGACGATGCCAGACGAAGCGTTAACGGCTGCGCAGCGCGGCGGCGTGGCGGGCCGTCGCCTCGATCGCGGCGCCATCCGGCTGACCGCGCGGTGCGACCCAGCTGCCGCCGACGCACAGGACCGGGTCGAACGCCAGCCATTCGGCGGCGTTGTCCACGCCGATGCCGCCGGTGGGGCAGAACCGGCACTGGCCGAAGGGGGCGGCCAGCGCCTTCAGCGCCGGCAGCCCGCCCGCCGCCATGGCGGGGAAGAACTTGAACCGGTCGAGGCCGAGGTCCAGCCCGCGCATGATGTCGCCCGCATTGGCCACGCCCGGCAGGAAGGGCACACCGCTGGCGATGGCCGCCTTGCCGAGCGGCTCGGTCAGTCCGGGCGAAACGATAAACTCGCTGCCCGCGGCGATGGCCGCTTCCAGCTCGCGGCCATTGGTGACGGTGCCGGCCCCCACCACGGCACCCGGAACCTGCTTCATCGCGGCGATGGCGCGGAGGGCGACTTCGGTCCTCAGCGTGACTTCGAGCACCGGCAGGCCGCCTGCCACCAGCGCCTCGGCCAGCGGCACTGCGTGCGCCAGGTCATCGATCACGATCACCGGGATCACCGGCGCCAGGCGCATCAGGTCGTCGATCGTGTTCATGGGCCTAGATTCCTGCGGTAGAGAGCATTGCGCTGCCGCCCCGTTCCGCGCTGTCGGCGAAGCGGCGGAACATCGCGAACAGCTCGCGGCCGGTGCCGGCCTGGGGCTGCGGGTCCGGGGCCGGCTCGCGTGCGGCCAGGTCGGCGTCGGTCGAAAGCGCTCCGGTGGCCGCGCAGACCTTGACCACGTCGCCGTCCCGCAGCCGCGCCAGCGGGCCACCGCCGAGCGCCTCGGGGGTGCAATGGATCGCCGCCGGCACCTTGCCGCTAGCGCCCGACATTCGCCCGTCCGTAACCAGCGCCACGCGGTAGCCGCGATCCTGCAACACACCGAGTGGCGGTGTCAGCTTGTGCAGTTCGGGCATCCCGTTGGCGCGCGGCCCCTGGAAGCGGACCACCACCACCACGTCGCGGTCGAGCTCGCCGGCCTTGAAGGCAGCGGCGACCGAAGGCTGGTCGTCGAACACGCGGCACGGCGCCTCGATGGTCCAGCGCGAGGGATCGACGGCGGACGACTTGAAGCAGGCCCGGCCGAGATTGCCGATCAGCAGTCTCATCCCGCCGTCGGGCTGGAACGGCTGTGACACGGGGCGCAGCATATCGTTGTCTCCGCTGGGCCCGACATCGCGCCATACCAGCGCATCGCCATCCAGCCCCGGGTCACGCGCATAGTCGGCGAGGTCGCCGGGGCCCACGGTCAGCACGTCGCGATGGGCCAGCCCCGCCGCGAGCAGTTCGCCGATGACGTAACCCATGCCGCCGGCATCGTGGAAATGGTTCACGTCGCCCGCGCCGTTGGGATAGACCCGCGCGATCAGCGGCACGGCGGAAGACAGTTCGGCGAGATCGGTCCAGTCGAACATGATCCCGGCGGCGCGGGCCATGGCGGGCAGGTGGATGGCGTGATTGGTCGAGCCGCCGGTCGCCAGCAGGCCGACCGCTGCATTCACCACGGCCTTCTCGTCGACGCAGTGTGCCAGCGGGCGCCAGTCATCCCCCTTGCGGCCGATCTGCGCCACCCGGTGCACCGCTGCCCGGTCGAACGCCTGGCGCAGCTTCGTACCCGGCTGGATGAACGCGGCGCCGGGGATGTGCAGCCCCATCAGCTCCATCATCATCTGATTTGAATTGGCGGTGCCGTAGAACGTGCAGGTGCCCTGCGAATGGTAACTGCCCATCTCGCTCGCCAGCAGTTCCGCCCGGCCGACCTTGCCTTCGGCATAGAGCTGGCGGACGCGCTGCTTCTCCTTGTTGGGCACGCCCGAGGGCATCGGTCCGCCGGGCACGAAGATCACCGGCAGGTGGCCGAACCGGAGCGCGCCGATCAGCAGGCCGGGCACGATCTTGTCGCAGATGCCGAGCATCAGCGCTCCGTCGAACATGGCATGGCTCAGCGCCACCCCGGCGGACAGGGCGATCACGTCGCGGCTGAACAGCGACAGTTCCATGCCCGTCTCGCCCTGGGTCACGCCGTCGCACATTGCCGGGGTGCCGCCCGCGACTTGCGCGGTGGCACCGACCTCGCGGGCGTAGATCTTCAGCCGCTCGGGATAGCGGTAATAGGGCGCGTGGGCCGAGAGCATATCGTTGTAGGACGAAACGATGCCGATGTTCGGCCCCTTGCCCGCGACCAGCGCCGGCTTGTCCTCCTCGCTCCCGGCGTAGGCATGGGCAAGGTTGGAACAGGACACCGCGCTGCGATCGCCCTGGGCATCGGCTTCGCGCGCGATCAGATCGAGATAGTCGCGGCGGGTGTCACGCGAGTTCGCGATGACCCGCTGCGTCACGCGGTGGAGGGTGTCGTGAATCTCACTCATGCCAGGTCACTCCGTCGCGCTCCGCCAGCGCAATCGCCGCGCTCGGACCCCAGCTGCCGGCGGTGTAGGTCCGGGGGGTGACGCCGTCCGCAGCCCAGCCGGCGCGGATCGCATCGATCCATTCCCACTGCGCCTCCACCTCGTCGCGGCGCACGAACAGCGTCTGATCGCCTTCCACCAGGTCCAGCAGCAGCCGCTCGTAGGCGATCCGCCGCACCGCGCCGCTGAACACGTCGGGCATGGCGATGTTGAGCGGCACCTGCCGCAGGCGGATGCCCTCGCGGTCCAGACCGGGAACCTTGGCCATCAGCGAGAGCGTGATGTTCTCCTCGGGCTGGATGCCGATCACCAGCCGGTTCGGCCGCATGGTCGCCCCCCTGCCGGCGAAGATCGAGTGCGGCACGCAGCGGAACTGGATGACGATCTCCGTCACCCGCCGCGGCAGGCGCTTGCCGGTGCGTAGGTAGAACGGCACCCCTTTCCAGCGCCAGTTGTCGACGTGAGCCTTGATCGCGACGAAGGTCTCGGTGTCGCTCTCCTTGCCCAGTTCCTCGTCGTATCCGGGCACGGCCTGCCCCTGGATCGCTCCGGCGCGGTACTGGCCGGTCACGGTCTCTCCCGCGGCAACCGCCCGGAGCGAGCGCAGCACCTTGACCTTTTCGTCGCGCACGGCCGTGGCGTCGAAATGACCCGGCGGCTCCATCGCCACCAGCGCGAGCAGCTGGAGCATATGGTTCTGCACCATGTCGCGGATCGCGCCGGCATCGTCGTAGAAGGCGACCCGGCCCTCAAGCCCGACCGTCTCCGCGACGGTGATCTGGACGTGGTCGATATGCGCCGCGTTCCACAGCGGCTCGAACATCAGGTTGGCAAAGCGCAGCGCCAGCAGGTTCTGCACTGTCTCCTTGCCCAGGTAGTGGTCGATGCGGAAGATGCGGTGCTCGGGAAAAGCGCCGGCGACGGCATCGTTGATCTCGCAGCTGGAGGCAAGATCGGTGCCGAGCGGCTTTTCGAGGCACATCCGCACGTTCTCGCCGGTCAGTCCCGCGCTCTCCAGGCCGCGGATGGTCGGCTCGAACAGGCTCGGCGCGGTGGACAGGAAGATCGCCAGACCCTGCCTGGGTTCGCCGACCTTGGCCGCAAGATCGGCGTAACCCGCGTGCGTCGTGGCATCGAGCGGCTGGTAGGTCAGGCGATTGAGAAACTCGGCGAGGCCCCCGCGGCGGTCGGCCGGCAAGTGCCTCTCCAGCGCGGCGCGGGCGAACTGGCGGTATTCCGCGTCGCTCATCTCGGTGCGTGCGGTGCCGATGATCTTCAGGTCCCCGCCCAGGAGCCCTTCGGCGTGCAGCGCCGCCAGGCTGGGCAGGAGCATCCGCTGGGCAAGATCGCCCGTGGCTCCGAACAGCAGCAGGCGGTCAGCGGTGAAGCTCATCAGGCGGGCCTTCTTGCAGGGTCATCCGTTACCTAGAGAGGCCCGCCAGTGCGCGCCAGTGCGCGCATACATATTCAGGTCGGGCCGAGCCGCGCTCACCACAGCCAGACATAGAGTGCGACCAGGATCGCGATCACCAGTATGGCGAGCGTGTTGAACAGCGCGGTCGTGGCAAAGGCGATGTCGCCCAGCCTGACGGTCCGTTCCTGCGCCGGCGGCGCGGCCAGGCGGGCGACGATCATCGCCCCCACCAGCGTTCCGGCGAAGACGATCCAGATGCGGATGATGAAGGGCACCTCGGGCAGGGCGAACTTCAGCAGCACGTTGACCAGCACCGAGCCGAGCAGCGCGGCGAAGGCGCTGGCGGTGTTGGCGCGCCGGTCGAAGAAGCCAAGCAGGAAGACCACCACCACGCCCGGGGCAATGAATCCGGTGTATTCCTGGACCGCCTGGAAGCCGCTCTCGAAGCCGCCGATGAACGGGCGCGCGAGCAGCAGGGCGATGCCCATCGCGGCGAAGGCCGCCACCCGGCCCACGGTGACGTAGTGGTGTTCGCTGCGCGCGGGTCGCCAGCTGCGGTAGAGATCCATGGTGAAGATGGTCGAGATCGAGTTCATCATCGAAGCGAGCGAGGAGACCACGGCCGCGATCAGCGCGGCGAACACCAGGCCGCGCAGGCCAGCCGGCGCGCTGGCCATGAGTTCGCCGTAAGTCCGGTCGGAACTCTGCGCCAGCGCCGCGCCGTCGAGCGCGCCTTGCTGGGCGAGCATCACCGCCGCGATCCCGGGCACGACCACGATAAACGGAATCAGGATCTTCAGCAGCGCGGCAAAGGCGAGGCCCTTCTGCGCCTCGGCCAGGCTCTCCGCCCCGAGCGCGCGCTGGATGATGTACTGGTTGAAGCCCCAGTAGCTGAAATGCAGCACCCACAGACCTCCGAGCAGGGTCCAGATCCCGGGCAGGTTGCCGTAGGCGGGGTGAGCGTCATCGAGGATCATCTCGAAATGGCCCGGCAGGCGCTCCATCAGGAGGCCGAGGCCCGCCAGCGCGCCTTCGGCCCCGGCCAGCCGGTCGAGCGCGATCCAGGTGATCGCGCACCCGCCCACGACCAGGATCACAACCTGCACGATATCGGTCAGCGCCACCGCCTTGAGCCCGCCGTAGAGCGAATAGAGCGCGGCGAACCCGGCGAGCGCAGCCATGGCCCAGAGGACGCTCCAACCGGTGAGCGAGACCACTGCAAGGCCGCCGAGCCACAAGACCGTGGTCAGGTTCACAGCGGTGTAGAGCGCGACCCAGAACAGGCTCATCAGCGTCTTGACGCCCGGGCCGTAACGCTGCTCGAGAAATTGCGGCATGGTGTAGATGCGGCGCTTCAGGAAGATCGGCAGGAAATACTTGGCCACCACGATCAGCACCAGCGCAGCCTGCCACTCGTAGGCAGCAATGGCGATGCCGACCGCAAAGCCCTGGCCTGACTGGCCGATGATCTGCTCCGCCGAGATGTTGGAGGCGATCAGCGAGGCTCCGATCGCCCACCAGGGCAGCGCCCGCCCGGCCAGGAAGTAGTCCTCGGTGTTCTTCTCGTGGCCCCTGGGCTCGCGCGACACGATCAGCGCGATTGCGAGCAGCGCCAGCGCGTAGCCGACGATGATGACGATATCGATCGTCTCGAGTGCCATTGTCCCTCTCCCTCCCCAGGTCCGCTCTTTGCGGCGGTCGAACCCGACTAGCGCCAATTGCGGCACCGTCCATCTGCATTCGAATGCAGGCAAGCCGAAATGCCGGAGTTCCGAACCGCACGGGATCGGCGTGCCGGGGACGCGGCCGCTTGCCACCGGCACCCGACCGGTCGTAGAGCAGCCGGCCATGAACGGGGGAGCGAACAGGCGCCCGACATCGTTCGATGTCGCGGAGCGGGCCGGAGTCAGCCAGTCGACTGTCAGCCGCGCGCTCGCCGGCTCGCCGGTCATCGCCGAACCGACCCGTGCCAGAGTGGTCAAGGCGGCCGAGGAACTGGGCTACTTCGTCGATGAACGGGCGGCGCGGCTGCGGCGCGGCTCGACCGGAACGCTGGCGGTCGTGGTGATCTGCCGCCCGGGCGAAAGCGCGGCGACCATCAACCCGTTTGCCTATGCCCTGCTGGGCAGCGTGTGCCTGGCCGCTTCCGAACGGGGCTTCGAGACGCTCGTCTCGTTCCAGGCGAGCGAGGATCGCCTGTTCGGGCATTATCAGGAGCGCGGCTGGGCCGATGGACTGGTGGTGATCGGAACGACCACCAACGCCGCCGCATGGGACTATTTCCGCAGTCTCGGGGCGGACGGCCGGCGGGTGGCCTACTGGGGTTCTCCGTTCGACGACCTGGAATGGGTTCGGTCCGACAACCATGAGGCCGGTCGCCTCGCTGTCGAGCACCTGCTGCGCGCGGGCTATCGCCGGCCCTGCTTCCTCGGCGCGCTCGACACGCCCCAGGTCCAGTTCACCGAGCGGTGGGAAGGCTATGCCGCGGCCATGCGCGAAGCCGGGCTGGAGCCGCGCCTGCTGGCCACGGTCAATGCGGCGACCCGCGAGGAGGAGGGCTATCGCGCGGCCCAGCGCCTGATCGAGCGGGCGGACGGGGTGGATGCGATTTTCGCCGCCTGCGACGCCATGGGCCTGGGCGCGCTGGAGGCGCTTGCCGCCGCCGACATGGCAGTGCCGCAGGACATGGGTGTGATGGGGTTCGACGACCTCCTGGCGGGGCGGTTCAGCCGCCCGCCCCTGACGACTATCGGGCCCGATCCGGCGGAGGCCGGCCACGCCCTGGTGGAGGCGGTGCTGGGCGGCGAGGACGCAGCGGCCCGTCGCCGGGTGCCGGTCAACCTGATCGCCCGGGGCAGCACGGCGCGGGGTTGAGCTTCCCCGCAACGGGCACGGTCAGCCGTGCGCGCCGAACTCGTTGGCAATCGCCGTGGAGATGCGCAGCACCAGGGCATGGGCCTGCTCGATCGGGGCGATGAACTCGCGTTCGATCACCGCGTAGCCTTCCTCGCCCCCGTCGGGATAGTCGCTCGGCTCGTCGAGCGGGAAGTCGCCCGGCCCGGGCACGCTGACCGGGAAAGCGCGGCGCAGCTGGGCCAGTGCCTCGTCCACCCTGAGGGTCAGGACCATCTCGATCACGTCGCTGCGGCTGATGTCGTTGGCGCGGCTGAACGAAGGAACCGAGACCACCCGCAGGAACATATGCTGGAGCAGGGCCAGCCGCAGCGCCTGGAGCACGCCGATCCGTCGCCGCACCGCCTCCCGATCCTCCTGCACCTGTTCATCGGGAACGCAAGTGAGCAGGCGGTGCAGCTTGAGCGCGTCGATCCTCAGCCGCGAGGCGAGGCGGCGGAACACGCCTGTGCGATCGTCACCGACGAGGTATTCCGCCAGCGCCGCGCAGGCCCCGGCTATGTTCTCCTCCATCCCGCGATAGGTGCGGCTGGCCCAGTAGGCGGAATTGAACAGCTCGCCGAACGCGGCCACCGTCTTGATGCTGGCCAGGTCGTTGGCCGCGCGCACCAGGCGCACGATCTGGCGTCCGCGCGGGCTCTCCGCCAGCAGCGCTGCCAGTTCCTCGCGGTTGCCGTCCGCTGCGCTGCCGACCCCGGCGAGCACGTTGACCGGGTAGCCGAGCTGCTGGAGTATGGCGTTGTGGGGAATGGCCCTGATCTGGCGCAGGCTCATCTCGCGGTCGGCATTGATGTCGCTCTGCCGGCGCGAGACCCGGCTGCCGGTCTGGTTGAGCAGGCCGAGGCCAAACGCGGTGATGGCGCGGGAATAGGTCCGGCTCTCCAGATGGCCGCGCTGGTGGTCCTTGATCGCGCGGTAGAAGTCGAGGCTGAGGTCGGTGCGGCGGTAGAAGGCGTCCGACTGGCCGGCCGGGTCGGTTTGTGCGGGGCGCAGCTCGGCGATCCGGCCAAGCGTCGCCAGCGCCAGCTTCGGGGTGGCGAAGAACAGGTAGCCGTCGCCGCCCTGGAAGCTCACTTCGGGTTCGATCCGGATGCCGGCGCGGCCGAACCGCCGCCTCGTCCACGGCGACAGCGGCCATTCCAGCCGGTCCCGCAGCGAGACCGGGTGCGCGCCGCGCCCCATGCTCTCGCCATGGGTGTTGAAGATCAGCGCGGCGGTGTCGGTCAGCCCGTTGGCCGCCATGGCTTCGGCCAGCCGCCCCTGCAGGCGTTCGATCGCCAGGCTGGCGGGTATCTGGCCCACGAAGCGACCCGCATCGGAGAAGCCGGTCTGGATCGCCACCCGCCCGCGCCGCCGCGCATAGGCGCGGTAGGCGGGCTCTGCCAGCAGCGCGTCGAGGAACCGGCCGCCGTGCTCGAGCGCGGTCTCGGTCTCGAACAGGGGCGAGACATCGACCTTGTCCTCGACGCCGAACAGGCGGGCGAAGTAGAGCGCGGCCAGCACGGTAGCGGGCTGCTCGCATTCGGCCACCAGCATCCGGATCGGTGCGTCGGCATCGATGTGACGCAGAATCTGGGCCATGGCGATGAACTGGCGGATGGCGGTCGAGCTTTCGGTCGCGAGCGCGGCGAAGTTGGTCCGCAGCGGGCGCGCGTCCTCCACCATGCGCCGCAGCGTCGCGAGCGCACTCTTGCTGGCGAGGTCGATCGATTCGCCTTCGGGCAGGCGCCGGCGAATGGCGTTGTGGAGCTGCTTGGCGTTGACCCGGAAGTGGATCCAGCCCATCCCCAGCCCGTCGGCCCGCATGGCGGCCGCCAGGGTCCGCAGCGCCACCGCGCGCCCGGGGGCCGCATCGGCGGCCTCGTCCTCCAGCTTGTCGATCAGCGGTTGCAGGCTGCTCAGGTGCCCGGCCCCGCTGGAAGTGAGGCGGTTGGCGGCAGCAGCAAAGGCCTCGCCGCTGGCAAGGTCGCCTGAAAAGTCGCCGGCGCTGGCCCGGGCCCGTTCCGCAGCGCTGCCGAGGGTCGCACACAGCGCGTGGGCAGGGTCGATCCGCACGAGCGCGGCATGATAGCGCTCCAGCCGCAGCGCCTTCTCCGCCAACCGGAACGCGATCGAGGTGTGCCACTTGATGTCGGTGCGCCCGTCCATGTCGTAGCCGACCCAGGTGGCGAAGCGGAACGGCAGCGGGCGGAACTCGTGCCAGCGGTCCGGCCAGCGGGTCCGCGCCTGTTCCAGCAGGGCGGAGACGATTGTGTCGCGGGCATCCTGCGCCCGCGCAATCGCGGCCATCGCCTCATCATGCTCGTGCGGCAGGGTGATCGGGGCGCGGGTGGCAGGGGCGGCGCAGACCGCACCGTCGATGCCCTCGGCCGCACAAGCCGCCCGGGCAACCGCCTCCGCCTGGGCAGGGGGCAGAAGAAAGGTGGGATGGGCGGTGAAGACCGCGTGCACCTGCGGCGCTTCCCAGCGGGCGCGGAAGCTGTCGAAGTCCTCCGCCGCTTCATCCTCTACCGCGACCGCCGGCTGCACCTGCGGCGCGACCAGCGCACGCAGCCGCAGGGCGCGGCTCTTGAGCCCGTCGCACTCCAGTTCGGCGGCCAGGGCAGCGAGCGCGGCGAGGCTGGTCTCGCCGCTCTCGAGCGCGCGCGACAGCTCGAGCGAGAGCTGGAAGACCGGGTTGAACAGCGGCGTCTCGCGGGTGCGCGGGTGCAGTTCGGCGAGGCGGGCGGTGAGTTCGGCGGCGGTTTTCATGCCGGCTCCTCGTGTTCGGCGGCAAATGCGGCGGCAGCACCGAACAGTCCGGGCTGGGGGTGGACGATCAGCTTGACCGGGATCGAGCCCATCAGGCTCTCGAACCGGCCCTTGGCGCGGAAGCGATCGGCGAAACCGGAGGAGAGCAGGGTTTCGCGGATACGATAGCCGAGACCGCCGGCGATCACCACCCCGGCAAAGCCGCCCTGGGCCAAGGTCAGATCGCCGGCGACCGAGCCAAGCGAGAGACAGAACCGGTCAACCGCAGCCGCGGCGAGGCTGTCCTCCCCGCTGGCCGCGCGGTTCCAGACCTCGACAGCCTCGCACTCGGGCACCGCGCGGTGCTCGAGCGCTGCGAGCGTCTGATAGATGTCCACGATGCCGGGGCCGGCAACCACCCGTTCCACCGACACGCGGTTGTGCCGGCGGCGCAGCCGGGCGAGCAGCGCATCGTCGATCGCGTCGAGCGGGGCGAAGTCCATGTGGCCGCCCTCGGTGGCCTGGACCCGGTAGCGCGTACCGGAGCGCCACAGGTGCGCGACGCCGAGGCCGGTGCCCGGCCCGATGACGCTGATCGTGCCTTCGCGCCCGAGCGGCTGGTCCGGTCCGGCAAGGTGGAGGAACTGCCCTTCGTCGGCGCGCGCCACGGCATGGGCGACGGCGGCGAAATCGTTGATCACGGTGAACCGGTCGACATCCAGCTGTTCGGGCAACTGCGCCGGCAGGATGGTCCACGGGTTGTTGGTGAAGCGGATCACCGGGTTCACGCTGCCGTGGCTGCCAACCGGGCCGGCCACGGCCATGCTGACCGCGCGCGGCAGGGTGCCACCGCACTGGTCGCGGAACCGTTCCCACGCGGTCTGCAGGCTGGCATGGTCGGCGGTCCGCAGCGTCGCCGGCTCGTCCAGCACGATGGCTCCGTCAGCGGTCAGGCGCGCGAGCGCGAACCGCGCGTGAGTGCCGCCGATATCCACTGCCACCAGTTCCATCGCGCTGCTCCCGCTGTCCCGTCCCAACGGGGAAAGACCAGCAGCCCCGGCCCGTCAACCCCGCGCCGCCCGCATACATATGCAGCCTTGCCGAGCGGACCGTCCGTCCTTCCACGACGCCGCGATCAGCCGATCACGCCGTAGAGGTCGTGCGCGTCGGCGTCTTCCACCCTGACCGACACGACATCCCCGGGCCGCAGCGTCGCGGGGACGTTGCGCAGATAGACAGCGCCGTCGATCTCCGGTGCGTCGGCCTGGCTGCGGCCGGTCGCGCCGACATCGCCGTCCTCGTCCGGCTCGCCGACTTCGTCGATGATCACCGGGATTGTCCGCCCGACCTTTGCCGCCAGCTTGGCCGCGCTGATCCGCTCGGTCACTTCCATGATCCGGGCATAGCGCTCCTCCTTGACCGCTTCCGGCACCGGATCGGGCAGGGTGTTGGCCGCAGCACCCGCGACCGGCTCGAACCGGAACGCCCCCACCCGGTCGAGCTGGGCTTCCTCCAGCCATTCGAGCAGGTAGCGGAAGTCATCTTCCGTTTCCCCGGGAAAGCCGACCACGAAGCTGCTGCGCACCGCGATGTCCGGGCAGATCGCGCGCCACGATCTGAGCCGCTCCAGCACCTTCGCCTCGTTGGCCGGGCGCTTCATCGCCTTGAGCACTCTGGGGCTGGCGTGCTGGAACGGGATGTCGAGGTAAGGCGTCAGCAGCCCTTCGGCCATCAGCGGGATGACGGCATCGACGTGGGGGTAAGGATAGACATAGTGCAGCCGCACCCAGGGTGTCGCGCCATCCGGCGTGCGCAACCGCCCCAGCTCGCGCGCCAGGTCGGTCATGTGCGCGCGGACCTCGCGCCCGTGCCACTGGCGCGCCTCGTGGCGGATATCGATACCGTAGGCCGAGGTGTCCTGGCTGATGACCAGCAGCTCCCTCGTGCCCGCCGCGACCAGCTTTTCCGCCTCGCGCAGCACCGCGTCGATCCGCCGGCTGGCGAGCTTGCCGCGCAGCTGCGGGATGATGCAGAAGGCGCAGGAGTGGTTGCAGCCCTCGCTGATCTTCAGGTAACTGTAGTGGCGCGGCGTCAGTTTGATGTCGGGCTGCGGGATCAGATCGACGAACGGGCCTTGCGATGGCGGTGCATGAGCGTGCACGGCCTCGACCACCTGCTCGTACTGGTGCGCCCCGGTGATCGCGAGCACTTGCGGGTGCGCGGCCCGGATCGCGTCGGCTTCCTCGCCCATGCACCCGGTCACGATCACCCGCCCGTTCTCGGCGATCGCCTCGCCGATCGCGGCGAGGCTTTCTTCCTTGGCGGAATCGAGGAACCCGCAGGTGTTGACCAGAACCACGTCGGCCCCGGCGTAATCGGGGCTCATGGCATAGCCATCCGCACGCAGCCGGGTGAGGATGCGCTCGGAATCGACCAGCGCCTTGGGGCAGCCGAGGGAAACCATCCCGACCTTCTTCTGGCCGGGGATCGAGGTGACAGGCGCGTTCATGACGGGTAGCGCCCTTACACGGCTGGGCCTGCGTGCGCCAGTGGCCGCGCTATGGCCCGTGTTCCGGGCCGTCGCCGTTGTGATTGCCGTTCGGCGTGGGCACGATCTCCACCACCACGTCGCCCGCTTGCAGCAGCTGGCCTTCCTCTTCCCAGAACCCGATCGCCTTGCCGTCGCGGTAGATCCGCAGGCCCTTGCCGCCGGTGGCCAGCTCGCCGATCGTCCTGCCCGCCTCCTGCGCGCCGATGACCCGCTCGACCAGCTGCACGCGCCCGCCGACCGAGGCGAGGTCGGCTAGGTATTCGGCGATGTGCGCCCCTTCCGCGCTGCCGGCCAGCAGCAGGCCGGTAAAGCGCACCGGATTGATCACGTTGTTGGCCCCGGCCTGGCGCGCCAGCAGCTCGTTGTCCGCCGCGCGCACGACCACGCTGATCGGCACCTCGGGGGCAAGATGGCGCACCGTCAGCACGATCAGGATCGAGGTGTCGTCGCGCCCGGCAGATACCAGCACGGTTTTCGCCGCGCTGATCCTCACCGCCTCCAGCGTGTCGTCGCGGGTGGCGTCGGCGACCATCACGTTGCAGCCGAGCCGTTCGGCCCGGGCGATCCGGTCCTCGCTCGGATCGATCACCACGATCTTGCGCGGGTCACAGCCACGCTCGATCAGTTCGGCCACCGCTTCCGAGCCGGAAATGCCGAAGCCGAGGACGATGATGTGGCCGGTCAGCTGCTTCTGGATGCGAGCCATGCGCCATTTCTCCCAGCTGCGCTTGATGACGAAAGTGTAGGCGGTGCCGATGAAGATGAAGAGCACCGCAATCCGCACCGGGGTGACGATCAGCGCCTCGACCAGGCGTGAGCGGTCGCTGATCGGGGCGATGTCGCCAAAGCCGGTGGTGGTGACCGAGATCATGGTGAAATAGACCACGTCGCTGAAGCTGACGTGCCCGTCGAAGTGGTCAACCAGCCCCTCGCGGTCCCACCAGTGGATCATCACCACGATGAAGATCAGCGCAAAGGCGAGGCCCATGCGAATTGCCACGTCGCCCCATACCGGCACGCTGACGGCGCGGCGCAGCGGCTTGCGTTCGGCCGCGTTGAGCCGCCGACGCCCGGACGGGAAGCCGAGCCTGCCGGTCAGGCTCTTCACGGCGTCTTGCGCCTCGGCAGGCGGGGCAGGGGGTCGACTTCGCGGTCGTTCCTGAGGATGCGGAAGTGCAGGTCAGGCTTCTTCACCGGGCCGGCGGCACCGGCGATGCCGATCCGCTCGCCCGCCTTGACGAAGTCGCCCCGTTTGACCGTGGCGCGGGCCATCGGGGAATAGGCGGTCAGCCAGCCCTGGCCGTGATCGATCACCACCATCCGCCCGAAGCGGGGGTGGTCCTGTGCCACGCGGACCACGGTGCCGCTGGCGGCGGCGCGGATCATGTCGCCTGGGCGCGCGGCGATGTCGATCCCGTCGTGCCCGCCCGTGTCGGCGCGGCCGGTGAAGCCGAGCACGACCTTGCCGTCGTGCGGCCAGCGGAAGTAGGGGGTTTCGCGCGGAGGGGGAGCAGGGGGCGGGGCGTTGAGCACCGCCGGAATGATCAGCCGCTGCCCTACGCGCACGGTGTAGGGCGGGGCCAGCCCGTTGGCGATCGCGATCTGTTCGAACGGCACCCCGTACTGCATACCGATCGCAAATCCGGTCTCCCCCCGCTTGACCACATGGCTGCGCTGGCGCGGGATCACCAGCTTCTGGCCTTGCTGCACCGCGTAGGGTTCGACGAGGCCGTTGGCGGCCGCGATCACCGCTGCCGGAACGCCCGTGCGGTTGGCTATTCCGCCCAGCGTCTCGCCCTCACCAACCTCGTATTCAGTGGCCGTTGCCGGGTTGGTCCCGGCCAGCAGCGGCGATGCGAACAGGCTCGTGACGACGGCGAGAGCGAGTCGTTTCATTCGCGGTACCTTTCCCTGAGCAGGTCGAGCGAAGGGGCGTGGGTCAGTTCCAGCTGCAGCGGCGTGACCGAGACGAAACCGTCCTCGATCGCCTCGAGGTCGCTGTCGTGCCCGCGCGTGTGCTCGACCGCATCGAGCCCGAACCAGAAGTAGCGGAAGCCGCGCGGGTCGCGCCGCTCCTCGACCGTGCCGCGGGCATAATCGTGGAACCCCTGCCGCGCCACGCGGATGCCCCTGACGGCCTCGGGCGCGAGTGCGGGAAAGTTGACGCTGACCAGCGTGCGCGGGGTCAAGGGCACCTCCAGCAGCGGAGCGATGGCCCTGGCTGCCCAGGCCCGCGCCGCTTCGAAGCGGTCGCCGGAACGCGGTGCCTCGGGCGTCATGACCTGGCTCAGCGCGATCGAGCGCACGCCGGCAAGAGCGCCCTCCATCGCGGCGCTCACCGTCCCTGAATACGTGATGTCATCACCCAGGTTGGCGCCCGCGTTGATGCCGGACAGGATCAGGTCAGGCGGCCCGTCCATCACCACTTTCAGCCCCATGGTCACGGCGTCGGTCGGCGTGCCCGTGACCGACCAGCGCCGCTCGCCGTGCTTCCTCAGCCGCACCGGCGCGGACAGCGTGAGCGAATGGCCCGCGCCGGTCTGGTTGTCGGCCGGGGCGACCACCCAGATGTCGTCGCTGAACTGGTGGGCGATCTCCTCCAGCAGGGCAATGCCGGGGGCATGAACGCCGTCGTCGTTGGTGACCAGGATGCGCATGGGGGGTCACGGGGTCCTTTCGTCAAAGTCCCTCTCCCAAAGGAGGGGCTGAAGGTGGGCGTTCGACCTTCAACTAAACGCCGAACGCTCCCTCCCAACCCTCCGTGCGGGGAAGGGCTTGTCGCTACATCACTCTGGCCTCAGCACCGTCATGCCGCCGGTATAGCCGTGCAGCGCCTCGGGAACCAGCACGGAGCCATCGGCTTGCTGGCAGTTCTCCAGCACCGCCACCAGCGTGCGCCCGACCGCGAGGCCCGAGCCGTTGAGGGTGTGGACGAAGGCGGTCTTCTTCGCCTCGCCCGCGACGCGGTAGCGGGTGTTCATCCGCCGCGCCTGGAAATCGCCCGTGTTCGAGCACGAGCTGATCTCGCGCCACGCGCCCTGGCCCGGCAGCCAGACCTCCAGATCGTAGGTCTTGCGCGCGCCGAAGCCCATGTCGCCGGTGCACAGCAGCAGCTTGCGATAGGGCAGGCCGAGCCTCTCGAGGATCGCCTCCGCCGCGCGGACCATGCGCTGGTGTTCCGCCTCGCTGTCTTCGGGGCGGACGATGCTGACCAGTTCGCATTTCTCGAACTGGTGCTGGCGAATGAACCCGCGCGTATCCTTCCCCGCCGCGCCCGCCTCGGAGCGGAAGCACAGGGTGAGCGCGGTGAGCCGCATCGGAAGCGCGCCTTCGTCGAGCAATTCGTCCATCGCGCTGGCGGTAAGGGAGACTTCGCTGGTGGGGATGAGGTAGCGATCATCCGTTGTTCGAAAGCTATCCTCGGCAAACTTCGGCAGCTTGTCGGTGCCGTACATCGCCTCGTCCTTGACCAGCACCGGCGGGTTGCATTCGGTGTAGCCGTGCTCGCGCGTCTGCACGTCGAGCATGAACTGGCCGAGCGCGCGGTGGAGGCGGGCCATGTCGCCGCGCAGGAAGGTGAAGCGCGCGCCGGACAAACGGGCTCCGGTCTCGAAGTCCATCCCCAGCGCCGGGGCGAGGTCGGCGTGTTCCTTTGGTGCGAAGTCGAACACGCGCGGCGTGCCCCAGCGGCTGACCTCGACGTTATCTTCCTCGCCCGCCCCCAGCGGCACATCGTCGGCGGGCAGGTTGGGGATGATCTCCAGCGCTGCCTTGAGCTGCGCCGCGGCTTCGTCGGCGCGGGCTTCCAAAGCCGGCATCTCTTCCTTGAGCGCGGCGACTTCGGCCTTGAGCGCGTCGGCCGCGTCCTTGTCGCCCTTGGCCATGGCCGCGCCGATCAGCTTGGAGGCTTCGTTGCGGCGCGACTGGCCCTGCTGGACCTGCGTGGTCAGCGCGCGGCGTTCCTCGTCGATAGCGATCAGGCTCTGGGCCAGTGGCTCCAGCCCCCGGCGCGCCAGCCCTGCGTCAAAAGCTTCCGGATTGTCGCGGATCGAACGGATGTCGTGCATGGGGCTGGCCTATGCCCCACTCACCCTTGCAAAACAACGGGGCCGCAAGCGCCTGGTTTGCGGCCCCGCAAGGGAGTCCTGCCGGAGCAGGGTGGTCAGAACTTGATCGTGCCGGTGGCGAAGACCTGGCGGGGGTTGCCGTAGAAGGCGGTGACTACGCCTTCGAGCCCCAGCGTCGGACTGGGATTGCCCGCCCCGTTGAGCACCGGAGCGCCGTTCGCGCCGACCGCCACGAACTGGTAGCCCGAGGTGATGTAGCGCTTGTCGGTCAGGTTGCGACCGTGAACGCCAAGGCTGAACCGGTCATCGGGCGCGGTCCACACGATCGATGCGTCGAGCAGGGCATAGCCGTCCTGGTCAAGGTAGGGGCTGGGCACTTCGAACTGGTTGGTCTTGCTGCGGTAGCTGAGCGTGCTCGACAGCGACAGGTCGCCCGCGCCGACCGGCACTTGCGCGCCGAGCGTGCCCGCAGCGGTCCACTTCGGCGTGTTCTGGATCCGGCGCACGTTGGCCAGGTCAACGCCGTTGACGATGTATTCACGGAATTCGCCGTCGATGTAACCGACCATCCCGGTGAAGTTCAGCGAGGAACCGTCGCCGGCAAAGCCGCGCGCGAAGCGGGCGTAGGTTTCCAGCTCGATCCCCTTGAACCGGGCCTTGGCCGCATTGGTGGTGACCCCGGCGAAGCTTTCGAACACGCCGTCGTTGTTCGCATCGACCCCGACCGAGCCGGGGATCTGCACATCCTTGTAGTCGCTGTAGAACCCGGTCAGCGCGACCCGTCCGTCGCCGCCCAGGAAGGTGCCCTTGTAGCCCAGCTCGTAGGTGTCGACCGTCTCCGGCTCGAACAGGAAGAAGTCGTAGATTTCCTGGTAGCTGCGCACCCCGTTGCGATCGCTATCGGGCGCGATGCGGGCATCGCCGCGCGGGTCGAAGCTGCCGCCCTTGAAGCCCTGCGCGTAGGAGGCATAGACCATGTGATCGGCGTCCGGCTTGAAGCTCGCCGAAACGCGGGGGTTGAAGTCGGTGAACTTGGCACTGCCGGTGAAATCCGTGACTGTGGCGATCGGCACGCCGGTGCCCCCGAACAGCGGCGAGGCTCCGCCGATCTTGGTCTGACGCAGGATGCGCGAGGTCCGACGGTCGCTGGTGTAGCGCCCTCCGGCCGACAGGCTGATCTGATCGGTCAGATCGAAGGTGAAGTCACCGAACACCGACCAGGTTTCCGTGTCCACATCGCCCGAGGTGAAGGCGTTGAGGCCCGGCAGGTTGAGCAGCGTGCCGGTGGTGGCGAGGACCACGTCGAAGTCGGTGGTCGAGTTCGCGGTCAGATAATAGAACCCGACCAGGCCGTTCAGGCGCTCACCGCTGTAGAGCAGCTGAAGTTCCTGGCTGAGCTGCTCGTTCCGGTAAACGGCGGGAACGTCGACATCGACCGTGGCCAGGCTGTCGAAATCGATCGGGGTCAGGCTCGTGTCCCTGCGCCAGGCACTGATCGAGCGCAGCGTGATCGCGTCCGCCACCTTGACCGACACGTTCATCGCCACGCCATAGGCTTCCACGTCCTGGTCGGGAGAGGCCAGCCCGGCGCGGGTGTCGTAAACGTCGTTCAGCACGGGTGCGCCCGAGAACAGGCCGCGGATCAGCCGGTGGCCGTTGCGCGGGTCGGACTTGTCGCGGGTGTAATCGCCCGAGACACGGATGAACACCGGCTCGCCATAGCCGCCCAGCTCGAGGCTGGCGCGGGCGGCCCAGACGTCCTTGTTGTAGTTCTCTACCCCCGGCTGCGTCAGGTTGTCGCCAAACCCTCCGCGCGACAGGCGCGCGCCAGACAGGCCGACGCGGACGATCTCGCTGACCGGCGCGCTGGCGGTGACGACGAGATCGGCCTGATCGTAGGTGCCGTAACTGGCGCGGGCCTTCAGGGCAAACTCCCGCGGCAGGCGCCGGGTGACGTACTTGACCGCTCCACCGATGGTGTTGCGCCCGTAGAGCGTGCCCTGCGGCCCGCGCAGCACCTCCACCCGCTCGACGTCGTAGATGTCGAGCACGGCAGCCTGCGGGCGGTTGAGGTAGACATCGTCAAGGTAGATGCCGACGCCCGACTCGAAGCCCGAGACAGGGTCCTGCTGCCCGACGCCGCGGATGAAGGCGGTGAGGGTGGAGTTGGTCCCGCGCGAGTTCTCCAGGGTGACATTGGGGGCCTGGGCCTGGATATCGGTGATGTCGATCGCGCCGACCGCCTCCAGCTGTTCGCCCGAGATCGCCGTCACGGCCACCGGAACATCGGTGATCCGTTCGTCCCGGCGGCGGGCGCTGACGATGATGACGCTCTCGTCCGCCTCGCTCGCACCGGCGTCCTGGGCCGCGACGCCGGTCGGCCCGAAGGCCACCCCGGCTGCGCCCGCCAGCAGCAGGGCTGCGAATCGGCCAGTCACATTTCTCATCGATTGTCTCCCATCAAACCTTGTTCCGAACTCTTTATTGAAAAGTGAACCACCTTTCAAGTTCTGTCTTGTGTCGATCCGGCATTGGTCGTAGGCGTGTCTGATGGAGCGGGGAGTTTCGATCGACGTGGGGGCAGACAAGGCCCCCCGCACCGAACGGGGGCGGCGAACCCGGCGCAAGCTGCTCGACGCCGCCGCCGCCGAGTTCGGCGAGCGCGGCTTCCACGAGGCCTCGATCAGCGACATCACCCGGCGCGCCGGCGTGGCGCTGGGCAGCTTCTACACCTACTTTGGTTCGAAGGACGAAATCTTCCGCGCCTTGGTCGGCGACATGAGCGAGGCGGTGAAGCTGGCCGCGCGCGAGGCGGTGGACGAGGCCATGGGCACACTGGCTATCGAGCGTGCGGCGCTGGCCTCGTTCCTGCGCTTCGCCGCCGAGCACAAGGAAATCTACCGGATCATCGACGAGGCCGAGTTCGTCGATCCGGCGAGCTATCGCAGACACTACGAGACTGTCGCCGCGCGCATACTCCAGCGGCTTCGGACCGGGGCCGAAAAGGGCGACCTGCGCGACGACATCGATGAGGCGCACGCCTGGGCGGTGATGGGCATGAACGTGTTTCTCGGCCTGCGCTATGCCATCTGGGGCGACGGGCAGGTCGAGGCCGACCGGGTGGCCGCAATAGCCAACGACCTGATCGCGCGGGGCCTGTCACGCTGAGGCTCCGGCAACGGGAGGGGGAACAAACACCGCGTTGCGGGATTCTTCCGGGCAGACCCATTCAGGAGACAAAGATGATTGGCAAGCTGATCGGCGCGGCGGCAGGTTCGCACTTCGCGAAATACACCAGCGGCGTGGGCGGTGCCGGCGGTGCGGTGCTCGGTGCCGGTGCTGCGGCGCTCGCGCGCCGTGCCAGCCTTCCCGTACTCGTTGCGGTGGCCGCGGGCGGTTATCTGGTCAAGCGCCATCTCGACAAGCGCGAGGCTGCCGGCGGTACCAGCGGAACGGCAGGCAATGCCAAGGCTCAGGCCACCCGCGTCAAGGGGGCGCAGACGAGCCAGAAATCGCCTTCGGCCGACAAGCGCTGAAGGCGGCAGACCGCATCGCCTTCCCGCGACAGAGTGGCCCAGTCGCCTTCGCGAACCTGCTGGGCATACTGGATGACCCCGTCGAGCCGGTGCAGCCGCACCGTTCCGGCACCGTTCGCAGGCTCTCGTCCCAGGTTGAGTTCGTAGTTGGCCATAGTGCCCCTTGTTGTGCCCGTGCCCTCCACCCGCACGAAGCCAGCGGCTTCGTCGCCCGGCAGCGAAGCCGGACGAGGCGGAATGGAGGCACGGCCATGTGCCGCCGCTGCAGGGTTGGCCCGGCGCGCCAGAGCCGGCCAGCCGCCGGGTCCGGTCGATTGTCTGAAGCGCCGCTCTGATTCGCGCATGATGCAACCCCTTGGATGTCGCTTTTCACAGCTTGGTGCCTCGTGTTCCCTAACCTGCCTTGGGAACCCGGAGGAGGGAGCGACCGGCTGCCGCTGACAAGCGATGAATGGAGGGAACCATTCCGAAACGACCGAGACAGGATGTGCGCGGCGGGGAACCGGACCACGCCAGTGCCGTTATGGCCGGCATGAGCGAGCCCCTGGACCGTCCGCCCCGCTTCGCGCACTTGCGAAGCGGCGGAAGTCTTGCCCTGTTTCTCGACTTCGATGGGACTCTCGTCGACATCGCGCCCCGTCCGGACGCTGTCATCCTCCCGCCTGGTTTCGGCACCCGTCTGGAGCAAATCGCGAACGGTCTCGGCGGCAGGCTGGCGATCGTCTCGGGCCGTTCGCTTTCCGACATCGATCAGCTCGCCGGCCCGCTCGCCATCCCCATGGCCGGCTCCCATGGCGCGGAGGTGCGCCATAGCTGGACTGTGGCAGGAAGTCCGGCCGAGGCGGGCTTCGTAGGCGAACTGGCGCTTGCAGCAACGCGCGCGACCGACGGCTGGCCCGGTCTGCTGATCGAGCGCAAGAGCCACGGTGTCGCCCTGCATTTCCGCGCCGCGCCTCAGCTGGAGGCCGATGCCGTGCAGATCGCCGGCGAACTCGCGCAATCCCGCGATCTCGAGCTCCGCACCGGCAAGTGCGTGGTCGAGATCGTGCCGCCCGGCACCGGCAAGGGAGAGGCGGTCGACCTGTTCATGAAGCGCCCGCCCTTCGCGGGGGCGAAGCCGCTGTTCATCGGTGACGACACGACCGACGAGGACGGGTTCCGTGCGGTGCTCGCGCACGGCGGGTTCGGCGTGATCGTGGGCGAGCGCACGGCCACGGCGGCCCGTTACCGCCTTCCCTCTCCTGATGATGTCTGGGCCTGGCTGCATGACGACGACTGACAGCGATCTCGATCTCTCCCCGATTGGCAACTGCCAGGTCAGTGCGCTGATCGACCGGCAGGCGCGGTTCGTGTGGGGCTGCGTGCCCCGCGTCGACGGCGATCCGGTGTTCTGCGCGCTACTGAACAACAACAGGGACGACCTGGGCCTGTGGTCGGTCGAGATTGCAGGGCAGGTGCGCGCAGAGCAGCGGTATGAACGCAACACGCCGGTGCTGGTGACAGTGCTCACCGCCGAAGACGGCAGCCAGCTTGAAGTGACCGACTTCTGCCCGCGCTTCCAGCGTTCGGGCCGGATGTACCGGCCGGTCTCGTTCGTCCGCCGCATCAAGCCCTTGCGGGGCCACCCGGCCATGCGGATGGCGCTCCGCCCGGCAAGGGATTACGGAGCCTCTCTGGCTGAGACCAGCCATGGCACCAATCATGTGCGCTACCTCACCGGCGACCAGGCACTGCGCCTCACCACCGACGCGCCGGTTGGCTATATCGTCGAAAATCGGTTCTACCGGGTGGAGAGCGACCAGCATTTCTTCCTCGGTCCGGACGAGCCGTTCGTCGGCAATGTCCGGACCGAGATCCGCGACATGCTCGACCGCACGATGCGATACTGGCACCTGTGGGTGCGCGGACTGGCCACGCCGCCCGAGTGGCAGGAAGCGGTGATCCGCAGCGCCATTGCCCTCAAGCTGTGCCAGCACGAGGAAACGGGCGCGATCGTGGCCGCGCTGACGACCTCGATTCCCGAATCCGCCGGCAGCGAGCGCAACTGGGACTACCGCTTCTGCTGGCTGCGCGATTCGTACTACACTGTCCAGGCGCTCAACCGGCTCGGCGCGCTCGACGTGCTGGAGAAATACCTCGCCTATCTTCGCAACATCGTCGACCGGTCGATTGGCGGGCGGATTCAGCCGCTCTATTCGATCATGGGCGATGCCGAACTGGAGGAGCGCACCGCCCCGGCCCTGACGGGCTATCGCGGGATGGGGCCGGTGCGGGTCGGCAATGCCGCCTGGGAACAGGTTCAGCACGACTGCTACGGCCAGATCGTGCTGCCGACCGTGCAGGCCTTTTTCGACCAGCGGCTGCTGCGGATGGCCGACGAAAGCGATTTCTGCAGCCTGGAGCAGGTCGGCGAAATGGCCTTTGCGATGCACGACCAGCCCGACGCCGGCCTGTGGGAGTTCCGTACCCGGGCGGAGGTGCACACTTATTCCTCGGTCATGAGCTGGGCGGCCTGCGACCGGCTGGCGAAGGTGGCGCAGAGGCTGGGCAAGCCGGACCGCGAGCGCTTCTGGCGTGACCGGGCCAGGGCGATCCGGGCAACGGTGATGGAACGGGCCTGGACCGGCAGCGAGGACGACGGGCACTTCACCGCCTCGTTCCAGAGCGACTATCTCGACGCGAGCCTGCTGCAACTGGTGGAGCTGCGCTTCATCGACCCGCACGATCCGCGCTTCCTGTCCACTTTCCGGCACATCGAGCGCGAACTGCGCCGGGGGCAGCATATGCTGCGCTACGCGGCCGAGGACGATTTCGGTCGGCCGGAGACGGCGTTCAATTTCTGCACCTTCTGGTTGATCGAGGCGCTCCAGCTGGTCGGCCGCGAGGAGGAGGCGCGGCAGCTGTTCGAAGCCATGCTGGCTCACCGCACCCGATCGGGCCTGCTGTCCGAAGACCTCGACTTCGAAACCGGCGAGCTGTGGGGGAACTTCCCGCAGACCTACTCGCTGGTGGGCATGATCAACTGCGCCGCTCTCCTCTCGCGCAACTGGAGCGCCTTCCGGTGAGCCGGCTGGTGGTCATCTCGAACCGTGTGGCGGCCACCGGGCAGGGGGCAGCCGGCGCGCAAGGCGGGCTGGCGGGAGCGCTCGCAGCCGCCCTCAAGCAGAGCGGCGGGCTGTGGGTCGGCTGGTCGGGCGAGGAGCGCGAGGAGGCCGACGGGGTGCCGACCGTGCAGGAAGGCGGCGGGCTGACCACCGCGACCATCGACCTGTCGCCGAAGGACGTGCGCGACTACTACAACGGCTATGCCAATTCGACGCTGTGGCCGCTGTTCCATTTCCGCATCGATCTGGCCCGTTTCGAGCATGACACCCGGCGCGGGTACGACCGGGTGAACGACCTGTTCGCAGGCGCAGCGGCGGGCATGATCGGTGAAGGGGACCTGGTCTGGGTGCACGACTACCACTTCCTCCCGCTCGGCTCGTCGCTGCGCCGGCGCGGCCTGCGCAACCGGATCGGGTTCTTTCTCCACATTCCCTGGCCGCCACGCGGCCTCCTCACCAGTCTGCCCGACCACGACCTGCTGGTCCGGTCGATGTTCGCCTATGACCTGGTCGGCTTCCAGTGCGACGAATGGCGCAACAACTTCCTCGAATACTGCGGGACCGAACTGGGGGCGGTTGTCGATCCCGTCACCGGACGGGTCGAGCTCGACGGCGAGGCGCTGGTCGCCGGCACTTTCCCGATCGGCATCGACTGGGCGCACTTCCGCCGCCAAGGCGAGACCGGCGAGGCGCGGCAGACCGAGCAGCGGATGCTCGCCAGCACCCGGCACCGCACGGCCATGGTCGGGGTCGACCGGCTCGACTACTCCAAGGGGCTGCCCGAGCGGATGGACGGCCTTGCCAGGTTTTTCGAACAGCACCCCGACCGGGTGCGCGATCTGGTGTTCATCCAGATCGCTCCGCCAAGCCGGGTCGACATAGACAGCTATCGCAACATCCGCGACGAGCTGGAGCGCAAGACCGGGCGGCTCAACGGGCTCTACTCGCGCATTGACATGGTGCCGGTCCGCTATGTGAACCAGGGCCATTCCGCCGCCGAACTGTTCGGCGTCTACCGCGCCGCCAAGATCGGCCTCGTTACTCCGCTGTGCGACGGGATGAACCTGGTGGCTAAGGAATACCTCGCCGCGCAGGATCCCGACGATCCGGGGGTTCTGGTGCTGTCTCAGTTCGCCGGCGCGGCGCAGCAGCTCGACCAGGCCGTGCTGGTCAACCCGCACAGCGCCGACGACATTGCCGCCGGCATTGCCCGCGCGCTCGACATGCCGCGTGATGAGCGGCAGGCGCGCTGGCAGGCCTGTGTCGCCAGTGTGCGCGACCAGGACATCGTGTGGTGGACCAGGGCCTTTCTCGATTCGCTCGCCGCTTGACGGCCGCTGCGAACCGGGAACAGAGGCCGCTGCCTGTTCGTTCTTCTTCCATGAAAAAGCCAGCCTGCCGGTGCCGCGCACCGATCCGACTCACCGATCCGGGAGCCCGCTGATGGGGTCCGTTGCCGAGATGGACGTCGACGACGACCCGGCGTTCCAGGAGCGCCTGTGGACCGCAATGCGGGTCGGCTGGGTCGCGATGCTGGCGGTCATCGTCGCCGCGCTGCTGGGCTTCACCGGCAAGGGCGGCACCTTCGCCCGCTCGGTGGTGGAGGAGGGCGAGGTGCGGGGCATCTTCCCGCGGGTGGCGCGCTGGGTCACGCCCGATCATGTCGCGGTCGAGGTTGCCCATGCGGCTGGCCCGATCACGATCGAGCTGCCGGCGGAGTTCAGCCGCGTCTATGAGCTCGATAGGGTGCAACCGCAACCGGCCCAGGTGGTGGTGACACCGTCCGGAGAGCGCTACACGTTCGCTGCGCTGGCGGGGGGCGGGACGCGCAAGATCTTCTTCTACGTCGTCCCGCGTGCGCCGGGGTGGTCGCTCCCCCTCGGCACACTGGTCGTGAACGGCACTGCCCTGCGCGCGTCGCCGGTATCGGTACTGCCATAGGAGTCGGTCATGGAAAGCGTCCTGCGCGGTGCAGCGATCTATTTCGTCATGCTGATCATCGTGCGCCTGTCGGGCCGGCGGACGCTCGCGCAGGCGACCACGTTCGACTTCGTTCTGCTGCTGATCGTGGCTGAAACCACGCAGCAGGCGCTGCTCGGCAACGATTTCTCCATCACCAACGCTGTGCTGCTGATCTGCACCCTGTTCCTGATCGACATCGGTCTCGCCCTGACCAGCAAGAAGCTGCCCTGGCTGTCCAAGTTCATCGAGGGACGGCCGACCTTCCTCATCCGGGACGGCGTGGTCGACGAACACGCGCTCAGGCGCGCCCGGCTCGGGATATCCGAGATCATGGTGGCGGCGCGGGCGCAGCACGGGCTCGAACGGTTGGGGCAGATCCGCCACGCCGTGCTGGAGACGGATGCCGGCGTGACCATCGTGCCCCGTTCCGGCGAGTGAAACCGAACCGTGCCGGGCTGCGTTCAGGAACAGGGTGCCGGTCAGTCTGCGGCCCCTGCCAGTTCCAGGCAAACGGAGTCTTCGAAGGTGATTACGGCCGATCCCCCTGTCAGACAATGCGGTGCCGCGGCGCTCGTCCGGTTCAGCCGCCTGGCACCGATGGAGCGGCAAGATCTGGCGATCCTCAAGCGGGCGACGGAGGATTACCGTTGCGTCGAAGCCGGTACCGAAATCGCCAGGGAGAGCGAGCGCACTCCGCGCAAGCTGCTGCTCCTGCGCGGCTGGATCGCGTTCCAGCGGGTTTTCGCTGACGGCCGGCGCCAGATTGTCGGATTCGCCCTCCCGGGGGAGGTGTTCGGGCGCGGGAGTGCCGCGCATACCACGGCGCTGACCAGTCACGTTGCAGTCGACAAGGTCAGCTTCTGCACCGCACCCGATCCGGCCGGCCGTCCGTCGCTCGAGCTGGCCTATGCGCGAGACCAGCTGGCGCAGTGGCGCAACCTGATCGACCACACCGTCCGATTGGGGCGCATGGATGCGCGGGAACGGGTGTGCGATCTCCTGCTGGAACTGCACGAGCGGCTGCTGCTCTCCGGCGAGGCAAGCGAGAATGCCTTCCGCGTCCCCCTGACCCAGGAGTGGCTGGCCGACGTGGTCGGGCTGACCCCAGTTCACCTCAACCGCACTCTCCAGGCTTGCCGACGCGACGGGATCCTGAGCTGGCAGGGAAAGAATGTCGTCCTGCACGATCCTGCGGCGATCGCCCGCTTCGTCGGCCGCAAGCCGGAACGGATCGATCTCAGCGCCCCGCTCCCGCAGATGTCTAACGCAGGTTAACCGCGAAAGCGGCCAAGGCGTTGTTCACCGCAGCCCAACCGTTCGAACGATCGGCCAGTGCATCCGTTGCTTCTCTATCCCGGGCCCAAGCGGGGGCTTTCCCCGCTGCACCGGCGGGCGGGAGCCTGAAGCGAAGGAGAGCAGGAATGGCGCAGGACAACCAGCGCAACCAAGGAGACGGCAGCCAGGGCCGCACCCGGGACGAGCAGGGCTGGAACCAGCAGGATGGCGGCTGGAGCGGCAGCAGCGCGAACAGCGGAGACGGACCGGGCGGCCAGAGTCAGGGCCAGTACGCACAGGATCAGGGCGAATACGTCCAGCATGGGCAGCAGAACCAGGGCGGCGGTCAGAGCTTCGGCCAGATGGGCTACGGCCAGCAGGGCGAGGGCCGCCAAAGCCCTCAGCAATCCGGAACAGGCTCATCGTCCGGATCGTCGCCATCGACCGAGTCTTCCGCAGCGACCGCGTCGCAAAGCGGTTCGCCGGGCGACAAGGACCGCAGCAAGCAGAGCTGAGCCGGCGGCGTGTCCCCCGCCCCGCGCGGCGGCACGCCCCTTCCATCTACGCCCGCCCTGCGCAGAACGAGTCTGCGCCCAAGGGCCGGTTCAATCAAGGAGAACGCTTATGTCCTTTATCGATCGTCTCGCCGCCACCCTCACCCCCGATGCCAGCGATGAAGCGCGCAAGGAATCGCGCGCCGCGTTCGAGCGCCAGGCCGCGTCCGAGCCGCTGCTGCGGATCATCGTCGACCAGCACAAGGAGATCGAGGCGGCCTTCGCCAAGGCCCACGCCGCCCGCGACAGCCAGGCGGCGACCGCAGCAGTCGAGGAACTGGCGCACCTGCTGACCGGCCATTCGATGGCCGAGGAAGCGGTGATCTACCCCGACATCGCCTCTCACGACAGCAAGACCCACGCCGGCATGGCTTACGAGGAGCACGCGATGGCCAAGATGCAGCTGGCCCGTCTGCGCGATCTTGACCACAACAATGCCGAATGGCGCGAAGTGCTGGAGCATCTTGAAGGAGCCGTCCAGCAGCACGTCCACCAGGAAGAGGGGACCTGGCTCCCCGCTCTGGCCGCCAATCTTCCGGCTGGCCGCAAGGACGTGCTCGCGACGCGGTTCCTCGACGAGTATCGCCGCTACATGGAAGGCGAGGCGCACCGGCCGACCATGCAGCAGCCGGGTTCCTCGACCTTCGCCTGATCGACATCAGGGCTTCCGTCCCGCCAGCGGTGCGGACGGCCGAGGGCGGAGCAACCGTCAGCCGCCGCCGCCGTTTCGAGACGACAACCCTCGCACATAGGAGAGCGATCATGGCCAGTCAGAACCAGAACAACCCGCAGAACCAGCAGGGCGAGAATACGAGCAGCCAGGGCGGCCAGGCGACCGGCCAGGAAAGCTCGGGCTCGCCGTCGCAGGGTCAGGCAGGCTCGGCTGACGGTGCCAGGGCGCAGGGCTCGGCCGGCGAGTCGGGCCAGTCCGGCCAGTCCAGCGAAAATCAGCGCTGAGCACCTTCGGGTCGCAGGGGAGAGGTCGTCTTCGAGCGGCCTCTCCTTTTGCTTTCCCGGCGCGTTTTCGCGCCGTGCTGCGCAACCAATCGGAGCCAGTCCGGTTGATCGGACAGGACCAGCAGGATCATGCCCGTGACCGACGACAAGCAAGACGACAGCCCCCTTTCCGCAGTGCCCGACCACCTGCAGGCGCTCGCCCGGGAGCTTCTGGCGATGGCGGACGCGCGCAAGATCTGCATCGCGGCGGCGGAGAGCTGTACCGGCGGTCTGCTCGCCTCGCTGCTGACCGATGTCGAGGGGTTCAGCCACTGTTTCGAGGCCGGCTTCGTCGTCTACTCGGACGAGGCAAAGCAGCGCCAGCTGGGCGTACCTGCGAAGCTGATCGAGAAGCACACCGCCGTCAGCCGGGAAGTTGCGCGCGAGATGGCCGTGCGGGCCCGCGCCGCCGCCGATGCGGCGGTGGCGGTTTCGATTACCGGCTATGCCGGTCCTGGCGGCGATGATGCAGAGGAAGGGCTGGTGCACTTCGGCTTGGCCGGGCCGGAGGACAGCGATCTGGCCCTGCGTGAGGAGCACTTCGGCCCCCAGGGGCGCGACAGGGTTCGGCTCGCCGCTCTCGCGGTGGCGCTGGAGATGCTGCGCGATGCCCTTGACCATGGCCGACCCGCGCAAAGCGCTACCGAAGAGGGGTCCACCAGCGGCCCGAGCGAAGGAGACGAAGGATGACCAAGGCACCCGAACAGACGCCGCAACCCCCGTTCCCGGAACAGCAGCAGCCGGTGCCCGGCAAGACCGGCGACATGGACCCGCAGCCCGATCATGGCGAAGACACCTACCGCGGCTCCGACCGGCTCAAGGGCAAGAAGGCCGTCATCACCGGCGGCGACAGCGGGATCGGCCGGGCGGTCGCAATCGCCTTCGCCCGCGAGGGAGCCGATGTGCTGATTGCCTATCTCGACGAGGACGAGGATGCCCGCAGCACGGCCGATCTGGTCGAGAAGGCGGGGCGCGAGTGCGAACTGGTGCGGGGCGACATTGCCGATCCGGCGCACTGCCGGACGATCATCGACAAGGCGGTGGAGCGGTTCGGCCGGATCGATGTCCTGGTCAACAACGCCGCGCACCAGATGACCTTCGAGAGCCTTGACGAAATTGCGGACGAGGAATGGCAGAAGACCTTTGCTGTCAACATCCACGCCATGTTCTATCTCGCCAAGGCGGCGGTGCCGCATATGGGCGAGGGCGGGGCGATCATCAACACCGCCTCGATAAACTCGGACCAGCCAAATCCGACGCTCCTGCCCTATGCCACTACCAAGGGCGCGATCCAGAACTTCACCGCCGGCCTCGCCCAGCTGCTGGCGGAGAAGGGTATCAGGGTGAACTGCGTCGCCCCCGGGCCGGTCTGGACTCCCCTTATTCCCGCGACCATGCCGCCCGAGGAGGTCGCCGAGTTCGGCAAGGATTACCCGATCGGCCGGCCCGCGCAGCCGCGCGAGCTGGCTCCGCCCTATGTCCTGCTGGCGAGCGACGAAGCCAGCTACATCTCGGGCGCGACGGTGGCGGTGACAGGGGGCAAGCCGCTGATGTGAACACCTCTGCCGGTCGGGGCGCGGTGCCACCCCGGCGGCCGTGCGGAACCGGGGCGGGCCCGGTGCGCTTTGTCACTGAAGAAGCCTGGCCGGAGGAGACGATCACATGGCAGCCCGCGCATACTGGCAAGGTCATCTCAGGCTGGCGCTGGTGAGTTTTGCGGTGGAACTCTATTCGGCCACCCGTTCGGGAGCCACGCTCAGCTTCAACCAGATTCACCGGCCCACCGGCAAGCGGATCGCTTACGAAAAGGTCGTGCCCGGCCTTGGCCCGATCGACCGCGACGAGATCATCCGCGGGTTCGAGATCGCCAAGGGCAGCTACGTACTTCTCGAGGAGGAGGAGATCGAGGGGGTCAAGCTCGAAAGCAAGCGGACGCTCGAACTGGTCCAGTTCGTCGATGCCTGCGAGATCGATCCGCTCTACTTCGAGAAGCCCTACTACGTCGCGCCGCAGGACGAACTTGCCGAGGAAGCGTTCGTCGTCGTGCGTGAGGCGCTGCGCAAGAGCCGCAAGGTCGCGCTCGGGCAGCTGTCGATGCGCGGGCGCGAGAAGCTGGTGGCGATCAAGCCCTGCGGCAAGGGTATGCTGCTGGAGACCCTGCGCTACGCCGATGAAGTCCGCCAGGGGCAGAGCTTCTTCAGCGACATCTCCGATGCGAAGCCGAAGAAGGAACTGCTCGACCTTGCAACCACGCTCATCGAGCAGCGCAGCGCCCCGTTCGATGCCGCCGTGTTCAAGGACCGCTACACCGAGGCGCTGCGCAAGCTGATCGACAGGAAGGCGAGCTCGCGCAGCAAGGCGACGATCATCGAGGACGTGGGCGAGCCGGGTGCCGCCAAGGGCAACGTGATCGATCTGATGGCCGCGCTGAAGAAATCTGTCGGCGGGAGCCAGTCCGCCCCCGCGACCAAATCGGCACCGCGCAAGCGCAAGCAGGCCTGATGGAACTCAATCCGCCCGACCTGCTCGAGTGGACCGACCTGGAACTGGTCGGGCGGCTGTTCGCGGCCGCTGCGCTCGGCCTGCTGCTCGGTCTTGATCGCGAACTGCGCGGCCATGCCGCGGGGATGCGTACTCATGGCCTCATCTGCTTCTCTGCGGCGGCCATGACGGTCTCGGTTCTGAGCCTGTGGCTGTCGATCGATTCCCCCGCAGCCGATCCGCTGCGCCTCTATGACGCCACCGGCGCGTTCATCGGGATCATCGGTGCCGGGCTGATCGTGTTCAGCAAGAGGCAGCTGCACAACATCACCACCGCCGCGCACCTGTGGCTGGCGGCGGTCATCGGGATCGCCTGCGGGGCGGGCCAATGGCCGCTGGTGCTGATCGGCTCGATCATCAGCGTCGTCATGCTCACGCTCCTGCGCTTCCTGGAAACCAAGGAGGAGCAGGCGGGGACCGGAAAGGCTCGCAATGGCGAAGCGCGCTGATCCGCTCGCGCAGTACAACGCCATGCGCGATTTCCGCGCCACGCCCGAACCGGCCGGGCGCGCCGAGCAAAGCGGGAAGGGCAACCTGTTCATCGTTCAGAAGCATGACGCCACCCGGCTGCACTGGGACCTGCGGCTGGAGGTCGACGGGGTGCTGAAGAGCTGGGCCGTGACCAGAGGGCCGTCGCCCGACCCGGCGGACAAGCGGCTCGCCGTGCGGACCGAAGACCATCCGCTCGCCTACGCCACCTTCGAAGGGACCATCCCTGCCGGCGAATACGGGGGTGGCACGGTCATGCTGTGGGACCGGGGAACATGGTCCCCGGTCGCGGGCAAGAGCGCCGCCGATCTCGACAAGGGGCACCTCCACTTCCGGCTCGAAGGCGAGCGGATGAAGGGCGAATGGCTGCTCGTGCGGCTGAGGCGCAAGCCGGGCGAGAAGCGCGAGAACTGGCTGCTGCGGAAGATCGATGATGCCCACGCCCAGACTGGCGACGTGCTGGTCGAGCGCGGGCTGACCAGCATCGAGACGGGGCGATCGATGGCCGAGATCGCGGCCGGCACTCCCGTGGCCGCACCGCGCAAGGCGGCCGTGCGCGGCCGCCGGAGGAAGGCCGGCGCGTTGCCCGCCTTCCGCAAGCCGCAGCTTGCCACGCTGGTCGACGAAGTGCCGACCGGCCGCCGGTGGATGCACGAGATCAAGTTCGACGGATACCGCGCGCTGGTGGCGGTGAACGGGCCGCAGGTTCGCATCTTTACCCGCAGCGGCCAGGACTGGACCGACAAGTTCGCGCCGCTGGCGCGGGCGCTGGCCGGGCTGGAGCTGCGATCCGCGCTCATCGACGGCGAGATCGTCGCCCCCGACGCGGACGGCAATCCCGATTTCTCCGCGCTCCAGGCGGTGCTCAAGCGCGGCGCCGGCGAACAGGGCGAGAGCGACCCGCTTGCCCTGTTCGCGTTCGACCTGCTCGAGATCGATGGCGAGGACCTGGCTCCCCTGCCGAACATCGAGCGCAAGCAGCGGCTCGAGGCGCTGCTTGCCCATGCCAGTCCGCCGATCCATGTGGCCGATCACGTCGTGGGCGAGGGCGAGAAGCTTTACCAAGCCCTCTGCCGGTCCGGCCAGGAGGGGATCATCTCCAAGGCCGTGGACGCGCCCTACAGCAACCGACGCAGTCGCAGCTGGCTCAAGGTCAAGTGCACCAGGCGGCAGGAGTTCGTGGTCATCGGCTGGAAGCCTTCCTCGGCCCGCGGCCGGCCGTTCGCCTCGCTCCTGCTCGGGCAGCACGAGCAGGGCGCGCTGGTCTACAAGGGCAATGTGGGCACCGGCTTCGACGCGGAGGATTTCGCGCGGCTCGGCCCCATGCTCCGCCGGCTCGAGCGCAAGAGCGCCCCGGCCGCCGTTCCGCGCGAGGCGGCGCGGCAGGTGCACTGGGTGCGCCCGGATCTGGTCGCCGAGATTGCCTTTGCCGAGTTCACCGCCGGCGGAAGCGTGCGCCACGCCAGCTTCCTGGGCCTGCGGGACGACAAGCCCGCCGCCGAAGTCGCGCCCGAACGGCCCGTGCCCGCGCCTGCGCCGGCCGACCAGGACGGCGCCGGCGCGGTCCCGATCTCCAACCGCGACCGGGTGATCTTTCCCGAGGCGCGGCGGACCAAGGGCGATCTGGCCGATTACTATGCCGCCATCGCCCCTCTCATGCTGCCTTTCGCCGCCCGCCGGCCGCTCAGTCTGGTGCGCTGTCCCCAGGGTCGCGCGAAGAAGTGCTTCTTCCAGAAGCACGACAGCGGCGGTTTCGGCGACCACGTGCGCCATGTGCCGATCCGCGAGAAGGACGGCGGCGAGGAGGACTACCTCTGCCTCGATGATGCAGCGGGCATTCTCCAGTGCGTGCAGATGGGCACGATCGAGTTTCACGGCTGGATGTCGCGCAGCACCGATGTCGAGCTGCCCGACCGGCTGGTGTTCGATCTCGATCCGGACGAGGGGCTGGACTTCGCCGACGTGAAGGCCGCCGCGCGCGAGATCGCCGGGCGGCTGGCCGACCTCGGGCTGGTCAGCTTCGCCATGCTTTCGGGTGGCAAGGGGGTCCATGTCGTGGTCCCGCTGTCGCCGGGGCACGGATGGGACCAACACAAGGATTTCGCCCGCCGCTTCGCCGAGGCGCTCAGCCTCGCCGAACCAGAGCGCTACACCGCGACGATGAGCAAGGCCAAGCGCAAGGGCCGCATCTTCATCGACTGGCTGCGCAACCAGCGCGGCAGCACCTCGGTGCTGCCCTATTCGGCCCGCTCTCGCGTCGGCGCGCCGGTGGCGGTGCCGGTCGCCTGGAAAGAGCTTGACGGGTTCGACAATGCGACCGGGTTCTCCATCGGCGATGCGGCCCGGTTGCTCGCCCGTGCGCGCGGCAAGAGCCTCAAGGGCTGGGGCGAGGCGGCCCAGGCGCTGCCCGACGTGTGACCCGCGCCTAGCGCGCCACGTCGCGCAGCAGGGTCGGTTCCTTGTCTTCCTGCCTGATCACGCTGAGGCTGCCGTCGGTCTCCAGCACCACCGCCGCGACATCCTCGATCCGCCCGATGCCGGCGCTGCGCACGCTCGCCTCTATCTCGGAGCGGACGACGCGCTCCTCCTTCATCGCCTGCTCGCGGAAACGACCCTGCTCGAGCAGCAGGCGCGGCCGGCTGCGGACCAGCTTGCGGAACAGCGGCGAGGCGAGCGATCCGCGCGAGACCAGCCATTGCAGCAGGGCAAGCATGGCAAACGCCAGCAGCCCCTCAAGCAGTGCGACGCTCTTCGAAAGAAGGACCGTGGCGAGAACCGAGCCGAACGCCACCGTCACCACTAGGTCGAAGGCGTTCATCTTGGCCAGCGATCGCTTGCCGGCCAGACGCAGGGCGCTGACCAGGCCTGCGTAGGCGAGCACCGAGATGATGGCGACACGGGCGAGATCGGGGAAACCGTCGAAGAACATGGCGCATCAACGCGGCAAGGGCGCGTCTGGTCCCCGCCTCATCGCGCTGCATAGAACCGAGGGGCCATTGCTCCGGCCACTCGACCGGAAGAATGGCGGGCGCGACAAAGATTGAACCTGTGACCCCACCCACCCGTGTGAATAATGGGAATAACGGAAATCTGCGATTTCCAAGAATCAAAAGACTACGTGAGCAGCAGTGCAAACCGTAACTAGGTAAAAGATGGTGCGTCCCTACTTGGCTGTTTGCTGCCTGTCCTTATAAACCTGATGATGGACAATCCGGATGCCGAGTGAGCGATGCCAATGTATCGCTGGTATTCGTTACTTGTTAACTATCAGTGTCCTCGAGACAGATCTGAGGCGAGGTAAATCATTATTCGTCCCGGGCACACTGGCCATACTCGCGGTCGAAGTCGATGGGGGCGATTGCTCTCCCACGTATCCAACATAGAACTAATCTTTCCTACTGGAGCGTGTGGCGTCCTGCTTCACGCTGGAATGTAAGCTGGACTACATTGAAGTGCTTGCGGAAGCTCGCAGATATTACATTTATCGCGTGGGGTCGGTCGATGTGCAATTCGTCCGCCAAGGTTTCTACCGTTTCAATCATTAACGTGCCCAGCATGCTGCCCCAAGACGCAGGATGATTGAAAATGTCCTCCTTGATCGAAAGAATGGTCTTACCATCTGGTTCGGCCCAGATTGCGAAAGCTTCTAGCTTTCCCGGAGAGTCTGCCCATTCAGCCCTACCGGCAGACCATGCCCTTACGTTTCCATCGTTCTGTGAAGAGATAACTTTGTTGAAGCCGTCGAGAATAGTGGCAAGCACATTTTCTTTTTCTCCGCCTCGGTGCCTACAAAAGCTTCTTGCTGATAATTCCATCCCAGCAGCAAGCTGCTGACCCCACCAAGTCAGATTTTGGGCAAGGGGAGATATGCAAGGCGAAAAGCGTTCATCAGATAAACACCAAACGCTTCCAGCTTGTCGGAACCCATCCTGCGGCATTACATCGGAGGGAAGCTGAAGCGCCATTTGGCGCGCCGGGTGCTCCCGAGAAGTTTCAATTCTCGGATCGGCAAGAAGCCTCAATACATCAGAATAATCATCTCGATCCCAGTCGAGGACGGTTATTGCATGCCCAATCCATGCGGGCGTCGCGCGCGGAATGGACACTCGCCTTCCAGTGCAATCCGCACCGTAAACCCCGTTGGACATAGCGCCCTCAAAGATTGCGATTTCGAGATCGTCTCCGATCAAGCGCGCACACAAATTTCGGTCAAGGGAGCCGGGCCGAATCAGGACGAACTTTCGCATAAACATATCCAGTGTTTCTAGTTAGCGCGCACCGGTTAGGAGACCTGACGTGCGAACGGACGGGTCCGCAAAATAGCGATCTAGTATTTCGGTCAACGACGCTTTCAAAAAACTGATGCCGGTTATTTTGATTGTCGGTAGTCCCCCGGGCAGCTTAGACCCGTCCAGATTAACTATGCCATCGGTGGAAGCTGCCATGACGTTGTCTGAAGCAACGATACGAGCCCATTCCTCGGGGGGAATCTTGGATCCTTGACTTTCTTCGTCGGGCCACCTGCGGGCCGTATCTCGCGCATCAGCGCATGAGTCTTGATTAGTCCAACGGCCGCGTAATCAGCCATAAGTTTTTCCGGGGCATCGAGGTTAAGGGATTCGACAAGTTCTATAGCCTTGCCGCGTAGGGTAGGATCGGTGAAATGGCATCATGCTTCTCGCTCGTCGGCTCTCAGAAATGCCAGCGAGAAGTAAATAAGGAGTAATTCGTTGGATCAATCACTGAACCAGATGAAATCAGCTCAGCCAGAGATCGCAAGGTCAAGACCCGAAAAGAACCGCTGATGTTGGCGGATGCCCATCCAGTTTCCCATGTTTTTTCATAGAAACGAGAACCATCTCTTCTAAGGTTTCGAAAAGATGGTGGGCGCGACAGGGATTGAACCTGTGACCCCACCCGTGTGAAGGGTGTGCTCTACCGCTGAGCTACGCGCCCGCCAGTGCCGCCCAGGGCGTGCCGGTCTGGCAGGGGCGGGCCATTGCCACGCGAGGGCAGGCTTGGCAAGCGTCTTTGCGGTCCGCCCCCGGCTCCGTTCAGCCCCGGTCCCAGATCGCCCTCGCAAGGCGCGCGAGCCAGCCGGTTTCGCCCGGCACCCGGTGCAGGATCCCGGCTGGCGCGGGGCATTCGAGGCAGTAGACCTGCATTCCCCGGGCACCGAGCAGCCGGTCGGCGTCGCGGGCGGCGAGTCCCACCAACCCTTCCTGCTGCCGGGCGACCATGGCGAACAGGTCGCCGCCGCCTGCCGGAGCAGCCCGGCTATCGCCCATCAGCAACTGTTGCAGCAGAGTGTCGTAGGGGTCTTCCTCCGCCCCCAGCCACAGCGCGTGCCACTCGCCCTCTCCCAGCTTGGCCCGGCCAGCCACCCAGGCGAGCGCGTCGTCGACGCCGCCGTACTGGTCGACCAGGCCGATCTGGCGCGCGGTTCCGCCATCCCACACGCGGCCCTGCCCGATCGCGTCGACCTGGGCGATGGACAGCTTGCGCGACTGGGCGACGCGGGCGAGGAAGTCGTTGTAGCCGTCCTCGATCGAAGCCTGGAGAATGGCGTCGACTTCGGGCGAGAACCCGTCGACCAGGTCCGGCTGGCCCGACAGCGGCGTGGTGCGGACGCCGTCGGCGTTGACACCGATGTCCTGCGCGGCGTCCTCGAAGGTGGGGATGACCGCGAAGATGCCGATCGAGCCCGTGACCGATTCGGGCTCGGCGAAGATGCGGTCGGCCGGAGTGGCGACCCAGTAGCCGCCGCTCGCCGCGACATTGGCCATCGACACCGCCACCGGAATATCCTTCGCCTTGTGGCGCAGGATTGCGCGCCGGATTTCCTCCGAGGCGGTGACCGAGCCACCGGGCGAATCCACCCGCACCACCAGGCCCGCCAGATCCTCCTCGAGCGCCTCGTCGAGCAGCCGGGCAATGCGCTCGCCGCCGGCGGTGCCGGGGCCGGCCTCGCCATCGACGATCTCGCCGGCGATCGTGACCACCCCGATCGGCCGGCCTTCGCTCGTCGGCTCGTTCGCGGTCAGCCAGGCGTCGAGCTCGCTGTAGGCGAAGGAGCCGGGGCGCTTGTCCCACGGATCTTCGCCCGCCACCGCCCTGACCCGTTCGCCGAACTCGCTGCGGCTGCCGAGCTTGTCGACCAGTCCGGCGCGCAGCGCGGCCGAGGCGAGGTCGCCTCCGCTGGCCCGGACCCATTCCACCGGCCCGCGTGTCACCGCCTCGAGCCGCAACTCGGGCCGGGCCTTCTTCACCCGGGCCTGCCATTCCTCCCACAGCGCGCCGTAGAGCGCGGCATAGTTCTCGCGCGCCTCGGGCGACATATCGCTGCGCGAGTACGGCTCGACCGCGCTCTTGTAGGTGCCGACCTTGTAGACCCGGGCGTTGATGTTGAGCCGTTCGAGCAGCGCGCCGTAGTAGAGCTGGGTGCCCCCGGGGCCGGCGATGATCGCGCCCCCGAGCGGGTCGAGCCAGACCTCGCTGGCGTGCGCCGCCAGCATCATGGCATCATCGCCGTAACCCACTGCGTAGGTGAACACCGGCTTGTCCGACTTGCGCGCCCTGGCGAGCGCCTCGCCCACGTCCTGCAGGTGGACCTGCCCGCCGCCGACGAAGGTGCTGAGGTCGAGGACGATGGTCTTGATCCGCTCGTCCGCAGCCGCTGCATCGATCGCGCGCACCAGATCGCGCGCCTCGTATTCGGCCATCGGGGCCGAGCCGCCGAGCAGCACCGCGAACGGGTCCACCGCAGCGGCCTCCTCCACGATCACGCCGTCGAGCTTCAGCAGCAGCGCGCCCTCGCGCACCTGGGCAGGGCTGGGGCGGGCGGTCAGCACGCTGTAGAGCAGAAGGAAGAACAGCAGCAGGAACAGCAGGCTCAGGCCGTCCTTGATGCCCACCAGCAACCGCCACACTTTGCCTGCGAAACTCATGCCCCGATGCTCCTGCCGTCCATGGTCCGCTAGGTAGGAACGATCGGCCGCCTGCGCCACCGGAAACCGCTTGAGCGCTCTATCGCGCTCGACTAGGGGCTTGGCTTCGATGGCATCGACGGGAACCTCAGGCGCGGCGGGCCGCTTTCCGGCGGGGCGTCACGCGTTTCCGCACCGCGACCTGCTCGGCATCGCGCATCTCGAACGGCACGAGATCCTGTTCCTGCTGGCCGAGGCGGAGCAATGGGTCGAATTGAACCGCCAGCGCAGCAAGCACAGCGATGCGCTGGCCGGGCTGACGATCATCAACGCCTTCTTCGAGAACTCCACCCGCACCCTGCTCAGCTTCGAGATCGCCGGCAAACGGCTGGGCGCGGACGTGGTCAACATGCACGCCGCGCAGTCGAGCGTGAAGAAGGGCGAGACGCTGATCGACACCGCGATCACCCTCAACGCCATGCGCCCCGACGCGATCGTCATCCGCCACGGGTCGAGCGGCGCGCCCTACCTGATCGCGGGGAAGGTCGACTGCCCGGTGCTCAACGCCGGCGACGGCCAGCACGAACACCCGACGCAGGCGCTGCTCGATGCGCTGGCGCTGCGCCATGCGCTGGAAGAGCGCGGCGAGGGGGCGGAGGACTTCACCGGGCTGGTGGTGACGATCTGCGGTGACATCCTGCACAGCCGGGTGGCGCGCTCGAACGTGCTGTGCCTCACCGCGCTTGGGGCCTCGGTCCGGGTCTGTGCACCGCCGGCGCTGATGCCCGCCGGGATCGAGGCCATGGGTGCCGAGGTGTTCCACGATTTCGATGCGGCGCTGGAAGGGGCGGACGTGGCCATGATGCTGCGCCTGCAGACCGAGCGCATGAACGGCCAGTTCATCCCCTCGCCGCGCGAATACCATCATCTCTACGGCCTCACCCGCGACCGGCTGACCCGGCGGGCGCCCGATGCGCTGGTCATGCACCCCGGGCCGATGAACCGGGGAGTGGAGATCGACAGCGACGTGGCCGACATGATCGACCGGTCGATCATCACCCGGCAGGTCGAAATGGGCGTGGCCATCCGCATGGCCTGCCTTGACGTGCTGACCCGCACCACGCGCGGCCAGCCGGGCTGGGACGCGCGGGCCGCCGAGGGGCGCTGGGCATGAACGCGCCGGCCCCGCTGGTGCTGGACAACGTGCGCATCGTCACCCCCGGCGGCGTGGTCGCGGGCGTCGTGCGGATGGAGGGCGGCCGGATTACGGCCGTTGGCGAAGGCGGTGCCGGGAGCGATGCGGCGCGGGTCGACGGGCGCGGCGCGCTCGCCTTTCCGGGGCTGATCGATTTCGCCGTGTTCGCGGTCGACAAGCCGGCGTTCCGGTTCGGCGGGATCACCCGGGCCGTGCTGATGCCCGACCAGTCGCCCGTGCTCGACCTGCCGAGCAGGGTCTCGCACCTCGCCCGCAGCGGCAAGCCGGACCTGTGGGTTCACCCGCTCGCCGCCGCCACCCGGGCATTGGGCGGAGCCGAACTCGCGGAACTGGCGCTGATGAAGCAGGCCGGCGCGCGCGGGGTCGCCACCGGGCGGCGCTGGATCGCCGATTCGGGCGTCATGCTGCGCCTGCTGCAATATGCCGCCATGCTCGACCTGGTGGTGGTCAGCCATGCCGAGGACGGAGCCCTCGCCGGCGGGGCCGCCGCAACCGCCGGCGAAATGGCGACCAGGCTGGGTCTGCCCAGCGCACCGGCCGCGGCCGAGGCGCTGGCGGTGGCGCGCGATATCGCGCTTGCGGAGATGAGCGGCGCGCGGCTGCACCTGCGGCAGGTCACTACCCGTGCCGCGCTCGATCTCGTGAGGGCTGCGAAAAGGCGCGGCCTCGCCGTGACCTGCGGAGTGACGCCGGCGCACTTCATGCTGTCGGACCTGGCGCTGATCGGGTTCCGGACCTTCGCCCGCCTGTCTCCGCCGCTGCGGCCCGAACATGAGCGGCTTGCCGTGGTCGAGGCGATCGCGGACGGGACCATCGACGTGATTGCGTCGGGCCACGATCCGCGCGGGCCGGAGGACAAGCGGCTGCCTTTCGCCGACGCGGAACCGGGCATGGCGGGCGCGGAGACCCTGTTGGCGCTGACTCTGACGCTGGTCCGCGACGGCGTGATCGACCTGCCCCGGGCGAGCGCGCTGCTTGCGGGCAACCCGGCGCGGCTGATCGGAGTCGAGGCCGGGCGGATCGAAGCGGGGGCTGAGGCCGATGTGGCGCTGGTCGATCCGGACAAGCCGTGGATCGTCGACAGCGGGCGCATGGCGGCCACCGCCGGCAACACCCCGTTCGATGGCCAGCCGGTCCAGGGCCGGGTGCTGGCGCTCTACAAGGGCGGCCTTGCGATGTGAGAAAAAGCCCCTCCCGCAGCAGCGGGAGGGGCAGGGAGGGATTCCACTCGCTGGAATCGCTGGAGAGACGGAATCAGCGGGCCGCCATGCGTATCCCGCGGTCGACAGCGCCGGGCAGCGGCCGGTTGGCCGCCCAGGCGATGCACCCTTCGCCGCTGCGCCTGACGGTCGAGCACATGGCGCCGGCGCTGGCGCGGCCGAACCCGGCGGCCGATACGCGCCAGTAGGTCTTGCCCCGGACCACCGCCCTGGTGATGACCATGTCGTGTGCCGAGAGCTGCGGATAACGCTTGGCGTAGATGCCCCAGGCGCGCTTGGCGCTGGCTTCGCTGGAGAACGAGCCGAGCTGGATCAGGTGAGTGTCGGGCGACTGGCGGGCACTTGCCGCGGATGCTGCGGCGGGCTGTTCAGCCGCGACCGGTGCGGCGGCAAGCTGTCGTCCGGCCGGCCTCGGGCTGGCTGCCGGCACCGGCTGGTCAGCCGCATCGCCGGCCTGCATCGCTACCGGCCGGGCCACCGGCCGCGCCGGAGCGGCCGGTTCCGCGTTCGCGGCATTGCCGGCGAAGGCGGCGGCGAAATCCCGGGCCGGTTCCGCGCGCGGAGCGACGGGCAGCGGGTATCCCGGGGCAGGTTCGGCCTGCGCCATCCCGACAGGCGGCAGTTCGCCCGCCGCCGGAACCTGCTGCGCCGCCTCCAGCGCCAGCCCCGTCGTGCCGGGGTTGTTGTTCAGCGCCAGCGCGGCCGGCTGCCCGCTGTCCGCCACCACCGGAACCGAGAGCAGCGCCGCGACCCGGGCGTGGTGATCCTCCGGCCGGGCCACCTCGGCCCAGCTGCTCAGCCGCGCATCGAGCTGGTCGGCGGGCACGTCTTCGGCTGCCATCAGCCGTGCCGCGCGCCAGTCGCCCAGCAGAGCCAGGGAGTAGGCCAGGTTCTGGCGGATTTTCGGTGTGTTGTTGCCGCCGCGCAGCTGGGCCGCGAGAACCTCCGTCCCGCGGCGGGTGTCGCCAGCCAGCGCCAGGGCAAGGCCGAGATCGGCCGGGTCGATCGAATCCTGCCAGCGGTCGAGCGTCGCCGTGGCCGCCTGCCGGTTGCCGGAGGCGATCTGCGCCAGCGCGAGGCTGAGCGCGGTCCTGGGCGCGACGTCGCCGAGCGCGAGGGCATCCTCGAAACTGGTCGCTGCCGACTGGAACCGGCCGGCTTCCATGTAGGCGGCCCCGAGCATGGCGCGGAAGCCGGGGTTGCGCGGCTCGGCCAGCACCGCCGCTTCGGCATGGTCGATGGCCTGGCCGCTGCGGCCCTTTTCCAGCGCCGCCTGGGCCTTGCCGGCGGACACCTCGGCGCGCGGGGCGGTGCTGGTGGTGCAGCCTCCGAGCGCCAGCGAGGCGAGCGCGGTCGAGGCCGCCAGAGCGATCATCCGGGTGTGTGAGGCTGTGCGGATCATGCTGTCGTTCCCCTGTTCGAACCGGTCAGGTCTTGTTCACGTGCGCGGCGAGTGAAGTGACATCGCCCATCCCGTCGAGAAGCCGGTCGAGCGCTTCGGTGACCAGTTGCTGCGCGCTGCGGTTGCGGATCGTGCAGGCGAGCCGCAGCTTGAGGTGACGCTCGGCATCGAGCCGCAGCGTGAAGGCGGCGCGCTTGCCGCGTTCGAGCGCCGGCCGACGCGTCCGCGCGGGCGGTGCCACCCGGGTGACGATCTCGTGCTGCTGGCGGTGAACCTCGTTATCCGCTGCCGGCATCGCGACGACGTTGGAGCCGGCCGGTTCGGCCATGCCCATGTCGTTCCAGCCGAGGTCGTCGAGATGGTGGTCCGCCAGCGGCTCGGCCGGGGCAGGGGCGGGATCGGCGGAAATCAGGGCGTGCTGCGGGCGCATGGCCGGCCGTGCCCCGCCCTTGCGCGCGAGCAGCGAGGGATTGAGAGACGCGAAGGTAGGCTCGCCCATGGCCGCGATCCCTTACTGCGCCACCCGGCGGCCGAAGCCGCCGGCCGGGCGATAGGCACCGGGCATCTGCGACGCCGCAGCCGGAGCCGCGAACACGGTGCGGCGGAAGTTCTTTTCCAGCCGGTCGGAGATGTACTTCCACAGCGCGGCCACTTCGGCGGCGCTGCGGCCTTCGGGATCGACTTCCATGACCGTGCGCCCGTCGATCATCGAGGCGGCGAAGTCGGTCCGGTGGTGCAGCGTGATCGGTGCGACGGTGCCGTGCTGGCTCAGCGCCACAGCGGCCTCGGAGGTGATCTTCGCCTTCGGGGTGGCGGCGTTGACCACGAACACCAGCGGCTTGCCCGCGCGCTCGCACAGGTCGACGGTCGCGCCGACGGCGCGCAGGTCGTGCGGGCTCGGGCGGGTCGGCACCACGATCAGTTCGGCCACCCCGATGACCGACTGGATCGCCATGGTGATCGCCGGGGGCGTGTCGATGACGGCCAGCTTGAAGCCCTGCTGACGCAGAACCTGAAGATCGCTGGCGAGCCGGGCCACGGTGGTCTGGGCAAAGGCGGGATATTCCGCCTCGCGCTCGTTCCACCAGTCGGCGAGCGAGCCTTGCGGGTCGATATCGATCAGGACCACCGGGCCTGCCCCGGCGCGCTGCGCCTGGACTGCGAGATGCCCCGAAAGGGTGGTCTTGCCCGATCCGCCCTTCTGCGATGCCAGTGCCAGTACGCGCAAGGCTGGTCCCCCGTTTGGTCTGTTACGTCAAGCTGTCCCGCTGGTGCGGGGATTGCCCACAGCAGATCGCAGGATACCCCTAACATTGGGTTAACGCAGGCGGCCGCAGCCTCGCGCAAAAACCGGGTGCGCGGCGTGCCTGCGGGAAAGAAACCCTTTGCTAACGGAGCATTCACTATGTCAGGCTGGCTATGCGCTTTTGTCTCCAGGGATCGGACCAACACGGCATGACCATCGGGCCTTGTCTTCGCGTGCTCGCCGCCAGCCTCCTTGCGGCCGCAGCCACCCCTGCCCTGGCCGATGTGAAGGCGGGGGTCGATGCCTGGGCGAGGGGAGACTATGCGGCCGCCGTGGCCGAATGGCGCGAGCCGGCCGACCGGGGCGACCCCGATGCCCAGTTCAACATGGCGCAGGCCTATCGCCTGGGCCGGGGGGTCGAGGCCGACCTGAAACAGGCCGAGGCGCTCTATGCCAGGGCAGCGGCGCAGGGCCACATCAAGGCGGCGGACAACTACGGCCTGCTCCTGTTCCAGAGCGGCCGGCGCGCGGAGGCCCTGCCCTACCTGTCCGCGGCGGCCGATCGCGGCGATCCGCGGGCGCAGTACCTGCTCGGCATCGCTCATTTCAACGGCGACCTGGTGGAAAAGGACTGGGTCCGCGCCTATGCCCTGCTGACGCTCGCGAACGGAGCCGCGCTCCCCCAGGCCGGCCCCGCGATCCAGCAGATGGACAGCTTCATCCCGCTCGGGCAGCGCCAGGAGGCGCAGGTGCTGGCGCAGCAGCTCAAGCGCGAGAGCGATGCCCGCCGCGCGCAGCAGCTCGCGGCGGCTGACCTGGCGCTGGGGCGCGAAGCGGGAGAGGCGGCCGCGCCTTCTGCCCGTCCCGGTCC
>ERZ1066123.33-NODE-33-length-135078-cov-21.916607_pt1 | contig 135078 bp, 138 predicted proteins | sample MGYA00382770_ERZ1066123 | MGnify/ENA primary metagenome ERZ1066123 (study PRJEB33369, sample SAMEA5778353) | biofilm metagenome | biome: Industrial cooling water; feature: Water cooling tower basin; material: Biofilm | place: United Arab Emirates | collected...
GCCGTTCATAGGTGCGGGCCGAGGTTTCCACATAGACCCACTCGCCGCCATTGATATCGGTGAGGATCGCCGACGCCGGCACGTCCAGCGCCGTCGCCGCCGCAACCGCGCTCCGATCAGCCAGATCAACCAGCACCCGTTCGCCAACCCTGAAATTCGCGCGTCCCGCTGGCGCATAGTAAAGGTCGACACTCGCGGCCCCCGGCGTTGCGGTGGCCGGCCCGCGCACTGGTCTCGCCATGATGCTGGCCGTGCCGCCAACCGGCCTGATCTGTACGGCTGCAGCACGGTTGATCCGCCCCAGATCGGCGCCCGGTACCTGTGCGCGCACCCATAAGGTGCCGCCATCGCCCAAGCCGGCCACGGCCTGGCCCAGTGCCCGTCGCTGACCGGTCGCTGCGGCCATCGCCGCTCTGGCGGCAGCGACCTGCTGGGTGGCTTCATCGCGGGCGCGGATGCTGCCGGCTTCGGCTTCCACCAGGCTGGCGGCGCGGTTCAGATTGGCCTGCGCCAGTTTCAGATCGGCCATGCTGCGCGACACATCGGCATCGGCGCGGGCCTGCAGCCCGGCCAGTGCCGCCAGATCGCTTCCCGCAGCCACCGGCAAACCGCCAACGCGCGGGGCTGCCACAATCTCGCCCGGCACCGTCCGCGACAGAGTTGCGCCGGCCGCCATGCGCACGGCCTGCGTTGCCACGCCAAGACGCTGCACGGCGTCCGGTGTCAATGTCAGCTGCATCAATTCGGTTTCATGCCCGATTGCCTCGACCTTGGCAGGCGGCTGCGGCTTGGCCGCCGGCGCCGGGCTGCACGCCGACAAACCGAATGTGCCGAGCAGCACGAAATGCGTGAACGAGGTGTGAAGGCCCATGCGCCTCCCCTAGCAGGGAAGGCTGACACGACCCTGACGCTCTGGGCGTCACCGGCTCCGCCTGTTATCAGGGGCCCCATGCATATCCTGCTGGTCGAGGACGAGACGGACCTGCGCGTGCTGGCGGCAAATGGCCTGCGGCGGCGGGGCTTCGCTGTCGATGCTGTTGCCACGCTGGCGGCAGCCCATGATTGTCTGGGTGTGGCGCGATTTGATGCCGTCATTATCGATCGCCGGCTGCCCGACGGTGAAGGCCTGGCCCTGCTGCCGATGCTGGCGCGGCATGGCGTGCCGGCGCTGGTGGCGACAGCCTATGGCGAACTGGAAGATCGCATCGCCGGGCTGGATGCCGGCGCCGATGATTATCTGGTCAAACCCTATGATCTCGACGAGGTTTCTGCCCGGTTGCGCGCCCTTCTGCGGCGCCCCGGCCAGCGGCAACCGCCTGTTCTGACCCATGGCACACTGCGGCTGGACACCAGGGCCCAGCAAGCCTGGCTCGGGCAGGCAGCGCTCGATCTTGGCCGCCGCGAATTTGCGCTGCTGCGGCTGCTGCTTGAGGCGATGCCCGCGGTTGTGATCCGCGATGTGGTGCAGGATCGGCTTTACACGCTGGATGAAGCGTTCAGCCCCAATGCCTTGGAAGCCATCGTTTCCCGCCTGCGCCGGCGGCTGGCACCCGGTGGTTATCTGATCGAAAATCGCCGCGGCATCGGCTGGCGACTGGTGCTGCCAGCGCCGCCGTCATGAGCTCGCTGCGCCGCCGGATCGGCTTGTCGATCGGGGCCATTATACTGGTGGCGGCCGTCGCCACGCTGGGTTTTGTCGCCATCGAACTCAAGGAAATCGAAGCCGGTGACACACTCGATCCCGCCCATGTCGAATATGCCGAACTGCTGCTGGTGCTGCTGCCCTTTGCTGTAATTGCGCCATGGGCGGGCGTATTGGTAGCAGGCTGGAGCCTGCGCCCGCTGTCGGACGCGGTTCAGCAGTTGCAGCACATTGGGCCGGATGAGCCGGATGTGCGGCTTGATCCGGGCGGGCTGCCGCAGGAGGTCCAGCCGTTTGTGCTGGCCACCAATCAGGCGCTTGACCGGCTTGCTGCGGCCTATCTGAATGAGCGCCGTCTCGCCGCCGATGCCGCTCACGCCCTGCGCACGCCGCTGGCCACTGCCAAGCTGCGCCTTGACCAGACGCGAGAAGGCGGCGCGATGGACCTTGCCGGCCTTTCCGCCGATCTCGACAGGATGCAGCGGGCGATCAGCCAGTTGCTGGCATTGGCCCGGCTTGATGCTGCCCGTCCGGTCTTGACCAATCTCCCCTTGATTGACGCTGCCCGCCTGTGCCGCGCGGTCGCGGCAGAATTTCTGCCCCTCGCCGACCAGTTGGGCCGGTCCATTGTGGTCGAGGCGGAAGTCGCGGCTCATGTCATGGCGCCCGACCTTGACGAAGCCCTGCGCAACCTTGTGAGCAATGCCCTGCACCATGGGCTTGGTGTGGTCACCATCACCCTTGCCGCCAGCAATCATGGGCTGACCATAAGTGTTGCCGATGAAGGCCCGGGGGTAGCCGAGCTGCAACGGCACCGCATGCAGGAACGTTTTGCCAAGGGCGAACGGTCCAACGGATCGGGGCTGGGGCTGGCGATTGCCGGCACGATCATTGAACGTGCCGGTGGCAGGCTCATATGGCGGGACGGTGCAACGCTAGAACTGCAATTGCCCGGCGCCGCAACGGTCGGTTGCGCCGTTCGAGCCAGATCACAGCCGCAGCCCGAAGCGCGCTGCGGCGCAGGTCATGCCCAGATAGAGCAGGATGGTGAGCACGCAGCCTGTCAGCAACGCCAGCCAGAATGACCAGCCGCGATCCAGCAGCGCCGGGATGAGCAGGAACATCGGCAGTGATGGCAGGACGAACCAGAAGGTGGCGCGGGCGTGGACGGCCATGATGGCCGGGTCATGCGTGTCCTGCCACAGCCAGATCATGCCGAGCAGCGAAACCAACGGCAGCGACGCCACGAGCGCGCCGAAGCCGGGGTAACGGCGGGCGACTGTGGCGACGATGGCCACGATCACGCCCGACAGCGCCGCCTTGATCAGGAATTGCAGCATCTTGCCTCCTCAACCGGCCGTACCGACACGCCCTTGCCGGCCACCGTGCACAAGACGGTACAGAGCTGGCAGCACCACCAGCGTGAGAAGTGTAGACGATATGATGCCACCGATTACCACGGTCGCCAACGGCCGCTGCACTTCGGCACCCAGCCCGACATTGAGCGCCATCGGCACAAAGCCCAGCGCCGCGACCAGCGCCGTCATCAGGACCGGGCGCAAGCGGCCCTGCGCGCCGTCGCGGATGGCGTCTTCAAGGCTGCGGCCTTCATCCCGCAGCGACCGGATGAAGCTGAGCATCACCACGCCATTCAGCACCGCCACGCCCGAAAGTGCAATGAAGCCGACGCCGGCCGAAATCGAGAAGGGAATATCGCGCAGCAACAGCGCCGCCACCCCGCCCGTGAGAGCCAGCGGCACGCCTGAGAACACGATGCCGGCATCCTTCAGATTGCCGAATAGCAGCGCCAGCAGGCCAAAAATCAGCAGTAGGGCGGTTGGCACCACAATCTGCAGCCGCAACGCTGCCGACTGAAGCTGTTCGAAGGTGCCGCCATAATCGATCCAGCTGCCCGGCGGCAGGTTCACATCACGGGCCACCTGTGCCTGCAGATCAGTCACGAATGATCCGAGATCGCGGCCACGCACGTTGGCGGTCACCACTGCACGGCGCTTGCCATCCTGCCGACTTATCTGGTTTGGGCCTACCGTGCGCTCGATTGATGCCACTTCGGCCAGCGGCACTGATCCGGCACCGCCGGGCAGCGTGATCGGCAACCGGGCCAGCACGCCCGAATCCTGGCGCAGACGTTCGGGCAGGCGCACAACGATATCGAACCGGCGATCGCCTTCGAACATCTGGCCTGCCTGCTGACCGCCGGTGGCCGCCGCCACCACCGCCTGCACATCGGCGATATTGAGTCCCAGCCGGGTGAGGGCGGCACGATCGGGCCTGATCTCGATGAAGGGCAAGCCAGTGACCTGTTCGGCCTGCACGTCGGCCGCGCCCTGCACCTTGGCCGCAACGCCGGCGACCTGATCGGCCAGCGCCGCCAGCGCGCCCAAATCATCGCCGTAGATGCGGATGGCGACATCGGAACGCACGCCGGCAATCAGTTCGTTGAAGCGCATCTGGATTGGCTGGATGAACTCGTAACGCGAACCGGGCACCTCAGACACAGCTTCGTTCATGCGCGCCACCAGCTCGGCCTTGGGCAGGCGCGGATCGGGCCACTCAGACCGCGGCTTGATGATGAGGAATGTGTCTGCCACCGATGGCGGCACCGGATCGGTGGCGACATCGGCCGTCCCGATCTTGGCAAACACCGTCTGCACTTCCGGAAATTGCTTCAGCCGTTGTTCCAGCGCGGATTGCATCGCAACAGCCTGGGTCAGGCTGGTGCCGGGAATGCGCAGGGCATGGAGGGCAATATCGCCTTCATCCAGCGACGGGATGAACTCCGAACCCAGCCGCGTGGCCGCCACGCCTGATAGTGCGGTGAGCACCACGGCGGCTGCGACGATGGCCACGCGCGCCCTCAGCGCGCGTTCCAGCAGCGGGCGATAGACGCTGCCTGCCCAGTGCATGACGCGGCTTTCGCCTTCGGCAATGCGCCCGCTGGCAAACAGCGCCACGGCCGCCGGCACGAAGGTGAGCGACAATATCGCTGCCGCAGCCAGTGCCAGCACGACAGTGAACGCCATCGGGTGGAAGGTTTTGCCTTCCACGCCTTCCAGCGCGAAAATCGGCATATACACCAATGCGATGATGGCGATCCCGAACAGGCTGGGCCGGATCACCTCGGTACTGGCCGACGCAGCGATGTCGAAACGTTCGTCACGCGACAGCAGCCGGCCCGCCTTTGCCTGCGCCTCGCCAAAACGACGAAGGCAGTTTTCGACGATGATCACCGCGCCATCGACAATCAGGCCGAAATCCAGAGCACCAAGGCTCATCAAATTGCCTGAGATGCCGGCACTGACCATGCCGTTCACCGTGATCAGGAACGTCACCGGAATGACAGCCGCCGTCACCAGCGCAGCGCGGATGTTGCCGAGCAGCAGGAACAGCACGACGATAACAAGCGCTGCGCCTTCGGCGAGGTTCTTCGCCACTGTGCCCACTGTGGCGTCCACCAGTTGCGACCGGTCATAGACGGTTCGCACCACCACCCCGGATGGCAATGAACGGTTCACTGCTTCCAGCCGGTTCGCTACCGCATGGCTCACCTCACGGGCGTTTTCCCCCACCAGCATGAAAATGGTGCCCAGCACGACCTCCTTGCCGTCCTTGGTGGCAGCACCATTGCGCAGTTCCGCACCGATCTCGACATCCGCCACATCGGCCACCCGGATCGGAATGTTGCCCCGGTGCGCAACGATAATACCCGACAGATCGGTCGTGCCGGTCACTTGTCCCGGTACGCGGATGAGATATTGCGAGCCGGACTGTTCGATATATCCGGCCCCGACATTGGCATTGTTGCGTTCAAGTGCCGATACAAGATCGCTGATGGTAAGGCCGAACGCGCTTAGCCGGGCCGGGATCGGCGCCACCACATACTGACGGCGAAAGCCGCCCACAGAATTGACTTCGGTAACGCCAGGCACGGTGCGCAGCTGCGGGCGGATAACCCAGTCGTGCAGGGTGCGCAAATCTTCAGCGGTGTAAGGCCTGCCCTTGCGATTGACCGCGCCGGGGCGCGTTTCCACGGTGTACATGAAAATTTCGCCAAGCCCGGTGGCGATCGGGCCCATCGCCGGCTCTGCCGCGGCGGGCAGCGATCCGCGAGCGGCCTGCAGCCGCTCGTTCACCAGTTGCCGCGCGAAGTAAATGTCGGTGCCATCGCGGAACACCACGGTCACCTGTGACAGGCCATAACGGGAGACCGAGCGCGTATACTCCAGCCCCGGCAAACCAGCGATGGCGGTCTCGATCGGAAAGGTGATGCGTTGCTCGGCCTCCAGTGGCGAGAAGCCCGGCACCGGCGTGTTGATCTGCACCTGCACGTTGGTGATGTCGGGCACGGCGTCGATCTTCAGGCGCTGCAGCGCCCAGACGCCAAGGCCAACCAGCGCCGCCACCAGCACCAGTACGATATAGCGCTGCCGGATCGACAGCCTGACGATGCGTTCAAGCATGGCGGGTCAATCCCTTAATGATCGTGGCTCGCGCCGGATTTCTCGACGTCGGCCTTGATGAGATAGCTATTTTTCGCTGCATAGGTGGTGCCGGGCTTCAGACCGCCGAGCACCTCGGTCCATTCCGGTCCTTCTTTGCCCAACTCTAGCATGCGCACTTCGTAGATGTTGCCCACCTTGGCGAAGACAACGCGAAAATCACGATACTGCTGGATAGCCTCGGTGCGAACGGCCAGCGGCACGCGCCGGCGATCCACGGTCACCACGCCGCGTACTGCCATTCCCGGCCGCCACTGTGCACCGCCTGCGTCGGCTGCAAGGCTGACGCGTGCCGTCACGGTTTGGGTGGCGATATCGGCGAGCGGCAGGAAATCGCGGACAATACCCGGTTGGCCACGGTCCCCATCCAGCGCCTTGACCCGGATTGGCTGGCCCGGCCGCACCCGGTCAAGATCGCGTGGAAACAGCGGGAAGCTGGCCACCAGTCGCGCCGGATCGGCAATCACGAACAGCGGCGCCGTGCCTGCAAGATTGCCGACATTGGTGGCGCGTTCAACCACAACGCCGGCGATCGGCGCATATATGGCATAGGTTTGCAGCGAATAGCTGCTTTCCACCCGCGCCAGCAGCGCACCACGCGCCACCCGGTCACCAACGCTCCGATACACGGCCACGACCGGGCCGGGATATTTGGCCCCTACTTCGGCGCGGGCCGCCGGATCAAGCTCGATGCGACCGTTGATCTCCAGCGTCTCCTCAATGTCCGCCGGGCCAGCGACAGCGAGTTCAACGCCTCCGGCCCTGGCCGCTTCGGGACTGATCGCCGTGCGGCCCTCGTAGGACGGGAAGCGCCAGCGATGCTGCTTGCCGGCATGGCTGGCGCTGGCGCTCACATCAAAACTATGTGGTTCGGCCAATGTGGTGTTGCCGCGCAGATAATCCTGCTCCGGCCGGAAGCTGAAGGTGGTGACCTCGCCAGCCAGCCGCTTGATGGTCACGCTGGCCGACACCTCCTTCGGTGCGAGCGGTTTGCCAGCCTGATACGCGTAAAGCCGATATTCGGGCGGAATGCCGTCTTCGAACACCGTGATTTCCAGCGAGAAATCACCATCGCGCAAAATGCGGCCGTTGTGCGGCCCACGTTCATAATCTGCGGCGGCTGCTTCGGCAGCACCCGGTTCAGGGCTGCCGCCGGCTTGTCCGCACCCAACCAGCGGCAACGAAAGCACGGCACACAGGACAAGGATCTGATTGCGCATCATTGAATATCCTGGACAAGCGGGGCGAAGCGCCCGGTAAGGCGGTCAAGCGTGGTCCTGGCATCATGGTGTCGGGCGGCAGCGCGCAGCATGCGCACCCGCGCCTCGTGCAATGACGTGGCCGCCGTAGCGACATCGAGAAAGGTAAAGCCACCGCGGTTGTAGCCGGCGCGCACCTCGGCGAGCGTGCGCCGGGCTATCGGCAACACCTTGTCGCGGATTGCAACCACTTCATGGGCCGATTCCCTCACCAGTTCGGTGGCGAGCAAAATCTGCTGGCGGCGCTCGAAATCGGCGACAGCGGCTTCGGCGTCCACCTGGCGGGCTTCGGCACGGGCGCGATCGGCATTGGCGCGGTTGAGGGCACGGTTACCGAAGGGCAATGTGATGCCCGCCACCAGTGCGGCATCGCCGGTGCCGATGTAGCGGGGCCCGAGAGTCCACACAGGATCGGTGCGGCCATTGGCTCGCTGCAGCGTCTCGTTGGCAGCTGCACGTTGCTGCCGCGCGGCAAATACCGCCTGATCAGCCGCTGCTGCTGCGCTGCCAACAGCCGTTTCTGCCACGTTCAGGAAATTCTGCGCGGCAACCTCAAGTCCTGTCGGGCTGCTGCCCCACAATGCGGTCAGCCGGGCCAGCGCGGCGTCCCGGGCATGCTCCACCATTTCCAGTTCGACCTGCGCCTCGGCCAGCCGCGTGCGGGCCTGACTGCCCACAAACAGCGGATCGCGCGCAGCCGCCACCCGCAGTGCCGCATCCTTCGCCACCTGATCAGCAAGCGTCACCCGCTCTCGTGCCAGCCCGATCATCGCTTCTGCGGCCTGCACCTCCACATGCAGGCGCTGAACCCGCTCGGCCAGGTCAAGGCGTTGCACCAGCGCTTCGGCAGCCGCCACCGCCATGTCGCCTTCGGCCACAGCAATGCGAGCAGTGCGCTTGCCGCCGCGCTCGATCGGCTGATTGTAGGTGGCGCCGATCTGGACCTGGCGGTTGAGATCACGTCCACCGAAGCCAAAATTCTCGGCGAGCACCTCCACCGACCCTGCCGGGCGCGTATCGGCCACGGCACGGGCGGCGCGCAGCGTGTCAAGCCGGGCGGCGGCGGCCGTCTGCCGGGGCGTTGCTGCCAGCGCCCGCGCGATCGCGGACTCCAGGGTCAAGGGTTCGGCCACAGCCGGTGCCGCCACGGTTACCATGGCTGCCAGCATCGCCCTCGCGGCGACGCGATATCCCGATGTCATGCATTTACTCCCTGATCATCACCATGCAGCGACATGCGCCGCACCTCGGGCGCGGATCAGAGTGCAGGGGGCTCCAACAGTGGTGAGACCGCCCGGGAGGCAAGCGCTCGCATGGAGAGCGAGATCGGCACCACCTCCCGAGAGAGGAGTGGCTGTTCGGTGGCCGCCACCACGCGGCTCAGGCCAGCTACGAGATGCACATGAGCTGCCACGTCCTGACCGTCGCCTGAACGGTCCCCTGACTGGCTCCCGCCGCTGTCTGCATCCGTCATTTGCGCATCAATTGCATGATGATCATCGCTGCTTGCGCCATGATGATCGCTGTCAACTGCTGCATGCAAATGTGGCACGGTCGCCGCCATGCTGCCGTGAGACAACATGAGCACAGCGGCCAGAATCAGGCAGAGCATGCGACGCATGCCATCGCTCTTATGGACAAAGTGGTCCTTGTTCAAGGCAGGCTTGCGGTGCAATTCCAGCCGAAGAATACGACCACCCCAGCCCATCATCAGAGTATCTGGCTGAGGAACAGCCGCGCACGTTCATGCTGCGGATTGGCGAAGAAGTTCTGCGGCGGCGCCTGTTCGATGATCCGGCCCTGATCCATAAAGATCACCCGGTCGGCGGCCTGACGGGCGAAACCCATTTCGTGGGTGACAACCAACATGGTCATGCCGTCGCCGGCCAGTTCCAGCATGACGTCCAGCACTTCCTTGACCATCTCCGGGTCAAGCGCCGATGTCGGCTCGTCGAACAGCATGATACCGGGTTCCATGCACAACGCCCGCGCAATTGCCACGCGTTGCTGCTGGCCGCCCGACAACTGGCCTGGCCTTTTGTGCGCCTGATCGGTGATCTTCACGCGTTCCAGCAGCGCCATGGCCTTGGACTCGGCCTCGGCCCGCGGCAGCTTCTTCACCCATACAGGCCCCAGGATACAATTTTCGAGGATCGACAGGTGCGGGAACAGGTTGAAGCTCTGGAATACCATCCCGACCTGTCTTCGGATCGTTTCGATCTGCTTCAGGTCAGGCCCAACCTCGGTGCCGTTGACGACAATCCGGCCGCCTTCATGATGTTCCAGCTGGTTAATGCATCGGATGAGTGTGGACTTGCCCGAACCCGACGGGCCGCAGATGACGATCCGCTCACCACGCGCGACCTCAAGATCAACGCCGCGCAGGGCTTGGAAGCTGCCATAGTTCTTGGTCACGCCCGTCATGGTGATGGCCGGTTGTTCGGCTACGGGCGTGATGGTGGCGGCTACAGTCATGTGGCAGGCCCTTTGGCGCGGCGCTCCAGGCTGTCCGCGAACCGGCTGAAGCCGAAGCAGAGCGCGAAATAGATGGCAGTGATGAAAAGATAGACCTCAACCGAGGGGGAACTCCATGCCGGATCAGCCAGCGCTGCCTTGCCGGAACTGATCAGATCGAACAGCCCGACAACCAGGACAAGGCTGGTGTTCTTGATCATGACGATGACCGTGTTCGTCAGCGCCGGGATCACAAGTGCCACTGCCTGTGGCAGGATGATCAGGCGCTGCTTCTGCCAATATTGCAGACCCAGTGCATCTGCCGCTTCTTCCTGTCCGCGCGGCAGCGCCTGCAGGCCGCCCCGAATGACTTCCGCCATATAAGCCGATGCGAACAGAAAGAGCGCAATCAGAGCGCGCATGAACTTGTCGGGCAGGAATGCCTCTGGCACCAGCAGTGGCAGCATGATCGATGCGATGAACAGGATGCTGAGCAGCGGCAAGGCACGCGTCACCTCGATAAACAGGGTTGCCAACAGCCGGATCACCGGCAGCCCTGAGCGCCGGGCCAGCGCCAGCAGCACCCCGGTGGGAAACCCAAATCCGATGGCCACAACCGTGAGGAGCAGCGTGACCGGCAAGCCGCCCCATTTGTCGGCCGTCACCTCAAGCAGGCCAAACATGCCGCCGGCCAGCAGCAGCCAGGACGCCGCCAGGGCGCCCAGCCACCAGACGGCCAGCGAAGGACGCCACGCCGACGGCCGGACTGAGTGGATCAGCAGGCCCAGCAGCAGCAGACACACGATCATCGGCCGCCAGCGCTCGTCATAGGGGTAGATGCCGAACAGGATCTGGCTGTGCTTGGCGATGATGAAGCTCCAGCAGGCGCCGCGGGCCGCCCGGCAGGTTTCAGGCACGGCCGGAAGAAGGGCGGCATCGAGGATGGCCCAACGCACGATGAATGGCAGCGTTGCCCAGAGCAGCAGGGCAAAGCCTGTGGTGACGGCAAGGTTGAGCGGGCTGCCAAACAGGCTGCGCATCAGGCCCGTGGCGCGTCTGCGGGCAGGCATGGCCGAAGCTGCCATTGTCATGCCTTTTCCATCGAGCGGTTGAGGTGGTTCATCACTGCCGCAAGTGCCAGGTTGATAATCAGATAGACCGCAATGATGATCAACGTGCCTTCAACCGCCCGGCTGGTCTTGTTGATCATGGTGCCGGCGGTTACCATGAAATCGGCGTAGCCGATGACGATCACCAGGGTCGAGTTCTTCACGATGTTCACATATTGGCTTGTCATCGGCGGAATGATGACGCGCAGCATCTGGGGAATGATCACCAGACGCAGCGTCTGGCTGCGGCTGAGCCCCACCGCAACGGCGGCTTCCCACTGACCGAGCGTGATCGATTGCAAGCCGGTGCGTACAATTTCAGCGATAAAGCCCGAAGTGTAAACCGAAAGACCTACAATGAGGGTGAAGAACTCCGGCGTCAGGATGAAGCCCCCGCTGAAATCAGGCCCGTTTGCAACCGGCAGTTCCAGCTGCACGCCCGGGCCTGGCCCCAGCAACCAACCGGTCAGCAACGCGATCAGCACCCCGGCGCCGATCGCCTGCCAGGGCGGCCGGATGCCGGTCTGCCGTTGGCGGCAACTGGCGGCACGACCCAGGAAACACAATCCGGCAAAGCCGCCCAGCAACGCCAGCAACAGAAAGGGTCCATGCCCGCCCAGATCAAGTGCCGGCACCGCCAGCCCTCGCAACGAGAGGTGAATGCCGGTCCCAAGGCTGACCGCCCTGTCTACCGGCAGCACCTGGCCTAGAAGGCTGTAGAGGAACAGCAGCAGCAGAATGGGCGGTGTGTTGCGCGAAAATTCCACCCAAGCGCGCGCGAACCCGCCCGATAAAGGGTTGTCGCTGATCCGCAATATGCCCAGCCCTGCGCCCATGGCCGTCGCCAGCACCGCCACCAGCAAGGTAATCATGAGCGTGTTGCCGACCCCGACCAGCAGCGCCCACAAATTGCTGTCGTCGGGCGAATAGGGCAGCCAGGTTTCCGACAGCGCAAAACCGGCCCGGTCACCCAGAAACTCAACGCTCAGATCGATGCCGCGGCTTTCAAGATTGGCTGCTGCCGTGACACCCACCAGCGCCACCGCGGCGAAGCTGAGGAGCAGCACAAGCGCCTGATACAAGAAATTGCGCCTGGCGCGGGTCATGGATGCGCCCCTGTCAGGCGGCCTTGCCCGATCAATCCCATGGCAATGGGAACATCAGGCCGCCGTTGGCATACAGCTTGTTGTAACTACGATCGGCCTTGATCGGCGTGCCTTCCCCCAAGTTCCGGTCCCAGATCTCCTGATAATTGCCGACCTGCTTGATCACCTGATAGGCCCAGTCGGGCTTGAGGCCCATGGCGCGGCCGAAACTGGGGTCGCCGCCCAGCACGCGGCGCACACCGCTGTTGCCGGATTTTGCCATTTGATCGACATTGGCCTGGTTGATGCCGTTCTGCTCAGCCCACAGCAGCACGTTGAAGGTCCAGCGCGCGACATCAAACATGCGGTCATCGCCGCGCGGGATGGCGATGCCATTTGGTTCCACGGCGTTGCCGGCGCGCATCATGACGTGTTCAGCCGGGTTGCGCGCCACTGTGGCAATCTGGCTCTGGGCGGCAAGACCGTCGGTGACATAGGCATCGCAGCGGCCGGCGAAATAGGTGTCACGCGCCGTGATGGTGGAGTCGAAATAGACCCGCTTCATCTTGATCCGGTTGGATTCCTCGATCTCATCAAGGGCGCCTTCCACCAGGCTGCCGCCACCCTGCATGCAGATGGTGCGGCCGTTCAGCCTTGCCGGCACATCGATTCCGTCGGCCTTGCGGGTGATGATGACATCGCCGTCATACAGCGTGTTGGTGACAAAGCGGATCGCCATGTCACGCGAAAAGGTGAGTGTGGACGTGCGCGACAGCACGTCGATCTCGCCGGTCTGCACCGCGGGCAGGCGCTGTGCGGCGTTGAGCGGGACGAAGCGCACCTTCGTGGCGTCGCCAAGGATTGCCGCAGCGATCGCCCGGCAGACATCACTGTCAAAGCCGCGCCACACGCCTTTTTCATCGGGCCGAGATAGGCCCGGAACGCCCTGGCTGCCGGAGCAGACCAGCGTGCCGCGCGTCTTGATCTTCTCGACCAGACTTTCCTTCCTGCCGCTGCCGCCTGAACAGCCGGCAAGGCTGGCTGCCAGCACGAGCCCCATCAGGGTGGCTTGGGTGCTCCTGTTGATCATGCTGCCCTCCTGATCATGTGGCCGAGGCCAGCGAGGTCTGCGCCGACGTGAATATGTCGAAACCCCTGGCAATGCTGTGTGCAAGATCGTCCGGATGCTCAAGGCCGATGCTGAGCCGCACGACAGGTCCATCATGCGGAGATGGCGTGGCGGTGCGCAGCGGCGGTGCGTCAAGCACGGCGATCACACTCTTGGTGCCGCCCCAGCTGGCGCCGATGGCGAACTGGTCCATGGCCTCCACCGCCTCCGCCAGCACCGGGCGCGTCCACGGCTTCAGGAACAGCGTGATCAGGCCGGTCGACCCTGAAAAATCCCGTGCCCATTCGGTATGGCCGGGGTTGCCGGGCAGGGCCGGGTGCCGCACTTCCCGCACGGCCGGATGCGCGTTCAGCTTCGCCAGCAGGGACCGCGCTGTGTGCTCGATGCGGTCCAGCCGCACTGCCATGGTCTCCAGGCCGCGCAGCACCAGGCTGGCTTCATCTGCAGATACGCCCTGGCCCAGCATGCGGGCATTGTCCTTCAATTGGCGGAACAACGCCTCATCACGCAGCGCGATCGAACCCATCACCACATCGGAATGGCCGGAGACATATTTTGACACCGCGCACACCGAGATGTCGACGCCAAGATCGAGCGGCTTGCAGCGCAGCGGCGTGGCGTAAGTATTGTCGGCCGCTGTGGGAATGCCCTGCGCGCGGCATGCCGCAGCAATCGCCGGCATGTCCTGTACTTCCAGCGTCATCGAGCCCGGCGATTCAAGCCACACCAGCGAGACATCCGGGCCAAGCAGGCAGGCGATACCGCTGCCGATCAGCGGGTCGTAATAGACCGGCGTCACGCCATAGCGGGCAAGCAGATTCTCGGCGAAAGGGCGCACCGTGTCATAGACATTGTCGGGAAACAGCACGCGGCTGCCAGACTTTGACAATGCCAGCGTGACAAGCGTGATGGCGGCAAAGCCCGACGAGACCACCAGCGCGCGGCTGGCCCCTTCAAGCTCGGCAATCGCATGTTCCAGCGCGCGGCTGGTGGGTGTGCCATACAGGCCATAAGAATAGCCATCATACATGGCCGCCCGGCGGTTCTGATAGGCGGCCACGCTGCCGAACACAACGGTGGACGCGCGATACACGGGGACCGACAGGCTGGCGAAGCTCCCCTTCGGCACCTGCATCTTCAGGCATTTCGTATCGTCGTGCATGCCTCTCTCCATGGTCGGCACGCTATCCGTGCATCCTTATCGTTTCAAATCCAAGTGTAGCGTATCATTATGCGTATCGGTTATACTGCGCGCCATGAATCTCAGCCTCATCGAAGCCTTCAATGCTGTCATGCGCACCGGATCGACCACGCGCGGCGCCGAACTTCTTGGCGTGTCGCAACCGGCCATCAGCCGTTCCCTCAAGCGGCTGGAAGATGTGACCCGGCTGAAGCTTTTCGAACGCCAGGGCCCGCGGCTGATCCCCACCCCGGAGGCAGAGCTGCTCTATCAGGAGATTGTCGATACCTATGTCGGTCTCGATCGCCTGAAACAGGCGGTGGCGCGAATCCGGTCGGTGGGCACAGGATCGCTGCGGATCGCCACATCAGCCGCCCTTGGCCTGTCACTGATTCCGCGCGTGATCACATTGTTCATCGATCGTCACCCGGGCGTGACCGTGAGCTTCGAGATCGCCAACAGCAGCATGGTGCGCAATCTGGTGGCCAGTGGCACGCACGACATCGGCCTGTGTGCGGACGAAATCGACACCACCAATGTGGTGGCTGAGCCTTTTCTGGCCACTCGCGGGGTGTGCATCATGCCTGCCGACCATGCGCTGGCGCAGCTGGAGACAGTAACGCCTGTCGACCTCGATGGTGTGCCACTGGTGTCGCTGTCGCCAGACGATACGGCGCGCAAGCAGCTCGATGCCGCCCTGCGGCTGGTTGGAGCGCAACCCAAAGTGGTGGTGGAAACCCAGTTCGGCGCCAGCGTGTGCCAGCTGGTGGCCGAAGGCGCCGGCATCGGGCTGACCAACGCTGTCTCCTTCGTTGCCAGCGAATTCGAAAGGCGCGGCCTGGTGGCGCGTCCGTTCGAGCCGGCCATTGCCTTCCGGGCGTTGATGATCCTGCCGCCGCACCGCGGCCGGTCGCGGCTGCTGGAAGATCTGCTGAAAATCCTCGAAGTGGAGCGCGACAGCCTGCAGAAAGCCTGTGAATCGCGGTTTGGCGCAGTGACCGGACCAGCTTGAGGGCGGCGCGCTACCCGTGAAGCCTGAACTGGGCGCTGACTTCCACCGCAACGCCGAACGGCAGGCTGGCCACGCCAACGGCGGTGCGAGCATGACGTCCGCGATCACCTAGGACCGCCGCCACCAGATCGGACGCGCCGTTCAGTACGGTGGAATGTTCGGTAAACCCCCGCGCTGACTGCACGAAGCCGCACAGCTGCACACAGCCGGCAAGCCGCTCGGCATCGCCTACGAGAGCCTCGTTCAGCACAGCAAGAATGGCAACTGCGCATTGCCGCGCGGCAAGAACACCGCGATCAATCGACGTGCCGTTGCCGAGCACGCCGGTAATCAGGCCGTCATCGCTGCGCGGCAATTGCCCGGAAATGGTGACAAGCCTGCCCAGCATTGTGAACGGCACATAATTGGCCACCGCTGGCGGCACGTGCGGCATTGCGATGCCCAGTTCGGCAAGGCGCTGCGGGATCAAGCTGGGCACCCTGGGTCTCCGTCAGGCCGGCAGGATCAGAACTTCACATTTGCCCGCAGATACCAGAAGCCGCCGCTGAACCCGAAAGGTGAGAATTGCGGATAGACGATGCCGTTGTTCTGCTGGCCCGGCCGCCGGTCGCGGTCGGGATAGACGTCGAACAGATTGTTGGCACCGACCGCAACATTGATCGTATTGGTAACGTCATAACCGATTTCCAGATCGACCAGCACTTTGGCGCCGAATGTCTGATCGAAGGCATTAATTGTGGGCACCGCATTGGCAACGGCATCGGTCCATTTGCCGAAATAACTGGCGCGCAACAGGCCGGAGAAATCACCTGACTCAAGCGTGCCCGTAATGCTGCCCCGCCACTGCGGGTTGAAGGCATTGATTTCGATCCGGCGTTCGCGGTCCACCGCGCGCGCATCACGCACGTTGGCGACCGTGTTCTTGGTATAGTTGAGCGAAGCGTTCACGCCGAAGCTTGTATCGCCGCCCAGCCGCCAGTTCTTAGAAAACACGATATCGAAGCCCTGGGTTCGGGAATCGAAGTAATTGCCGAAGAAACGCACTGTCTGCACATCTCCGGGATCGATCCCAAGTGCCGCCATGGCGATCCGGTCTGCGGCCGTAATCGGTATGCGTGATGTCAGCGCGATCCGGTCATTGACCTTGATGTTGAAATAGTCGGCGGTCAGCACCCAGCCGTCGGGAATGTCGAACACCACGCCGGCCGCGATATTCTTGGATTTCTCGCGGTTGAGAGGCTGCGCCCCATAGAATTGCGAGACAGGGTCGGTGGGCGGGCGCGTGGTGGTGAGCAGGAGCCCGCCGGTGACCAGATCGATGTTGGTGGCCACGTCGGATATATTGGCCTGGCCCGGCGTCGGGGCGCGGAAGCCGGTGCTGTAGGACGCGCGAATGGCCATCCAGTCTGTCACCTCATAGCGGCCGGAAACCTTCCAGTTGAACGTGCTGCCAAAATCCGAGAAATCCTCGAACCGGCCGGCAACACCAAGGTTCAGGCCGTCGGCGAGGTCACCTTCGACATCAACATAGGCTGCCCAGTTGGAACGTGCCCAGCTGCCGGCTGACGACGGCCCATAACCGGGAAAGCCAGAGGACCCGACTGCAAGACCGATCGGCTGGTTGTTGTTGTCCGGATCAAGGACACGCGCAAAGGGACCGGCAACATAGGATGCGACGTCACCGGCTGTGATTTCGAATGCCTCGCGGCGGTACTCGGCACCGAACGCGACATTGAGCGGTTCGGCCAGGCCGATTTCAAGCGGATAGACAAAATCGGCGTGGAACTGGGTTTCACGCTGGGTCACCTTGCCGGCGTTGAACCGGGTTGGCGATTGCGGGCCGAGCGATGGGTTGACCGTGTTGCGCAGCTTGTAGCGCACCCGGTTCTGTGCAGCGATGGCGCTGAGATCATATCGGATATCGCCCATCTCGCCGCGCACGCCGCCGGTGATGCTCAGATCTTCGATGTCGGTGCCGAAAATGGGCGTGAAACCGCCGGGAAACTGTGTGTTGAAGTTGAAGCGCCGGCCGCCAGGCTGATTGGTCAACGGCACACTCCGGAAAATGTCGGTGCGGGTTACCGGATTGCGATAGAAAAATTCGGTGTCGCCCGTGCTCCACGCATAGTTGCCGAACAGATAGACGGTGGCCGTTTCCGATGCCGGCATCTCGGCATTCAGCAAGAAGCGCGCCGCCTCGGTGTTGACATTGCCCCAGCGCTGCGCGGGCACCGGTACTGCCGTATTCCCGGCATTGATCAGGGCCTGAGCGTCCGGGCGCTGGGCCCCGCGCGAAGTCGGCCTGGCGCGGACATATTCGCCGCTGAGGTTGATGAAGCCTTCCGCCAACTTGAAGCCAGCGTTGGCGGCCAGCGTGACATCCTCGCCGTCGCCTTCGTAAAACTGGCCGTAGCGGGCGCTCATCGTCAACCCGTCCGAACCGTCCTTCAACCGAAAGTTGATCACGCCGGCGATGGCATCCGATCCGTACTGCGCCGCAGCACCGTCACGCAGAACTTCAATGCTCTTGATGGCGATGGTGGGAATACTGGAAAGGTCAGGGCCCTGGGCACCGGCAGCCAGCGGCTGGTTGGTGATCTGCACCAGTGCAGAACGGTGACGGCGCTTGTTGTTGAGCAGCACCAGCGTCTGATCGGGCGGCAGACCGCGCAAGCTGAACGGGCGGATAAAGGCCGACCCGTCCTGCGCGACGAACTGCTGAACGTTGAGCGAGGGAACCGCGTTGCGCAGGGCATCATTCAGGTTTGAAGCGCCCTGCCTCGTGAGCACGTCTGCCGAAATGATGTCGACCGGTCTGGCAGACTCGATGGCTGTCACACCTTCACGGCGTGTGCCCGTCACAATGATCATCTGGTCGGACTGAGCCGCATCCTTGTCGGACGCCGCCGCCTGGACCTGTGCCGAAGCCATGTCGGAACACAGCAGCGCGGCTACCAATGCCGAAGCGGACACAGACCTGGCTGCCACTGTTTCCACCGATTTCGAAAACCTGCCCATGTCCCCCCGTCCCCTCATCACGGTTGCACCTTTACCCGGCGTCAGTGCGATGCCGCTGGGTAAGCCGCAAATCTGTGCGACCAATGATCTAACTTCAAATGCATAGTTTATTGTTTATTATGCAAAACTGATATATAAGGACGCGCGAAGGCGTTGGACGTTATAACCCGAGGAGTTTGCGCCAGCCTGTCCCTCCGTCTCGCAAAAAGTGCGTTGATCGCTTCGCCCAGAGCATTGAAATTCGACTGGAATCAACCGGTGGTGCCGTGCGACTCCAATGCGATTGCGGACTTGCTCGACGACAGGCTGGCGGACAAAGCCCAGATCAAATTGTCCGCTTGGCTGTAAGCCCCAACATGTTGTCCGAGTTGACGGATTCGATCACTGCCGCCACTGATGCAGCGATTGTCCACTGCCCAACCGAAGCAGTAAGGCTGCTGCCGCGCTGAGTAGATCGCCTGTCACCGGTAAGCCGCAGAAACCATGAGACGTCCCCAGACGCGAATGAAGATTATGGTTGATCGCTATCGGGTGCCGCTGATGGCGGCACTAGTTCTGGGGCTTGGGGCAATCGGCGATTGCGTTCGGTGCCGGGTTGCGTCTTTTCTGCGGTTTGAATCACTCCGAACGGCCCATAATGCCATCTTCTGCGGGTTTGGATGATTTCATTCCGAGGCAGACCAATCGGCTGAGATCAGGCGAGGGGGATCGCCGGCTCGCCGAGATCATTCGCAGGATGTGGCTCGATGGCTTGTCGGCGGGCGGGAATGCCAAGGCGGCTTTCCTCCATGTTTAAGGGCAGTCTTCGCCAGATGCGTAATGCTTCATCAGACAGGCTCTGGCTGGAGAAATTGCCATGTACCGAATGATCGCTGGCGCAATGCTGTTCGCGATGGCTGCGGCACCTGCCGCGGCGCACCCCAAGCTGCTGGCCTCCATGCCTGCCGAAGGCGCTGCGGTGGGCTCGCCTGCGGAGATCAGGCTGCAATTCTCCGAAAGGCTGTTCAGCAAGATGTCTGGCGCCAAACTTGTGCGGGCTGATGGCAAACGGGCCGGCGCCGTCGCAGTGAACTTTGCCGAGGATGGCAAGTCGCTGATGCTGGTGCCGGCCAAACCGCTGGCCGCAGGCGGCTACTCGGTGGAATGGTACGGAGTTGCGGGCGATACCCACCGCGTCACCGGAACCGTGCACTTTACCGTTCGATGACATTGCCGTGCTGACCGATCCGCTGGCTGTGCTACTGCGTTTTGCGCTTTATGCGGTGCTCGGCCTGATGTTCGGTCTGCTGGCGTTTCAGCAATATTCGCCAGCCCCGGCGCGTCTTGCCGGTCGCCAGGTCATCATCGCCATGGCGGCTCTCGCGTTGGTGTTGAGCGGCTCTGGGCTGGTTGAACTTGCTGCCCGGATGCACGGCCTGGGATTGGCAGACGTGGGGTTGGCAGAGGTTGCCACCATCTTGTCTTTGCCGGGATTGGGCACTGCTTTCGGTGTCCGGATCGCGGCGCTGCTGGCCACCATCGCTGTGATGGCGGTCAGGCCGGCTCGCGATCGGAGCGCGCTGATGTTGGCCGGCGTGGCGTTGGTCTGCCTGGCCTGGCAGGGCCATGCCGGCGCCACCGAAGGGCGGGCCGGGCTTGGTCACCTGCTGGCGACAGCGCTGCACCTGCTGGCTGCCGGTATCTGGCTTGGCGCGCTGGTCATGTTTCTGGCGATGACGGCACGGGGATCGCAGATTGACCGAGGCACATTGGTTGCTTCCCTGAAGCGGTTTCATGGCGTCGGCTCCATGGTGGTCGCCACGCTGGCGCTGACAGGCAGTGTGGCCTTCCTGATGATCGCTGGATGGCCCCTGCCGGCGGCTGCGTTCCAGTCGCCGTGGTGGTGGTTGCTGGCGCTCAAGCTGGTGGTCTTTGTGGCCATGCTGGGGCTTGCGGCGGTCAACCGCTTCCGCCTTGCGCCCGGTCTCGCAGCCGGGCAGGCGCATGCGGTACAGTGGATCAGGTGCAGCATAGCGCTGGAACTGGCGTTGGGCGTGTTCATCCTGGCATTGGTGGCCTGGCTGGGCCTTCTGGCGCCTGATCCGGGTTGAGGTTTGGGAGAATGGCAATGACACCGATTGAACAGGCCCTGCGCGAACTGGCCCGCCAGCCATCGCCGCCGCAATTGGCGGCCATCGAGGCGCAGGTCTGGCACCGCGTTTCCGCCGCCGCTGAGCCGGCCTGGAGCTGGCGCATACCGGCCACAGCCATGGTTGCCGCCATGCTGGTCGGCGTCATGACCGGGATACAGCCTGGTGGTCGTGTGGCGGCTGCCGAGATGGATGCATTGTCGGTTCGTCCGGCCCTGTTGCCGTCAACACTTCTGGTGGCGAACTGATGCAGGCGCGGTGGCTGCGCGTTGCGGCGATTGTCGTGCTGTCATTGTTGGCCGGCCTTGGCGGCGCTCTGTTGTCCCGGCAATGGCAGCCGACAGCGGCCGCAGCACCATCCCTGCACGAGCGTCTGCACAGTGAACTGAACCTCACAGCCACGCAGGATCAGCGCATCCACCAGCTGGAAAGCAGCTTTGCATCTGAGCGGGCGCAGCATGAGGCGGCGATGCGCGCCGCCAACCGCCGGCTCGCCGCTGCCATGGCCAGCGAGGGACGCTATGGGCCGGGCGTGGCAACAGCGGTGGACGATATTCATGTCGCCATGGGTGCCTATCAGAAAGCCAGCCTTGAGCATGTGTTTGCCATGCGCCGCGAACTGGATGCCGGACAGCGCACCCGGTTCGACAGGATTGTCGCAGAATCGCTCACAGCCCCGGCGCAATGACCGATACCGACGAACGTGCGCTTGCCGCTGCCGCTGCGGGCGGCAGCGAGCGCGCGTTCAGCGAGCTGATGCGGCGCCACAAGGATCGGCTGTTCCGTATCATCCGCCGGCTGGTCAGTGACGAGGACGCGGCGCTCGAGGTGCTGCAAGACAGTTTCGTGGCGATGTGGCGGTCAATCGGCCGCCTTGATCCACATCGGCCGTTTCTGGCGTGGGCCACCCGCATCGCCATCAACAAGTCGCGGGACTGGCGCCGTCGGGAAAATGTACGGAGGGCGATCCGCGCATTTTTGCCGGTGGACACCGCAGCGCAGCAGGCTGATCCCGCCCCGCTCGCCGATGAGCAGGTTGCAGCGGCGCACGATGTGCAGCGTGTGGCTGCGGCATTGGCCGAGGTTCCCGCCCATTTGCGCGAACCATTGGTGCTGACGGCCATTGACGGGTTGAGCTATGCCGAAGCAGCCGATGTGCTGGGGATCAGCCGCAAGGCCGTGGAGACAAGGATTGCCCGCGCCCGCGCTCACCTGTCGCGACTGTGTCCGGATCTGGCATCGGCGGCGCCGGCGCAACCTGATGCGGATTGACCGGCGGCTTCACTTTTTGGCGGCGCGGGATGACCAGTGGATGTGTCGAATACGCCAGGCATCGCCCGTTCGGACCAGCACCATGGTTTCCGTTGACAGTCGATCAACCGGCTTGCCCTTGTAGTTGCCGGTGGTGCGCCCTTCGCTCGCGATCCAGGCCGTGTTTCCGTCGCTGTCGCCAGACCGGTTTGTGACGATACTTGGCACAGCCCTGGCGAACGCCATGTCGCCGGGCATGTGATGGCCGCCATATTCAGCGGCCGAGCGCTCAACCGATCCGGCTTCGAAAATCAGCACATTATCGGCCAGCAGTGCGCGCGCTGCAGCGGCGTCACCGCGGACAAGTGCGGCATGGAAGGCTTCAACAACTGCAGCAGCCGGACGAGCTGCTTCGGATACGCCACCGGTGGACGTTTGGGTCCATCCGGGTTGACTGATCACCGCAAGCTGAAAGGCGATGAAGATGCACGCCAACGGCTTCATATTTTTTGCTCCAATGCCAAGCTTGGGTGAGATAAAGACACACAGCATCACTAGGTCAGTCTCGCGGTGACGGCAACCCTCGCATAGCAACTTCGTCAGGGCGGAGCAGCGAGTATTTGCAGTACGTTGCCAAATTCCTGACCAATCGGTTTGCAAGAGTTGCCTTCGATTTTCGGTGGTCGCGCATTAGCGAGGACCGAATCCGGCCAGAAAATAGCGTGAATAACGGCACCAACCCTGCAATTTCTTTCAACATCCGCTGCACCTGTTATCCGCTAGTCACTCCATGTATGTGATACTGCGAGCAAATATTCGCTGAACTTCAAGGATTTTCAGTCACTTTTTCAATTCCTTCCGGGCATACTCGTGAGCCATAACCGCTCCATTTACCGTTCTGTGATGCCAGAATCGTCCAGTGAAACCCGCTTTTCAATAAAGTTAAGCAAATGATTTTTCCACCGAGGCGATCAGCACCTGAATCGATTTGTCATGCCGCGTTATCGCTGGCACTGGTCGATCTATCTTGAGCATCTGGTAGACGGCTGTCTGCGCTGCGCGGATTGAGTATTCGACCGTGAACACTACATCGTCAGGAATCTCAACAAACTGACTGACGAAGGCGAGATTTTTCGAAATGGATGGCACTGGAACTGGTCGGTCAGTCTTGTTCCTCGGCATGAACATGCTGGTTATGTAGGGCATTCGGCATGGAATGCAGGAAGCCTGTTCAAATATACTGCTATCAAAGTTCAAATGGCCACACAACTCGCGGAGGATTTCTGCGCCACCGCACTCCGACATTGGTTTGGCAACAAAATTTCCGATCCGATCAGGATGCAACGCATATCCCCAAAACACCTGGACGCCTTTCGGTTGCCCAACAAAATGCGGCTGGTGATAGAGCACGACCGACATCAGCCAGTTCGAATCCTTGAATGTGACCAGGCCGCCCGTCCCAGCGACGTTTCCGGTGAAGGCCTCCATCTGATCAAAAAAACCAGTGTCGCGGCAGGTTACTGTAAAGGATGACCAGTAAGACTCCGGAATTGTGCTGTTGAATACAGACGGATCACCGAATTCAGGCCGACCTGCTGCAATCTTTTCCCACAGCGACCAACCATTGCTGTCATACTTCGTGAGTTTTTGAGGCGGCTCCGTCATCGAACCCAAACTCGATGCATCTGTCATGGAGCCATTCTGAAAGAATACGAACGCATCTCCGGTTGGCACCTCGTTGACTACACCATCGCGCTCTACCAGCAGGGTCTCAACGCTCAGCTTGTCCCCCTTCTGGACGAACTCCATATCCGTGACGCGTGCGCCGTGAACGAATTGAACACCTTGCGCTTTCAACCACGATTCCAGTGGACGAACAATCGCATCATATTGATTGTAGACTGTGCGCTTCACGCCAGCCAGCGTCTCGATACGGGGAAATTCATTCATGAAGCGGTGAAGATAACGCTTAAGTTCGACCGCGCTGTGCCATGGCTGAAAAGCAAAAGTCGTTTGCCACATGTACCAGAAATTCGTCATGAAGAATGGTGGCGACAGCCAGTCTGTGATACGACTGTTGCTCAGTTCTTGCTCTGACGCTTCGGCCAATCGAATCAGTTCAACTCGGTCTCGCATGGAGAAGCCCATAGTTGAGACGTTTACCTTGAAGCGGTTTTGATCAACCAGCCGAGCGCGCGAATGCGCCTTGTACTGAAGATTGAACGCGATCGTCTCGTCCCGGACTGACTGACCTGGGTTCTCGAGGGAAGGAATGGTTGACAGCAGATCCCACGTGCATTCGTAATGATCCGTCGTCAACATGCGGCCGCCCCGAAGGGAAAAAGAGCCATCATAAAGGCTGGCACCGTCGAGAGATCCGCCAGCCAGTGACGATGCCTCGAAAATTGTGATATCGCGGCCCGCAATACCACCGTCGCGAACCATGAAAGCAGCCCCGGCGAGAGAACCAATGCCGCCCCCGATAAAGTAGCCTTTCACGACTGAATCTCCTTTTTTACGAATATGCAATGACAAGTCTGCGTCCTGTAAAGTGTAGTTGGCAGGAAATAATCAGTCGCAACCTCACACTTTGGCCATCGTGCTGCCAACTGAGACGTTTGGGCAATCACCATGGCTGCAGGAACAGCTCTTCCGGCAAGACGTCTCGATATATGCGGACCTAGACCACTCACTGCCGTAACACGATACGTAATGTCCGAAGCATAGCCGGGCCGGCGGGCAAAGCCATACGTTTGGATCTCACACGCATGACCGCTGAGACGGGCTGTCCGCGAACTGCTGCCGATTGATCCCTTGAACTATCATGCGCACGTTTCCTGGCTTCTCCACATCCCAATGCTTTCGGTCCCGGCGCGACGGGTCGTCGCGCTTAAGCCTGCCTGGCCCAGTCAATTGAGGATTGGCTGTGCGGAGTGCCGTGCGCGAGCGGGTGATTGTCCATCAGGTCGCCGGGGGGGGGCTGTTCAATCTTTTGCCAGGAATGAAGGCCAACTGCAGCCCGGCCTTCGGCTAACAGAGCGGCCGCAATGTCCAGTCACGCTCGCCGAAATTCAGCGTACCAGAAATGACCTTGGTAGCAACGTCGCCGGCTGAGAAGCGACCCCCGAGACGCATGAACCGGTTTGGCATGGAGGCGCGTGATTGTACGGGTCCAATGGTTGTCCTTTTGGCAAGTGCGTGCCGCTGGGCGGCACATTTTTGCCGCGCTTGCGCCAAATCATATGCCTTTCCCCCTTGATGCCCGCTTGGCACATATTTTGCTTCAATGCTGTCCATGAGCGTTCCAGATATACTCGATCAGAAATTTGGCCGTGACGCGCTAGCTTTGCGGCTACGTGCCCAGCGAATTGACATAATCGCCTCCAACATCGCCAATGCCTCGACACCGGGTTACAAAGCGCGAGATCTCGATTTCCACGCCGCGCTGGCAGGCGCCACCGATGCAATCCGATATCGAGTGCCTATGCAGGCATCACTTGATGGCAACACTGTGGAGCTCGCGACCGAACAACTGGCCTTTGCAGAAAACGCCTTCCGCTACCAAACAACGCTAAGTTTTCTTGAAGGGCGGATCAAGGGCATGATGTCCGCACTAAAGGCCGACGAGTAAAATGGGCTTTGTGAGATGTGCGCTGCAATGAATTCGCTCGATCTTTTTGCTGATATTATTTTCAATGAGGTTTCATCAGCATTTCTGCGCCGCCGATGACGAGGTGAGTTATAGGCTGGCAAATAATGTTTTCATATATTACTGTGGATGGACAGCATTTTCATGGAATCTGTTTGATCTTGCGTGAGCCCTGCCCGCGCTGTCATCGCATCATTGACCAAGATCGTACGCAAAAACCTCTCTTTGATTGCGTTAGCTTGCGGATCGGTAGGCTTCCAAATCCAGATCGTGACCGCAACAGCATCCAATCATTAGGAAACCATGGATCAATCCATGATTGACCAACGGTTGCGGCAGCGGAAGGGCGACGTGGCTTTTGCGTTGGCATGCATGCCGCGTTCATTCACGGTCAGGTTTGTACCTGCATCCCAGCCGAGATCACAGGAACCCCAAGCCAAATTTGTTGGCTCTCTTCGGCATTTACGTATAGCGATGCCGGAGTTTAGGCCTTAGTCCAATGTTCAATGTAGTGCGCAACCAAATTAGGAGAAAACAGTCAACAAAATTGAGATAGTCGACCAAATTGAAATTCGACACGCCGTTGACGGCAGAAGAGGTAATGCGGCTGCATCTTTGTTTGACGCCAATTCAGCAAAATACCAAAATGTTTCTTACATTCTACTTTATATTGAAATGGTTCAAGTTCGTCTTGTGGCGATATTTCAGATGTGCGCTCCGTATCGATCTTTTTCTCTGAAATGGAATTGTGTATGAGGCACTATAAAATTGGTGAACTCGCCGCCGCCGCTGGCGTCAGACGGGATACGGTACGTTATTACGAAAAACTCGGTCTGCTGCGTAAGCCAGATCGTACATCGTCTGGTTATCGTGTCTATGACGCCGTCGATTTGGAACGTTTGAACTTTATTCGGGCCGCCCAAAACTTAGGCTTTACGCTAGAAAATTCTCGTCAACTACTCAATATCAGATCTTCAGATGATGCAAGTGCAAAAGCTGTCCTTGATATCGCATATGCCAAGATCAAGGATACCGAAAGCCGGCTCAGGCGTTTGATTGATATCCGTGACGCGCTTCAGATGTTGGCTGATCAGTGCCCTGTGGAAGTACCGGCTTCTGATTGCCCCATACTCCACTACTTGAGTTCAAAACAGTAGTGCTTTCATGTCAGGCCCCAAGTTGATATTTCACCGAACTACACTCAAGATGAAGGGAGAGAGTAATGGTTTTTCAAAGGAAGCATATCTCGCTGACGGTCGGAAGTTTGTTCGCGGTGCTCCTGCTGTTGGGCTGTGATCGCAAGGCCGATCAAACCGTACCGCCTGCCGCAAACGATCTGCCTCCGGCAGCCGCTCAAGGTGATCAGTCTCATGCCGCAGATGCCAGCGGCATGGATGCCATGATGCAGCAGGATGAAATGGAGCGACTGCACCGGCAGGCAGCCGATCATGACGCGATGCGCGCAGGCGCGGCAAATCCGAATTCTGACCCGGCGAATACGCCGGCGCCAGACCCCGCAATGCCAATGAAGGACATGTGAGGCGGTAGCAGCCATGCAAACGCACGAAAGGCCTGGCCATCACTGTGGTCGTCTGTGGCTTTGCGCCATGTTCGTTTTGAGCTTCGCAACCAGCGTTGCAGCGCAGCAAGGTGAAGACCATGCTGCACATCATGGCGGTGGCCCTGGCGGTGCAGCGATGTCAACCGGCGTGCCGGCCCCTGCGTCTACGACAGTTGCTGCAGCCGGGATGGCCGGCATGATGGAAGGCATGGCCAATGAGGAAGGTGAGGGTGAGCACGGCGGCCGCCGCCAGGCTTTTTTTGCCAATTTGCTTGCCCTGCCGGCACTTGACGAACCGGCACGCCGGGCGGTCGCCGCGCAGGCGCGCGACCGTGTCGGCACCGGACTGGCGTTGATCAACGCCGCATTGACCGACGCGCAACATGCGACAACGATCACCAACCGATTGGATGCGGCGCGACGATTGCGCGCCGGCACTGATCTGTTCCGTTCGGGCACTGCTGCCCAGGGCGCGATTGGCGGGCTCCAGCCGCCGCAAGAGGTCGCGCTCGATTGGTTTCGCGAGCAGTTGACACCGGGCCAGCAATCGCCCGATCACGTCGATCACCCGTTTGGGCTGTCACCGTCGCACCTGCTGCTGATGCTGTTCCTTACGTTGGTGAGCGCCACGCTGATCGCCTTGCAACTGTTCCGGTTGGCGAAAATCCGGGCACTCGTTGGCAAACCAACGAGCGTCACAGACCCCGGCGCTTCAGAAAAGCCCAATCCGACAAGCCGGCGGGATGCAATTCCTTCGGCAGCGGCGGTCCCAGCTGCCGCTTTGGCTGCCACTCGCCCGTCGGAGCTGTTGGCTCCCACGTCTGCACGGTTAGCGAAGGGGTGGTCAGGGCAACTGCAGATTGTTCAGATTGTTCGGGAAACGCCAACCGTTGTGACCTTCCGACTAGCTGATCCATCTGGCAACCAATTGCCATTTGATTATCTGCCAGGGCAGTTCCTTCAGGTTGAAGTGACGACTTTGGATGGGAAATCGGCGCGCCGTTCTTACACAATAGCATCATCTCCAACACAGCGGGCGCACGTAGAATTGACTGTAAAGCGGGAGGAACAAGGCGCAGTTTCACGGTATTTGCATGATACCGCGGTCACCGGTGACCTGCTCAAGGCAAGTGGACCGTTCGGTAAGTTCACCTTTACCGGCACAGACGCAAATAGCATTGTTTTGATCGCGGGCGGGGTCGGAATCACGCCGATGATGTCGGTTTTGCGCTATTTGACCGACATGAGTTGGAACGGAGAAATCTTCTTCATCTATGGTGCTCGTTCCACGGAGGAGTTTATTTTCCGGGAAGAAATCGAGCGCCTCGAACGGCGTTTTTCAAATGTCCACGTGTTCGCTGCCATGCAGCGCGCTCCCGGCACTGTGTGGCTTGGACCAGAGGGAAATATCACCAAAGACATGATTCTCGCAGCTGTCCCCGACATTGCAAAACGCAGGATCCATCTTTGCGGCCCGCCCGGCATGATGGGTGCAATGCGTGCGCAGCTTACCGACCTTGGTGTGCCGGAAGCGCAGATGCACACGGAAGCTTTTGGGCCTGCCTCACTGCCTGCAGACGCAGAAACACTTCAGGTAATGCCCGCACCGCCGCCGCGTCCAGCGACAACGTCAACGCCTCCTGTCGCGCCCGGCACAGTGACATTTTCGCTTTCAGGCGTCTCTGCGGCGCTGCCCGAAAACGAAACCGTGCTTGAAGCCGCCGAAGGCGCCGGGGTCGAAATCCCCTACGCCTGTCGGGTCGGTCAATGCGGTGTCTGTGTCGTAAAACTGCTGTCGGGCGAAGTCACAATGGCGGTGGAAACTGGTCTCGCACCTGCAGACAAGTCGCAAGGTTATGTTCTCGCCTGCCAGGCAAAGGGCACGGGCACGGCGCTCGTGGTTGAAGCCTGATGCGCGAGCGCACTGAAACCATCATCGGCTTGCTGGTGATTTTTCTGCTCCTCTTTCCATTGGGTTATTTTGTGCACGCCTCGCCCCGGTTTCCGGGCAGTCTGGCAGGCGGGATGGTAGGCCTCGCGGCGCTGACGGCGATGTTCCTCACGCTGCTTTATCCAGCGGCAAGGCGCATTGCCTGGGTCGACAGAAGACTAAATCCTCTTGCAGACAATGCGACGTGGCTCGCGATCCATATCTATGCCGGAGTGCTGGCGCCGATCCTCGGTCTGATCCACGCGGCGCACAAGTTCCAAAGTCCGGTTGGTGTGCTCTTGACCACTGCCCTCCTGATGGTGGTGATCACGGGCTTCATCGGCCGCTTTCTGCTGGCACAGACGGCCAAGGCGCTCCGGGGGCGCAAATCCGAGCTTGCGATACTGCGTTCTGCACTTGTCGGCCAATCTACTGTATCGGCTTTGGAAGGCCCTGTGAAAGCTGCCCCTTCTGGCTGGAAACGCTATTTTCTTGAAACTGAAGATTCAAGCGAACCTATAAATTCGAATGATCGGGAAATGCTGTCTTCCGCCCTGGCTGACGTTGAATACGCAATTAGGACTGAAGAGTTCACTTATAAATTATTCGAAAGATGGCGACTATTGCATCTTGTTTCTGGCTATTTTTTGCTTGCCCTTCTATTTTTTCATGTTGCAGCTGCGCTATATTACGGATTGCGCTGGCTATGAAGAAGAACAGTGTTTTTTTTGCTATATTCATCGCGGCCTTGCTGATTCTTGTGCTGGCGGTAGCAATCCGGATGCGTAGTAACGCCCCACCGGCTGCCGGGCTTGTCGGACAATTGGCAATGCCGGGCCCAATGTCGAGCGCACACCAGACATTCGCTGGTCAATGCACTGCGTGTCATACGCCTGGCGTCGGCGTGCAAACCCGAACCTGCCGCGTTTGCCATGCCGGGACAGATTTTGGCTTCAAACAGTCGACACAGTTTCACGGCCGGGTGGCCCAGTGTACTTCATGTCATATTGAACATGAAGGTGATCGTGGCGTCATAAAGATGAATCACGCTGCACTGGCTGATCCAGAGATGTTCGGAAATTCCAGTCATTTTCCCAATCTAAACAATACAAACTTAGGCCCAACATCGACCCTTGATTGCGCCAGTTGTCACGCGATACGCGATCGACATCTCGGCCTATTTGGGAAAAAATGTGAAAGTTGTCACACAACTGAAAGCTGGAAAGTGGATGGCTATCGGCATCCCTCGACAAATTCCACGGAATGCAATGAGTGCCACAAGGCGCCGCCCAGCCATTTCATGGAACATTTCAAAATGGTATCTCAGCGTGCTTCAAACAACAAGGCACGGGTTGATCAATGCTATGCATGCCACACGACGGATAGTTTCAATAATATTCGCCAGAAAGGTTGGTATGATCACCATTGAATCGCCATGGCTTCTCAGTTTTTTTCGATTGACGGTGATTGCACTGGAACTTGCAGGGGCACTGACCATTTTATTGGGCGCCGCGTTTGCATCTGCACTTTTTTTTATTAGGGCAAGATCTGGAGATCGCGCCCAGGCCTACGCGACATTGCGGTCGTCTCTGGGTCGAAGCATTTTGCTGGGGCTGGAGTTTCTTGTCGCCGGAGATATTGTGAAATCCTTGGTTATCAACCCGACGCTCGATGACCTCATCGTGCTCGCCGGTCTGGTACTCGTCCGCACGTTTCTCAGTGTGTCGCTTGGCGTTGAAATCAACGGCCATTGGCCGTGGGAAGAAACACGGATTGCGCGAGACAAGGCAAACCAGCCGGTCGTAAAGCCGGTAGCGGAACGCACGACACCCCCACAGTCGTAAAGGCACAGGTCAGCGGGAGAGCGATGATGATACAAAGACGCACATTGCTGGTTGCGGGCGCGGCCCTGGGCTTGGCGAAACAAGCGGGGGCCCAGGATGTCTCGCCGGCCCATGTGGCAGGCGGGTCAATGATGACGCTAAAGGACTGTATCGACCAGTGCATGGCCTCCCACAAAATCTGTTTGGAAACGGCGGCGCATATGTTGGTCGACCTGTCTTCGACGTCCGCGTCTGTCATTACGATTCTGACGGATTGTGCGGAAATTTGTCAGGCCACGGCAAATTCGATGTTGCGCAGCTCAGTGCTCCACCCCATCCTCTGCGGTGCATGTGCTGAAGCGTGCGAGCGGTGTGCGCAGCACTGTCTTCGTTTCGGGAGCGACCCACAATTGGCGCGATGCGCAGGAACCTGCCGGGAATGTGCAGCAGGTTGTCGCATGATGGTGTCCATGGCGACTTGACCTCCACTCAACGGTTGTTGGGTCGCAGGTTTGGGCAGCGGGATTGGCCCCGGCCGCCATTGCCTCTTTGCGTTTCTCCCGGCTGGCAATCACCGTCCGGCCGCCCCGCGGACGCAGCGCTGGGTTGCCGGCGCAAAAAGATGCGGAGGTTACGTATGGAGCCGCTGCATCAATCAGTTCACGGTCGTGATCGGACCTCTGGAGAGGCAACCGAAAATTCTTCTACAGGATTTCAGGCAGGAGAAACCCAATGCCTACGAAAAAGACGATATTCGCTGTGTTTGGATCTCTGGCAGTGCTGGCGATTGCAGGTCCAAGTTTGGCGCAGACGCCGGCAACCACGCCTGCGACAGCGCCCGAGGCTGCAGCAAAGCCGCCCCACAGCCACCAGCAGGCCATGAACAAGGGCAGTCAGCAGATGCATGACCAGATGATGAAGGATCACCAGGCCGGCATGCAAAAGCAGCAAGGCCAGTCCGCAAGTCCTGGTATGGCCGGCATGTCCGGGGCCGCTGGCAACGCCAATGCCACTGGCATGGCTGGCATGCCGATGAAGGACTGCTGCAAGAAACCCATGAACAAGACCATGCCAGCAGACAAGAAAAAGGCACCTATGCCAATGGATCATATGTGAAGTTTCCGGTGCCGTGTTCATTCCGGCACCGAGGGCCCGCCGCCAGGCCCCCATACACACTGCGGCGGGCCAACCCTGTAAACGCATGGCCGATAGTTGGCAGATAGTTTGATTTCATAGATTTAAAGTGCATTCAAGCACTACAAGTTTAAAATTTGATTCCTATCTACGTGAATTATGCGTAGACATTAGGTGTTACGAGAATTAGTTTTAATCTGCATTAATTACTATATTTCTATTTTCAATATCGAAATTTCAGCATTCTTTTCTATTGGATAGAAGTCACTTCATGGTTTGGATAAATATCCAATCGTCTCTATTTCTTATTTTGAGACAGGGATTCACAGGAGGCTGAACATGTTTGAACAAGCAGTAAAAGCCATCAACGCGGCGCCGGTGTTTCGGTCAAGATACGACAACTTCATCGGCGGGCGCTGGTGCTCTCCGGCCGCCGGTGAATATTTTGCCGACCACAGCCCAATCAATGGCCGACTGATAGCCCAATTTGCCCAGTCCACAGCAGCTGATGTGGAAATCGCTCTCGATGCCGCTCATTCGGCCAGAGAAGCATGGGCGCGAGTGTCGCCTGCCGAGCGGGCTCGATTGCTCAACCGCATTGCTGATCGTCTGGAAGATAATCTGGAGTTGCTGGCGCTCGCTGAAACCATCGACAACGGCAAACCCATAAGGGAAACGCGCGCAGCGGATGTGCCTCTGGCGATTGACCATTTTCGCTATTTCGCAGGCTGCGTCAGAGCGGCGGAAGGCACGATCTCGACAATCGATGCAGACACGATCGCCTATCACTTCCGGGAACCGCTTGGCGTGGTTGGTCAAATCATACCATGGAATTTTCCGCTGCTGATGGCGGCCTGGAAACTCGCGCCGGCTCTTGCCGCTGGCAACTGCCTCGTTATCAAGCCCGCGTCGCAAACGCCTTTGACGCTAATGATGCTGGCTGAATTGACGGCCGACATCCTGCCGCCGGGCGTGCTCAACGTGGTCACGGGCCCTGGGCGGACGGTTGGCCAGGCAATTGCCGCCAACCCCCGGATCGCGAAAGTATCTTTCACCGGAGAGACGGTGACGGGCAGGCAGATCATGCATGCTGCTGCAGATCATCTGATCCCCCAAACGATGGAACTGGGCGGCAAGTCACCAAATATCTTCATGGCAGACGTCTTCGATGAGGATGACAGCTTTCTGGACAAGGCGCTGGAGGGCTTCACGCTGTTTGCCTTCAACAAGGGCGAAGTGTGCACATGCCCTTCCCGGGCGCTTATCCATGAATCCATCTTCGATCGCTTCATCGAGCGCGCCATTGCGCGGGTTGACGCAATTCGCCAGGGCAACCCGCTTGATCCGTCGGTTCAAGTCGGGGCCCAGGCTTCCGAGGATCAGCTTCACAAGATCCTGAATTACATTGAGATCGGCAAGTTGGAGGGGGCCCAGTGTCTGGCTGGCGGGACCAGGGCGCTACCTGGCGGCGAACTGGATCAGGGCTATTTTGTGAAGCCCACTCTGTTTGTTGGCGAGAACCACATGCGGATTTTCCAGGAGGAAATTTTTGGACCTGTCCTTTCGATCACGCGGTTCAAGACTGTGGAAGAGGCAATCGCGATCGCCAACGACACGGCCTATGGCCTCGGAGCGGGTGTTTGGACCCGAAATGGCAACGCCGCATACAGGTTAGGCCGCGCGATCAACGCCGGCCGGGTATGGACCAACTGTTATCATCAGTATCCCGCTCATGCAGCGTTCGGTGGTTACAAGGCGTCCGGATTCGGGCGCGAAAATCACAAGATGATGCTCGATCACTATCAGCAGACCAAGAACCTGCTGGTCTCCTACGATGAACGAGCAATGGGCCTGTTCTGACATTTTCGGTCAAGGGAGAAGCACACATGGCTAAAACCATGAAGGCAGCTGTCGTGCGCGAATTCGGCGCCCCGCTGGTTATTGAGGAAGCACCTGTTCCTTCAGTTGGCCCTGGCCAGATCCTGGTAAAGATTGCTGCGACCGGGGTGTGCCATACTGATCTGCATGCAGCCGAAGGTGACTGGCCTGTACGGCCAACGCCGCCGTTCATTCCCGGCCATGAGGGCGTGGGCTTTGTCGCGGCCGTCGGGGCGGGCGTCGCGAACGTGAAGGAAGGCGACAGGGTGGGAGTGCCATGGCTCTATACGGCCTGTGGCCATTGCGTGCACTGTCTCGGCGGCTGGGAGACACTTTGCGAAAGCCAGAAGAACACAGGCTATTCGGTAAACGGCAGTTTCGCGGAATATGTGCTCGCCGATCCCAATTTCGTCGGCCATTTGCCTGACAATGTCAGTTTTGTGGAAATTGCGCCGATTCTGTGTGCCGGTGTCACGGTCTACAAGGGCTTGAAGGCAACAAGCGCCCGGCCTGGTGAGTGGGTGGTCATATCTGGGATCGGCGGCCTTGGACACATGGCCGTGCAATATGCCCGAGCGATGGGCCTGAACGTGGCTGCGGTGGACGTTGACGACAGGAAACTCGATCTCGCGACCCGTCTCGGAGCATCGATAACCATCAACGCCAAACATGAAGAACCGTCCGTCGTGATCCGCAAGGCCATCGGTGGCGCACAGGGCGTGCTGGTAACTGCCGTCTCGCCCAAGGCGTTTCAACAGGCGCTGGGCATGGTTCGCCGCGGCGGCACGGTTGCATTCAACGGTCTCCCGCCGGGCGATTTCCCGTTGTCGATCTTCGACACGGTGCTCAACGGGATCACCGTGCGTGGATCGATCGTCGGCACCCGCCTTGACCTGCTCGAAGCGCTCGCCTTCGCCAGCGAAGGCAAGGTTCGCGCGACCGTGCAAACCGAGAAGCTGGAAAACATCAACGATGTCTTCACCCGGATGCACGCAGGCGACATTGAGGGCCGGATCGTCCTCGAGCTCGCCTGAGCCACTTTCATTGACGAGCAATTGAATCATGTCTGACTTTCGTGATGTGCCAGTGGCCCGGCGACACTTCGTGCAAGGACTGGTGTTCGGCGGCGCTGTGGCCGGCTTCGTTCCAGCACTGCTCGCGAGCCCAACTGCCACATCGGTTCCGGAAATGAGCGGGACCGAGTTTGACCTTGAGATCGCCGAGCTGCCGGTCAACTATACCGGCAAGCGCCGGGTCGCGACGGCGGTGAACGGCACCGTTCCCGCACCGGTGCTGCGTCTGCGCGAAGGCGACACCGTCACACTGCGCGTTCGCAACGGCCTCAAGGAAATGTCCAGCATCCACTGGCACGGGATCATCCTGCCCGCTGAAATGGATGGTGTGCCTGGCATCAGTTTCGCGGGCATTGCCCCTGGTGAGACCTTCACATATCGATTCCAGGTGCGACAGGCGGGCACCTATTGGTATCACGCCCACACGCTCGCGGAACAGACCGGACTTTATGGGGCCATCATCGTCGAACCGAAGGTGCCCGATCACGTCGCGCCCGACCGCGACTATGCCATCATCCTGAGCGACTGGTCGGACGAGCCACCGCTGCAGATTTTCACCAACCTGAAGAAATTCAGCGGCTACTATAATTTTGCGCAGCCGACCGTTGGCGACTTCTTCAAGGATATCGGCACGCAGGGTTTGGGCAAGGCCGTCGAGCGGCGGCGGATGTGGAACAGGTCCCGGATGAACCCGACCGATTACAGTGATGTTTCGGCGGCGACCTACACCTATCTCATGAACGGCACGACGCCGGCAGGCAACTGGACCGGCCTGGCATCGTCTGGCGAGCGGGTTCGTCTGCGCTTTGTCGGAGCCGGGACAGCGACGTTCTTCGACGTTCGGATTCCCGGTGTAGACCTGATTATTGTTGCAGCCGACGGGCAGCCGGTCGTGCCAGTGACGGTCGAAGAGTTCCGAATTGGGCCGGGCGAGACCTACGATATCGAGTTCATCATGCCCGACGACACAGCACGCACCATCTTCGCCCAGTCGATTGATCGGACCGGCTTTGCCAAGGGCACGATTGCGCCGGCGCCGGGCATGATGGCGCCGGTACCGGCCCTCGAAACGCGGACCTGGCTTGATCCGGTGGACATGATGGGTGCGATGACAACGATGAACGGCATGGACGGCGGCCATGCGAATCATGGCCTGCAGGCGATGCCACCAAAGGCGCAGCACGCTCGCACGGAATATGGCGCAAACACCGATATGCGCGTCGATTTTCCGCGCACCAATCTCGATGATCCTGGCGCTGGCCTGCGCAATCGTTCCTGGCGCGTCCTGACATTGGCGGACCTGCGGACCCCCGGCGGCGATCCTGATCCCCGCGAGCCCGACCGCGAAATCGAGCTTCACCTGACCGGCAACATGGAACGGTTCGTCTGGTCGATGGATGGCATCAAGCTCAACGATTCACGGCCACTTCACTTCAGACCGGGCGAACGGCTGCGCATTACATTGATCAACGATACGATGATGGCCCATCCGATGCACCTGCATGGCATGTGGAGTGACGTCGAGTCGTCCGACGGCCGTTTTCAGGTCCGCAAGCACACCGTTGTGGTCCAGCCTGCGCAGCGCATTGCCTTCCGGGTCACAGCTGATGCGATGGGCCGGTGGGCGTTCCACTGCCACCTGCTCTATCACATGGCTGCCGGCATGTTTCGGGAAGTTGTGGTCGCATGATCCGCTGGTCTTTCCCCCGGTTTATGGCGCTCACAATCGCCATGCCGCTGATCACAGATATGGCAGCGCCCGCACTTGCTCAACAGGCTTTGGCTACGCCGGCCGCTTCCACGTCCCAACAACCGTCTCCGCCTCAGCAACATGGCCATTCTGCGCCGTCCGCCCCGGATCAGGCGGCGATGGATATGCCGGGCGTGGACACGAAAATGGACATGGGCCGGATGCAGGGCGGCAAGGCGCCGCCAGGCGCGCGCGACAGCAACGACTATTCGGATGGCTACCGCAATTCAACGCTGCCGAATTACGAGATGGCCGACAAGCTGACGATCCCGAAGGTGCTTGTTGACGAACTGGAATTCGTCACCGGCAATGAGGGGCAAGGCTTCGGTTGGACGGTGCAAGTCAACAAGGGCCAGGACAACGACAAGCTTTGGCTTCGCAGCCAGGGGCTGAAGAACTCTGACGATCGCCTTGATCCGGAGAGCAGTCTCGAAATGCTCTGGTGGCACAGCAAAACGCCCTTTTGGGGCACGATGCTGGGCGTTCGTCAGGACCTTGGGAAGGGTGCAACCACCTGGCTCGCGGTGGGAATCGAGGGGTTGGCACCATATTGGTTCGAAGTCCAGTTGACCGGTTATGTTGGTAACGACGGTCGGTTCGCAGCCCGCGCCAAGGCCTCCTACGATGTGCTCCTCACCAATAGGCTGATCCTGACCCCGCAGGTGGAGACCAATATCTACAGCAGGCGCAGTATCGAGCGTGAGCTCGGCAGCGGCTTCAGCAATGTTGAGCTCAGCGGGCGCCTGCGATATGAAATTTCTCGCAAGATCGCGCCCTATGTCGGCTTTGTCTGGGAGCGGGCACTTGGCGGCACGGCGGAATTTCGGCGGGCTGACGGCAAACAATTGGTGGAGAAGCGTGTGGTGGCCGGCCTTCGGTTGTGGTGGTGACGCCTGAATGTGGAGCAGGCGCGCAAGGAAACGGGTTCAGCCGGTTTCGTCGAGCCGGCAGTCGCGTACGCCTCTCCCTTCCGTCTGTCGTGCTCCTGCTCGCCGTTGCTGCCGCCTCTGCCGGTCAGACTGGCATTCTTGCCTTCCTTCCAACTCTGGTTGATCATAATCCGGTCGATGCTTCGCCGCGTGTGCATGATCTCAATGTCGCGCTTCTGACCGCCATCCATCCGCTCGCCGCGCTGCTGTTTGCGCCGCTTTGGGGCTGGCTGGCCGACCGCATGGATTACCGGATTTCCTTGCGCACGGCGCTGATCTTGCTGGCGCTGGTGATTGCACCGATCGGAACGGTATCGGTTCCGGCTTTGTATCTGCTCCGGATCGGGGCGGGCATTGCTGCGGCCGCCATTATCCCCCTGGCATTGCTGTCTGCGAGTTTTTCAGCGCAGGAGCGCAGCGAGCGGGCGCAGCGCTTCGCCTGGCTTACGGCATTTGTCTTCCTGGGGGATATGGTCGGCCCTATTCTGGCCGAGGCGGGCGCACGTCTGACGCCACGAACACCGCTGTTGATGATGGGACTCGCCGTCAGTGCCATCGCCATCGCTCTGTGTTTCGTTCGCCTGCCGGACCGGTGCGTTGCCTGTCCCGTTAGCAGCCTATCCAAAGGACAGTCTCAGCCGGTCGCTGCGATGCTGCTGCTGATTGCAATGGTCAGTGGCGGTGGGCTGGCCGCTATGCACGTCGATCTTCTTGTAAGCAGGGCCGATTATCTGCTTGACCGCGAAGAAATTGCGCTGATGCTCAGTCTTTGCGGACTTGCAATGCTGGCGGCGCAACTGTTCCACCAACGGGTTCCTTGGGTGGTTACAGCACCGAGACTGATTGCATGCACGACGCTCGCGCTTCTCGCCGGTGCCTTGCTCACCTTCAGCCACATATCATCCGTGATCTCCACGGCCGGCGTCATCATCACGGCCGGCTGGAGTTCGGCCAGCCTGCGCCTTGTTACGAGTTTCTGGATCAGTGGCGCCGGCCTCCCGTCCGGCTGGAAACTCGGTCTCCAACACGCCGCCGCCAGCATTGGCCAGGCGCTTGCACCGTTGGCGATTGCCTTTGCCGAGCCAGCAGGACGGCCATCGATCCTTACAGGCATCGGCGGCATTTCCATCCTGATGCTGTTCGCGCTGCCATTTGTCTGGCGACGCGAGCCACAACGAACAGTCGAAGGATGAGTCACTCACGAGGGAGCAAGGCGTCCCCACGGACCTCGGCAGCAGATGCCCCTGGCTCTGACTGGCTGAACCGAGCGAACCGATCTATGTCGCCCGCATACGACCAAGGCGCGGGATGAATGCCGGCGTCTGCTCCATGTAAGATCGATACTCCTCTCCAAATGCGTTGAGTAGGTTACGATCTTCTTGTCGTGCCAGGCGAAGATACATGAAAACGAGAACCGGGAACATGGCAAGGGTAAGCAGGGTCGGCCATTGCATCAGAAAGCCGAGCATTATGAGAATGAAGCCCATATATTGCGGGTGGCGTACACGGGCATAGATTCCCGTCGCCGCCAACTTGTGAACCCGCGCAGCGGCATGGAGCGATGCCCATCCGGCCGAGATCAGCCAGAAACCCCCACCGATCAGCAGGATGCTCGCGATGTGAAACGGCCCGAGATGCGGGTTGGAGCGCCATCCAAACATCATTTCAAGCAAGTGGCCGGAATCGTGCCTGAACCAGTCAACACTCGGAAAACGGGACTGGAGCCATCCCGAAATCATGAATATTGTGAGCGGGAATCCGTACATCTCCGCAAATAATGCGGCGATGAAGGCGCTGAATACACCAAAACTGCGCCAATCTCGCTTTGTAGCTGGCTTGAAGAAACTGAAGGCAAATATAATGAAAACACTGGCATTCAGCAAAGCAAGCCCCCACAGACCATAACCATTATCAGGATGCGTCATTCCCGCTGGACTCCAGTTTTCGGCCAATATCGATGATTTTTGCTGTATGTTTTTGGCCTTCACCCTGCGCGTGCGCGTGTGTGCCTTGCTGGTTGTGCATGAATATGTGCATCAGTGGGCATGCCAGGAAAATCAGGAACGGGAGCACGCCGAGGGCATGCGCGCTGTGCTCGGAGAACAAGAAAAAACCGGCGATCAACAGGAAGCCGATAAACGCGATCTTGCCGCGAGAAGCGATACGGGCGTTTTGATCATCCATTGGCCGAAATCCGATTCCTTGCTGACAACCGGCTGGAAACATGTGCGACAACTCGGCTTCGGGAAATAAGTAGTCGTCGCAAGGTTCGTCTGTCACGCCAGCCAGCCAATGACAAACCGCTATTAAACCAATTGTCTTGCGATCGCCTTGATCGCCTTGAGCCCGGAGCCGAAACGGGCCATCGCCTCCCTGTTCTTTTCAAGTTCGCTGTAGGGCAGGTAGGAAATGTCGAGATCCGATATCCGGCTGAACGCAGGACGCTGGAGCTGATTGCGGACATCGGCCTCGCGGGCGTCGGGGGCCACAAGGAAGAGCCCTGCTGTGGCATGCAAATCTCCGCCGCTGAGTGCAAGATCAAGCATACGGACGATACCCGAATAAATGGACGTGGAATGCTCGACCTCAAACGCTGCAGCGACACGGTCTGTGCCAACCTCGAGCCAGAGGACATCTATCAGGCGTATCGCATCGGCACCTGGTGCTGCAGCGAGCGTGTCGGGCAGATGGTTCAGGCAATCCGAGCCGAGCGCCTTGCCGTGGTGGGTGCGGTTCCGGTCATTCGCGGCGATCCATACCTGATAGCCGAGCGCGCGACCAAGGTCGCGCAGCCACGCCTGAATTTCAGTGTGGGTTCGGTCGTTCTGGCCTTCGACTTGCGCTGCTCTGGAGAGCGTTTGCGCCTCCCTGCGCGCCGTTTCGAGGCGAGTGTTCCAGTCGTCCAGCGCCGAGCCGGTGAGGTTGATCGGCGGCGCAGGGTAACGACCGGAGCCGATATCGAAGAGCAGGCCCCCAATGGCCCCCAGATCATTGGAGAGCAGGTCACGGAACCGGTCGTTGAGATCGAGGATGCCGATCCGCATCGCCAGAAAATGCGCCCAGCTTCCGAGTTTCACATTTGCGCCGGTCAGCAAATTATAGCCTTTGACAATCGCGGTGTTGAATGGAGGCACGAGCGTCGGGTGCAGGAAGTAGAGCAGGTTGGCGACCGCGGGGCCCAATCCCTTGATGGCCATGCGGTCGATGTCATGGATATGGCGAATGATGTCGTCTGCCGTGTCACAACATGAGCAGGCGTGGAGCAGCCTTCCGAACGCGCGCTGGTTTTCCCGGTTCTCATAAATGTCGGGTATGCGAAGCTTGGGTTTCCATAAGAATGCGTGGTCAGCCCCCTTGAATATCTGCCTTTGTTCCGCCACCGAATGAACAATTGTCTCAAGTGATGACCCGCGATAGGCATTGCCGAAGCTGCCTTCTTCAATATCGTTGACAACTTGGGCAATGCCGCGTCGGATGGAACGGAAATTCTTGATCCGTTCCTCCCATAGGAACCAGCTGCGATAGGTAGCGCCTGGGTCATCTCGCCAACGGTGAATGAGATGCCGGACATTTATATCGTTTTTGCTGCAAGTATCTGTCAATTTTCGCTCCATATCATGCAGCGCGAAATTCTCGCTATTTTTTCGTCTCAGCACTTCCAGCGAAACAGAAACTGCCCGAAAACCATGAGAATTTATCGCTGATTGTGATCGACTTTTTGTCAGGCCGTTTTTGCCGACCGATGCTTCGGTATTTGCGTATATACCCGATCACTTTTTCACTCGATTTTTGCGCTCGTCAATCATCTTGATCGTGAAAAACAAGGCTGGGCTGCCATGCACAGAAACAGGAAAGGGCATCGCCATCAATTTGATCCCCGGATCGCCTCCCGGCAGCTGGATATGGCTGTTCCGCTCGCGCCGCGGCCTGCAGAAGCCGAACTTGCGATAGCCTTTCTGGGTGCATCCGGAACCGTTACCGGCTCGCGATATCTTGTGGATGACGGCAAGACGCGGGTGGTGATCGATAGCGGTCTCTTTCAGGGTTCGAGGGATTTGCGCGCGTTGAACTGGGCCTCCGTTCCGCCCGATGTCGCTGCTGCCGACCTGATTCTGCTTACTCACGCCCATCTTGATCATTCAGGTGCCCTGCCGCGCATGGCCCGACTAGGCTGGGCTGGAACCATATTATGCACGCGGGCCACGGCGGCACTCTGCGACATTCTGCTGCCCGACAGCGGCCATTTGCAGGAGAGGGACGCGGACTTCGCGAACCGTCGCGGCTTTTCCCGTCACCAACCTGCGCTACCGCTCTACACACAAGCCGATGCCCGGCTGGCGCTCAAGTTGTTCCGAACAGTTGAATTTGGCGCCTGGCACCCTGTCGCGGATGGCATCTCTGCTCGATATCATCGCGCCGGCCATATCCTCGGCGCCGCTTCAATCGAACTTGATTGGAAGGGCCGGACAATTCTCTTTTCCGGTGACATCGGCCGTTATGATGATGCTGTCATGCTGGATCCCGCACCACCAACGCGCGCCGATTTCGTTCTCGTTGAATCAACTTATGGTGACCGCCGCCATGAGCAGATCGACCCGGCGAAGGCCCTCGCCGACTATATTGAACGGTGCGTGCGGCGTGGCGGAACGATCGTCATCCCTGCGTTCGCGGTCGGCCGTGTGCAATCGCTGCTTCACCATCTTTCGCGACTGCGCGCCGCCGGGCATCTGCGCGACACGCCTGTCTATCTCGACAGTCCGATGGCAATCAACGCAAGCGAACTGATGTGCACATTCATGGAGGAACATCGGCTTAGCCGCACCCAATGTGAAGCTGCTTGCAACGTTGCCCACTATGTTCGGGACGTGGCGGAATCCAAAGCTCTGACTGCGGACTCCAAGCCCAAGGTCATCATCTCGGCGAGCGGCATGGCAACAGGTGGACGCATCCTGCATCATCTGAAGCAATTTGCGCCAGATCAGAAGAATCTCATTCTCTTTTCCGGGTTTCAGGCAGCGGGCACGCGCGGCGCAGCGCTTGTGGCAGGAACGAAGACGGTCAAGATTCACGGCGAAATCGTGCCTGTCGAGGCGGAGGTTGCCAATCTGCCCATGCTGTCGGCACACGCGGACAGCGACGAGATCGTGCGCTGGCTGGGCTCGCTTGCGCAGGCGCCCCAGCTGGTCATGGTCACGCATGGAGAACCGACCGGGTCGGAGGTCCTGGCCAAGCGCATTTCCGATGAACTTGGCTGGGTATGCACCGTGCCAACCCTCGGCAGCTGGAGCGTGCTTGCATGAACGATGGCACATTTCCGGCGGCAGATATCGATGCAAAAGCCAATCTTTTGCGCGCCTGCCGGCTTGGGTTGACGGCGGCCGGCCACGATTTCCTGGCCATCATGCGGCATGACTGTGCCGTCTGCCGGTCCGAGGGCCTCGCTTCGCGCGCGCAGGTCGCATTGCGAGTTGGCGACCGGGAGATTGTCGCGACCGTGCTGCACAGTTCGGCCGACCTTGTCCCGCAGGGTGGGATCGGCCTGTCCGAGGCCGCGTGGCATGCCTTGGGTGTCGAGGAACGTGATCTTGTCGCAGTCGCCCACGCGCAACCACTCGCGTCGCTTCGCGACGTAAGGCACCGGATCTACGGCAACAGACTCGGTGAAGAGGCATTTGCGCGCATTGTCGATGACATCTCTGCCCGCCGCTATACCGATGTGCATCTCTCCGCCTTTGTCACCGCTTGCTCGGCAGTGCCGCTGGATCGTGACGAGATGATCGCCCTTACGCGGGCGATGGTAGACGTCGGTGAGCAGCTTTCATGGCCGAATGAAATGATTGTCGACAAGCACAGTGTCGGCGGGCTGCCTGGCAACCGGACGACGCCGATCATCGTTGCGATCATGGCTGCCGAAGGCATGACGATGCCCAAGACATCGTCACGCGCGATCACGTCGCCGGCAGGGACGGCTGATACCATGGAAGTGCTCGCCCCGGTGGATCTTGGCCTTCCGGCGATCAGGCGGGTCGTAGAGCGCGAGGGCGGCTGCATCGTCTGGGGTGGTGCCGTCAAGCTGAGCCCGGCTGACGATATCATCATCGGAGTCGAGCGCGTACTCGACGTCGACGCGGTTGGCCAATTGGTTGCGTCGGTCCTTTCCAAAAAGATCGCAGCTGGCTCAACTCATCTCGTTATCGACATACCAGTAGGGCCGACTGCGAAGGTGCGAACCGATGCGGCAGCGGCAGCGCTGGGCGTGGCCCTCGATTCCGTTGCACAGGCCTTTGGTCTCAAGACCAGCGTTGTGTTCGGGCCTGGAGTGGCGCCGATCGGCCTTGGGATCGGTCCGGCGCTTGAAGCGCATGACATCCTCTTGGCGCTGCAAGGCCGGCCAGGAGTTGAGGATTTGGTTCATCGGGCCTGCGAACTGGCCGGCAGTCTGCTTGAACTTGCCGGCAGCTCAGCACCGGGAACCGGCTATGAACGTGCACTTGCTGCGCTTAGGAGCGGTCGCGCATGGGCAAAGTTCCAGCGAATATGCGAGGCCCAAGGCGGCATGCGCATCCCGCCGATCGCGCGTTTCAAGCACGAGCTTCTGTCGCCACAAGCCGGCAGACTCGTGAGCATCGATAACCGGAAAATCGCGACCGTCGCCAAGCTTGCCGGAGCACCGGCTGCGAAGGCTGCGGGCATTTCGATGCATGTACGACTTGATCAGCGCGTCTCAGCCGGCGAGCCGCTTTGCACCATTCATGCGGAAAGCAGCGGCGAACTGGCCTACGCACTTGCTTTCGCGCAGGGCGATGATGCAATCTTTGCGATTGACGAACAGTGACGGGCGCCCTTGTCATGGCCATGCCGGGCAACGAGCAGTTTGCTGATCTGCTTTGCGCGCGCATTGAGGGTGATCCGGGCAGGCTTGAGCACCGCCAGTTTCCAGACGGGGAAACCTATCTGCGGATCAGGAGCGAAATCGGTGACCGGGATGTCGTACTGGTCTGCAGTCTCGACAAACCGGACGCCAAAATGCTGCCGCTGTTATTCGCTGCGGATACGCTGCGCGAACTGGGTGCCCGCTCGATCGGTCTTGTCGCCCCCTATCTTGCCTATATGCGCCAGGACGTCCGCTTCCAGCCAGGTGAAGCCGTCACGTCGCGCACCTTTGCTGCAACGCTGTCGCGCCACCTCGACTGGCTGGTGACAGTCGATCCTCACCTCCATCGATACCAGGCGTTGGATGAGGTTTATCGCATCCCGAGCCGCGTGGTCCATGCCGCGCCGCTGATGGCGCACTGGATCAGGCAGAATGTCGTTCGGCCGATCATCATCGGGCCCGATCGGGAAAGCGAGCAGTGGGTTTCGCAAGTGGCAGCCGCTGCCGGTGCTCCGTTCCTGGTGTGCGATAAGGAACGGTCGGGTGATCGCAGCGTACGGATTGCGATACCTCATGCAAAGGCGCTTGTTGATCATCAGCCGGTGCTGGTTGATGACATTGCCTCATCGGGTCGAACTTTGGCAGTGGCCGCCAGACAACTCGTTGATCGGGGCCATCGGCCACCGGATTGTGCGGTTGTCCATCCACTGTTTGCAGACGATGCGATGCAGTTGCTGCACAGCCTTGTGCGACGGATCGTCAGCACCAATACGATCGGTCATGTAACCAATGGCGTCGACATGTCTGGTCCCGTGGCTGACGCCGTGAAGACATTTCTCTTGCCGCGAGCATGACGCGCCTTGCGCAGCCCGATCAAAGGCGTGGAACGTCTGCAAGGTGGCCTGTTGCGTTCGCCGGTCTGACACGTCTCCGGTGATTTGCAGTGCGACGGAAAAACCCGAACAACGCCTATTGACCTGGGACCATGGTCCAACCCGCAAGAGCGACACACAGGAAGTGCCGGCGTTGCCGGCACTGAAGCGGGCCGCTGTCTTTGCAGACGCGAGGAGGATCATGAGAGAGCCAAAGGTTGTGCATCTTCTGTGTGATGATGAACAAACATGTCAGTCGCTTCAGTCCGTTTTGCGAACAGGCGGATTCACCGTTCGGGCGCATTTGGCGCGACATGATTTTCCCAGAAATGCGCAGGAAGCGGATGCCGGCTGCGTCGTGCTGGACATGCCGAAGTCCGATCCGGACGGCTTTCGGATTATGGCAGACATTTCAAGCAGAAGGGGTGAGATGCCGGTGGTGGTCACAGGCGAGCGCGATGTTTTGCTGGCTGTGCAGGCAATGAAGGCAGGTGCTGTCGATTTCATTGCCAGGCCGGTTGAAACGGCGTTGCTGCTTGATGCCGTGCAACGGTCCTTCCTGCAGATCGAGCGCGCCAGCATCCTCGCCGCTGAACGCGCGCAGGCCGGCCATCTTTTGACACAACTGACGCCGCGTGAAGCGGACGTTCTGGCGGGCATGGCTCTTGGCTATTCCAACAGGACTATTGCCTGCGATATCGGCCTTTCATCGAGAACCGTCGAGATTCATCGGGCCAGCCTGATGCGCAAGCTGGGTGTACAAACAACGGCGGAAGCCTTGAGGATCGCCTTTGCGGCCGGCCTGCCGAAAATGTCATGCAACAGTTTGAGAAGGCAAACCGAAAGACAAATGCCGCAACGAGACGATGACATCGGCTCGGTCCGCAATTCGGGGCGTCAAGCCTCTGGCTGAACAGAAAATAGCTGTGCCTGCCTGCACGCCGCAGCGACCTTCGACGAGGGCTTCGACAGAATCGCGAAACGTTGACCGTCAATGCTGAATTAATTGTAACGTCTTCAGTGGCGAACCCCTGGGATGCGTAAGATAGACATGCAACTAATTTCAAGCATTCACATAAGCCGAGGTTCGTCGTCGAACGGTAATTGGGTCGTCGCTTCAATCCCTTGCGGTCGATTGGCAAAAGACTTGATTGCTTTTCTGCGCGCGCCGGGTTCAGGCGGCCTCGCTCCACCGATCCTTTGGCAGGGTGAAATCTGTGCTCGTTTCCAGTTTGAACGGTTCGGGTTGGTGAAAACCAAATCGCAAATCTGGGCCGCATCAAGTTACGCTGCATTCACCACAATCCTGCCAGTAGCCGCCTCATTGCGTTCGCCCGGGTCCACGCCTGAGCTGAACGCAATTGGTCATCGCGGCGCGGGCCTGCCGGATGGTTAGGGTCAACGTCTCAGAACGGTTTCCACTCGCCCGCATTTCGTCATCCACCGCGGCCGAATTGAAGAATGCCATGGACAAGAATCGAACCATCCACCTGGTTGACGACGATGCAGCGGTTCGTCGAGCAGTCGGCTTTGTGCTGAGCACCAACGGTTACAGCGTGCAGCGATATTCCTCAGGAACTGAATTTCTCAAGCACGCCGATCCTTCCACAACGGGCTGCGCGATGCTCGATATCGGCTTGCCCGGCATGGATGGCCTCGAGGTGCAGGCTATGATGGCGAAGCGCGGAATTGCCATGCCGGTGATTGTTCTGACCGGGTGTGGAGACGTATCGATAGCGGTCAGAGCAATGAAGGCGGGGGCTATCGACTTTCTGGAAAAGCCATTTTCAAGTGCGGCGCTCTTGCAATCTGTCGCTGGCGCCTTCCGCCGGATCGACAGCTTCAATCTTCACACGATCGAGGCAGCGGAGGCTTCGGTGCGGATCGCGGCGCTGACTCCCCGGGAGCGAGAGGTGCTGGCCGGGTTAGCCAATGGCTTTCCCAGCAAGAAGATTGCCGATATGCTCCGATGCTCCTCACGAACTGTCGAGGTTCATCGGGCAAATATTACAAGAAAGCTGGGCGTACGAAATCATGCCGAGGTGCTTCGACTTGCCTTTGTGTCCGGGATCAATTTGTCAAAGTAGCACGTGATCAAAGCCTTGCCACGAAATATTTAGATGATTGAAGATCTCAATCGAAACACGGAATAAATCTCGATCAATAGAAAAGATATTATTTAGATTGTTCTGCACATTTTGATTTGATATAATTTTCAAAAAGGGCAATAATTATGATAGATTGAAGATTTTCTCTTTTGAAATGCGTCCATCCGCTTTCTGCAATTGGGGTACCATGAGCAATGTTGGGCTCGGCACTGCAAATAACTGACTGAAGCGGCTCGCCCATTGAACCGTAACGCTCTGAAAGGTGCTGCTGATGCAACCCGCGAAAACCTGCCAGCCAAACAACAAGCCCGGTCATGGCCACAGCGCGCCACCGGCGGACACCAAGGGCGCGGCCCGAGACCCCGTGTGCGGAATGACGGTCGATCCCCACAACACGCACCATCGCGCTGAACATGACGGCCATCCCTACTATTTCTGCTCGGCAGGCTGCAGAACAAAGTTTCTGGCCACCCCACAGCCTTACTTGTCCCCGCAGACAAACGTGCCGGCTGCAGCAGCAGATGCAGTTTACACGTGCCCCATGCACCCTGAAGTGCGGCAGGTCGGCCCTGGTTCCTGCCCGATTTGTGGCATGGCGCTGGAACCGGCTGTTGCCACGCAATCAGATGCCCCCAATCCGGAGCTTCTTGACTTCACCCGGAGATTCTGGGTCGGTCTTGCCCTGACCATTCCGCTGCTGCTGCTGGAAATGGGCGGGCATCTGCTGCCCATCGATCATCTGATGCTGAAGCAGACGTCGAACTGGGTCCAATTGCTCTTGGCAACACCTGTCGTGCTTTGGAGCGGGGCGCCTTTCTTTGAGCGGGGCTGGCGATCCGTGATCACGCGCAGTCTCAACATGTTCACCATGATTGCGCTCGGCACTGGTGTGGCATGGAGCTACAGCGTTGTGGCAACGATGATCCCCGGGACGTTCCCGGCCGGTCTTCGCCAGGTAGATGGCGCGGTCGCAGTCTATTTCGAACCGGCGGCGATCATTGTGGTTCTGGTTTTGCTCGGCCAGTTGCTTGAACTGCGCGCGCGTGCCGCCACGGGTGGTGCGATCCGTGCTCTTCTCGACTTGGCGCCCAAGACAGCACGCCGGTTGGGCACGGATGGAACAGGCCACGAGGTTTCGTTGGAAGTCATAGCGGTGGGCGACCGGCTGCGTGTGCGTCCGGGCGAGGGCGTCCCTGTCGATGGTGTCGTAGAGGAAGGACAGACAGCCATCGACGAATCAATGGTTACAGGCGAGTCGATGCCGGTCTCCAAGTCGGCAGGTGCCCGTGTTGCAGCTGGAACCATCAACCAGACTGGAGCGATCATCATTCGTGCAGACAAGGTCGGCCGTGACACCATGCTGGCGCGCATTGTCCAGATGGTTGCTGACGCGCAGCGCTCACGGGCCCCGATCCAACGCCTTGCTGATCGCGTTTCGGGATTGTTCGTGCCGGCAGTGATCATTGTTGCGCTGGTGGCCTTTGCGGTCTGGGCAGTTGTCGGACCGGAACCGCGTCTTGCCTATGCGCTGGTTGCCGCTGTCACCGTGTTGATCATTGCCTGCCCGTGTGCGCTGGGCCTGGCGACCCCCATGTCAATCATGGTCGGTGTCGGTCGCGGCGCGCAGGCCGGTGTGCTGATCAAGAATGCCGAAGCGCTCGAGCGCCTCGAAAAGGTCAATACTCTGGTCGTCGACAAGACCGGTACGCTGACGGAGGGCAAACCCAGCGTCGTGGCAATCGAACCCGCAGAGGGCCTATCTGCGGATGACCTGCTCCGGCTCACGGCGGCGGTCGAACAGTCGAGCCAGCATCCCCTCGGCGCCGCGATCGTGGCGGCGGCAGCGGCGAGGGGCATGGCGGTTGCAGCAATGTCTGAATTTGATGCTCCAACGGGCAAGGGCGTCATCGCAACAGTCGATGCCCGCCGGGTGGCGATCGGCACAGCCGCGTGGCTCGCCGAAATTGGCGCCGACGTGACCGGGCTGGCGGAGGCCGCTGATCGTCATCGTCGTGACGGCGCCACCGCCGTGCTGGTTGCCATCGATGGCAAGCCGGCCGGGGTGATTGCGATCGCTGATCCGGTGAAAGCCTCAACGCCAGCTGCTCTTTCGGCGCTGCGCGAAGCGGGCATTCGGGTCATCATGCTGACCGGGGACAACCGGGTGACGGCCGAGGCAGTCGCAAAGCGGCTCAACATTGCCGACGTCGAGGCCGACGTTCTGCCTGATCAGAAGGCCGCCGTGGTAGAACGGCTCAAGGCTGCTGGCGCGGTGGTGGTAATGGCAGGCGACGGCGTGAACGATGCGCCCGCGCTGGCTGCGGCTGACGTAGGGATAGCCATGGGAACCGGCACCGATGTGGCCATCGAAAGCGCTGGTGTGACCCTGTTGCGCGGCGATCTCGGCGGCATCGTGCGCGCCCGGCGGCTCAGCCAGGCAACAATGCGCAACATCCGCCAGAATCTGGTGCTGGCTTTTGTCTATAATCTTGCGGGTGTGCCGATCGCCGCTGGCGTGCTTTATCCAACATTCGGCCTGCTGCTCTCGCCGGCGATTGCCGCAGCCGCCATGGCCTTGTCGTCGGTCAGTGTGGTTGGCAACGCGCTTCGACTGCGGCGCCTGAGGCTTTGAATGGCCGAAACCAACGCCGCAGGTCAAATATCCTGCGGTAATCTGGTGGAACCCCCTGCGGTGTCGGGCCGCAATGCCATTCGACTGTCAGCCAGCGATCGGAGGAGCCAGGGTGCCAAGCCAGGAAACAACCAGCAGTACAAGAGCTGCAAACAGTGTTTCCGCAACGATACTGCGTCGTAGGGCAGACGTGGCGCCGTCGGTTCCATCGTTGGCCATTTCGGTTTCGAGCGCTGGTGTCAGACGGAAGCGGTTGTTTGCCGCAAGCCCGACCATCCCCGCAAACAGCAGCAGTTTGATTGCCATCAGCCGACCGTAGTCGCTCTTGAACAGATCTGCGGCATGGTCGGGCCCAATGAGCAGCCAACTGTTGATCAGACCCGTGGCAATCAGCAAGCCAACAATGACTGAACCGGTAAACGCAAAGCCGGCCAGTGCCTCGTGGGCAATATGGACATTCGCCGTGGACGAGGCACGCGCGCAGCGCGCCAATATGATTACAAGCGCGACCAGCGCTCCGACCCACGCGCCCGCAGCAAGAAGATGAATGATATCAGCCAACAGCTCGAGCCATCCTGTCGCGCCCTCGCCGGCTGCGCCGTGGCCGGTCCAGGCCAAGGACGCGAGGCTGACGCCGCCAGCAACAACCACAGCCAAGCCCGAAGCCGAGCGCGCAGGTTTGACCATCACGGTGTGAATCGCCAGCAGAAGCAATGCAGCCATGCGGGCACGCCATGCAGCGCCCATCGACGTGTCGAAGATCAGGGAGGCTGTCGATGCGCGGTCGATTTCTGCAAGCCCGACGCCCATCATCGACGCCGCCATCGCAGCAATCCCGAGCAGCGACAGCGCCAGCGCCGACAAGACCAGTCCCAGCAGCACACGCTTGGGTGGCGCAAACCCGGAAGCAACTTCAGCGGGGCCGGACAAGGCAAATAATGGCCAGCCAAACAGCAGCATCAGGTTTGCGTAGAGCGCAAACCTGATCGCAATCATCATCACATCCAGCGGCATTTCACTTCACTGTGAAGCTGAACGTGCCTTCCAGGCGATGTGCGTCCGCGCCACCGGCATGCCAGTTGACCTGATAACTGCCACTGGCCAGCGCGCGGCGCATCAGCAGGGTCAGCGTCTTGCCGTCAGCACTCATTGCCGTGGTGAAATCGCTGATCTTCATCGGATCATGCCCTGCCATTCCAGCCATGCCGGTCATCATCAGTTCGGCGCCGGTGAATGCGGGCACGACCTTTTCGCTGAAGGTCAGAACGATCTTGCCGGGCTTGACCACTATTGCCTGCGCCGCCGGTGACGATGCGATCAGCTTGGCGTGTGCAAATGCCGGCACAGCGGTAGCCGAAGCGGCCAAAAGCGCAAAGATCATTACAGGGTGGCGCATACTGTCATCCTCCAGGGTGTTGCTGTCAGGCTTTACGCCGCCGGATGAAGCCACCCTCGAATTTGGCTGCTGAGGGCAGCCCACGTCGAGCGCGTAATCAATTGCAAATCACCGACGGAGGTTGAAGCAATGAGCCGCATCAGGCGTAAACACCTGCCGGCCGCGCGCGCACTAAGGCAGACGAAATGATCATACGGCATATGGCTGTGGTCGTGCTTCTGGCATCGACGGCAGCCTTGGTCGGCGCGATTGGCGGCAGGCTGCTTCTGCCGCAGGTTCGGCCAGAGGCGGCAATACACATGGTTCTTCATCATGATATCGGCCTCGACGCCAATCAGCGCCACCGCGTTGAGAAATTGGAACAGCTGTTTGCCACTCGCAAGCAGGTGCTCGAGCGCACGCTGCGGGCCGACAATGCAAGATTGGCCAAAGCCATTGAGGCAGACGACGGCTATGGTCCTCGGGTCACGGCGGCCATCGACCAATCACATCGCGACATGGGCGCGCTGCAGCGGGAAACGCTGCTCCACATGTTTCGCCTTCGCAGCGTGCTCACGGGCGATCAGGCGCGGATGTTTGACGCAGCTGCCGAACGCGCACTGACGTCCAATGGCCCTGATGCCGTCGGCACCGGCCGGCCCGACCCGCGCTGATCGGCAAGGGCCGAGCCGTACCAGCTCGTAAAGTAGCTATACGCCAAGTGCAAGGATGCAACCATGTTCACACCCGACCGTCGGCATTTTCTGCGAACTATGGCGCTGGCAGGCGGCGCAGCGGCCTTCTCCGCCACCCTTCCAGCCTGGGCGCGCAGCGGCACCGCTGGATTGAATGCAGCCAGCGACACGCTTTCAGGCGATGACATCAAGCTCAGCATCGGGCACACCCGGTTCAATGTCGGCGGACGTGCCGGGCACGCGATTGCCATCAACGGCAGTGTTCCCGGGCCGCTCATCCGGCTGAAGGAAGGCCAGAATGTCCGCCTGTCGGTGACCAACACGCTGGAGGAGGACACGTCCATCCATTGGCACGGGCTGCTGCTGCCGTTTCAGTATGACGGTGTACCCGGTGTCAGTTTTCCGGGGATCAAGCCCGGCGCAACCTTCGTGTATGAATTTCCGGTCCGCCAGTCCGGCACATACTGGTATCACAGCCACTCTGGCATGCAGGAGGCGCTGGGCCATTATGGTTCGATCGTTATCGATCCTGCCGGGGCCGATCGCGTGGCGTTCGACCGCGAGCATGTCATTGTGTTGAGTGACTGGAGCTTCCTGCATCCGCACAAGATCCTGACTCGGCTCAAACAGAATGGTGGCAACTTCAACTACCAGAAGCAGACGCTGGCCAGCCAGTTGGCCGGCAAGGATCAGTCCGCCGCTGACCGGCGGGCGTGGGGAAAAATGCGCATGGATCCAACCGACATTTCGGATTCCACCGGCGCGATCTACACCTATCTTGTCAACGGCCATGGCCCGGCGGAAAACTGGACCGGCCTCTTCGTCCCCGGCGAAAAGCTGCGGCTGCGGATCATAAATGCGGCCGCGATGACCAACTTCAACGTGCGGATTCCGGGGCTGGCGATGACGGTGGTTGCTGCCGATGGTGTTGACGTCCAGCCGGTTGAAGTCGACGAATTCCAGATTGGCGTGGCAGAAACATATGATGTTGTCGTGCGACCACTCGACGACCGCGCCTATGGCTTCATCGCCGAAGGGATTGATCGCTCGGGTCTGGTGCGAGCCACTTTGGCGCCACGAATGGGCATGATTGGGCCTGTGCCCGAACTGCGGCAGCGACCGCTGCTCTCGATGAAGGATATGGGCATGGGCGCAATGGATATGGGCGCGATGGACATGTCGGGCGGCATGTCGGGCATGGATCATGGCAAAATGGCCGGTATGGCGATGTCAGGTGAGGGCATGGCCCGCAACGGCAACGGCAAGGGTATGGGTGCGATGAAGATGCTCGACCCGTCCGTAGCGCCCCAGGTCAAGATGGGCCCTGGTGTCGCGACGCTCGCACCGTCTCCCACCGACCGCACGGCCGAGCGGCCGACGGGCCTGGAAGACGTGCCGCACCGCGTGCTGACCTACAGCCAGTTGCGGTCGCTGGACCCAAACCCTGATCCGCGCAATCCCTCGCGGCAGATCGACATCCATCTGACGGCCAACATGGAACGCTACATGTGGTCGTTCGACGGGGTTAAATTCAGCGAAGGTGCGGAACCGCTGGCCTTCCGCTACAATGAGCGGGTTCGTGTCAACCTGATCAACGATACGATGATGCCCCATCCGATCCACATCCACGGGCATTTCTTCGAAGTGGTTATGGGGGAAAAGGGCAATCGGCCCGTCAAGCATACGGTGAATGTGCTGCCTGGCGGCAAGGTATCATTCGACCTGACCGCCAACGCGCTGGGCGACTGGGCCTTTCACTGCCACATGCTGCTGCACATGCATGCGGGCATGTTCCGGGTTGTCACCGTCCGTCGCGAAGAAGACGTGGCATGAAGCGGACAGCCTTAGTGTTCGCTGTGGCACTCATTGCCGCACCGGGAAGCGCGCAAACCATGACCATGCCGATGCCGAAGATGGCCATGCCGCCATCACCGAAGGCGCCTGTGAAAAAGCCGCCGGTGGCGGCGCGCAAGCCGGCACCGGCCGCAAGCGGCGGGGATCCAATGGTGATGAACGAACAGCCGTCGCCGGTTGATGCAGCCGCTCCCCAGCCTCATGCGGGGCACGGCCCGCCCGAAGGTCCGGCTGGGCCCATGCCGGGAATGGCAATGCCAAACCAACCGTCCGCCGCCCCCGAAGAGGTAATCGGGTCTGCGCCGGCTCCCGCGCCACCATCCGACCACGCAGCAGATGCGATCTGGGGTGGAGCCGCACAGTCGCCATCCCGCGCCGAACTGCGACGCGAAAACGGCGCTTTTCAGGGTTCGATGATCCTGTTCAACCTGGCCGAATACCAGGCGCGCAAAGCCAGCGACGGCTATCGCTGGGAAGGCGAAGGCTGGTTCGGTGGTGACATCAACCGCTTGGTGATCAGAGCCGAAGGCGAAGGTGAGCTTCGTGGACCGGTGGAAAAGGCCGAGTTCCAGGCGTTGTATGGACGCGCCATCGATCCCTGGTGGAACGTGGTTGCCGGTGTGCGTTACGATATGCGCCCCAATCCTCAGCGCGCTTATGCTGCGTTCGGTGTCGAAGGGCTTGCGCCCTATTGGTTTAGAACCAGTGCAACCCTGTTTGTCTCAACGAAAGGGGAGATTTTGGCGCGCGCAGAAGGCTTTTATGACCAGCGGATCACCCAGCGACTGGTCTTGCAGCCGCGCGCGGAAGTGAACTTCTCTTCCCGCAGCATTCCCGAGACACGCGTCGGCCGTGGTTTGACGGATATCGAACTGGGCGCACGTTTGCGTTACGAGTTGCGCCGTGAGTTTGCGCCCTATGTCGGTGTCGAATGGGCATCGAAGATTGGCGAAACTGGCCGGTTTGCTCGCCAGAACGGGCAAAGGGCAACGGACGTGAACTATGTTGCCGGAATCCGCTTCTGGTTTTGATCAAGCTGGCAACCGTGACGTTGCCGCGGCTTGAACAGCCAGCAGCTGATTGGATTTCATTGCAAAAGGAAAGGCTTTGGCCATGCGTACCTTCTTGCTTGCTCTCCTTTTGACGGCTTCTCCCGCCGTTTCGTCCGCTGCAGACATCGTCATGCATCGCGACCCCGGCTGCGGCTGTTGTGAAGGGTGGGCCGCGCAAGTCCGAAAGAGCTTCGGTCGGGCAGTCCGAGTCGTTGATTCGGCCGATCGACGTGCGCTGCAGCGGGCCGCTGGTATGCCCCCGGGTATGGGCTCGTGCCACACGGCCATCATCGCCGAGATTGCATTTGAAGGTCATGTGCCTATCGCAGACATGAAGCGGCTGCTCGTCGAAAGGCCGAGGGGCGTCACTGGACTTGCAGTGCCTGGCATGCCGGTCGGAACACCCGGTATGGAGGTGCCAGGCCGCCCGGCTGACCGTTACACTGTTTTCGCATTTGGTCCGGGCAAGATGCGGAGTTTTGCGACTCACTAGGCAGGGTTGCGCAAATGTTAGACGGAGCATTCAGTAATTAATTCAGGCGCTCCTGTTGACAACATATTCAAACTGAGGATGCATTACTGAAATCAAACGACGTGTGTCAAATATTTGTATCCTGTTTGTCTGCTAAATCGTGCATTTTAGCTTCCGACTGGAGAGGCCAAGCAATTATCAATTATACACCCTGGCAGGTGCGCTACAGCTCTCTATTGATGTACGTAGGCACCAAAAATTGCAACGGCAATGCATTTTACTGGCGGATTCGGCCTGTAGCGACAGCTGGATAATCAAGACAGGATCAATTAGGCTGGAGGAGATTATAGGTAACAGCGGTTACTCCAGCATCGACGGCGCTTCCTTTCGTGCCTGCCTTTCGGCGTTGGGCAGAAAATGGAATGCATAGACTCACTCTTGGCCGAGCGCTGGGCTGGTTCACCGATAAGCCTTGCTGCCTTTCTGAGCTCCACAAGTCCGACAATGTCTCGATTAACGCGGCCATCGTCCATTGCTTCCTCGCCATAGAGAACAGCCGACGAAGGGCTGGAAGAGATTGTAAAAATAGTGTTGGGTTGCCGGTCATTTGGATGATCGATTTGAGTCAAAATAGCAGATTTCGACAAACACTCATTGACCTTGGACCGCAGTCCAAGGCGCAAGACGCCAAGCGACCTTCAAAAGGTCGCAACACCATCTGGAGAATCATCATGTCGAAAGTCGATCTAGATTGCCTTGCCGCCTGCAACGCTTGCGCTGACGCGTGCGACAGCTGCACTGCCTCGTGTCTTGGTGAATCTCATGTTCAAGCCATGACGCGGTGCATCGCGCTTACGCTCGATTGCGCTGCCCTTTGTCGTCTCACTGCAAGTTTTGTTGCGCGCGGAAGTAGCTATGCTGGCCACATGTGCGGTGTATGTGCGGAGATCTGCGAGGCCTGCGCTCAGGAGTGCGCACAACACTCGCATGATCATTGCAAGGCTTGTGCGGCTGCATGCCAAGAATGTGCCGATGCTTGCCGGCGGATGCTGAAAACCTGTTAATCATGATGGTCTTGCCGTTGTCCTTCAGTGAGGATAGCGGCAAGCCCTTCAGCATAGTTACTTTCAGGACGTGCTTAAGGGAGTGAATTGTTGCCTCCTTCGCTCTACCGGCGGGGCGAAGGCTGGCAACCTCGCGAGGAGCCACCCGGTCTGCTGTCGTCCGATGGCCACTCCGCGTGTTGGGCCCACTGTGCCATCGGCATTTATGCCTGCCACAGGCCAAGCGAGCATGATCGAGCGGGGCCAAGGCCCTGGCGGCGTCGGTTTGCCTTGTTCTTGGCCAGTACGCAGCCAGCAGCAAGCTCGGGCTGCTCAAGACATCAAGGCGCGGCTACCGCCATCCGCGGCACCTGTTCATTATCGGCGCCTGATAGATCGCCAAGCTTTCGGACCGAAATCGCGGCCTTAGTCTTTGGCTGAACTGGTTCAAACAGCAAACTCACGAGAAAATTGCCATCATGGCAATGGACCACACGATCGTTTGTGTCGGTTGGTTTTTGGTAAACGTCGGATAGCTAAACCACTGCCGTCGATACACGTTCGCGATCGTCATCCGAGGCTGCTGCCCCTCGACGATTGCGACATTATGCTCGTCCGAAAGCCTGCTCGCTTTCATTCGTTCGTCTCCTTAAGAAGCGGGCCTCACCCACGAGGGCAGCCGGTCCGGGGCGCACGTCAAGTTCACAAGAAATTATGGGTTAATCCACTTGACCCTGGACCGTGGTCAAATGCTACCAGTAAGTGTCCTCGCGGGAAATCGACACATCTGGGCAGCTGGCTCCGGATTGGGTTGTTCAGGTACGATAAATTGCGTCTGTTTGTGAAGGCTATATAGAAACTGGCCATTTCCTTTAGGGAGTAAGAAGCATGAATCGGATGAAATTGGTTTCAGCGTTTATTATGTACTTCGTTTTTTTTGCATTTCCGGCGCATTCACAAGGGTTAGTTCATCGGCTTTTTATGCGTGGTACAGTCGTTCAACTTTCCGGTCAGGAAGCGACTATATGCGTTGGAAAAGAAGATGGGGCGGTGATTGGTCAGACGCTTCAAGTTCGCCGTATAGTAGGGTCGCCAAAAGCTTTACGCCTTGCCGAAATCGGTGAAGTGCGCATAACCTCCGTGATCAATGATCATTTTGCGACTGCTACCGTATTACGCGGAGATGTCAAAAAAAATGATCTTGTTGAGATTCGAAAAAATTAATCTTATTGATGAAGAAATTTCTCCTCTCGAGAAAAACAACTTTGAACACGGTAGCACCAAATAATAGGATATTATGTCAATGTGGTAGCAGCAAACAACAGTTAGGGTTCAGACTCATTCACAACCAGAACGCGATTGCCGCGGCGAGTTGGACGGCTGACAGGAAGTTCCTGGCGAGCTTGTCGTAGCGGGTTGCAATACGGCGGAAGTCCTTAAGACGATTGAACATCGCCTCGATGCGCCGGCGATCCTTGTAGCGGCGCTCGTCATATTGGATCGGCCGCTTGCGGTTCCGGCGCCCCGGGATGACCGGGATGGTGTCGTGGGCCTTCAGGGTGACGCGCAGTTTGTTGGCGTCATAACCGCGGTCAGCGATCATGCGCTTGCACCGGACAGCGTCAGTGACGAGCAGATCGGCACCCCTGATGTCGGAGGTGTTGGCTGGCGTCAGGACGAGGCGGAGCGGCCGCCCGATGACATCTACGAGCGCATGGAGCTTGGTTGTGCGACCACCGCGAGAGACCCCGATGGCGTGCGTTCGAGCCCCCCCCTTTTGCGCCACCGGCGCACCGGTGGACCTTGATACAGCTGCTGTCGATCATGGCGGTCTCGGTGACCCAGTTCTCCTCGGTGAACGCCGAGAGGATGCGGGTCCGGATGCCGCGACGGCCCCATCGGTTCCAACGGTTGTAGACAGTCGTCGGTGGGCCATAATCCGCCGGCACATCGGCCCACCGGTAGTCGCTCTTGATCACATGAATGATCCCCGAAATCACTCTGCGATCATCCACCCGTCGCGCACCAGGCTGGTTCTGCGGCAAATGGGGCGCTATCGCCGCCCACGCCTCATCCGACAGCCAAAACAGCGAACGCGACATCCTCAGAGCCTCCTCATCAACAGGAGACTCCCTGAGTCAGCATTACATCACAGAATCAAGAGGCTGATTGGGTTTAGACCCTAAGTGACGTGGTTGTTTAGACCATCAGATGTGGATCTTCCGGCAGCAGACAATTGCCGCTCGGTTATTAAATACCCAGATTAAGCTGGCGTTCTGGCAACTTCGTTTTCTGCTTCTCGTTATCGCGCTGAGTGGGCACCGGCGTTTTGGGTGAATTCCCGCTTTCTCGCTCCGTTTTGGGCTGTGCTGTCAGCCCGCGTTCGAACCGCGGCATTGGGACCTCGCCGGTCGTTTCGAGCGCAGCGGTCTTGTCGCCGGTGTTGCGGCTGATCTGCTGGGCGATCTTGCTGCTGTCATCGACGATCAGCTTGAGCTCATCGCGCACGCGGGTGATGTTGACCAGGAACAGCCGCTGGTTGCTGAGGTTCTTCTCGGCCGAGTCCATCACTGCGATGGCGCGGTCTGCGGTCAGCCCTTGGGCCATATGGGCATTGAGCGCATAGCCCAGATCGAGGCGCTCCAGCATCCGGTCGCCGGGCGGCAGCGTCACTGTGATCCTATTCGACGTCTCGATAGTGATGCCGTCGCTGGCCACTGCCAGCACGCGGGCGCGATCGGCGTTGGTCAGGCCGCGCTCGCGGTCGGTGTCGGTCCAGCGGATGGTGTCGCCCGCCTGCACCATCAGGTCTTTGCGATCGCTGATCTGCACGCTGTTCTCGGGGCGATTGGTGGCAAGCTTCGCTGGCCGGAACCTGTACTCTTTACCTGCCGCGTCGGTCAGCCTGACGATACCCTTGTCGCGGTCGATCCCGGTCACCGTCATACGCGCCGCCGGGATGCCCTGGCTGGGCAGGTCACGCTGGAACTCGACGGTCAGGCCCATGCGATAGCTGTGGAGATAGCGCTCCTCCTCGCGCGTGGTGACCACCTTGGTCAGTACGGTAAGCTGCGCAGCCGGCCCGGCGAGCGTGCCTTCCTCGCGCAAGCCAGCCTGCACGCCGGCGTTGATGGCATCGCGGATGGTGCGGCCCGATGCGAGCAGCATGGTCGCATCACGCTCGGGTTGTGACCGGCTCAGCCACTGCGTGACCGCCAGTTGCACGCCGCGTCCCTGTGCGTCGGTGATGAACGGTTTCAGCACCGCCAGCGCATCAGCGGGACGATAGTCGTTGGCGGCCGCCGCTGCCATTTTGAGTTCGGCAGTGCGGGCGCGCAGGTTGATGTTCATGCGCGCCGTATCGATACCGGCCGCTTGCAGCAGCTCGAACGGCTTGCCAGCATCGACCGCGCCCAACTGGCGCTTGTCGCCGACGAAGGCCAAACGGCCGACCTCGAGGCGCTGCGCGAGGCGTGCCAGCACGAGTGCTTTGTCGTTGGCCATCATCGAGGCTTCATCGACGAGGATGACGCTGCCGCGGAACATGCTGCGCGCTATCTCCAGCCTGTCGGGCCGGACATTGTCGCCGAGCAGCCAGCGGTGGGTACGGATGAAGCGGTCGATGGTCATCGAGGCGACACCGGTGTCGCGCTCGAGCATGCGTACCAGCGTGTTCTGTGGGCCCAGACCCAGCACGTTCCGGCCCTCCTCGCGCGCGACGGTCGCCACCGCTGCCAGGGCAGAACTCTTGCCGGCACCGGCAACACCTTGCACGGCCACCACCAGATCGGGGCTCGACAGGATCAGTCGGCCGGCATTCTCCTGGCCCTTGGTGAGCGGAAAACCTTGCCCTGCGCGGGCGGCTTCCTGCAGACGTTCACCGGCAACACGCGCATCCGCGATCAACGGCTCGACACTGCCGCGTCCATCTCGCGCAATGCCAAGCAGCGCCTGTTCGGCCGAGATGGCATCGCGGGTGGTGAGCTGCTCCGGGTTGTCGCGGCCGCGGACCAGCAGGCCGGCGCGGACGAGGCGGTGAACGCCACGCTCGATCTGATCGACGGTGATCGGCAAGCCGAGGTCGAGTGCGGTTTTGACGATCTTCGTCTCGCCGAACGCCGCCTCGCGCTCCGACAGTGACCGCACTGCCGAGGCGATGGATCGGGCCGCTGCGATCTCATCGGCGCTCATGCCCAGCGTGGACTTGGGCATCAGCGGGTCGCGCTCGCCGCTGCCGAGGCGTTCGCCGATGATGGTGACAGCGCGGGCGATCGTGTCTTTGGCACTCAGCGTGACGCCGGCGATCACCCCCCACACATCCCGCGCACCGTCCGCGCGCTCGCGTGCCGCTGCAACCATGCCGGCAAAGTCCAGCCCTGCGCCTTTTGCTCGCGCTGCCCATTCGGCCCGCAGCGCACCACGATCCTCCACCTGTTGCTTCCGGACGCGTGTCTTCAGCGTCACCAGATCGTGGGTCCTGTCGTTCTGGTGGGTGAGGCCGGCAAAGGCGTCGAGGATCTCCTCTCGCCGCGAGGAGAACAGCATCACCGCCTCGCGGCTGACGCCCGCGATCTCGAACTGGCCGTGCTTCCCGGTCAGTTCGATCCTGTAGCCGAGGCGCTCGACCTCCTTTCGCAGATAGGCATTGTAGATTGAGGCCAGCGTTGTCTTTTGCTGCCAGAGCTTCTCGTTTGCCAGCGCCCGCCACTTGCCATCCGGCCCCTGCGTGGCATTGGCGATGACGGCGTGGACATGGGCCTGCGGATCGAGATTGCGGTTGGTGTCGTGCTGGAACATGGCCGCCACCAGATTCCCGGTCTTGACGGTTTTGATCGCGCCCTTCCTGTCCAGCATGCGGGTCTCGGCGAGGTTCTTCTCGGCCCAGGCGATGGTGGCCTTGGCCGCGGCCATATTGGCGTCGAGCAGCCGTTCATCGCCGCCGATGTAGGCGAGCAGCGACAGGCTTTTGGGTGCCGAGAACGTCAGGTCGATGCCCGGTCGGTGCTTGCCGCCGGGACCTGCCGGGATGGTGCTGCCATCGGGCATGGTGCCAGCCAGCACGGCGGCAAAGTCGGTGACATTGACGCCGCCGGATAGGCCGAGTTCGGCCGCGCCCTTGCCGTCCCAGCTGCTCAAGGCTTCGGCGGCATCGGCTGTGTAATAGTTGTCCTTCGTGTAGTAGCTCGACGCCTGGCCGGCGCTGCTGAGGGAGGCAATCGACAACATGGTCAACCTCCCAACCCGAGATCATCGTCACCGCGATCGCGTGTGAAGTTCTGCCGGCTTTCAGTGACCGACAGATCCTCCGTTTGCGCCGTGGGCGGTGCTGGCGGCTCCGGTTCAGCCACGATGCGGATGTCGAGACCACCGATCGACTTTGCCTGTTCGGGGAGTATCTCGCCGGTGACCGGATCATGCGGCGGCAGCGGTTCTGCACCGCGCTTGTCCCGCGCACCCCGCGCCGGCCCTGCGATGCGCGCCAGCTTCATCTCGCCCTGCACGGGGGCCGGCACTGGCGCAGCAGCCGCGGGCCCGCGCATAACCGGCGCCGTTCGGCCGGCCCGGATCACCGCGGCCGTCAGCGCGGCATCGGCGACATCGCTGAGCGGTGCATCCTTGGGCAAGTCGTCCGGATGCATGACCAGTATCGGCGCGCCCGACAGCGCCCCCAGCCCGCCGGCATCGCCATCGCCCGCATCCCCGCTTCCTTCCGCGTTCTGCGTCGCGACGAGTGCTGCCCCGTCCGTGTTTGCAGATCCGCCGGCAGGCGCACCTTGGGGAGGCCCACTCTGCGGCGGTGCGGCCGGGGATGGGCTGTCGGCGGGCGGCACGATGTCGTTGCTCGGTCGCTGGATGAACGGCCGGCTGATATCAGGGCGGGCCTTGAACTTGAGTTTGATGTGGCCGGCCGGCAGGTCCTGCGGGAACACCAGCCAGCCATCGAGATCGCGCATCTTCATGATCTCGTCGGGCATCACCAGCGGTTCGGTCTGGCGCTTGTTGGTGAGCGTCACGGCATCGCGGACATTGGCGTAACCATAGCTCAGCCCCTGCTCCATTTGCTGCCATTCGGATTGGCCGATCTGTTGCGAGCACCACTGCGCCGAGGCATAGTCTGGGGTGGCGAGGATCAGCTTGGTGCGGGCCAGCGACGCCAGCGTATCGGCGATCTTCTCGCCATAGGTCTCGCGCAGCTTTGAGATGGTATGGACGCCCAGCAGGAAGGCGCCGCCGAAATTGCGCGCGGTCTGCATGCCTTTCTCGATTGCCGGCAGACGGTGCAATGCGCCGAGCTCGTCGAACAGGAACCAGAGCCGCACATTGTGTGGGCTGGTGGGCATGGCCATCATCGCATTGATCGCGGTGTCGAGCCAAAGAGTCAGCAGGATGCGAACAGTCGGCAGATCGACATAACGGGCGCTGACGAACAGGATCGAACCATCCGGGTGGTCGCCCTGCACCCAGTCCTTGACCGAGAAAATCGGGCCGTCTTTCGGCAGCGTCTGCAGGGCGGCGGCATTGGTATTGAGGGTCGAGCGGATCGATTCCGCCATGCGCGCCGCTTCCGGGTCGGTGAGCGGCGCGGCAATGGTGTTCTGGACGAGGCGGTTCACTGCCGGCAGCGCGGCGGTCATGATGTAGTCGTGCAGCGCCTGGTTCGAGGTCTGGCCCATCTGCTTGAGGCGCAGGCAGCCCTCGATCAGCAGGGTGCGGGCAGCGATCACCCAGAAGGGTTCCGACGTGCCGCCGTCGTTGGGAACCAGGGCTTCGGCCGCAGCAGTAAACTCGGAACGGGTCTCGGAGTCGGCGAAGATCGACCATTGCGGGCAGCGGGCATCCAGCGGGTTGAGGATATGGTCGCGGGCCGGGTCGTAATGGCCCTGGATGAAGCTCCCGGTGAGGTCGAAGATGACCGCCTTGGCATGGCGGGCGCGGATCTGGTCAACGAGGTCCTTGATGGCAGTGGACTTGCCCGAGCCAGTGGTGCCGATGGCGAACGTGTGGGTCTGCTCGCCGTGCCACGGATAGGGAATGCCGGCGATGGTATAGGGCAGATAGACCTGCCCGCGCGCCTTCTCGCGGGTCGTCCCGACCAGCGCATAGGCGCGCCACATGGGGCCATAGAGGCGCTCGAGTTCGGCCTCCCGTTGGCTCTTGCCTTGCTCGGCGTTGAAGGCGCAAACGAGCCGCTTCAGCTCGGTGCCGGTGCAGATATTGGCGCCCCGGAGGTGCTCGCGGCGCATGATCCGGGTGCCGATCCGGCGTGCCAATACGGTATAGGCCACGCACAAGGGCAGCCCGACAAACAGTGTCACGACAAGCGCGGTGGCGATGCTGCCGGTGAACCGCTCCCAGGCGTCGACCACCGACGGGAAGTCGTGGACATAACGCACCGGGATCATGATGGTCTGGTTCATCGCATCGAGAATGGCCAGCTGCTTGTTCGGGTCGAGCTTGATATAGTCCCACAGCCAAGCGTAGGCCTTCATCAGGCAGCGATACCAGTCGCCCTCCCCCATCCGCGTCCACCAGCCCCACCCCAGCGTGGCCGAGAAGATGCCGAACAGCGCCCACAACATCGGCCGCAGGCCCGCCAGAAACATCAGGCTGAAGCTCTCGAGGAGTTGCGATCCCCGCGTGAAACGGGCCCGGTCAGCGCGCATCAGCTTAGCCTTTGAGGCGGCGCTGGCGGGTGTCCCTGGCAGCGGCAAGACCTTGTTCGCCTGGGCCGTATTTGAGCAGCGCGTCGACACCAATGGCGATGTGTTGCAGGGCTTCGTAGAGTTTTTGCTCGGCAGGCTTGAGCGGCAATCGGCCTTCTGCTGCGCTGGTAACGAGGATCGCCAGTTGCGCGCTCATCGACAGGCCGTTGTCGCGCGCAAGCGCCTCAAGCGCTGCCCGGGTATCGTGGCTCAGGTAAGCCGTCACCTGAAAGGTCTTATTCACGTCATCACCATCGAACTGGTGGATGACGCTCCGCAAAGCCGGCCAAAGAATAACACAGCTGACTTTGCACGCAAGGCGCCCGCAGCTTTCACCAAAAGTGCAATTTGCGCAGCCGGGTCAGAGATTTAGGAGATCACAGCATCGGCAAGGTGCAAAGAGGGTGGAATAATTACGGTGCAAGGTGAAAAAAGGTTTGCAGTAAAGGTGGGAACAAGGTGGAATAACTGTAGAAAAAACAGATACTTGGAACATTATTTGCTGCAACGTAGTTGCGTCGTGTGTGACGATTTCCACCACTCGCAAGCCGCTGATCGTCGATGTGATATGCGGCAATGGGCTGGCGGGGCATGTCGAACCTCTGATTGGTTAAGCTGCGCTTAGCGCCCGTGAAGTGGTTTCGGACGGGCAAGCGGAGCGGTCGCAGAGCCGAGGGCTACAAGCAAAAAAGGGGCCTTGTGGCCCCGGACGCAGCGGCGTGGCCGACCTCAGTAGAGGCCGGACATTCGCCCTGGTGCAGTATGAACAATGCGGTCGATGATGTCCTGATCGAGGGGGCCGAAGTCGCCTTCGTCGATGACTTCGTAATGGCCGTCATCGAAGGCCAGGACGTGATTGTCGAAAGCCGAGATGCGGGTGCGCTGGTAGGCGCGGTTGAGAGCGGCTTCATAGGCGGCGTTGAGGTCGTCAGCGGTGCAGATGGTGGTCATGGCGAAGCTCCTTTGCATCGTCGCTCATGCGACAGGGCTGCGCGGGACGGGGCGGTCTGGCAGGGGTCAGGGATCGCGCCATGCGCGACCGCGCAGCGGCGACGGGGGAGACGATTTTTTCCGGCAGGAGCCGTGCCGCTGCACCGTCATGGTCGATCAAAACCGAACCAAGGATCGGCATGGTTTCTGCCGGAAAAAATGGTGGGGCCCGGTCGTCCTTGACGCCTGCCAGACCGCCCCGTCACACTGACAAGTCATCCGAGATAGCGTGATTATGGTCAGGCTGTGCAGCGGGGGCCTGATGCCCTGCGTTGGCGAGGCTGACATTGGAGGCGAGGAGTGCGGGCGGTCAACGATGCTGGGGCACTGAACCGGGGTTGTTTGCACCGCTGAATGCTGGCATTTTGTTCGCGGTCCAAAGTCCGATCCGCCTGCGGAAAGGACCTATTATGCCTGCCAAGAAATCACCCGGATTTGCCGCGTTGGCCCAGCTCCAAAGCGAGCGCGCGGCGCTTGATGCACGCGAACGCGAAGCGCGCGCTGCAGCTGCCTGTGAATTGGGAGAAGCGGTGCTCGATGCGGTCGGCGCGGCGTTTTCGCCGGCTGAGGTTGCCAGTCTGATGAAAGCTGCTGGCGAACGCGGTTACGCTGCCACAATGGCAGTATTGGGCGCTCCGTCACCGTCTCGGCCAAGGCCGGGGAAAGGCGCTGTCAGCGATGCCAGCCATGAAGTGCAATGAAGCGCTGGCCCACGCCGACAGAGGCATCGCCTGTGTGCTGTCGGATCCGGCCGTCAGTGACTGGCTGAAGGCTGCACTTCGCGCACAGTTGCGCCGCGATCCGGTCGATGCCGTCGCCGATGCGGCGATGCTGCAGCAGCTGCTCGCAGTGCGATGCGATGCCATTCTGGCCGCTGACCAGAGGCTGGCTGAGGAGCCACAACTGCCGTTCGATCTCCTGCTCTGACCTGTTGCACCGCCAACACTTATCTTGCGCAGGGCGGGAGGTGCGAAAGGGGTCCTGATCGCGGGAAACCGGGTCCGCCGCAGCTCGTGCAGGCGCAGCCAGTCGAGCGTGATACCAGTCTGGGCGCAAGGCTCTTTATTCGGCGCAGTGCCGATATGGATCCGGACTTTAGCCATAACTGGGTTCCACGGTGAATGCGACGCGCGCGAGGGCTGAGGTAGGCAGCGCGTAGCGGATGGTGCCGTTCATGAAGGCGATGCCGCGGCCCGATGGCGCGCGGACAATGTCGAAGACATCCACGTCGCGGCCGTTGCTGAACCGCATGGGCGCCGCCAGACGGATGCGCATGCCGGGCTTGAGGCCGGTGACGCGGGCCCGCCGGGCATGATGTTCGCGGCAGCAGGCTCGCCAGTTCGCGGCCTGGTCGTTGAGCGGCTCGGTGAGCAGACCGAGAATGGCCAACGGGCAGCGCGTGTAGGCGGGGCCCATGGTCTCGTCCATGTCCTTGTAGCCCCACGTCCTGAACCTGCCTTCGCGGCGGATTTCGACGAGGAACATTGCGGCCCAGACCTCGAGGCGTCCGTCGCCATGGATGCGTTCAACGGCCGCGTAATACTCGCTCATAGCAACCAGCGCGGAGCGAAGCACCCGTTGGTTATAGGCTCCATCGCAGCTGTGCGTGAGCAGCGCGTCGATTTCCTGGGAAACGCTCCGCCCGTGAGGCAGCGGTATTCCGGTCAGCCAGCCCATGGCGGCCTCCTGTGGTTGTGGGAAGTGAAGAAACGCGCGGCAGGCGCGGACAGAAGGGATTCGCCGCGCTGTGCAGCAGCGCGGCCACCGCTACCTAACTCAGGCGTCGTGTGGCGTGATGTGATCGAGGCGCTGTTCGAGGCGGGTGCCAACCATCATCCAGCGTTGCGGGGTGATGGTGCGCGCCCAGTCGGAAAAGCTCGGGATATGGCCAAGGTCTTCGCGGACATGATCCTCGCCGATCAGCCGCACCGGCACTGCCCGTCCATCGCTGTTGGTGATTACCGTGCCGAAGATCGCTTCGGCCATGAAAATGCCTTCGGCATGATGGCGCAGCGCCCGGTGCCGAAAGTCGGCATGATGTGCCTTGGACTGGTCGAACCAGTCGTGGATCGGCTGATAATCCTCTGGCCTGCCGCCATAGCGGCGCACACTGGCCAGCGCGTGATGGTAACAGTGCGCCACGGCTCAGAACTCGTCGTAGTCGTAGTGGATCGATTTGGTGCCGTGCTCCAGTTCGATCCGGTCTTCGGCGACCAGGAATCTGACGATGCCGCTGGCACCGTCGTTGTTTTCCCAGCCGGCATAACGGCTTTCGATGACATCGAAGGCGAATGCCTCGATGCCGTCGGCGAGACTTTGCTCGCGCTCGGTCACATGCTCGCCGTTCCAGTTGCAGGTCTGGAGCGAGATTTGCGTGTCGTGCAGGTCGATCGGATCATTGTCGCTATTGCGGCAGCTCATGCCTTCGACGCCGCCACTGTCGCCTTCGCCACAATAATCGACCTCCACCACAGCGATGCAGGCAGCAGAGAGGATCGGTAGCAGCCGCGCTTTGTTGACCGCGATGCAGGCGTTCAGCGTGCGCGACTGCTGCGCCATTTCGGCGAAGATGCGGTCGATGCTGACGGCGGGGACCACCGGAGGCGGGGTTATGTCGCCGGGCGCAGAATGGGGTGCGTTCTTATCATGGGCGGGGTCGGACATCGCTATTCTCCAGCGAGCTTGATTGCTCACCCAGTCACCGTCCCCTCCTCTCTCGATATCCCTGTCGCACGGTTGATTGGCGGCATACTCGTTGAACGGCCCTACGCCATCGGCCGGTTCGATCGAAGCAGTTTCGCGCTGCAGACAATGATCGGCGAACGGTTTGCGACTGTTCCCACCTTACTGGACGGGCAAGCCGGTGAGTTTCGGCGGTTTGCGCTCCATTGCCGTATCCTTTCAGAAGCTGAATGCACCCTGGACGCTGCCAGACGCCCGAGCTGATGCTGCGTTGCGCGTGGCGGTCGTGAGTTGGGCAGTGCCGCAGCAGCCAAGCGGGCAAGGGCCGTAGGCGCCGGCGGCGTCGGCGGCGAGGTCGCGCGCAGCATGTGCGGTCACAAACGGGCCGCTGTGGCCAGAGGGCCGCTTGCAACGCACGCCGGCGGGGGCGTGACAGTCCGGGCATGGCACGTCGAGGATCGGGTCACGCGGCCATTCGCGGTCGCAATCCGGCCTGGCGCAGACACATGGTCCCACGTGGATGGCGAGCGCGTTCATGCCGCCACCGGTGCAGGAGCGCGACGCTCCGCATGCCAGCGTAGACCCCGTGGCAGCCTGGCACGGGCGACTATGTCGATGCGGAACCAGTCAGCAGCAAAGCCGCAGACGTCGTCGAACCGGATGCCTGGCGCGGGACCGGCCTGGCCGCCGCGCATGGCGATTGTCAGGCTGCCATCGAACGTGACGCTGTGTCCGGAGCCCCAGAGATAATCGATGATGCCGATCTGGAAGCGGCCACGAATGGTGAGCGCGATGCAGGGCGCTGCGGGCAGACAAATGTCACCGTGCACCTTGCCGGCGATGGCGAAATGACCGCCATAGCTTGCGTTGTCGAAGATCTCGATCAGTTGCGCATCGCTCAGCAACTGAGGCTGGCTCTCGTCGGCCTTGACCTGCAGGCTGCGCCATGCGGGCGCGAGCTCGTGGCGATGCCGCCAGGGGCCGGCATTGTGGGGATCGGGCCGGCGGTCGGTCGGCCGGATATGGCCGCGGTCTTCGATCAGATCGAGGAAGTGGCCCTTTGAGACATTGAGGAATGACAGCGTGCGGGCCAGTGCCGCGTTGGGAAGGACGTGGGCGAGGCCGAACGCCGGAGCGCTGGCTTCGAGCCGGTCGTCCTCAATGGTCTGGTGCTGCGGTAGGCAAGGCAGGATGGCGATTTCATAGGGCGGCATGGCGGGTCTCCTCGCACTAGCCGGATGATCCGGCCTGCTGCCTGCCTGTTCCCTCCCCTCCGTTTCAGTCAGACACGCGAAAAGCCGCCTGTCAGCTGTGGCCGGGCAGCTTGGGTGAAGCCGTTGCGCGTGTGCTTAGATTTAGGAGCGCGGAAACAGGATCGCTTCGTAATCCTGCGCGCCGTTCAGGATATGGACGACTACCACCCGGTCCGCTTCCACTGCATAAAAAATGAGGTAGTTGCCATGGACACGGCGACGCAGACCATATGTTTCGTAGCGTGGCACCAGCGGAAAGCGTTCAGGAAAATCAGCGAGGCCAAGACAGTCATCACGCAATTCGTCGACGAAACTTGCGGCACGCAGCGGGTTGTCGCGTGCGATATAGTCACCGATGGCTTCGAGATCGCGCACTGCCTCGTGCGTGAGGACGACGATCATTCGACGATCAATCAGGAGTGCGGGCCATCGCGCGGTACCTGGCGCTCAACCTGTCGAACACCTCGGCTGCTGGCTTGATACGACCGGCTTCCATGTCAGCCATGCCCCGCGCGATCGATGCGTCAAGTGCCGCAAGGCGCGTCTCGCGCTCCTCGATCAAGCGCACGCCTTCGCGCAGAATCTCGCTCTTGGAATTGTAGCGACCGCTTGCCACCAGTTGCGAAACATACGCCTCGAGCCGCTCGCCAAGGTCAGCGCTGATCATTTGGCATCTCCTCGTGGGCAATTGTACCGGCTTATCAGCTATTATCAAGATTGGCCGGGCTAATGCAGGCTGCGCAGCATCAAACGAGCCCCGACGCTTGGCGTCGGGGCTCGCAGGTAGCTCAGAACGGGACCTCGTCATCTTCCGGAGAGGCGCTGCCGCCGGCTGTACTGGCGGGTGCCTTGCTGAGGAATTCGACCTCGCTGGCGTAGATGTCGACACCGTAGCGGGTCTGGCCGGTCTGGTCGGTCCACTTGCTGTAGTGCAGCCGGCCCTGCACCGAGACCTTCATGCCCTTCTTGACGTACTGGGCGACCGTCTTGCCCAGGCCGTTGAAGGCAGTGATCCGATGCCATTCGGTCTGCTCGACAAGGTCGCCGGCGTCGTTGCGGTAGCGACGCGAGGTGGCGACCGAGAAATTGGTGATGCTCGTGCCGCTCTGGCTGGTGCGGCTTTCGGGGTCGGCGCCGACGTTGCCGACGAGGATGACGATGTTGGTCATGGGACTGCTCCTGCTGCGATGCGCCGGGACCATCCCGGCGACGGCTGACGATTGGAGACCCGTCCGCGCTGCCGGACACCAAGCGGAACGCGAGGGGAACCCCGGCGGCAGGGGTGGTGCGGGCCGCCTGTCCCCCGGCTTGCCGGAGAGGACAGGCAACACGGCCCTGCCAAAGGGGTTGTCGGGCAGTGCGGATGGGGCTCACGTTATGCCGGCCGCTGGGTGTGTTCACGCGTGTCGGAGAGCACGGGCCTGGCCAGCCTTCGGTTTCACTGGCGACATTCGGTGCGGCTGCGGGCGCTGGCCTGCCCCTAGGCGACACAGCCCAAGCGAGTTCTCGCCGTCCATCACCAGATCGCGATGCACTTCGGCGCCATAGGCGACCAGTCGCGCAACCGTGGCATCGATGGTCTCGCCTGAGGCGAGGGCAATGTCGCGCACGATTTCAGCAAGCGCTGGAATGAACAGGTCGAGGGTGCTGGCGCGTGCAGCAAGAGGCAGCGGACGCTTCGTGCCAGCTTCGACTTTGACTGCCGTTGGAGGTGGAGGCGAGCAGGCAAGCGTGACAAGCCGATAGCCGTGGCCACGCTTGCCCTCGATGACGAGATCTGGTTTGCGCCGTCGCAGCTCGGCGATGAAGCTTGGAAGTGAGACGACCGGGATGCCGATGCGCTGGGCAAGTGCTGCCCCAGCGACGAAGTCACCGGCACCTGCCGTGATCAGGGTTTCAAGCCGCGCAATGGCAGGCGGAAGTGGTTGCATGGGAAACCTCCTCGGAACGGAGTGGCGAGAAGCCTCGGCGCCGACCTGGCTGGGCGACATCTGCTGGCGGCCTTTCAACGACGGCCGAGGAACTGCAGCATGTCTTCAATGGTGGCGAAGCTGTGGATCTTCGGCCGGCTGATGGTGACCGTGGCGCCGAGTGGAACCCACTCGACTAGCGCCGCGACCTCGTCGATGCTGGCGGTCGCAGGGCAATCCTCCTCGCCATCATCATTGCCGATCAGCACGGCGCGCCCGGCAAAAGTGCGGCCGTCGAGCTGGAAGAAGGCCTGATTGCTGGTCAGCAGGCCGTTGTCGTCGACAACCAGCAGATGGTCGGCCGGTGCGTTCAGCATGGTGATGTCGAAGCAGGTCACTTCGCTGTCCTCGGCGTCCACGATCGTTGGGCCTGACAGCAGCCGATAATAGTCGCGGTAGCCCGGCTGCTTGACGGCTTCGCTGATGCTCTGGTCCCAGGGGTTGATGATGATGACGCGCATGGCGGTGCTCCTTCTCCCGGCCTGATTGCCGGCACCGCCATTCAGTCTCCCTCTTCTCCTTGGGCTGTTGGTTCGAACACTGGTCACCGCGGGTCGGGCGTTGTACCGGTGTCGAACAGCAGCCATTCGCAGCCATGATGCTCGGCATGGGCAATGATCGCCCAGGTGGTGGCCGACATGGCAGCGGGTTTGATGCCGTGGACGGCGGCCGTGATATTGAACAGAATGCCGTTGCTGTGGACATGGGCGGTGAACATGCCGATGCTGATGGCCGTCTCGCCGTCGGCAAGCGCGATGGCGAGGTCGCGCTCAAGGCCGGCGCGTTCACGCGGATCGAGATGGGCAGTTGATAACTGCATGATGCCGGTGATGAACATGCTGCTCTCCATCTGTAGTGGAGCAGCGGGACGAGATCGCCTTGAGGCCGGAGCGCATCAGTCCGGCCGGCGCAGCGGGACGACATTGCCACCGCTGTCGTCGAAGGGATCAGCGGTGAACATAATTTGCCCGGGCTCGATATCGTCTCGGGCGAGCATGCGCAGATCGTCGAGCACGAGAAAGGGTGCGAAGCTCACGAAGGTGGCGAAGACATGCTGCGGGTTGCCGGTGTGCAACGCTTTGCGCACTGCAAACCGGCTGCAATGAGCCAGTGTCTGGAACGGGTTGCTCATGGCGGTGCTCCTGTAACGACGAAAGGGCCGGACGACGCAGCAGCGCCGCCCGGCGAATGATGCTCACGCGGCGGCGCGCGCTGAATTGATGGGACCGCGTCGGTCAATGACGGTGATTCCGGCACGCTTGGCATCGATGACGAGGCGCTCGAGCACACCTGAGCCTGGATAGGCGACAAGGTAACGGGGCTTCAGGGCGATGAACTGCTCATTGCGCCGGAACCCGGCCCGGTTGCCGAGCTTGAGATTGAGGCGAAACATCAGTTGCGAAACCCCGCGGCATTCGGCCCAGCGGGCTGCGAACCGGTCGAGGCCGTCGCTGTCGCCGCCATGCACGAGCACCATGTCACCAACGCGGTCGCGGATCTTGTCAAGCGTGCTGAACATCCGGTCGATGAAGGCCGTGGCATCGATTTCGCTGATCTTGATGCGGCCGCCGGCAAACACCACCGGGGTTCCTGTCGGCAGCCTGGCCGCGCGCTTCTGCTCGGCCCGGGCCTTGAGATACGCCTGCCCGTCGACGCTGGCAGCGGTCATGTTCAGCCGGGTCCGCGAGGCACCCCAGGCCTGCCAGCTGTGGCCGGTGTCGATGAGGTAGAGCCGTGCGGCCGTTTCGCGCATCGCCTGCAGGCTGGCGAGTTTGGTTTCGGCGGTGCGGGCGTTGTCGATCGCCTCCTCGAGGTTGCCTGCAGCGACTTCCGAGCCGTCCTGCTCGGCGAGCAGCAGACGGATCCTGTCCGTGGCGGTGTCGAGGCGCTTTTCTTCGCGCTCGGCGGCGCGGTGGAACGCGTTGACGAGGCCCCAGCCAATGTCGCTGGCGGCCTGTTCGAGCGCCGTGCCGGTAAGCAAGCCGGTGATCTCGCTCCACGCAGCCGTAATGGCATGAGCCACAGCGTCCTCGTCAGGCATCTCGTCGACAGCAGGAGCAGCGCCGATCTGCATCTGGTCGAGGCTGAGGCCTTCGAGCTGTTCAAGAATAGTTCTGGTCATGATCTGTCTCCCGTGGCCGCCAGCGCCTGTTCGCCGGCGTGAGCCCCTCTCAGACGGTGGCCGGGCCGGGTTGGCAGGGACGCGCGGCACGCGCGCCTGCGGGCGGCGGGGGAGCCGATTTTGTGGATGTATTGCAGCGCAATGCGTCCACAAAATTGGGGGGACCGCCGATCCTTGCCCACCCGGTGCGGTTGCCGTCCGGGCTCACCTGTCGCCGGCACAGCGCTGGTGGTCACCGGGGGCAGCATTGTGAGAGCGGCAACGCAAACGCGCGGAAGGCTGGAGGTGCACGTGGAGGCGTTGCTATCATGTGCGATGACCTCTGAAGCGGGCGTTCACGGCAACGCGCTGAAGCGGGCAGATGTGCTCAAGACAGGCGAGCGTCATTCCGCCAGCTGGCGGGTGCGGCGTTCGACGCGTAGGCGTTCGACGACGCCGGGGTCGGGATGCGTCTGGATCAGCCGATCGAGCGCGGCGTCGGGCAGCAGGGCGGGGTCGAACGCTGGGCCTTTGACGCGTGGCAGCAGCCATCGACCGGATACCAGAGCCGACAGCCGATTGTGCAGTTCGACCAGCAGCGCGCCGATCTCGGCACGGGCCAGACTGCGTTCCGGGCCGCGAAACTGGCCGCAGCTGCGATTGCGGGCATTGTCAAGCAGCTCCCGGGCAGCAGCGAGACCAGTGTTATCGTGGCTTGCTCGGACGCGTTCAATGGTCAGCGAGCGATAGAGCGCGTCCATCTGGGCATAGTGGCCCGAACAGGCGCGGACGATCTGGCCGCGGGCATTGGACAACGCGACCCACTCGCTGATTGTCGACCAGCAAAGGTTCGAGCCGGGGATGGTGATGATGGCCATGGATCGGCGGCTCGAGGTGACGGCGGCGCGGAAGCGGGCGGCGCCGCTGAATTTGACCACGATCTCGACACCTTCGGGCTGACGGGCCAGCCACTTGAGGTCGCCAAGCTCGCTGGCCAGACTGTCGGTCAGCAGGGTTGCGATCGCGTCGGCGACGCGCATTCGCTCGTCCAGCGTCTGGCTCATGCTGCGATCCGGTCTTCGACAGCGGTCGCCGCATCGATGTTGTCGGCGGTTACCTCCAGTTCCTGTTCCACGGATGATCCCCGGCCGGCGTTGCGCAGCAAATATTGCGCAGCTTCCTCCGCTCTGGCAGCGGCTTTGAAGATGGCGTGGTCGTCGCTGCGCAGCAGTTTGAGCCAGGACGCTATGTAGGCGGCGTGATTGTCGAGATGGTTAGCAGGCAACCCAAGATCGGCGCCGACCATGGCACTGGCCATCTCGGCGACCAGTTCTTCGGCGGCGCGGATGTTGGGGCCGTTGCTGTATTGATGAAGCGTTTCGCGGTTCAACCGATCCTTGTGGCCGGTCCAGTGCGCCAGTTCATGGATGGCCGTGGCGCCGTAGAGGGCATAGCTCTCGAAGTCCTGCCAGCGCGGCATCTGGATATAATCACCCGATGGCACATAATGGGCGCTGTTGCCACCGATGCGGATATCTGCGCCCTGGGCGGCGATGAACGCATCCACGGCTGCGCGATGCTCCTCGGGCGGCAGAACTACCGGGGTTGCTACATGGGTGAAGCGCTCGGGCAGATTGTCGATCTGGGCGACGTTGAACACATGATAAGTGCGCATCACCCGGCGGCGCGTGGCAACATCCTCGCCCGTGACAGCGTCCTGGTCGGTCGTCTCGTAGCTCTTGAAGAAGACGGCAATCTCGGACTTTTCGCCTTTGCGCACCTGCCCGCCGAGTGTGCTGGCCTGGTTGTACGTCATCCATGTCGGGCTGGAGTAGCCGTTCGCCTCGGCGATCAGCCACAGATAGATGGCATTGATTCCGCGATAGGGCTGCCCGCAGGCACGCAGCGGCCGGGTGAGGTCTGCAGGCGACGTCCATGGCTTGCGCCATGGATTGGTGCCGGCTTCCAGTCGCGCGATCAGCGCCTGGGTGATTGTGGCGGCCGGCGACGGGCGTGCGGAAGCATCCGCACGCGTGCGGTGATAGGCCATGTGTGATCTCCTTGAAGCTGCAAGCCATGAGTGGCGGCAAATCCCCCCTTCCCGCTCCCCTCTCGGGTGCGGTCAGTTGGGGAACGGGAGGGGTGATTGGGGGTGATCGCCAGCTGCAGGCAGCGCCGATGCCGCGTCACAATTCTCATTGGCGGCGACCCAATCAGTGTCGGCGAGGATTACAGCAGCGGTGATGGCCGTGCCAAGCACAGCGGCGCATATCAGCGACAGTGCGGTGATCACATGATGTTCAAGGGCCAAGGCATTTCTCCTCGACCCTTCATGGGCCGGCGATGCCTTGCCTTCTCTTCTCTACTGGGTTTGTGGTTGGGGCATTCAATGTCGGCTTCGCGCCCGCATTTCGGCCCTTCTATTGGTTTGCTAACTTACCCAATAGTCGCCGTTCGATGACCCGGGGGCTCATTGACCACTACGGGATGAAGCAATTCTCAGGCAGCACGGTGTCTGCGTTTATTGCCGGTTTTGAATCCGGTCCAGAAGGACGCCACCGCGAGGCTTCCCATAAGGGCAAGCCCGATGCCAGCGACTGTCAAGATGACGCGCAGCGGCGACGTGAGCGGGCTGCCAGACAGCCGCGTTGCGTGCAGGGGGTAAAGGGCATTTTGCGCCTTTACAGCCAGCGGCGCCCGCTGGGCATCGCGCGCCATCAGCAATGTGCCATTTCCAGCCAACCACAGAGTTGTGCGGCCGTTGGGGTGCCACTCAGCCGGTCGCCGCAGTCGTAACTGGACCGCGCCACCATTAGCCCTGGGCCATACGATGATCCGGGCTTCGCCATCAGGCACCTGTTGCTGTGCGGTGGCGAGCAGCGCAGGCCAGTTTGGCGCCGTCATCTCGGCGGGCTCGGGCGGACTTGCCTGCCACTCGGCCACGGCCTCGGCGGCTGACAAGGGGCCAAGGATCGTTTCCGCCAGGGGCTTCAGCACGATCAGCGCCCCGGTTGCCGCGCTGAACAGGATGGGCAGGGCCAACACCACCCCCAGATCGCGATGGTGCCTCAGGATTGCCGGGCGCGTCAGCCTTGCCGGCAACGCGCGCCACTGAAAGGTGCGGCGGGTTGGCCACCACAGGATGCAGCCCGATATTGCGAACAGGATCGCGGCCAGTCCCAGCCAGCCGCTGATGATCTCGCCGTCATGGCCCATCAGCAGGTGATGATGCAGGTCGAACAGCAGGGTCTCCGTTCGATCCCACACGCTGCTCCACCGTGTGATCAGGCCGCCGTCATGGGCGATGTAGGCCCCACCACCGCCGGGCAGGCCCGCCATCGCCACGCCGAACTCGGGCGACGGGAGTGTGACGTGGCCAGCGCCAAGGGATTGCGCGGTCTTGATGATCGCGAGCGTTTCCGCGTTCGTCGCCGCACGGGATGTCAAGTCCACCGCCACCCACCACGGCTTCCATAGCAGCAGCGCGCCGCTCAGCCCCAGGATCGCCAGTCCCAGGCCTACGAGGCCGCCAAGCCAGCGATGGACGAGGCTGAGCGCGGTTCGCATCAGAAGCGACCAAGCCACCCGAGCGTGATGCTGCGACCACGCCCAGCAAAGAAGCGCAGATTGTCGGCAGGGCGCTGGGTGTCGCTGTTGTAATCGATATACTGGCGGTTGAGCAGATTCTGGGCCGAGAGGCTGACCTGCCCCCATTTCGTCTGCACCGCCACCGCGCCATCAAGCAGGTGATAGCCGCCGAAATCGTTGCGCGGGTCACCGCCGGCAAAGCGCCGGGAGAAATGGGTGCGCGACTGCAGGCGCAGGGCAACCGGACCGATTGCCCAGTCTGCCGAAAGATTAAGCCGGTCGGGCCCGATGTTGGCGCCATCGAGATCAGCGTCCACATTGCCATCGCCGTTGGTATCGACCCGGCCATTCAGATGGGCGTAGCCCACGCCCAGCTTGAGACCCTTGATCGGCGTTGCGGTGGATAGGTTCAGTTCGAGGCCCTGGATCTCGATGCGCTGGCGCTGCACCTCGAACACGTCGCCCACCAGTACCAGCAATTGGCCGCGGTCACTGTCGGACCAGTAATAGGTGGCGCTGGCTTCGATTGGGCCGCGCTTCACCTCGATGCCCACTTCGCGGTTGTCGGCGATCACCGGGGCGATATCGAGGAACCTGTCGAGATCGACGCCCGGGGTCCGGATGGCGCGGGTGATGCGGCCAACATCTGGCACAGTATAGCCCTGGGCATAGCTGGCGTAGGCGCGGATGCCCGGGCTGGGTTCGAACACGATGCCGCCGTTGGGCAGCAGCCGATCAAAGCTGGGCGTGCCGCCGCCCACCTGCTGTGGGCCGTAGAACCAGAGTGTCTGGTAATCGGGAATATCGATGCGGACATTTTCCCAGCGCACGCCGCCGGCCAGCCGCAGCTTGCCATCAAACAGCTTCAGGTTGGCCTGGGTGAAGGGTGCGATGCTGCGAAAATCGGTGGGCGGCACCCAGGCGCGATCAGTGGCTGCCAGCTTCTGAACGGTGGAGTCGTTCAGCAGGTCGATGCCCAGCACCAGGTTGAGCGGGCCAAAGCCGCGCTCCCAACTGGCATTCACGCCCCATTTGCGGCTGATGTTCTGCGATTGGTCGAACAGCGTGCCAACCGGCGCGATGGCCGGGTCCTGGAAATCGGCGAACACACCGCCGCCATAAATGTCGGCGGTGCGATTCCAGAAACCGCGCACCCGCAAGGCGCCGCCGGCCAGCGTATCGGCGGTAAGGGTCAGCGACAGGCTTTCTGCGAGATTTTCCGGCGCTGCGCCCGGCACCACGCCCGGCACACCGGTGGAGGGCAAGCCGGTCTGGCGGTTGCCATTTACAGGGATCAGGTCGCCATCGCCCTGCAAATCAAAACGCTGGCCCATCAGTTCAAGGCGAACCCCTTCGCCCAGTGCGACCCCGGCCTTGGCGAACAGACTGAAGCTGTTTGAATCCATCAGGTCGCCCTGAGTGCCATCGGGCGCGATCCGGCGCTCCTGCGCATCGCGGAACACGCCGCGGCGCTCAAAGGCGGCGCCCACCACGATGTCGAAGGCGCCCGAACGATTGGCGATAAGCGCACCGGCTTTGCCGCCGAAGCCATCGCCGCGCCAGCCATTCTCGGCCGTGCCCTGCAGGATGGTGCGGCCGCTCCAGCCATCTTCGGCCGGCGCTGAGACGGTGACCTGGTTGATAACGCCGCCTGTTCCGCCGATCCCCTGCAGGGCGTTGGAGCCGAGGATCAATTCAACGCGGTCGATAAAGAAGGGATCAATGGTGAAACCGTCACGCGAGCCATCGCGCAAGGGCGCCGTCTGCGGGATGCCGTCGATGGCGAACAATGGCGAGCGGCCACGCAGTGTTTCGCCTTGGCCGGTGAGCTTCTGGCGCGATGGCGAGAAGCTGGGGGTCAGGGCTGCCACTGCGTCCACCACCGATCCCGAAATCTGTAACTGACGCTGCAGGGTTTCGCTGTCGATCACATCGGCTGTGAGCGGCAGCGCCGTCACCGGCAGGTTGGTGCGGGCGGCAGTGACAACAATCTCGGTCCCCTCGCCGTCACTATCGGCGGCATGAGCGATAGCAGGCGCGACCAGCAGCGCAGCGGACAGGAACAGGGGCAGGCGCATGAGATATCCGTTCTTGATAATCATTCGCAAATTTATTGCGAACGATTATCATTTGCGCAAGCCCGATTTTCGTCCTTACCGTTTTAGCTTTCCTAATTGTCATCATTGCACAAGAGTGTGCCGGCAGCCGGGGGTAGTCCACACGAGGATCGAAGCGACCGTGCGTTACCTCGGTGTGGATATCGATGATGCCCTGACGCTGTCAGAACGCACGGAGATCTGAGCAGGGAGCGGCAGGCGGCGAATGACATCTGGCGCAAACCGGAAACGCCGTAAGCCGCCTGTCCGCGTTCGGCCCCATAACTGCCAAAGCAGCCGCCAAGGCAAAAACGCCTTCATGACGCGCCGTCCGTCGGTCACCAGTATGATGAACTATGAACACTGCATCCAATGCGACCCGTCCATGCCGACGGGTCAGGGTCCACCAGATCGAGCTTGTTGCCGCTGCGCAGCAGCATCCATGCACGCAATGAGGCGGTGTCGCGGAAGAGGAAGTTGGTCATAACGCCTTCCTTATGCCGCACCCATTGAGATTGGCTCGCCAATGAGCGCCGCGATGATGCTCTCGGCCCGGTCGACCGGCACGAACAGTCGGGTCTTGTAGGCGATGATTTCGGTGAAGCAGCCAATCGATTTGTACCAGGTGAGCCGCCGGTGGTCGTAACCGCGCAGTTCGAGCCGTTGGTTGCCGCCGACGCGCGCCGTGACCAGTTCGAGGCTGGCACCGGGAATGGTAACACTGCGGCGTTGCCGGGCAGCGCGGACAAGATCGGCAGGATTGCAGCGCTGATCGATGCTGGTGCCGAGCCGCTTTGCAAGTTCGGGCAGGTCGGCCGCTTCAACAAGCCGGCCAAGATGGCTGATGCCGCCATCGACTGCGACCCTCCAAACCCGGATGTCATCGCCGGGGATCTGCTTCCAGACCGGCAGCAGCAGTCCGGTGATCATGTGGATTGTCGAGACATCGAGGCTGGCGAGCGCTGCCTCGGCTTCTGCGTGCCAGAGCGCTTCGCCCTCGCCAAGCGCGATGCCTTGCCAGTGGGTGTCATCCAGACTGCTGCCGACCAACGTTTCGGTGCGAGTGGGACGAATGAGCCGGACAACCGGCACCAGATCACCATTGTCGCTGAGCGACCGCTCCTGCCGGAACGCAGCTGCAACCATGCCGGAACGCTCATTGCGGACCATTTGCGCCCGTCGCTGCACATCGAACCGGGCATTGAGCATGTCCCACGTCGTGACGCGCGGGCGGCGGTGGATATCGAGCGTGCGCAGGTGGGTTTCAGCGCCGGTGGCAGGGTCGGTGCGCAGCAGCTGGCAGGCGATTTCATCGATGCGCTCGGCCTTGATCGTCTCGACCCCGAGATCGAGCTTGCCGGCCTTGGCCAGTGCTTCGGCGCGGGCCTCGACCAGCGCAAAATATTCGTCGAACACGCGGTTCTGAATAGCGATTGGGAATGCCAGCAAGCGGTTGAGCCAGCGCTGGATCGGTGGCAGCTGCTCCTTCAGGGCACCAGTGTCCTTCTCGCACAGGCTGAGCCCGGAGCGGCGCTGGAAGCTGGCCAGATCAATGGCCGCGAGCTTCCCAGCATGGAGGAGATGATACCAGCTGGTCAGTGCCTCCTTTGCGTGACTGCTTTCTAGATTGTCGGCGGCGTCGAACAGATTTTGGCCGCCGGTCTGCCGTTGGCCGCGGGTGAGCGCACCGAGGCTGTCGAGGCGGCGCGCAATGGTCGAGATGAAGCGCTTCTCGCCCTTCACATCGGTGGTGACGGGGCGGAACAATGGCGCCGAGGCCTGATGGGTGCGGTGCGAGCGGCCAAGGCCCTGGATGGCGGCATCGGCGCGCCAGCCCGGTTCGAGCAGATAATGGATGCGGCGCTGCTGGTTGCGAGCCGAAAGATCGGCGTGATAGCTGCGCCCGGTGCCGCCGGCATCCGAGAAGATCAGGATGCGCTTGGTGCCGTCCATGAACGCCTGGGTTTCGGCGAGATTGGCGCGAGGCGAGCGGGTTTCCAGCTTCTGGCTGCCATCGCGCTGCGGCACCAGACGGTGTGATCGGCCGGTGATTTCGGCGACCATGTCGGGGCCATAGTGACGGATCAGGGCATCGAGCGCCGCGTGCACCACCGGCAAGGCACAGAGTTCCTCGATCAGCCCATCGCGCACCGCCACGGCTTCGGCCGAGATGACCGGGTTGCCGGCCTTGTCGACGCAGACGCGCGAGCGGATGTTGCCTTCCTCGTCGGTGTAGGGCTCCATCAGGATCACCGGGAAGGCATTGGTCAGATAGTCGATAACCAGCTCGCGTGGCGACAGGTCGATATCGAGCTCGGCGCGCTCTTCCGGCGTCAGGTCGGCGACCCGGCGGTCGAGCATGGCTTCGGCGGTGGACACCAGCTGGATGACAACACTGTGGCCAGCGGCAAGATCGGCATCGATCGCCGGAATGAGGCTGGGCAGCTTCATTGCGGTCAGCACTTGTGCGAAGAAGCGCTGCTTGGCGCTTTCGAACTTCGACAGCGCCGCGCCTCGGGCCTGACCGTTCAGCGTCGCGCCGGTGATGGCATCGTTGACATTGGTGTCGGCCAACACCTGCTCGAGATTCTGGTGGATGATCTCCCAAGCATCGCAGAACCGGTCATAGACGGCCATCTGGTCGTTCCCGAGCCGGTGTTCGAGGATGTCATATTCGATGCCCTGATAGGACAGCGCGCGGGCGGTGTAGAATCCGAGTGCCTTCAGATCGCGTGCCACGAGCTCCATCGCCGCGATGCCGCCGTCGCGCATGGCCTGGCAGAAGGCCTCGCGGTCACCGAACGCGGTCCCGGCGCCCCACAGACCAAGGCGGGTGGCATAGGCGAGGTTGGCGATCTCGGTGGCACCGGTGGCCGAGACATAGAGCACTCGCGCGCGTGGCAGCCGGTGTTGCAGCCGCACACCGGCGATGCCCTGTTCCGAGCCCTTGATCAGGCCGCGAGCGGTCTCGCTGCCGGCAGCGTTGGCCAGCGCATGGCTTTCGTCGAACACAATCACCCCGTCGAACGCCGCCTCATCGTCGCCGGTGAGCCAGGCGATGATTTGATCGATCCGACTGCCCTTGCCGGCGTGTTCCGAGCGCAGCGTCGCATAGGTGGTGAACAATATGCCAGTGGGCAGGTTGATCGGCGCGTCTAGCGGGAAATCATTGATGGCGCGGATGTCGGCACCGATGCCGCCCAGCGCTGTCCAGTCGCGGCGCGCGTCCTCGATCAGGGTCGTGGTCTTGGAGACCCACAGATGGCGGCGGCGACCCTGGCACCAGTTGTCCATCAGTATGCCGGCGACCTGGCGGCCTTTGCCGGCGCCAGTGCCGTCACCGAGGAAAAAGCCGGCGCGATAGATGGCCCCGTCGGCATGCTCCTCAAGCGCGAGGTCGTTGTTGGTCGCGCGATAACGGCCGGCGAGGTCGCGTTCGAAGGACTGTCCGGCGTAAACGATGGTCTCCAGCTGGGCGCTGGAGAGGCCGTTCACCGCAAATCCCGGTAGCACGGGTTTGTAGTTCGGAAGCGGGGGTGCGATTGCCGCCATGGCCAGCGACTCCACCAGCGCTGTCGGGTGCGGAGCCACATTAACGAACACGATGCGCGCCACCCGGTGCGGCACATAGAGCCCGGTTGGCGGCTCGGCCGGCACCGGTTCGCTGAGCGCTGTATAGGACAGCGGTGCAGCATCGCCGGTGGTCAGCGCCAGCTCGGGCGGCCGTGGCGGCGTGGGCCGGCTGCGACGGTTGCCGAGCATGCCCGGGCGTGTTGGGCCAAGAGCGGGCCGAAGCGGTGAGCGTTCTGGCGCGGGGGTAATAGCCGGCGCCGTGGCAGCCTCCGGGCGTGGCGGGCAGTGCGCCAGCGCTGCAATCGCGTCGACGTAGCTGGAAGCAGCATGGTGGATGGTGGTAATGCCGTGGCCGTCCCGATCGAACACCAGCAGGCGCACCCGGATCGACGTGCCATGGGCATGGTAGAAGCTGCCATCGAGCACCAGGTCGAACACCGGTGCGAGCTCGGCGTCGACCGCCGCTCGGCCGGCGCGGCCGCTGCCATCACGAGAGAACCATTGCGGCATGACAGCAACACAGCGGCCGCCGGGCGCCAGGAGCTTGAGTGCCGCCAGCAGGTGCCGGGCGCCGGCGTGGGCATCCTCGCCGATATTCGCCGATTGCGAGAACGGCGGGTTCATCAGGATCAGCGACGGTTTCTGGGAAAGGCGATGGTGCAGATGCGCGCCGTCGTGCTGATGAATATGTGCCTGCGGAAACAGCGCGTGCAGCAGTGCGGCCCGGTCGGCGTCGAGCTCGTTCAGCAGCAGGCGAGCACCGGCGCGGGCCGCGTGGACGGCCAGTAGCCCGTTGCCGGCTGAAGGCTCGATCACAATTTCACCGGAACGGGGCGCAGCGAGGCTGGCGGCCAGCAGGCTGATTGGCAGCGGTGTCGAAAACTGCTGGCGGGCGATCTGGACCTCGGAGCGCACCGTCTGCGTTGGCAGCCGAGCAAGGTGGCCGACAGCGCGTTCAACAAACGAGGCCAGCGTCTCGTCGGCGAAGAGCGCAGAAGGCGATGAGTTGCGCAGGGTCAACAACACCTGAGCAGCCTCGCAGGCGTCATAGCCATCACGCATGGTCCAGGCACCAGTGGCGTCACTGCCACCGAAGGCTTCGCTCATGAGCAACGACAAGTCGGCTCGGGTGATCGCAGTGTCGGCGTTGAGACGGTCTGCAATCTGGTTCGCAACCGTCAGCAAATTCGCTGCACGAATGTCGTGGCCATTGGTGTTGCCAGAGGCTGGGTCGTTGAACAATTGCGGTGCGATCATTTGGGGCTCCTTCACGGCGGCGCTCCGGGCCCTTCCCGCTGCGCCACAGCCTTCCCGCCCCCTCCTCTCCTGGCGGTTGGGGTGGACGCGGACCGCGGCGGTGCAGAGAAGACCGGGCGAATCTCATCCGAAAAAAACAGCGGGCTGCCGATTGCTCGGGAGCCCGCTGGCAAGAGATATGGTAGCTTCGGACTGATACGCAGGATCAGGCTGCTTCAGCTGTGCTCGCATCCTCCGGCAATTCGTCGGGTTCGCCGTCGTCACCATCGGAGGTGCATTCGGCTTCGGAGCTCTCCAACAGATCGGCGGCTGGATCGCTGTCGGCATCACTGCTCTGCCTGTCGAACCGCATCACGTCCGGTACCCACGCGATCGCAGCGGCTTTGATCTGCGGCTCGATGATGGCTGTGCCGCCGCAGATCCTCTCAGCCGCGACTGCCAGTTCCGTCTTCTTGGCACTGGCGTAGCGGCTGCGCAGTTCAGGCCCGCCAATCGCGTCCAGCACGCCGAGGATGGCGCCTTTCTTCACACGGCCGAAGAAGTTTTCGGCCGTCGGCCGCCACCATGCCGCGACATCGATTCCGAGCAGCGCGCCCAAATGATTGTGGAACGCCGCACTGCGTTCATCCCGCAACGTCGCATCAAGGCTGTGAGCGACGACCCACCCGGCCCAGGCCCCGCGTTCCTCGTCTGTCAGTTCGCAGAATGCGGTGAACCTGTGCGAGATGTCGGAATGGCCGATCCAGCTCTGGTTGAGCTTCTCGTGCAGCCGGGCCATTTCGTCGGCAATCGCGCCTTTGGTGCGAAAGTCATGTGCGCCGCGGCCATTGGGTCTTGCCATAATATTCACGCCGCCCTGCGCCCCGTAAGTGCTGCGTGTCGCTGCGTCGGCCAGCACGAAGATCATCAGATCGAGCGCGACACCGGGATCATGAGCGATGTGCACTGCCAGCAGATCGCGGCGCTGGACCGCCAATTCGTCGGCCAGACTGCGCGACAAGGCCGGACCTTGATCATCCTCGGTGTCCTCGGCCGCATCCTCACCGGGCGCTCCAGTGACGGCAGGTTTCGGTTTGCCGGCGGGACGCGGAACGTAGAGCGTGGGGTGGACGGCGATGTCACCGCTTTCGTTGACCACCAGGAACGCAGTGGCTTCGGCTTTGGTCGCAGGGTCCGGCTCGGCCGTGCGGTTGCGCAGGGAACCGAGTTCCTCTTCCAGCAGGTCGAACTGTGTTGCGATGGCCTCCTCGGTTGCTGCATCGTCGGCTTCGTCATGGGCGAGCTGCAGCGCCTCGAGTTCGGCCTCGATTGTTTCGGCACGGGCCTGCTCGTCATCCGTAAGGGGCACCCGCTGCGACTGGACAGCCATCAGGTCGCGGGTCAGTTCATAGTCAGGCCGGGCACCCAATACCGGCACCACCGCGCCAAACCCGGCAGTGCTTGCTGCCACCGCTGCCATCTTCTCCTCGGCCAGCTTGATGACGATGCTGGCATCGACCCAGACCTCGCCGATATCACCGAACAGATCGGCCTCGACGCGGCCGCCGGCTGCAAGATAGGCATCGCGGCCGACCAGCCTCGCGAGCCGGTCACCGGGACTGATGGTGTCATCGATCATCATGCGGCGGATGCTGGACGCGCCGTGGTTGAACCGGCTCGCCTGTTCGAACACCTGCTCCTGGCGGGTATGGTCGCCGGTGACGCCATAGGCTTTGGCAATATCGAGGCTGATCTCGCCATTGCGCAGTGCTTCGAACACCACGGGCGCCAGCTGACCGAGCCGTAGCCGGCCTTCGATGAACCTTGTGGTGACACCGAACCGGCGCGCGACGTCTTCGATCGAAGCGCCTTCCACTTCGATGCAATGCCGGAACGCCAGGCAGGCATCGGCCGGGTTCATCGCTTCGCGTTGAAGGTTTTCGGCGAGGCTGACTTCGGCAGCCTGGTCGCGGGCGTCCATGACCAGCATGGGCACGCAGGTGTTGGCCGGCAGCTTGCCGTCGGCGATAAGCTGCTTGACGCAGGTGAGGCGGCGCCCGCCGGCGATGACCTCATACTTGCCTGACTTTTTGGGGGTGGGCACGCCGATTAGGTTCTGCAACACGCCGCGGGCTTCGATATCGGCCATGAGCTGGGCGAGCAGTGCGGGTTCGGACGGCACCTTGCGCACATTGAGGCGGCTCAAGGTGCAATGCCGCGCTTCGATCATCTGGATGGTCATGGGACTGGTCTCCTGCGCCCTCACCAACCATTGGTCAGGGACAGCGCTTCCTCGCCCCCTCCTCTCTCCTCGCGCGGGCCAGATCGTTCCAGTCGTTCAGACCGTCGGGTGGCCAGTAGCGCCGCAGCGCCAGACCCGGGCGTGCGTACGCAGCGATCGCCTTCCCCGCAGCGTCACGGCCGGAATTGTCATTGTCGGCCAGAACCACGAGTTCCTCGATGCTCTCCGGCAGCGCGATCTGGTCGAGCCGGCGGGTGCTGAGGCAGGCCCAGACCGGGATGCCGAGGATCTCGCTGGCGGACAGCGCAGTCTCGATACCTTCGGCAAGTCCGAGGATTCGGCCTGGATGCGAAAGTCTTACCGCGCCGCTGCCGGGAGTGCCCAGCATTCTCCGGGGCTGGTCGATGGCTGCCTTGGCCAGACCATCCGGCGCGAGAAACGTGCGCTGCAGGGCCACAAGCCCGCTGCCATCGCGCACGGCTGCAACCATGGCCGGTCCGGTCCAGGCACTATTGCCGCTGCCGATCCGCGCTGCAGGCGCAAAGCGCAGCTCGCCGCTGGCTGTGGTGATCGCCCGTGATGCCAGATAGCGTTCGGCGGGTGTGCCGACGATCGGCACGCACTGGTTCCACAGTTTCAGCAGAAAGGCTGGTTCACACTGTTGCCGGCGCGGAAGGGAAGGAACCGGGATTTCCGCCGTGGCGAGACCCCGCCCGAGCAGGCCGGATAGGCGCAGGGCTGCAATCACATCGCGGTTGTCGCAGCCGGCAAAGCAGTGGAAAATCAGACTGCGTTCGCCAACCCGTACCGACAGGCTTGGCGTACGGTCGGCATGCGCCGGACAGCGGCACAGACCGCCCGCATCATGCCACTGGCCGCCCAGCGCATGCACAATAGACTTGCCTTGCTTGAACGGATCATGGGCCGACATGGCAATACTCCCGTCAACGTCTCAACAGTTCACCCCTCCGGCAGACTCCTCCTCTCGCCTTCCAGCCCGTTTATCGCAGCAGGCGGGGACAGATATTGACATCGCCCACAGCGCGGACACCATATGCCGATGCGTTGGACCATGTGTCTTGCCGGACTGTTTGTCTCTTGTGCCGCGCAGGCGCACGAGGCCCAGCTCGTTCGGTTTGGTGAGACCGCAGAAGCAATTTCGGCACCGCTGGAGAGTGCATCACGACCGGCGTTCTTGCTGAACAATATCGGCCTGGAACCAGCGAAACCAGTTCGACAGCAACGTGACGGCGCGGAAGAGACCGTTGGCGTATTGGTCGAGGCTCCGGCCCCGGGTGGTGTTGCACCCAATCCCTGTGCGCAGAGCGTCATGCCGGTCGTGACAACGGCCGTGACGCGGGAAGCGGCGCTGCGGCGTCAACAATACTGGCCACTCGTGGCCGCGGCCGAATGTCGTCACGGCCTGCCTACTGGCTTGCTGGATGCGCTTGTTTTGCAAGAAAGCCGCTACCTTCCAACAGCACTTAGCCCCGCCGGTGCACTTGGGCTCGCGCAATTGATGCCGGAAACCGCGCATCATCTGGGTGTTACTGATCGGCTCGATCCCTTTGCCAATCTCAACGGCGGCGCCCGGTTTCTTCGGGCCATGCTCGACAGGTTCAGCTCAGTACCGCTGGCGCTTGCGGCATACAATGCCGGCCCCGGCCGGGTCGCAGGCGCGCGCGGGATCCCGGCGAATTCCGAGACGCCGGACTATGTGCGCAACGTCCTCAATTTCTGGACGGCGCGGGTGCATGACGAGCAGCAGGGGTTGCGTGCGACGGCCGAGCTCCTTGGTTTTGTGACCACGGCAGGCTCGACCCGAACAGCACGATGATCCCCAGCGTCACCGGTGCAGTCGTCAGGTAGACTTTCTGCCAACGCAACCACAGCAGCGGCGCGGCCAGTAGCCAGCCTTTCCATCCTCTGGGGTGCAGAGCGGGATCGGTCCAATAGAGCCAGATGACCCGGAGCGCAGACAGGACAGCGCCAATGGCGCACATCAGGCCCATTGCAGCGTAGGTTTCGATCCATAGATGAAGGTCGACTCGGGTCATTCGTCAGGTATTCCCTCGCCGAAGCTAGAAACCAGCAATGTGCAGCAAGTGTCAGGCAGCTGCGGCGGCAGCGCGCGTTCGCTTTCGCGGCGCGTAGAGTATTCGGGCAACGAGCGCGATATTCGATCCTTCCGGAAAGTTCCTGCTGGCTTTCTCGACACAGGCTTCCAGCTCGCGTGGTGGTATGTTGAGTTTCTCGGCGATGAAGCGCAGCGAGCGACCGCGCAGCATCAATTTGACCACTTCGTCAGTGATCGCATCCTGCACCAGCGCCGGTGGTCTCTTCAGTTTCTGCAGATCCTTTGCCCGGTGGAACACAGTCATTGCCAGGAACATTGTGATGGCTTTGGTCTGGTCATCAAGCTCGCGAGGTTGTGTCGAGACAAACGAAACCATGCCTGGCGGATCGCTCCGGCTCTGAACAGGAACGGTGAACCCGCTGCGGATGCCCATGCGTGCGATCTGACGCAAATAGGCCTGCTGGCCTGACGTGAGCTTCAGACGCTGTGGCAGCTCGGACCATTCGAACGGCATTGTGCTCTGCGCTGCCAGGCTGATGACGGGGCTGTTGAGGTAGTTGTAGTTCTTGACGGCCTGCTTGATCCAGTCGACGGGATAGTTGGTGAGCAACAGACCCGATACCGGCGTCCCGGCCATCGCCGGCTGGAGGACAGTATAGTAAGTAAAGCCCAGCGCATGGCCGGCCATTTCGCACAGTGATGACAATTCGCTGATCGATGCGGCAGCGCGAACGCCTCCGATCAAGTGACTGCCTGGGTTGCTCCCGTCCATATGAACCTCAACACTCTACGAGGTTGTTGATCGACCCTGCTTTTATTTTGCGCTTTCACCACGGCAACTCCAAGCTGTCATTGAGTCGCTGTTCGCGGAGCTGGGCGGCGCGGTTCATATGGGCAGCAACATGCCGGCCGGCGGTTTGCCCCCATCGCCGGTTCAGACAGGTTTCACCTGCCGGTGCCGCCTCTTCGATCAGCGCGTGCAGCAGACCATCCAGAAACTCGGTCAGTGCGTTGGCATAACCGGGGTCTGCAACTTCAAGAAGGACATAGCGCGCTAACAAGGCATGTTGCTCGCTCTGACGGTCAGTCGACCGGTTCAAGGCAGCCGTTATGCGGTAGGCCTGCCTCACCGATATTCCCATGCGCTTTGCCATCTCTTCTGTGAGATGGTGCGTGCCATTTCCAGCCCGGGTTGATCGCTTGTGGTTCTGGCACGGTCGACGTTGCTTGTCTTGCGACATTGCGGCCTCCGTGGGAAGTGATCTGGAAGCCCGCAACCTATGCCATATTTTTATGTGGTTCAAGATGTCAGATATCGAGGCATGTCATGTTCGCATGCCAGCCAAATTCCGGGCGGGCCATGCGCAGCAGGCCGAGGATGAGGACCTGGCCCTTGCGCAGGGGAGAGTTGCGGACCACACCCATATAACGCTGGCATTCCTTGACGCTGAGCAGGTCCTCGCTTTTCAGTCCGACATGAACATATTGCGGCGCTCGCCAGTCGAAACGGTCGAACTGGCGAACCAGCATGTCTAGCATAAGCCTGTCATCGTTCAGGATTTTCTCGATGCCGTAGAGCGCCGCCGTCCGGATTGATGCCGGCTTGTCGGTGATGATCGTCACATGATGCATGGCCGCTGCGGCATGAACCATCAGCACGCGCGACTTCGGCAGGTTTTGCAGCGCAACTTTTTCGGGCTTGGTGCTCACGGTCCAGGTTCGCCTTGCTGATTCTGATTCGACGCCAGTCACTGACATAAACGTCATAGCTTTATGTCACCAGTGTCAGCTTTCACTGACCTTTATGTCACTTACAAGACTGTAATGCACATACAGTTGCCCTGGTGGGAAATTTCATTTCCGTCTTTGGCTTTCGCGTAACCAAACGTTGCGCCCATGTCTTGGGCATCTAGGCAACCCCACCCTCTTCGAGCGCCAATGGCGAGCGGTCAACCCGACCGCATCACGAGGAGACCCACGACATGAACGTTCTGACTGCTGCAAAGGCGCGGCTGGCCGGTCTGGTCGATGCCCTTGCTGTCGCGGCGATTGCCGCGATCGGGGCCGGCGCTGCAATGGCCGGTGCCGATGCCACCTTCGCCCCGGCACTGACCACCTTCACCAACTATCTGGAAGGCTCGGGCGGCGCGATCATTACCGTCATGAGCCTGGCTGGCGGCATAATCGGGCTGGCCTCGGGACGGTTCAGCCTCGGCCAGGTCGCGGTGCCGGTGGCCACCGGTATCGGTGTCGGCACTGGTGTGCCGATCGTCACGGCCGCCATCACCGCGACCATCTGAGCCGCGGGCGAACGAGGGCGGCGTCATCATGTCCGACAAATACATCATTCCCCGCCGGCTCGACGATCCCGAGCTGATCGGACTTTGGACCGTCGATGAGTTTATCGCGATGGTCGGGCCGTTCCTGTGGGGGGTACTCTCGGGGCACATTATACTGGGGCTCGGGATTGCAGCGGTCGCCTGGATGGCGCTCCGCAAAGCCAAATCGGGACGGTCTTCCTCCTGGCTGCTGCATCTCGGCTTCTGGCATTTGCCTTCGGGGTTTTTCGGGCTGAAGCGCACGCCGCCCTCACATTGCCGTCTGCTGGCGGGGTAAGGCCATGCTCGCCGAAATCTCCCACCAGAAATCCCAGGCGCTCCTGAAGCAGCGCAACATGCTGGCAATGCTGTGCATGGCGCTGATCGGCCTGATGCTGGTCGTCGTCATGCTGTTCTCGGCAAAGGACCGCGAAGTCATCCTGCAGCCGATCCTCAGCCGGCCGATGACGGTGTCGTCCGCTGGTCCGACTGCTGATTATCTCGAGCTCGTCACCCGCGACACCGCCTCGGTGATGCTCAACCGGTCACCGGTCGCCCTTGAGTATTGGATGGAGCAGGTGCTGCGGGTCGTTGATCCGGCCTATCAGGGCCGGATCAAGGCCGAACTGCTCAGGATCGTCACCGAGCAGAAGGACAGCGACGTGGCGCAAGCCTTCAGCCTGACCGGCATGAAGGTGGACCCCAAGGCGCTGACCTCCGAGGTCACCGGTGTTGTCACCGTCTTTGTCGGCAAGAAGATCATCGCATCGGACAAGCGCACCTTCCGCTTCCGCTGGTCATACCAGGGCCTGTCGCTCGCCATGACCGAGTTTGGCGAAGTGCTGCCCAGAGGCGCGAAGGAGTTTTGACCATGCGCATCCCCGTGGCCCTTGCCGCCTCGCTTGTCGCCGTCATGATCCTGTCGCCGCCAGCGCTGGCCGACCAGTATCGCATGGCGGCTGACAATGCCCGCATCGAGTGTGTGGCGTCGAAGAAGGATCTGACCCGGATCAGTCTTGTCAGCGACCAGTTTGCGTCGGTGTCGAAGGTGGCAACCGGCATTCCCTATAACGACTTTTCCGTGGTCAATGAGCCGCTGCGCGGTGACATCTACATCTCGGTGCCGGAGACCTATGCGGCCCGCACCATCAATTTCTTCGCCACGTCGAAGAAAGGCTATGTCTACAAGTTCGTCTGCCAGGTGGCGCCGGTCGAAGCGCAGCAAGTATTTCTAACCAACCCCGCGATCGCCGAAACCAGGGCGCGCGACTGGGAACAGGAAACCCCCATCCAGACCACTGCCATGCGGCTCATCGAGGCCATGGCCACCCAGGCAACCGTTGAGGGCTATGAGGTCCGTCAGCCTGTAACCGCGCCGGTCAGTGTCGGACCACTGTCCGTCCGTCTGATCGCCGAATATCGCGGCGCCCAGCTGATCGGCAAGGCGCTGCGCATCGAGAACAAGGGCGCCGTGCCACTGACCCTCAAGGAAGCCGAGCTGGCGCCTCAGGGCACGCTGGCGGTCACCATCGCCAGGCCCAAGCTCGCCCCCGGCGAGGCGACCTCGGCATGGCTTGTCGGAACGGGAGAACGCTGATGGGCATGTTCGATCGCTGGCGTCCGGCTGGTGGCAACGCAGAAGCAAATGAAGGCGAGACTGCAGCACCCTCCGGCGCGCGGGCCGCTGCCGAGCCGCTCGGCGGCGTCAACGCCAGGGTGGCTGCCCGGCAACGGTTGATCCTGTTCGGGGGCGGTTCCGTGCTGCTTGCGGCCGGACTTGCCTATATCAATTCGCAATCCAAAGGCCCTGCTGGCCCAGCCCCGACCGAAGAGCAGGAGATCAAGATCTCCACCGACCAGATGGTCGGGCGCAAGCTGGCGCAGAAGGAATGGGTCGCCCAGTCCGAGAACCAGATCGCCGAAATCAACGGCCGGCTGAAGACGGCCGAAGGCAAGGTCGATCGCGTGACGGCCTATGACGAACGCATCGCCCAGCTCGAACAGGAGAATGCCCGCATCAAGGCCGATGGCGCGCGGCTGTTCCAGATCTACGAGGCACAGAACAAGGGCCAGGCAGCCAAGATTGCTTCGCTCGAGTCAGGCGGGGGCGGTGCCGGAGCGCCGGCCGGCCCAACGGCAAGCGGTGTGGCGCGCTGGCAGCAGCCAGGGAGCGAGCCGTTCCGGGTTGCCGGTGCGAACGGCGGGCCGGCCGGTGCAGCGCCCCGTTGGGGAGGCGGCGCTGTTGCCTCCGATCCCGGCTATGGCCAAGGCGGTATGCCGGTGGCAGCCGAGGTCAAGACCATCAGTTTCTCGGTGCCGGGCAAGGCCGGCGACAAGGATGGCGGCAGCGGGTTCGTTCCCGGTCGCCCCGATGCGCCGCCGACGGTGATCGAGGATTCGCCCGATTATCTGCCGCCCAACAGCTACGCGCCGGCGCGCGTCATCGTTGGCGTCGATGCCAGCGCCGGGGTCACATCGCAAACCGATCCGCTGCCTGTTGTCCTGCGCATCACCGGCCCGGCGCGGTCGGTCGTCCACAACGGCAAGCTGCTCACCACCCGCCTCGAGGGCTGCGTCGTCAACGGCGCGGCGCGCGGCGACCTGTCGGCCGAGAAAGTCTATGTGAAGCTCGCCAAGATGACCTGCGACCAGCCCGGCGGCCGCGTTGCCGTCTCCGAGGTCAAGGGGTTCATCTCGTTCGCTGGCAAGACCGGCGTGCGCGGCAAGGTTGTCAGCCGTGAGGGCAATCTCGTTACCCAGGCCTTCATCGCCGGCATCGCCGGCGGGTTCGGGCGCGGCTTTCAAGCCAATGCCAACGCTATCTTTCGCGGCGGGCTGATCGCAGCGCCCGGACAGCCCATCCCGCAGCTTGATGCCGGGCAGATCGCCAGTGCCGGAATTGGCCAGGGTGTCGGCCAGTCCGCCGACATGGTCAGCAAATATCTGATCGAGCGGGCCGAGCAATATCAGCCGATCATCGAGATGCCGACCGGCATCGATGTCGAGATTGTGTTTCTCGACGGCGTCTATGTGAGGGGGTCGTGATGCCTGAACAACGTTCCGCAGCGCTGCGACGCTGGTCAATCACTCCGTCTGCGCTCGGCCTCGCTGTTCTGGTTGGTGTTATCGGGATTGCCGCCGGCGTTGCCGGTACTACGGCATGGGCGCGGCGTGATACGGGCGCAGCGGTGCGCGAAGCGCTTGCCGCCCGTTTGCCCAAAACGAAAATCTCCGCGGTCGATTGCAGCAAACTGCCCGGCCTGTGCGAGGTCGTCGCTGGCCAGACCCTGTTCTACACCGATCCGGCTGCGCGCTATCTGGTCATCGGCCGCGTCTATGACATGGCGGCGCGCACCGACTTGACCGCGACGCGGCTGCTCGAACTCAATCCTGACACGCTACTGGCGGGCGCGGCGCAGAATAGCGCAGAAGGGGAAGGGCGTGCGGCACAGCTTGCGGCGACTGAACCGGTCGCGGTGCCGCTGGCCGACCTGCCAAGAACCGGTGCGATCCGCTGGGGCAAGTCCGGTGGCGCCAGACTGGTGGTGTTCTCGGACTTTCGCTGTGGCTACTGCCGGCAGTTGTCGGACGAGTTGAGCCGGCTTGATGTCGCGGTCGAGGAAAGGCCGATCTCGGTGCTCGGCAGCCGTTCGCTGACCGAAGCCGTCTATTGTGCAGCCGATCCGGTCAAGGCGCTGCATGCTGCCTATCGCGGCGAAGAGATCGCGCCGGGCGCCGGATGCGATACGGCAGGGCTCGATGCCAACGAGGCCTTCGCGCGCAAACACGGCTTCAGCGGCACGCCGATCGTTGTGCGCGCTGACGGCAAGGTGCTGCGTGGTTATCGCCCGGCGCCAGTGCTCGCCGCCTTCATCGCCGGAAAACCGGTGTCATGACCGGCGCCTTCCTGCTTGGTGCCGGGGTGATCGGCATTGTCGTGCGCCCGAACTGGGCAGCAGCCACCGCCGCACTCGCCGTGATCTTTGATCTTCTCATCGGAGTCTGACCCATGCGTGTCTCCCCGGTCGTCATATTGCTGCTGTCAGTCTCGCTGTCCGGTTGCTTCCGCGGCTCGAACGTCAAGGGCGACTTTGCCTGCAAGGCTCCCGGCGGCAGCTGTGCGCCGATGTCCACCATCGATCGTGAGGCGCTCGCCGGCATTGGTGGCGGGATTTCAGCCGCTCCGCTCGGCGTGCTGCGCAGCCCGGGCAGCTCGCCGCCACTGCCGTCGCCGACACGGACAGTTTCGACAGCAGGTCCCGATGGCACATTCCCCGCCCGCACCACCGAGCGGGTGCTGCGCGTCGTGTTCCCGGCGCATATCGACAAGGACGGGATCTATCGCGAGGAGGCGGCCGCACACGCCGTGATCGAGCCGACAACCTGGGCGCAAGGCCTTGGAGCGGGTGGGGCTGCGGCTGAACCGCGCCGCGTGCCGGGCTTGCGGCAAGGTGGCATCGCGCCGGCCGTTCAACCCAATGTCCAGCTATCCGCAGCAGCTTCAGGGTCGCTGCTTGCCAGCATGGACGAGGTTGTGGCCGCCCAGGCGGCGCGCCGCGCCGGCGCTGTCGCTGCAGCCGCTCCCGCACCGGCCGTCGCGGCAGCGCCATCGCGGCCGGCGGTCGGTGCGACGGTAAGCCAATTCGTTCCGGCTTCACGCGCGCCCGTGCCGCTCAATCTGGCCGAGGCGGTTGCAGGCCTGTCGGCGCCGCCGGTCGCCCGCCTCGACGCTGCCGGTCCCGGCAACTACGACACGCCCGAGGTCGCTGCCGCCGCGCCCGGTTCGGCGGCAGCTTCCGCCTCTCCGTCAGTAGCGAACGCCTCGGAGCCGTCGCCCGGATCGGTGATGCGCACGGTGCGCTGGAGAAGCAAAAACTACAGAATTCCGGTTGCAGCTGCGACGGCCGACCCGGCAACAGCGACCGCGTCCGGTCTTACGACGGCCGAGCTCAATCGCCGGGCACTGGCGAAGGCCGGCACATCTTCATCGGCGCTGCGCACGAAGGAACAACAGCCTTCAACCGCTGCGCCGCCATCATTGCCCACGGCACATCCCACGCTGCTTCCCGAATCACGCCCATCCGCGCCCGCAAACCCTGCCCCGACGGCGGATGCCTCGCTGGCACGCGAGCGTGTCCGTATCATGGCTGGCCCGCAACTGCAGTCATTGGCCGGTCAGCAAGACGTGGCCGATCTTGCGCCAGCGTCTGCTCATGCTGTCACGGCTCCGGCCGTTGCCGAAGGAGCACCTCGGCCATGAAGCTGATCGACCAGATCGCCGGCTTGCTGACCGGTGAGGATGCCCGCGCCGATGTGGCGCGGCCGGCCATCCATCTCGACACGCTGTCGGCCTGGTTGCCTTGGCGCACATATTTGCCGGACAGCGGCCTGTTCCTCAACGCTGGGTCGACCGGCTTCATCATGGAGATGCCGCCGCTGGTTGGGGCCGACGAGCGGACGGCCGATATTCTCGCGCAGTTCTTTCAGGAGGGCATGCCGCCCGGCGCGCAGCTGCAGATCCTGTCCTGGGGTTCCCCGCGCACCCACCGCCGCCTCGGCGAATGGTTCAGGCCGCGCTACGAGTCCGGCGGCATCTACCAGGCGATCGGCCGTTCGCGCGCCCGCTATCTGTCCGACGGCGTCTGGGACTCGCTGTCGAAGGACGCACCGTTTCACCTGCGCAACCACCGGGTGATCATCAGCTGCGGCGTACCGACATCAGCCCGCACCGGTCATGCCGAACTCATCGCGGCCCGCGACGGTCTGGCCTCAGTGCTGAAATCGATCAACGTCGATGTCATCCACTTCGACCCACAGAAGCTGATTGAACTGGTCGACGACATCACCTCGCCCACGACAGCCTGCGAGATCGATGCCCACCAATACAGCGAACTCGATCCTATCGCCGACCAGATCATCCGCCGCGATATCCAGTTCGAGATCGAGGAAGCCCGGATGCGGCTGCGGACCGAGCGGTTCCGGCCGACCAGCTTTGACCCCGACGGTGTTGCAGAGGTTGGCGAGGTGTTCCCCGACACCTTCGACGTCCGCCACTTCGGGGTACGCAACTATCCGCCGCGCTGGTCGCCGTGGGAATGCGCGCGGCTGATCGGCGACATGTTCGCCGACAAGCTGCGCCTGCCCTGCCCCACCGCCACCGTCCTGTGCCTCACCTATCCCGACGAGGAGGCGGCGGTAGCCAAAGCCGGGTTCAAAGCCGTGCGCTCGCAAAGCCTTGCCGAAAGCCGTGGCGGCCGCTGGATGCCGGGCATCGTCGAGAAGGCCCAGGAATGGCGCGCGGTGCAGGAGCAGATGCGCGAAGGCCGCAAGCTCGTCCGCGCCTTCTATGGCGTCACCATCTTTGCGCCCGATGGCGAAGGTGATCGGCACGAGCGCACGGTCAAGTCCATCTACCGCTCGGCCGGGTGGGATCTGATCGATGAGCGCTTCCTGCAGCTGCAGGGCCTGCTCACCATCATGCCGCTGACCCTGGCTGACGGTCTGTCCGACGACATGGAGCGGTTGAAGCGCTTCCGCACCATGCTGTCGTCGACGGCGGCGAACATCGCGCCGATGCAGGGCGAATATCTCGGCGGGCCACTGGCGCACATGCTGCTCGTCGGCCGGCGCGGCCAGCCTTTCTTCTGGTCGCCGTTCGAGAACGCCGCCGGCAACCACAATGTCGCGATCATGGGCAAATCCGGTTCCGGCAAATCCGTGGCGCTCCAGGAATTGTGCGCCGCCATGGTCGGCGCCGGCGCGCGGGTGGTGGTGATCGACGACGGCCGCAGTTTCATGAACAGCGTCAAGCTGCAGGGCGGCGCCTTCATCGAATTCACCATGGCATCGGGGTTCTGCCTCAACCCGTTCTCGATGATCGACCCCGAGCGTGTGGCTCGCGATGAGGATTACAAGCTCGACTGCCTCACCATGCTCAAGGCCCTTGTGGGCCAGATGGCGCGGTTCATCGACCGGCTGAATGATACCGAGCGCGGCCTGATCGATGCGGCGGTCAACGAGGTCTGGGAGAGCAAGGGCAACACCGGGTCGGTCGATGATGTCGCCCGCGCCCTGCAAGCCACGGGCAACCACGATGCCGAAAACCTCGGTATCGCCATCATACCGTTCACCGCCAAGGGCACCTATGGCCGCTTCTTCATCGGCCAGGCGTCGCTGAAGCTCGACGCCGACTTCACTGTGTTCGAGCTGTCTGATCTCGCAAGCCGGGAGGAGCTGCGCGGCGTGGTGCTGACCGCCATCATGTTCATGACCACCCAGATGATGGTGCAGACCAATCGCTCGACGAAGAAGATGCTGCTGATCGACGAGGCCTGGCAGATGCTCAAGGGTGGTCAGATGGCCGACTTCGTCGAGGCTTATGCCCGCACCTGCCGCAAATATGGCGGCTGCCTCGCCACCGCAACCCAGTCGGTCAACGACTACTACAAGTCCGACGGGGCCAAGGCTGCGCTTGAGAACAGCGACTGGACGCTGATTCTCCAGCAGAAACCCGAGACCATTGCCGACTTCAAGCGTTTGGGGCGCCTCGAGATGGACGGTGCCACAGAGAGCATGATCCGGTCTCTGAAGCGCAACGGCACCGAATATTCCGAGATCTTCATCAAGGGGCCTGACCTGCAGACGGTGGGCCGTCTGGTGCTCGATCCGTGGTCGGCGACGATCTACTCGTCGTCGCCGACCACGTTCGCACTGATCGAACAGTACCAGGCCGAGGGCCTCACCACCGAACAGGCTATCGAACGTATCGTCTATGGCCAGAACGGAGGCTTCGGTGTCGCTGCCGCTGAGTAATCCCGCGCGCCACCGCGATGCGATGGTGCTGGTGCCGGATGCGCCCGCCGAACCGGTGGCCGCCGCACTGCCCGTGCCGGATGGTGCCCAGACAGCCGTCTCTCACCGGCACCATCGTCTTCGCCGGCGTTTAGCCGATGCGCTTTACATCTTCCTCATGAGCACAGGTTGGCTCGGCCTCAACGTGCTGGCGGTGGCGGGCTGCGCTGTGGTGGCGTTCGCCATGCTGGGCGGCGGCGACTGGGCGGCCACGTTCATGCAGATCGACAATCTGACCTCCCGCTATCTTGAAGCAGATGCCGGCCGGCGAGCAGTGTTCCAGCATCATCTGGTGCAGGTGTTCAGCACTGTGCTGCTGGCGCTCGTGGTGTTCCGCCTGCCCTGTTTCGTCAAACGGGTGCGCCGTGACCTTGCCGAGCAGGACCTGCCATGACCGCGCCTCAGCCCGTCCTGCCGCTGGTCACCGGCCCGTTGCCGCCGCACGACCCGGTGACCGGTGAACTGCTGTTCGACGTGCCACCCGCTGCGACCGCTTCCGCGCCCTCTGCACAGGCAAACGCCGATGGAGGAGTGGTCGTGGCTGACCGTTCGTCCGCGTCCGGGGGATTTGCCCCGCGCCCGTCGGGCTTTGGCGGTTTCAGTTCGCGCGAGCTGGTCACGATGGCGATGTTTGCTTTGCTCCTGCTGTGGGCGGCCTGGGCGACACGCGAGCTCCTGATTCTCAAGGACCGACGCACGGTCAGCGTCAGCCTTGCCACAATGGTGCAGGAATTTGTGGCGGCTGAAGCTCGTCGCGGTGCCAATCAGCAGGATGCTGCGGCGCGGACGAAAGCCTATCTGACCGCCATCGATGCCGCCATGCGGGCGATTTCTGAAGATGGCACCACCATTCTTGTTTCCGAAGCGGTACTCGGCAACAGCGTGCCGGATGTGACGCAGACAGTGATGACGGCCGTCAACAGCCGGCTTGGCATGCAGCCGGCAACCAGTGCCCAATCCGCCTCTCAGTCGCTCCCGAAATCCCTGCCACTCATGGGCCTGCCGCCCGCTTCGGCTGCGCCCGTTCCCGATGTATCGATGCCAGCCTCGGATGCGCTGGCGGCGGCCAACCCGTTCGAGGCGCCGCCGAAATGAGCGAAGCGCTTGCCTCGGCGGTATCGTCAAGCGTCGCTGTCGGGCGGCGCATGCGGCTCTATGGTATTGCGGCCCTCATCGTGCTCGGGTTCGGTGTCTGGCAGGGCATCCGGCACTGGCAGCAAACGCATGCTTTCCTGATCAACGTTTCGCCGTCGCTGCCGAACTGGGCGTTCCTCCTCGAGACGAAACAGCCGCCGGCCCGCGGCAGCCTCATTTTCTTCCGGCCGCCGGTCTCGCCGGTGCTGTTCAATAATTTCGGGGCGAAGCCCCATCTGTTCGGCAAGCATGTCTATGGCATGCCCGGTGATGTCGTCACCCATCAGGGGCAGGCGGTATTCATCAACGGCCGCCAGGTGGCGATCGCCAAGACACACAGCCGCAAGGGCGAGCCACTCGCGATGGGGCCGACTGGCGTCATACCGCCAGGCTGCTATTACGTCGGCACGCCGCACAAGGACGGGTTCGACAGCCGCTATGCCCTGATCGGGTGGATCTGCAAGCCGGCCATCGTCGGCACCGGCACAGCGGTGCTGTGACATGCGGAGCCGCCACCTCCTTCCTTCCGCGTTTCTGTGCCTCGCCGCGCTGGCCGGGCCCGCAGCCGCACGAGACTATGGCCAGCTGGGCACGGTCTTTCCGGTGATGGAACCCGATCTTCTCACCCAGATCGAACAGCGTCTGAGGGCGGCCGAGGCCTCGGGCAAGATCGCCTCGATGCAGCAGGAGCTGGTCCGCCGCACCAAAGCCCGTGTTATGCGCCCCAGGCCGGTGGCCGGCCTCACGCGCGCAGTGAAGGCGCGCAGCTGGAACTATGATCCCACCATCAACGTGGAACAGGATATCCGCGATCACAAGGGCCGGGTGATTGCCGCCAAGGGCCAGAAGATCAACCCGCTCGACCATGTGCCGCTGCGCCAGAGCCTGGTGTTCCTCGATGGTGACGATCCGGCCCAGGTGGCTTGGGCGCTGCGCTCGACCACCCAGCTCAATGCCAAGCTGATCCTGACCAACGGCTCGCCGTTCGAGCGCATGAAATCAGCGCAGCGGCGGTTCTTCTTCGATCAGGAAGGCAAGCTGACCGCCAAGTTCGGCATCCGGGCAGTACCTGCCGTGGTCGAGGCTGATGGCCGGGTCCTCAAGGTCAGCGAGGTGCCTGTCCCCCCTGCACGGAGGGTCGGATGATCGGCGGCTTCCATCATGAGCGCTTCGTGCGGTTCATGGCGCCCTACCCCGGCCTGTGGCGCGAGATTGGTGCCTTGGAAGATGCACGATTGCTGCGCTGTCTCCGCCGCGCCAGGCACGCACTCGGGCTGCCGCCGGATTATCACCTTGCGGCGCAGGGCTCCCTGTCTCGATCGACGCGCAAGGAGCTGCGCGGTGATTGACTTTGTGCGCCTCTTCCTTCCGCGCGTGCCTGTCAGGCCGGCGCCGCCGCCGACCCCTGCGATCAGGGCGTTCCGGCCGCGCGCGATGATCTGGTGTGGGCTCGGCATAGTGATGCTGCTGACCAACATGACGCTCAAGGGCCGGCCGGTTCTGGCGGTGATGACCGCGCTGATCGTCGCGCGCTCGTTCTGGATGCTCTATCGCTATATCCGTCAGCTTTATCTCAACGACATGGCCTTCTGGACGCCGGCCCGCGCTGCCGCCTGGAATACCGGCCAGCGCAACATGGCGCTCATTGCAGACATCGATGACGCGGTGCCGCCACTCCTCCTGTCAGGCCCGCGTCAGCCGTCGCCCTCAATTGTTCCAGATGGCTCCACCCGCGAGCCAGAGCCGGCAGCGACGCCGGATAGCTGCTGCTGTGCAGGCCGGCAGGCCGGGAGCCTGGTGAAATGAGCACGCCGCCCACCCCTTCGCTTCCGCGCTGGTGCTATGCAGCTGCCTTTGCTGCCGGGTTTCTGATCGTTCTCGGGCTTGGCGCAGCAGCAATCTATGTCGCCTTGCCGTCCAACCGGATCGCACCGGTTGGCGCCGCCCTGTTTGTGATTGGCACCCTCATTTTGGGGGCGCTGTCCGTTCTGGTTCTCTTTGCGCAATTCTGGAGCCAACCCGAGCCACCGGTGCCGCAGCGATCGGCGCCGCGCCAACGGCCCTATGCCTGGCTGGTGGCGATACTGCTGCCGGCGACCCTGTTCACCGCCAAACCAGCGCAAGCCATCATTCCCGGCGTCTGCACCGGCCGCTTCGTCAACCCGATCACCGACGTGTGCTGGAGCTGCCTGTTTCCGCTGACGGTCGGATCGATCCCGATCTGGCCAAGCCCGCGTCCCGACACCGACAATCCCATCCTCCCGGTGTGCGCCTGCATGGACCCGATCCCGCGGCTCGGCATCGCCATCGGTTTCTGGGAGCCAGTGCGGCTCGCCGATGTCACCATGAAGCCGTGGTGCTTCGTCAATCTCGGCGGCATCAAGCTCGACCCCGGCTTCGATATCGGGTTCAAGCCGATGCAGGGCCCATCGTCCGTCGGCGGCAAGCAGCAGTATAACGGCAGCTGGCATGTCCACTGGTACATGTATCCGCTCATCTACTGGCTCGAGCTGGTCGCCGACTTCCTGTGCCTCGAGCCGGGCGATATCGACATTCTCTACCTGACCGAGATCGACCCGCTATGGCAGGATTCGGAACTCACCCTGCTCATCAACCCGGAAGCGGTGGTCTTCGCCAACATCCTCGCAACCGCCGCCTGCGCTGCCGATTGCGTCGCCTCGACCACCGTTGGCCCGATCAATGCGCTGTTCTGGTGCGCCGGCTGCCAGGGCACCATGTATCCACTGAACGGCAATATCCCGGCCCAGATCGGCCATGTTCAGGGCAGCCGGCTTGCGCTCAACCGCTTCATGTCGAAGCTCCACCGCCAGCTGATCCTGTGGGGGACATCGGGCGAAAGCGCGCTGTGCAGCCGCGACCTGATGCCGATCATCAAGAAAAGCCAGTACCGGGTGCAGGCCACCGTACCCATTCCCGGGTTTGGCCCCGGTGCCTGCCTGCCACTGGGCGGCTCATCCGTCGTGCCCGGCAGTGGCAACATGCTCCCCGCCGTCGGCGAGGACATGGGCTATCTCGTTTGGCGCAAGCGCAACTGCTGCATGCTATGAGCCGCCACGCCGCCTTGGTAACCGCAGCAGCGGTCGGCCTGGTCGCCACCGTCGCTTCCGCGGCTTTGCCGGTCGCCGCCCAGACTGTCGAAGGTGTGGATGCCGGCCGGCTTCGCGCGGAAGCGAAGAAGCAGGCTGGCGACGCGCAGCTGTTCGCCGATGAAGTGCGCCGCCGCGGCGAGGCGGTGCGCGCGGAAGCGCTGCAGGCCCGAGAAGCGGCCATACGCAACCGCATGCCGGTCCAGTTTGGTGCGAAGTCATCGGGCGGTGTGCTGGATTTTGACCAGATGGTGGCCGACGCCGGCCGTATCGTCGATGGCGGCAAGGCCGGGGCTGGCCCGCGCTTCATCGCCTTTGCCAGCATGGCAATGCCGGTCGGCAGTCTGCGCGCGTTGATCCGCGATGTCGGCGATGCCGGCGGCGTGGTGGTGTTCCGGGGCCTGCCGCACAACAGCGCCAAGGTGTTCATGACTTCGATGGCCAAGCTCGTCGACAAGGGCCAGAAGACGAGCGGCATCGGCATCGATCCCCGGCTCTTCCGCGCCTTCAGCATCACCGCCGTGCCCACCTATATCGTCACCACCAGCGATGTCGCGCTGTGCGACGGGTTCCACTGTAAAACGCCGCTACCGCCGCACGACCGGCTCGCTGGCAATGTCACCACCGCCTATGCGCTGGAGCGGTTCACCGGTGGTGGCGGACCCGGTGCGGCAGCCGCGAAACTCTTTGGCCGGCGCTTGGCAGCGGCGCGGAAGGAATAAGCGGTGGCACAGCGCTGGCCTGTCTCGCTGTTTCTCGCCGGAGTGCTGCTCGGGGTGCTGGCAGTGCTGGTCGCGCCTGCCGTCGGACCGGCCCGTGCACAGCAGCCGACGCAGAAGGAAATGCGTGACGAGGCCCGGGCGTTTGGCCGGTCACTGATCCCGCGGGCACGGACTGAAGCCACCACCCAGCCTGATGCCGACCGTGTTCCGCAGTTCACCAGCAACCCGTCGCAGCAGACCTATTACAGCAGTCCATCCGCGCTTGAGGCCGCTGCCATGGCCCAGGCCCCGTCGCATCCCGGCTATCAATCGGTCCAGCAGTCGATCGGCAGTCGCGCCACATTCGATCCGCAGGAAATCCGGGACGCAACGTCACTGGGCCGTGCCATCCAGGCCGATCCCAACAATTATGTCTCCGGGTTCTCGGTTGATGGGCAGCTCGGCGTCTGCCGGCCGCTGCCACCCGGCGAAGCCTCGCCCGGCCGCTACGAGCAAAGCTGCGACAGTGGTTATGCCGTCACGCCGTCGACCCACAGCTGCTCTATCCCGCTCGAGGTAACTGCGACGCGCTTCTACCGCTATCAGTGTTCGATCCTCGATGGCACATGCGCCCCATTCGCGGGCTGTTCATTCGTCGAAACGATCCCTGGTCCCTGTCTCGTAACGCCGGGACCCGATGGCTGGTGTCCTGAACCCGGCGAGCCGCTGCATGTCTATGAGTGCGCCGGCCCGGTCGCCGGTCAGACGCCAACCTGGATCGGGCCGCCGGTAATCACCGAATCCCGCAACGAGACCGGCTGTGCGTCCTGGGCGGCCAATCCGGAGTGTCAGGCACAGGCCGATGTCTGCACCGACAGCGATCCGGTCAATCGCACCATCGATGGCATTCCCGTCACCCGGCCGTGCTGGGCCTGGTCGCGCACCTACCGGTGCAATGGCATGACGCAGATGAGCGATTGCATTCAGCTGGAAGGCCTTGGCTGCACCTTCCTGCGTGAGAACTGCCTCAGCGAAGATACGCCGTGCATGAACGTCGAGCGTGTCTATTCCTGCCCGATCCCGCCGGTGCCAAGCCAGTCGGGCGAGATCTGCGACGGCGATATCTTCTGCCTGAACGGCGAATGCGACCAGATCGACCGCGAACCCAACACCGACTTCAAGGATGCGGTGGTGGCGCTGAACGCCATCGCCCAGGCCGGCAAGGAGTTCGACCCCAATAACCTGACCGTGTTCAGGGGCGAGGCGATGTCCTGCACAAAGACCATCTTCGGGCTGACCAACTGCTGCGTGCCGCGCGGGTTTCCGTTGCTGGGCGGTTGCAGTGCCGGCGATGCAGCGCTGAAAGAACGCCGCGAGAAGGGCGAGTGCACCTATGTCGGCACCTGGTGCTCATCGCGCTTCCTCGGCATCTGTTTGCAGCGCCGCGAGCGCCACTGCTGCTTTCTCTCCAAGATCAGCCGCATCCTGCAGGAACAAGGCCGACCGCAGATCGGGAAGGCATGGGGCGCGCCGCGCGATGAGCAGTGCCTCGGGTTCACCATTGCCGAGTTCCAGCAGCTCGACCTGTCGCGCATGGATTTTTCCGAAGTCTATGCCGAGTTCACCGAGGCCGCCCGGCTGCCCGAGGAGCTGGCCACGGTCACGTCGATGCAGGCCAAGATCACCGCCTATTTTCAGGCCAATCAATAGGGACGATGGCGTGCTGACCTTTCAGATCCTCAAGTCCCTGTCGATGGCCGACATCAGTGTCGGCCTCCTGCTGCTGCACGACGAAAGCCATTGCGCCCGCTCGCTGGCCGTCCATCTCTCCCGTCTGTGTGACATGCCCGTCGCTGAAACCGACACCGCGCCTGTCCTCGCGGCGCTGCTGCATGACGAGCAGTTTCGCGTTGAACAAAACGAAGACGGCCAGCCCGTCTATCTGCCGATCCCTGCCGGCCGGCAGCGCATCCTCGATGCCTTCACCAGCTTCCTGCGCGTCGCCGATCTCGGCCATGGCGCGCTCGAGCTGTCGCTGGTCGCCAGCTTGGCCACCCGCCGCATCGAGGAGGCTGCGCCGCGCAAGCCCCGATCGCGCCAGCGCCGCGCCCGCAAACCCGCCAATGAGGAGGACAAGGACGATGACGACCTCTCACCGACGCTGCACTGACCCCTCCGCCGTTTTCGCTTCCGCGTGTCTGGCTCTCGTGCTTCTGGGCGCCACCGCGGCAGCCGCCAGCCCGCAGGCGCTGATCGATGACCCGTCGCGGCCCGATGCCTTCTATTGCGAACAGCGCAAGCTGGGCACCTGGTTCTACTGCTCGCGGCCCAGGCCGAAGGAGGACGTAAAGCCCCCCTTGCCCTCCGCGTCGCCGGTGCCGGCCGAGACGGCCACCCAGCGCATGGAGAAGATCACGGCCGAACTGCGCGAGCTGAAGGCCCGTGCCATCCTCGACCCCAGTCCCGAAAACATCACCGCCTATATCCGCTTTCAGCGCGAACAGCTCGACCGCTCGTCGCTGTTCTCCGATGTCTGGCAGCGGGCGATCTGGCAGGACCCGGACCTCGACTATACCCAGCTGCGCCCGGTCTCGACGCTAGGCAAACGCCAATGGCTCGACCAGCGCAAGCTCGACCGCGATGCGGTTTTGAACAGCCTGAAGGATCGCTACGGGCTGTTCTATTTCTTTGCGCAGGGCTGCGCACCGTGCGGGATCATGAGCCCGATCCTGAAGTCGGTCGCTGACAGCCACCGTATCCCGGTGATGGCGGTATCGACCGATGGCGGGCCGTCGGATGTGTTCCCACGCTATGTCGTCGACTCCGGCCAGCGTGAGCGGATGGGCCTCGACAGCAAGGTGACGCCGGCGATCGTGCTGTTCGACAGCCGTACCCGCCGCGCCATCCCGATCGGCTACGGCGTGCTGGCCGCCGACGAGCTGATGGACCGCATCTTCACCCTTGTCGCAACGGAGGCTGGCCGTGACTATTGATCCCAACAAACTCCCTTCCGCGTCTCTCCTATCGGGCGCGCGGTGTCAGTGCAGCAAAGAGCACGCGCCCACACCATCTTCCCCTTCCGCGTCTCCCCGCAGAGGATGGAAATCGAAGTTGCGCAGTGGAGCGGCGCGGATAAGCGGGGTCGCGGCGCTGGTGGCAGCGCTCAATCTGGCGGTACTGCCGCTGGCCGAGCAGCCGGCGCACGCCAGTGTCGAAAGCGCGATGAACAGCTATTTCGACGAGATGGGTGCGGCGGCCAATGTGACCGGGCCGACCGCCTATAATGGCCAGCGCTCTGGCTATTACAGCCTTGGCAATGTCTGGACGCGCTTTCCGCAGCGACAAACCAACCTGCTCAATCTGCAGCTGCCGCGGGCGCGCGCTGGCTGCGGCGGCATCGACCTGTTCGCCGGCAGCTTCTCGTTCATCAATGCCTCCGAGATCGTGGCGTTGCTGAAGGCGGTGGCCAACAACGCGGTCGGGTTTGCGTTCAAGCTGGCCATCGACACGGTCTGCCCCGAGTGCGGCAAGATCATGGAAGAGATGCGCCAGGCTGCCCAGCTGATGAACGGTGTCAACATCAACAGCTGCGAGACTGCGCAGGCGCTGGTCGGCGGCATGTGGCCCAAGTCCGATATGGCCGATCGCTCGATCTGCGAGGCGATCGGCAATTCGTCGGGTATCTTCTCGGACTGGGCAGCCGCCAAGCATGGTTGCGGCAACCGCGGCCAGCGCCAGTCGACCCTGGAAAGCGCTGCCGGCGATGCCGAATGGCAGGACGTCAACCCGGGAGTGCCGCGCAACTATACCTGGACGATCCTCAGGAAGAGTCCGTTCTTCTCGCCCGGCGGCAATTTCGATCAGGAACTCGCCGAATATGTCATGACCCTCGTTGGCACGCTGATCTACGTGCCCGCCGGAGACGATAGCCCGGGCACGTTCAACCCTATCAAGGGCGACACCAGTTCCACCCTGGTGACCGCCCTGCTCGACGGGACCACCGGCGGCACGCCGGTCGAGATCTGGCAGTGCGACACGCAGGACCAGTGCATGAACCCGACCCGGCGAGCGCTGACCGTTTCGGCCAGCGCAGCCCTGCGCACCCGCGTGGCTGGCATGCTCGACAATATGGTCGATGCAATCGTCAATGACACGGCGCTGCAACCACAGGAACTGGCTCTGCTGCAGGTGGCAACGCTGCCTCTCTACAAGATCCTCACCGTCAATGCGGCCTACAGCCGGGCGCTGACCAACGACAATCGCGCCGTGCTGGCCGAACTGGCATCGGTCGATCTGCTGTTCGCCATCCTTGACCAGCTGACCGGCGAGGTCGGCAAGGCCAAGGGCGGGTTCATTGCTGCCGATCAGGACCGCATCAATACGTGGCAGCAAGGATTGTTGGACGCACGCGCCGCGTTGATGGAGCGGCAGCAGACCAGCCAGGTGCGGGTCAGCGGCATCATGCAGATCGTCCAGCAGACAGCGTTCCTTGAGTCAGCGCTGCAAAGCTCGATGTCCCCGGGCATGATGGCCAGCTACGACTGGAGCCGCGCCATCCAGACCCGCGCCATCAACTGACGGGGAGCGGGACACCATGCTCGAAGTCTTCACCATTGGTGGCGGCGAATATATCGTCAATGTCCTCAATGCCGTCGCGGCCTGGTCGGGCGACAGTGCGTTCGCCTCGATGATCCAGGCGGTGATGGTGATGGCGTTTGCCTATGGCCTGCTGATGATGGCGTTCACCTTCCAGTGGAAGGCGTTCCTCAACTGGTTCCTGCAAGCGACGCTCATCTACATGTGCCTCATGGTCCCCAAGGTGAATGTGCTGGTGATCGATCGCATCAACCCCGGCCTGCCGTCCGCAGCCGTCGCCAATGTGCCGCTCGGCCTCGGCGTCATCGCTTCGTTTACCAGCCAGATCGGCGATTATTTCACGCGCGGCGCTGAGCTGGTGTTCGGACTCCCCAGCGATCTCAACTACTCGCGCAACGGCATGATCTATGGCAGCCGGCTGTTCGAGGCGACCATGGCGGTGCGCATCAACGATGCCGAGTTTGCCAGCAACCTGGATGAGCATTTCAAGCAATGCGTGTTCTACGATGTGCTGCTCGGGCGCAAATCCATCGATCTGCTGGCACGGTCAGATGATCTGCTCGCTGCCCTTGGCCCCGGCGCCATCAGCCGGGCGCAGCGCTGGCTGACGCGCAACGGCGATGGCACGGTCACGTCCGAGATCATCACCTGCCGTGACGCCTATGGGCGGTTCGTCGCCAGCTGGGACACGCAGCAGACGCCGCTCGAGCGCGCATTGGGCCAGCAACTTTTCCCGCGCCTGCTGCCCGACGCGGCGCGCGCCAAGCTGGTCGCCGATCTGCCCGGTGCCTATGACTATCTGACCGGGGTCAGCCGCTCGGCGTCGCAGATCCTGCGGCAGAACCTCATGATCAATGCGATGACGCAGGCGATGCACACGATGCAGTCGGGCGGGTCGCCGTCTTCGGTCGATGTCTATGCCCAGACCCGCGCCGAGATCCAGACCCGCAACACCTACAGCTCGATCAGTTCGACCGCGATGAAGTGGGTGCCGCTGCTCAACATCGTGCTGACGGTGGTCTTCTATGCCCTGTTTCCGATCACCTTCCCGCTGTTTCTGTTTCCGCGCACCGGGCCGCTGGTGCTGAAGGGCTACACGACCGGATTCTTCTACCTCGCGGCCTGGGGGCCGCTCTATGTCATCCTCAACATGATACTGACATTGAAAGCCCAGAGCGACGTGCTGGCTGCCGGCGCACCGGGCGCCGGCGGCATCACCTTGGCCTCGTTTGTCGGTATCCAGGGGGTCAATGATGATGTCGGGCTCTTGGCCGGTTATCTGATTGCCAGCATCCCGTTTTTGGCGGCCGGTATCGCCCGCGGCGCGCTGGCAATTTCGACGCAGGCGACCTCCTATCTGGCGCCATCCCAGAATGCGTCGGAAGAAGCCGCGCGAGAGGCGTCGACCGGCAACATTGCCTTCGGCAATACCAGTATGGAGACCGCCGCGTTCAACCAGAAGCAGGGCAATGTCTGGTCATCGACACCGAGCTTCAACTATGGCGCCGGCTCGTTCACCCAGACCATGGGTGACGGCACCCGCACCACCACCTATCCCGAGGGCCCGGTGGTCGATGGCATGGCGGCGACCTCGAAGCTGCCGTTCACGCCGCAGCTCACCAACGATTATCAAGCCAGCTTCGCCAAATCCTCGACCGAGATGTTCGGCCGTGCCGAATCGCTGGCTAACAGTGCCTCGACCAGCTTCAGCGCGGCCAACACCCAGGCTGCCGACTTCCGCCGCACCCTGTCGGCCGGAACCGGGCAGGACACGGCGTTCGGCGCGGCCGACAGCCAAGCGATCAACCAGACCTGGTCACAGATCGATTCCGCTTCCAAGCTGCTGCAGGAACGGCTCGGATTCGACCGGCAGACAGCCGAGAAGCTCGCGACCCAGTACATGTTCTCCGGCAATCTCAATACCGGCATCTCCTGGCCGGGTCAGACCGGTGCAGGATGGGCGGGCGGCGGAGCCCCCGGCCTGCCGATCACCGGCAAGGCCGGCGTCGGGGTCAATACCAGCGGTAGCAAGTCGGTCGGCACCGACATGTCGGTTGGCGCCTCATCGGCGGTCGCTCAGGCGCAGGATCTGCTGGCCAGTGTGTCGCGCTCGCAGGGTTGGACCAGCACCCGCGAGGGCTTCTTCCGCGCCACCGCGAACAGCACCAGTTCCAATATCCGTGCGCGGTCGGAGAGCCTGTCGTCGAGTTACACCGAGGCCAACGCGGTCGCACGCGAGGCGCGCCAAGCCTATGAGACCGCCCGGCGCTATGAGGAAGCATCGACGCTGCGCGACAGCGAAGGCGTGTCGATCAGCGACAATCTTTCCCAGCGCTTCGTCAACTTCGTACTGTCCGAGCAGCACCGCACGCCCTGGCTTGAGCACGACTGGAACCCGACCCGCGGCATGCCGGTAACGCGCGACGAGATCATTGAGCGCGACATGTATCTGGACAAATTCCTAGAGACCGAGAAAGCGCGCATTGCTGCCGGGGTGACCGACGACAAGGGCCCACCGACGGCCGCCGGTCTCGTCGGCCCGTCGGCCAACACCCAGTCCCGCGTTGCCGGCTTCGGTGCCATGGGCAGGGCCAGCATCGCCTCAACCCCGGTTCCGCGCCCCGACACGTTGCGCTCACCCGGGGAGGTGTATCGCGGCCGCGGTGATGTTGCGGGCGCGGTCGCAGAGAAGGGTGAGGAGCGGCTCGGTGGCTATCTGGAGGGGCGCAAACAGGCATTCGAGGGCGTCGACAGGAACCTGTCAGACGTGCCGCAGCTGACCATGGATAATGTGGTTGGGAAGGACCAGCGCAGCCTATGGGACAGCACCCTTGATGGTGCAAAATCAATACTCACGCCTAAGAAAGATGAAAAATAGGCGCTCCCACAGCGAGCTCGATGACCGCTGCGCCAAGTACAATGCCGGCGATGGCCACAAACACCCAGAACGGCCACCAGAACTGACGGTCAGGCACGCTATGGTTGAGATAGAAATTATCGAGGTCCTTGTTCTCGACCGCCCTACTCCAAGCCTTGAGTCCATCGAGGCCTTCGATCTCGACCTTGACCGGTTCGGCGCGCGCGGCTTCGAGCTCGGCGACACGGGTGCGCAGAGCGTCGAGTTCAGCCTTGGTCACCTGCTCGGTCATCATGGCACCATTGGAACAAACGCGATACGTTTATAACGCAATTTGTGCCAAAGTGCCAGACGGCCGGCAGCGGCCTGATCGGCCCCGGATTCAACAGGTTCGATACCCTTTTATGCAGCACACCAGTGAACAGCAGGCCATTCTCGAGCGCCGGCCAGAAGGTATTATCAAGGTCGCCGCCGGTGCAGGTTGCGGCAAGACCTCGACACTGGTGGCCTATGGCGAACGCTGGCGCGGCCGCGGGCTGTATCTGGCATTCAACAAGGCGATTGCCGACGAGGCGCGGCGGAAGTTTCCCAAGTCGATCGAGCCGCGCACGGCGCATAGTTTTGCCTACCGCGCCCTTGAGGTGACGAAACGCGGCAATGTTGTGCCCAAGTTCCGCCATGAGCATCTCGACGACTATCGCGATATGCTGCTGCCGGTGCCAGGCATGCGCGAAGGCCAGATGCGCACGGCTGTGCTCAAGACCATCGACAATTTCCTGATCGATGCCGGCAAGCGGCTGAAGGTCGAGCATTGCCCGATCGAGGACCCGGCGCGCAGCAACGCCATCAGGGCAATTGCAAAGCCGATCCTCGAGCAGCTGATGCGCTTCCAGCGCCACGACCGGCCGATTACGCACGATGTGTATCTAAAATCTTTCGAGCTGCTGCATCGCATCGACGACGCCTTCGATTACATCATGGTCGACGAGGCCCAGGACCTGAACCCGGCGCTGATCTCGATTGCCATGAAAGCAAAACGCCCGTTGCTGGTCGTCGGTGACAGCTACCAGTCCATCTACCGCTTCCGCGGCGCTGTTGATGCCATGGACCAGTTCGTGGCCGACCCCCTGCCGCTGTCGCAAAGCTGGCGGTTCGGCGAGAGTGTGGCGCGCATCGCCAATCGCATCCTTGCCTCGCATTCGGTGCGGCCGCGCTTCCTCCTGTCCGGCAATCCGGCTATCGCCACGGAGATCGTGCGCTATGGCGGCCGACTCAGCATCGCGCCGGGCACTGCAATCCTGGCGCGCACCAACGCCCGGTTATTCATGAGCTTGGCACCATTGGCGAGGCCATTTCATCTGATCGGCGGGTTCCGCGACCTCGAGCGCCAGATCGCCTCGGCATGGGCGCTGCGCTGCGGCCTCGTGCGTGAGGTCGCCGACCCGGCGGTGGCTCGGTTTGCGACGTGGGCGCATCTGGATGCGGCGGCCGAGCGCGGTGACGCCGAAGCGAAGCGATGGCGGATGATCGTCGAGGCCTATGGCGAAGATCTGCCGGCCATCCTGTCGCGGCTTGGAGCCCTTCACCGAGACCAGGAGACTGATGCGCAGATCGTGGTCTCGACCGCGCACAAGGCCAAGGGGCGCGAGTTCGATGCGGTGCTGGTTCTCGATGACTTCCCGCGGCCGAGCGAGTTGCACGCCCGGCGGCAGCAGAAGCCCGAACTGCGCACCGAGATCGATCAGGAGATCAACCTGCTTTACGTCGCCTGCACCCGTGCGCGGAAGAAGCTGTTTCTGGCTGAGCAGCTTCATGAGGAATTGGTTTGATTTGCGGAAGGGTTGGGGCAGTAGCGCAAATTGAAGACATATTGCGACCATCGATGGGCCGGCCGAGGGTCAGGATTGCTGGCACGCTTTGAACGAAGCCGTATGCCATGCCGGCCAAATTCTACGTTCCCGCGCACACTCTCCAAGCCGTCGTATCTACCTGAAGAACCTCGTCTGACGCCCTCGCATTGATCCGGGATCCCGGCGTATGGCGACCCGCGAGAACGACGTTTGGCGGCTGCCCCAGAGCGTCAAGGGCGACGATCTGCGGTCCGGCGGCAGTGCAGCGCTCTGCGCATTCCGAGCCCGCCAAGGACCGCCTGCGTTGCATCGACTCGCGTGCACCCGAAGCATGGCCAAGGTCACCGGCCTTGCCCGCTGCGGTGCAGTCGGTCTGAAAGCCCATCTCGACTTCATCACCCGCAACGCCAAACTGGTTGCAAAAACCAGGACGGCTCCCGCCAGCAGGCGCTCGCGGTGGAGCTGCAGCAGGTGCTGGAGCGGCAGAATGGGGCCAGAGAGAAAAAGGTGGACGGGCCTGCAAAGGGGGAAGTTTTGCACGGTGCAAGCCCCTTGAGCCGGACAGCGCCTTGCCCAATTTGCATGCAAGGTTTGGATAGTTTCGGATTTCATTCGAGATGCTCAACGGCATATGCTGGCGTTCCCGACCAACTCAATCTGTGCATACCGCCCTGGACGACAGACTGCACCACGTTCGGCCGCAACGCTGCGATGCAGATGCCCCCGGGGTGTCGCACTGAAGGGTAGATGATCCCATTGAGGTCAGCCGCCCTGGCCTGTGCAGCGATAACGTTGCCTGCAGGGTAGCCTACGGCGGGGTCCGGATCGAGGCAGGCATGCTCTGACATCCCACGCAGATCGACGAACACGCCTGCCATGCTGGCGAGCATTTCCCCATATTCCACTACAGCATTGAAGTCGTTCGCATCGGCCAGCGCCTGCGTCAGATGAAAGCCCACCTCAGCAATGCAAGTCTCGACCGCCAGCGCAGCGTACCACGCGCCGCGATCGGACGGGTTGAACCGCATGATCTGGCGCGGCTTGGCGTAGGCAAAGCTCGCATTGATGAACTTGGCATGCGCGACCCCATGCACCAGCTCCGATACAGGCAATGAAGCGGTGCCGCGATCTTCGGCGACAAGCCTTCCGCTAGTCGCGCTTTCGATCTCGGCAAGCAGGTAGTGCTCATCTTGGTTGTCGGCCAGCGGGGTCATGACCGCCTCCCGCAGCCGGGCGCTTGGGACAAGGCGAATGGTGCGCGGGAACGCTTCCCGAACTGTCGGCAGCGGGAACGCCGCTGCTTCGTCAGAGCCCGCCACGCAGAGAGTCGATGTATAGCCGGGTTTCGAGCATCCGGGGGATGCCTCCATCGATCATCGCGGCGATCGGAGACTGCCGCGCGAATATGGGACCGCGGTTGGGTAGCGAGGGCCAGCGATCGGCCATTCCGTCAGCAAACAGCAGATGGAGGCCCTTGAAGATGCCGATGAGTGCCGAGGCGCGGGTCAGGTGGTCCTGGCTCAGCACGCCATCCCAGCGGCCGGCCTTGATGCGGTCCCAAGTGCTTTCCGAAACGCCTAGTAAGGCAGCACTCTCCGCATTGCCGGCGCCCCAGGCAGCGGTTAGGCGGACAACGGCTTTTACCGCAGCGCCCGTCAGACGACGACGATCGGCTTCATCGGCAAAGGTTTGAAGATCGGATGGAGCGCTGCGAGGGCGCTCCAGCTCAGCGACGTTGTTCATACAGCACCTCCTGACGCGCCATATCGCATCACGTGGCGCGAATGTCAAGCTGACAGGTGCATCGCGGATCAGCGGCGACGCTTTGTTTCCTCGATCGGAGGCTGTGTTGGGGACGGGTCAACTCTTGCACCGTGCAAGACTTTCTGAGCCAGACGTGCCAGAACCAAAGGTGCCAAAGATAGGTCGATAAGTGGTGTCACAAGCGACAATTGACCATTGACCGTTGACCCCTCGAGGCAGGCAGGTCTAGCGTTGTCAAATGTCCAACTTAGAGCCGATCCATACCTGCCGCATTATGCGGGCGGACTGCCTGGAGCCCCATAACCTGTCGGTGGCTGACGCTGCGCGCCTGCTCGGTGTCACTCGGCAATCGCTGAACAATGTCGTCAACGGTCATGCTGGCGTGTCGCCAAATATGGCTTTGAGGCTGTCAGCGGCTTTTGGCGAGGATGCGCATTTCTGGCTCCATCACCAACTGGAGTATGATCTGCCGCAATCGCGCCAGCGGGTGCCGCTCTTGAACGTCACTCCTGTCGGGCGCCGCCCGGCAGACACCTAAGCAAGGCTGTTCTGAGTGGCAACACAAGCGACTCCAATTGCGGTCCAGCAACCGTCCTTTCTCGACCTTTGCCCAGTTGCCGCCGCCGTTGAATCCATGGCGAGCTCGGGCATCGACGAGCGTGGCGCGATCTTCACGCGCCGCGAAGTGGTCGACTTTGTTCTGGATTTGGTAGGCTACACCCCCGACAAGCCGCTGCATCGGAAGAAGCTCCTCGAACCGTCGTGCGGTCATGGCGACTTTCTACTGCCGGCTATTGACCGCTTGCTGACTGCCTGGACGCGCGCCGGAAGCTCTGAACCATACAAGGCATTAGCGCCTGCAGTTCGTGCTGTAGAGCTGCACCGCTCGTCGGCCGCTACCGTCCATTTGGCGGTGGTCGAAAGGCTGCTAAGTGCCGGCATTAGCTCTGCTGCCGCCGAGGCCATCGCCGACACCTGGATCGTGCAAGGCGATTTCCTCCTCCTGCCCCTCGACAGCGATTTTGACACCATCGTGGGAAACCCGCCCTACATCAGGCAGGAGATGATCCCAGACGTGCTGATGGCCGAATATCGGTCTCGCTATCGGACGATCTATGACCGAGCAGACATCTACATCCCCTTCATCGAACGGTCCGTTTTGTCTCTGACAGAAGGCGGGCAGGTTGGGTTCATTTGTTCCGATCGGTGGATGAAAAACAAGTACGGCGGTCCTCTGCGCCAGCTCATCGCCGATAAGTTCCATCTGAAGACCTACGTGGATATGGTCGACACGCCGGCCTTCCTCGTGGACGTGGTTGCATACCCTGCCATCACCGTCATCGGGCGCGAGAAGCCTGGCGCGACGCGCATTGTCTCACGGCCAAACATCGACGCCGCAGAGCTAAGCACACTTGCAGCGACGATCATCGCCACGGCACCGCCGCCACTGGCCTCGACCGTCCGGGAGATCCACGGCGTGACCGCCGGCGCGAGCCCATGGATTCTGGATTCCAGCGATCAGCTCGACCTTGTTCGCCGCTTGGAACGCGACTTCCCCACCATTGAGGAAGCCGGCTGCAAGGTCGGCATTGGCGTCGCGACTGGCGCGGACAAGGCCTTCTGCGGCCCGTTCGACAAGCTCGATGTTGAGCCCTGTCGCAAACTTCCAATGGTGACAACGAAGGACATTGCAACCGGGACCGTGGCCTGGCGGGGTATGGGCGTCGTCAATCCCTTTGGTGACGACGGTAAGCTCGTCGACCTTGTCCGCTACCCTCGTCTGAAGGCATACCTAGAAGCTCGCCGGGACCAAATCGACAAGCGGCACGTCGCCCAAAAATCGCCCATCAACTGGTATAGAACCATCGATCGCATTTATCCGGAAATTGCGGCCAAGCCAAAGCTCCTGATTCCCGATATCAAGGGCGCGGCCAACGTCGTGTACGAAGATGGCCATCTTTATCCTCACCACAATCTATATTTCATCACGTCTGACACTTGGGACACGCGTGCTTTGCAGGCTGTCTTGATGTCGGGCATTGCACGCCTGTTCGTGGCGACCTATTCCACCAAAATGCGGGGTGGATATCTGCGCTTTCAGGCGCAGTATCTCCGTCGCATTCGGTTGCCGCGCTGGCAGGATGTTCCGGCCAATCTCAAGGGCAGGCTTGTTCAGGCTGCTGGCGCCGGCGATCTCGACGAGTGTAATGAGGCGGCGTTCGAGCTGTATGGGCTGAGCAGCCGAGAATGCGCGGCCTTGGGGGGCAGTGGGGACAATGGCACTTGATCTAGCCGATTACGAGCGGAAGGCACGCGAAGCCACCATGGTCTTCTGGGGCAACCGGGAGAAAGCGCGCCAGAAGCAGATTGAGGCCGGTAAGGCCGACCAGGGCGAACGCGCCGGCGTCACTGGCGGCAAGAACATGGACGGCTTTCTGAGCCTGATCATCGACATCATTCAGGCAAATGGCCCTGCCACTGCGCAAGTCCATCTGCAGCGATCCGTGCTTTGCCTGCCCGGGTATTTTCGGCCGACGAAGCTGTGGGACGTGCTCGTACTGAACCGCAACCAGCTGATTGCCGCAATCGAGCTGAAGAGCCAAGTTGGCCCTTCGTTCGGGAACAACTTCAATAATCGCACGGAAGAGGCGATCGGCACCGCGCACGATCTTTGGACAGCCTATCGCGAGGGAGCGTTCGGCAACCAACCAAGGCCGTTCGTGGGCTGGTTGATGATGGTCGAAGATGCACCGGAGTCGCGCCGGCCGGTCACCGACCGTTCGCCTCACTTCCCGGTTTTCCCGGAGTTTCAAAAGGCCTCATACCTCAATCGATATGACATACTTTGCCAGCGCTTGGCGAAGGAGCAACTTTATGGGTCGGCTACAATTCTTGCTTCACCTCGGACGGCTTCAGCAACGGGCGACTATTCTGAGTTATCCGGCCTCACGAGCCTTAAGACCTTCGTAACCACGCTGGCGGGTCATATGGCTGCCGAGGCCGCAAGAGCATAACATCGTCCGATGCGGCGCCTCCGCTACTGGCGTGATGCGAATACGCCGTTTACAAACAATTCGGGGAAATTTGAGTGGGTGTGGAGGCGGTGATCAGACTTCCTGTTCTAGAGCGTCTGCAGATCAAGGGGTACCAATTGTATCCCGGCTTGGCGAGTGCCGGGGGCATCGATGTAGCGTTCGATCGCGGGGCTTGGGTGATCATTGGCACCAACGGTTTGGGCAAAAGCACTCTTTTGCTTCTCATCCGGCAAGCGCTGACAGGGGCTGCAGCTGTCACTAACGCTGGGCCGGCCGGCAACCGTTCAGACATTATTCCTACCGATCGCCGATTCTTTGCTACACGGGTCGCAGACGGTGCGCGGGGTGCTACCGTAACACTGTCGGTTAAGTTTGGCGCTCAGCTTCTGGTGATCTCGCGCCGGGTTGACGATTTAGTCCTAACATCATGTGAACTTGATGGCACTCCTCTTCCTTGTGAAGCAGATCTAGAGGCAGCTTACCGTCAGACAATCGCTACCCTTATGGGAGTCAGCAGCTTTGCCGACGTTCTTCGAGTCTTGCGATACCTCGTTTTTGTGCTGGAGGATCGGGACGGTCTAATTTGGAGTCCTCAAGCGCAAACCGAAGTTTTTAGAGCATTGTTCGTCCCAGAACGGGCTGCAAAATGGCGAGAACTAGAAGCGGAAATCGTGTCGACTGACAGCGGCGCGCGAAACGCAAACTCACTACTTACGAGTATTCTCAAAAGACAAGAAAAAGAGTACAAAAAGATAGAAGGCGCTGCCGAAATACGCATGCAACTTGCGTCGCTTGCGGGGGAGCAGGATCGAGATGAGGCGCTTGAGCTAGAGTTGCTCAAGGCCCGTGATGCTGCGGAAGACCGGCGCGTCGATGCTCGGACTGCCCTTCGCCAAAGGGAAGAGGAAAGCGAAGGTAAACGACGCGGTTACGAACGACTGAAATTTAACGCGCTACGGCAGGCATTTGGCGACTTGCCCAATAGCGAGCAGTACCTGTTTATCAAGGTGTTGACGGAACGCATTTGCTCTTCTTGCGGGCAGGAGGCTGATGAGCTCGCAGCAGAGTTTGAACGTCGACGGAGCGAGAAGCTATGCGCTGTCTGTGGCAAGAAGAAGCCGGTTGATGACACTATCGTATCGGCTGAGGCCTTCAGCGAAGAGCGGGCGTCTCAGGCATATGCTGGATGGGTTGCAGCCGAGGAGCAGGTTGCCAATGCTCGGGAAACTCTGTCGTTGGCGGAAGCTGAATTCGATCAGTTAGCTGCGCAGATCATTCAACTTCGTACAGCGCTGGATATGCGCGCGCGTGAAATGCGGAATCTGCAGCGGAAGCTGCCGGTAGATGAGCGGCAAGGTGCCCGGGATTTGGACGAGACGATGCTCCTGCGAGAGCGGGTTGTCCAATTTCGTTCGGAACGCGAGCATGCTGAGAATGCGCTGGAGGAATTGCTTCGAACCGCGCGAATGGCTGTTGAGGCAACCAAGGACAAGATTAGTGAAGTATTCTCCCATTATGCCGATCAGTTTCTGCACGAGAAGTTTCGCCTAGTCTATTCCCCTGATCGTAGAACAGTAGGCCAGACTGGCAAGTCACTCGAATTCCCTTCCTTCGAGTTGGAACTTACGAGCGGTGCGACAGAAGGCAGGTCTACGCGGCGCAATGCAAGTCAGGTTTCGCTCTCCCAGCGAGAGTACCTAGACTATGCTTTTCGCATGGCGGTCATGAGCGTCATCGCCACTGACAGCGGCACGTTCGTTATCGATGGGCCTGAGGGCTCACTCGATTCCGTTTTCGCGCGCAGGGCAGGTCAAATGCTAGAGAGCTATGCCAACGCCGGCGGGGGAGAGGGCAACAGACTGATCGTTGCGTGCAACTTGGTCGACACACAACTCATACCCATTCTGCTGCGTGGAGAGAGCGGTCCTCCGAGCGAAAGGCGCGTTATCAACCTCCTCGGGTTAGCTACTCCATCCGCCGCGCTTGATGCTCTGCGTCCGGAGTATGAGGAAGCATATCGTCGCGTCATCGCTAACGCAGGGCCGGATGGGAAATGATTGAGGAAATCGATCAGCCTACCCGGCTAAGGACGCGATTGCTCGTCATGCTGGCCTGTCTCGAACGGGCCGGCATTTCGCCAGTGGCTGTTGATCAGCTTCATGCGTTCGTCTTTTTCGCCGACGTTATGAGTCCGCTCTGGAGCCTAGAGCCGTTGAAGGGCTCGGTTCTCAAGCGGCGGGATGGACCCTTCTATAAAGAAGTCCAGGTGGCACTTGATGAGTTCGTTGCTTGTGGCCTGGTTGATGTTGTTTCTTTGGATTATGAGTTGGCGGATGATACGTCTGCCAGGTTGTCTGCCAGTTTTCGGATTATCCTGCCTCGGGCGGATCATGTACTTTCGGTCGTGCGCGCGATGCCGGATGAAGCTGACTGGGAGCGGTTCTTAGAGCAGCTTGCTTTCCTCTTTGCCGAGATTGCAACGGATCGCCGTGATGAGGCTGTTGAGGTCGATGCGACATACCAAGCAGGTGTGGACGAGCGAGTCGTCGACTTTGCTGAATGGCGAGCAGCCGGTGAAGCTGATCATTCCGTAAGAGCAGCACGGCGACTGCAAGCTTACGCGCCGAAGGGTGTAACTCTCAATCAGGCCGAACAGCTCGTTCTGTACATGCGCCTCGTCAAAAGGAAGGCGAGTGGTAGCTGAGCTTGAGTTTGGGGGCATCGCTGAAGACGAACTCCGGGCCTTCATGGCGACAACACCTGACTTCGATGACGCAGATATTCCAGCTGCGGCGCGATTCAGTCGCGCCGTCGCAGACCTGCTTTCTAAGAGGCAAGCTGCGGGAGAGCAGTTTCCGCTGGCTGTCTTCTTAATGAGTGACAGCCTTGCAGCCGACGTAAGAGAGCGAAATACCGAGCATGTCCCACTCTTGGCGAATGGCAATGACCCAATTGGCGCTCGCATTTGGTTAGCTCAGGCCCAAGTTAGAAATGCTTACGCCCTCGCGACGCCGCTCAGCGATGCAGCAGAAGCTTTCCAAATGGTATCGACTGGCGGGTTGAGCAACCGTCCCGCCATTGTCGTCGACGGGCGGGCGGCCACCTGGCACGCGAGCCTCTATCCGCGTGGGCTGGCTTTCCCGGAGATGTGGTTGAGAATGGATTTGAGCGATGGACCTATTGCGGAGGCGGACCTTAAGGCGACCATCCATCGCTTCTGGTATCAAGGGTTGAGGACGCCCGACGTAGCCCGTCAAAGCCCCATCAAAATCTGGAAGTCAGCTGCCGATGGTTGGCCCGAGCAGGGGCCAGAGGGCCGGCTACAGGGACGCCTCCGCGACGTTTTGTTTGGCGCCTACCCGCGTCGCAAGATCCGAGCAGAGGTTAAGAACGAAGAGGGACGGGCAGACATATTCATTGTCGGCCATGCAACCGCCGCCAGCGGCGTGCCGGCACAAGTCACTGACTGGGTGCTGGAGCTCAAGGCGCTATGCGACAAGACGACGAACGGTGGCAACGTTGATGAGACCACGGTGCGTGCCGCGGTAACGAAGGGCGTTGCGCAAGCAACCCTCTATCGCGACACCCAGAACGGGGTTCAAGCAGCTGTCTGCTGTTTTGATATGCGCAGTACCGATGAAGACGATGAAGCATGCTTCGCTCACGTCAAAACGGCGGCAGAAGCGCGAGAGGTCAGATTGTGGCGCTGGCCACTCTTTAGAGCTGCCGATGATGCTCGTATGGCGAGCTTCGCCAGTCTCAATCAACCCTAAACGTTAGGAGTGTCTCTGCCAGTTCAGCTCGGCCGCCCTGCTGCGGCGAAGCTCGCATTGATCGGCAAGGTTCGCTGCCAAGCACCTCAAATCCCAGGTCAGCAGCCTCTTCCGTGAGAACGGCCGCAACAGGCACGTCCACGCCGGCGTACCTGCTATCACCCACAACCATGTACACCCGGCCGCCGCTCGATAGCTTTGCGCGGAGCCCCTCAAGCACACACCGCATGTCCTCAAAATATGCGTCCACCATCTCGGGGATCGCGCTATTCCAGAGAACTGACCTGACCTGCCGAAGTTGATCGATTGTTCTAATCAATGTTGGAGACACAGTTGGCCGTGTCGAAAACGATCGCTTTATTTGCACATGGCTACGGAGCGTCGACTCCCTCAAACGACGATTTGCCCCCCCGCTCGACAAATATCCGCCTGTCCAAAGCTCAATGTTGTACACGTCTGTGTAATCGAAAGAATTGGGATAGGGGGGCGAGAAAACGCTTAGATCATGCTTACCTAAGCTGTGAACGAGTTGACGGCTGTCTCCGCGATAAATATTATAATCTAAGCGGGGACGACCACCGTAGCGGCGCACTTGGTACGTTGCCCTGAGGCATGCGTCATGGAATGCAGTATCGACTGCTGACGCATCCACCGGTCGCGCCTGCCATCCGCGGCGGTACCGTCGGCCCTTCCCGCTAATGAAAGCATTGCTGACCGACACGGTGATCGAAGCCAGCATTACTCTGAAAAACCTCCGAGCTATTACGTCTTCCAAGGTTTCAATGACATCGCTGTATGCTGCAAGCCGCCTAGCAACGGGCAGCCAGAATAGAAAGCGGTCTTTCCCTTCCGCTTCAACGAAGGTCGCAGGTGCAGAAGAGAACGGAGCCGACACAGCTCTTTCCGCCACGTCGACGCGACCCACCACTTGGCTGAAAGCGTCTTCAAGAATACCATCCGGATACGAGCTCAGTTTAGCCTCAATGAGGTCAGCCAAGAACGGATTTACTTCGATGGTAGAGGGTGCAACATTCAGGAACTGACATGCCAAGGCTGTGGTACCAGAACCCCCAAATGGATCTGAGCATGTCTCAACAGTTCGCCCCAAATCGGCCGCGGTCTCATCGACCGCTCGCTTTACCAATTCAGGTGCGAAAGCTTCTTTGAATCGTTTCCAATCCTGAAATGCGATTTCAGGCGTGCCTGCATTGGTCGACAACAGGAGCGGTGTGCGCTCCTGCACCCAATCATCAAAACCTAATGTTGGCTTTGGCGAAGCGGTATTAGCGGCAGAGGCCCTGGGGCCCTCCTCGCTCATCGCTCCGTGTCCATCAATATCATCACCACCTCAAGAGACGCGCAGCCGTTATCGCCCTTTGTCAAGGCAATCCAGCATTTTTTCAGCGTCGTCCGAGGTGGCGTCTTCGTCACCTCACGATTTTGCAGGATTTCTCATGGTAGTGAGAAGATGGCTAACTCCAAACAGGGAACTACAAAAAATGTAGCCCCTTCGCCTTAAGGGGACCTGCGTTGGCCGGTATGGGTGAGCAACTCGAACAGCGCATGGGCTGGAGGGTCGTCGCCGGCGCCTTCGGCTTAGCGATTGGGTTCGGCGGAACACAGCTCGCTGTGCCGCCGCAAGACTCATCGCCTGAGCGCCTGCCAAGTCTTGCACGGTGCAAGACATCAACGGCGGCCCTACCGATGGTTCTATTGCCGAGTATGCGACGTTCAGACCAGGGTCAATCGGTCGGCAATGGCGTACACAGTCGCGCCATCGTTCATATGTGGCACGCAGCTGGAAAGATGTTACAGGCGATCATGGCTCCGGGGCGCTTCGTTCGAATGCTTGTGCTGCTGACCATGCTTGCGGTCGGCATTGGCTCGACGACGGCAGCTTTTGCGTGCGCGACGATAGCTGCACCGATTGCAATGTCGGAGATGCCTGCCAACCGCTGCGGCGAGCACGACCGCGGCAGTTCCAATGACGTAGCTAAGGGCGGAGTGTGCGCGCTGGCATGTCCTGCCGGCTGCTTGATGGCCATGCCGACCAGCGTGGCAGAAGCATCGATCCATTGCGATACCAAGTTCGACGCGATCGGCAATTTGCATCGCCTCACTGGCAAGGAGTTCGGTCCTGAGCCGCCCCGGCCACGAACAGCGAGCGCCTCTTGAAAACTTTGTCCAATCTCTAGGAGCTCAACATGAAGAAGCTTTTTCTGACAGCCGCAATCCTCCTGGCCACCAGCACAGCCGCTTATGCCGCTGAGCCGGGAGCCGTTGCCAAAGCGGCCGCAGCCTGCTGCGACGCAGTCGCTGCATGCTGTGATGCAGCGATGGACTGCTGCGACTAAGGCGTAAGCCTCAGGGAAGAGGAGGCGTCGGGTCGAGAGGCTCGGCGCCTCTTTTGTAGTTGCCTTGGGACAGTCTTCAAAGAGGCGCCGAATCTGGCGCCCCTACCGGACCCGGCAAAGTCTTGCACCGTGCAAGACATTTCGGCCGTCAAGTCGAGCGATCTAGCGTCCGGGCATCGGCGCCAGAGCCTCGATGATCCGACAGTCGGCGACGGCCCCGCCCTTGCAAGAGGTGATCACCGCCTTCAGCTCGCGGCGCAGCGCGGTCAGGTCGGCCAGCTTGCGTTCGACCTCCGCCAGGTGGGTGTGGGCGATCGCGTCGATGCTGGCGCAGTCGCCTTGACTGTCATCGGAAAGGGCGAGCAGGGCGCGCACCTGTTCGACAGAGAACCCCAGGTCGCGCGCCCGCCGGATGAACGACAGCCGCGCCAGCTCCGCCGCGCCATAGCTGCGGTAGTTGCCTTGCGTTCGCGGCGGTGCCGGCAGCAATCCGATGCGCTCATAGTAGCGAACGGTTTCGACCTTGGTGCCCGTCGCGCGGGCCAGCTCGCCGATCGTCGTTGCCATCAGTCATGCTCCTTCTCGCCGCCGAACATCAAGCGGACACCGCCATTCAGCACGAACCCGTCCGTCGGCGCCCAGGCATCGACGGTCCAGCGGCCGTCCGGAGCCCGCGATGGCCGCACCAGCGGGTCGAACTTGGTCTGGCGGACATTCAGGATGTTCTCGGCGTTGAGGAACAGCCTGAGCGGGCCCAGCACCACCTCCACGAGCGCGCCCAGCTCGACATAGGGCTTGCTGACCGAGCGGAACGGGTTGTCATCCAACGTCTGACGGCCGGTGTAATAGGCCTCCAGCCCGATGCGGCCGCGGCCGTGTTCTTCCCACATGGCGACGATGCCGGCGGTGTCACGCGGCACCCTTGGCACGCGCCGCCGAGCGCCGCCTTCCGGATCGGGCTCGGTCGCATCGACATGGACGTAATTGCCGGTGATGGTGAACGCCTCCCAGCGGTAGCGTGCCACCAGCTCCACACCGCGTGTCCGTGTGGCGCCGGGGGCGTTGATTAGTCTTACGCGGTCGGACCCGGCATTCTGCACCTGCACGGCGCCGTCGATGTCGGACCCGAACAGTGTCGCGCTGGCCGTGAACCCGCCGCTGCGATAGCCGATGTCCAGCGATGCGGTCTGCGCTTTCTCCGCCTGCAACCCGGTGAGAGGATCGAGGCGCGACAGGCCGGTCGGCTCGATCTGCTCGACAAAGGGCGTCGGTGCGAAGAAGCCGCGTCCCCAAGAGGCCCGGAACGTCCAGGGTCCGGGCTTGTAGAGCGCCGAGACGCGCGGGCTGAGGAAGGTGCCATACTCGCTGTGCCGGTCGAGCCGAGCACTCGCCGACAGGGTAAGGCGGTCGGCAATGTCGCCTTCCACCTGGCCGAACAGCCCCGGCACGACAAAATCATAGTCGAAATTGCCGAACTGCTCGGAGTGGTAGCCGTCGTGCTGCACGGCCGCGCCGGCCAGCCAGTCAACTCCTCCGGCCCTGCCGCTCAACGACAGCTCGCCAATGCTGGTCTCGTGGCGGTCGTCTTCGATCACCTCCCCGAACTGGTGAGAATGCTTCTGCCGCATCAACGAGCCACGGGCATGAAGGGTCACGGCATTCCCGAGCGGCGTCTCCCCGACCAGCCCTGCGTCGAAGCGCGTGGTGTCGAGCGCTTCCACGAACGGCCGAACGTCCGGCGCCTTGCGCCCCGGCAACGTGCCGCCGATGCGCTGCTCGGTCATGGCACCCGCGGTCAGCAGCAGCTTGGCACCGTTCGATCCTTCAGCAAACAGGCGCGGTCGCACGGTCCAGCGCCGGTAGAAGGGCATGTCGGCCCAGCCATCGCCATCGAGGTCGTTGGCATCCTGCCGATGAAAGCCGCCGGTGACCGAGACACCGACCGTATCGCTCGTCGGCATCGCGGCATAGGCGGTCAGGTCCTGCCCGTCCCTGCTGGTCAGGTTGACCAGCGCTTCGGCTTCGGCGACATCTGCCGGCCGGCGCGACACGAAGTTGATGACGCCGCCCAGCGCCGACGCGCCGTAGAGGGCGGAGGCCGCACCCTTGATGACCTCGACCTGGCCAAGGTCGGTCGGCGGTATCTGCAGGATGCCGGCGGACGAGGCCTGCCCACCGTAAAGCGGCAGGCCGTCAGCGAGCAGCTGGGTGTAGCGCCCGTCCATGCCCTGCATGCGGATGTTGGATGACCCCAGTGATGGCGAGGTGACCTGCACCCGCACGCCCGGCGTTTCGGCGACCAGCATCGCGACATTGCCGGGCGTCATGAGGATCTTCTCCTCGATCTCCTCGCGCTCGATCACCTCGACGCGGATCGCCTCGTCGTCGGCACTGCGCCCCGAACGCGTCGCCTGGACGACGATCTCCTCCTCTGCCTCCTCTACTGGTGCAACCTGGGCCAGCGCCGGAACGGTGCCTAATGCACCTGCAATGCTGGCGACAAGCGTTAGTTGACGGGCGGCAGCAGGGGAAAACACGGTTCTCAAGAGGTGCTCCAGACAGAATGCTCCGGCGGTCGCAGAGCGTGCTGGCACAGTTGCTAGACCCTGTAGCTGCTACGGGGTCAAGAGCCTGCTGACTGTTGGCGATCTCTTCGAGCTGAGCCCGGCGGCCCCTCTTGACCCTGTAGTGACTAGAAGGTGCACAACGCTCGCACAGCCTGCGAATCAGGGAGCATGTCTTGCGCGTTCGATTGTCGACGAAACTGCCGATCACGGCAGACGAGGCCGCAGCGCTGGTCGCCACGCCGGCGCTGCTGAACCACATAGCCGCGCCCCTGCTCCGGTTCATGGCCCTCGACCCGACTGTTTTACCCGAGGTTCGGGCCGAACGCCGCTATCATGTCCGTGTGCTACTCGGCGGGGTGCTGCCGCTTGGCCGCCAGTGGATCGACATCTCGCGTCACGACGCCCAGGACGGTGGCTTTCGGATGCGCGATAACGGCTCAGGCGATCTGGCGCGCCGCTGGGATCACTGGATCACCATCACACCCGACAACGCCGGCGGCTGCACTTACACGGACGATGTCGAGGTCGACGCAGGGCTACTAACCCCGTTCGTCTGGAGCTTCGCAAGGCTGTTCTATGCGCATCGGCAGCGGCGGTGGCGCGCGCTTGCGGCCAAAGGCAGTGTGGGGGCGAACGAGCTGGCGCGGCGCGCGGCCTGGCACCTGCGTCTCAATGTTGAGCTTGCTGCGTTCCGAGCGGCGCGCGAGCGCGGCGACGTACTTTCGCAGTGGCAGTCACTGGAGCGCGCGCATATCCTTTCCCAGATCGAGGTGCGGCCACACCTGCATGCGCACTGGCTTATGCTCGGCCTTTCTGTAAGGCTTGGCGGCGGCTGGGAGAACATCGGTCAGCTTGTCCGGCTCGTGCTGGCGCCGCTTGGATCGCTGTCGGGCCGCATTCCGTGGGGCAACACCGGCCGCTCCACGGTAAGCGCGTTTACGCCCATGCCCATCCCTGCCGATTTGCGCGATGTGCTCCCACCTACGATCGTCAAGCTGCCGGACCCGCTCTGAACGTCAGCCGCTCAAGGGTGCCCTGGAGGGCGGACAGCTCTTGCACCGTGCAAGTCAATTCGATGATTGCAGAAACATCGAGACATTTTGCCGCGAAGCTGATATTTCGACGTGCAGCGAATCGTCGACGGGAGTTCCAAGTGGATCAGCCTCGTGCCGTTGCCGCGCTCGCAGCGCTCGCCCAAGATACCCGACTAGCCGTCTTCCGGCTGCTCGTGCGCGCAGGCCCGGACGGAATGATCGCTGGCGCCATTGCTGAGCACATTGGCACCCCCGGATCGACGATGTCCCATCACCTCGCAACGCTGGAGCGTGCCGGCCTTGTTGTCTCCGGGCGGGAGAGCCGGCTGATCCGCTACACCGCAAACTTTGAAGGCATGCGCGGCCTGCTCGGCTTCCTCATGGCAGACTGTTGCCAGGGCAATCCCGCGCTTTGCGACAATTTGCTGGCCGTCGCCGCCTGCCAACCTGCCCTCGCCGCAACCCATGGGAACGTCTGATGCCGACCGACATCATCATCTATCACAACCCGGAGTGCGGCACCTCGCGCAACACGCTGGCGATGATCCGCAATGCCGGCATCGAGCCGCATGTCGTCGAGTATCTGAGGACGCCGCCGTCGCGGGTAATGCTAGTTGATCTGATCACTCGGGCCGGCCTGACGCCTCGTCAACTTCTCCGCGAAAAGGGCACCCCTTTTGCTGATCTTGGGCTTGGCGACGACAGCCTGAGCGATGACGCGCTCATTGACGCGATGTTGGCGCATCCGATCCTGATCAATCGACCGATTGTGGTCTCGCCGCTCGGTGTCCGACTTTGCCGTCCGTCCGAAGTGGTGCTCGACCTGCTGCCGTCGCCCCAGCTTGGGGCCTTTGCCAAGGAAGATGGCGAGCAGGTGATCAACGATGCAGGTCGGCGGCTTGACTGAAGCCTCGGCACAGCAAGGACAATCTATGCACGCTCCGGCTAAGCCCGAACGCCTGTCGTTCCTCGACCGCAACCTGACGCTGTGGATCTTTGCGGCCATGGCGCTGGGCATCGGCCTGGGGACCCTGTTTACCGGCTTGCCGGCGGCGCTCGAACGCCTGTCGTTGGGCACGACCAATGTTCCAATCGCCATCGGTCTCATCCTGATGATGTACCCGCCGCTCGCGCGCGTTCGCTATGAGAAACTGCCGGCGGTATTCGCCGACAAGCGCATCCTCGCCATCTCGCTGATCCAGAACTGGCTGATCGGCCCGGTGCTGATGTTCGCTCTGGCCGTCATCTTCCTGCGCGACCAGCCTGAATACATGACCGGTCTGATCCTTATCGGTCTCGCACGCTGCATCGCCATGGTGCTGGTCTGGAACCAGCTCGCCAAGGGCGACAACCAGTATGTGGCCGGGCTGGTAGCGTTCAACTCGATCTTCCAGGTGCTTTTCTTTAGCGTCTACGCCTGGTTCTTCCTGTCGGTGCTGCCGCCGCTGTTCGGCCTGCAAGGCAGCGTCGTCGACGTCAGCTTCTGGACGATCGCGGAGGCGGTGCTGATTTACCTCGGTGTGCCGTTCCTTGTAGGCTTCCTGACCCGGCGCAGCCTGGTCGCCCGCAATGGCTCCGACTGGTATGAGCGCGAGTTCCTGCCGCGCATCGGGCCGATCACGCTGATTTCACTACTGTTCACCATCGTCGCCATGTTCAGCCTGAAAGGGGGCGATGTCGTACGGCTGCCGTTCGATGCGCTGCGCATCGCTATCCCGCTGACGATATACTTCTTCGTCCAGTTTCTGATCAGCTTCTGGATGGGCAAGCTGATCGCGGCCGACTATCCGCGCACCACCGCCGTTGCCTTCACCGCGGCCGGCAACAACTTCGAGCTGGCCATTGCCGTTGCCATCGCAGCGTTCGGGCTCGCATCGCCGGTTGCCTTTGCCGCCGTCGTCGGACCATTGGTTGAAGTGCCGGTGCTGGTACTGCTGGTTTCAGTGGCGCTCCGGCTTGGCCGGCGCTGGTTTCCGGCTACGGCGCCGGGGGCGACACGCTGATGGATCGCCTGCGCACCCTCGTCGATCCCGGTCACCTGCCGGCGCTTGATCCGGCCTTCGTGCACCGGCGCCCGGCCCTGGGGCTTGGGCCGGACAATCCGCCGCCGCGCATCCTGCTGCTTTATGGCTCGCTCCGTGAGCGCTCCTACTCGCGGCTCTGTGTCGAGGAAGCAGCGCGGCTGCTGCAATTCTTCGGCTGCGAGACCCGGATCTTCGATCCGTCCGACCTGCCGCTGCCCGATCAGGTTGCCAACGACGATCACCCGGCAGTCGCCGAGCTTCGCGCGCATTCGATGTGGTCGGAAGGCCATGTCTGGTGCAGCCCGGAACGTCATGGCCAGGTAACCGGCATCATGAAGACGCAAATCGACCATCTGCCGCTGAGCTATGGCGGGATGCGACCGACGCAGGGGCGCACGTTGGCGGTAATGCAGGTGTCGGCCGGCTCGCAATCGTTCAACAGCGTCAACACGCTGCGCGTCCTCGGGCGGTGGATGCGGATGTTTACCATCCCCAACCAGTCGAGCGTCGCCAAGGCGTTTGCCGAGTTCGACGACGCCGGACGTATGAAGCCGTCGGCTTATTATGACCGCATTATCGATGTGATGGAGGAGCTGGTGCGGTTCACGGTGCTGCTGCGTCCGCATGCGGCGCAGCTGGTCGATCGTTATTCGGAACGCAAAGAAACCGCGGTGGCGTTAGATCCAGCGCGCCATCTTTCGACGATCGCGACAAAAGGTAAGTAGCAGGGGCAAGGCGACGGGCTTGCACCGTGCAAGACCCCTCGGCCCAAGAACGCCTGCACGGTCGGATTGTATTGCGATAGTCGGCGTAGGCCATAGCCACTAAACTACGAACCCAACTAAAGTAGGGAACGCGCTGATGGATCCGCAGGCGGCTGCCCGTTGTCGTGCAGCGCGTCCATAATCGGGCAAACCGGCGCGTCTCCGCCTCCGCACTGATCCGATATTGCAGCAAGCGACTGTTCGAGGCGGCGAAGATCCCTGATTCGATTGCGCACGTCCTGAAGGTGGCGTTCGGTTAGCGCGAGAATGTTGCCGCAGGTGTAATCGTGAGATTGCGCGAGATTGGCGAGACTGCGCACATCCTCGACCGAGAAGCCCAGCTCCCGCGCGCGTAGGATAAAACCAAGTCGGGCCTGATCGTCTTTGGAATACAGACGATGCCCGCTTGCGGTGCGGCCGGGCGGGCGCATCAAGCCAATATTCTCATAGTACCGGATCGTCTCGATATTGCAGCCGTGGTGCCTTGCGAGCGCGCCCCGCTTCAGCCCGTCCACGCCACCTGGGACTGCCATAAAATCACCCCTTGCACCTGTAGCTACTACAGAGGCTACAGTGAGCTTCACATGGAAGCGAGAGTGGAGTGCAATGTCCGGAACGCGGATTCAGGATAGCCCGGCGATGATGATGCAAGGAGGCCGCCGCGGCGCAGGCCTTTGGGCGGCGGGCGGCGTTGTCGGCGCACTGCTTGCATCCTCCTGCTGCATCGGTCCGCTCGTCCTTGTAATGCTCGGGGTGTCGGGTGCCTGGATCGGAAATCTGTCCGCCCTCGAACGCTACAACCCCTACTTTTTCGCGATCACGCTCGTCCTTTTGGCCGGCGGCTTCTGGCACGTCTATGTTCGGCGGCAGCCGGTTTGCGACGATGGCAGCTTCTGCGCCCGGCCGGCATCATCGCGCATCACCAAATCGGCCCTGTGGGTCGGCACTGTCCTGATTGTGCTTGCCATGACGTTGAAGTGGTGGGCGCCGCTGTTCTACTAGGAGACATACATGAGACTCGATCTGAAGGCTGCCGCTGCGCTGATTGCCGGCATCGCAGGAGCCGGCATTGTTGCAACCGTCCCGGCGGCGCTTGCCATGGCGGCGCCGGCCATTGTGCGGACCAGCGTGTTCGCCGTCAGCAAGATGACGTGTGCGACGTGTCCGATTGCAGTGAAGACGGCGATGAGCCGCGTCGCCGGCGTCAAGCAGGTCAAGGTGAACTTCGAGGCAAAGACAGCGACCGTGACCTATGATCCGGCGATAGCAAAACCCGTCACAATCGCGATGGCATCGACCGATATCGGATTTCCAGCGCAACCGGTCGCCCGGTGACTGCTGTTCTTCCCGGCAGCCCCAAGACTTTTGCCATGGAACTCATGTCCACGCTTACCTGCCCACATTGTGCGCACGCTGAAACTGAGACCATGCCCACCAATGCATGTCAGTTTTTCTATGACTGCAAAGGCTGCGGGGTAATGCTTCGCCCGAAGTCGGGGGACTGTTGTGTGTTCTGCTCCTTCGGCGACGTGCCCTGTCCGCCGATCCAGGAAGCCCGCGCGCTTGCAACCACTTCCTGCTGCCAGTAAGGCTGAAGGAGCTGCCTATCGGGTCGATCGACTAGAACTATTGGCGACTGCTGGCTGGCAATGGCCGGCATATCTTGCACCATCCAAGACTTCGGCGCCTCGCCGGCCGGGGCGAGGTGCCAAGGCGGTCAGATCGTCACCATTGTTGAGCTGCTTGCCGTTTGTTCTTACATTGAAGCCAGGATCGTGGAGCTTCAGCCTGAGATAGACCCGGCCGTCCGCCGAGGTAACGGCCCACGTTGCGCCATTCTCGACCTTGCCCACAAACACCCGGCGGCTCGAGCCGCGTCGTTGCTGCGTTCGCGTTCGGAGATGATGCTGACGCGCCAGCACCGAAAGGATGACGATCTGGCCGCCGTTGTCGCGACCGTTCATCCTTAACCGACCGATGGTAGCCCTTCAATTGATCCTTTGCTGGGTTGATCGGGCCTGATTGCGGTTTTGAAGGCGGTAAGAAAGTCGGACGCGGGGCGCGCTCAGCCGCAAGCCAATAGCAACGCGCAAGACGACAGGGTGCAGAGCTTGTTGTGCTGCAAAGAACATCTATCAACACATAGCGGTACCTGGCGGCAGGGTAATAAAGTCGAATCCTCGCCATTGAAAACCCGGCCCCATAAAGCGACGTTGGCTCGACGGTACCAGCGATTGGAGGGAAAGCCGATCAGAAGGGACAGGACGAAGCGACACCCTTGAATGGGCTGGACAGGCCCGCAGCGAAGTCAGATGGATTTCGCACGCAGGCCTTGGTTGAAGGCACATTAGAGCGTTTTCCGATCAAGTTGGGTCATCGGCACGGGAGCGATTTTGGTTCGGGGCAAGAAGCGAGGAGGGCGCGATGCTGTTTACATCGTAACCGACAAGCGACGCGGCCCTGAACCAAAATCACCCCGCCCCGAAAGGGGTCGCCCGCAGGGCGATGAGGGTGATCCAAATTGGTCGGAAAGCGCTCTAGCGAGGGCCCTTTGCTTGAAGTTTGCTTGGAATCGAGACATGCCTAAAGCGAAGTTCGGCCAGTGCCTTGGCCCGGTCGTCACGATCGGCTGCGCAGCTTTGCAGCCAGCCCTCGATATCGCTGGGCAGCCAGCGGATGCCCCCACCGCCGATCTTGATGGGTGGCGGGAACTGGCCACGCCGTTGCCAGCGCGCCAGCGTTTCGCGTGAGCCGATGCCAATAAGCGCCATCACATCGCGCTGGGTGAGAAGGCATTGTTGTTCAGCCATGATCCCGTCCTCTGTAGACAGAATGGACGGGAAGACTGACAGAAGAGACGGGTCAAGTCCCGTTTACGCGCCGCAAATCAGCCGCAAAAGGTCTTGCTAAGCATCATCCGGGACTGCGATCTTCTTCAATGACTCAGAAAAATTTGGGTACCGCCCTGTGAAGGCTTGTTCCATCCAGGTCACGCTGTCAGTTCCGCGCAAGCCCAGCTTTGGCCCGTGCGGTTCTGATGACTGTCGGCGATAGCTGAGGGCGATCCGCTCCACCGGCTTGGTTCCGTAGGCGGCGGGATTGAGCATCAGCGCCTCGCCGCAAGTTGCCAGTAAAAAGTCGCAGGCCGCATCAACCAGAACTTTGGGTGATTGATGGCACAGGCCAAGACGCAACAGATCATTGGCTGTCATCATCGCATCGAATTTCATCATGCTGGCGGTATTGGCATCGATGTTGCCCAGCACCTGTCGAAGCGCCTTTGCAAGCGCCTCGGGCGGAAGCCCAAGGCAACGGTCCGCCCATTTGGGAAAGGCCGTCTTCAGCGGATGGTGCCCAACTTGTACCTCGATGGCTGGAGTCGCGCCTGGGCGCCATGAAAACAGCGCCAAAACCTGCACATCGGGGTCAGACGACAGCAGCAAGGCACCGAACGGACGACAGATCACATCGGTTGACAGGTCAGACCAACCGTCAGCCTCGCTCCACTTGATCCGCATGCGTTTTTGCGAACTGCGCAGTTCGGCTAGAAGTTCGGTTGCAGCCGGCGGCATGTCTACCATCGGTATCGGTTGGCCGATCAATGTCAGAATGCCGGTTTTGCCAAACCAGATCAGGCCGGTGCGGGCGGCACGCACCAACACAAGAGCGACAGCCGCCAACACCAGGGCGGTCGGAACCCGGACACCCAACGACAAGGGCGCCACGATTGCCGCCGTCGCAAGAGCAATGATCAGATTGTTCCAGAACCGCAAACGCCGTGCATAGGCGGCGAGTGCAGCAAATGCGGTGTCAACGTCAGCCGAAACTTGGTTGCCCAGCGCAGTGACGACCGGAACCCAGCGCATGGTTCCTGCACCTAATTCCGCCTGCGACCGGGTGTCGCCTTCGGCGATCGAAGCGGCACCACATTGCTGTTCGCGGCGGCTGTCGCTGGCCTTTCACGGCGTGCCTCCAATTGCTCAACAACCGGCGGTTCTGCTTCGCCCGCCACGAATGCTGCCCAATCCTCGATCATCGCCCGACGCAGCGCCAACTGACCGTCGCGGCCATAGGGCGCGCGGGACTGGTTGCTGTCGACGTGGGCCAGCTGGAACTCCGACAGATAATCCTCCCAGCGCGCGGCGCGAGACCAGTCCTTGAAGCTGGATCGGAAACCGTGCGCCGTGGCCGCATACCCCATCGCCTTTATCGCACTGGTCTTGGTGTTGTCACTGATCGGGCCGAGACCGCGGTCGCCAGGGAAGACGTATGGGCTCTTGTCCTTGCGCCAGCCTTTGGCAAAATCGAGCAGTTCGATGGCGCGCGGTGGCAGCGGTACGACATGATCGCGGCGCATCTTCATCTTGTCGGCAGGGATCCGCCACGTAGCGCTGTCGAAGTCGATCTCGTCCCACGTCATGAAGCGGATGTTGCCCGGCCTGCTGGCGGTAAGCACGGTCAGCTCAATGGCAGCACGAACCTTGGAGCTGGCTTTGGCCATGGCCAGCGTCTTCATAAACGCCGGCACGTCCGTGTAGTGCACCGCCTTCATGTGGGTGACCTCGTCGGTCTGGCGCGGCAGCGCGCGAGTCACCAGCTTGAAGTTGATGCCGTCCTCGCGGATGTCTTCGCCCACCGCCCAGTCGATCACCGCCTCGATGCGCTGCTTCACCCGGCGCGCAGTCTCCGGCAACTTCAGCCAGATGGGTGCCAGTGCCGCCACAACATCACTGCGCGTAACTTCGGCCACCGGCTTCCTGCCGAACACCGGGAACACGTGGGTTCGCAGCGTCGATATCCATTGATCCTGATGCTTGCCGTTCGACCAGCTTGCCAGCCGGGCCCGGTGCGCGCGCTCAGCTGCATCGGCGAAGCTGATATTGTCCTTCGCCTCGCTGTGCCGCTCCTCCACCGGGTCGATGCCCTGTCGCAGCTTGAGGCGCGCCGCCATCGCCAGCTCGCGCGCGTCGCGCAGTGACAAAAGCCGTTCCGCCCCGAGCGACAGGTCACGACGCCGTCCGCTATGGGTGTAACGGAAATACCAGTAACGCCGGCCACCAGAATCAACGACCAGCATCAGCCCGTCGCCGTCACTGTAGCGGCCCGGCTCGGTCAGACCGGCAATGGCCTTGGTGGTAAGTTTACCCACAGCAGCCTCCTGAATGCCCGTTCCCCCACAATTTCACCCACACTAGGACGAGTCTTGGAGAGACACGGTCTGACCTGATGAGGCCATAGGCCGCCTATTCATGCAAGCATTTTCAGTGTGTTGAAGGCAGGATGAGGCTTGGGGAGACGCCCTGATACAGGGCAATTGGCGGAGCGGGAGGGATTCGAACCCTCGAT
>ERZ1066123.36-NODE-36-length-124861-cov-9.396535_pt1 | contig 124861 bp, 102 predicted proteins | sample MGYA00382770_ERZ1066123 | MGnify/ENA primary metagenome ERZ1066123 (study PRJEB33369, sample SAMEA5778353) | biofilm metagenome | biome: Industrial cooling water; feature: Water cooling tower basin; material: Biofilm | place: United Arab Emirates | collected...
CCCGGAGGATAAGACACCAGAACGCCCGCCGCTGTTTCCAGCGACGGGCGTCCGGTGCACGGCGACTCAGGACTTCTTCGCGTCGTCGACGATTTCGTAGTCGGCTTCCGCGACGTCGTCCGCCTTGGCGCCGGCGGCGGGCGCCTCATCCGGCGCGGCGGCCGGCTCGGCGCTGTTCGCCTGCTGCTGGTAGAACGCCTGACCCGCCTCGGAGTAGGCACGGCTCAACTCCTCCTGCGCCGTGCGAATGGCCGCGACATCGTCACCACGCAGCGCCTTGCGCGCATTCTCGACCGCCGTGTCGATCCGCGTCTTCAGCTCGGCGGGCACCTTGTCGCCCCACTCCTTCACATTCTTCTCGACTTCGTACGTCTGCGAGTCGAGGCGATTGCGGAGGTCGATCTCCTCGCGCCGCGCCTTGTCCTCGGCCGCGTTCTTCTCGGCGTCCTTGACCATCTTGTCGATCTCGGCGTCCGACAGACCGCTCGACGCTTCGATGCGGATCTTCTGCTCCTTGCTCGTGGCCTTGTCCTTCGCGCTCACGTGCAGGATGCCGTTGGCGTCGATGTCGAAGGTGACTTCCACCTGCGGCATGCCACGCGGAGCGGGCGGAATGCCCGTCAGCTGGAACTTGCCGATGGTGCGGTTGTACATCGCGAGCTCGCGCTCACCCTGCAGCACGTGGATCTCCACCGTGGTCTGATTGTCGTCGGCCGTGCTGAACGTCTCCGACTTCTTGGTGGGGATCGTGGTGTTGCGCGGAATGAGCACGGTCATCACGCCACCGAGCGTCTCGATACCGAGCGAGAGCGGCGTGACGTCGAGCAGCAGCACGTCCTTCTGCTCACCGGTGAGCACCGCGCCCTGAATGGCCGCACCCACGGCCACGACTTCGTCGGGATTGACGCCCTTGTTGGGCTCCTTGCCGAAGAAGTCCTTCACGACCTGCTGGATCTTCGGGATGCGCGTCGAGCCACCGACGAGGATGACCTCGTCGATCTCCGACGGCTGCAGCCCCGCGTCCTTGAGCGCCTGCTTCATGGGCTCGAGCGTGCGCTGGATGAGATCATCCACGAGCTGCTCGAACTTGGCCCGGGTGAGCGTGTAGTTGAGGTGCTTCGGCCCCGACTGGTCGGCGGTGATGAAGGGCAGGTTGATGTCCGTCGTGCTCGCGCTCGACAGCTCCATCTTGGCCTTCTCTCCCGCTTCCTTGAGGCGCTGAATGGCCATCGGGTCCTTCGAGAGGTCGATGCCCTGATCCTTCTTGAACTCGGCGACGAGCCAGTCCATCACGCGCTGGTCGAAGTCGTCACCACCGAGGTGCGTGTCACCGTTGGTGGACTTCACTTCGAACTGCCGCGTGCCGTCGACTTCGTAGAGTTCGAGAATGGAGATGTCGTACGTGCCACCACCGAGGTCGAAGACGGCGATCTTCTCGTCCTTCGTCTTCGCCTTGTCGAGGCCGTAGGCGAGTGCGGCTGCGGTGGGCTCGTTGATGATGCGCAGCACTTCGAGGCCGGCGATCTTGCCGGCGTCCTTCGTGGCCTGACGCTGCGAGTCGTTGAAGTAGGCGGGCACGGTGATGACCGCCTTGGTGACCGAGTGACCGAGATAGTCTTCGGCGGTCTGCTTCATCTTCTGCAGCACCATGGCCGAGATCTCGGGCGGCGTGTAGTTCTTGCCCTGCACTTCGACCGAGGCGAGGCCGTTGGTGCCGGCGACGATCTTGTAGGGGACGCGCTTGGTCTCCTCGCCGGCTTCGGTGGTCTTGCGGCCCATGAAGCGCTTGATCGAGAAGATCGTGTTGGTAGGGTTGGTCACCGCCTGCCGCTTCGCGATCTGGCCGACGAGGCGCTCGCCGTCCTTGGTAAAGCCGACGACGGAGGGCGTGGTACGCCCGCCTTCAGCGTTGGGAATCACGACCGGGTCGCCGCCCTCGAGGACGGACACGACCGAGTTGGTGGTCCCGAGGTCGATACCGATCACCTTGTCTGCCATGGTTACCTCAGTGTTGGGAATCGCAGGGCGCGCCGTCGAGGCGCTGCCGACTGGGAACGCCATGAGCAAGGTGCGGGCCACCATTCCCTGCCGCGACGGCGAGATTCGCTGCAGGAATGGCAGCCCGTATGGCAAGGGCGAGTGAAGGCTGTCAGATCGGCTGGTTCGGTGACGAACCGAGCGTCGTCCTGACATGCGCGGCCCCCAGTGGCGCAAACCGCTCGGTGACGAGATCGTTACGGAGCGCGCGATGTGCGGCTTTCGCCATCGGCGCTTCTTTCAGCGGGCGTCCTGCGGCCGGAACCGGTTCCGGACCAGGTTGCGCGCCCGTCCCGACCCCGATCCCATGCCTGTGCGCATCATTCCTCGCGACGAGGGATTTTTCGAATACTTCGCTCAGCTCGCTGTTCACATCGGTGAGGCCGCGACCCTGCTGCATCAGCTCTTCGGCCGGCTCGACGATGCCCCCGCGATCGCGGCGCGCATCAAGAAGGTTGAAACCGACGGTGACCAGATTGCCCATACCGTCAACCAGCGCATTGACACGAGCTTCGTCACGCCGCTCGATCGCGAGGACATCCACATGCTCGCGAAGCGACTCGACAATGTCATCGACATCATCAACGGCGTCGCACGTCGCACGGTGATGTTCAACGTGAAGTCGGTGCGTCCCGGCGCCGAGAAGATGGCCGACGTGCTGGTCCGCTCCTCGAAGGTGATCAACATGGCGGTGGGCGACATGAAGAAGCGCGCCCGCATGGTGGAGCACAGCCGCTCGATCAAGCAGCTCGAAGAGGAAGGTGACGCGCTGTACGCGGAGTCGGTGAGCGCGCTGTTCCGCAGTGGCGCCGACGCCCTCGAAGTGCTCGCCTGGAAGGACATCTTCGATTCGCTCGAAGAGGCCATCGACCAGTGCGAGGACGTGGGGAACGTCCTCGAGAGTATCGCGCTCAAGAACAGCTGACGGCGGGCCTGTGGAGTACTACGTCCTCCTCATTGTCGTTGTCGCGCTGATCTTCGACTTCATCAACGGCTTTCACGATTCGGCGAACTCGATCGCCACGATCGTGGGCACGCGTGTGCTCAGTCCGCTCGCGGCGGTCGCGTGGGCGGCCAGCTTCAACTTCGCCGCGGCGTTCGTCGTGGGGACACCCGTGGCGAAGGCCGTGGCCGCCGGCTTCGTCGATCTCGCCGTGGTCGACCAGAATGTCATCTTCGGCGGCTTGATCGGCGCCATTGTCTGGAATCTGATCACGTGGTGGTTCGGCATTCCGTCGAGTTCGTCGCACGCACTCATTGGCGGCTATGCGGGCGCCGCAATGGCCAAGGCCGGCGTCGCGGCGCTCACGTGGGGCAAGAAGTGGATCGAGACGCTGAGCGCGATCGTGCTGTCGCCGCTCGGCGGCGCGCTTGTGGGTTTCCTGCTCATGGCGTTCGTGTTCAATGCGTTCAAGAACGTGCGTTACGCGACGAGTGATCGCTTCTTCCGGGTGATGCAGTTGGCAAGTTCCGGGGCACTGTCGCTGGCTCACGGCGCGAACGACGCGCAGAAGACGATGGGCATCATTCTCGCCCTGCTCGTGTCGTCGCAGGCCATCTTCGCGGGGCGCGAGGGCTTCTTCGGCATGTTCCACGTCGAGTCGCTCGATGTCGTGCCGCTCTGGGTGGAGCTCTCCGCGTACACGATGATCTCGCTCGGCACGCTCTTCGGTGGCTGGCGCATCGTGCACACCATGGGCAGCCGCATCACGAAGCTTCGGCCGGTGGGCGGATTCTGCGCGGAAACGGGCGGTGCCGTTGTGATTCTGCTGGCGTCGAAGCTCGGCATTCCCATCTCCACCACGCACACCATCACCGGCGCGATCGTCGGAGTTGGCGCAACCACGCGACTGCGTGCCGTGCGCTGGGGGCTCGCGAGCCGCATCGTCTGGGCGTGGGTCGTCACGATTCCGGCCTCGGCCCTCATGGCCGCGCTCAGCTACAAGCTGCTCGCGGCCTTCGTGCACCTCTGACGCGGTGCGCCTCGAGGAAGGGGGGCACATGACTGCCGCTGAGGGAGCCGATCGGACGTCGAGTCCGGTCGGCATGCCGTACCTGAATCGCGAGCTGAGCTGGCTCGACTTCAACGCGCGCGTGCTGGCTGAAGCGATGGACTCGCGGGTGCCACTGCTCGAGCGCGTCAAGTTCCTGTCGATCTTCAGCACGAACCTCGACGAGTTCTACATGGTGCGCGTGGCGGGACTGCGCCGTCGCGTCACGGCCGGCGCGGCACCCGAGGCACCAGATCCGCTGCCGCCGGCCGAGCAGATGCACGCCATTGGCGAACGCGTACGCGAGCTGTTGGCGGAGCGTCGCCGATTGTGGCATGACGAACTGCTGCCGGCGCTGAGCGCGCGCGGCGTACGACTGGTCGGCATGAACGATCTCACGGCGACGGAGTGGTCGGCGGTGGATCGTTTCTTCGAGGCGCAGGTGTTCCCGGTGCTCACGCCCCTCGCGGTCGATCCGGGGCACCCGTTTCCGTACATCTCGAATCTGTCGCTCTCGCTGGCGGTCGAAGTGCGTGATCCGGTGACGGGCGTTGAGCACTTCGCGCGCGTGAAGGTGCCGCGGTCGTTGCCGCGCTGGGTCCCGATCGGACGATCGCATCACTTCGTGCCGCTCGAAGCCGTGATCGGCGCGAATCTCGGCGCGCTCTTCCCGGGGATGGAAGTGCTGCGCTGGTTCACCTTCCGCATCACGCGCTACTCCGATCTCGACCTCGGACAGATGGAGCAGCCTGAGGACCTGCTGGCGAGCATCGAGCAGCAGGTGTTCCAGCGGCGCTTCGGCGAGGTCGTGCGTCTGGAGATGCAGCGCGAGACGCCGGAGACGATCCGGTCGCTCCTGCTCGATGAACTCGGCGCCTCCGACCAGCAGGAGGTGGCACCCCTCACCGAAGCGGACGTGTACGGTGACGATCAGCTGCTCGAAATGGGCGATCTCATGACGATTGCGTCGCTCGACCTTCCCGAGTTGCGCGATCCCCCGTTCACGACGTTGGTTCCCGAACGGCTGCGTGAGGGACGTTCGATCTTCGAGGTGATTCGCGAGCGAGACATCCTCGTGCACCATCCCTTCGAGTCGTTTGCCGCCTCGGTGGAGCAGTTCCTGGAGGCCGCGGCCACCGACCCGCAGGTGCTGGCAATCAAGCTGACGCTGTATCGCACGAGTGGCGATACCGCGATCGTTCGCGCCCTCACCGAGGCCGCGTTGCGTGGCAAGCAGGTGGCGGTGCTGATCGAACTGCAGGCACGCTTCGACGAGCAGAACAACATCGCGTGGGCGCGCACGCTCGAGAGCTACGGTATTCACGTCGCCTACGGCCTGCCCGGGCTCAAGACGCACGCCAAGACGGTGCTCGTGGTGCGTCGAGACGGGGACGGCATTCGCCGCTACGTGCACATCGGGACCGGCAACTACAACTCGAAGACCGCGCGCCTCTACACCGACATGGGACTGCTCACCTGCAATCCCTCGATCGGTGCGGATCTGTCCGACCTCTTCAATTCGCTGACGGGGGTCTCGCGGCAGAAGTTCTATCGCAAGCTGCTGGTGGCCCCGGCGAATCTGCGCGAGCGCGTGCTCGAGCTGATCGCGCGCGAGACCGCGCACGCCCGCGCCGGTCGCAGTGGGCGCATCGTGGCGAAGATGAACGCGCTCGTCGATCCGAAGGTGATTGCCGCCCTCTACGAAGCGTCGCAGGCTGGCGTCGAGATCGACCTCATCATTCGCGGCATCTGCTGCCTGCGGCCCGGTCTGGCGGGCGTGAGTGATCGCATTCGCGTCCGGTCGATCGTGGGGCGCTTTCTCGAGCACTCGCGCATCATGATGTTCGGCAACGCGGGCGCCCCGGAGTACTACATCGGCTCGGCAGACTGGATGCCGCGCAATCTCGATCGCCGCGTGGAGGTCATGACCCCGATCGAGGACACCACGCTGCACCAGCGCGTGCAAGGTGTGCTCGATACCTGTCTGCGCGACAATCGGCAGGCGTGGGTGCTGCAGCCGAACGGACGATATGAGCGGCTCACGCCCGGCGACGGCGAGGTCTTCGCCACGCACGAGACGCTCATGCGGCACCCCTGGGGCGCGCGCACGTCCGACTGACCGCCGCGCGCGCGGGCTACTCGCCTTCGTCCTCGCCGGTCTCCACGACACTGCCGTCCGGCGCGATCACCACCACCGGGTGACGCAGCACGTCCTCCAGCAGCTGGCGTTTGCGGCTCGCCCCCCAGAGGTCGAGGCGCAGCGTGGTGGCCCCGCTGACGGGTAGCGCCTGCACCCGCAGCGCGTCGTCGGCCCACTGTACGTCGAGTCGCTCAACGGCGCTGACGTGCCCCCGATCGAATCCATCGGCAAATCGGAGCAGGGCCGAGAGCCTGGTGATGCGGGTGCGGAGCGAACGGTCGAGTTGCGCGAAGCTGCGGTGCTTGCGCTGTGGCGCGGCCCCACGATGGTAGCGCGCCACGTGCGCGACGGCCACCTGCTCGGCGGGCGTCATGCCGAGCAGTTCGGCGTGCGAGATCAGGTGGAACGAGTGCTTGTGGTGCTTCTCGTAGTTGATGTGATAGCCCACATCGTGCAGCAACGCGGCGTCGGCCAGCACCTGGCGATCACCAGGGCCGAGTGCGAGTCGTGGGGCGAGTGCGTCGAACAGCTGCAGGGCCAGCCGACGCACTTGATGCGCGTGCGGCTGTTCGTAGTGACAGCGTTCGGCGAACTGCAGCACGGAACGCTCGCGCGCCTTGCCCGGATCGGCGACCTGCGGTTGCACACGGGCCGCGTCGAGCAGAATGCCCTCGCGAATCCCGTATCCGGAGACGAGCAGATCGCGTGGGTCGAAGCGCGCCAGCACCTCGGCGGCCACGGCAAGGCCGGCGACGATGATGTCCGCGCGCGCCGGGTTGAGTCCCGGCACGGCGGCGCGTTCCTCGCGCGTGAGTCGCTGCAGGTAGTCGAGGGCGTGTTCGAGCTCGACACGCGACACCCGTGTGCCGTGCGTGCTGCGCGCCGACACGCCGGTGCGCGCGAGCATGATCCCGGCGAGGTTGGTGAAGGTGCCACCCGAGCCGATCACTTGCGCGCCGCGCCAATCCTTCACCGGCATCGCGCGGCGCAGCCCATCACGCACGTACTTGCGCAGGGCACGCACCGACCGCGGCTTCACGTCGGGCGTCAGGAAACGTTCGGTCATGCGCACGGCACCGAAGGGCAGGGAGGCCAGCCGTTCGATGAGCCCATCCTTCGCGAGCACGAGTTCGAGCGAGCCGCCGCCGATGTCCATGACGAGCGCGCGCCCCGCCCCGAGTTCGAAGTGGGCCAGCGCACTGCGGAAGCAGAGCAGCGCTTCTTCTTCGCCCGAAAGGACGCGCACCGGCACCCCGGTGTCGCGCAGGATGCGACCGGTGAACTCGAGCGCATTCGCTGCGTCACGGACCGCACTGGTGGCCACGATCTCGATGCGCTCCGCGTTGAGCGTGCGCGCCAGTGCCACCATGCGCTGCACTGCCGCCACGCCGCTGTCGATGGCGGGCGCCAGCAGGGCCCCGGTGCTCTCCAGTCCACTTCCGAGGCGCGGCATGGCCTTCATCTCGTCGACGACGCGGATGCGGCCCTGTGGTGACACGTCGGCGACGATCTGCCGCACGGAGTTGGAGCCGATGTCGATGGCGGCGATGCGCTGATCCGTCGCGGGCGCGTCGGCGTGTTCGAGGGAGGGAAGCGTCGGGGCACTCACGGGCTCACCTCGGATTCGTCAAATCGATGGCGGATCTGCTTGCCTTCCGCGAGAAAGACCGCGTTCTCGCCGATATTCGTGGCCAGATCGGCGACCCGCTCGAGATTGCGCGAGACGAGCAGCAGTTCGAGCGAGGCGTTGATGGTGCGGGCGTCGGACATCATGTGCGTGAGCAGCACGCGAAAGATGCCCTCGTGGAAGGCGTCGACTTCATCGTCGGCCTTGCCGATCGCGCGACCGAGTGCGCCATCGGCGCGAATGAAGGCATCGAGCGCATCGCTCAGCATGCGGCGCGCTCGGCGTGCCATGTCGGCCAGCGCTGGCGTGGGTGGCGCCGACAGGCGCTGCTCGACCAGACGCACCGTGCACTGCGCGATGTTCACCGCGTGATCGCCCACGCGCTCGACGTCGCTCGATACCTTGATGGCGCCGATCAGAAACCGCAGGTCGCGCGCCATGGGTTGCTGCAGCGCGAGCAGCGAAATCGCGAGCTGCTCGACTTCGACCTCGAGCCGATCGAGTTCGGTGTCGGCCACGATGACGGCCTCGGCCTTGTCCCGGTCCCGCTCCAGCAGCGACTCGATGGCGAGCTCGACCAGCGACTCGGCCCGCTCGCTCATCGCGAGCAGGCGGCTCTTGAGGAGCGCGAGATCGTCGTGGAAATGCCGATAGCCGCCGCGTGCGTCGAGCATCAGCCGAATCGTCCCGTGATGTAGGCTTCGGTCCGCGGATCACGCGGGCTCGTGAAGAGGCGGCGCGTCGCGTCGACCTCGACGAGGCGGCCGTCGAGCAGAAACGCGGTGTGGTCGGAGACGCGCGCGGCCTGCTGCAGGTTGTGTGTCACGATGACGATCGTGACGTCCCCGCGCAAGTCGTACAGGAGCTCTTCGATGCGCTGCGTCGCTCCGGGGTCGAGGGCACTCGCGGGTTCGTCGAGGAGCAGCACGTCGGGGTCATTGGCCAGCGCGCGCGCGATGCACAGGCGCTGCTGCTGCCCGCCCGAAAGCCGCGTCGCCGGCTCGGCGAGTCGATCCTTGACCTCTTCCCAGAGCGCCGCTCGGCGCAGGGCCCGTTCCGCAACCGCCTCCAGGGCGTCGCCCGATGCCAGACCGTGCAATCGCGGGCCGTACACGACGTTCTCGAGAATCGACCGACGAAACGGGTTCGAGCGCTGAAAGACCATGCCGACGCGCCGCCGCAGCGAGGCGGGATCGACGGTGCTGTCGCGGACGTCGAGTTCATCGAGCAGAATGCGTCCTTCGACGCGAAGGCCGGCCTGTCCGTCGTCGAGGCGATTGATCGAGCGGAGCAGCGTCGACTTGCCGCACCCCGATGGCCCGATCAGCGCCGTCACGGCACCCCGTGCAAGATCGAGGGAGACGCCATGCAGTGCCTGCGTGGTCGCAAACCACACCGACCACGCCTCGAGTCGCACGTGCGCATCCGCGCGCTGATCGCGTCGGATCGCGTCCGTCATCCGAAGCGGCCCGTGATGTACGCTTCGGTGCGCGGATCTGCCGGCGTGGTGAAGAGCGTCCGCGTCCGCGCCGCCTCGACGAGCTGTCCATCGAGCATGAAGGCGGTGGTATCGGAGACACGTGCAGCCTGCTGGAGATTGTGCGTCACGATCAGCACCGTGACCTCGCCGCGCAGGGTGTACACAAGCTCCTCCACGCGCTGCGTGCTGAGCGGATCAAGCGACGCGGTGGGTTCGTCGAGCAGCAGCAGGCGCGGTTCGGGCGCCAGGGCGCGTGCGAGGCAGAGACGCTGCTGCTGCCCCCCCGAGAGTGCGGCCGGATCGTCATCGAGTCGGCGCGCGACCTCCTCCCAGAGGCCGACGCGTCGCAGCGTGCGCTCCACGCACGCATCGAGCGCGCGTGCGTCGAGGCGCCGGGAGCCGATGCGCAAGCCAGCCACGACGTTGTCGCGAATGCTCATCATCGGAAACGGCGTCGGTCGCTGCGACACGAAGCCGATGCGTCGCCGGATGTCGACCGCGTCGACGTCGGGGGCATACACATCCTGGTCATCAAGGTGCACGGCACCGGCAACTCGCGCATCGGCGACGCTCTCGTGCAGTCGATTGACGCAGCGCAGGAGCGAGGACTTGCCGCACCCCGACGGGCCGATGATCGCGGTGACGCGCCCAGGCGCGCACTCGAGCGACACGTCGCGGACCGCCACGCGCTCGCCGTACGTCGCGGTCAGCCGATCGAAGCGCAGTGAGGGCGCCGCCGACCGACCGTCCTCCGGTGTCGCGTCCACACGCGCGAGCACCGCGGGCGTCGGTCGCGCTGTCACCGCGGGCTCGTGCGGCATCACGTCACTCACCGGCACCCCCAGCCACCACACTGCTCAGGCGCTCACGACGTCGATCGGTCACGCGGCGCGCCAGCCAGCTCAGCGCAAACACGAGCACGATGAGCACGAGCGCGCCGCCCCACGCCTGAGCGCGCCAATCGTCATACGGGCTGGTCGCGTAGTTGAAGATCTGCAGCGGCAGTGCGGCGACGGGCGCATCGAGCCTCAACGACCAGTACGGCGTGCCAAACGCGGTGAAGAGCAGCGGCGCCGTTTCGCCGGCCACGCGCGCGATCGCGAGCAGCGAGGCGGTCACGATGCCCGGAAGCGCGGTGCGCAGCACGATGGTGAGCGACGTGCGCGCGCGAGAGTACCCCAGCGCGAGTGCGGCCTCACGGAGAGCATTGGGCACCAGTTGCACCATCGCTTCGGTGGCGCGCGTGATGAGCGGAATCATGAGGACGCCGAGCGCGACACCGCCCGCGAGCGCGGAGAACTGACCGCTGGGACGCACGATGAGCTCCCACACGAAAATGCCGATCACGATCGATGGGAGTCCACTCAGCACGTCGGCGAGAAAGCGGACCGCTTCGGCCAATCGCGTTCGTGTCCGTTCAGCGAGGTAGAGGCCCGCGCCCAGCCCGATCGGCAATCCGATCGCCGCGGCGATGACGAGCAGGAGCAGCGTGCCGGCAATGCCGTTCGCGACGCCGCCGCCGGCCACGCCGGGTGGCGCGGGCAGGGCGGTGAAGAAGCGCGGACCGAGGACGCGCGCGCCGCCGATGAGCAAATGCGCCGTGATCAGGACGAGCGGCAACAGGCACACCGCGCTCGCACACCAGACGAGGCTCGTCATGATCGCCGAGCGTCGACGACGCGCCAGCAGTGTCGCTCGCTCACCCACCGGCAGCTGGCGGTCCATCAGCGTTGCTGTTCCGTGCGCCGCACCAACCAACGCGCGAACCCGTTGACCACGATCGTGACCGCGAGCAGTACACCCGCGGCCGCCATCAACGCCGACACATGGAGCGGCCCCGAGGCCTCCGCAAACTGATTGGCGAGCAGCGACGCAATGGTGTACGCCGGCTGGAAGAGCGAGGTCGGGAGCACGTGGGCATTCCCGATCACCATCGTGACGGCCATGGTTTCGCCGAGCGCGCGGCCGAGACCGAGAATCATCGCGCCGACGAGTCCCGTCCGAGCATTGGGGAGCACGGCATCGCGAATCATTTCCCAGCGTGTCGCGCCAAGCGCGAGTGCGGCTTCGCGCTGTGAGCGCGGGACGGCCTGCAGCACTTCGCGTGCGACAGCGGTGATGAACGGCAGAATCATGATGGCCAGCACGAGCGCGGCCGCGAGCAGGCTCGGTCCGTAGGCCGGTCCGGCGAACAACGGGACGTCACCGAGCGCCAGTGTTTCGCGCACGAAGGGGATCACGTCACGTCGCAGCCACGGCACGAGCACGACGAGTCCCCAGAGTCCGTAGACGACACTCGGAATGGCCGCCAATCCATCGATCAGCAGGGCGACCGGACGACGCAGCCGCGGTGGTGCGAGTTCACTCACGAAGATGGCAGCGCCGAAGGCGAGCGGCGTAGCGAGCGTCAGCGCGAGCAACGATGAGGCGAGCGTTCCAAGCAGCGCCGGCAGGAGGCCGAAGCGCGCGTGCGGGACATCCCAGACGGTATCCGTCAGGAGGCGCGTTCCGAGGGTCTGCAGCGCCGGCCACGACGAGCCGGCAATCACGATGGCCACGAGCAGAAGCAGTGCTGGAATGACGAGCGCACTCGCGGTAATCCAGCCGCCGTAGAGACGATCACCAACCGACCCCACCCCTCCCCGGCGCGAGCGGAAGCGCGGGGGGGATTGATCGGTAGCGAACGATGGGAGCGGCGGTGCGGCCATGGCGTATTCTACCCGCGCCCCACCAGTACCCGTCAGCGGGGTCGTAACCGTTCTGTCACGGGCGGGGGGCGTCGCCGGGGGTCGGCAGCCGTCGATCCAGCGACTCGAGCAACGGGGTGGCGACCTCGGCCGGCAAGGGCTCATACCCGAGGGTTCGTGCCATCTCGTCGCCACTGGACAGGGCCCACCGCAGGAACCGCTTGAGTGCCTCGGTGCGCTCCGGGCCGATGAGCTCGGGCGCGACGAGCATCCAGGTGAAGGAGGCGATCGGATAGGCCCGCTCGCCCGGTGCATTGACGATGCTCACGCGGAGGTCGGCGTCTTCGTCGAGCGTGGCCAGCGCGCTGCTCGCGGCGGCGGCGATCTCGAAGGCGGCGGGCGGCGTGAAGGTCCCGGCCGCGTTCTGCAAGTGCGCCGTGCGCAGCCGATTCTGCCGCGCGTACGTGGCCTCGATGTACCCGATCGCGCCCGGCATGGCCTTCACCTGCGCCGCCACGCCTTCGTTTCCCTTGCCGCCAATCCCGACGGGCCACCGTACTTCCTTGCTGCGTCCAGGCCCGGCCGCCCACGTCGCGCTCACGCGCGTGAGGTAATCGCTGAAGATGAACGACGTACCGCTCCCATCGGCGCGATGCACCACGAGAATGTCCGACGCCGGCAGTGTCGCGCGCGGATTGATGGCGGCGAGCCGCGGATCGTTCCATCGCGTCACGCGCCCGAGAAAGATGTCGGCGAGCACATCGGGCGAGAGCCGCAGCGGCGGCTCGACACTCGGCAGATTGTACGTGATGGCGACGGCACCAAGCACCGTCGGGATGTGCACCACGCGCCCGCCAGGGACGGCGGCCATCTCGCCGTCGGTCATGGGCACGTCCGTCGCGCCGAAGTCGACGGTACCGGCGGTCAGCTGCCGAATGCCGCCGCCCGAGCCGATCGACTGATAGTTGATCCGCACGCCCGAGTCCTGTGCGAAGGCGTTGAACCACCGCGCGTAGAGCGGATAGGGGAAGGTCGCACCAGCGCCGAGCAGATCGATGCGCCCGGTGTTCGCCTCGGCCGGGCGATCCGGACTCGTGCACGCCACAAGTGCAAGCGCGCTCGGCAGCAGCACGGCTGCCGCACACCACCGGGCGGCGCGTCGAACGCGGGTCCCGGCCATCAGAGATCGTTGGCGAAGCTCATGAGCTTGAAGATGCCATCACGCGCGATCACATGCTTGACCAGCCAGACGGTGTCGGGCCGGCTGCCGCCGCGCCGGATCACCGCGCAGGGGCCAAGGACCCGACCAGGGCCGGCCGGCAGTTCGTCCGGTCGACAGGTGGTGCCGACGAGCGTGGAATCGCCGCCCGCCGCGAGGCCGAGCGCGCGCGCCAGACCACGTCCGCCGTTGTTCGAAAGCAGCAGCCAGAATGGACCCGGCGGCATGCCGTTGGCACGCTCGACGCTTTCGGGCAGGTACAACCACGCAAACTCGGCTTTGGACATGACGAGTGGCCGCATGCCGAGGCTATCGCCAACCACGAGTCGAGCCCAATAGCGTCGCAGGAGCGCGTCGACCGAGGGGGCACCGTCCGCGAGGGCGGTGACGGGCGGTCCCGCTTCAGTCTGGAAACGCTCGAGCATCACCTCGGGTGGAAAGATGCTGTCGACCACATAGCCCGGCGTCTTCTTCAGCGAGTCGGTCGACGGGACGAGCAATCCGTCTCCGCGCCACGTCACCATGGCCGGATCAATGCCCGGTGGAATGGGCTGGCGAACGGCGCCGCTATCGAGCGGCGTGTCTGCCGCCGCGAGCGCCTCGGCGCGTCGGCGCGCGTCGGCGTCTGTGCACGCTGACAACAACACGAGCGCCGCGGCGGCGATGCACGAGAGCCGAAGGTGCGAAGTCATGCGAACCATTGGGAAGCAAACGATGCAGGGCGAAAGACTGCGGGGGCCGGACTCGCACTGCGCGAGTCCGGCCCCCGGGAATCATACGAGCACTCAGTTGCGGAAGTAGGTCGTCCAGCCCGCGTACCACGGATCGGTCGAGGCAGGATCGATGGCGCCGACGTACGTCGTACCCGTGAGCGTGCCGCCGAAGAAGTTCGTCACGCGCTGCGGAATGCGACCCGGGAGCGTGGCGCCCGTGCCACCTTCGCGCAGCAGCTGACCGGCGGTGCCGGCGGCCGGACGCCAATCGAAGGCAAAGCCGTTGGCGACTTCCGTCGACGCGCTCGGCACGGCCGCAAACAGCGTGTGCGCGGCGTTCGTGGTCGTGCGAATCTGGTTGTTGGTGAACTTGTCCGCCTGGCCGAAGCGGTTCGTGGCGCCAGCCGCGTCGAAGTCGCGCGGGTTGTCGGCGAGCAGCAGGTTGCGGATGTTGAGCGAGTCTTCGGTGATGCGCGTGTTCGTTTCCGGATCGAACACCGAGAACGCCGCTTCCGGCCAGCGCGCGAGCACGCCGTTCATCCACACGCCACCCGTGCCACGGCGGATGTTTGCACCGAGGCCACCGTCACCACCGGCGCGCACGGGGAGCACACCGGCGCCCGGGCCCACGATCGTGAAGTTGGCGAACACCGGCATGTTGTAGGGCGTCGAGTTGAAGCCCTGCGCGCAGGTACCAGCCGCCGATCCGCAGCCGTCCACTTCAAAGCCGCTCTGCTCGGCCGAGAGGGCACCCGGATTGCCGGGACGCGGCGAGACACGCGGGCCCGTCTGCAGCGCGATCAGGAACTGGTTGCGACCGCGATAGCCCTCGGCGGCGTCGAAGTGATCGTCGCCCGACTCGTACGAGACGAGGTAGCGACCGTCGACCGTGCCGCCGAACCACTCGAACATGTCGTCGAGACCACGAATGGCCTGCAGGTACTCCATGCGCGTATTGCTGCCCACGGCGTACATCGAGAACGAGTTGAGCTCGACGTTCAGAATCGCCGCGGCACCGGCGAACTCGACGCGCACGTAGCGCAGCTCACCCGAGTTGTCGTTGTCGAGATTGCCACCCGTCCAGCCCACCGTGTCGGCGGGCGTTGGGCCTTCCACCACGACGCGTCCCGTGCGGTTGGAGCGCGCGTTGCCCACGATGATGATGCCGCCCCAGTCACCCGGGAAGCGCTGACCGGCGGCCGCAGCCGAGGTCATGATGATCGGCGCCGTGCGCGTGCCGTTGGCCACGATGCGCGAGCCGCGCAGCACCATCAGCGCCGTCACCGGCGGCGCCTGCCCCGGCGTGATCGGACCGCCGATGATGCGCGTGCCGGGCTGAACCGTGAGCGTCGCGCCGTTCGCCACGGAGATGATGCGCGTGAGCTGATAGATATTGTCCGACGTCCACGTGGTGTTCGTGGTGATGTCGGCCGTGACCTGCACCGTGGCGCGGTTCGACGTGCGGACGGTGGCCTCGGTGCTGAAGGCGCTCTGTTCGGTGCCGCGAATCGCGCGCACGCGGAAGCGATAGTCGGTTTCCGGCAGGAGGCCGGTGGACGTGAACTCGGTGGCCGTGGCCGTACCCGCGCTCGCGAACGCGCCGGTGCCTGTGGCGCGCTCCACTTCGTACGACGTGGCACCCGTCACGGCGGACCAGGTCACGCGAATGCTGGTGGGCGAAGGCGAGGTACCGGCGACACCCGCAGGCGCCGCCAGGGGCTGCGGCTGCGGCGTCGGCGTCACGGGATCATCATCGCCGCAGGCGACGATGGCGAAGAGGCCGGCGAACGCCGCAAGTCTCGGCAGCCAGCGCGTCGTAGCGAAGGACATGAGCAACCTGTGCTATGGGGAAAACAAAACGTGGAGGCAGGGATACGCTCCCACCTCCACGCTATCGTTGCTCTGTATGCGAGCGACGACGGTCACGTCACGAACCGGTCACTGCCGCCACTGCAAGCCGAACGCGAGTTGACGCCCGAGCCGATACTCCTCGCGCGTCACCGGCCCCTGCGTGAGGCGGAACGGCGCATCGAGCAGGTTGCGCGCGTCGACGCGCCACGTCCACCGCTCGCCCATGGGCAGGCGCAGCGACAGATCGATCAGGTGACGCGGCTGCTCGTAGATGTCGGGGAAGGGAATCGTGCCGGCCGCGTAGATGCGCTCCCCCACCGCCGAGTAGAGGAGCGTGGCGGACAGCCCGCTGTTGGTGCTCGTATACGAGAGACCGGCATTCACGACCCACGGTGCCTGTCCCATCATGGGCCGATTCGCGTTCGTGTTGGCCGACGCGCCTTCGCCGATCTCGATGTCGCTGGTCATGAGCGTCACGTTCGTGAACGCCGAGAGCGGCTCGAACCGCTCGCCGATCATGGCGAGGCTCTTGCGCACTTCCAACTCGAGGCCGTAGTTGCTCGCGCCACCCGCATTGAAGAACGAGACAATCGGCTGGCCACCCGTCGCGACGTCGACGCGTTCGATGGGCTTGTCGAACCGCTTGGCGAAGAAGCCGATGCTGAGCACTTCACCCGCGTTCGGGAAGAGTTCGTACTTCATGTCGTAGCTCTGAATGAGCGTGCGCACGAGGTTGGGGTTGCCGCTCGTGATCTGCCCACCCACGACTTCGAGGTACTGCACCGGCGACAGCTCACGGTACTCCGGTCGCGCGAGCGTCTGCGAGGCCGAGGCACGGAACTGTCCGTTGTCGCTCGTCTTGATGTTGAGGACCAACGCCGGCAGCAGATCGGTGTTGTCGAGCGTCGATGTGAGGAAGTTGCCCGAGGCCAGCGACGTGTTCACGTTGATGCGCGCCTGCTCGAGCCGCGCACCGCCGATGAGGCGCACGCGGCTGCCGATGGGCAGTTCGGCCATCGCGTAACCGGCGGCGAGACGCTCGGTGGCCGTGTAGACGCCATCTTCACTCACGTTGAGCACGTTGAAGATGTTGTCGTTGTCGGTGGTGAAGCGGCCGTCGAACAGCTCTTCGGCACGCCGCGTGGCATCGGCATTCGGCACGAACGACGAGATGATCGCGAACTGGCGGTTGAGCGCGTCGCGATCCGTCGAGCGCGTCAGCGCACCGAGCTTGAGCGTGAGGCCGTTGGCCGCATCGCCGAACGTGCGCTTCGCATTGAGCCCGAGGCTGATGTTGCTTTCCTGGAGGTCGGCGAACGTACGACGGGCGACGTTCGGATCACCATCGGTCCAGCGGAACGGTTCTCCCTGACCGAACTGCGCGTACACGAGGTCGGCGCGATCGGGCTCCTTGCGGACAACGCCTGACGTCGACGCCGTCCAGTCGATCTGCGTCTGCCCACCCAGCGAATGCTCACCCTTGAGCTGCGTGCTGCGAATCGCGCGCTCGACGTAGCGCAGCGTGTTGCGTTCCACCGTGGCGAGCGAGAAGTCGAACGACTGGCCCACCGACTGGCGCGCCTCGTTGTCCGCACTGCGCGTGTAGGTGTTGTTGAGCGAGATGCGCGTTGACGGTGTGACCAGCGAGCTGAGGTTGAACATGCCCCCCCAGGTCGAGCTGAACGTGCTGCCTTCCCCCGTCCACGATTCGAGCACCTGCGGGCGCCCGTCGCGCTGCACCGGATTGGCGTAGTACGCATCGGCGCGCACTTCCTGCGACGCCGAGTAGGTGAGCGACGCGAGATAGCCGATGCGCAGGCCGAAGATCGGATCCTGACCGCCCACCGAGAGCCCCATCGATCCGTTCGGGAGCCCCGTCTGCTGGGTGGGGGTCCAGCTGTTGCGGAGCGAGTTGATCGCGCCGTTCATGGCAGGACGCGTGGTCAGGCCGGCGATGCTCTGCGCGCTCGAGAGCACCGCTGGCAGCGGACGCGACGAGGCACCGAAGCCGAGCCACTCGCGCCCCGCCGACGGGGCGGCGATGAGCGAACGGCCCGTCACGAGATCGTTCATGCCGAGACTCGTGGAGAACGTGACGGCACGACGCGCCGGGAACTCGCGCGTCTGAATGTCGACCGAGGCGCCCGAGAAGTCGCCGGAGAGATCCGGGGTAAACGTCTTCGAAACATTGATGGACTGCAGCAGACCGGCAGGGAACATGTCGAGCGGCACGAAGCGCTTCTCGGGTTCCGGGCTGGGCATGCGCGCACCGTTGAGGCTCGTGACCGTGTAGCGCTCGCCAAGCCCGCGCACGAAGACGCTGCGCCCGTCCTGTACCGTGACACCACTGACGCGCTGAATGGCCTTCGCCGCGTCTCCGTCGGGACTCTTGCTGATCTGCTCGGCGGTGATGGCGTTCACGATACCCGTCGCCGTGCGCTGCGCGTCGAGGGCAGAGTTGACGCTGCCACGCTCGGCCGACGCGGAGACGGTGACGGCCGTGAGCTGCAGCTTCGCTTCGCTGAGCGTGACGTCCTGTTCGAGTGCGCCGCCCGCCGGGAGCAGCAGTCCCGTCACGGTCTTCTGTGCGTACCCGATGCGACGCACGGTCATCGTGACCGTGCCGGCCGGGACGCGCACGATGTTGTAGCGTCCGTCGACGCCAGTCATTGCGCCGATCGTTGTGCCGACGATCTGCACGCCAGCACCCGCGATGGGCTGACCGGTTTCGCCGTCGATGACGCGACCGGTGATGCGGCCAGTGGTTTCCTGGGCCGTCGCAGCGGACGGCACGAGCACTGCGAAGCACATCGCGAGCGCCACGCTGCGGGTCAGGACCCGAAGCGCGCGAGGCGCGATCGCACGAAGAAGCGGCTGACGAAACAGCATGCGAAATCCCGAGCAAGAGGGGACCGGTCCGGACTGTTGGACGTCCGAGCGGTGACCGAAACGTCCGTGACGCAGGTCTCGGGGAGCGCACGGTTCGGCAACGGTTGTGTCACGGCCAGCACAGGCCCGCCCCCCGGTTGCCTAACGGCGCTTCGAATTGCACTATGGCCGGGTCATGAGTTCCATGCCTCCAGCGCCCCCGCGCGGCGCCCCGGCCGATCCGGCGCGGGCTCGCCTCGTCACCACATCGTCGTCCGCGCCCATTGAGCCGCCATTGCCGCGTCCGCTCGATGACGCGCTGACGTCGGCGGCCGCGATGCTGCGTGCTTCCGAAGTCGTCACGGTACTGACCGGGGCCGGCGTGTCGGCCGAAAGTGGCATTCCCACGTTCCGCGATGCGCTCACGGGCTGGTGGTCGAAGTACCGGCCCGAGGAACTCGCGACCCCCGAAGCGTTCGCGGCCCGTCCAGCCATCGTGTGGAGCTGGTACGCCATGCGCCGCGCCCTCGTGCGCGCCGCGGCGCCCAACCCAGCGCATGAGGCCATCGCGTGGCTGGCCCGCAAGTCGCCGCGCTGCACGGTGCTCACGCAGAATGTGGATGGGCTGCACGAGGCGACCGGCGTGCAGGACGTCGTGCGGCTGCACGGCAGTCTGCGCGATGTCCGTTGCAGCGCCGGCTGCTCCCCTGCGTTCGAAGCGCCGCCCGCGATGGATGACGCAGGGACCGCCGAGGCGCCGGTCGCACCACCGCCGTGCGTGCACTGCGGGGCACCGCTGCGCCCGGATGTCGTCTGGTTCGGCGAGACACTGCCGCGCGAGGCGCTGGAGCGCGCGCGCGCGGCGACGTTCGCGTGCGATGTCTTCGTTTCCGTGGGTACGAGCAATCTCGTCGAGCCGGCGGCGTCATTGCCGTGGCTGGCGGCGTCGCATGGCGCGACGGTACTCGTGGTCAATCCGAGCCTCGAGGGGCAGCGGTCCGGCCCGTCCATTGTGCCGTTGCGCGGCGCCGCTGGTGCAATCCTGCCGCGGCTCGTCGCGCGCGCCTGGCCGGCGAGGCGCTAGGCGTTCGTCGCGAACGGGAAGAGGGCTGCGATGGTTGTGCCCGACCCAAAGCGGCTCTCGGCACGGACACGGCCGCCGTGTGCCTCGGCCAGGTGGCGTACGATCGAGAGTCCGAGGCCTGTGCCACCGGCTTCGCGGGAACGACCCGGATCGGCGCGATAGAAACGCTCGAAGATGCGCGGCAGGTGCTCGTCCTGAATGCCCGTGCCGGAGTCCTTCACGCCGAGCCACAAACCGTCGTCGGTGGGCTCGGCAAAGAGTGTGACGTGCCCCTCGCTCGTGTGTCGAAGTGCGTTCTCCGCGAGGTTGCTGAGCACCTGGCGCGCGGCCGTCGGATCGATGTAGACCGTGTGCACGTCGTCCGGGATATCGGTGCGCAGCGCGACCCCCTTCGCGTCGGCCGCGGCTTGCAGCGGGGCGAGGATCTCGCTGGCCAGCGCGCGCACGTCGAGATCGGTGGGATTGGGGAGCCAACCGCCCGACTCGATACGCGACAGGTCGAGCAGATCGTCGACGATGCGCTGCATGCGGCGCACGTTCGCTTCAGGCATGCCAAGAAACTGATGGCGCAGCGGCGCGGGCAGGTCATCGTCGGCGAGTGTTTCGACGAAGCCCGCGATCACGGTGAGCGGCGTGCGCAGTTCGTGCGAGACATTCGCGACGAAATCCCGTCGCACCGCCTCGAGTCGTCGGAACGGCGTGAGATCGTACATCGCGAGAATCGCGCCGCCATCGGGCAACGGCCGCGCGGTCAGCGTGAGGGTGCGCTCGTCGATCCGCACTTCTGCGGGAGGCGCGACCTCGCCCTGCAGGACGGCGGCGAGTGATTCGCGCAACGTGCGATCACGCGGCAGGTAGTCGGACGGGAAGGGGACCGGTGCGCGCAAGCGGAGCAGCTGACGTGCGGTTTCGTTGATGCGCACGACCTGTTGTCGGGCATCGACCGCGATCACCGCTTCGTTGAGCGATTCGGTCAGCGCGGCGAGCAGCGCTTCGTCGGCCTGCAAGGCCGCCATGCGCGCCGACGACTGCTCGGCCAATCGGCGCAGCGCTTCACCGAGCGCACCGACTTCATCATTCGCGAGCAGCGGCGGACGGCGCGACAAGTCACCATCGGCGAGCGACTGCGCGACGTCGCGCAGCTCGCGGATGGGGCGGGTCACTTCACGCGCCAACCCTCGCGAGGCGAACACCGCGAGCAGCACCGCGGCGGTGCCGACGAGAGTCAGATCCCGCCACAGCGCGCGCCGCGCGTCGGTGTATCGAAGGGCACTCTCCGACACCTGAGGGTCCGGTGGCGGCAGCCGCCGTTCGGCGACCGCACCTGCCACACCGAGCACGGTGATGACCAGCGTCACCGTGTAGAGGACGAGGCGTCGGTTCAGTTGCACGCCGTGGCGCGTGGCCTCAATCGACGCGGCGCATCAACCGCGCCCCTGGCCGCCGCGGAGCCGATAGCCAAAGCCACGCACGGTCTCGATGAGATCGCCGGCCGAGCCCAGCTTCGCACGCAGACGCTGCACGTGCATGTCCACGGTCCGCGTCTGAATGTCCGGCGCGGCCTCCCACACCGTCTCGAGCAGGTGTCCACGTCCCTGCACACGACCCCGCCGCTCGGCGAGCGTGAGCAGGAGCTTGTACTCGGTGGGTGTGAGCTCGATGAGTTGGCCATCGACGGCGACAGTGAGCGCGGCGCGATCAATGCGGATGGGACCGATCACGAGCACGTCGTTGCCGGTCGTGGCCGGCTGGGCGGTGCGTCGGAGAATGGCGCCCACGCGCAGCACGAGCTCCTGCGGGGAGAACGGCTTGGTGAGGTAATCGTCCGCGCCCAGCGAAAGGCCGCGAATGCGATCGACTTCTTCGCGGCGCGCTGTCAGCATGAGGACGGCGACGTCGCGGGTGCTGTCGTCGGCGCGCAGCTGTTCGAGGACATCGAAGCCCGACAGGCCGGGCAGCATGAGGTCGAGGACGAGCAGGGCGGGACGCTCGCGACGCGCGAGCTCGAGCGCGTCCTGGCCGCTCGCCGCGGTGGCGACCCGATAGCCGGCCTTGGCGAGATGATACGCCACGAGGGCCACGATTTCGGGCTCATCGTCGACGACGAGTACCCGGTCGGCAACCGCAGGCGCGGCCATGGCCGCCGCGGCGCTCATGCGGACGCGACGCCGGCGCGCGACGCGAGCCGGCGCTGAATCTTGGCGACGAGCATTTCGATGGCCACCGTATTGCTGCCACCGCGCGGCACGATCACGTCGGCGTAGCGTTTGCTGGGCTCGACAAATTGCAGATGCATGGGCTGAACCGTGGACAGGTACTGGTCGAGGATCGAGTCCAGCGTCCGCCCTCGCTCGACGACATCGCGTCGAATCCGTCGTACCAGACGGATGTCCGCGTCGGCGTCCACGAAGACTTTCACGTCACAGACCGCCCGAACCCGCTCGTCGGACAGCAGCAGGATGCCATCGATCACGATGACATCGGCCGGCTGGACCCGTCGAACCTGAGCGCTCCGCGAGTGCGTCGCGAACTCGTAGACCGGGGACTCGATCGGCTCGCCGCGCGCCAGGGCCTCGAGGTGCGAAGCCAGCAACGGCACGTCGAACGCGTCCGGGTGATCCCAGTTCACGTGATGGTGCAACTCGTGCCGAGAGAGGTGCGAGAAGTCCCGGTAGTACGCGTCCATCTCGAGGAACGCGACCGAGGCCTGACCAAGCGACTCGGCGACCTTGCGCGCCACGGTGGATTTGCCGGACCCCGTGCCGCCGGCGATGCCGATGATGAGTGGCTTCACGGGAGGCAGTCTCGACACGAACTCGACACGAGGTACAGGGTGCGGGGGCGCCGTGACCGGACGGCGACGAACGCGTCACGATTCGGTATCGGCGCACCAGGATGGCCATGGCTGGCACGCCGTCAACGGATCAGCGGGGCGCGCACGCCCCATCGAATACTCGTCCGCGAGCGGTCGCGCGGCAACCGGCGGTGACTGACCTCGCGGTCCCGGTCGCCCCCTGCGCCACCCGCCACGTCTGCCTAAATTCCGGGATGACTCAGGAATCGTTGCCCAACCTTCCGCCCGACGTGAACGCGCACCGCACCGCGCCGGATCGTGTGCGAGTCTTCGTGAACGAGCGAGGGGTCGGCGTCCCGTCGGGCGCTACCGCGCTCGACGCCGTGCGCGCGCTCGACCCGCTGCTCGGCGACGCCCTGGCCGCCGGCCGCCAGCGACTCACCGATAGCCGTGGCTTGCCGATCGAGCCGACGGCCCGCGTACACGGTGGCGCGATTTTCCGGGTGTTGCCCGTCCGCGCCTCCGCCGACGAGTTGCTCGCTGCCGAGTCCACCGCCGGCACGGAGGGACTCGCGTGAGACTCTCCGCGGCGGAGTACGCGTTGCTGCAACGGCTCCCGAAGGCCGAACTGCATCTGCATCTCGATGGCTCGTTGCGGCCGGCCACGCTCGCGGCGCTCGCCGAGGAGCGAGGCGTGACCCTGCCGGTCAGCGAGGTGGCCACGCTCGGCGACTACATGCGCGTCGATGATGCCCGCAACCTCGAAGACTATCTGGCGCGTTTCGAGATCACGCTGTCGGTGCTGCAGGACGCGGCCGCGCTCGAGCGCATCGCGCATGAGCTCGTTGTGGACGTTGCCGAAGACGGCGTGCGCTACGTCGAAGTGCGTTGGTGTCCCGCGCTGAATGTGCGCGGCGCGTTGTCGCTCGACGAGGTGATGACGGCGGTGCATCGTGGCCTGCGGCGCGGTCAGCACGAGACCGGCACGGTCGCGCGCAGCATCGTGTGCGCGCTGCGCAATCTGGGCGCGGCGCACGCGCGTGAAATGGCGGAACTCGCCGTTGCGCACCGCGCCGACGGTGTGGTGGCGTTCGACCTGGCGGGGGGCGAGGCGGGTCATCCGGCGCGGCTCTTCGTCGACGCCTTCGCCTACGCGCGTTCGCACGACCTCGCGGTCACGGTGCACGCAGGGGAGGGCGCGGGGGCCGAGTCGATTCGTGAGGCCATTCACCTTTGCGGCGCCGATCGCATTGGTCACGGCACGCGCCTGCTCGAAGATGCGTCGCTCTTCTCGTACGTGCGCGATCGGGGGATCCCGCTCGAAGTGTGTCCCACCAGCAACGTGCAGACGCGTGTGGCGGCGACGTTTGCGGAGCATCCGCTCGCCGCGCAACGCGATGGCGGCGTGCGCGTCACGATCAATACCGACAATCGCCTCATGAGCGGTGTCACGCTGACCGAGGAGTACGCACGCTGCGTCGAACACCTCGGCCTGCACGGCGACGCGCTCCTCGATCTCATCCTCGAGGGCTTTCGGGCGGCATTCCTCCCGCTCCCCGAGCGACGTGCGCTCGCGGTGACGGCGGAGCGCGAACTGCGCACGTTGCTGCACAGTGCCGACGGGCGCCTTGCCCTCGGCTCGCACGCGGTGGCGGCCTGATGCACGCGCCGTTTCGCACCGCCACGAGTGCCGTCCCGCACGATGTGCCGGGAGCCGAAGCCGCTCAGCTGGCCGCGGAGCAGATTCGTGCCCGCGCGGGCGACGCGTTTCGCACGCCCGCCTGCGCGATCGTGTTGGGTAGCGGGCTGGGCAAGCTCGCCGAGGCCGTCAGCGATGCCATCAGCATCCCGTTTGCGGATATCCCGGGCTTTCCGGCCACGACCGTGGCGGGACACTCGGGCCATCTCCTGCTTGGCACGCTGGAGGGCGTGCCGGTCGCGATGCTGGCCGGGCGACTGCACCTCTACGAAGGACACGAGGCCGGACTCGCCGGGTATCCCGTCCGCGTGCTGCACGCACTGGGCGCCCCGATCTATCTCGCGTCGAACGCGGCGGGGGGCATCAATCGCAGCTTCGCGCCCGGCGATCTCATGCTCGTCGCGGATCATGTGAACTTCATGTTCCGCAATCCACTGCACGGACCGGTGCAGGGCGATGATGCGCGATTCCCCGACATGAGCACGCCGTACGATCGCGAGCTGCGCGAGCGGCTGCACGCGGTGGCGCACGCGCAGGGCATCGCGCTCAAGGACGGGGTCTACATGGGGCTGCTCGGCCCCACGTACGAAACGCCGGCCGAAGTGCGCATGCTCGAGAAGCTGGGGGGCGATGCGGTGGGCATGTCCACGGTGCCCGAAGTGATCGTGGCGCGCGCGCTCGGCATGCGCGCGGTGGCGATCTCGCTCATCACGAATCCGGCGGCTGGCCTGAGCGTCGCACCGCTCGACCACGCCGAAGTGCTCGCTGTCGGTCGTGAGGCGGCGGATCGTTTTCAGCGCCTCGTGCGCGGTTTCGTCGCGACGCTCCGCTGACCGGCGTGGGCCGTGGCGTCGTCACACGGACGACACCATCGCGATGTCGCTCAGGCCCAGTGATTGAGTGGACCGTGGCCGCTGCCGAGGGATGGCGCGGTCAGAATTGCGCGGTGCACGAAGTCGAGCGAACTGCGCACGCTCTGCCGCAACGAGTTGCCACGCGCGAGATGCGCCGTGATGGCTGCGCTGAGTGTGCAGCCGGTACCGTGCAGACTCGTCGTCTCGACCCGCGGATGGCGGAAGTGTTCGAGCGTGCCGTCGGCGTAGAACACATCCACCATCTCGAGGCCGGGCAGGTGCCCACCCTTCACGAGCGCTGCACCGGCACCGTGGTCATGCACCAGGGCGCGCGCCGCGCGCTCCATCGATTCGACGTCACGTACGGGCTCGCCGAGCAACACCTGGGCCTCATCGAGGTTGGGCGTGACCAATGCAGCCAGGGGGAGCAGGTGCTCGCGAATCGCGGCGACGGTTCCCTCGTTGACCAGCAGGTCGCCGGACGTGGCCACCATCACCGGATCGATCACGTACGGCGCGAGCGTGTGCGTGCGCAGTCGCTCGGCGATCGCCTGTACCAACTCGACGGTACCGAGCATGCCGCTCTTGAGCGCCGCAGGACGCAGGTCGCTGGCAACCGCGTCGAGCTGTGCCCGCACCAGCGCGAGAGACACGGGCTCCCAGTCGGCAACGCCCTGCGTGTTCTGCGCCGTGATCGCGGTGATCACGGATGTGCCGAACACATGAAACCGCTGGAAGGTCTTGAGATCGGCCTGAATGCCCGCGCCGCCCCCGGAATCAGAGCCGGCGATGGTGAGCGCGATCGGGACAGGGCCGTGCAGGCCCGGCGTCACGAGCGGCCCGCTGGTGACGGCGGCAGTGCCCGCAGGCGCGCCTTGAAGCGCTGGAACGCCGGCGTGTCACGGGTGAGCGACTGCAGCACCACCGGATCGATCTTCGCGATGACCGCTTCGGTGTCCGCCACACGATCTTCGGCGAGCGGGTGTGTGCCGAACATGCCTTCGAGGGCATCGGGCCGTCGCTGGCGCTCCGCCAGCAACGTGCGAAACATCGCGGGAATGCCGCGCGGATCGATGCCGGCCCGCACCACGAAGTCGATCGCGACGCGATCCGCCTCGCGCTCGTCATCGCGCGAGAACTTCGCGAACAGCCCACCAGCGCCGAGCTGCACGGCGGCCGAACCGAGGCCGCTGTTGCACACCTGCGGCGCGAGAATGCAGCCGATGGTGAGCCCGACGTTGGTCTGCTGCGCCTTGGCCATTTGCTCCATGCTGTGCCGCTCGGTGACGTGGCCGATTTCGTGGCCGATCACACCGGCGAGTTCGGAGAGCGTTTCGGAGCGCTCGATGAGGCCGCGGTTGATGTAAATGTAGCCGCCCGGCACGGCGAACGCGTTGATCTCCATCTGATCGACGACGTGAAAGTGCCAGTCGAGATTGCGCTGGTCCGCCACGCGCGCGATGGAATCGCCGAGCACGGTGATGTAGCGCACGACCTCGGGGTCGGTGACGAGCGGCAGCTGCTTGTTGATTTCGGCCGAGTACTGCGCGCCCATGCTGACTTCCTGCTGGGTGCTGGCGATGCAGGAGGCGACACCGACGGTGGCGGCGATCAGGGCGACCGCGCGGAGGGCGCGGCGCGAGACGGGGACGCGACGGGGCGCCCCCGCAGTCCCAGCCTCGCGCCGTGCCCGGTTGTGTGACGTGCTCTCTTCGCGCATATCCCTTGTCCTGCGCCACGGTCGGCGCGGCCTGATTGATTCGATCCTTGAACACCCCGAACCGGGGTGGATGGCATCCGGTGAAGCTGCTGACTCTCGCTCGCGACCTCAAGCGCCGCAAAGCGCGTGAACGCCACGGCCTGTTCGTGGCCGAAGGCGTGCGCGCCGTGGAGGCGTTGCTCGACAGCGGCCACCCTCTGCGAGGCGCGCTGGTGACCACGCCCCGGCCGGGCGAGGACACCGACCCCACGGACTCTCGACGCGCCGCACTGCTCGACCGACTGGTCGCGTCCGGTATCCCGGTGCAGCCGGTCTCGGTGGCCGAGTTTGCCAGCGCGGCCGACACCGAGTCGCCGCAGGGGGTGCTCGCCATCGGCAGCATACCCCACTGGACACCGGAAGATCTGCCCCCGGTCAGGACCGTGCTCGTGCTCGACGCGGTGCAGGACCCCGGGAACGTCGGGACGATAGTGCGCACGGCCGCCGCCCTTGGCGTCGACGTGACGATCGCCCTCCCCGGCACGGTTGACGTATGGAACGCCAAAGTCGTCAGAAGTGCGATGGGGGCGCTCTTTTCGCATCCGGTCATGCCGTTGTCGTGGGACGACGCGGCACGCTGGCTGACCGATCGGGAGATCGCGCTCTGGGTCGCCGACACCGCCGGCACGTCGCTGGCGGAGGCGGCGATCGCTCGTCCGCCGCGCCTCGCGCTGGTGGTCGCCAATGAGGGGGCCGGGGTGTCGCCACATGTGGCGGCCGCCGCGCACCGTCAGATCGCGATTCCCATGCGAGCCGGCGTCGAGTCGCTCAACGTGGCGGTGGCGACGGGGATTCTGCTCTACACCCTGGCGTCGCGGCCGTCCTGATTCCGCTTGCCGATGAGCCCCGCGATGCCGCTCGACCAGTTCTGGCCGTTCCTCCTCTTCACGTTTGTGGTCGGCGCGAGCGTCGGCTCATTCCTCAACGTCTGCGTGGCGCGCTGGCCCGCCGAGTTGAGTGTGGTCTCGCCTCCCTCGCGCTGCCCCACCTGTCAGCACCAGATCCGCTGGTACGAGAACGTGCCCATCTTCGGCTGGCTGCGGCTGGGCGGCAAGTGTGCGGGCTGCCGCGGCGCGATCTCGCCGCAGTACCCCATGATCGAACTGCTCGTGGCGCTGGGGTGGCTCGCGACCGTGTGGACGCTGGGCCCCACGTTCGAAGCGCTGCGCATCGCCGTCGTGGGGACGATTCTGCTCGGCATCGCGCTGACCGATCTGCAACACTATCTGATTCCCGACGGCTTCACGCTCTTCGGGCTCTTCTTCGTCATCGCGACCTCGGTGGTTGGTGTGCTGTGGTTCCCCGAGGAAGCGACGCACTTCGTGGGGCCGATCGATGCGATCGTCGGCGCGTGCGTGGGCGCCGGTGCGATCCGCATCGTCGGATGGCTCGGTGAAGTCGCGCTCAAGAAGGAGGCGATGGGGTTTGGCGATGAGACGCTGATGGCGTTCGTGGGGGCGGCCATCGGCACGAACCGCGCGCTGCTCACGGTGGTGGGCGGCGCGTTCATCGGCGCGATCGCCTTCCTGTGCATCGTGGGTCCGATCGTGGCGGTACGGGCACGCCGTCGCGGTGAGGAGTTTGCCTTCCCCGACGTTCCGTTCGGTGTGTTCCTTGCGCCCGCCGCACTGCTTGCCTTGCTTTGGGGGGAGCCCCTCATCGCCTGGTACCTCGAGCACGCCATCGGCCAGTGATCCTGTCTCGTCATCTCGTCGTTCCTTCGTTCATCGCGCGTGCGCGCCGTCTCGTCCTTGCGCCCGCGCTCGGCACCCTCGTGCTGGCGTCGGCGTGTGAATCAGCGCCCGCCGTGGGGGATGGACCGTACGCCAAGCTGCTCGGTCGGGCGATTCCGAAAGTCGAGGAAGCGACAGGGCTGACCTTCAAGACGACGCCGGTCATCGCGACGCGCAGTCGCGATGAGGTGCGCGAGTTTCTGCTCAAGCAGCTCACAAGCGAGCGTGCGGCGACGCAGTTGGCGGCGCAGGAGCGCGTCTACAAGCTGCTCGGCCTCGTACCCAAGGAGGCCGACCTCAACCCGCTGCTGCGTCGGCTGCTCGAGGAGCAGATCGTGGGGTACTACGATCCCGCGACGAAGACGCTGTACGTGGTGGAAGATGTGAAGCCCGAGATTCTCGAGCTCACCGTCACGCACGAACTCGTGCACGCGCTGCAGGATCAGTACGTCGATATCGATTCCATTCAGGCGCAGGTGGGCGACGCCGACCGACAGCTCGCGGCCCAGGCAATTCTCGAGGGGCAGGCCGTGTACGCGCAGCTGCGCGCGTCGATGGGTGAGACGAGCCTGCGCATGGGTGGCTGGCAGCGCGCGCGCGTGGCCATGCGCGATGCACAGGAGGGGATGCCCGTCTTCTCGAACGCGCCCATGGTGGTGCGCGAGTCGCTGCTCTTCCCGTACGTGGGGGGCGCGGACTTCGTGTTCCGCTTCACGCAGCGTCGGCCCGGCGTGGACGTGCTGCAGGATATGCCCGTTTCCTCGCGTCAGTTGTTGAGCGATGCGGCCTACTTCGGACGCGGTGACTCCGTGATCGCGGCCGCCGAGCGGGACTATCCGGCGCCCGTGACGCTGCCCGCGCCGTCGAAGGGACGCGTGGTGGCCAGCAACACGTTCGGCGAGTTCGAGACGCGGCTCATCGTGTTCGAGTACATCCCGAACGAACTGGCGGCTGGTCGTGCCGCGCAGGGCGTGGACGGTGACCGCTGGGCGCTCATCGAGCTGCCGCAGGGCGATGCGCTCGTGTGGGCGAGTGTCTGGGACAACGCCGTCGAGGCGGCCGAGTTCGTGGATCAGTTCACCGAATGGCTGCGCAAGCGTCATCCGCGCATCGGTTCGCGCGATGCGATCGACGCGCCCACCCGCACGTGGTATGCGCCGGCCGACACCGCCAAGGGGCGGGCGGCCCGTAGCGTGATCGTGCACGTGGAAACTCGCGGCACCCGCCCGCTCGTAGTGATCACTGATGCTCCCTACGGACAGGCTGCCGGCCTCATCGATCCCGCCCGGATCGTCATCGACGACTGACGACGTGTCGGTCGAGACGTCCGCACCGTCGGGCCACGCCGCGCCGCCGGCGCCGGCGCCACCGCGTGCGCTCCCGCCGGCGCTGCAGCTGACGGCTGACGACGAGACCAAACGCCAGCGCCTTGTCGCGATGAAGCGCGTGGCCACGGGGTTGCTCGTCGTGTCCGCCGTGCTGTTTGTCGTCTCGCGGGCGTTCGAATCGCAGTATCCCTGGCTCGCGTGGGTGCGCGCGTTCGCCGAAGCCGCGATGGTGGGCGGCATCGCCGACTGGTTTGCCGTGACCGCGCTCTTTCGGCACCCGCTTGGCCTGCCGATTCCGCACACGGCCATTGTGCCGGCGCGCAAGGATCGCATCGGCAAGGCGCTCGGCAACTTCGTGCAGCGCAACTTCCTGCAGCGCGAGGTGCTCGCCGACAAGTTGGCCGCGATGCGCCTGGGCGAACGCGCGGCGCGCTGGCTCGCCGAACCGCAGAACGCGCGGCGCATGGCGCGTCATGTCGCGGGGGGAATTGCGGGCGCGGTGAACGTTTTGCGCGACGATGACGTGCAGCAGGTGGTGGATCGGGCGGTCGTCTCACGCTTGCGCACGATGCAGGTGGCGCCGCTGCTCGCGCGCGGATTCGGCCTGCTCACCGAGGGCGGACGACATCAGACGCTGCTCGACGATGCGCTACGGCTCGCGGCGCGCTTCGTGGCCGAAAACGAGGAACTCATCCGCGATCGCATCAAGCAGGAGAGTCCGTGGTGGGTGCCGGGGTTGGTTGAGAACCGGCTGCACGACCGGATCGTGAGCGGCGTCGAGAACACACTCGCGGCCGTGGCGGCCGATCCGCACCACCCACTGCGTGCGCGCTACGATGACGCGGTGCAGCGATTCGTGGAGTCGCTGCGCTCGTCCCCCGATGTGATCGCGCGCGCCGAGACGATCAAGCTCGAGCTGCTCGACCACCCGTCGGTGGGTGACTTCTCGCGTGACGTGTGGACCGACGTGAAGGGGCGCATCACGCGCTACGCGGAGCGGCTCGGTCGGGATGATGACGGCGAACCGGAGGCGATCGAGCGTTGGCTCAATCGCCTTGGCCAGGCGATGCTCGCCGATCCGGCACTGACGGCCAAGGTCGATCAGTGGGTGACGGAGATTGTCACCTATGCGGTGGAGCAGGCGCGCGAAGAGGTGTCGCTCCTCATCGCGAACACCGTGGCGCAGTGGGACGCCGATGCGACGTCACGCAAGATCGAACTGCAGATCGGGCGCGATCTCCAGTTCATTCGCGTGAACGGCACGCTGGTCGGCGGTCTCGTGGGCGTGCTGCTGCACGCGATCACATTGGCACTCCGCAGCACGCCCTGACCGGTCGCGGTCAGGGCGCGCTGCGTCTGCCCGGTCAACGACGCGCGATGATCGGGTCCGCGTCGCGCACGCTCACGTCGACGGTGGCGACCACTGGCTCCTCGAGCCGATCCGCGTGGCGACCGGTGGCATCTTCAAGCAGGGCGAGGCGAAAGACTTCATCCATGCTGCCGGCGAAGGTAAACGCCATGCCAGCGCGCACTTCCTTCGGCACGTCGCGCAGATCCTTCTCGTTGGCCTTGGGCAGGATGACTTCACGCAGGCCAGCGCGATAGGCCGCGAGCACCTTCTCCTTGACGCCGCCGATCTCGAGCACCTTGCCGCGCAGGGTGACTTCACCGGTGAGCGCGACATCGCGGCGCACCGGGCGCCGAGAGAGCGCACTCGCGAGGGCGAGCGTCACGGCGATTCCAGCCGAGGGGCCGTCCTTCGGAATGGCACCGGCGGGGAAGTGCAGATGCAGGTCCGCTTCGCGAAACTCCACTTCTTCAATCCCGAGGACATGCGCGCGCGAGCGCACGAAGCTGTGCGCGGCGTCGACCGATTCGCGCATCACGCCACCGAGCTGACCCGTGACGGTGAGCTTGCCGGTCCCCGGCATGCGCAACGCTTCGATGGTCATGAGCTCACCGCCTGTGCTCGTCCATGCGAGGCCGGTGACCGCGCCGATCTCGGGCTCCTTCTCGGCCTCCTCGGTGGCGAAGCGCGGGACCCCAAGGATCTCTTCGACGCGCGCCACGTCGATCGTCCACGTGGCGAGATCACCATCGGCCTTTGCGCGCGCGCGCTTGCGCAGAATTGCGGCGAGGGAGCGCTCGAACGCACGCAGTCCGGCCTCCCGCGAGTAGCGCGCCGTGATGTGTCCGAGCACAGGTTCGGAGAGCACGATATCGTCTGCCACGAGCCCGTGATCGTCGAGCAGACGCGGCAGCAGGTAGCGCTCGGCGATCTCGACCTTCTCTTCGATCGTGTAGCCCGCGATGCGAATCACTTCGAGCCGATCGCGCAGCGCGTCGGGAATGTCGAAGAGATTGTTGGCGGTGCAGATGAACAGCACTGATGACAGATCGAACGGCAGATTGAGATAGTGATCGACGAAGCTGTCGTTCTGTGACGGGTCGAGCACTTCGAGCATCGCGGCCGTGGGATCACCGCTCGCGCCACCGTTGCCCATCTTGTCGATCTCGTCGATCATGATGACGGGATCGCGCACCTGCACGCGGCGCAGGGCCTGGAGCAGCATGCCCGGCATCGCGCCCACGTACGTGCGCCGATGGCCTCGGATCTCGGCTTCGTCGCGCACACCGCCCACCGAGATGCGATAGAACTCGCGACCGATGCTGCGTGCGATCGCTTCGCCCAGTGACGTCTTGCCGGTGCCCGGTGGTCCGACGAAGCAGAGGATGGGACCGTTCGGGTCGCCGCCGCGCAGCTTGCGCACGGCGAGGTACTCGATGATGCGCTCTTTCGCCTCATCGAGCCCATAGTGACGATCCTCGAGCGCGGCCTCGACCTGCTCCAGCATGATTTCGCTGTCGTTGGCCGAGCGCGCGTGCCACGGCAGCGCGAGCAGCGTGTCGAGATAGGTGCGCAGCACCTGGTACTCGCTGCTGGCGGGCGAGAGCATGCGCAGCCGCTCGGTTTCACGGCGCGCTTCCTGCGCGACCTTTTCGGGGAGGTTGGCCTCCTCGACACGGCGCAGGAGGTCGACGGCTTCCTTCTCGTTCGGATCGGCTTCGCCGAGTTCCGATTGAATCGCGCGCAACTGCTGACGAAGATAGAACTCGCGCTGGTGCTGCTCGATCTTCACTTCGGTCTGCTTCTTGACATCCTCCATGACGCGGGCGCGCGCCACCTCGCGCTCGAGGCGTGAGAGGATGAAGCGAATGCGTTGGCCGATATCGAGGCGCTGGAGCACCTCGTCCTTGTCGGCGATGCGCAGATTGAGGTTCGTGGCCGCGAGATCGGCGAAACGTCCCGGATCGGAAACGTTCATCTTGAGGATCTGCGGCACTTCCCCCGGGATGCGCTCGATCATGCCGGAGAGGGTCTCGGCGGCGGTCACGGTGCGCGCGATGAGTTCGTCGAGCTCCGATGGATCGGGTGGCGTTTCTCGGGCGCCTTCCACGCGCGCGATGGCGTACGGCTGCACCTGATCGATGTTCTCGATGGTGATGCGGCGCAGCCCCTGCAGCGTGATCTGCACCGTGTCGCCGGGCAGGTTGATGCGCTCGTGCACTCGGGCAGCCACACCGACCTTGCCCACGAAGCCGTGCGGGTCGATGGGATCTTCGAGGTCACTTCCGGCCACCACGAGGGCGACGATGAGCCCCGATTCTTCGTGCTGTCGAAGCAGCGCGAGGTTTTCCGGGGCGCCCATCTGCACGGCAATGGTGCCGAGCGGGAAGACGATCGTCGAGCGGAGCGCCATGAGCGGCAGCGTGGGCGGCAGCTCGGAACGCAGGATCTCGTCCTTCTTCTGCCCACGTGGCATGGGCAGGGACGGGAATCGCGAAGATGCGGGCACGTCGAGGCGAGGGAGGGGGAAGCGGGTGCGACGGATGCGCGATTCGCGACACGGAGCGTGGCGCAGCCGCGACGCTGGCCGTCACCAGCAGTGTCGGCCGTTCGTCACAGAAAGCTGAGGTGCAGAGGAATGTAGGAGCCGATGCGGAACGCGCAAATCGTGATTCCGCACCAACTTGGACCCGCTGCGGTCCAAAGTGTCACACTCCGGGCACTGTGGCGTGCTCGACACACTCTGGCGGCGTGCCCTGGTCATCACTCGGCGCGACCGATCCGGCGCGGTACGGCGCCCGCGGCCTGGCTGCGCCTCGGGAGGGGGGCAGCACTGGTCCGAGCGCGCCCAAGTCGTTACGCTTCAAGGCTATGTTCGACGAGCTCTCAGACAAACTCGGGAACGTCTTTGCCCGCTTGCGCGGCAAGGGCGTCCTCACCGAAGCCGACATCAAGGAGGGGCTGCGCGAAGTTCGGCGCGTCCTCCTGGAAGCCGACGTCAACTTCTCGCTCACGCGGCAGTTCCTCGAGCGCGTCGAGAAGAAGGCCGTCGGCGTCCTGCAGCTCAAGCAGGTGCGGCCCGAGCAGCAGCTCGTCAAGATCGTGCACGACGAACTCACCGCGATGCTCGGCGAGCGGCGGGAAGGACTGCGCATCAGCACGGTGCCGCCCACGATCGTCATGATGGTGGGCCTCCAGGGCTCCGGCAAGACGACGACGGCGGCCAAGCTCGCGCGTCGTCTCAAGGCGGAAGGCAAGCCCACGCGTCTCGTGGCAGCCGACGTCTACCGGCCCGCCGCGATCGATCAGCTCGAAACGCTTGGCCGCCAGCTCGATGTCCCCGTGTACGCCGATCGCTCAACGAACGACGTGGTGCGGATCGCGAAGGCGGGCCTCGAAGCCGGTACGCGCAACCGCGATCGCGTGGTGATTGTGGACACCGCGGGCCGTCTGCAGATCGACGCCGATCTCATGGACGAGCTCAAGCGGCTCAAGGCCGCGATCAAGCCCGACGAGATCATGCTCGTGGTGGACGGCATGACGGGTCAGGAGGCGGTGCGCATCGCACAGGGCTTCGATGAAGCGCTGAGCATTACCGGTGTCACGCTCACCAAGCTCGACGGTGATGCGCGCGGTGGTGCGGCGCTCTCGATCTACGGTGTCACGCAGAAGCCGATCAAGTACATCGGCGTCGGCGAGAAGGTGGACGCGCTCGAGGAGTTCCACCCCGAGCGCATGGCTGGTCGCATCCTGCAGATGGGCGACGTGCTGTCGCTTGTGGAGAAGGCGCAGGAAGCGTTCGACGCCGATGCCGCGAAGAAGCTGGAAAAGAAGGTGCGCAAGGAGGGGATGGACCTCGAGGACTTCCTCTCGGCCATGCGCCAGATGCAGAAGCTCGGTCCCATGGAGCACCTTCTCAAGTTGCTCCCGGGTGTGAACCCGAAGGCGCTCAAGGATGCCAAGATGGATCCGAAGCGTCTCAAGCACGTCGAGGCGATCGTGCTCTCCATGACCCTCGAGGAGCGCAAGAAGCCCGAACTGCTCAACGGGTCGCGGCGGGCGCGCATCGCGAAGGGCTCCGGACGCCCGGTCTCGGAAGTGAACCGGCTGCTGGAGCAGTTCCGCGGAATGCAGAAGATGATGAAGAAGATGGGAGGGATGGCAGGGAAGGGCGGTCGGATGCCCTTCGGAATGCCGGGGATGTTCGGGCCGCGGTAGCCCGACGCCGTCGCGGTGACGCGACGCCTCATCAACGCCGAGTGCGCACCGGAAACGCCGGTGTCGCGAGGAGCTCGGTACCGCACCACTGACACGACCTGAGGATCAGGACATGGCCGTCAAGATTCGTCTCCGCCGCGAAGGGCGGAAGAAGACCCCGATGTACCGCATTGTTGTTGCCGATTCGCGCGCGCCGCGTGACGGCCGTTTCATCGAGATCCTCGGGCAGTATCAGCCCCGCTTCGCCGAGGGCGCGCTGCGCCTCGAGACGGAGCGCGTGCACTACTGGCTCAGCGTTGGAGCGCAGCCCACCGATACGGTGCGTTCGCTGCTCCGCAAGGCGGGCATCCTCAAGGCGCGTCATGAAGCGCGTCTTGCGGCCAAGCTCGGTGCGGCGGCTGTGCCGCTCGCCGACGCGTCAGCGGAGTAACTCCGCTGGGCGAGCAGCTGCTCGTCGGCCGCGTGCGTCGCGCGCATGGTGTGCGCGGCGCACTGCTGGTCGAGTCGAAGTCTGACGCGCCGGGGGCGGTTTTCGCTCCCGGCCGCGTCGTTTTCGTCGGCTCCGCCGACGGTCGTCGCGTCGATCCGACGCCGCGCACCATCACCGCTGCGCGCGAGGTCAATCTCGGGTGGATCGTGTCGCTCGAGGGGCTCGACGATCGCACCGTGGCCGAATCATGGAAGGCGCGCACTGTGTTCGCCGATGCGGACACCTTGCCGCCGCCCGACGAGGACGATGTCTACCTGCACGACCTCATTGGCCTGCAGGTACACGCGCACGACGGCGTACGCGTGGGTTCCGTGTGCGACGTCTACGAGGCGCCGCAGGGGGTGCTCATCGAAGTCGAGACGGCGCGCGGGCGCCGGCTTGTGCCGTGGCGCGATGAGCTCATCGCCGACGCCGATTGGGATGCGCGTGCGATTCGGCTGGTTGACCTCCCCGGTCTGATCGACTGAGCCGCGTGTGCTCACGATCAACATCGTCACGATCTTTCCAGCGTTCTTCGAAACCACGCTGGCGTTGAGCATTCCCGCGCGCGCCGCGGCGGCCGGCGGTGTGCGGTATCGTGTGCTCGATCTGCGCACGTTCACGCACGACCGGCACCGCTCCGTGGACGACTACCCATTTGGTGGTGGACCGGGCATGGTCATGGCGCCCGGACCGTTCTTCGATGCCGTGGAGTCGATCGGGGCGACCGCACCGATCGTGCTGCTCTCACCGCGCGGCCGTCGCTTTGCACACGCCGACGCGATGCGTTTTGCCGAGGGGACGGAACTCACGCTGCTCTGCGGGCACTACAAGGACGTCGATCAGCGTGTCGCTGATCATCTCGCGACCGAAGAGCTGTCGCTCGGCGACTTCGTGCTCTCCGGTGGCGAGCCCGCCGCGCTCGCGATCGTCGATGCGACGGTGCGCCTGTTGCCGGGCGCGATGAGCGATCTGGAGAGCGCACGCACCGACTCGTTCTTCGATCGTGGCATCAGCGCACCGAGTTACACGCGACCCGCCGAGTATCGCGGGCACGAGGTGCCGGAGGTACTGCTGAGTGGCGATCACGCGCGGATTGCCGCGTGGCGGGAGGCGGAGTCGCTCGCACGAACGCGCGCTGCCGAAGCCCGCGATCGCGCAGCGTGGGCGACACGGGAGGCTGAGATTGCCGCGCGCGAGGCGTCGCTGGCCGCGATTGCAGAGGCGGCGCGCCTGAAGGCAGAGCGAAAGGCGCGCCGACGCCGTACGCGCGAGTAGCGCGCGCGACGGGACGCGCGTGCGTTCAGCGCGCGTTGAAGGTGTTGCAGTCCTCGGGGCGTCCCGAGTCGTAGCCGCGGCGGAACCACGTCATGCGTTGCTCCGAGGTCCCGTGCGTAAAGGACTCGGGCGACGCGCGACCCTGCGTGATGCGGTCATCACCCACGGCGGCGGCGGCGTCGAGTCCTTCCTGCAGATCGCCCCGCTCGAGCAGCTGTCGCTGCGCGGTCGAGTGTGCCCACACGCCGGCGTAACAATCGGCCTGCAGTTCCAGGCGCACCGACAGCGCGTTCGCCTGCGACGGATCACGCTGCTGCAGCTGACGGACCTGCTGCGAGGTGCCGCTGATGGTCTGGATGTGGTGGCCGACTTCGTGCGCGAGCACGTACGCCTGGGCAAAGTCGCCAGCCGCTCCGAAGCGCCGGTGCAGCTCGTCGAAGAACGACAGATCGATGTACACTTTCTGGTCGGCGGGACAATAGAACGGCCCCGAGGCCGACTGCCCGGTGCCGCACGCGGTGGGTGTCGCGTCGCGATACAGCACGAGGGTCGTGGGGGCGTACGTGCTCCCGCGTTCCTGAAAGAGCTGGCTCCAGGTGCCCTGCGCATCATCGAGCGCGAACGCGATGAACTGCGCGAGCGAATCTTCGGCGGCTGACGCGGCGACGGGGCCGGTTGGGGCCATGGCCGCACCGGGGTCGAGCGCGAGCCCGCCGCCGCCGGTCGCGAGGCTCAGGAAGTCGCGCTTGAAGATCAGGCTCAGGATGAGCAGCACGACCATGCCGCCGACGCCCACGCGCAAGCCGCCACCGGGCGGGCGTCCGCTGGCACCGCGGCGATCTTCGACGTGACGACTCTTGTGTCCGGGGGACCAGCGCATGGACGGAGTGGGGATGACGGGAGACGGGGAGCGGCGCTGGGTGGCAAAGGTAAGCCGTCCGCGAGATGCTGGCCAAGCCGGCTCAGCGCGAGGCGGGCGAACGTCATGGACAGCGCAGGCTGCCGCTCCTGTTCAGGTATTGGGCCGACGCCTCACGTCGTGGCACAAGCGCGATTGCGACGGGGGTCGGAAGGCGAGCATCTTCGCCGGGTTGTCGTGGTACCGAGCACCGCGCTTCGGGGAATCCGTCAAGCACAAGCACGAACAGACCGCCCGTGCCTTCGAAGACGCCGTTGATGCCCACGCGACCACCGTACTCCCGTTGACCGCCAGACACCAGCACCACCATTTCCCGGGAAAACTCGACTGCTGGCAGCGGCGGTGAGGCACCAGAAAGGGCGCGAGCGAACACGCTGTCCCACGCGGCGCGCCACGTGAGCGAATCCCGAATGATGCGTCCCACACGCTGCGGCATCCCCGTCACGACCGGGAGCGTCCCGAGTGCGCGAAGGAACGCGGAATCGCGCGCCGGCGTGACGGCAAGGCGGGCGGCATCGGCCGGCAGTTCGTCCCAAGGATTGCCCGGTAACTCTCGACACCCGAGTCCGAGCACGATCGCGAGGATTGCGACGCACAGCGGGCGGCGCGACTGAGACATGCCGTTCGGTCTCCTTCGAAGGGGGGGCGCGATCGCGACCAGCGTCTACAACCGTCGTTCGCGCAGGCGGCGCCAGAGTAGCTTTCCTCAACATGTCCCCACCGCTCCCCGCCGGCAAGCAATACGACCGCTCCATCGTGGAAGGCCCGCTCGCGCCCGCCGTGTGGCGGCTCGCGTGGCCGACCATGCTGCAGAACATCATCGGTGGGATGCAGGGTGTCGTCGACCACGCGATGGTAGGACACTACGTCGGCTACACCGCGAACGCCGCGATTGGCGTGAGTCTGCAGCTGTTTCTCGTGGTCGTGGTGTTCATCTCGTCGCTCTTCACGGGCATGAGCGTGCTCGTGGCACGACATGCGGGCGCGGGCGATCGCGAACAGGTGAATCGTACCGTCTATCAGGCCTTCCTGACGGCGATGGCGCTCTCGCTCGGCGTGCTCGCCCCGATCGGGTACCTGTTGGCCCCCACGCTGCTGTCCATCGTGAACGCGGCGCCGGAGGTGCAACGCGAGGCCCTGCCGTATCTGCGCATCATGTTCGGCACGAGCTTCGGCACACTCGTGTTCTTCATGCTCGGCGGTGCGCTGCGCGCTGCGGGTGATGCCCGCACGCCGCTGCGCATCGGCGCGATCGTCACGCTGTGCAACATCGGATTCAACGTGCTGTTCATCAAAGGGGCCGGTCCCATTCCGGCGATGGGGACGGCGGGCGCCGCGCTCGGCACGGCGCTCGCGACTGGCGGGGCGGCGATCTGGTCGCTCGTGCAGCTCAAGCGGGGGGCGTGGGTCGTGCACTTCCCGCACGCCGGACCGTGGGGGCCGGACTGGACGATCATTCGTTCGCTGTTTCGCTTCGGCCTGCCCGCCGGTATGCAAGGCATCGCGATGAACATCGGTGGTGTGCTGTTGCTGGGCTTCATCGGGTCGCTGGCGCTGAGTGCGGAAGCGCAGGCCGCGTACGCCGTGGCCTACACCGAGATCTTCAGTCTCATCACGTGGACATCGGTTGGCCTGATGGGTGCGATCGCCACCGTCACCGGGCAGAACCTCGGCGCGGGTCACGCAGACCGCGCCGAGGCAGCGGTTCACCTCGGCGGACGCATCGCCGGCCTCGGCGCGCTCACCATCGGCCTCACGTTCATGGTCGCACCGCGACTCCTGCTCGCCGCGTTCGGCATGGCGGAGCCGGTCGTGCTCACACTCGGTGCGCAGCTGCTTCGCGTGCTCAGCGTGTCGGGCGTCTTCATTGCGGTGGCGTTGGCGTACACGGGAGGACTGCAGGGCAGCGGCGACACCAAGGGACCGCTCTACATCTCACTGGTCTCCCAGCTCGCGCTGCCGCTCAGCATCTGCTTCATCGTGCAGCAGACCATTGGTCTGGAACCGCTCTGGATCTGGCTGGCGATTCTCGCCGGCCATGTGACGCGCTGCAGTCTGAGTGTGTGGCGCTTCCGACAGGGCCACTGGCGTCACATTCGCCTGTAGTCCCCTCGCGCCGGACGGCAATCGACGACATCTTCGAAGAGGGCCGTCGTCCTTGCTGCTGCCTTCTTCCGGACTGCCGTGATCGTTGCTCGCCGTTCTGCTGCCCGTCGTCGAACGCCGTGCTGTCTCCTCTGGCTGCTGGCGCTCGTCGCGCTCGCCTGCGACGCCTCGCCAACACCGACGATCGCCATCGCGTCCGCCGGTGGCTACCTGGATGCCGCCCGCATGGCGATTGCCGATGTGCGGCGAGAACAGCCCGATGTACGATTCGACACGGTGCTGGTCGAATCGAACTCCAATGCGGCAACGGATGCCGTCGCGATCGCGACGGGATTTCTGGCGCGTCGAGGTCTCGTGGGCGTCGTGGGACACGTGACCAGCAGCGCAAGCCTTGCGACGTCGCAGCTGTACAACGAGGCGCGCGTGGTGCAACTCAGTCCGACGGCGACGTCGGTGCTGTACACGCAGGCGGGAACGTACAGCTACCGAATGGTGCCACCCGACGACCAGCAGGCGCACTTTCTCTGCGAGGTGCTCTGCCAACGCTTCGAGCCCGGTAGTCGAGTTGCCGTGCTGTACGTGAACGACGATTACGGACGCGGGCTGCGCACGCTGCTTCGGGCCTCCCTGGACAGTAGCCCGCTCGACGTGGTGCTGGATGTGCCGCACGCCGAAGATGAGAAGCGACCGGAGGCGATCGCCGATCTCGTGCGCGCGGTGGTCGATGCGCGTCCCGATGTGCTTGTCTTCCTCGGCAGCTCACCGTCGCTCGCGACGTACCTCCCCGGATTGCGTGCCGCACGACCGACGTTGCCGATTATCGGCAGCGACGCCGTGTCGTCATGGGAGCGCACGACGGCGCCGCGTGCGGTGTGGCAATTCGTGTCGTACGTGGATTTCGTGGATATGGCCGCGACGCCGGCGCTCCAGGCGTTTTCTCAGCGCTTTCAGGAGCGGACGGGGCGGGTTGCGACCGGACCGGACGTGCTGACGTATGATGCGACGCGTCTCCTGCTGCAGGCCGTCGCCGAGGGCGCGGCGACCGGTGAAGCGGTCCGGGCGTTCCTCGCGTCGCTTGGTCGCGAGCGAGACGCGTATGCGGCGGTCAGTGGACCGCTCCGCTTCTCCCCCGAGGGCAATCCGGAACGCACGTTCGTGCTGCGCACGGTGGAGGCTGCGCGGTGAGCGAGGTCCGGCGCCGATCGCGGTCGCTGCGCGAGCTCATCGCGCGCGGATCGGCGCTGCTCACGATCGCCGGTCTGGCGCTTGGCCTCGGTCTCGCCGGCGTCGGGCTGGTACGCCAACAGCAACTGGGGGAAGCGGGGCGCGCCAGGCTCGAGGAACAGCGCATCGCCAATGACATCACGCGCGGTGTGATGCGACAGTTGGCCGCGATCACCGCACCCGATGCGGCGCGTTCGGAACGCTGGCGGGCGGAGTACGAAGCCGCGGGTCGCACGGTCTACGAGGGCCTGCGTGGGTATCTCTTTCGCTCGCTGCCCGCCGAGGAGCGACTGCGTATCGAGCGCGTGAAGGAAGAACATCTGCGCATGGAGGTGTCGGCCAGCCGCGTCTTTCTGCGGGACGCACAGTCGGGAGTCGAGCCGCTCGCCGCGGACGAGGCCCTCGAGCACGCGCTGTCGCTCGTGACGCAACTGGAGGCCTTCGTTCGCTCGCGCGAGACGGAGCTGCGTACGATCGTCGACGCGCAATCGCGCGCGCTGGCACAGGTCGCGGTGGGTGGCGTGCTCGTGCTGCTCACGCTGGTGCTCGGTCAGTTCGTGGCCGTGCGGTCGCTGGTACGTCGTCACGTGCTCGCACCGCTCGACGCGCTGCGTCGCGCCACGGAACGGGTCGGGGCCGGCGACCTCTCGCAGCCAGTCGCTCCGTCAGGCGTTGCCGAGTTCGATGCGGTCGGCACGTCATTCAATCGCATGGCGACCGCGCTGCAGGAGGCGCGGACCACCCTCGAAGCGCGGAACACCGAACTTTCGCAGGCGCTCGTGCGCGTCCGCGCAGCGCAGGATGAACTCGTGGAATCGGAGAAGCTCGGCGCGCTCGGTCGCATGACGGCGGGCCTCGCGCACGAGATCAACAATCCGCTGGCCAGCGTGCTCGGCTACGGCGAGCTGCTCACCACGCGACTCGCCGAACTGCCGGTGGAGATCGGCGGACCGTTGCGCGACGAGTTTGCCGAGCCGATCGTGCGTGAGGCGCGCCGCATGCGCTTGCTGGTGCGCAGCCTGCTGCAGTTCTCGCGGCGTGGCGAGACGCAGCTGGGGCCGGTGTCGCTTCCGGATGCGCTGCAGATCGTCTCGGAGCTGCGCGGCTTTGCCTTCGCGAACGCTGGTCTCGTGCTCACGATCGCGCCGGTTCCGCCGGTCGCGGTGCGCGCCGAGCGGCAACATCTGCAGAGTGTGTTGCTCAACCTCGTGAACAACGCGCTTGATGCCATGAAGGGGCGTGCGGGAGGCACGCTGCGCGTGCAGGTGGAGGCCACCGATGAGGTCGTGGACGTCGTGTTCGACGATGAGGGGCCCGGCTTGAGCGAGCCGGCCCGGATCTTCGAGGCGTTCTACACGACCAAGGGCGTCGGGGAAGGCACCGGCCTCGGGCTCGCACTCGTCCAACGGTTCATGGAATCGTTTGGCGGGAGCATCACCGCGGAGAATCGAACGCCGCACGGGGCTCGCTTCCGACTGCGATTCGTTCGTGAACCGCTGACGGACGCGGCGAGCGTCACCATCGATACGCCATCACGGGCCACGCCGTTGCCACTCCGCGCGGCCAGTCCGAATGATCGGATTCTCGTGGTCGAGGATGAGACGCACCTGCAGACGCTGCATCGCCGGTTGCTGGCGCGTCTCGGGGTGACACCGGTGATGGTCTCGAGTGTGTCGGCGGCTCGCGACGCGTTGCTGGCCGGCGTGTTTCGCGCGGTGATCTCGGATGTGAAGATGCCTGGTGAGTCAGGGTTCGTGTTGCACGCGTGGGTCCTCGCCAATCGGCCGGAGCTGGCCACGCGCTTCCTGTTTGTCACCGGCCAGATTGGGGACGAGTTCGAGGATCGGTGGTTGCAGGAGCACGGAGAGCTCGTGCTGCAGAAGCCGTTCGAGGCGCGCGAGTACCTGACGCGCGTGGCCCGCCTCCTCGACTAGCCGCGACGCGGGCAGCGCGCCACGGGAACCGCCGCCGCGGCTCGGGCGCTTCACAGCGCAATGCCTACGCCTCACGTATCCCGCGCGCCCGTCCTCGTGTGGCTGCGCCACGATCTTCGGCTTCACGATCACGCGCCGTGGCGCGCCGCGCTCGCAGACGGGCGGCTCGCGGTGCCGGTGTATTGCATCGATCCGCGACACTTCGCGCTCGATCCGCGGCTCGGCATTCCGAAGGCCGGGCCGTTTCGGGCGCGTTTCCTGCTGGAGTCGCTGCATGATCTGCGTCGGAGCGCGCGGGCGCTCGGTGGAGACATCGTCGTGCGGATCGGACACCCGGAAGCGGTGCTCCCGGCCATGGCGCGCGCGCTCGGCGCCTCCGCCATTCACGCGCACGCCGAAGTGACGAGTGAAGAAGACGCGGTCACGTACGGCGTCGCAACGGCGCTGCAGCGCGACGGGATCGGCTTGCGCATCTGGTCCGGGCATACGCTGGTGCACGGCGAGGACCTTCCGTTCGATGTTGCTGACCTGCCGGAAACGTTCACCGCCTTCCGTCGGGTGATCGAACGCGAGGTGACGATCCGCGATCCGCTGCCGGCGCCCACGGTACTGCCACCGCTCCCCGAGGGATTCGACGCCGGTACACTTCCGACGCTTGCCGCGCTCGGTCTGTCGGAGCCGTCGACAGACTCTCGCCAACTGTTCGTACCACGCGGTGGAGAGACGGAGGGACTCGCACGACTTGAGGCGTGGACGTGGACCGCGGATGCGCTCCGCACCTACAAGCAGACGCGGAACGGGCTGCTTGCGCCCAACGACTCCAGTCACTTCAGTCCGTGGCTCGCGCTCGGGTGTGTGTCGGCGCGTCGTATTCACGCCGACGTGCGGCGCTACGAGCGTACGCGAGTGCGCAACGACGATACCCACTGGCTCGTGGTGGAGCTGCTGTGGCGTGACTACTTCCGCTTCGTGGCCGAGCAGGAGGGGACGCGGCTGTTCGCGCGTGGCGGCGTGCAGGGGCTGCGCTTCCCGTGGCGCGATCTGCAGGACGCAGAGGTCCGCGCGGACTTCGAACGATGGGCCACCGGCACCACCGGGTTCCCCCTTGTGGATGCGGCCATGCGTGAGTTGATGGCGACGGGGTTCACCAGCAATCGCGCGCGTCAGAATGTGGCGAGTTTTCTCACGCGCGTCCTCGGCATCGATTGGCGTCGCGGTGCCGCCTGGTTCGAGTCGTGGCTGGTGGACTATGATGTCGCCAGCAACTGGGGGAACTGGCAGTACGTCGCCGGTGTGGGGCACGATGTGCGGGGCTTCCGCTTCTTCAACGTGTACAAGCAGGCGCTGGACTACGATCCGGACGCGACGTTCATCCGTCACTGGCTGCCGGAACTTGCGCATCTGCCATCGGCGCTTGCCCACCGGCCCGAGCAGTCGCGCGAGCCGGTGGCGTATCCCGCACCCATGGTGGACCTGCACGCGGCAGCGCAGGCCAACGAGCGTCGCTACGCGCGCATCGCCGGCGGCGGCTCGAGTGGCGCGTCAAATCGTGGTTCCACGCCGAGATTGGCGAAGAGAAAGGCGTAGACGTCCGCAAGTTCTTCGATCGCCTTGGTCAGCGACGATGCACCGTGTCCGGACTGCGTCTCGATGCGAATGAGGACGGGTGCGGAACCCGCGTGCGCGGCCTGCAGTCGCGCCGCGAACTTGAAGGAGTGCGCCGGGACCACGCGATCGTCGTGATCGCCGGTGGTGATCAGCGTGGCCGGGTAGGCGATACCATCGCGCAAATTGTGCAATGGCGAGTAGGCGAGGAGGAACGGAAACTCCGACGGATCATCGCTCGAGCCGTAGTCGGCGATCCAGTTCCAGCCGATCGTGAACTTGTGAAATCGCAGCATGTCGAGCACGCCCACCGACGGCAGCGCGACCGCGAAGAGGTCGGGGCGCTGTGTCATCAGCGCGCCCACGAGCAGGCCACCGTTCGAACCGCCTTGCACCGCGAGGCGCGACGATGTGGTGTACCCCTCCGCAATGAGCCACTCGGCGCAGGCAATCGCGTCGTCGAAGACGTTCTGCTTGTTCGCCTTCATGCCGGCCTGGTGCCACGCTTCGCCGTACTCGCCTCCGCCGCGCAAGCAGGCCTGCGCGAACACGCCGCCCTGCTCAAGCCAGCCGATGCGCGCGGCGCTGAACTGCGGGAGGAGCGGCACGTTGAACCCGCCGTAGCCATAGATCACGGTCGGGTTGGTGCCATCGAGCGTGAGGTCCGCGCGGTGCACAAGAAAGAGCGGCACCTGCGTCCCGTCCCGACTCGTGACGAACACCTGACGTAAGGTGAAGCGCGACGGGTCGAACGAGAGCGTTGGCGCATTCCACACGTGACTCTGGCCGCTTGGCACGTCGAGCCGATACACGGTGGGCGGTGCGGTGAACGACGTGAACGTGTAGAAAAGCTCACGCGCCGCATCATCGCCATCGAACCCCACGGCGGTGCCGAGCCCGGGCAGCTCGAGGGTGCGCAGGTTGGTCCCGTCCAGCGCGCACGTCTTTACACGCGTCATGGCGTGCACCAGCGAGGTCGTGATGATCGCGTCACCCGCAACCGCCACCTCCTGCAACGGCTCCGTCGCTTCGGGGATGAGTGTGACCCACTCGGGCGGGTCGAGCGAATCGGCGGGGACGGCGATGACGCGTCCGTTCGGTGCCTCGAGGGTGGTCTCGAGCAGCAAGCGTCCGTTCACATGGTCGATCAGCTGGAAGTGATCGTCGAACTCGCTCCACAGCGGGCGGAAGGGCGCGTCCGGGCGCGACAGGTCGCGCACGAAGATCGCGTTGCCATCCTTGCCGCGACCGCGATCGGATACGGACAGCACGGCGTAGCGCTCATCGCGCGTGGTCGAGAGCACATGAAAGCGCTGCAGATGCTCGGTGTCGTCATAGACGAGCGTGTCGTCCTCCTGGGCCGTCCCGAGGGTGTGGTACCACACCTGATGCCGTTCGTTGGCGGCCGAGAGGACGTGCGGGCCGGGCTCGGGGTAGCGCGAATAGAAGAACCCGCGGCCGAACCACGCGATGTCGGAGACCTTGACCCAGCGCACGACGTCGGGAAGCTCCTCGCGCGACTCGAGCCGCCGCACGCGGATCTCCTGCCAGTCGGAGCCGGCGTGCGAGATGGTGTATGCGACGTGCTCGCCGGCGCGATCGATCGCGAGGGCGCCGATGCGGGTGGTGCCGTCGTCGGCGAGGGCGTTCGGGTCGATGAGGACCTCGGCGGGACCGTCGAGCCCGCGTTGCACATACCAGACGTTCTGGTTCTGGAGTCCGCTGTTGCGGGGGACCAGCATCCAGCCGGCGCGCACGATGGGCTGGCCGGTGCGCGGGTAGTCGACGAGGGCGGTCAGTCGGTCGCGCAGTGCGCCACGAAAGGGGAGGGCATCGAGCCAGCGGCGCGTGACGGCGTTCTGTGCCTCGACCCACGCCGCGGTCGCCTCCGCGCGGTCATCCTCCAGCCACCGGTAGGGATCGGCGATCGGGGTGCCGTGGTAGTCGTCGATGTGGTCGACGGTGGCGGTGGACGGGTAGCGAGGCGTAGGCGGCAGCATGCAGTGGCGAACGTTGGGACGAGCGGATCGGCTCCCGAGGGCCCCGGCGTCGGGGCGGGGCGCCCCCTAGCGATCGGAGCGGGTCCCCGTGTAACTTGGGAGGCTAGGCGCGGTGGGCACAGTCCCGTCCGCGCTGTCGTGAAGTGTCGGTCGGTACCCCCCGATGCTCCACGAAATACCGACCGAACGGTCTTCGGGCCAGTCTGCGGTCGGCGGCGATGCCACGACGAACTCCACGGGCGGGGACGGTCCCCACTCGTGCGCCGCGGCCTCTCGCACCCGCATCGCTCCGGCGATGCGGTCACTGACGGCTATCGACCATGCGGACGCCCAGCGTCCTGGAGAGTGATTATGCACCCGTTCATCGAAACGCAGCAGGAGTGGATGCGCTCCGACATTCCGCCTTTCCGCCCGGGCGACACGGTGCGTGTCAACGTGCGTGTGAAGGAAGGCGAAAAGGAGCGTCTGCAGGCGTTCGAGGGCGTGTGCATCGCGCGCCGCGGCAGTGGCGTCAGCGAGACGTTCACGGTGCGCAAGATCTCCAACGGCGTCGGCGTGGAGCGCATCTTCCCGCTGCACAGCCCGATGATCGGCAGCCTCACGGTCGTCCGACGCGGCGTCGTGCGCCGTGCCAAGCTCTACTACCTGCGCGATGTGGTCGGCAAGGCCGCGCGCATCAAGGAGCGCAAGGTCGTGCGCCCCGCGAAGGGGCAGGCGGAGTAACTCGCCCGCCCGCGTCACCGGCGGACACCCGTGTCACGCTGGACGCGCATCGAGCGCGATTTGCGCCTCCGACACGGCGAGTGGCTCGCCGGCGTCGATGAGGTGGGACGGGGCCCCCTGGCGGGCCCCGTCGTCGCATGTGCGGTTGTCATGCCCCCCGATGTGCGCGCGATCGCCGGCGTCGATGACTCCAAGGCGCTCGACGCCGCCACACGCGAGCGACTCGCCGTGCGGATTCACGAGGTCGCCCTCGCCGTCGGGATCGGCGCGGCCTCCGTGAACGAAATCGATCGGCTCAACATCCTGCACGCGACGGTGCGGGCCATGCAGCGTGCGCTGCAGATGCTGCAGCGTCGGCTCGGCGCGGCGCCACATCACGTCCTCGTGGACGGCACGCCGCTCCGCTGGCTCGGCGTCGAGCACACCGCCGTTGTGAAGGGCGACGCGCGCTGCTACTCCGTGGCCTGCGCGTCGATCGTGGCCAAGGTCACGCGAGACGCCCTCATGCAGCGGCTCGCGGTGCGACATCCGGGGTACGCGTGGGAACGGAACGCGGGCTATGGCACGCGCGCTCATCGGGAGGCGATCGAAGCGACCGGTCTCTCGGCGCATCATCGACGTTCGTTCTGTCTCAACCTGCAGACTTCACTCGACCTCGGATGACTGTGCCCGAACTGCCCTCGTTCGAGCAACCGATGGAGACGCCGCGCAGCGACGCACTCCCGGCCGCCGTGCACGAGACGCTGCCCGATGGCGACGTGCATGTGGCCGAGGCGGACACGGACCCGGGCGCATCACGTGCGCTGGCGCCCGCGGTCCAGAAGCTCTGGCGCATCAGCCTGCTGCTGCAGGCCATCGTGCCATCCCTCGTATTCGGTGGCGTCGCGTGGCTCGTGACGCGCGACCATGAAGCGCTCGGCGCGCGGATCGGAATCATTGCCGGTTCGGCGCTCGCGCCGTGGCTGCTTGCGGCGTTCTTCGCCATGCGCCTGCCGCCCCGTCGCTACGGCGCGTGGCGGTATCAGCTCGGCGCCGATGCGCTCCGACTCGAGCGCGGTGTCATGTTCCGGAGCGAGAGTGTCGTGCCCTACACACGCATTCAGCACGTGGACACCAATCAGGGGCCGATCGAACGGTCGCTCGGACTGGCGAGTGTCACGGTGCACACCGCGTCCGGGTCGAGCAGCAGTCTCACCATTCCCGGTCTGCTGCCATCGGACGCGGAAGCCCTGCGCGAACAGCTCGCGCAACTCGCCGGGATGGTGGAGCCGCTGTGACGGCACCGGTGCCCGCAGACGAACCGGCCACCACCGCATCGGCCAACGCACCGACGCTGCTTCGGCTGCATCCGACAAGTCTGCTCTTTCACGCAATCACGTTCGCGCGGCAGTTCGTCTTTCCGATCATCGTCCTGCTGTTGCAGCTGCGCAAGGATCGCGGCCCTTGGGTGTGGTGGGTGCTCGGCGGCATGGTGGTGCTCTTCATCGCGGCCGCTGTCGCGCGCTTTCTCACTACGCGCTACGGCCTGTCGGCCGACGCATTGCACGTGCGGAGCGGTGTGTTCGCGCGGCAGCAGCGCGTCATTCCCTTCGGTCGCATTCAGACGGTGAATGTGCGACAGTCCGCGATGCAGCGCGTGTTGCGCATGAGCGAGCTGCGCGTGGAAACGGCAACGCAGGGGCTCGAAGCCGAGGTCACGCTCAGCGTGTTGCCGTGGCGGGCTGCGCAGGCGTTGCGTGAGCAACTCGTGGCCGAGCGACGGCGCGCGCTCGACGCGGTGAGCGGCAGCGCCGATGCCGCGTCGGTTGCCACGTCGTCACCGGTGGCCGAACGGGTCGATGCAACGGCTCGCACGACGGCGGCCGAGGCACCGACGCCGCACGTCATCACGGCGCTCGATACCGAACGGCTCATGCTGGCGGGCGCCACGTCAAACAACGTGGTCGCCCTGCTCGCCCTGCTCGTGAGCGGATTCGATCGCATCCGGTCGTCATTCTTCGACGATCTCGATCTCACCGATGGTGTCATCGGTGTGCTCGGTTCCGTGCAAGGGGCCATCGGCGATAGTGCGGCCCTCGTGCTCTTCGTGCTGCTCGTGCTCGTTCCGCTGCTCGTGGGGGCGTGGGTCGTCTCGGTGGGTGGGTCGGTCGTACGATGGTACGGATTCACGCTCGAGCAGGTGGGGCGCGATCTGCGGCGTCGGTACGGCTTCTTCTCGCGTGTCGAGACGAGCGTCCCGATGATGCGCGCGCAGGCGCTGCGTTACCACGAATCGATGCTGCGCCGACCGTTCGGCCTCGGAGAGCTCACCCTCGTCTCGGCCGGGGCGGCCGCCGGCGGACGGGGCGCCGAAGGTGGCACGCAGGTGCTCCTGCCGATTCTGCGGCGGCCGGAGTTGAGTGGCTATGTGCCGGTCGTGTTCCCGACGGCCACGCTCAACGATGTGCTCGAGCGCACGGTGCGCGAGGCGCCGTGGCACCGCCCCATGCGGCGCGCGGTGTTGCGGGTCGCTGCGAGCGAGTCGATTTCCATGGTGATGCTGCTCGCGGCGCTCGCCGTGTGGCGACCGCACTACGTGCCGGTCACCGCGTGGCTGCTGCCGCTCATCTGGCTCATCGCGTGGCTGCAGGTGCGCACGCGTGGTCTGGCGGTCGCGCACGGGCACGTCATCGTGCGTCGCGGCGGCATCAGTCGCTCCACGATCATTCTGCCCGAGAGCAAGCTGCAGCTCATCGAGGTCCGCCAGGGCCCGTTGCAGCGTCTCATCGGCTCCGCCACGCTGCGGCTCACCACCGCTGGCGTTGGGGGCGATGTGGATATGGAGGACCTCCCGCTGGACGAAGCGCGTGCCATGCAGGAGAATCTGCAGGCGCGACTCGCGCGCACTGTTCGTCGCACCGTTCGCCCCACCCGCTCATGACTTCCGACTCCACATCCACCGCGTCACCGTCACCTGTGCTCGACGCGTCGATCTTTCGTCCCGGCCTGCTGAATGGGCAGGTCGCGCTCATCACCGGCGGCGGCAGCGGCATCGGTCTCGGTATCTCCGAACTGCTCGCCGCGCTCGGCATGCACGTGGTGATTGCGAGCCGCAAGCCCGAGCACTTCGAGGGCGCGCGTGATCGCATTGCCGCCGCGGGTGGGCGTGTCAGCAGTGTGGCGCTCGACGTGCGTGATCAGGCGCGCGTCGTGGAGGTGGTGAACGGTGTCGCCGAGACACACGGTCGGCTCGACCTGCTCGTGAACAACGCGGCGGGCAACTTCTACGCGCCGAGTGCGACGTTGTCGCCCAACGCGTGGAAGGCGGTGGTGGAAATCGATCTCTACGGCACGTTCTACTGCTCGCAGGCGGTGCATGGCATCATGCGCGCGCAGGGCGGTGGGCGCATCGTGAGCACGAGCATGACGCTGCACTATCGCGGCTGGCCGCAGATGGCGCACGCGACGGCGGCGAAGGCGGGCGTGGACGCGCTCACGCGTACGCTCGCGGTGGAGTGGGCCGGTGATCGCATTCGCGTGAATGCGATCGCGCCTGGTCCCATTCCCACCGAGGGCGTGCGCAAGGCGTTCACGCCTCCGGCGGACAGTAGGATTCGGGATCGGTTCGCCGTGGCCGATCAGGCGATGGACACGTACGCGCAGCAACGCATTCCTCTCGGGCGGTGGGGCGCGCCGGCGGACATCGCGAACATGGTGGCGTTTCTCGCGTCACCCGCGGGGGACTGGATCACGGGTTCGATTTTCGTGATCGACGGCGGAGAGTGGCTCGCGCGACAGTGAGGGCGTGGGGCGGATCACGTCGGCGGTGAAATCGTCGTCCACCGTTCCCGATTTGGTGCGATGCGTCACAGCCGGGGCCCCGTCGCCGACGTTTCTTCCTTTCCAACGACGTGCCGGCACGGTGCCGCGCATCGACACTCACGGGAGGAAGCATCATGCGTCAGATCCATCGTTCGCTCCGGCTGCTCGGCCTGGCCGCACTTGCCACGACGTCGCTCAGCGCCTGTGCCACGAAGGGCTTCGTGCGCACGAACCTCGAGTCGCAGCGCGCCGCGCTGTCGGCCGATATCGCCGCCGAGCGGGCGAGCCGTATCGCGGGAGATTCGACGGTGCGCGCCGACCTGGCGCGTGATCTGGCCGCGCTGCGTGCCGATCTGACGTCGCTGCGCGACGAGTTCGGCGCCAAGATCACGGCGATGGAAGGGAAGGTGAAGTTTGCGTTCCCGGTGCACTTCGCGTTCGACGACGCGACGGTGCGGAGCGAGGACCAAGCCGCGCTGCAGCGCTTCGCCGAGGTGGTGCGCACGTATTACGGGGGCGCGCAGATCACGGTGGAAGGTTTCGCCGATCCGGCCGGTTCGCGCGCCTACAACATGGCACTCTCGCAGCGTCGGGCCGACGCGGTGCGTTCGTTCCTGAGCGAGCAGGGCGTGTCGCCCTCGCTGCTGAGCAGCGTCGGCTACGGCAGCGTGCGGCAGGTGCGTCCGGGCGCGATGAAGGACGAGCCGGGGGCGGAGCTCAACCGCCGCGTCTCGTTCGTGATCGAGACGCCGGCCGAGACGACGGTGGCGGCGATCAGCATGCGCTGAGGCGCGTCTCGGCGCTTGCTGGTGGTGACCGCCCTCGGCGCGTTCGCGCGCCGGGGGCGGCGGCGTATGTGGTCCGCGCTCGGTGGCTTGAATAGGGGGGAGGGGTATAGGTAGCTTTGTTTGAGGGCGCGTCGATGGTCGACGCGCGGTGTTCCCCCTGGATTGCGGAGCAACGCGATGGAGACGCTGGAGCTGACGATCGGCGGCATGAGCTGCCAGCACTGTGTGCGCGCGGTGCGTGAGGCGCTGGAGAGCGTGGCGGGCGTCACGGTGTCTCGCGTGGACGTGGGCCACGCGTCGCTGACGTTCGATGCGTCGCAGAGTTCGGCGGCGATCATCGCCGACGCCGTGACGGATGCGGGCTACGAGGTCCGGTTGCCGTCGGCTTGACGTCGTTATATTCGGGGCGGCGGCACACACTGTGGCCAGACAGCGTGGTTGCCGACCCGGTAGCTCAGTTGGTAGAGCAGCGGACTTTTAATCCGTAGGTCGTGGGTTCGAGTCCCACCCGGGTCACGTCTCACGAATGTGGCGAAGACACGAACGGGCCCGCCGGCACACGCCGACGGGCCCGTTCGCATTCACGCCATCACGCGGTCACATCGCCAACCCGCACCCTTCCGCCTTGGTGCACTTCGCATCGATCGGCGTCAGTCCGAGCCGCGACAGCCGCTGGTTGAACGCCGCCAGATCGTTCTTCCAGAGCGTGTCCAGCGCGTCGGTGTACCCCTTGAGCTCGGTGCTGAGGATCTCGAAGATCTCCGGCATGTACGTGCCCGGCGGGCCATCACCGCGCTCGGCCATGCTCAGCAGGTTTGCGAGCCGATTGTTGACCTTGATGGGGAAGTTGAGCGGATCCTGACCGCTCTGGTTGCGCACCTGGTAGATCTTCTCCTCGATCGCGCTCGCGTCGGCGATGAGCTTGCGACCGGCGGTGCGCAGGCCGCCGTCGTTCTTCACGGTGAGCCGCTGCTCGATCTGCGCCTTCACGTTGCGGATCGCGATGACGGCGAGGTTTGCTTCGGTCGCCTTGTCTCGCACGCGCCGCGTGAACTGGTACTGCGCATGCAGGTCGGCGTCGGTGAACTCGGGCAGGAGCGGATTGCGCCGCACGGTGAGCGGCGCCGTCACCGTCTGTCCGTCGGCCGTGAGACGGAGCGTGTACGTGCCAGGCGGCACGACCGGCCCATTGAGTCCCGCACCCCACAGGATCATGCCGGGGAAGCCCACAATGGGCTCGGTGCGCAGATCCCACGTGAAGCGATTGATGCCCGCGGCCTTGGGGATGAACGACGGGCCGCCGCCACGCCGGCCACCGGCAGCCCGCGGGGCGCCCGGCGGCAGTGTGTCGTGCGTGAACGCGCGCAGCACGGTGCCTGTGGAGTCGAGCACTTCGAGACGCGCCCGCTGTGGCGCCGTCGCGAAGGTGTAGGTCATGGTCGCACCGCTGGTAGAGCGGAGTGCGGGCACCGGCGTGTAGAGGTGCACAGGCGCGCTCGCCACCGCGGGCGTCCACTGCCGCAGCGGCGTGATGTCGTCGAGCACCCAGAAGCTGCGACCGTGCGTACCGATCACGAGCTCGTTGGCTTCGACGATGAGGTCGGCCACCGGCACATCGGGCAGGTTGAGCGAGAGGTTCGACCAGTTCGCGCCGTCATCGTAGGAGATCCACACGCCGTGCTGCGTGCCGGCGTAGAGCAGGCCGCGACGCGTGGGGTCTTCGCGCACTGCGTGCACGTAGGCGTCGGCGCGAATGCCGTTGACGATCTTCGTCCACGTGGCGCCGAAGTCGGTGGTCTTCCAGATGTGTGGCGCCCGATCGTCGAGCAGCGGACGACGCACCGAGATGTACGCGGTGCCGTCGTCGAACGCCGACGCATCGATCTGCGAGACACGGCCGAACTCCGGCATGTCCTTGGGCGTGACGTTGGTCCACGTCTTGCCGAAATCGCGCGTGACGTGCACGAGCCCGTCGTCGCTGCCGGTCCAGATGATGTTCGCATTCTTCTTGCCCGGTCCCACGGCAAAGATGGTCGCGTACACTTCCGGGCCGTTCATGTCGCCGGTGATCGGACCACCGGAGCGGCCAAGCGTCTTCGGGTCGGCGCGTGTGAGATCGGGGCTGAGATTGTCCCACGTCTTGCCGCCGTTCCGCGTGGCCCAGAGCCGCTGCGACGACGTGAAGAGCAGCGTCGGGTCGGCCTGCGAGAAGAGAATGGGGAACGTCCACTGCCAACGTTCACGGATCTCGAGCGCCGGTTCGCCGGAGTAGAACCACGGGTACGGATTCACTTCGCGCGAGAGACCGGTGCGGCGATTGTACTTGTCGAGGTAGCGACCGTTGTTGGTGCCGGCGTAGAACACGTCCACGTCGAACGGGTCGGGGGCGATGTAACCGGGCTCGCCGCCGCCCACCTGGTACGACAGCGCCAGGCCACCGCTCGCGTGCTCGATGTACGTACCGGTGCTGTCATGCGAGGCGCCACGCGCCGCGTTGAAGCGGGCGCGGTTCCAGTCCATCGGAATGCACAGCGTGGTGTTGTCCTGCTGCGACCCACACACGTGGAACGGCTGGTGCTTCGTGGTGATGGCGTGGTACCACTGCGACGTGGGGAACGTCTGCGGCGTGTAGGCGCCGCCGCCGTTCTTCGTGACCGTGCCGCCGCCGTCATTGCCCACCACGAGATGCTGTGGATCGTCGGGGTTGATCCAGAGATCGTGGAAGTCACCGTGCGTACCATTGCCGATGGACGTGAGGGTCTTGCCGCCGTCGTCGGACCGATAGAACGACACATTCTGGATGTAGACACGATCGGCGTTGGCCGGATCGGCGTGCAGGTGCGTGTAGTAGAAAGCGCGCTGACGAATGTTGCGATCGCCGTTCACGAAGGTCCACGTCGCGCCACCGTCGTTCGAGCGGAAGAGGCCGCCGTTCTCATTCTCGATGAGCGCGTAGACGCGATTGGGATCGGCCGCCGAGGTGGCAAGCCCCACCTTGCCGATGAGTCCCTTGGGCAGGCCCGGGTTCCGCGTGATCTCGCGCCACGTCTCGCCGCCATCGATGCTCTTGAAGATGCCCGAGCCCGGACCACCGCTCGACATCGTGTATTCCTTGCGGAACGCTTCCCAGAGCGCCGCGTAGATCACATTGGGGTTCGCGCGATCGATCGCAATGGTGACGGCCCCCGTGACGTCGTTGCGATAGAGCACGCGGCGCCAGGTGTTGCCGCCATCGGTGCTCTTGAACACGCCACGCTCGGTGCTCGGCACACTGTACTTGCCGAACGCCGCGACGTACACGATGTCGGGGTTGGTGGGGTGGATGCGGATCTTCGAGATCGCGTCCACGTTGCGAAAGCCCACGTGCTGCCACGTCTTGCCGGCGTCGCGGCTCCGATAGACGCCATCCCCCGGCATGATGTTGCCGCGAATGGCCTGCTCGCCGGTGCCGATGAAGACGAGGTCCGGGTTGGTCTCGGACACGGCCACGGCCCCGACGGAGGCGCTGGTGATCTGACCATCGGTGACGGGAAGCAGCTCGCGCCGGCGTTGACCGTCTTCCAGAGGCCGCCGCCGGTGGCGCCGAAGTAGGCCTCGTTGGGGCGTCCGCGCACGCCGCTCGCGGCGATGGAGCGACCGCCACGATCGGGACCGATGCTGCGCCAGCGGTACTGCCGGAGCAGGGCCGAGTCGGGCAGGAGGGCGCGCACCGCCGGCGCGGACGACCCGGGTGGGTCGGACCGGACCGGGTCGGACGTGGGGCCTCGGGTGAGGGCGGCCGCGCCGGCTCCGAGCAGGAGCAGCGTCGACGCGGCGTTCGCGGCGAAGGAGGGGAAGAACGGCATGCCGTCGGCGGGATGAGGAGGGAGGTTCGGCGCGGCCCCGTGGCCGCACCCTGCCCATGATACGGCGAATCGCGGACGCGCGCTGGTGCGGGGCGTTTCGGCGCGGGCGACGACGGGCTCGGAACCCGCAGCGCGTCTCGAGCGTGGTTATCGTGAAGGATGGCTGGCGCGCACCCAATGGGTGCCGCTCTCGCAGGCCGGCGCGATGGCGCGCCGCAGACTCGAACGTCACGTCATGCGCTCTGTGTATCGCGACCGCTGGTCGCTGTCTTCGCTTCGTCGCCCCATCGCCGATCATCTGGCCGCGGGCGCTTTCCTGATGGCGCTCCTGCTCTCGCCGGCGCGCGAGATCGCGGCACAGTTCGGCTTGCCGAAGCCGGCGGCGCCCGAGTCCACGGCGGACAGTGCGCGCAGCACGCTGGTCGTGTCGCCCGCCTCGCCGCGCGCGGCGGTCTCCGCGTTCTTCGACCTGAGTCGACAGGGCGCATATGACGAGGCAGCGCAGTATCTCGAGGTGCCGAGTGCGTTGCAGCCGCGACGTGCGGAGCTGGCTCGGCGGTTGCGCGAGGTGCTCGATCAACGGCTCTGGGTCGATCTCGAACGGCTTTCGCCTGTGGCTGAGGGTGATACGAGCGACGGTGATGTTCGACGTGATCGCATCGGCGAGATCGCGGGTGCCGGGGGCGTGTCGCAGCCGGTGATGCTGCGCCCCGTGCGCGACTCGTCGGGTCGCCACTGGGCGTTTGACGCGGCGACGGTGGCGCGCATCGACGCCTGGTACGAGGCGTTGCCCGACGCGTGGGTGCGCGGGCGGTTGCCCGCTGCGCTGCTGCGTGATGGGCCGTTCAACCTCTACCTCTGGCAGTGGTTGGGCATGCTGCTTGCCTTGGCCGTGAGCATCACGCTCGCGGCCGTGCTGGCGCTCGCGGCGCGCTGGCTGCTGGGGCAACTCACCGCGCGCACGTCGTCGGAGTGGGACGACCTCATGGTTCAGCGGTTGCGCGGGCCGTTCCGCCTGTGGCTTGTGGGCGTGCTCGCGAGTCCGCTGTTCGGCGTGCTGGGGCTGAATGTGCGCGCGTCGTCGATCGTCGCTGCCACGGGACGCGGTATCGTGATCGCCGCGATCTTCTGGGCGGTGTTGCGCGTCATCACCGTGGTCCAGGACCATCTGCTCACCGGCACGTGGGCGACGAACCAACCGCAAGCGCGCACGCTCATTCCGCTCCTCGCGCGCATCCTGCGGGTGACGGTGGGTGTGCTGGCGTTGCTCGTGGTGCTCTCGCAGTTCGGCTATTCGGTGAGTGCGCTGCTCGCCGGTGTGGGCATTGGTGGTGTGGCGCTCGCGCTGGCGTCGCAGAAGACGGTCGAACACATGTTCGGCTCGGTGTCGCTGGCCGCCGACAAGGTCTTCCGCGTGGGCGACTACGTGCGCATCGGTGACCTCGAAGGGACCGTCGAACGCATCGGTTTGCGATCAACAAGCATTCGCACGATGGCGCGAACCATCGTGCGCATTCCCAACGGGCGGCTGGCGGAAGAGCGCATCGAGAGCTTCGGTGAGCGCGATCGCTTCTTCTTCGGGCACGACATCGGGGTGACGTACGATACGACCACGGCGCAGCTCCGCCAGATCGTGGACGCCATCACCGCGCGGCTGCACGAGGAGCCGTCGCTCTGGACGGAGACCGTCATCGTGCGCACCGTCGCGTTCGCGGACTCCGCGATCACGCTGCGCGTGCGTGCCTGGTTCGAGGTGCCGGACTTTGCCGCGTTCCTCGCGGTGCAGCACGAGCTCCTGCTGTCGATCCGCGAGATCGTGGAGACGCAGGGCTCAAGCATCGCGTTCCCGTCGCGCACGGTCTATCACGTGTATCCCGGCGGGGAGGACGTCGCCGCGCACCTGCCACCGCACGCCGACTGATGGGCGGCAGTCCGCAGTACGCCTCCGAGCTCGCGGCCACGCTGCTGCAGGGCGTCATCACGACCGGCCTCGCCGCGCTCTGCTGGCAGCTGTACCGGCGCTATCGCCGGCCGTGGTTCGCGTGGTTCGCGATGGCGTGGAGTGTGTACGTGCTGCGCCTCGCGTGCATCGCGAGCTTCCTGCTCACCGATCAGTACGCGTGGCTGTACTGGCATCAGGTGACCACGGGGTGGACCGCGCTCATCCTGCTCTGGGCGTCGCTCGTGTTCTCGCGGCAACCGCGTCGGCGTCCCTGGCACGCCGCGCTGCTGCTGTTTCCGCCGGTCTGGTCGTACATCGCGATCTACGTGCTCGATCACTTCCTGTGGGCCGCGCTGCCGTCGGTGCTCTTTCTTTCCTTCGCGACGGCGTGGACGGGGTGGGTCTTCTGGCAGTATCACCGCGTGGCCACGTCGATCGGCGCGCGCCTGCTCGCCATCGCGTTCGGGCTCTGGGCGCTGCATCACCTCGACTATCCGTTCCTGCGCGCGCAGGGCGCGTGGACGCCGTGGGGCTACTACCTCGACATCTGCTTCGAACTGCTGGTGGGCGCCGGCGTCGTCCTGCTCGTGCTCGACGATCTTGGTCGCGGCGTGCGCGCGCTCTCGGCGCTGTCGGGCGACCTGCAGCGCAAGCGCGATCAGGACGCGCTGCTCGACGGCTTGCTGCGTCGTCCGCTGACGCTGCCCGGTGTTCGCGGCAGCGCGATGTTCGAGTTCGACGAAGCGGGCGTAGGCGCCGACGAGGCGCGCGCGCTCGCGGCGCGCCTCGATGGGGCGACCACGACCCGTTCCAATGCGACCGGTCGCTTCACCCGTGGTACCGGCGCGTGTGACACGTGGGCGGAGCGTGCACCAGAACCGGAGGTGCGTGACGCCCTCGATCGGTTGCACGCGACGGGTGCACCGCAGGTGGCGGTGGCGCAGCTCGATCATCCGTACGTGACCGCACTGCCAGTCACGCGCGAACAGCGCGTGGTTGCGGCGCTCGTCATGGCGAGCGACGTGCGCAATCCGTTCACCGCACTCGACGACGGCTTCTTGCGTGCGCTCGGGCAGCAGGTGGGCGCGTCGCTCGAGCAGGCCGATCTCGATCGACAGCTCGCCGAACGCACCGACGATCTCGAACGGCTGTCGGCGCGCATGGTGCGGCAGCACGAAGAGGAGCGTCGTCGGCTCTCGCGCGAGCTGCACGACGAAACGGCGCAGGTGTTCAGCGCAGTGAAGATGCAGCTCGAGTCGCTGCGCCCCGGTCTCGGTGACGCGCAGGCACCGCGCGTCGATCGCCTGCTGCAGCTCGTGGACACCGGCATCGCGAGCATTCGCAGCGTCACCAACGATCTGCGGCCGTCCATGCTGGATGATCTGGGGCTCGTGCCGGCGTTGCGGTCGCTCGTGCACGACGTGTCGGAGCGGGCGGGGCTGCGCGTGTCGTTCTTTGCCGCCGATGTCGTGCCCATTCTCTCGCCCGACACGGAGCTCGCGCTCTTTCGCGCGCTCCAGGAAGCACTCTCGAATGTCGTGCAGCATGCGGGCGCGCAGGAAGCGCACGTGTCGCTCGACGTGCGTGAGGGCGCGGTCCGACTCGTGGTGCGCGACGATGGACGAGGGCTCCCGGTGGATGCGAAGGGGCAGGTGCGTACCGAGCACGGCCGCATGGGGCTGACCGGGATGCGCGAGCGCATCCTCGCCGTGCGTGGCACGGTGCGCTTGCGCAACGCCTCACCGGGTACCGAGGTTAGTGTCATGGTGCCATTGCCAGCGATGACGAGGACGGCCTGATGGGAGCCGCATTGACAACGGCCACGCGCGTGCGCGTGATGCTCGCCGATGATCACGCGCTGGTGCGCGAAGGGCTGCGCCACGTGCTCGACGCCGAGCCGGGGCTCGAAGTGGTGGCCGAAGCCGCGAACGGGGTGGAGGCGGTGCGGCTCGCGCTCGAACACCAGCACGATGTCGTGCTGCTCGACATCACCATGCCCGAGGAGAACGGCCTGCGCGCGGCCGCGCGGCTGCGCGAGCAGCTGCCGGCCGCCAAGATCCTCATGCTGAGCATGCACGACAACGCCGAATACGTGCGCGAAGGGATGCGCATCGGCACGCACGGCTACATCCTCAAGGACAGCGCCGGTGAAGAACTGCGCGCCGCGATTCGTGCGGTGCACGCGGGCGGTACCTTCTTCAGTCCGTCGGTGGTGCGTCGCCTCACCTCGGCCCCCGAGACGGCGAGTGCGCCGCCAGCCCAGACGTTGCTCGGGCAGCTGACGCCGCGAGAACGCGATGTGCTGCAGGGCATCGTGGCCGGTCACACGAACAAGGCGATTGCGGCGCAGCTGGGCATCTCACGTCGCACCGTCGAGGCACACCGTGAGAGTCTCATGCGCAAGCTCGAGATTCACACGGTCGCGGGCCTTACCCGCTTCGCCCTCGACGCAGGGCTCACGCCGCCAGAGTCAGGCGCCTAGCGCACTGCCGCAGCGGGCGCGTTGATCACGAGCGCATCCCAGGTGAGGCGCGCGAGATCGGCGATGAGTTGCGCGGCATCGGACATGGCCGGGATGCCGCGCGTCATGACCACCAGCACGAAGGGCGCCCGACCTGGTGGATAGACAATCGCCGCGTCGTGCAGCGTGCCGCTGATCCATCCGGTCTTGTGCGCGACGGGCGTTCCCTTGGGAAGTCCCGCCGGGATCTCGTCGTTGTAGTGCTGCGCGAGCAGCACCTGGCGCAGGAACGCCGTGCCACTCGGCGACGCCGCGCGGCCGCGCTCGATGGCCTCCATGATCGCCGCGAGGTCGTTGGCGGTGGTGACATTGTTGCGCCCGGCACGGTACGCTGGCCCGTCTTCGACCCCACGGTAGACGAGCGTCTGCGTTGCGCCCAGTGACCGCATCGTGGCCGTGATGCGCGTGGGGTCGAGGCGGGCGATGAGTGCATTCGTCGCGAGGTTGCTCGAATGCGTGATCATGCGCTCCCCGAGCCAGCGCAGCGGTACCGTATCGCCCACGCGCGCGTAGACGGTGCTGTCGGAATCATCCGCCGGGTCGAGCTGATACGGCGAGCTGTCCATGATCGAGGCGAACCGGTTGACCAGCGGCAGCCGCTCGTCGAGCGAGAGCCGACCCGCCTCGGCCTCGCGTACGAGATCGATGAGGACGGGCACCTTCATGGTGCTCGCCGCATGCATCACCACATCCCCTCGCAGCGAGAGGGAGGCACCGTTGGCGAGGTCGCGGACGGCGATCGCGACTTCGGCACCAGGCTGTCGAGCGATGCGCGCCTCGAGCTGCGAACGCAGCGCAGACAGCGGCGCCGCGGCGGCGGACTGCGCGGGGGCAGAGTGAGGCACGAGCAGCCATCCGGCGAGCACGAGGAAGGGAAGGGCGGCGAGGCGCATCCCGCAACGCTGCACCACAACGCCATCGCCGGCAAGCGCTCGGGGCCGGGTATCGTGTCCGGACCGATCGGGGTACTTTCCCGGGATGTCTTCCGTCCGCTCTCCCCTCCGGTCGGCAGCCTGCGCGATACTTGCCGGCGTTTCGCTGGCAGCGTGTCAGCCGGGGCTGCGGCCGCTCACGGCGCCCGAGTCGACACCGGCCCCTCCGTCGGCTGACGCTGGCGGCGCGGCGCCGCAAGCGGCGGCCACACGTGCCGCGCGTCCCGCCGCCGCGCCGATCTCGTCGGCCCCATCGCCCGCGCCCGCGACAGCAACGCGCACAACCGGCCCCTCGGCATCCACTTCGCTCCCAGCATCCGGCGAGCCCGATGCGCTCATGCGCACGGCGACGAGCGTGTTCGGCGATTCCACCTACTTCGATGGTGTCCCCGACGGCGCCCTCGCCGACGAGGTGACCTGGGACATCGATGTGCGGTCGTACGAAACGCACGAGCGCGTCGAGTACTTCCTCAATCGATTCGCCGGTCCCTCACGCGACTGGATGTCGCGGGCTGTTACGCGCGGGACGCGCTACGAGCCCATGATCCGGCTCAAGATGCGTCGCGCCGGCCTGCCCGAGGATCTGCACTACCTCGCGTTGATCGAGAGTGGGTACGACCCGCACGCCTATTCAAGTGCGGCCGCGGTGGGGATGTGGCAGTTCATGACCGCGACGGCCAAGAGCGTCGGGCTGCGCGTGGACTGGTGGGTGGACGACCGCCGCGATCCGGCACGTTCGACCGATGCGGCCATTCGCTTTCTCTCCGATCTGCAGTCGCAGTTCGGGTCACTGTACCTGGCGGCTGCGGCGTACAACGGTGGACCTGGTCGCGTAGCGCGTGGTCTGACGCGCTTCTCCGAGGCCATTGGGGAAGCGGAGGGCGACGACAAGTTCTTCGCGCTGGCGGAGCAGAACTACCTGTATAGTGAGACGAAGAACTACGTCCCGAAGCTCATCGCGGCGGCGCTCGCCGCCAAGGAGCCGGAGAAGTATGGACTGTCGGTCGAGCGACTGCCGGCGTTCGCCTACGATTCGGTGCTGGTCGATGGCGGCACGTCCTTGAGTGCCGTGGCGCGCGCCGGGGGACTGCCGCTCGATTCGCTGACGGAACTCAATCCGGCGATCTTGCGCGGGGTCGCGCCGCCGGATCGGACCGAGTGGATTCGCATTCCGCGTGGCTCCGACTCGCTCGTGTCCTCCGCCGTCGCCGCGATGGCGCCGGAGGAGCGACTCGGATGGGTGGAGGTCACGCCAGCGCGCAATGAGACGGTCGCGGCGCTCGCGAAGCGGTTCGAGATCACGGCGCGTGAACTCGAATGGTACAACCCCGGACTCCGTCGCACGCGCAGCGGCGCGATCGTGGCCGAGCAGGTTGTGCGCGTGCCGAAGCGCGAAGCGATCGCGGCTGCGAGATCGGTGGCCGACCCGGCGATCGAGCGCTACGCGAGCACCACGACGACGGGTGTCCACGTGGTGCGGCGCGGAGAAGTGCTCGGCACCATTGCACGACGGTACGGGATGACCGTGTCGCGCTTGAAGTCGCTCAACCGCCTTCGCAGCGACCGCATTCGGGTCGGGCAGACGCTCGTCGTGCGCGGCAGCAGCGCGGCGGCGACCACACGTACCGCGTCGAGCGCAAGCAGTCGCCCCTCGACCGCTCGGCGTGCCCCGACCGCTCCCACGACACATACGGTGCGCCGCGGTGAAGTCCTGGGGACCATCGCCGATCGCTACGGGCTCACGGTGTCGCGCCTCAAGTCGCTCAATGGTCTCAAGTCCGATCGCATTCGCGTGGGACAGAAGCTCAAGGTGACGCGAGGCTGACGCGTCGGATCGGACACGAGCGAAACGAACGGGGCGCGGATCCATGATCCGCGCCCCGTTCGGCGTTCACAGCGATGACCTCGTACGTCAGTCGATCACGCCGCGTCCGCGGTAACCGCGCATGAGGATGCGGTCATATCCGTTGGCCGGATCTTCACCACTCTCGAGCGCGGCTTGTACAGCGGCCGGCCCACGGTTGTAGGTCAGCAACGCGAGCCGCAGGTCGCCGTCGTGCTCCCGAATGAGTCCGCGCAGGTACCGGAACCCGATGCGCAGGTTCGTGGCGGGGTCGGTCAGCTCCTCCGCCGTGATGCCAGGCTGGAAGTACCGCGCCGTGCCCACCATGAGCTGCGTCAGCCCGATGGCGCCCGCGTGACTCACGACGTTCGGATCGAAGCGCGACTCGAGCTTGACGAGGCGAAATGCGAGCTCGGGCTCGATCTTCTCCTCGAGGGCGATGTCGTGAATCTGACGCGCCAACTCCATCGAAATGCGATAGCGTCGCGCATATGTGAACGCCTGATTCCAGCGGAGCAGTTCACCGGCCGAACCATCGGGGCCGGCAAGCACGTTCCTGAGGCGCCACGGACCACTACGCACCGGTCGCGCGAGAACATCACCCGGGTGCCGCCAGAGCGGCGCCAGCTCGAGCGATTCGCCCGAGGCGGTCGCCGTGGCTGGCTGAGACTGCGGCCGGCTCGCGAGCTGAACGACGGCGACGGCAACGAGGCCGGCCACCACCGCACGTGCTGCGGCACGGCGAAGACTGCTATACGTCATGGACCCTTCCAATCAGCGAGTCAGGAGGCGTCGACGTGGTGTTTGCTACGCGAAGCGAGCGTCGCCAACTACTCGACCTGGTCTTCCTCTTTCACGTAGTCGCCGTGCACGCCGCCGCGCTTCTCGCGCAGGTGCACGTCGCCAATCACCATGTCACGGTCGACCGCCTTCGCCATGTCGTACACCACCAGTAGTGCGACGGTCACGGCAGTCAGCGCCTCCATTTCCACCCCGGTCCTGGCGGTGGTTCGTACCGCTGCCTCGACGAGGACGCCGGGCAGCGATCCCTGAACGCTAACCGAGACCTGGACCCCCGACAACGGGAGCGGGTGGCAGAGGGGGATGAGATCGGCGGTCCGCTTGGCGGCCATGATCCCCGCCAGACGTGCCGTGGCGAGCACGTCGCCTTTCTTTAACGCATTGTCCTGTATGAGTTTGCACGTGTCCTGGTGCATCCGGATGTGCCCGCGGGCGACCGCGGATCGGGTCGTTTCCGGCTTCTCGGAGACGTCCACCATGCGGGCCGCCCCGGCGGCGTCCACGTGGCTCAGGCCCCGCACGTCGTCACTCATGGCCGAGCCAGCAGGTCGGCCAGGTCGTCGAGCAGCGCGGCCGTGAGCAACTGCGGCGTGACGTTCTGCTGCGTGCGCAGCTTGTACGCCTCGAGTCGCGCAATCGCGATCGCGCAGCGTCGTGCGTGGCGATCGAGCTGCGCGTCGATCGCGTCGCGAATGCGCTCGTGCAGCAGACCACTCAGCGCGTCGAGGGCATCGGCGTAGGCACCGCGCGCCTTCGAGACGCCGGTCGAGGCTGCAACGAGTGCGCGTTGCGCCTCGCCCTCCGGTGATCGCGGGGCGAGCGCCGCGTCGAGCAGCTGTCGCGCTGCATCGCGTGCATCGGCGCCGGCGGCGTCCTCGAAGAGTCGGCCAGGACAGCCCCCCGCCTGCGCGAGCACGGCTGCATCATCGGCGGTGCTGCGCCCAAGGCGCGCCTGCACGGCCTCATCGCGAAGGAAGGCGTGCATGTCTTCCGGGCCCAACGGCGCCACGCGCAGCGTGACCACACGAGACCGGATGGTGGGGAGCAGAGCGCCGGGTTCGCTGCTCGTCAGGATCAGCGTCGTCCCGTCAGGCGGCTCCTCGAGCAGCTTGAGGAAGGCGTTCGCCGCTTGATCGGCGCCCTCCTGCGAGACCATCCGTTCGGCGTCGCCGATGACGAACACGGCGCGTGATGCCATCGCGGGTCGCTTGGACGCCGTCTGCACGATCGCGCGCGACGTGGCGACGTAGAGCGCGTCGAGACCGCTCGACGCCGCCCAGAGTCCCTGCGCTTCCATGCGTTCCGCCGTCACCTCCGCGAGATCGGCGCGTACGTCATCGGCCGACGCATCGCCGTCCTTGAGCCGAGGTCTCGGGAAGTACCAATGCAGGTCCGGGTGCTGCAGTCGCACCGCGTACCGGCAGTGCGGGCAGCTGCCGCACGGCTCCACCGGTTCCGCGACGCCGGCGTCCCAGCGGTCGGCCCCGGAACAGAGCAGACGTTGTCCCAGCCAGAGCGCCAGTCGCTGCTTGCCCACCCCACGTGGACCAGTCAGCAGCAGACTCGAGGGCAGTCGACCGGCGCGGTGCGCTGCGGCGAGCCGACGGCGAAGCGCCTCGTGGCCGAAGAGGGGGCGGAGCGACATCATTCGAATATGGCCATCTCTCCTGCTTCGAGCGAGGCATCGACCTCGCTGACGCGGCGCTCCGCGTCCTTGTGCGCCACGCGCTCGCGCTGGCGATTCACCCTCGGTCGTGCGCTCGCACTCTCGTGCGTCGCCACGGCCGCGCTCTCGGCACAGGCGACGCCAGCCAGCGAGGCGCCGCGCGCGCGCGCCCGCGCCCTCGGGGTGGCACCCGGTGTGTTTGCACCGGGGACACACAATGCGATCACGGACGTGCTCGGGGTGCGGGTTGGGCATGCGACCGTGCGCGAGGGCGACTCGCTGCGAACTGGCGTCACGGTGATTGTCCCGCACGGGGGCGATCTCTATCGCGATCGTGTCCCGGCCGCCGTCCATGTGGGCAATGGCTTCGGCAAGCTGCTGGGCATCACGCAGGTGCGTGAGCTGGGCGAACTCGAGACCCCCATTGCGCTGACCTGCACGTTGTGCATCTGGCAGGTGGGTGACGCGCTCGCGCAAAGGATGCTGACACGACCGGGCCTTGAGAACGTGCGCTCCATCAATCCGGTGGTGGGCGAGACGAATGACGGAGGGCTGAACACGATCCGGACCCGTCCCGGAATCGGAGACGCGCTGCGCCAGGCGCTCGCCATCGCGGACAGCGGCGCGGTGGCCGAGGGGAGTGTGGGCGCGGGCACCGGAACGAACATGTTCGGCTGGAAGGGGGGGATCGGGACGAGTTCTCGGCGCCTGCCCGCCGATCTCGGCGGACACACCGTGGGTGTGCTGGTGCAGGGCAACTTCGGGGGCATACTCCAGGTGCTCGGCGCACCGGTGGGTCGCGAACTCGGGCAGTTCGCGTTTCAGCGGTCGGTCGCGCCAACCGGCCGTGGCCCGGGCGATCCGAATGCCGAAGTCGGTGACGGGTCCATCATGATTGTGGTGGCCACGGATGCTCCGCTCAGTGATCGCAACCTCGAGCGCGTCGCGGCGCGCGCCATCATGGGACTCGCGCGGACCGGCTCGAGTGCGTCGAACGGCAGCGGGGACTACGTGATCGCCTTCAGCACGTCGGCCACCGTGCGCCGTGGTGCGACGAGCGCACCGCTGACCACGACCGAGCTCGCGAACGAGGATGCGAGCGCGCTCTTTCAGGCGACGGTCGAAGCCACCGAGGAGGCCATCTACAACGCGCTGTTCATGGCGACGACCGAGCGCGTCGGCACGCGACGCGTGGAGGCGATTCCGCTCGATCGGGTGCGCGCGGTGCTCGACCGCTACAACGTGACCAACCGTCCTCGCTAGTTTGTGCGCATGCCGACACCGTCTCCCTACCGTTCGCTCCCGGCGCCGCGCCGCGTCGCTCTCGTCCAGACCGCCGTCACATTGCACAAGGAGGCGCGCGCAAAGTTCGTGCAGCGCATCGTGTCGCGCGGTGGCGGCTTTCGCCCGGCCGTCGTGCTCACGTGGCCGGCCGAACGCCTTGCGCGCGAAGTCGTGCGCCTTGGCGCGGAGAGTGCGGCCGATGAACTGGAGCTGCTGCAGCTGCTGTACGTCGATCTCGAGCCGGCGATTCAGATCACCTTCCTCGATGCCGTGGGGGTGTCGCACGAGAACGGTGTGATCGCCGAGTCGGCCGAGGCACCGTACGGAACGGCCGAGGCCGTCGCCGCAGGCGTGACGGCGGTGCGCACGGCCCACGGCGAGGATGGCGAGCGTTATCTCGCCGCGTTGCTCAAGTACAACGCCGAGGCGTGGCCCGGGATCGCCGACGCGATCGACGCGCGCTGAGTGGGGGTGCGCAGGTCGGCGAGGATGCCGCGTGCGGTCGCGGCACCGCCGGCACCGTCTCCGCGCAGCTCGAGCGTGTGACCCGAGGCATCCTGCAGCACAACGCGGTTGCCCACGCCGCGCACCGCGGCCCACGCATCGCTCGCGCTGACACGAACCGGGCGAATGTCGGCGCGCACACCCGCCGCGGTGCGCTCGAGTCGCGCGATCACGCGCACGCGGTCACCACGTGATGCCGCCTGGCGTGTCCACCGTGCGACCGCTGTGTCCACACCGCGTCGCGTGACCACGAGTGCGTTTGGCGCGACACCAAACGCGAGCCAGCCCAGAATGCGCATCTTCGCTTCGGCATCGCGCCCATCGAGGTCACGCGAGGGATCGGCCTCGGCATAGCCGGCCTGCTGTGCGGCGCGCACGGCGTGCTCGAGCGATGCGCCGTCGCTGATTGCCTCGAGGACAAAGTTGGTCGTGCCGTTGAGGATTGCCTCGATGCGTGTGATGGGCGGCGCGTCACGCCACGTGCGCAGTGTCCGAATGATCGGGACGCCCGCTGCGACGGCGGCCTCGAAGTCGAAGCGTCCCCCGTGTGTGCAGGCGAGGTCGAGCAGCTCGGGGCCGTGCGCCGCCACGAGTTCCTTGTTGGCGGTGATGACGTGCAGGCCACGGCGCAGCCCGCGCCGCGCCAGCGTGAGCGCGGGTTCGATGCCACCGAGCGCTTCGATGAGCACGTCGGGGGTATCGGTGAGCAGCGCATCCGGATCGGCAGTCACCGCGCGCGGGGCAACGCGCGCGGCGCGAGTGGCTGCGCGCAGCCCCGGGCGATCACGGTGGACATCGCGCACGAGCACGCGCGTGATGTGCGGCGCCTGCTTCGTTTCGTGCGCCAGCGCGGCAGCGACGGCATCGCCAACGACGCCGCATCCGGCGAGCGCGATGCGACGCGCCTCCTGCGGCGAGCATGCGGTACCCGACGAGCGGCGCAGTTCTGGCGTGTTTTCGCCGATGATGGCCGCGCGTGCTTCCGAGCGTGCCAGCGCTTCGTGCACGAGCGTGCTCACCTGCGCGCTCTCGAGCAGGAACGCATCATGGCCGTGGTGCGAGGTGATGGTCTCGTAGCGCGCACCCACGACGTCGGTCCACGCGCGCACGACGTCGTCCGGATACAGGAGGTCCCCGGGAATGCCGACGCCCGTGAGGCGATCGGCCACCGGGCCGAGTGCGTCGGCCAGCGAGCCGCGTCCTCGCGCCACATCGTGGCGATCCATTGCGTCAATCAGGACGCGATAGCTGGCCGCCTCGAAACGCTGCACCAGACGTTCGCCGTGGTGCGTGAGCCACGTGGCGACCGCGTGCGCACCTTCGTGCTGCTGACCGGCAAAACGCGTTTCGAGCCCTGATGGTGCGCGATAGCTGAGCATACCCACCATGCGCGCCAACGCGAGTCCGTCGCGTGCTCCACCGAGCGTGAGGGCAGTCCGCATGATGGCGTGCCAGCCGGCCCCGAGTGCGGTCTGCGCGGCGGGTGCGGCGAGCACCAGCACCTCGCGGCAACGCGCCGGTTGCAGCGCCGCGAGTTCGAGGGCAACCATGCCGCCAAGCGAACCACCCACGATGAGTGCGGGGGCGTGCACGTCAAGCGTATCGAGCAGCGCCCAGAGCGCGGCCGCCTGATCGCGAGTGCTGATGATGGGAAACGTCTCGGCGGCAGCAGCCTGCGGGCCGGTACTGCCGCTGCACCCGCCAAGCACGTTCGCGCACAGAACCGCGAGGTGCTCGGTGTCGAGTGCTCGCCCGGGCCCGATGAGGTCAGGCCACCACGTGTGCACGTCCGGCGTACCCGTGAGGGCGTGGGTGACGAGCACGAGGTTGTCACGGGCGGCGTTGATGGTACCGAGCAGTGTGTACTGCAGCACCGGTGTGGCCAGAACGGAGCCACTTTCGAGCGCGAGCGGCGGCAGTTGCGCGCGCTCACGGTGCACGAGGAACGGGGCGACGGTCGGTGCGGGCACGGGCGCAGCGGATCGCGGCGCGCGCGGCGTATGGCGTGCGGTCACGGCAACGCGGTGACGGAGCGTGGCGCTCATGCCGTCCTCGCGGTGAGCGTGTCATGGGCGGGCAACGCGCGCGTCGAGTCCGGCGCGAGTTCGGCGGCAGCGACGAGCGCCTGCTCGAGATCGGCGAGCAGATCGCCGGTGTCTTCGAGTCCGATGCTCAGGCGCACGAGATCGGGGGTGACGCCGGCGGCGATCCGTGCACTCTCGTCGAGCTGTTCGTGCGTGGTGCTCCACGGGTGAATCACGAGACTCTTCGCATCGCCCACGTTGGCGAGCAGCGAGAAGAGACGGAGTGCCTTGACGAGCGCACGCGCCGCCGGCTCACCTCCCGTCACGCCGAACGTGAGTACGCCACCGAATCCGCCGGTGAGGACGCGGACGGCGCGCTCGTGCGACGGATGTTCGGGCAGTCCCGGATACGAGACCCACGCAACGGATGGGTGGCTGGCGAGGAAGCGCGCCACGGCGAGTGTGTTCTCCGCGTGGCGACGAATGCGAAGCGGAAGCGTCTCCAGCCCTTGCAGAAAGAGGAACGCGTTGAATGGCGAGAGTGCGGCGCCGATGTCACGCAGCAACACGGTGCGCAGCCGAATCGCGTAGGCGATGTTGGCGCCATCGATGTTGGCGAAGGCCGTACCGAACACGAGTCCGTGATACGCCGCGTCGGGTTGCGCGTAGAGCGCACGAAAGCGTGGGGCGTTGGCCCAGTCGAAGCGCCCGCCATCGACCACGACCCCGCCGATGCTCGTGCCGTGGCCACCGATCCACTTCGTGGCCGAGTGCACCACGATGTCGGCGCCGAGCGCGATGGGCTGGGCGAGAATCGGGGTGGCGAAGGTGTTGTCGACCACGAGCGGCAGGCCGTGCGCGTGTGCGAGCTCGGCGAGCGCCGCGAGATCGGGGACATCGAGTGCCGGGTTGCCGATGGTCTCGACGTAGATCGCGCGCGTGCTTGCATCGATTGCGGCGGTGACGGCCGCGTGATCATGGATGTCGACGAAGCGTGTCGTGATGCCGAGGCGCGGCAGCGTGTGCGCGAGCAACGCCACGGTGCCACCATAGAGCGTGCGGGAGGCCACGATGGTGTCGCCCGCCTGTGCGAGGTTGAGCAGGGCGAGCGTGATCGCGGACTGTCCACTCGCCGTGGCCACCGCCGCGACACCACCTTCGAGCGCGGCGATGCGCTTTTCGAAGACGTCCGTCGTGGGATTCATGATGCGCGAGTAGATGTTGCCGAACGCGCGCAGTCCGAAGAGATCGGCGGCGTGTTCCGGGCCGTCGAAGACGTAGCTGGTGGTGGCGTAGATGGGCACGGCGCGGGCGCCCGTGGTGGGATCGGGGCGCTCCTGACCAGCGTGCAGCGCGAGCGTGTCGGGACGGAAGGCGGAAGCAACGGACATGTGGCACTCTCCGAGCGTGGGACCCGGCGAGTGCAACACGGTCGACGAGGTTCGACCTGGTGGCACTCGCCATCGCGTGACGAGTGCCGCCCAACAACAAGCGCCCGGAGGTCGAGGCCACCGGGCGCGTGTGCGTTTTAGCTCCTTGTTTTGCGTGGCGGCAATAGGCGGCAAATCACCACGGCGATCGAACTGCGATCGCGCTTTGTCCATCAGTTGTGAAGAAGATTCTCGGCACGTTGCCGGAAAAAGTCAAGTCCCGCCGGCCGCCGACACCAGGCGGCACGTGTCGCGCGCGATGAGCAGCTCCTCATCGGTGGGGACGACCCACGCTTCGAGGCGCGAGTCGTCGGTGCTGAATCGCCCCTCGGCACCTCCCACGAGTGGCGCGTTGCGCGCGTCGTCCACCTGCAGGCCTGCCCACGCAAAGTCCGCGAGAATCTCGGCGCGAATGCGCGGGGCGTTCTCGCCGATCCCGCCGGCAAAGACGATGGCGTCGGCGCCGCCCATCGCCGCGAGATATGCGCCGATGTACTTGCGCGCTCGCCAGCAGAAGAGTCGAATCGCGAGCTTGGCTCGGCGGTCGTCGTGCTCCTCCGCTTCCGCGAGCAGATCACGCATGTCGTTGGTGAGCCCCGAGACGCCGAGCAGCCCCGACTGCGTGTTGAGCAGCGCTTCGACCTGCGGCAGCGACAGCCCTTCCTTTGTTGCGATGTAGTCGAGCACGGCGGGATCGATATCACCGGACCGTGAACCCATCACCAGCCCTTCGAGCGGCGTGAAGCCCATGCTGGTGTCAATCGACTCGCCTCCCACGATGGCGCACGCTGAGCAGCCGTTGCCGAGGTGCAGCGTGATGATGCGCACGGCAGACTTTTCGCGACCCGTGAGTTGACGATAGCGATACGCGACACTCCGGTGCGACGTGCCGTGAAAGCCATACCGGCGCACCCCATGACGGCGGTACAGCGGGTACGGAATCGCGTAGAGGTACGCGTGCTCGGGCAGCGTCTGGTGAAACGCGGTATCGAACACGGCCACTTGCGGCACGCCGTCGCCGAGCGCGCGCTGCGCCGCGTGAATCCCCGCGAGATTGTGCGGATTGTGCAGCGGCGCGAACTCGATCATCTCCTCGATGACGCGCGTGACCTCGGTCGTGATGCGCACCGATCGCGCAAATCGCTCACCACCGTGTACCACGCGGTGCCCGACGGCGTGAAGGTCGGCGCGCGACGTGAGTCCGGTGCCCGACTCGGCGGACGTGCACCACGCGACAAGCCACTCGACCGCGGCACGCACATCGCGCAGTGGGGCCACGTGACGCCGCGCCCCGCCGTCGGCCCCGCGCACCGTGATGACCGACTCGCCGCCGATGCGTTCGATGGTGCCGCGCGCGAGTTTGCGGTCGGTGTTCGCGGCAATGCGGTCGGCATCCGTGTGCACGACCTGGAACTTGAGCGTCGCCGAACCGGCGTTCAGCACCAGGACGTGCACGCGTCTGCTCCGCGATCGATCAGTTGATCGGCTTGTACAGCGCCATGTACACGGCCACGCCGGCGAGCAGCGGCAGCAACACGAAGAACGGGCGCGCGAGTGCGGGCTTGCGATACGGGATGAGCACGACCGCGCTCAGGATGGCCCAGACCGCGATCTTGATCCACAGCCAGCCCGGGAAGTTGCCGCCATGCTGAAAACCGATGCGTGCCAGCATGCCGAAACCGCCCACCAGCACCAGCAGCGCGCCGATACCATGGCCGATGGACACGAGCTTGCGCGTCTGGCTGTCCGTCTTGGTGCCGCCATTGGCGGCGTGCACGGCAACGCCGCCGATGGCAACGAACATGAGCGCAATGCCGATGATGTGCAGGACTTCGTAGAACTCGCGCGAGAACATGAGCAGGGAAGTGAAGTGAGAGCGCGTAACGCGGCAGGTCAGCCGACGTCTTCGCGATCAGGATCCGAATCGGCCGGACCCTGCCAGGGGGCCGACTCACCGCGCGAGACGGCGGCGAGTTCGGCGAGCAACGCACCATCCGCTGCGCGAAGCGCCGGCGGAGGACCAGCGAGCCCGGCGGCCACCGCCGCTTCGGGAGAGAGGCGGCGATACGACGCCAGCGCACGACCGAGGGCCTCCTGTGCCGTGTCGCCGACGGCCGAGAGATGCCCCATCTTGCGACCGGGGCGCGCATCGCCCTTGCCGTACAGATGGACCCGACTGCCACTCACACCAAGTGCGAAGGGCACATCGGGCGCAGTGTCGTGCAGCCACACATCGCCGAGCAGATTGACGATCGCGCCAGGCGCGATCACCTGCGGAGCGCCGAGCGGCAGATTGCACACGGCGCGCACCAGCTGCTCGAACTGACTCGTTGCGCACGCGCGCTCACTGTGGTGATACGTGTTGTGTGGCCGCGGCGCGAGCTCATTGACGAGCAGCTGCCCATCGGTGGTGAAGAACATCTCGACGGCAAGGAGCCCCACCAGACCGAGTCGCTCGGCGATTGCCGGTGCGAGCGCCTCCGCCGCAGCGACCAACGCGTCCGGCAACTCGGCGGGGATGACACTCCACGTGAGAATGCCGTTCGTGTGGTGATTGCGTGACGGCGGATACGCCACCATCTCACCGCTCGGACGGCGCGCCACGAGCACCGACAGCTCCACCGCGATATCGATCCGCTGTTCGACCAGACACGGGCGACCGCCCAGCGCACGCCAAGCGTCGGGCGCGCCGTCGGGGCTCGCCAGTCGCACCTGGCCACGACCGTCGTACCCGCCGTGACAGGCCTTCGCGATGCTCGGCCCGAAACGGGTGACCGCATCCGCGATGGACTCGGCGCTGTCCGCCTCATGAAACGGCCCCACCGGAAACTTGTGCTCGGCGAGCCACCGCTTCTGTCGCACACGGTCCTGAATGATGTAGACCGGATCGGCTCCCGGACGCAGTGGGGCGATCGCTGCGACCGCGTCGAGCACCGGACGCGCGATCTGTTCGATCTCGAGCGTGACCACCGCGCAGTTGCGGGCCAGTTCCTCGGCCGCGGCGACATCGGTGAAGGGCGCCGTGATAGTGCGCGACGCGACTGCGCGCGACGCGCACTGCGGATCGGGATCGAGCACGTGGATGTCGTAGCCCATGCTGCGCGCGGCCATTGCCGTCATGCGACCGAGCTGACCACCACCGAGGATGCCGATCGTGGCGCCGGGAAGAATGGGCGCGAAGTCAGTCATGCGTGGCCTCGACTGGCGGAATCGCACCGGGCGCCGGGAGAGGGCGCGCGAGCGCTTCGTCGGCTTTCGCCCGGCGACGCGCTTCGAGGCGTTCACGCAGCGCCTCATCGTGGGTGGCGAGGATCTGCGCGGCGAAGAGTGCGGCGTTGGCCGCGCCCGGCTTGCCGATGGCCAGCGTCCCAACCGGAATGCCAGCCGGCATCTGCACGATGGCGAGCAAGGCGTCCATCCCCTGCAGCGCCGTCGCGGGCACGGGCACGCCGAGCACCGGGACGGTGGTCTTGGCCGCGAGCATTCCCGGCAGATGCGCGGCGCCGCCTGCGCCAGCGATGATCACCTGCAGCCCACGCGCGCGCGCGGTCTCGGCGTACGTGAAAAGCCAGTCCGGCGTGCGATGCGCACTCACGACGCGCGCTTCGTAGGGCACGCCGAGTTCGTGCAGGAGCTCGCAGGCCGGCTCCATCGTGGCATAGTCGCTCGCGCTGCCCATCACGACCCCGACCAGCGGGCGGGGCGCATCGGACGACGAGGTCGGGACAGTCGAAGGCACAGCAGCTCCGGTCGGCTCGCAGGTCGGTCGGGACGGATGGGGACAAAACTAATCGGGCTGGTGCGGTCGGTCACCGCGACCAGCCCGATCCGAGTGTCGCCGCTCAGGAGCCGCTCAGGGACGCGGCAACTCCCGCCCCATGACATCGCGCACGACGACGGGGGCGATGCCGGTGGCGCGAAGCGGTGCTTCGATCGTGGCGCGATCGCCCACGATCACAATGCGCAGTGCGGCGGGGTCGAGATAGCGCGTGGCCACGCGCTGCACATCGGCGGCTGTCACGCGGTCAACACCACGCTGGAAGCCGCTCCACGTGTCGAGCGGCAGGTTGTACGTCACCAACGGTGCGAGCTGTGCCGCCACGTCGCCCGTGGTTTCGAAGCGTTCAGGAAAACCAAGAATCAGGTACTGCTTTGCCTTCTCGAGTTCGGCGGGCGACATCGTGGTGCGGATTGCGCGCAGCTCCTTCATGAACTCGATCAGCGCCGAATCACTCTTCTCCGCCACGATCTCGGCGCGGGCGACGAACGGACCGGGATCGCGACGCATTGCGAACGACGAACCCGCGCCGTAGGTGTAGCCCTTGGTCTCGCGCAGGTTGGCGTTGAGGCGACTGGTGAAGCTGCCGCCCAGCGCCGTGTTGAGCACCATGAGCGCGTGATAGTCGGGCGTACTGCGCGCCACACCAACGCTGCCGAGTCGGAACGACGCCTGCGGCGCACCGGGCTTGTCAATCAGTGTGATGCTGGTGGCCGCCTCCGACACCGTGCGTGTCGGCGGGGTCGCCACCGCCACCGTGGGCAGCGTCCCACGTGTCCACGCGCCGAACAGCGCGTTCGCACGGCGTTCGGCTTCCGCCACCGTGATGTCACCGACGATGATCAGCGTCGCGGCGTTGGGCTTGTACCAGGTGCGCCAGAACTCCGCGATGTCGTTGCGCGTGATGCCGGGCACCGTCTGCTCCGTCCCTCCAGAGGACCGGCCGTACGGATGGGACTCGCCATAGAGGAGCGCATTGAACGCACGATCGGCAATCGCGGGAGGGCGATCACGCAACTGCAGCAGGCCGGTGAGTGTTTCATTGCGCACCCGCTCGACTTCGGCATCGGGGAATGTCGGATTGAGTACGATGTCCCCCATCAGTGCCCACGCCGAGTCGAGGACGGCCGTCGGCGTGTGCAGCGAGATCGTGGTCTGTTCGAGCGATGCCCCGGAGCCAAGACGAATGCCGAGGAACGCCTGCTGTTCGGCGACCTGCGCGGACGTTCGCGTCGCCGTGCCTTCGCGCAGCAGCGCGGCGGTGAGTGCCGCGAGTCCGTCCTTGCCGGCCGGATCGACTTCACTGCCGTGGCGGAGCAGCAGCACCGCATCGAGCAACGGCAGCTTGCGCTGCTCGACGACGATCAGTCGCAGTCCGTTGGGCAACGTGCGTTCGACGGCCGTCGGCATCACGAGCGGTGTCGGCGCGGCCAGCGTCGGCGGCGTGCTCCGATCGACCGACTGCGCGGAGAGCGCGGGCGCCACCAGCGCCGTGCACGCCAGCATTGCGGCGGCACAGGCGGCGCGTGAGCGCTCCGAAGGGGTCGCGAAACGAGGGATGGGGCGCATCAGCGGGTGCCCTCGGTCACGGCCAGTTCACGCTGCCCCTGCGGCACGATGGTCAGCACCACCTTGGGACGCTGCAGCAGTCGCGCGGCGCGCTTGAGATCGTCCACGGTAAGTGCCTCCCAGCGCGCCATGTCCTGCGCGAGGTAATCGGGGGTTCCGGCGAAGTAGTTGTAGTAGTTCAATCGATCCGCCTTGCCGAGGACGGACGAGACCTCGTCGAGCATCTCGGCGCGCATCGCATTCTTCACTCGCTCGAGTTCACGCGGCGTGACGCCCTCGCGTGCGATACGATCGATTTCGGCGCTGAACGCGGCGGCCGCAACGCGTGGATGCTGGCCGGGCTTGGCGGTCGCGTTCATGATGAACAAGCCATCGAGCTTGTTGCCGTACTGGAAGGCACTGACATCCTGCATCACCTGCTGCTCGCGCACCAGCGACGCGTAGAGACGAGAACTCCGGCCGCCCGCGATCACCTGCGCCAGCGCGGAGAGCGCGGCGTCTTCGCGATCGAACAGCGGCACGCTCGGCCAGACGTGATACACGCGCGGCAGTTGCACCCGATCCTCGAGGACGAGCACGGTGTCACGCGCGAGCGGTGTGCGCGAGACGGTCGGGCGCACTGGCGCGGTGGCGCGCGGAATGTCGCTGAACCAGCGCGTCACCCAGGCCCGCGCGGAGTCGGGCGCGAAATCGCCGGCGATGGTGATGGAGGCGTTGTTTGGCGCGTAATACGTGCGGAAGAAGCGCGAGACGTCATCGAGGGTGGCGGCGCTGAGGTCGGCCATCGAGCCGATCACTTCCCACGAATACGGATGCCCCTTGGGGAACACGACCGGCAGCACGGTCTCGAAGAAGCGCCCGTACGGCACATTCTCCACGTTCTGCCGACGCTCGTTCTTCACGACATCGCGCTGCAGATCGAGCTTGGGCTGATCCATCGTGGGCAGCAGGAACCCCATGCGGTCGGCGTCGAGCCAGAGCATGAGCGGCAGCGCATTGCTCGGTCCGGTTTCGTAGTAGTTCGTGCGGTCGAAGTTGGTGGAGCCATTGTTGCTCGCGCCCGCCGCTTCGAGCCACTCGTCGAACTTGCCCACGGGCACATGCTGCGAGCCCATGAACATGATGTGCTCGAACAGATGCGCGAAGCCCGTGCGACCCACCTGTTCGTCGCCGGAACCCACCTTGTACCAGGTGTTCACCGCGACGATGGGGACGGAGCGATCCACGTGCAGGATCACCTCGAGCCCATTGGGCAGGGTGAACTTCTCGTGGGGGATGCTGAGCGCCGATTGCGCCTGGGCGTCGGGCCACGCGACAACACTCGCGGCGCCGACGAGGGCGATCAGCGATTGGATCGCGACGGACGTGCGGCGCAGCGTCAGCGACGACAACGCGCGGCGAAGATGGGAACGGGACAACGCGGACCTCTCGGGATGACGGAGCACACAGCACGGCACGCACAAACTTCGGCAGAGCGGGTCCCTGCGGGCAACCGAGGCGGGACGAGTGGTGCGCTCAGCGGACCGGGCGCAGCGTGTCGGGCGGCGTGGTGGAGGCCGGTGGCGCGGCCGATTCGGACGTGGGAGGTGTCGCCGTCGCGGCGGGTTCGGCCGCCGCTTCCGGAGAGGCGGCGGCGCGCGGGGCATCGCGTCGCGTGCTGCTACCGCCGCGATCGGCGCGCGCGGGCTCGCGGGGCGCATCGGGCGTCGCGTCGCGCGAGCCGTTGGCAACGGGCCCACCGATTGCCTCGGTGACCTTCGCCTTGAGCGCGTTGAAGAGTGCGAGGGCTTCCTCGGTGCGTCCCGTCGCCTTGATGTACCCGTAGCCACCCACGCCGATCACCAACAGCCACGGCAGCAGGCTGCGGCGCCGTCGGTACGGGGCCACCGGGATGGACGGGCGCAACGGCGTCCCGACCTGCGTCGGTGATCCGAGTTGCACCGTGGGCGTCGCGACCGTGGGCTTCGCCGATGCGCCGGGCATGGGCACGGTCACCTTCGCGGCGGTCGGCGCGTTCATCTGGGCCGACGCGACACTCGGCGTGCGTGGCACACTGGTGAGCACACGTTGGTCGAGTGCCTTGCGATACAGCTCCGCCGTCTGCGACGGGGCCATCGCGCCGATCGCCTCCCAGAGCGCTTCGGCGAAGGCGCCGGTGGTGGCGTAACGATCGTGTGGATCGGAGGCGAGCGCGCGATCGAACACGGCCTGCAGACTCGCGGGCCACGGCACGTCTTCGCGCACCTCGGCGAGGGTGCGTGGCTTGCTGGTCAGGCGCAGAATCAGGTTCTGCTTCGACGACGTATTCGGAAACGCCTGCTGCCCCGTCAGTGACTGGAAGGCGACGAGCGCAAGCGCATACAGGTCGGATCGCGCGTCGATCGGTTCGCCGGACAGCTGCTCCGGACTCATGTACTCGGGCGTGCCGATCACGAGGCCGGTGCGCGTCACGCGCTGCTCTTCGCGTGTCATTTCGCGCGCGATGCCAAAGTCGACGAGCTTCACCAGATACGTGCCGTCGGCGTGCTTCGCGAGCATGATGTTGTCGGGCTTCACATCGCGGTGCATCACGCCACGCGTGTGCGCCGCATCGAGCGCGGCGGCGGCCTGCGAGATGATGTCCGCCGCGACATCGGGGTGTACAGCCGCCTGACGACCCAGCAAGTCGGCGAGGGACTCGCCCTCGATGAACTCCATCGCCAGATAGACCAGGCGTTCGTGTTCGCCGAAGTCGTAGATCTGGGCGACGTTGGGGTGCGAGATCTGGCTCGCGTTCTCGGCTTCGCGCTGGAAGCGCTGAATCGCTTCCGGGTCGTCGGTGAGTCCGCCGCGCAGCACCTTGATCGCACAGGTGCGACGCATGCGGACGTGTTCGGCCTTGTAGACCTGTCCCATGCCACCGCCGCCGATCTTCGACGTGATGCGGTAGCGATCTGCGATGATCGTGCCGATCAGCTCCGGCGTACCGAGAGCCGCCGAGAGACGGGCGCCATCCTTGGGGCAGAAGGCCACGTCATCGTCGAACCGGTCGCCGCAGGTCGGGCAGGTGTTCACAGCGAGCGGACGGGAGGGACGCGGGGTGGGAGGCGCGAGGACGGTCAGGGCTGACCAGTATCCAGCGGAAGCTAGACGGTGGTCTCGGCGCGTCAACCGGAGCAGAGGACGTCCGGGCGGCTGGCACAAACGACAGCGGGCCCGGCCTCATGGCCGGGCCCGCTGCACGACAGCTCCCGAGGAGGGACTCGAACCCCCGACCCGGTGATTAACAGTCACCTGCTCTACCGACTGAGCTACTCGGGAAACGTGCGACAACCCCCAATAGTCACCATTCAGGGGCGCGCCGTCAAGCGGTCGTCGGACGCGTGCCTGTTCAGCGCGCGGCTCGGCCACGCGTGGGTGGGCGACGCGTGGCGGCTGCGGCCGGTACGCCACCCGGCGGCAGGACCGTGCGCAGCCAGCGCCCAGTGTGCGAGGTTGGTTCCGCGACGATCTCCTCCGGACGTCCCATGGCCACAATGCGCCCGCCGCCCGTGCCGCCTTCGGGGCCCAGATCCACCACCCAGTCGGCGAGCTTGATCACGTCGAGATTGTGTTCGACGAGGAGCAGCGTGTGCCCGTGGTCGAGCAGGCGCTCGAACACACCGGCGAGCCGTCGAATGTCTTCCGGGTGCAACCCGGTGGTGGGTTCGTCCATGATGTACAGCCGTCGCGCGCTCCCCTTGGCCGTGAGCGCAAGTTCGCGCGCAATCTTCAGGCGTTGCGCTTCGCCACCGGAGAGCGTGGTACCGGGTTGGCCGAGTCGCAGATACCCGAGGCCGACCTGCTGCACGTGCCACAGCGCCTGCGCGAACTTGTCCTCACGAGGGAACGCGCGAATGGCTTCATCGATCGTCAACTGCAGCACGTCGTGAATCGAGCGCCCCTTGATCGTGACCTCGAGCACGTCGGGCTTGAACCGCTTGCCACCGCACGCGTCGCAGGGCACGAAGACGTCGGCCATGAACACCATCTCGACTTCGAGCGCGCCGGCGCCATCGCAGTGATCGCATCGCCCGCCCGCCACGTTGAACGAAAAGTGCCCGGGCCCGTACCCGCGTTGCCGAGCGAGTGGTGCATCGGCGAAGAGCTTGCGGATCTCATCCCACGCCTTGACGTACGTGACGGGATTGGAGCGTGGTGATCGACCGATGGGACTCTGATCGATCAGCACCACCGCGTCGACATGATCGGCGCCGTCGAGCTCACGATACGTGCCCACGGTTTCGCCGAGATGTTCCTTGGCCGACGTTTCGCCCTCGAAGCGGCTCTCGAGCGCCCGAAAGAGCACATCGTGCACGAGGGTACTCTTGCCGGAGCCGCTCACGCCGGTGACGGCCGTGAGCGCTCCGATCGGAATGCGGAGGTCGACGTCCTGCAGCGTGTGCGCACGCGCGCCGCGCAGCGACAGCCAGCGCGGCCCTACAGCGCGACGCATTGCGGGCAGCGGAATCGTGCGCGTGCCGGTGAGGTACTCTCCGGTGAGCGGACTGCCTGCGGCGTCCGCCAGCGGGCCGGCAAACACCACCTGACCACCGTGCTCTCCGGCGCCGGGGCCGAGTTCGATCATGTGGTCGGCGGTGCGGATCGCGTCGAGGTCGTGCTCCACCATCACCACCGTGTTGCCGCCATCGCGCAACCGATGCAACAACGCGAGCAGTCGATCCATGTCGCGCGGATGCAGGCCGATCGAGGGCTCGTCGAGCACGTACGTCGCATCCACGAGCGCCGAGCCGAGGGCGTTCGCGAGCGTGATGCGCTGTGCTTCGCCGCCGGAGAGTGTCCGCGTGGCGCGGTCGAGCGTGAGGTACGTGAGCCCGACGTCGCACAGGAAGCGCGCGCGGGCGCGTGCTTCGCGGAGTACCGTCTCGGCCACGGCCGCTTCGGCGCCCGGCAGTGCGAGTGCATCGAGCCACGTCGACAGTTCGGCCACCGAGAGCTGCGCGACATCACTGATACGGCGCCCGTCCACACGCACGGCGAGGGCATCGGGATGCAGTCGTGCGCCACCGCACGCCGAACACGTCGTGGCGCTCTGGTACTGCCGCAGGAAGACGCGGATGTACTGCTTGTAGCGCTTCTCCTCGAGGGCCACGAGGAACGGAAAGATGCCCACGAACGGACGCCGTTGCGCGTGCAGCAGCGCGTGCCGTGCGTCGTTCGGCAGCTGTTGCCAGGGGACGTCCGGGCTCACCCCCAGGGTACGTGCAAAATCGAGAACGAGGCGACGCTGACGCTCGTAGCGCGGCTTCGTCCAGGGGTCGATGGCGCCGTCGCGCAGCGAGCGCGTGGGATCGGGGACGATGAGCGCTTCGTCGTACCCGAGCACGGCGCCGAACCCGTTGCAGGTGGCGCAGGCGCCGCGCGGATTGTTGAACGAGAAGAGTTGCGGCGTCGGGGACGGGGCGGTCGTCCCGTCGTCCGGGCACTCGAATCGTTCGGTGAAGCGCAGACGACGCACGGGTGCGTGATCGCCGACTGCTGTGCCGACCGTTCCGATGGGTGGAGCGATCGGGGTGGGGAAGAGCAGCACCACGTCGCCGTCCCCCTCGCGGAAGGCTGCTTCGATGGCTTCGGTGCGACGCGTGCGCAGCGCGTCATCGATACTGAGCCGATCGAGCACCACGAGCACGTCGCGTTCGCTGGCGAGATCGCGCTGGCCCAGGTCATCGAGATGCAGCACGTCACCATCAACCGCGACGCGCAGGAACCCGCGCGCGCGCAGGTTCTCCACGAGCACATCGTGGGTGATCTGCTCGGAACGAATCAGCGGCGCGGCCACCACGAAGCGGGTGCCGGCGGGCAGCGTATCGAGTGACGCACCGACGGATTCGACCGTCGCGGGACGCAGCGCGCGATCGCACGTGCGACAGTGCGTCTGACCGACACGCGCCCAGAGCAGGCGCAGGTAGTCGTAGATCGCGGTGCCGGTGCCGACGGTCGAGCGCGACGTGCGTGTCGGGTTGCTCTGTTCGATCGCGACCGCGGGAGAGATGCCGTCGATGGAATCGACATCGGGTTTCTCCATGCGTTCGAGAAACTGTCGCGCGTAGGCGCTCAGCGATTCGACGTACCGACGCTGGCCCTCGGCGTAGAGTGTGTCGAAGGCGAGCGACGATTTCCCGGAGCCCGACGGGCCGGTAATGACGGTCAGCGCGCCGCGCGGAATGTCGACGTCGAGATTGCGCAGGTTGTGTTGCCGTGCGCCGCGAATGCGAATGCGATCCTTCACAGGTTGGTCTCCACCGGAACAAAACTATCGGGACCCCGCGCTAGATTCCGGCCATGCGTCCGCCGGTCCCGTCTGCCACCGCCGAAGGTCGCCGCACGCCGGACGGCCGGCTGGCGGCGCGGCTCTTCGGGTACGTGCGCCCGTGGCGCGGCCTTGTCCTGCTTGCGCTTGGCCTCATCGTGGGGCAGTCCCTGTTGCAGTTGGTCGGGCCACTGCTCACGCGCTGGGTGATCGACACGGCGCTGCCGGCCCGCGATGCGGATGGGGTGCTGGTGGCCGCGCTCGCCTTCGCCGGCGTGCTGGTGCTCCAGTTCGCCGCGACCTACGGGCAGACCGTCGCGACGGCACTGCTCGGGCAGCGCGTGATGCGGCAGCTGCGCGCGGAGCTCTTTGCTCATCTGCAGCGACTCCCGGTGGCGTTCTTCGACCGCACGCCGGTCGGGCGATTGGTCACCCGCAGTACGAATGATGTGGAGTCGCTCAACGAGCTGTTCACCTCGGGGGTGGTGGCGGGCCTCGGCGATCTGGTGACGCTGGGTGCGATCGGAGTCGTGATGGTGAGCATCGACCCCTGGTTGGCGCTGGCGGCGTTCGCCGTGATTCCGCTGGTGGTGCTCGTCTCACGCGCGTTTCAGTCGCACGTCCGGTCCAGCTACCGCGATATTCGCGCGGCACTCGCCCGACTCAACGCCTTCGTGCAAGAGCGATTTGCGGGCGTGCGCGTGGTTCAGCTGTTCGGTCGGGAGGCGCGCGAGCGTGGTCGGTTTGCCCAGCTCAACGACACGCATCTGGACGCGCATCTGCGCTCCATTCGCGTGTACGCCCTCTATTTCCCCGCCATCGAGTTTCTGACCACGCTGGCGCTGGCAAGTCTGCTGCTCACGAGCGGTGTGAGGGTCGCGGACGACGCGATCACGGTGGGCACCGTGGCGGCGTTTCTGCAACTGGTGCGACGGTTCTTCCAGCCGCTTCAGGATCTGTCCGAGAAGTACAACATCCTGCAGGCGGCAATGGCGGCCGCGGAGCGCATGTTCGACCTGCTGGACACACCAGCCTCCGAGGGCACCGCCCCGACCGCCGATCGTGCGGCCCGCGTGGCGGCGATTCGCGCCTCGGGAGTGACCATCGCCTTCGAGGACGTCTGGTTCCGTTACGAGCGGGCGACGGGCGTGCACGCCGACCCTGTACCCGGGGAACCGACGACACCGAGCGACCGTCCCACATCGACTGCGGACGTGCCGTGGGTCTTGCGTGGGATCAGCTTCACGGCCGCCCCCGGCGATACGCTGGCGCTCGTCGGGCACACCGGGGCGGGGAAGAGCACGATCGTGAACCTGCTGCTGCGCTTCTACGAGCCGCAGCGCGGTCGCATTCTGCTCAACGGCGAGGACATTCGTGACGTCCCGTTGGACGTGCTCCGGTCCGTGATCGGCTACGTGCAGCAGGACATCTTCCTGTTCGCGGACGATGTCGCGAGCAACCTGCGACTGTCGAGCGGCCGCTCGGATGCCGACCTCGAGGTAGCGGCGGCCCGTGTGGGGGCCGACCGGATCATCGCGCGCCTGCCCGGTGGCTGGCAGCACGTGCTCTCCGAGCGTGGTGCCGGCGTGTCGGTCGGGGAGCGACAACTGCTCGCCTTCGCGCGTGCCGTGGTGGCCGATCCGGCCCTGCTGGTGCTGGACGAAGCGACCAGCGCGGTGGACTCCGGCGTGGAGGCCGACATTCAGCGCGCCGTGGCGACGCTCATGTCCGGCCGCACAACGATCGCCATCGCGCACCGCCTGAGCACGATTCAGGGGGCCTCGGAGATTCTGGTGCTGCACCACGGCGAGATCGTCGAGCGTGGTGACCATCGCACCTTGCTCGCGGCGGGCGGGCTCTACGAGCGGCTCTCGCGACTGGAGCGTGGCCGAATGCACGGGGCCGAGACCGACGACGCGGCGACGTCTCCCTCGGACGCCCCGCGCCCCGGCCGTGCCATCGGGACCAAGCGCTTGCCAACTCCCGCGACGCCCACGTAGCTTCGGCGGGTGGGAGCGGGCAGGCGGGCTCGACCGTGAGTGCGGTCGGCCCCGGTTCGCTCCGAAGTCATTCCGGGCCTTGATCGACCAACCACGTGCAGCTATCCGTCGCCGCCGGCACTGACGTCGGGCGAGTTCGCGCCGGCAACGAAGACAGCCTCTATGCCGACGCCGATCAGGAGCGTGGGCTGTTTATCGTGGCCGACGGCATGGGCGGCCACGCCGCGGGCGAAATCGCCAGCGAGATGGCGGTCCAGATCGTGGCCCGCGAGTTGGCGGCCCTCGATGATGTGAGCAGCGATCACGCGCTCGCCCTCATGGCCGAGGCGCTCCGCCTCGCCAACCGCGCGATCTTCGAGCGCACGATCGTCGAAGCGGACAAGCAGGGGATGGGGACCACCGCCTCGTGCCTGCTGCTCGGTCAGTCGCACTGGGTCATCGGCCACATTGGCGACTCACGCATCTACCTGCTGCGCGACGGAGAGTTCCGTCAGGTCACGAAGGATCACTCCTATGTGCAGGAGCAGGTCGACGCCGGCTTCCTGACGCCGGAGCAGGCCCGCTACCACCCCTACAGCAACGTGATCACGCGGTGTGTCGGGGCGAACGCGCACGTCGAGCCGGACATCCTCCGTGGCGAGCTGCGGGCGGGCGACGTCTTTCTGCTCGCATCCGACGGTCTCACCGGCATGGTGGACGATGCGCATCTGAAGCGGCTCATGGAAACGCGTGGGTCGCCGGGCCGTCAGGTCGATGCGATGATTAACGACGCCAACCGCCGTGGTGGACTCGACAACATCACCGCCATCGTCGTGCAGGTGTTGACGGTGTCGGCGAACACGGGTGAACACCCCGTCGCCGTGCATGGCTGACACGCCGCCGCCCACGCAGGTGGGCGCGGTGGCCGATCTCTATCTCGGCAACATCCTGTTCGCGCTCGAGCGCTGCGCGATGGCGTTCGACGATGACGCCCGCGCCGAAGAGGCCGCCTTCTATCGCGGTATCGCGCGCAAGCTGGCCGAGGCGCGCGCGAACGATCGCGGCTGAACGCCGTTCGTCAGCCGAGTAACGGTTGTCCGGTCTCGAGGCGCGTGCGCACGGCCGCAGCCGACTGCGTCACGAGCGCCAGCATGGGGGCTTCGGGCACCGGGGCCCGATCGCGCGTGTAGACGCGCAGTCGACGCGCTGACCGGTACAGTTCATCGCTCAGGCGCGGCAGGTTGATCGCGCCCTGCCAGCCGTGCTCGGTGAGGCGTACTATCGAGCCGTCGCGTTGCACCATGGGCAGATCGAGGCCCAGCATCTGCGTCTTGACCGGAAAGTCGAGCAGCAGTGTGCCCGCTGGCATGCCGAGTTCGGCGGCGAGGGCATCTTCGACGCGGCGCGTGAGGGCATAGTCGGTCGCGATCCACTCGCCGGGCTCCTCGCCTTCCTCGGCGGCGCCAACGTCGAGCACCGCGGCGGGCTGTTCGAGTGCACGCTTGTGCAGACGACGGCTCCGCAGACCATCGAGCATGGCGCGCGCGACGGGTGGGAGCGGCAGTGCCTCGAGATGATGGAGCAGCCCTTCGTCGGTGAAGCCGGCGACCGCCGCCGGTGCCACCAGCTCGGCCGAGAGCGCCTCCGCGACGAGACGCTTGTACATGGCCGTCGCGCTGCGCACGGCGTGGTGCCAGTACACGTTGCGGTACATCTGGTACTTCGCGAACAACAGCGACTCGAGCGCCGACAATCCCTTCTCGTGTATGCCGACACGCGCGCCGGGCGCCGCGGTGATGACGAGCGAGTTGAGCAGACGATCGACATCGATTTCTCCGTACGGCACACCGCACATGTGCGCATCACGCTTGAGATACTCGATCTTGTCGAGGTCGAGCGAGCCGGAGATGAGCCCTTGCAGCGGACTCGTGCTGGTGCCGGTGATCAGCGCGAAGACACGGTCCGGTGCGTCGGCGCCGAGGCGTGCACGCAGCACGTCACCGACGGCGCCGTCGAGCAACAACGGGCGGGCGACCTCCTCGTGATGCAGCGCGCCGATTTCCTCGAGCGCGTGCGAGAACGGGTAGTGGCCGATGTCGTGCAACAGCGCCGCCGCGCGCACGATCGCCCCCTCGTCGCTGCGCCCCGCGGTGAGCTGGCCCTGCTCGTCGAGCAGGCGCAGCGCGACGCCCGCCAGATGGTAGGCGCCGAGGGCGTGCTCGAAGCGCGAATGCGACGCGCCCGGGTACACGAGGAACGCCAGGCCGAGCTGACGCACATAGCGCAAGCGCTGCACGACGGTGGTGTCGAGCAGCGCGAGCGCGAGTGGGTCAAGCCGGATGTTGTTCCAGAGCGGATCGCGCAGAATGTCCACGAGCGACGCGCGCGATCAGCGACGCGGGCCGGCGGCGAGAATCTCCGGCTTCACCGCGTCGCCGAACTTCCGGATGTTCTCGTGGAACATGCCGGCGAGCTTCGTGGCCTGCGCGTCGTACGCCGCCGCATCGTCCCAGGTGCTGCGCGGATCGAGCACCTCATTCGGTACGCCCGCGATTGCGCGCGGCATGTGCAGGCCGAAGATCGGGTGCTCCTGCGTCGCGACGCCATCGAGCTGGCCAGCCACCGCGGCGCTCACCATGGCGCGCGTATACGAGAGCTTCATGCGCTTGCCCACCCCGTACGGTCCACCGCTCCAACCGGTGTTCACCAGCCACACCTGCGCGTCATGTTCGGCCAACAGACGACCGAGCATCTCGGCGTACTTCGTGGGGTGCCACACGAGGAAGACCGCGCCGAAACACGCGGAGAACGTCGCCTGCGGCTCCGTCACGCCGCGCTCCGTGCCGGCCACCTTCGCGGTGTATCCCGACAGGAAGTAGAACATCGCCTGCTCGGGCGTGAGCTTGCTGATGGGCGGCAGCACGCCGAATGCGTCGGCGGTGAGGAAGACCACGTGCTTTGGGTGTCCGCCACGACCGCTCGGAACGTGATTGCGGATGTAGGGCAGCGGATAGGAGACGCGCGTGTTCTCGGTGATCGACTGATCGTCGAACTTCACCTCGCGCGTGATGGGATCGAGCACGACGTTCTCGAGCACCGTGCCGAACATGCGCGTGGTCGCGTGAATATCGGGCTCCTGCTCGGCCGAGAGATTGATGGCCTTTGCGTAGCAGCCGCCCTCGAAGTTGAAGACGCCGTCCGGTCCCCAGCCATGCTCGTCATCGCCGATGAGGCTGCGAGCGGGATCGGCGCTGAGTGTGGTCTTGCCGGTGCCCGACAGTCCGAAGAACAGCGCCGTGTCACCCGCCTCGCCGATGTTCGCGGAGCAGTGCATGGAGAGCATGCCCTGCTTCGGCAGGAGGTAGTTCATGACGGTGAACATCGACTTCTTGAGCTCGCCCGCGTAGCGCGTGCCGCCGATGAGGATCGTGCGCTCGGCGAGATTGAGCACGATGAACGTGCCGGTGCGTGTTCCGTGGCGCTCCGGATCGGCCTGGAACTCCGGTGCGTGATACACCGTGAAGTTCGGCGCGAACGCGGCCAGGTCGGCGAGCTCGGGGCGGATGAACATGTTCCGCACGAAGTTCGCGTGCCACGCATTGGGCAGCACGTAGCGCACACTCAGACGCGTCGCCGTGTCGGCGCCGCAATAGAGATCCTGCACGAACAGCTCGGGGAGCGTGTTCAGGTAGGCCTTCACATCGGCGAGCAGGATCTCGTAGTGCGCTGGCGCGAACGGCTGGTTGACCTTGCCCCAATCCACGTCGGCTTCGCTGCCGGGCTCGCGCACAACGAACTTGTCGTTGGGGGAGCGACCGGTGTGTGGCGAGGTAACGGCCACGAACGGTCCCATGGCGGCCAGGCGTCCTTCGCCGCGCCGAATTGCGGCTTCGACGAGTTCGGGCGCCCCGAGGTTCCAGTGAACCGTGCCAGAGGGCGTGAGCCCCTGGCGCGAGAGACCGTCCGCACTGCCGCGGACCATGGATTCGGGGCTGAGCTGCGTCGCCATGTGATGCGACCCTCGGGCTGAATTAGGATCGCGCGCGGGACACCCGCGCGCGGTCGGAGGACCAGATACGAATCAGGCGCGCCTCGCGGCGGCGCCTGCGGGGAGGTGTTGGGTTCGCGGCGAACCGCGTCCTCACAAGATGAGGGGGTGCTCACGGGCACTCAAGACCGCGGGCACCCGGAAGACGCGCCGTGCGTTCTCCGCGTTTCGCGGGTCGCGCCCCACGCTGTGGCTCAGGGCGTGCCGAGCGTGCGCAGCAGGGTGAGCATCCGCGCGTCGGTGGCGGCAGGCTCGTCCCCCTTCGGCGTCTCGATGATGCGGGGGACGTGCGCCAGGCGCGGGTCGGTCAGGATCCGTCGGAAGGGCTCGAGTCCGATGGTCCCCTCGCCGATGAGCTCGTGTCGGTCGAGGTGCGACCCGAGGGCCGCCTTGGAGTCGTTGAGGTGCAGGCAGCCCAGCCGGCGCAGCCCGATCGTGTCGTCGAAGCGCGTCCAGAGCGCGTCGTACTCCTCGCGGAGATCGTAACCGGCGGCCCACACGTGGGCGGTGTCCAGGCAGACACCGACGCGCGACGCCAGCGCGCTCGGGAGCGCGTCGAGCAGGGCCCCCATCTCCTCGAGCGTCCCGCCGAGGACGGTGCCCTGGCCAGCAGTGAGCTCCATGAGCAGCTGCGTCGGTCCCGGCTCCGCCTCGAGCGCTTCGATGATGCCCTCGACGTTCCGGGCCAGCCCGCTGGCCCGATCGTCCATGTAGTTCCCCGGATGCGACACGAGCGCATCGAGGCCGAGCGCGTGGCAGCGACGGAGTTCGGCGCGGAAGCTCTCGATGGAGCGCGAGCGCAGTTCGGGGTCGGGGGAGGCGAGATTGATGAGATAGCTGTCGTGCGCGCAGGACCACCGAACTGCGCTGTCGGCAAACGCCGACTGCCAGGCGTTGATTTCCGCCGCGTCGATGTCGCGCTCCAGCCAGCGATTCGCCTGCTTCGTGAAGACCTGCACGGCGCTCGCGCCGATCTCCCGTGCGCGCAGCGCTGCCTGCGCGGTCCCGCCCGCGATCGACACGTGCGCGCCGAGCGGCGTGCGGTCACCCCGCGGGTCGGTCGCGAGCGCGTGCGGCTCGCCCTCCACGCCATCGGTCCAGCGGGCCGGCGTTGCCTTGCGCCGCGCCGCGGGCTTGGCGACCGCGGCCGTGTCCTTCGTGACGGGCGTGCGCGGGGTTGTCTTGCGGGCAGGAGTCATCGACGTTGAGCACGAAGCCATTCGAGGGGATCGACCGCGCGTCCGCGTGGTCGCATTTCGAAGTGCAGGTGCGGCGGCAGTTCCGGATCGGCCGCGCCGACGGTGCCGATCACCTGACCCTTGGTCACGGTGCCTCCCTTCTGCACACTGAGGCCCGCGAGCGAGCCGTACACGGAGTAGTCGCCGCCGCCGTGCTGCACGATGATCGTGAGACCATACGTGCCGATCGCCTCGGCGACGACCACCTCACCACCCGCGACGGCGCGGACCGGCGTCCCGGCGCGCGTGGCAATGCCGATACCGTTCCAGCGTGTGGTCGTGTTGTTCTGGTTCGCGACGCGACCGAAGCGATACAGGATCTCGCCCTCGACGGGCCAGTCGAGGCGTCCGAGATCGCTGGTCTTGAGCGTGGAGGGCGCCGCCGGCGCGGCGCTTGGGGCGCGCTCGGCGCGCCGCCGCGTCTCCTCGAGTGACGAGATGAGGTTGGCGACGCGCGCTTCGTCACGCGCGAGTTGCGTGAGTCGCTGCTGGGCGCGCGTGGCATCCTGCTGCACCGCACTCAGGCGCTGTTGGCGTTGCTGTTCGAGCGCGCGCAGCCGTTGCTCCTCGCCCGACTTCTCGCGTCGATTACGCGCGATGTCGTCCTGCAGGCGCACGAGACGCTCGCGCTGCGATGCGATCTGATCGCGCAGTCGCTCGACGCTCGCCACCAGCGCGCGATCGTTGCGTGCCACTTCGTGCAGAAACTTGTAGCGGGCCACGAGTTCGCCGAAGGAGCGCACGGAGAGCATCGCTTCGACATCGTACAACGGCCCGCGCTTGTAGATGTCCACGACGCGGCGCTGCAGGGCGGCACGCTTGCCAAGCAGCTCATCTTCGGCGCGGACGAGCCGCCCGCCAGCAGAATCGACTTCGGTGGAGATGTCGAGCAGCTGCTCCTCGAGGGTACGCACGAGCCGCGCCGTTGCCGCCGCCTGACGATCGAGGTTCACGACTTCATCCGCCAGCGACCGCGCGCTCCGCTGCAGCTGCGTCATGCGCTGCTCCAGCTGTCGTCGTTCCTCGCGCAGGCGCTGCAGCTCCTGCTGCTGCTGGCGCAGGCGCGCGTCCGCCGCGGGTGGCTGCGTGGTCGGTGGCCGCGTCGTTTGCGCCGACACGGCATCACCACGCAGGAGTCCGCCAACACACGCCGCCACCAGCAGCGAGGCTATGCGCGCCGCGCTTCGCGTCATGCGTCGCGCCAGACGGCCCGCAGATGGCGCCCCACCGACAGGAAGCTGCCCAGCAGTCCGAGCACGCCACCGGCGACGATGCCGAGCGTCACTTGACTCGGCGTGAAGAACGAGGTTTCAAAGAGCGATTGCGAAATGACACGGTTCGCGCCCCACGTGAGGAGCGCGGCGCAGACGCCGCCCAGCAGGCCCTTGAGCGCGCCTTCGATGAGGAAGGGCAGCCGCACAAATCCGTTCGTCGCGCCGACCAACCGCATGATCTCGATCTCGCGTGCCCGCGCGAGCACGGCCATGCGGATCGTGCTGCCGATGATGATGACCGCCACGAGCGCAAACACCACGCCGAGGCCAAGGCCGGCGCCGACCGCCAGCGTGCGCACGCGATACAGCTTCTCGACCCAATCACGTCCGAAGCGGACATCGTCGACGGCGGGGAAGGTGCCGACGCGGTCGGCGACGGCCTGCACCTGCGCGGGATCACGCTGGCCTTCGCGCAGCCTGATCTCCAGCGAGCCCGGCAGGACCGCGGCGTCGAAGACATCGCTGAACTCGGCCAACTCTTCACGCGAGCGCGCGAGGGCCGAGTCGGGACTGACGTAACCGACGTCGCTCACCTCGGGGAACGCCGCGACATCACCCAGAAGGGCAGCAATGGCATCCTCCGACGTGCCATCCACGAGGAACGCGCGAATCTCGACGCGATCTTCGACGGCGCGCAGTGCGTCGCGAATGTTGAGCGCGACCAGTCCGAACAGACCGAACGCAAAGAGCGAAAACGCGATTGTGAGCACGCCGAGCATGCTCATGAGCGGCGCCCGCCTGAAGGCCAGCAGCGCCTCACGCCAGGCGAGTCTCACTGATGCCTCGCGAGGCGGTGGGCATCGGTGCCATCGTACAGCAACGTACCGCGCTCGAGTTCGAGGTAGCGATAGCCGCTGCGCATGATCAGCGAGAGATCGTGCGTGGCCATCAGCACGGCGGTTCCTTGCGCATTGATCTCGCGCAGCAGTTGCACGATGCCACGCGTGGCGCGTTCGTCGAGGTTGCCCGTCGGCTCGTCGGCGAGCAGCACGAACGGGTCATTGGCGAGTGCGCGCGCGATGGCCACGCGTTGCTGCTCACCGCCCGAGAGCTCATGCGGCATGTCCGAGCCACGTGAGGCGAGCCCGACCTGCGTCAGCAGTCGCGCGACCTTCGCGCCAATGCTCGCGGTCGGCGCGCCGGTCACTTCGAGCGCGAAGGCCACGTTGGCTTCCACGGTGCGGTCCGGCAACAGTCGGAAGTCCTGAAACACGATGCCGAGGCGACGACGCACCTGCGGAATGTCGGCATCGCGCAGCGACGCCGAGCTGAATCCGCTCACCTTCACCTCACCGCGCGATGGCCGTTCGGCGAAGGAGAGCAGCTTGAGCAAGGTGCTCTTGCCGGAGCCGCTCGGGCCGGTGAGAAACACAAACTCGCCCTTGTCGACCGTGAAGCTCACGTCAGCAAGCGCCGTGCCCGTGCGCGGGTACTCCTTGGAAACGGCATCGAGCCGCAGCACGCCGGCCACGCGCTACTCCAACGCCTGCGTGAGATCGGCGATGAGGTCGGCCGGGTCTTCGAGTCCGATGCTCAGTCGCAGAAATCCGTCGGGAATGCCGACCGCAGCGCGTGCATCAGACGTCATGTGTGCGTGCGAGGTGTACCGCGGCTCGCTGACCAGCGAATCGACACCGCCGAGACTGGGCGCGTGGGTGATGAGCCGCAGTCGTTCGAGCACTGCCGGCGTCGCGTCGCCACCGTCGGCGAGTTCGATGGCCAGCATGCCGCCAAAGCCATCGAGCAACTCGGCGGCGAGCGCGTGATCGGGGTGCGATGGCAGGCCGGGGTAGTGCACGCGGGCAATGCGCGGGTGCGTGGTGGCCCACTCGGCAATCTGCTGGGCATTGCGATTCTGCCGCTGCACGCGCACGTCGAGCGTCTTGAGGCCACGCTCGAGCAACCAGAGGGCGAAGGGATCGGGCGCCTGGCCCCAGATCATCATCTTCTGTCGGACCTCGTCGACCATCGACTCCGAGCCACAGACGACGCCGGCCAGAATGTCGTGATGCCCGTTGAGATACTTTGTGGCCGAGTGGATGACGACGTCGGCGCCGTGTTCGAGCGGGCGGAAGTTGATCGGGCTCGCGAACGTCGAATCCACCACGAGCGCGAGGCCGGCTTCGCGCGCCAGGGCACTGATGGGGCGCATGTCGAGCACGCGCGTGGTGGGATTGACCGGTGACTCGAGGAAGATCGCGCGCGTTGCCGGGGTCACGGCCCGCCGCCACTGCCGCGGTGCAGCGGGACTCACTTCCGTGACGGTCACGCCGAGTGCCGGGAGTTCCTGTTCGAAGAAACGACGCGTGCCGCCGTAGATCCACTCGCTCGTGATGAGGTGGTCACCGGGGCGGAGCAGGGCGAGCATGGTGCACGTCGTGGCACCCATGCCACTCGCGAGCACCAGCGAGGCTTCGGCGCCCTCGAGCAGCGCGAGGCGCCGCTGCACCGCGACGGCGTTGGGGGTGTTCGCGTAGCGCGTGTAGAGCACGCCCTCGGTCGTTCCGACCGAGAGCACGTGATTCACGGACTGCACGAGTGGTGCCACCACCGCCTCGCCGACGGCGGCGTGCGACCGGCCGCCGTGAACGGCGAGGGTCGCGCGCGCGACGTCTGGCCCGATGGTATCGAGTGGCGTCGACGGTGGCAGCGTGGAGGGAGTGTCGGCTGACATGCGGGGAGGGGTCAGGTAGTGCGTGGCGAATCGAAGTCCGCTTTCACGACGCGCACGATCTCGGTGACGGCAATGCCCGACATGTCGCGCACGACCACGCCACCGCGAGGCAACGTGTCATCGAGTGCCAGCGGCGCGAACTCGCTGCGGCGCGGACCCATGACGCGCACGAGTTCGCCGTCGGTGAGCAGGCGAATGAGCGCGTCGTCGGGGCGCATGCGAATGAGCGGACCGCGTTCGGCGTCGCCGCGCTTCGTGGCCACGAACCCCACCACCTGCAGCGGCGGCGTGAAGCCCGAAAAGGACCCACGTCCCACCCGCGGCGCGCCCGCGTCGGAGGCGCTCACGACGGGCGGCCCGGCGACGGCGCGGTCGCGCGCGGCACGGTGAAGCCGGCGTCGGTCCGCATCACGAGACGTCGACGCCACAGCGCCTCGAGCGTTCGCACGCTGCTGTCGAGCGCGAGCCCGAGTTCGGCGGCGACAAGATCGGCCCACACCGGACCACGCGCGCGCACGACGTCCCAATGCCGCGCTTCGTCATCGCTGACCGGTCCGAGCAACTCCGGACGACCTTCCACCTCCCAGACGAGCGCGAGGGCGCGTCGCTCGAGAACGGCTTCGAGCGCGTCGAGATGGTCATCGCGCATGCCGCGAAAGGTGACGAAGCGATCGGGGACCGTGGGCGACTCCGTCTGACGCAGCAGCAGCTTCGCGACGATCTCATCGGCGCACGAGAAATCGAGCAGATTGACACCCGAAAAATCGATCGTGGTGACGATCGGCGGATGCCGCGTTTCGAGCAGCGCCTCGATGGCCGAACGCACCGCGGCACCCGTGGGGCGCGTCACGAGATTCGAGTACAGGGCACAGACAGCACCCTGCAGCACGGTGCTCACATCGATGTGCTGCATCATCGGATGCGTCCCCGCGCGCTGGCGCCCGCGCTGGGCTTCGGATCGCCGGGCAGTCGTTCGGGAATCATGATCTGCACCTGCGCGCCGGGAAATGGCGCGAGCCCTTCCCGCATCGGTTCGTCTTCGTCCCACGAGGGGATCATCGCGATGCGCGCCGTGCCACTGCGCACGCTCAGCTTGCCGTCCCATCGCTGCGTGAAGCGCTTGATGCCCGCGAGGCCCTGCCCACGTCCGGCGTCGCCGTGGCGGAACCGGCTCACGGCGTGCACGACGGCAGATTCGAGCGCACGCGCGTCGTTCCACCGATCGTCATGTCGATGACTCGGCGAACTCTCGAGTGATCGCCGAAAGCCGATGCCGGCGTCACACACGGCGATGACGACCACGCGTCGGCCGAGTCGCTTGCGGAAGCTGTACGTCTGCACGGCCACCCACCCGCCGCACCCCGCGTGTTCGACGATGTTCTGACACGCCTCGCTCAACGTCATGCCGAAGCCCATCGTCGCGGCGGTATCGAGCTTGAGCTGCCCGTGGAGGATATCGGCCGCCTTCTGCTGAATGCGGCCCACGACCGCATGCACGTCGTCGGTCTGCGTGACCGGTGTGATTTCGAGCAGCACATCCGATTCGTGGCCATCGCGACCACGCGGAATGGTCCCGTGCAACTCGAAGAGTTCGGCCGCATGTCGGAAGAATCCCGTGCGGGCCCAGTACGACGCCGTGTCGGCGTTCTCGGGGGCGGCAAACGCGGGACGTTCCGCGCGTGTCTGCGCGGCGGCAAGCAGGGCAGTCAAACCGAAGGGCGACGCCCAGCGCGCGTGCCGTGCGTCGAAGAGCACCTTCGCGTCGGGAGCGAGCGGCGCCAGCTGTTCCACGACGTGTTCGAACGTCTGCTCATCGAGCGATGGCGGTACGCTGATCACGCTGGTCACGAGATGTGCAACTCTCCCCGGAGGTGGGCGGCAAGGCCGGAGGCGCCGCGGTGGCTGACGTTGCGCGACGCGGCGCGCGATGCGCATCGGATCGCCGCCTCCAAGTTATCACCACAGAGCAGGCGCGAGAAACAGGTGGCGCCCCAGACGTCGCCGCACCCGGTCGGATCACCATCGCCGATCACGTCAGCGGGAATGGCCGGCAGACGCGCCGTCCGCAGTGCGCCGAGGGCACCCGCGCCGCCGCGCGATCCGGTGATCAGCCGCGCCTCGGTCGCACGTGGCGGCAGGTCGGCGAGGTGATCGAATCCCGGCGCGGCGACGTAGACCACGCCCTGGCTGCCCAAGGTGACACACAGCGTCGAGACACCCGCCGCCATTGCGGTCGCCGCGAGGCGCATCGGATCGGGGGCCATCATGGCCATCTCGTCTTCGTTGACCTGCAGCACGTCGAAGCAACTGCACCACGCCGCGACATCCGGCAGCGGGCGCGGCACCCGGAGCCCGTCCGGCTGCACCGCCATCACCAGCATATGCAGGTCGCAGTAGATGGGACCGTTGAAATGCGCGCGCAGCAACTGGGCGGTTTCGAGATCCAGCTCCCAGCCGCTGAGGAAGTTCACGTAGAGTGCATCGATCTGCGCCGCATCGAGCAATGGCTTCAGGCCAAGCCACGTCCAGCCGGGCACGCCGCCGCTCAGAAACTCGCTGCGCCGCTCGGCGTCGTGATAGCGGAGTTCGACGCGGTTGTTGGGGTAGGGCACGGCGAGCAACTCGGCGTCCGGCGCGATGTGCCGCAGCGTACGCACGAATGTGCGCGCGCGATCGGCGAGATCGTCGCCCACCTTGAGCAGCGGTACGATCTCCCACGTGTCATCGAGCGCGGCATCGAGTGCGGCCAACGCATACGTGATGCCGCCCCACTCCTCGATGGGCACGGCGCGTCCGTCGCGCCCGTGAATGACGTCCCACACGAATGAACCGATGACGCCGACACGACGACGGCGCGGCGGTTGGGGCGGTGTCGCGACGTCGCTCACGGATGCTGCTGCAGGAACGCGGCGACGGCGCCGGCAACACCTGCGGTACCGGGCAACACGCCCGGGACGATCCGGCACACGTCGACCGCCGGCTTGAAGGCCCGACGACGCACTTCCGCGCGCAGCGGCTCGAACAGCGCCTCGCCCGCCTGCGTCACGCCGCCGGCGACGACCACGACATCCGGGTTGAAGATGTTGAGCAGGTTCGCGATGCCCGTGCCCAGGAAACGTGCGGTCTCGCGTACGACGTGCAACGCGACGGCATCACCCAGCTCCGCTGCTTCGTACACCTTCTGCGCCGTGATGCTCTCGAGCGCACCGTCCACCAGCGCCGTGAGCTGCGAGGTTTCGCCCGCGGCGAGCGCTTCACGCGCGCGGGTGGCGATCGCGGTCCCCGACGCGTACGCCTCGAGGCAGCCGTAGTTGCCGCAGTTGCAGCGACGTCCGTTGGTTTCGATGGAGGTGTGGCCGATCTCGCCCGCGATGCCCGATGCGCCGTGGTACAGCGCGCCGTCGAGAATGATGCCGCCACCGATCCCCGTCCCGATGGTGATGCCGATGGCGTGGCGTGCACCCTTGGCCGCGCCGATCCACCATTCGCCGAGTGTCGCGCAGTTGGCGTCGTTGTCGAGCGCGGTGGGCAGACCCACCGCGGCGCTGATGCGGTCGCGCAGCGGGAAGTCCTTCCAGCCGAGATTCGGCGTGATGAGCACGACGCCTGTGGCGCGATCGAGCGGTCCCGGTGCACCAACGCCGACGCCCACGAAGTCACCACGCGTCGCGCCGGTCTCGGCCATCGTGCCCGCGATGGTGTCCTCGATCAACCGAGCGATGCGCGCCGTCACGGCGTCTGCTCCATCCTGGGCGCGCGTCGGCTCCGAGCGGACGGCGTGCATGGCCGCACCGTCCGCCGACATGGCGCCAACGACGATGTTGGTGCCGCCGAGGTCGACACCGATCAGATACCGGGGCTGGATCATGAGAGCGGGAGGAAGGGAGGCGGCGGTGTCTCACCGCCCGAACCCCGTCAACGATAGTCGCCTGTCGCGTGACCGCCAGCGGGGGAGCGACAGTCCGATCGCGGCGGCCGCCGTGATCAGCGCGTGAAGCGCATGATGTCGATCACGGCGTCGATGACACGCGCCACGGAGAGTTCCTCCATGCAGCGCCAGTGCCCCAACGGACACGCGCTTGGCCCGTGTGCGTGGCAGGGGCGACATGACAGGTCGGCGACGCCGAGCACTTCCGCCGAGGGGGTGAGCGGACCGAAGCCGAGCTCCGGCGTGGTCGGGCCGAAGAGCGCCACGGTGGGCGTCCCCACCGCCGACGCCAGATGCAGCGGCAGCGAGTCGTTGGTCACGATCGCGCCGGCGCGCTGCAGCAAGGCGGCGGAGGCCAGCAGCGGGAGGCGGCCCGTCGCGTCGATCGGCAGCGGCGCGCCTACCGTCTGCAGGCCGTCTGCAATCTCGCGCGCCAGGCCGGAGTCGCCGCTGCCGCCCATGACGACTTGCCGCGCGCGGCTCGTGCGCGGGTCGGTGGCCAGTGCGATGGCGAGGGAGCGAAAGTGCGGCCAGCGTTTGGTGGCCCACACGCTGCCGGGAGCCAGCACGATCATGGGCGCGCCAGGGGCAACCCCCGCTGATTGCAGCAGCGACGCCGCGGCGGCGTGATCGTTTGACGACGGGTAGAGTCGCGGGTGCAGCGGCGCGGCCGGTGATTCGTCGTCGACATTGGCGAGCCGCCAGAGCCGCTCGGCATGGTGCAGCGAGCGATCGAACGGCACAAGGCGTGTGTAGAACCGACGACCTGCCGAGGTGTCGAAGCCGACGCGTTCGTGAATGCCGGCGAGCCGCGCGAGCGTCGCGCTGCGCAGCGAACCCTGGGCCAGATACGCCACCGTGGCGCCGCGCGGCTCGCCGGTCGGACGTGTCCGCAGCGCGCGCGCCGTCCGCAGGAGCCCGCGCACCCCGCTCGCCACGCCGCGTTTGTCATACACGATCACATCGCGAACGGCGGGATGATTCGCGAGCAGCGGTGCGGCCAGCGGGGTCGCCACCACGTCCACCGGCCCGCGCTGCGCGAGGCGCACGAGCAGCGGCGTGGTGAGCACCATGTCGCCGAGGAACGAGGTCTGGATGACGAGCGACGCCACGCGGCCCGGAACCTGCTACTCGACCTGCAGCACGGCGAGGAAGGCCTCCTGCGGAATCTCCACGCTGCCGACCTGCTTCATCCGCTTCTTGCCTTCCTTCTGCTTCTCGAGAAGCTTGCGCTTGCGCGTGATGTCACCGCCGTAGCACTTGGCGAGCACGTCCTTGCGGAGCGGCTTCACGGTTTCGCGGGCAATGACCTTGTTGCCGATCGTGGCCTGGATGGCCACCTCGAAGAGCTGCCGCGGAATGAGTTCCTTGAGCTTCTCCGCGATCTTGCGGCCCCACTCGTACGCCTTGTCGGTGTGAATGATCACACTGAATGCGTCGATCGGATCACCGTTGATCAGCATGTCCAGGCGCACGAGTTTGCTGGCGCGATACTCGAGCATCTCGTAGTCGAGCGACGCGTACCCGCGGCTCACCGTCTTCAGGCGATCGAAGAAGTCGAGGATGATCTCGGCGAGCGGAAACTCCCAGTCGAACTCGACGCGGGCCGTATCGACGTACGTCATGTTCTTGTACACGCCGCGACGCTCCGTCCCGAGCGTCATGATCGGGCCGATGTACTCGGTCGGGCACATGATGCGCGCCTTCACATACGGCTCTTCGACGCGCTGGATCGTGACGGCCGGCGGCATGAGGGCCGGGTTCTCGACCGACTGCACGGTGTTGTCCGTGAGGTACACCTGATACTCCACGCTCGGCACGGTCGTGACGAGGTCGAGATCATACTCGCGCTCGAGACGCTCCTGCACGATCTCCATGTGGAGCAATCCGAGAAAGCCGCAGCGGAAGCCGAAGCCGAGCGCCGTGGACGTCTCGGGTTCATACTGCAGCGAGGCGTCGTTGAGCTTCATCTTCTCGAGCGCGTCGCGCAGTGTTTCGTACTGCGTCGTGTCGGTCGGATAGATGCCGGCGAACACGAAGCTGCGCACTTCCTGATAGCCGGGCAGCGGCTCGGCGGCGCGGTTCGTGGCGTCGAAGATGGTGTCACCCGCGCGCGTTTCGCGCACGGAGCGCACGCTGGCCACCACGTAGCCCACTTCGCCCGCCCCCAGTTCGCTTACGGGCGTCTGTCGCGGCTGCAGCGACCCCACCTCGGACACCTCGTACACGTTGTCCGAGGCGCCGAAGGTGATCTTCATGCCTTTGCGCATCACGCCGTCCACGACACGAATGGACGGAATGGCGCCGCGGTACTTGTCGTAATACGAGTCGAAGATCAGGGCGCGCAGTGGCCCGTCCGGATCGCCGACCGGGGCGGGCACCTTCTGCACGACGCGCTCGATGAGTTCCGGGACGCCGATGCCTTCCTTGGCACTCACGGACAGCACATCGGTCGGATCACAGCCGATGAGCTCAACGATCTCCTGCCGGCGCCGCTCCGGCTCAGCGCCGGGCAGATCGATCTTGTTGAGGACCGGAATGATCTCCAGTCCCGCGTCGAGCGCGAGGAAGAGATTCGACAGCGTCTGCGCCTGGATGCCCTGCGACGCATCGACCACGAGGATCGCGCCTTCGCAGGCCGCGAGCGAGCGCGACACTTCGTACGTGAAGTCGACGTGCCCCGGCGTGTCGATGAGGTTGAGCTCGTACGCGAGGCCGTCCTTCGCGGTGTAGGCCATGCGGACCGCGTTGAGCTTGATCGTGATGCCGCGCTCGCGCTCGAGGTCGAGCGTGTCGAGCACCTGCGATTTCATTTCGCGTTTCTGCAGGGTGCCCGTGTATTCGATGAGGCGATCGGCCAGGGTGGACTTCCCGTGGTCGATATGGGCGACGATACAGAAGTTGCGAATACGATCGAGCTGCACGGACAGAGACGCTGTGGGACACCGAACCCATCGGGGGGTTCGTCGGCGCGCAGCGTCCGGAGCGGACGACGCGCGACAATCGATCTAAACTAGCGGCCCCACCTGCGGTGCCAAGCAGGTGGGGCCGATTGGTGCGTGTCAGCGTGCTCGATGCTGCGGCGGGCGCGCGCAGGATCGCGTCAGGGTCGCGTCACAGGCCCCCGGGGCCGCTACCGCGACCGGAGCCACCACGTGCTTCACCCCCGCCGCGCGCCGCACCGCCGCCACTCGAGGCGCCTGAGCCGATGCTGCCGCCGCCGCTCGACGACCCACCGAATCCGCCGCTACTGCCGCCTCCCACGCTGCTGCCACCGCCGACGCCGGCGGAGCCGCGGAACCCGCCGCCACTGCTGCCGGCGTCGGAGGGATATCGGCCGACGCTCCCGCCTCGCGTGCCACGCGCCGTTGACTGCCCGCCTGCGGCCACCGTGGTCTCACCCGCTCGAACGCGCGCGAGCGCATCCACGACGCTGCCGCGCTGCCCGAGCTGGGCCTGGGCCGCGAGCAGCGACATGACGGTGGCGATTTCCTGTCGCTTCACGAGATCCTGGTTGCTCTCGCGCGTGAGCGGACCGCGGGCCTCGCCGCTCGCCCGGCTCGCGGCGCGCACCTCGGCACGTGCGTCGGCCACGCGGCTCACCGATTCAGCGCGGCGCACCATGTCCTCGGGTGAGGCCGGTACCAGCTCGACGCCCGGCACAACCGGCGGGCGGGCCTTGGGATCGCGATCCTCCGGCAGGGGCAGGATCTCGTCGTTCGTCGTATCACCCGGCGGCGTGGTGCGCGGCGGCTCGGCCGAGGCGATGAAATACGGACGCTGCTGCCACAGGCCGCCGCACCCGACGCCAAACGTGCTCCAGAGCCCCGGATTCACACGGTGGCCGAAACCGAACAGTGGTGAGATCGACGCCAGGTACCAGCCCTGACGCTCCCACTGGTAGTTCCGGTAGCGCTGTTCGATGTTCCACGCCGAGCTGATCAGCGTCATCGGACCGAAAGCTTCCCAGAGAAACTGATTGAACTGCGTGGAGTACTGCGCACCCAGATTGTACCCGCACGCGGAGAGCGTGGTGAAGGCCGCGCGCGGCAGTACCGGGTACTCGGGACGGGTGAGCACCGTGTAGGGCATGTCGGCGTCGCCAAAGAGCAGCTGGGCAATGGCGCGCACGGTCTCGTCGAGCGGCTCACCGACACTCACCGCGTACTGATAATCCCAGCGACGACCGCCCTCGGTGAACTCGTCGAGATTCGGCTCCACATCGGACGCGAAGGCGATGATGTCCGGGACGCGCAGCTCGGTGGAGCGAATGAACCCCACATCGGCACTCGGCAGCGGCAGCACGATGGAGCGGTCGGAGCGCGCCCAGGCGCCATCGGAGGGGCGCTGCGGGTACAGAATGCGGGCGCGATAGTCGGCGCCGACCTCGAGGACCACGAGGAACGCGTCACGATCGAGGCGCACGCGCGCGGTGCCACCGAACCCGACGCTATTCTCGCCAGGGGACTGGCTGATGCGCACCACCGGCAGCGCATCCTGCGCCCGGATGTCGGACGGGGACAGCGCCGTGGCGAGCACCGCGAGCGCGAAAGGGGCGGCCAGTCGTCGGCCAGTGCTGCGGAGGGGGGGCATGGGGCGGACCTCGGAAAGGGAGAACCCGACGAGCCGGACACAGGGAAACATAACGTCGTACTCAGGAGTGTCGGCAGGGTTCCGAGGTCACGCCCCTTGGTCTCTCCGCCGCGTGCCCCCACTTTACCCGGCGGCATGTCCTCTCCTCGCGCTGATCTCCTCGATCCCGCCGCCGTTTCCGCACTCGGCCATCTCGAAATGGTCGCGCGCTGGGTCGTGGACGGATTCCTGACCGGATTGCACCGCTCGCCGCGCAAAGGCTTTTCGGTGGAGTTCGCCGAGCACCGCCCGTACCAGCCGGGCGATGACCTGCGCTACCTCGACTGGCGCATCGCCGCTCGCGCCGATCGCTGGGTGGTCAAGCAGTTCGAGGAAGAGACCAACACGCGGGCCGTGCTCGTGCTCGACGTCAGCGCGTCGATGCTCTGGACGGGCGCGCCGAACCGCCTTACCAAGCTCGCGTACGCCGAGCGCCTGCTGGGGGCGCTGGCGCTGCTGTTTCTTCGCCAGCGTGACGCGGTGGGGCTGGTGCGCGCCGACACCGGGGTGCGCTCCGTGGTCCCGCCGGGCTCGCGTGATGGACACTGGTTCCGGCTCGCCGCCGCGCTGGCGCAGTCGGGCGGCGGGCCAGGAACCGATCTCATCGCGGCGCTCGGTCAGGCGGCACACTTCACGCGCCGCCCCGGCTTCATCGTGCTCGCGTCGGACCTGCTGGTCGAGCCGGAACCCGTCATCGAACAGGTGCGCGCGCTGCGTGCGCGCGGGCATGAGGTGCTGGTGTTGCACGTGCTCGACCCGCTCGAACGCGACTTTCCGGAGGGCGGGGAAGCGCTCTTCACCGATCCCGAGTCGCGGACCGCCGTGCCCGCGTCTCCGGCCGATGTGCGCCGCGAGTACCGGGCGACGGTCGAGCATGCGCTCGCCCAGTGGCGCACCGAGTTGCTGCGGCACGGTGCGCGCTACACCCTCGCGTTTACCGACACGCCATTCGGCGATCCGCTGCGCGCCGTCGTGCGTGCGTCGGGGCGCGGACCGATGCCGATCGCGTGACGTTCCTCGCGCCGCTGTTCCTCTCGCTCGCGGTGCTGGCGGGCGTCCCCCTGCTGGTGCATCTGCTGCGCCGCCGCGTCACACGGACCGTGGAGTTCCCCGCGGTGCGGTTTCTCCAGCAGAGTCAGCGTGAGCACGATCGTGAGCGCCTCGTGCGCAATCGGCTGCTGCTGTTGTTGCGTCTGCTGGCCGTGCTTGCCCTCGTCGCGGCCGTGGCCCGCCCCGTGGCGAATATCGGCGGGGCGGGCCATCCGCCGGTCGCACTCGCCATGGTGCTCGATGCGTCGATGAGTACGCGAGCTGTCGTCGATGGTCGCTCGGTCTTCGCTCGACTGCAGGAGGCCGCGCGCGCGGTCGTTGCCCAGCTGGGGCCGGAGGATCGCGCGTGGGTGCTCACGAGCAGCGGCGCGGTGATCACGGGTGACGCACCGACGCTCGACGCGGCGATTGGCGCGCTCACCCCAAGCCACGGTCGCGGCGATCTCGACGGCGCACTCCGCCGCGCGCAGCGACTCGTCGTCAACGGGGCGCCGCGCACGCCTGTGATCACGGTGCTGAGCGATGGGCAAGCCAACGCGTTGCCGTCGTCACCAGCGACACTCGACCTCGCCGAGACGGCGCTGGTCGTCCACATCCCGGCGTTGACGTTGCCCTCGAATCATGCCGTGCTCGATGTGACGGCGACGCCGGACCGCTGGGCGCCATCGGGTCGCGTGACGGCGCGACTGCAGCGCGAGGCGCCGGTGGCGTGGCGGGCGCTACTCGGCGAACGAACGCTCGCGCGCGGCACGGCCAGTACATCCGGCGACGACGTCGCGACCCGCGACGTGCAGATCGACGCGGTTGCCGCGGACACGGGATGGCTTGCGGGTCGCGTCGAGCTCGACCCGGACGATTTTCCGGGTGACGATGCGCGCCACTTCGCGGTCCGCGTCGCACCGGCCACACCAGTGCGTGTCGACGCCTCGGCGGGTCCCTTCGTGCGCGCCGCGCTCGAGACGCTTGTCGACGAGGGACGTTTGCGTCGCGATCTGACGGGCGGTGCGGAAGTCGTCTCGGTGGTGGACGCGACGCAATCGGTCACGGGACGCGCCGTGCGACTGGCGCCCACCAATGCGCTGCAGCTCGTGGCGGCAAATCGCGCGCTCGAACGGGCTGGCATTCCGTGGCGCTTCGGCGCTCCGATGCGTGATTCCGTCACCGTGCAGGATCGCACGAACGAGGCGCCGGCGGGCCGCGAGCGCATCGACGCCGTGCCATCGCCAGGCGGTGCGCGCGTCTCGATCAATGGCGCGACCGTCACGCTGCGCTATCGCCTGACGCGCACGGGCGCGACTGGCGACACGGGGCGTGTCCTGCTGGAGGCTGGAGGCACGCCCTGGGTTGTCGCGGGTCGTGACTACGTGCTGGTCGGCTCCCCGCTCGTACCCGAGGCAACATCGGCGCCGCTGCAGGGGGGCTTCGTGCCCTGGTTGCGCGACGTGATCAGTGCGCGACTCGGTGATGACGGGCTGCTGCTGCACGGCGCACCGGGCGACACGATCGCGAGCGACGGACTCGTCGACTCGGTACAGCTTCGCTCGGGCACGGCAACGCCGGTTTCCGGCGTTGCGCTCGTCGTGCCGGACGAACCCGGTGTGCACACGCTGCGACGACTCGGTCGCACGGTGGGGGTGCTCGTGGTCAATGCGCCGGCGAGTGAATCGGATGTGCAGGCCTGGGGAGATCGTGTATGGCGGGAATCGTGGATGACGGGCGCACGAACCTTCGAACCGACGCCGGAGCGGCTCGCGGCGACGGTGTTCGATCGGGCCGGGGGACGTTCCATCGTGTGGCCGCTGGTGCTGCTGGCCCTTGGCGTGCTGGTGCTCGAGGCGCTGGTCGCGCGCGGGCTCTTCGCGACGTCGAGCGACGCGCCATCGCCCACCGTCTCGCGCGACGCCGTGTCCCCGCAACGCTGAGGACGTTCTGAACATGGGACTCCCTCGTCTGCTCGATGTCGTCAGTGGTCTCGCCGGTTACCACGAGACCCGACAGCAGCTGCCCACCGGGCCCGGCACAGTACGCCTCGGTGGACTGGCCGGCTCCTCGGACGCCGTGCTGGTCGCGGCCCTCGCACGCGACCTGCCGCAACGCCTGTTCATCGTGGTGACCGACCAGTTGGCCGATGCGGAACGGTGGCTCGCCGATCTGCAGACGCTCGTCGATGATGTCCCGGTCGCGCTCTACCCGCCGCGCGAAGGTTTCGGCGAAGTCGAGCCGCACGCGGAAGTGGCGGGCGAGCGTGTCGAGACGCTCGAACGTCTCTCGCGGGGGGCGTTGCGCGTCCTGCTCACCACGTCACGCGCGCTGCTCGAGCGCACGGCGCTGCCGGCCGCGTTGCGCCGGGCGCGCCTCGAGATTCGCAAGGGCGACACGCGTCGCCCCGAAGCCCTGGCCGCGCATCTGGAATCGGTCGGCTTCGAACGCGTTCCCCTGGTGGAGGACGTCGCGCAGTTCTCCGTGCGTGGCGGCATCTTCGACATCTACGGCTTCGGCATGGCCGAGCCGGTCCGTCTCGAGTTCTGGGGGGACGAGATCATCGAGCTCCGTCATTTCGATCTCAACACCCAGCGTACCACGCGCCCTGCGGAACTCGCGCTCGTGCTGCCCGTGGATGGGCGCGTCAGCGATTCGGGGGGCGAGACGGAGCGCGTCTCGGTGTCGGAGTTACTGGGACCGGACACGATTGTCGTGATCCCCGCCGGCAGCAGCGTGCGCGCCGAACTGCAGCGCACGTGGGACGAGAGCGCGCATCACATCGAGCTCGCCCGACGGCGCGGAGAAGAAGCGCCACCGCGCGACGCCCTGTTCCGGAGTCCCGAGCAGACCCTGGCTGCACTCGGTCGCCTCGCCACGCTGACGGTGCTGCCAACGGCCGGCTCCCTTGCGCGCCGTCATGAACGGCGCTTGCGCGACGAGGAAGAACAGACCAGCCCGGGGGAGCTGGCCGTCGGGCCGGTGGACATCAACTTTGCCATCCTCCCGCCGGAGCCGGTGTCACGCGATCTGCGGGTGCTGCGTCGCCTGACGCGCACCACGCCGCCCACGGTCATCCTCTGTGACAACAGTGGGCAGGCGGAACGACTCGACGAGCTCCTCGGTGAAGACGGCCCGGTGCAGGCCGCGCTCACGATCGGCGTGCTCGATGGCGGGTTCGTCGTGCCGGGCAAGCTGCGCGTCCTCACGGACCACGAGATCTTCCGCCGCGATCGCCGCCTGCGTCGCGCGCGCCGCTACGGCACGGGCGCCGCGCTCGACACCATCGGTGCCCTCAAGCCGGGTGATTATGTCGTGCACCTCGAGCACGGCATCGGCATCTATCGCGGCATCGAGCGGGTCTTCTTCCGCGAGCAGACGATCGAAGCGGCCGTCATCGAGTACGAGGGTGGCGATCGACTGAACGTGCCGCTCTATCGCATCGATCAGGTCGAGCGATATCGATCGGCGGGCGACGTCGGCGGCGACATGCCGCCGCCACGCCTGCATCGGTTGGGGGGCAAGAAGTGGCAGGCGCAGCGCGAGAAGACGCGCACCGCCATCCTCGAGATGACGCAGGAGCTCCTCGAGCTCTACGCGCGTCGTCGCGTCGCCACGCGTCCGCCGCACACTGCTGACGGCCCATGGCAGCGTCAGCTCGAGAGTTCGTTCCTCTTCGAGGACACGCCCGATCAGCGCAAGGCGACGAACGATGTGAAGGGCGACATGGAAGGCGAGCGCCCCATGGATCGGCTGCTCGTGGGCGATGTGGGATACGGCAAGACGGAGATCGCCATCCGCGCCGCGTTCAAGGCGGTGCAGAGCGGGCGCCAGGTGGCGGTCCTTGTGCCCACCACGATTCTGGCCGAGCAGCATGGTCGCAACTTCAGCGATCGACTCGCCGACTTTCCGGTGCGCGTGGAGGTCATGTCGCGCTTCCAGACGCCGAAACAGCAGGCGGAGGTGGTGTCCGCGCTCAACGACGGCACGATCGACATCGTGATCGGGACGCATCGCCTGCTCAGCCCCGATGTGCAGTTCAAGCGCCTCGGGTTGATCGTGGTCGACGAAGAGCATCGCTTCGGTGTGAAGCACAAGGAGCGGCTCAAGCAGCTCAAGCTCGACACGGATGTGCTCACGCTCACGGCCACGCCGATCCCGCGCACGCTGCATCAGTCGTTGGCCGGCCTGCGCGACATGACGCTCATGCAGACGGCGCCGCGCGACCGGTCACCGGTGCTCACTTTCGTCGAGCCGTGGGACGATGGCCTGCTCGAGGAGGGGATCTCGCGCGAGCTCGATCGTGGCGGTCAGGTGTTCTTCGTGCACAACCGCATCGAGACGATTCAGGCCATCGCCGATCATCTGCATCGACTCGTGCCACGCGCTCGCATCGCGGTGGGGCACGGGCAGATGAAGGAGCGCGAGCTCGAGGCCGTGATGAAGCAGTTCGTCGAGGGCGAGGTGGATGTGCTCGTCTCGACGCTCATCGTGGAAAGCGGACTCGACGTGCCGAACGCGAACACGATGTTCGTCAACCGGGCCGATCACTTCGGACTCGCGCAGCTCTACCAGCTGCGCGGTCGCGTGGGGCGGTCGCACCGGCGCGCGTACTGCTATCTCATCGCGCCCGATCAGATGGACGAGGACGCGGAGCGGCGCCTGCAGGTGCTGGAGCACCATACGGAGCTCGGCGCAGGCTATCGCGTCGCGCTCAAGGACATGGAACTGCGCGGGGCGGGGAATCTGCTCGGCGCGGAGCAGTCGGGCTTCGTGCATTCCGTGGGCTTCGACCTCTACCTGCGGCTGCTCGATGAGACGGTGCGCCAGCTGTCGCAGGGCGACGGCGCGCGTCCCTTCGTGCCGGCCGATGTCTCCCTCGATCAGCCGGCCTATCTGCCGGACGAGTTCATCCCCGCGCAGGACGCGAAGCTCGACGTCTACCGGCGGCTCACGGCCTGCCGCACGGCAACCGCGATCGACGATCTGCGTGTCGAAGTGCGGGACCGCTTCGGACCGCTGCCGGCACCTGCCGACGCGCTGTTCGGGACGGCCTTGTTGCGGGTGCTGGGGGCGGCGATCGGGGTCGACGGGGTGCTTGTGCGAGGCTCCGATGCCCGTGTTAACTTTCGCGCCGACGCGGTCCCCCGTCTCAAGGGGCTGTCGGCGGCGTTCCACGAAGTCCAGTTCCAGGTCGAGGTGCGGCGGACGTCGCCGCTCGCGCTGAAGCTGGTGCGTTTCGGGGGCGCGGAAATGCTCGACGGGCTTGTGCGCGCCCTGCGCAGCCTGACCGTGTAATCTGTCATCCTGCACGTCCTTCCTCACCCGCGGGTGGCCCGCGACGGCGTGATCGCCGGCGCCGGTCCCCGGATCGTGGAGTCCTTACGTTATGAAGCTGTCTCGCGTTCCTGTCCTGGCGGCGCTCTCCGCCGCGACCATCATGGCCTGCGGTGGCGTGGGTGACGTTGGCACGGCCGCGAAGGCCGGCTCGCAGTCCCTCCCGGTCGATCGACTGGCCGACATCATGGCGGGATCGCAGGCGCCGCTCGAAATCGAAGTGGCGCGCAGCATTGCCGAGCTCTGGATCAACTACCAGCTCGCCGGCATCGCCGCGGCCAAGGGTGACACGGTCACCGACAACGCCGCCATGGACGACGGCCTCTGGTCGGCCATCCAGAACATGCGCGTCCGCCAGCTGTACGACAGCGTGAAGACCACGTGGACGCTGTCGCCGAGCGGCTCGGACGAGGCGCGTTACACGGCGGGTGAGTTCATGTCCGCGCGCCACATTCTGGTGTCGGTGGCCCCGGATGCCACGCCGGATGCGGTGCAGGCGGCGCAGAAGAAGGCCGAAGCGATTCGCGCGGAAGCGACGCCCGCCAACTTCGTGCGCCTCGCGGCTCGCAGCGACGAGCCTGGCGCCGGTGAGCGCGGCGGTGATCTCGGCGTCTTCACGAAGGGCACCATGGTGCCGGAGTTCGAGACCGCCGTGCTGGCCCTCAAGCCGGGTGAGATCTCGCCGGTGGTGCGCACGCAGTTCGGCTTCCATGTGATCTACCGCAAGCCGTTCAGCGATGCGGCCGCCGATGTCGCGAAGCAGTCCGAGCAGCGCAACCTCGCCGTGGCCGAGAGCACCTACCTCGCCCAGATGGAAGAAGCCGCCAAGGTCGCCGTGCCGGAGAACGCCGTCGCGACCGCGAAGGAAGTGGCGAAGAGCCCGCTCGCGTTCCGCAACGACCGCAAGACGGTCGCCACGTACTCGGGTGGCTCGCTGACGGCCGCGCGTCTGGCCGACTGGATTGCCGCGTATCCGCCGCAGTCGCAGATCCGTCCGCAGCTCGCCAACGCGCCCGATTCGTTGGCCGAAGCGTTCATCAAGCAGATCGTGCGCAACGAGCTCCTGCTCATGAAGGCCGACAGCGCCAAGATCGCTGTCAACGCGGATGAACTCGGCAACCTGCGCCTCGCATTCCGCAACAACCTGACGATGTCGTGGACCACGCTCGGCGTCGAACCGAAGACGCTCGCCGATTCGGCGCCCAACGCGGGTGATCGCGAGGCCGTCGCGGGCCGTCTGGTCAACACGTACTTCGACAAGCTCGTGAAGAACGAAGTCCAGTTCGCCGACGTCGCCTATCCGGTGGCGCGGGCGCTGCAGAACAAGTACGCCTTCTCGCTCAACGAGCCGGGCCTCGAGCGTGCGCTCGAGAAGGCACGGCAGCTGCGCGCGGCCGCGGATTCGACGGGTGTCGCGCAGCCGGGCGCCGCGCAGCCGATGACGCCGCCGGCCGGTGACTCGGGCGCAACGCCGCCCACGCCGTAAGGCAAGACAGGACACGCGCCGAAGTGCAGGGACCGTCCTCCGGGCGGTCCCTGCTGCGTTTCCCCTGTGACGGATCGTCGCGGGGTCCTCTCGGGTAGATTCTTCGCATGGCCTCTCGCTCTCCTCTCCTGCGCGCGCTGACAGCAACCCTGTCGGCCACTACGCTTCTCGCGGCGCCGCTTGCGGCGCAGTCGCTGGGCGCGTCCACGCAGCCGCCGCTGTCGGCACTGCCGCTCGACCGGATCGCTGCCGTGGTGGGCACTCGCGTGATTCTCATTTCCGATGTCGAAGCCTCGGCGGTGGCGCAGCAGGTGCGTGTGCCGGAGGATAGCGCCCAGCGCTACGAACTGCTGCGCGGCCTGCTCGGACAGCTGGTCGACATGGAAGTGCTCGTGCAGCGTGCCGAACAGGATACGGCGCTCAAGATCGATGAGGCCGAGCTCGTAGGCATGGCCGACGAGCAGCTCGCCACCGCCCGGCGCAACTTCCAGAGTGATCGTGAGTTCCGCGCCGCGCTCGTGGAAGCGGGCTTTGGTACGCCGGAAGAGTTCAAGCGGCGGCAGCTGGAGCAGATTCGGCGCGATCGCCTGTATCGCGAGTACATCGCGGCGCTCAAGCGCGACGGAAAGTTCACCACGGTCAACGTCAGCGAGCGTGATGTCAACGCCGAGCTCGAGCGACAGATGGACAATCTGCCCGAGCGGCCGGCGACGGTGGGTTTCCAGCAGATTCTCATCCCGACGGTGCCGGGCGAGGCCTCGCGCGCTCGCGCGCGCAAGACGATCGATTCGTTGTTCCGTCGACTCGCCGACAAGCCGAACGATTTCGAAGAGGTCGCCAAGCAGGTGTCGCAGGACGGCGCGGCCGCCGAAGGCGGCGACCTCGGCTGGAATCGCCGCGGTGTGATGGTGCCGGAGTTCGATCGCGTCATGTTCATGCTCAATCCGGGTGTGGTGAGTCCGCCGGTGGAGACGCGATTCGGTTGGCACCTCATTCGGGTCGATCGAGTGCAGCCGGCCGAAGTGAAGGCGCGGCACATCCTCATTCGCGCGGAGATCGACAGCGTTGATCAGGCGCTCGCCGCGCGCCGTGCGGACAGTGTGCGTGCCATGTGGGAACGCGGTGTCTCGTTCGATTCCCTGCGTGCCGAGTACCACGACAACCGCAGCGGCGAGGATGCGATCGTCCCCGAAGTGTCGCGCGCCGATCTGCCCGAGCCGTACGCGGAAGCGATCGGTGACCTTCCCGCGGGCAGTCTGATCGGGCCGTTCGAGATTCAGGATCAGGCGTCCGGCGCGCGCAAGTTCGTGGTCCTCAAGCTCACGCGTGCGCAGCCGGCGGGAAAGATGACCGTCGACGAGGCGCGGCAGTCGTTGCGTCGATCCATGCAGGAGGCGTACAGCATTCGCCGCCTCATCGACAATCTGCGCAAGCAGACGTACGTATCGGTGCGCATCTGATGTCGCACGCCGCGCGGTCGATCGTGCGATGACCGTGGGCCCCCAGCGCGTGCAGCGTCTGGCGCTGACGGTGGGGGACCCGCGAGGGATCGGGCCGGAACTCGTCGCGGCGGCGACCGAGCCGGCCCGGTGGGAAGCGCTGGTTGATGGCGCGCCGATCCTCCCCTGCGTGATCGGGCCGATCGGAACGGCCGTTCCCGTGCACGAATCCGTCGGCGCGTGGGAGCCGCACGCCGACGCTTCGTCCGCGCGGGCGGGGCAGTTGGCCGGTCGCGCCATCGAGCGTGCCGTCGAGCTTGCGCTGCACGGACGCGTGCAGGGGATGGTGACCGCGCCGATTCACAAGCGCGCACTCGCCGATGCGGGCTACGACTGGCCCGGACACACCGAGATGCTCGGAGCGCTTGCCGGGTGCGACACCACCATGATGCTGGCGAGTGATCGTCTGCGCGTGGTGCTCGTGACGACGCACCTCGCGCTGCGCGACGTCCCCGATGCGGTCACGGTCGATGGCATCGTGGCAACGGCGGAACGGACGCGCGACGGGCTGCGCGCCCTGTTTGGTTTGCAGGAGCCGCGACTCGCGCTCTGTGCACTCAATCCGCACGCCGGTGACGGTGGACGCTTCGGGGACGAGGACGACCGCGTGCTCGCGCCGGCGGCCCGTCGCGCGGGGCTGCACGGTCCGTTTCCGGCGGATACGGTGTTCGTGCGCGCCATGCGCGGCGAGTTCGACGCGGTGCTCACGCCGGTGCATGATGTCGGCATGACCGCAATCAAGGTCGCGTCGTTCGGGGCCGGTGTGAACATCACGCTGGGGCTGCCGTTTGTTCGTACCTCCCCCGATCACGGCACCGCGTTCGACATCGCCGGCCGTGGGCTTGCCGATCCGTCGAGCTTTTTTGAAGCGGTGCGTCTCGCGGCGCGCCTCGTCTCGCGCGACGCGACGGACATGCTGCCGAGTGCCAGCGTATGAGCGTCCGCCCAACCGCTTCGCAGGCCGGTGTGGATCACGCGCACGCGCACGCGCACGGCCACACACACGCGCATGACCATGCGCACAGCGCCGACTGCGTCCATCACGCGGCGCTCGACGCGGTGCGAGCCGGTCGACCCGACGTACGCCGGCGACTCGGTTGGGCGTTTGCGCTCACAGCGTTGTTCATGGTGGCCGAGGTGGTAGGCGGCCTCATGGCCAACTCGCTCGCGCTGCTCGCCGACGCTGGCCATATGCTCACCGACGCCGGTGCGCTGGCGCTCGCGCTGGGTGTGGCCATCTGGAATGCGCGACGCGGCGAGGACCAGCGACGTGTGCAGCAACGCGAAGCGTGGGCCGCGCTGATCAACGGTCTCGTGCTCCTGGTCGTGGCGGCAACGATCGTCATCGAAGCGATCGCGCGCATCGGTGCACCGGAACCGGTGCGCACCGACCTCATGCTCGGCGTCGCGATCGTCGGTCTCGTCGTCAACGTTGGCGCGGCGCTGATCCTGCGTCCCGTGGTCCGCGATAACCTCAATGCCCGTGGCGCCTACCTGCACGTGCTCGGCGATCTGCTCGGCTCGATCGGTACGATTGCTGCGGCACTGCTCATCGCGCGCACCGGGTGGCTGCTCGCCGATCCGGTCGCCTCGCTGGTCGTCTGCGCGTTGGTCACGCGCGCTGCGCTGGGACTCGTGCGCGAGGCCCGATCGCAGCTGGGCTGAGGCGCGGGGCGCGTGAGACGGACATCGCCCCGATGCCAGGCGGCGATCGGGGCGATGCTGGGACGTTGTCGGCGGGTGAGGGCGGCGCCGTGCCGCTCAGGCACTACTCGCGGGTGGGGGATCGGCCGGCACGCGATACGCGAGCGTATCGGCGAGGCACTCGCCTCGACGCAGCTCGTACTCGGGGCGATCGGCGTAGCCGTAGCCGCCGAAGACCTCGCCGCCGCGCATCAGATCGTGACCGTACCCTCGACCCAGCGGATACGGCGTGGTGGTAACCTCCGGCTTGTCCTGCTCTGGCATCGGAACCTCCGGGGTAACGGGTGGTCCGGCAACGGTACGCCGCGCTGGAGGGGGCGGCAAGTCAGGGAATCTCGGACGCGGCAGCCCCTGCCAATCGGCACCCGGCCTCCCTATCCTTCAAGGCTATGCAAATCCGCAACATCGCCATCGTCGCCCACGTCGACCACGGGAAGACCACCCTCGTCGACCAGATGCTCCGCCAAGCCGGTGCCTTCCGCGACAATCAGGTCGTGGAGGAACGGGTGATGGACTCCAACCCGCTCGAAAAGGAGCGGGGGATCACCATCCTCGCGAAGAACACCGCGGTCCAGTGGAAGGACACGAAGATCAACATCGTGGACACCCCGGGCCACGCTGACTTCGGCGGCGAGGTCGAGCGCATCCTGCGCATGGTCGACGCCGTGCTGCTCGTGGTCGACGCCTTCGACGGCCCCATGCCGCAGACGCGCTTCGTGCTGCGCAAGGCGCTCGAGCTCGGTCGCACACCGATCGTGATGATCAACAAGATCGATCGTCCGGGCGCCGATCCGCATCGTGTGCACGATGAGGTGCTCTCGCTGTTCATCGAGCTCGAGGCCAACGACGAGCAACTCGAGTTCGTCACCGTCTACGGCTCGGGTCGTGACGGGACGGCCACGATGGACCTGGAGCAGCCGCTGCAGGATCTGACGCCGCTCTTCGAAACGATCGTGCGTGTCGTGCCGCAGCCGCCGAGCGATCGGGAGGCGCCGTTCCAGATGCTCGTCTCCACGATCGACTATTCGAGCTACGTGGGACGCATCGCCATCGGGCGCATCGAGCGCGGCACGGTGAAGGTCGGCGATCAGGTGCTGCTCAATTCGATGGATACGTCGAAGAAGCCCGAGCAGGCGCGTGTCATCAAGCTGTTCGGCTTCTCGGGGCTCGATCGCGTCGAGATTCCATCGGCGGGTGCTGGCGAGATCGTCTGCCTCTCGGGACTCGAAGGCGTCGAGATCGGCGATACGGTGACCGACCCGGCGCACCCCGATCGGCTCGAAGGCATCGAAGTCGAGGAGCCCACGATCAGCGTCGACTTCCTCGTCAACAACTCGACGTTCGCTGGCAAGGAAGGGAAGTTCGTCACATCGCGACAGCTGCGTGAGCGCCTGTACAAGGAGCTCGAGCGCAACGTGGCGCTGCGCGTCGAAGATACGGAGTCGACGGACACGTGGACGGTGTCAGGTCGTGGTGAGCTGCACCTCACGATCCTCATGGAAACCATGCGGCGTGAAGGTTACGAGTTTCAGGTCTCGCGCCCGCGCGTGATCACGCGCACGGGTGAGCTTGGTGAGAAGCTCGAGCCGTACGAAGAGCTCGCGATCGACGTGCCCGAAGAGTACATGGGCACCGTGTTCGAGAAGCTCGGCCCCCGCAAGGCCGAAATGATCGAGATGAAGAATCCGGGACAGGGGCTCGTGCGCCTGCTCTACAAGATTCCGGCGCGCGGACTCTTCGGCTATCGCTCGGAGTTCCTCACGGACACGCGCGGCACCGGCCTCATGCACCACCGGTTCCTCGAGTACGGGCCGTGGGCGGGTCCGCTCTCCGGGCGCATTCGCGGGACGCTCGTGAGCATGGAGAACGGCGTCTCGGTGGCGTTCGCACTCTGGTCGCTGTCGGAACGGTCGGTGCTCTTCATCGAACCCGGCGCGCCGGTGTACGAAGGCATGATCATCGGCGAAAACGCGCGCCCCGGTGACATGGACGTCAATCCGACCAAGGAAAAGAAGCTCACGAACATCCGCTCCAAGTCGGCCGATGACGCGATCGTGCTCGAGCCGCCGCGCTTGCTCACGCTTGAAAGCGCGCTCGAGTACATCGAGGAAGACGAGCTCATCGAGGTCACGCCGCAGAGCATTCGGTTGCGCAAGCGGCTCCTCTCGGCGAGCGACCGCAAGCGCATCAATCGCGAAGCCAAGCGCGAGCGCGCAGGCGCCTGATCGCGACGTTGTGCGGCACGAGGGCGATGACGTCATCCGTCATCGCCCTCGTGGCGTTCAGGGGCTCAGCGCAACCAGACGACCAGGAACTGGATTCCCTGGCCACTTTCGATCGCTCGACGCACGGTGAGATCGCCGCCGGGCGCGCCACACGGCTGGTTGGGTGGCCACCGCAGCTGGAGTGTGCGCGAGAGGTCGCCGCGCATGGCGTAGGCCTCGACGTACTCGACTTTCTCGGTGAGAATCACATCAACCGGAAAGCCGGGGCGGGGCTGACCGTTCACGAAGAGGCACGCTCCCCGCGAAAAAATGAGATTGCTCTGCTGCACCGTCGGCGCGTTCTCGAGCGCGACCAGCAGATTGTGCGCACCCGTTTCCAGCAGCTCGGCGCGTGAGACGCGGACCGACCTCGGCGTGCTCCACTTGTGGCGCTGCGCCAGATCCTTCCACACCCACGTGTCGGTGCGCGCGCGCGTCGTGGGTTCGAGCAACACCGCGAGCTCGGTTCGCTCGTTGGTCGCCACGGTGTACGACACGATGCGCGGCGCGTAGCCGTCGGCTTCGACGAGCAGGGCACCCGTGCCCGCCGCCGCGACCGGGTAGGCGAAGACACCGTTGCCATCGCTACGCACGGTGTCACCGCCCGTCAGCGGACGCAGGCGCACGTTCGGGAGCGGTGCCATGGTTTCGTAGTCGCCAATCACGCCGAGCACACCCGTCCACGCGGACTCACCCGTGACGGCAATGGGGGGCACCGGCAGCGGCACGATGGAGACATCGAACGCGAGTGCCCCCGGGCGTTCCACCACGATGGGCAGCTGGCGCGTTTCGTAGCCGACGCGCCGCACGTCGAGCGTGTACCGGCCCATCGGGATGCGCGGCAGACTGAAGCCGCCGGTGCGCAGCGTGCGACTGGTCGCGACGGTCGTGCTGTCGGTCATGAGGCGGACGAGCACTTCGTCGATCGGGATGCCGCTGGCGGTACGCACGAGGCCGCGGACCGTGGCGAGCGAGTCACGCTGCGCGGCGAGCGGCGCAGGCGCGCTGACCAGCAGCGCGGCAAGCAGCGGCGCGATGGCGAGGTGCGGAGCGAGGGCACGAACAACGGGAGTCGACATACGCGGTGAGCGGCGACAGGAGGGACGCGCGGGGATGATGAGCATCATACCCGGCCAACGGTACGGGTTCCGGGTACGGTGCAGGGCTTCGGCGGCGTCGACACCGGGCGTGTGCTGACGATAGTTTCTCCGCATGCGATCACGTGGCAAGCGGCAGCTGGGACGGATCGGCGCGGCGGCGACCGCACTGCTGCTCGCATCGTGCGGGCCCGAATCGTCGTCTTCGTCTCCTGGCGCTCGTGCCACGGACGCCGCGTCCCCCGCCACGCCGGTGGCGGGGAAGACATCGCCGGTCACGCCGTGGCCTGCCCACGTGCCGCTTGTGGACACCCTCCCCGACGATGTGCACGGACGACTGGCGCGGCGTGGACGTGCCATCCTCGCCGCGACGCGCGACAGTCTGCCCGCGCACGTCGGCAACGCGTTGCGCTGCACCAGCTGTCATCTCGATGACGGGCGGCGACGCGACGCGCTGCCGTGGGTCGGTGTGCTCGCGCGTTTCCCGCAGTACCGCACGCGCAACGCGATGATCAATCAGATCTCCGATCGCATCAACGATTGTTTCGAGCGCAGCCTCGCGGGCACGCCGTTGCCCGTGACGAGTGAGCCGATGCGGGCGATCATCGCGTACTTCGAGGTCCTCTCGCGCGGTGTGCCGCACGGCACGAGCGTCGACGGACAGGCGTCACCCAGGCTCACGTTCGATGCACCGCCCGACACGGCGGCCGGTGCCGCGCTCTATGGCACGACCTGTGCCCGCTGCCACGGCGCGGCCGGGGAAGGCACCGCGGTCGCGCCACCGGTCTGGGGGCCACAGTCGTACAGCATCGGCGCCGGCATGGGGCGTCCGCGCACGGCGGCCGCGTTCATTCGCGCGAACATGCCGTACGATCAGGCGGCGCCCACACTGACGCCGCAGCAGGCCTACGACGTCGCCGCCTACATCAACGCGCAGCCGCGCCCCGATTTCGCGCGCAAGCACGGTGATTGGCCCTTTGGCGGCGCGCCCCCTGATGTGCCGTACCGCACCAACGTTCGCCCCGAGGCGACGCGTAAGTGAACGCCGGCGACGTCGTTTTCACGCACCCCAGTTGCGGGCGCGAAGCGATCCGCCGATACTCCCCCGCGATGACTCCGGCATGGTGCGTCCGGAGTCGATCGTTACGAGCGTGTTCGTTCCCCTGGACCGTCGCGCCGCTTCGCACCGTCACTCTTCAGGAGAACTCACTCATGCAGGAGCTGTTCGGGTCATGGTCGTCGGAGGCGTCGTGGGACGACGTCCATCGCGCGTCCGTGTGGGCCGACCCGCTCGCGAATGAACGCGGCGTTGCGCTGGCCGCGTTCGGCGACGACGAGGACGAGGACAACATGCTCGACGAGGACGACGACGACGTCGACTTCGACGATGACGATGACCTCGACGACGACGACGAGCTCGACGACGAGGACTTCGACGACGAAGACGACGACGACGAAGACGAAGACGACGACTTCGACGACGACGATGAGGACGACGACGAAGACGATCTCTTCGACGAGCTCGAGGACGAGTTCGATGGGGACGACGAAGAGAACGATCGGCCGGGTCGCCCGGTCGACGAGGACTGATCCCCCCGCCGTGTCACCCTGCGCCGCGCCTCCGCAGCACCACCTGCGGCGGCGCGGCCTCGTTGACGGGGCGGTGTGAGCGCGCTACGTTTGTCGGTCTGCCCGGTTGCACGTCGTGTGAGGGGCAGGGTTCCGGGCCTGTAGCTCAGGTGGTTAGAGCGCACGCCTGATAAGCGTGAGGTCACAGGTTCAACTCCTGTCAGGCCCATCTGCTGTCGCTGCACCTCGTCGCAGCCCGACGGCCCCGGTTCTTCGCCACGGCCCGCCCCCCACAGGGCGGGCCGTTTGCGTTGGTCCCCCGCGGCGCCGGTCCACCCGCCGTCACGCGCTCGGCACGATCGTCACGCCGTGACCCACCGCGCGCCCGCGAAACAACCACCGTCGCATCACGTGACGATCGTGCCAGCCCAGCGGCCCGGTTCGTGACGCGCCTCGCGCGCCTCACGTCCCCCGAGTGTTCCCGATCGTTCCCGCTTTCCGCGACTCGCATGTCCGCGTCTCTCGATTCCATTCTGCATCTGCTGCACACGCGTCACATGGACGACGTGCTGCTGCGCGACGGTGATCCCGTCTACCTGCGTCGCGACGGCCAGATGCAGCCGGTCACGCGGCAGCCACTCGGACGCGGTCAGATCGAGGCGCTGCTCGAGCAGGTCGCCCACGTGCCGCCGGAGCAGGCGGTGGACGTGACCGTGCACGAGCCGTCCTTCGATGGACGACCGTTCGCGGTCATCATGCGGCGGCGGCAGAGCGACCAGCAGGTCACACCCGCCACCCTCGACCGGCGACAGGCCACGCCAGGCGACAGCCACGACGCGGGACACATGCGGCGTGGCGGTGAACAGATCGGCGGCCAATGGAGCGCCTCGCATCACCCGGGACGGCGTGCCTCCGACCGCGCCTGGGGGCCGTTCTGCAGCCGACAGGCGGCCCTCGAAGCGCTGGAGCGGCTGCTCCGCCGGCAGGTCGAGGTCGGCGCCGCCGATCTGCATTTGCGCGTGGGCGAGCCACCGGTGGTGCGCGTCGGCGGCGATCTGCAGCGACTGCCCGAGGAGGCACCGCTCACCGATGAGCAGCTGACCGCGCTCGTGACCGCCGCGATGCCCAAGCGCAACGAGGACGAGTTCCGCGAACGCTCCGACACCGACTTCGCGCACGAAATCGTCGGCCTCTCGCGCTTTCGCGCCAACGTGCTCAAGGACCGCAACGGCACGGCCGCCGTCTTTCGCACGATCGCCGCCGAAACCGTGACCGTCGAGCAGATGGGGATCAGCCCGGAAGTGCAGCAGCTCTGCGCGCTCAGCAAGGGACTCGTGCTCGTGACCGGTCCCACGGGTTCGGGCAAGTCCACCACACTCTGCGCCCTCGTCGATCTGATCAATCGCAGCCGCAACGATCACATCATCACCATCGAGGACCCGATCGAGTTCGTGCACCAGAACAAGCGCTGCCTCATCACGCAGCGTCAGGTGGGCGTGCACACGCAGAGCTTCAAGAGCGCGCTGCGCGCGGCGCTGCGTGAGGATCCGGACGTCGTGCTCGTGGGTGAACTGCGCGATCTCGAAACGGTCGCGATCGCGATCGAGACGGCCGAGACGGGCCATCTGGTGCTGGGGACACTGCACACGGCCACCGCCGCCGGTACGATCGATCGCATCATCGATCAGTTCCCCGCCGATCGCCAGGAACAGATCCGCGTCATGCTCGCCGAGTCGCTCAAGGGCGTGGTCTCGCAGACGTTGCTCAAGCGCGTTGGTGGCGGGCGCGTGGCGGCGCGCGAGGTGCTCCTCGTGAACACGGCCGTCGCGAATCTCATTCGCGAGGGCAAGACGGTGCAGATCCCGTCGATCATGCAGACCAACAAGCGCCTCGGGATGGTCCTCCTCAACGACGCGCTGATGGATCTGGTGAACGCGGGTGAGGTCGACCCGCTCGAGGCCTACCTCAAGGCGGTCGACAAGGCGAGTCTTGCCGAGCGCCTCAAGGCGAAGGGGCACGACGTGATCGCGCTGCAGCGTCAGCGCGAGTTGCACGCCGCGTAGAGCGCGCGGCGCCGCGGCCGGCGGCGAGCGACGTCAGTCGGTGCCGGCGGACGGCACCACGAACACCGGAACACCGGCCGCGCGAATGACCTTGTCGGCCACACTGCCAAGCACCGCTCGGCGTACGCCGGTGCGTCCGTGCGTCGCGAGGGCCAGGCCGAACGCGTGGGTGCTGCGCACCGCATCGAGGATGGCGCGCGGCGCATCATGATGCACCAGGGCCAGCGTCGTGATGCGTCGACCAGGCGTGCGAAAGCGCGCCGCCAACGGCTCGAGGTAGCTCTCCTGCAGGCGACGCGTTGCCTCACTGATCCACGTGCTCGAGACGGCGGCGATCGGGGCGTCGTCGACACGCACGAGCACGAACTCACCGACGCTCTCGCCGAGCTGTGCAAGCGTCACCTCGAACGCCGCTTCGGACAGCGGGGATCCGTCGACTGCCACCAACAGACGCGGGAAGAACGGTTCGCCGGCCGCCGTCAGCGTCCACTTGCGCACCGTCCTGGTGATCAGCAGCGGCACGCTCGCGCGACGCACGAGCGCATCCGTCACACTGCCCAGCCACGCGCGACTGAGGCCGCCACGGCCGTGCGTCGTCATCACGACAAACGCCGCCTGCGTGTCTGCAATGGCGCCCTCGAGTTCATCGATAATCGCTCCATCACGGAACTGCGTCGCGGTGGTGACGCCGTACTTTGTCGCGACGCGTCGCGCGGTCCGCTCGAGGCTGTGCCGGAGGTGCTCGCGCACACTGAGGTGATGGCTTGGGTCGAGTGCGCCGGCCATCCCCGTGTCGGCGGGCGCGGGGGGCAACGGACTCGCCATGGCGAGCACGAGCGATGCGCCTTGCTGCTGCGCGAGCGGGACCGCGACGGTCAGCGCGCGTTCACTGAACGGCGAGCCATCGAGCGGCACAAGAATGCGACGAGACATTCACGCCTCCGGTGACGGGTGGGGGAGCAACGGTCACGAAGAGTGTGCCACCGATTGCCGCGTGGCTGTCAGCGCGCGCCGCGTGTAGTGTACGGGATCACCCGACAGATCGTCCCGATTGCTCGAGCGTGCGCGTGCCCGCTTCCTCCCCTCGTCGAACCGCTGGCGTCATCGCGCCGCCGCCCACGATCCCGCTCGCGGTCGTCCTCGTCGCCGAGGCGATGCGGTGGTGGTACCCGTTGCCGCTGCGACTCGCGCCCGTTGGCTGGCGCTGGGCACTGTGCGTGGGCTGTCTGGTGGCCGCGCTGGCGCTCATCGGCGCGGCGGTCCTTACGTTGCGGCGCGCGCGGACGCCGGTCGAGCCGTGGAAGCCGACGCGCGCAATCGTCGATACGGGCCCCTACGCGCTCAGTCGGAATCCCATCTACGTCGGCTTCCTCGCGCTGCAACTCAGCTATGCGTGGGGGCGCGCCAACGGCTGGGCCCTCGTGCTGCTGCCGCTCACGATCGGGGTGCTGCAGTGGGGCGTGATCGGGCGCGAGGAGCGGTATCTGCGCGAGCGCTTCGGCGAACCGTATCGCACGTACGCGGCGCGGGTGCGTCGCTGGCTCTGACACGGGCGCCGCGCGGTCATCACGGCGCACCGGCGCTTGTCACCCAGGCTGTCCACCACAAGTCGCGCAGCATCGTGGCGCCCGCCGCGAGCCGCTCGGCCGCAAAGGCCTTGTGTTCGGCGGACGTGGCTTCGATGCCCCACTGTTGCTTCTGATCGAGTTGATACAACCGTTCGACCTCGGCGTGGCCCTCGGCGATGTAGGCGAGAATCTCGGCGCGCAGGGCACGCCGCACACGCGGTTCGGCGCGCACGCGAGGCGTCACGTCGGACAGCTCGAGGTGCGCCTGTACGTACGCGGTTTCGAACCGGCCGTGGAACGCCTTGTCCGTCGCGTATCCCTTCGGATTCGCGCCCACCCAGCCGTTGTAGTGAATCGTGGTGTGCGCTGGATTCGAGACGTCGGTCACGTAGTGGCCCAGAATGCCTGCGTCGTCGAGGATGCGCGCTTCGATCCACGCGCGCGTTGCGGAGTCGGGAGCGCTTCGCCACATCCGGAACTGCTGTCGCAGCCGCTGGGTGAGCTCGAGAATGGCGAAGGGCGCGAATCCCATCTGGGCGGCCTCGATCCCCGCCGCACGCAGTGAATCGGCGTACGCGTACCGATGCGGCGCGGCGAACGCGCGCCGTCGCACCGACGAATCGGCCATCTCCGTATCGAGGAAATGATCGGCGTTGAACGCGCCGTCGAGCGCCGGGTCCTGCTCGCGCTCGGCGCGCCCCTTCCACCGATCCGGTTCCGGATTGAGATACGTGAGCTGCGCCCCGGCGGCGCGGAAGAACGCGGGCATCGCGTCCGGAAGTGCGCCGGCGGCCGCACTCGCGGCGAGGCGATGTCCCTTCGCGCCCCACGCATCGAGCGCGTCGGGTCCCAGCAGCGTACTCCCTGCCACGAGGGTCAGAGCCACCAGGAGGCGTGGCCAGAGCGAGGCAGGGGGTGGGCGGCGCGCGGGCGCTGTCCGGCGAAGTCGGGGCGTCGGGGGAAATGCAGGCATGACGGACGATAGCCGTCGTGCGAACGCGACGGGATGGGTTGCGGTCTCGAGGGCGTCACATCGTGCCGTGAGTGGTGCGCCGGGGGTCAGGCGCTCACGGGCAGTCGAATCTCCACGAGGCAGCCACCGTCTGGCGCATCCGCCATGCGAAACGAGTAGCGATCGCCGTACAGCATCGCGAGACGCGTCCGGGTGTTCGTCAGACCGATGCCGAGTCCTCGCACGTCGGGCTGCGCGGCGAGAAAGCGCCCGCTGTCGGTGAGTCGTCCATCGAGGCCGCGCCCGTTGTCGGCCACCACGAGTTCGAGCGTCGGGCCGTTGCGTCGCACGACGATGCGGACCGATTGATCGGTGCGACCGGGCGAGAGGCCGTGCTTCAAGGCATTCTCCACGAGCGGCTGCAGCACGAAGCTCGGCACGTCGACATCCACCGCGGCCGGATCGACGTCGATGTCGATGGACAGTCCGTCGCCGTAGCGAACGCGGGCCACCTGCAAGTACAACTCGATGAGTTCGACTTCCTGCCAGAGCGGGATCGTGGGCTGCGCGGCGGTGCGCAGCGACAGCCGCAGCAGATCACTCACCGCGATGAGCGCCCGCTGCGCGCCGCGCACGTCCTCCTCCATCAACTCGGTCACGGAGTTGAGGGCGTTGAAGAGAAAGTGCGGGTTGAGCTGCATGCGCAGCGCTTCGAGCTGCTGTCGTGACAGCCGCTGTTCGAGTTCAGTGGCCGCACGATCGCGCTCCCGGTAGCGCAGCACGTATTCGATCATGTACGCCGCGCCAAGAATGGCCGCATAGAGCATCACGTCGAGGTCGAGGTGCCGACCGATCGAGAGGCGCAGCGCGTCCTCGAACCGTTCGACACCGCGCATCCAGGGCGCGAACCGCCAGTCGACCCATGTGACCGCCAGCAGATTGGCGCTGACGAGAATGACGCTGCCGGCGAGATGTGTCCCCAGCCACGGGCCAAGGCGCTTCACGTCGAACGGGACCCGGTCGACCAGCGTGAGGATGAGCTGGGACCAGAGTGCCCAGAGCAACCAGGCGCTCAGTTGCCAGCCGAGCGCATCGGGGAAGGCGATCGGTTCGGCGGTGCCGCGCACGGCCACCCATTGGGCGACGCTGGCCATGAGGCCGGGGACGACCCAGACGACGGCGAAGAGCGTTCGGCGCCACAGACGCAGTCGGTGGCCAGCGTCGGCGATCGTGATGCGGCTCGGATGGGACACGGAGGTGGGACCAGTCGCAATGCAGGAGGACGAAACGCTCGACACGGCGCGAAGCAACCATTCGCACGGGTCTCGCATCGAAGCTACGGTCGCGCGCGTATCGCGTCAGGTCGTGCGGGCGTGCGAAACCGAGTGTGGTGCCGTGTCGTACGGCCCCGCGAGTCGGTGCGGTTCACTTCGAAGGAGAAACTCCGATGTCGAAACTGCGGGTGTTGATCGTGGATGACGAAGCGCTGGCGCGACAGCGTGTGCGGCGATTGGTCCAGGCCGAGCCGGACGCTGAGGTGATCGGGGAGTGTGCGGATGGTCGCGAGGCGGTGGAAGCGATTCAGCGCTCGCGTCCGGATCTGGTGTGTCTCGACGTGCAGATGCCGGAGCTCGACGGGTTCGGGGTGCTGCAGTCGATCCCGCCCGAAGTGACGCCGCGCGTGGTGTTCGTCACGGCGTACGATGAGCATGCGCTGCGGGCGTTCGAGGTGCACGCGGTTGACTACGTGCTCAAGCCGGTCGACGCCGAGCGCTTTCGACAGGCCTTTGCGCGGGTGCGGGAGGCGCATGCGCA